>ERZ791611.1-NODE-1-length-397765-cov-10.154507_pt1 | contig 397765 bp, 262 predicted proteins | sample MGYA00510275_ERZ791611 | MGnify/ENA primary metagenome ERZ791611 (study PRJEB30046, sample SAMN00791912) | human gut metagenome | study: EMG produced TPA metagenomics assembly of the A metagenome-wide association study of gut microbiota in type 2...
GAAGGTTATGGTACTTATTTCGAACTCACGTTTGTTTATTTATAGAGGAAATATAGGAATTAATTCTATAATCCGGCAGTATATCTTATTAATTCATTTCGTCGAAAGTTCCCCGAAGATAATCCCAATTACCCGCCGGGAATAAAAAATTACCTGCCGGACAGAGTGATTTTCCCGAGATATATTATACATTTGTACAAACCCTCTTTTCATATCACAGTTGTGAAACAAAAGAAATCCATCTGTGAAACAAACGGAATCCAACTGTGATATGAAAGGAAGACAGCTGTGATATGCAATACTAAACAGAATTGAACCTTTTTACAACGACTATTATGGGAGCAAAATATGCGTTATATGAGAATCCGAACCCCAAAGGCGACGGAAAGAAACAACCTTTACATGCCCGGATTGTACCCAGAGGAACGATCCATACACAGGAGATCGCAGAAGAGATAGCCGATAGTTGCGGCTATTCCACGGCCACCACCAAAGGAATGCTGGATGCGCTAGCCAAAGTTATTTCGAAAAATCTGCGGTATGGATATACCGTCGAGTTAGATGACCTGGGATCATTTTCCATCTCCCTGAAAAGTCGCCCGGTGATGGATAAAAAAGAAATACGTTCCTGGTCCGTAAATTTCGGGAATGTGCATTTCAAAGGGAGTAAAAAATTAAAAAATCGTTTGAAGTCTATAGACCTGGAAAGGGATTCCGATGCCTGTGCTACAAGCTATTCTCCTGAACAGCGGAAAGGCCGTATGCTGATCGCATCGGAAGAGAAAGAGTTTTTCACCGCAGCACAATACATGCGGTTAAACGGGTGCAACCGGTCCACTGCCGTGCGCGACCTGAAAGAGCTGATCGAAGACGGCAGAATAAAAAAGCTGGGATATGGAAAGGCTGTATTATATGTGCCCATTAATAAACAGGAAAAAATATGAATAACTTTTCAGGGACAGAGAAACATGCCTTTTCGAAAATATATCTGGTATATTTTCCTAAATTGGTACGGTTCGCACGCGAATATGTTGTATCCATCGAAGATGCCGAAAACATCGTACAGGATATTTTCATGTATTTGTGGGAACACCGGGATATGCTGGACTCCCTGACCAACCTCAACGCTTTCCTGTTCACGCTGGCTAAAAACAGATGCATCGACTTTTATCGCCATAAAACATTAATAGACAGTAAAAAAGAATCACTGGACAGTCTACAGGACAGAGAACTGAAACTGAAGATGGAAGCCTTGATGCAATTCGATGAAAACATTTTTACCGAAAAAGAAATAGAAGATTTATTAGCCCAGGCAATTGAACACCTGCCGGAGAAATGCCGGCAGGTGTTCATTCTGAGCAGAATGAACGGATTAAAACATGAGGAAATAGCCACGCAACTGAATATTTCTGTCCATACCGTACAAAATCATATTGCAACCGCCATACGTAAATTAAAGGTTGAACTGAAAGACTACCTCCCTCTCTTTATTTTCATTATCTAAAATCTTTTCTCAAAAAAATTTATTTTTTTCTGTTTCCGACTAGTAGATGGTCAGGAGTATTTCGTCATACTAGTAGAAAGAGCAATAAAATATTATGAACGAACAACTAGATAAATATTTCCTTGGGGAACTTTCAGACACAGAAAAGAAAGACCTCTTCGACCAGATAGAATCCAGCCCGGAAAAGAAAGCTGAATTTATCCGTATGCAAAATACGGTAACTATTTCAAAGCTGGGAGAACAGAATGGAGACGATAAATGGGCTTCACTCAAAATAGAAGAACTGGGAAGTCGCATCAACCGGAAACAGGCTCGCCGGCTTTATCTCAATCTGGCAAAATATGCCGCTGTCGTAGCCATCTTACTAGTTAACATCTGGCTGCTTACCGACAAATTCATTCCGGAAGAAAAAGCACCGCTCTATACAACGATAGAGGTCCCTAAAGGTCAACGCATCTTTATGACCCTGCAAGACGGGACGGAAGCCTGGTTAAGTCCCCGCTCCGTTATCAAAATACCGAATGAATTCAGCAAAGATGAACGTTCGGTTGAACTGGATGGTGAAGGATTTTTCTCGGTAACAAAAGATTCCAAACGCCCTTTTATCGTAAAAACACAACGTTACGATATAGAGGTACTCGGAACCCGCTTCAATGTATTTGCTTATTCGGAAAGCGAACGATTTGAAACAAATTTAGTACAAGGGAGCGTACAAGTCACAAATAGCTATAAACCAGAAGAAAATATCACACTAAAACCAAATGAAATGGTATCCTTGTCGAATGGGAATCTGATAAAAACAGCCGCTTCGTTCAACAACGAAGAATATCTGAAAAGCGGAATATTCTATTTCAGCAACAAGAAGTTCTCGGAAATACTGGATTATCTCACGTTATGGTATAACGTAAAGTTCGATGTGAAATCATCTGCCCGGATTGACCAGTATGTATCTGGTAAGTTCCGCCAGAGTGATGAAATTGAAAGAATCCTGAAAGCGTTACAAGGGGTACATCATTTCCAGTATAAGATAATCAATAACGAAGAGATCGAAATATATTAAACAACATATTCACCTAAAAATAGAATGCCTATGAAGTAAAGCCAGATCATTCCACAGGAATGGTATAAAAAAGGGGCAAGTGTTACCAGCACTCACCCCAAGTCAATACCTTCCTTCTTTCATGTATTCCACAAACATTCAAAAACAGTATTAACTTTTAAAGCTATGAGCAAAGTTATGAAAAAAAACTTATTGCTATTGTTCAATTGTGTCAATTATATTGAATTAAAGCATACAATTCGTATTATGAAAATAACAACAGTTCTCACGTTAATTGCAATTTTCCAGCTTAGTGCAACCTCTTTGCATTCGCAAAATGCAAAAGTGAGCATCAGCAGGAATAATCTGCCACTCAAAGAATTTATCAATGAGATAGAGAGGCAGACCGATCATCTTTTCATGTACAGCGAAAAAGAGATCGACCTACAGGAACAGATTCAGGTCAATGCAAAGAATAAGCCCGTCTCACAGGTATTGGAAGAGGCTTTCGACAACAGTCCAATCAAATATAATTTTAACGAAGGATATATTTCCCTGAGGAAAGCGGAAAAAGGTTCGATCAACCAGGATAAGAGAAAAATATCAGGAACCGTTAAAGATGCGACCGGCACTCCTGTTATCGGAGCCAATGTCGTAGTAAAAGGAACCACTATCGGTAATGTCACAGACATAGACGGTCGTTTCAGCCTGGAGATTCCGGAAAACGCAACCCTGACAATTTCTTATATAGGTTATCTGACACAGGAAATCGCGGTTGGAAACAGGTCTGATCTTTCCATCCAGTTAAAAGAAGATAGCGAGACATTGGATGAAGTAGTCGTAATTGGTTACGGAACCACTTCGGCTAAGAAAATGGTTTCTGCCGTTACAGCTGTGAAAGGCGAAAAACTGCAAGACCTGCCATTCCCGAACGTTGCATCCACCCTACAAGGACGGGCCTCTGGGGTTATCGTTCAGAACCAGGGAGGGGAACCAGGTAGCGAACCTAAAATATCCATCCGTGGCGGCGGCGATCCGCTATATGTTATCGACGGCATAATTACCACAGACTGGGAGTTCAAAACTTTAAATTCTGAGGACATAGAGAGCATCTCCATTTTAAAAGATGCAGCTTCACTGGCTGTTTACGGCTCACGGGCAGCAGATGGTATTGTTTTGGTTAAAACAAAAGAGGGCCGTAAAGGGAAAAGATCGATTGTCTACTCTTTCAACGCACAGTATAGTCAGCCGACCGTCTTACCGAAAAAACTGGATTCTTATACCTATGCAGACGTTCAGAACCAGGCAGCAATCTCGGACGGATATGGTGAATACCATCAATTCAGTAAAGAGGAAATGGATGCTATCAGAAACCAATCTGACCCATACTTATACCCGAATACGGATTGGTATTCTTTGGGATTAAACAATTTCGCTCCGGAATACAGACATTCTTTGTCTATGACAGGCAATCAGAAAGATATAAACTATTACCTGTCTTTAGGATTATTCGACCAGGGTAGTTTATATACCTCTGATGCCCTGAACTATTCAAGATACAATCTCCGCAGTAATGTGAACACCACCTTTGATGAGATCGGACTAAAAGTATCTCTAAACATTAATGCAGCTATGGAGAAGAAAAAATATCCTTCATTTGCTGCTAATTCTATCTGGGATCACCTGAATGCGAAATCACCGCTGGATCTGGCCTATAATGAAGACGGAACTTTAAGTACGGTATCAGACAATCCGCTGATGGAAATGGACGAACGTTCCGGATACGATAAAAACGACGGAATGTATCTGAATACTCAATTTGTTGCAGACTGGGCATTACCCTGGGTAAAAGGGTTGTCACTCGGTACCATGCTTTACTATCGCGTAAATTCTAGCCATTTAAAAAAACTTTCGGCTCGTGCGCCTCAATATGGCAAAGATGGAACATTATTAGATGTAACAAAACCTTCATTAAAAGAAGAGGCTTATTTCGGCGAATCTTATCAGTTCGAACTAAGCGCTGCATTCTTACGGACGTTTACCGATGTTCATTCAATCGATGCTAAATTCGTTTTCACTGCCGCAGAAAACACCGGTCATAATTTCTGGGCTTCACGCAGAGATTATCTTTCAACCACCGTCGATCAGCTGTTTGCCGGTTCCAGTACGACCATGCAAAATGCAGGAAACTCGGAAGAAGGCGGACGAATGGGATTGGTCGGACGTTTGAAATATGATTATGCAAACCGTTATTATATCGAAGGTAGCTTCCGCTACGACGGTTCGGATAACTTTGCTCCGGGACATCGCTGGGGATTCTTTCCGTCTGTCGCACTGGGATGGGATATTACAGAAGAACCTTTCTTCAAAAGCTGGAATCGGGGAAAAATCGATCTCTTAAAGCTACGAGGATCCTACGGACAAATGGGAACAGAATCAGGAGTAAACAAGTTCGGTTATTTGTCAACTTATAACATGGTCGAAAATTCAATTTGTATCGGTGGAAATTTGCTATCCGGATTTAATGAAGGCGAATTGACTTCTCCCGAATTACTAAGTTGGTATACACGCAATTCGTTAAACTATGGTATTGATGTTGCATTCTTTAACTATCGTTTAAAAGGTTCTGCCGACTATTTCTATTATGTGACCAAAGGTGGCTTGGTAAGTCCGGCAGATCGCTACACTACTCCGCTGGGAACAAAGTTGCCACAAATCAAATCGAAGAATGAGCATCGTCGTGAAGGCTTCGAGTTATCCATGAGATGGAACGATAATATCGGTTCTGATTTCCATTATGAAGTAGGAACAAATATGACTTATTATAACAATCTGTATGTGGTAAAGCAGGAAGAAGCTCTGTCCACCCTAATGAATCCGTATAAACGCAGTACACATCAAACAGATTATTATGATGTCATACTTATCGACAACGGTTTATATCAATCCCCAGAACAAGTCTTGGGCGTTCCCCGCAGGCTGTCTTCTTCTGAAACAAAGCTAGGTGACATTGTTTATCAGGATCTTAATGGCGATGGTAAAATCGATGCCGAAGATCAAGTCCGTTACGGAATGCCTACCGCTCCTCATTTTACCTATGGTGTGGATTTTGCCTTCTCTTATAAAGGATTTTCTCTTTCCGGTCTGTTTTATGGGACAGGTAAACGCAATATGGAGTTTGGGGTCAATAACAAAAAAGACGAATCTGTCCACGTGAAAAACGAATATCAATTAGATTACTGGAGAGAGGACAACAGAGATGCAACCTTCCCGAGAAAATCATTATCCTCAAGTGTAAACGGAGGAAACAACCAGGAAAAATCCAGCTTTTGGGTAAAGAATGCATCTTTCTTGCGTTTAAAGAACTTATCACTCGCTTACGACTTCAAATATAAATTGTTGAAAAATGCCAACTGGCTCAGCATGTGTAAAGTAAACGTAACCGGAGCCAACCTGTTTACAATTTCGGGAGTTTCGGACTATTTCGATCCGGAAACGACTTCTACGAATGGGGGATATCCTGTACAACGTGTTTATTCAGTTGGGGTAACAGTTGGATTTTAATAAAGGTGTAACAATTGAATTTCAATAATATGAAAAATATAAGTATCAAAACAATATCATTGGCATTGGTAATGGGATGTACAGCTTGCAGCGACGTTCTGGATAAAGGCCCGTTAGACAAATTTTCAGAAAATGATGTATGGGAAAGTGCAGAACTGGCACAGGCCTTCTTGTATCCTTCGCTGAGTTATGCCACCGGACAATTAGTCTGGAATGATAAATGGACAGATAATGATGTCATCCAGGACGATGGAGGCGCTTCGAATGTAAACAAAGAACAGATCGACCGCTACTACGATGCCGGTTGGAATCCTGGTGCCGATAAAGATAAAGCCGGAGATGTTTATTCAAACATTCGTAAATGTAATCTCATGCTTCAAAAGATGGAGGAAAACACCACCTTTCTGGAACAAGATAAAAACTATCTGATCGCACAGGCCAAAATGCAGCGTGCCATGATCTATTTCAGCCGTGCCCGTTTATTTGGAAAACTGATGATTGTAGACCGCGTACTCGATCCGGAAGAAAAGATGGAACTGCCACGAACTGAAACAATCAAGGATACCTACGATTTTATCCTGAAAGATCTGCAGGATGCAGTTGTCGACCTGCCTGCTTCCATAAAAAGCTCCGAAGTCGGTATACTGACCAAAGGGGCAGCCTATGCACTAATGGCAGAAGTAGCACTTCACGGCGCTGCCTATATCGAATCGGGACAGGATGAATACTATAACATTGCAAAAAAAGCCAGCGAAGACCTTTTCGCTCTCGGGCAATATAGCCTGGATACCGATTACGAGAAGATGTTCAACGAATTCGATTATGCGTTAAGTTCCAAAGAAATTATCCTGGCACAGTTCAGACATGAGAACAACACAAAATTCGGCGATACATGGATGCAAACACTTGTTCCGAATGTCAACAACGACAAACTGAAAGACATCGCCAACCCCAAACTGAATGATAGCTTTGAAGGTTGGATCGGAATGTTCCCTTCTGTCGATCTGGTCAACGACTACGAAGTCAAAGATGTAGACGGAACGGCCAAAGACTGGGATCAAAGCAGTTTCTACAAGGCTTATCAACAGAACGGCGGCTATGTCTCAACTGCCATTTATCAAAACCGGGACAATCGCTTCTATGCAACTGTCGTGCAGGATTCAAGCCGATATTTCAACAGTCTCGTAACTATGCGTACCAAAGGGAATATGCATTGGGACAGCAAAGCTGGTGGTGATTGGGGAATGGCCCTGAGCGGCTATCTTTACCGCAAAGGTGTATATACGGCAAAACCGCTATTGAATTCAGATCCGACTTACTATCATTATGTAGTTCTGCGCCTGGGACGTTCTTATCTGAACTATGCGGAAGTAATGTTGCGTCAAGGCAATATCAGCACGGCAATCGAATATATCAATAAAACCCGTACCGTGCACGGCGGAATGCCTGAGCTGCCACTGAATCTCTCTTCTGATGCGGCCTGGAAAGCCTATAAACGCGAACGTCGCATCGACCTTGTGCATGAAGGTGACAGGTACTGGAGTTTATTACGATGGGGAAAAGCCGATGGAAAAGACAAAGTGGAAGAGTTGACAAAAGTACATCATTCTATCAGTATTTCCGAAGACGGAAAAAGTTTTGAAATCATACCTTTGCCTTACCAAACTTCTTTCAACGAACGTGTCTTTACAAAGAAAAGATATTTGTTCCCTGTTCCGGAAGGCGAAAGAGTAAACAACCCGTCTCTCGATCAAAACGAAGGTTGGTAACCGATTATAAATGTCTTATAAAAATAACAAGAAAATGAAAGCACTGTATAATTATTTAGTTCTACTTTTATTGATTGCGCTGAACACATCTTGTCTGAAAGCCGGTTTGGATGATCTGGAAACGTACAACCAGAATGACATCACAAATGTCCGTTTCGAATACAGATGGTGGGATGAAAGTGGTCAAAGACTGCGTGTAATGGAAATGACTACGGAGAAAACGATTGATAATAAAGCAAAAGAAATCGTTTGTACGATCAAAGTACCTGAAGCCACACAGACATTTACAACTGAAATCAGAAATCAGGTTTCTTTAAGTACATTAGCGATCAATGTTGACGCATCGACCTCCGCCCGCATTAGCCCGGTAGGTAATGCTCCCGCAATGGGGATTTTCCCGTCAGACTTTTCCGCAAAAGAATTTGTATATAAAGTAACGGCAGGAAACGGGGACGATGCTAACTGGACGATCAGGATCACTGACTTAAATAAGTAGTACGCACATAAAAATACGACTTATAAATGAGAAAAGAAATTCTATTATCTGCGCTACTCTTTGCCACGGGAAGTATCTTTGCCCAGTACAAAATAGATTTGGGTAAAGTAACTCTTCCAACTGTGAAATACCTTCAACTGGGCCATTCCGGCCCAGTTGGAAAAGAAATCCGCATTAATAACCTGTATCTGGAAGAAGGTGGCATTCCTCAACTCCCCGTAATGGGAGAAATTCATTATAACCGGATGGATTCGAGATACTGGCGCGATGCCTTATTGAAAATGAAAGCATCCGGCATTGACATTGTAGCGACTTACTGTATCTGGTCGCTGCACGAAGAATTTGAAGGTGAACTATCCTGGGAAGGGCATCTCAACCTCCGCCGTTTTATCGAATTGTGCAAGGAACTGGACATGAAAGTGCACTTGCGTTTCGGTCCTTACTGTAATGCGGAAATCAAAAACGGAGGATTACCTGACTGGATCGTCAATAATAAAAATCTGGTAACCCGTTCAAACGATCCTTTGTATCTCGAATATACACGACGTTGGTATCAAGCTGTATACGATCAGGTAAAAGGATTATTATGGAAAGACGGAGGCCCCGTCATGGCTCTTCAACTGGAAAACGAATACGTACGCCCGGGAATGATCGTCTCGCATCTTCTCAACCTGAAAAAGATGGCAGTAGAAATAGGATTCGATGTTCCTCTTTATTCGATGACCCACTGGATGGACAGCGAGTATCCGAAAGGAGAAATCATTCCTTACGCTGGGTTCTATATCGAAGCTCCATGGACTGCATCCGGAAAGGATGAAATACCGACATCCAATTTTGAGTTTTTCACTTACAACCGTCTTTCTGACAATATTGGTACCGATATTATCAAACTTGAAGGAGACGTAGAATCTTTGAGCGGAGAAAATAATGACTCCCCTTTCTTCACTTGTGAAATAGGCGTTGGAACCACAGCCTTCTACCAACGCCGCGCCGTCGTGCCGGAAGAAATGGCGGGAGAAAATATCAATCTACGCTTGGGGTGCGGAGCCAATATGATGGGGTATTATATGTATACCGGCGGTACTAATCCTGTCGGGAAAATAAGTACATACCAATCATCCGGTCCTCGCATCAGTTACGACTACCAGGCCCCCATCCGTGAATTCGGAACTTTGGGTACAGTCATGCAGGAAACGAAGAAATATAACTATTTCATGAATGATTTCGGAACAGCGCTGGCTCCGGCTGTCGCTTATCTGCCTACCACTAACCAAGATAGAGACAACTTGCAATGGGCCGTCCGGTTAAACGGGAATACCGGTTATCTATTCTGTTCCAATTATTTATACAAACATAGCCGGAAAGACTATAAAAATGTTCAGTTCTCCATAAAGTTGAAAGATGAGACAATCCGTATACCACGTCAGAAAGTAACGGTAAAAAACGGAACTTACTTTCTTTGGCCGTTCAATCAGGAACTAAGTAATGTGCTGTTGAAATATTCAACGACGCAACCTGTCTGTTCCTTAAAAGAAGGCAACAACCATACCTATTTCTTCTTTGAAGACGATGCCATACCGGGAGAATATTTAATTGAAAATAAAGACATCCGGAATATCGAAGTAAAGAATGGCTCTTACCGGAAAGAGAAAGACAGATATTTCATCAACCAACTGACTCCGGGGAAAGAATGTATCATAAAGATTACAAAAGAAAATGGTTCCACAGTACGCTTTGTCACGCTGACTGAAGAAGAATCGGATCATATCTGGAAAGGTACGATAAAAGGTAAAAAGTTTGTTGCTATTACTAATTCCTCATTAATCTACGATAACGATAAGATCACTCTGATCGACGATCAACCGTCAACAGAGATATGGACATATGAGGACGGTAATTTCAAGCAACAAACATTCCAAAGCAGCGCGCATAATCTGCAAGCAGAATTTCGTCCGATCACTCCGATGGAAAAAAGCCTGTGGATACGTCCAACAGAAGGTAATATAGCAAAACGTCAGTTCTCATTGAGCACATTCTCAAAAGTAGAACGCGCCTATTTACGTTATGTATCATCCGATCCAATCAGTTGTATGATCAACGGAAAAGAAACAAAAACGACATCTATGGACAGTTATTCCTATGCTAATGTAACCGACTTCATTCAAAACGGCAACAATACGATCGAATTTAATCTTTCTAATGATAAAGAGATCACAGCGGAAATAGAAGTTCTTTTGAAGAATGGTAAACGTATCCTCTGGAATACAGATGCAACCTGGTTATCGGCAGACAACAAACCTGTTGCAACAACTACCGGAAAGAACAAGCCTTCCGCCTTTGCTCCTGAAGAACATATAGGCCTTTATGAAGTAAAAGCTCCGGCTGCGACTTGTGGCAACGAGGAAACACGTATGTATATTTCTTATAAAGGAGATGTAGCCAACGCTTACCTGAACGGAAATCTGATCGGCGACTCCTTCTATGATGGCACAGAGTGGATTCTCAGCTTAAGCCGCCTGAAAGAATCTATCGATACCAATCCGATGGTGATCCGCATCGACGGGCTGAAATCGGCTGATGTTCCTATTTATTTCGAGAAAAATGTCGTTCCGGCAGATTGTGTCGTTCCGACTATTTCTGATATACTGGTAAAACAGGAATATCGATTCGAACTAAATAATCAATAAATCATAGATATCTATAACTGCTCTCCCGTAAAGAACAAAGTAAAAAGAATTCTGTAAGTACCACCATACCTCGCGATACTTACAGAATTCTTTACTTTTGTTCCTAAATCTCCAACAATATTTCGAAGAAGTTCCATTTTAATAAAACATTGAATATACACCAAAAAAAAACAAAAATCGAAGTTATCGTAACAATCGAGTCGAATGGAAAGCAACATTTCAGAGCTTGGGTTTTACCCGATGCTATATCCTTCCTGGTTGCCAATTATTCTGATGCAGGTAATGAGTTCTACTTTAATTACGACTCCAACAGGACAAGATATCTGGATTCATATATCGCCGAAGACGAAGACGGAGACGTAGCCGGATGGATACAGCTTAATTTCAACTAGCACTCTATACAATAATAAAATAAAACAACTATCATTATCCTGATAATATCGAATTATGCAAAGTATTCATCTCATTTTATCAACTATAATAGAAGTCTGTTCCTTAATTTTACACAGTCTTTATTTTACTTTCTCCGTACAGAAGTAATATTAAAGACTGTGAAGAAATTCCACCGATTATATTTATAAGAACTTATAAGTCATGAAAAAACAAATTAGAAGCATAGTTTCTGTTATAGGCCTCTTTTCTTTATGTTTTACCGCCTGTTCCGTGGAACATAAAGAAGTACCATTAACATTATGGTACAATACTCCCGCCGACGCAACCGCCACGGATAATCCAAATAAAGGATATGACGATGATGCAGAGTGGCTGAAAGCCTTACCTTTAGGAAACGGTTCACTCGGTGCTATGGTCTTTGGAGATGTACACAAAGAACGTATCCAACTAAATGAAGAGACCATGTGGTCAGGAAGCATACAGGATAGCGACAATCTGGAAGCGGCCAAACATATAGAAGAAATCAAACAACTATTGTTTGACGGTAAATATAAAGAAGCCACAGACCTGACAAACCGTACACAAATATGTACCGGAAAAGGTTCCGGGCACGGACAAGGCAGCAACGCCCCTTTCGGATGTTATCAAACGATGGGCGACTTGTGGATCGACTTCGATAATAAATCGCCCTACACCGATTATCGCAGGGAACTGAATCTGGACGATGCGACAGCCAGGGTTTCCTACAAACAAGGAGATGTAAATTTCAAACGTGAAATCTTTATCAGCCACCCGGATCAGTCCATGGTCATGAGAATATCTGCGGATAAAAAGCAGCAACTCTCTTTTACTTGCCAGATGAACCGGCCGGAACGCTACTCTACCTATACGGAAAACGAGCAACTGATCATGGCCGGGGCACTTTCGGACGGTAAAGGAGGTGACGGACTTCAATACATGACAAGGTTAAAAGCTGTACCGATGAATGGCTCCGTCACGTATTCTGATTCTACTTTGACAGTGAAAGATGCGGATGAAGTTCTTCTGTTTTTAACCGCATCGACAGATTATAAGCTGGAATATCCCATCTACAAAGGACGGGATTTCAGCAGTATTACCGAAGTTTCTTTAAATAAAGCCATAAACAAATCTTACAATCAGCTTTATGAAACACATGTAAAAGAATATACCGGCTATTTCCAAAGAGCAAATCTGCAACTGACAAATACGCCTGATACGATCCCTACCGACATTAAGGTTATGAATGCCCGAAAAGGCATGATAGACCCTCACCTATATGAACAAATGTTCCAATATGGCCGTTACCTCCTGATCTCGTCGTCGCGACCGGGTACTATGCCCGCCAACCTGCAAGGTATCTGGGCAAACAAGCTTCAGACCGCCTGGAACGGCGATTATCATACCGACGTCAATATCGAAATGAACTACTGGCCTGCGGAAGTAACCAACCTGTCGGAAATGCATCTGCCAATGTTCGACCTGATTGCTTCGCTAGTTGAACCAGGGAGCAAGACCGCACAAATCCAATACAATAAGAAGGGCTGGGTAGTACACCCTATCACGAACGTATGGGGATATACCTCTCCGGGCGAAGCAGCTTCCTGGGGTATGCACACCGGTGCTCCGGCATGGATTTGCCAACATATCGGTGAACACTATCGGTTTACAGGCGATAAAGACTTTTTACGCAAAACATATCCTGTACTGAAAGGAGCTATCGAGTTTTATATGGATTGGCTGACAGAGAACCCGAAAACAAAAGAACTAGTTTCCGGTCCTGCTGTTTCTCCGGAAAATACGTTTGTCGCTCCCGATGGCAGCCATAGCCAGATCAGCATGGGACCGGCACACGACCAGCAAACTATCTGGCAACTGTTTGACGACTTCGCCATGATATCCAGCGAATTATCCATCGACGATGATTTTACACGCCAGGTTGCTGATGCAAAAGATCGTTTGGCCGATACGAAAATTGGTTCTGACGGACGCATCATGGAATGGGCCGACGAGTTCCCTGAAGTTGAACCTGGTCACCGTCATATCTCCCACCTGTTCGCCATCCATCCGGGATCGCAGATCAATATGCTGCAAACTCCCGACCTGATCGAGGCAGCCAACAAATCGCTGGACTACCGCATCCAGCATCGCAGAGGCTATGTCGGTTGGAGTTCGGCATGGGCCATCAGCCAATATGCCCGCTTGCATCAGGCCGAAAAAGCGAAAGAGAACCTGGACGATGTCATGAAGAAATGCATCAACCCGAACCTCTTCACAATATGTCCTCCTTTCCAGATCGACGCTAACTTCGGAACAACGGCAGGGATAGCCGAAATGTTGTTACAGAGTCATGTGTACGATCAGGGAGGTTATATCATTCAATTACTTCCCTCCCTTCCTGCCGATTGGAAAAAAGGAGAATTCTCAGGCTTAAAAGCCCGGGGAGGATTTGAAGTGGCGGTAAAATGGGAAAACGGACAAATAGTCGATGCTTCCGTTAAATCGCTACAGGGGAATAAATTCCGTATCTGGTATAACGGTAATTATTTGCAGGCAAACGGTTTGAAAAAAGGGGAAATCTGGAAATGGAATAAATAGTTACTGAAAGCGCAAACCTTTGCGTACTTTTTACGAAAAGAATCAGTCTTCAAAATAACATTTTCCACTACCTTTGAAAACTGATCTTCTTACTTATACTTATAAACACAGCATGGAAAATATGAAAAACTCAAGAAGAAACTTCTTCAAAAAAGGACTGGCGGGAGCTGTCGCATTAGGAACTGCCTCCATTACCCAACCTGTATCGGCAGTTACTGCCAAAGTAAATGCGCCTACTGCAAAACGTATTGTTTTAATATCACTCGACGGAATCTGTGTAGACGGATACCTGAAGGCAAAAACTCCGAATCTGGATGCCTTGATGGCCGAAGGTTCACTCTCGCTGGATACACGTGTGGTCATGCCTTCGGTGACATTGCCTAACTGGACCAGCCATCTTTGCGGAAGCGGCCCCGAACAGCATGGTGTAGTCGATAATAGCTGGGAAATCTCCAAATTCGTATTACCTGCGATTGAAACAGATAGCAAAGGATATTACCCTTCCGTATTCAAAGTGTTGAAAGAGGCACTTCCACAGGCAAAAACAGCTTTCTATTACAATTGGATCAACCTGTTCTACCCATACAATAAACAGTACCTGGATGAAGTCAGCTACCTGGAAGAAGATGCCTACGTGCCGAACTACGAGAAAGCGCTTTCTTTTCTGATGGAGAACCGGAAAAACCCGACACTGGTATTCCTCTATTCCGTACATACCGACCATGCCGGACACAAACATAAATGGATGTCTCCGGAATACATACAATCCATCGAGGAGGCGGATGTGGAAATCGGCAAGTTCCTCGAAAAGATGAAACAGGAAAGATTGTACAAAGATACCCATTTCATGTTCCTGACAGATCATGGCGGTATCGAATACGGACATGGCGGAGTAAGTACGAACGAAATGATCGTCCCCTGGGGCATCACCGGGCCGGGTATAAAGAAAGGATTCAAGATCACAGAAGCCAATAACACGGTGAACACCGCCGCCCTCATCCTGCACCTGTTCAAAGTGAAACAACCCTTATCCTGGACAGGCGAAGTAATTAAGACAATATTCAAATAATTCTATAACAAAAACAATGACAACATTCAAAAGTTTTCTACTTCTTTTGTGTATCAGCTTCTCTTTACAGGCTTATGCACAGGAAAAAGTAACCGCCCGGGAAGTCCTGTCTTTGGATAAAGGCTGGAGTTTTCATAAAGGGGATATCCCCTACCCGGTTATTAAAGGACACAACGCGACTTACCGGAACGCCAAAGCCGGATGCGTGAGCGGGGCCGCCTCCCCGAACTACGATGATTCCTCCTGGCGTATCGTAGACATCCCCCATGACTGGGCGATCGAAGGACGGGTAAACCCGGAAGCCAACCTTTCGCAGGGTTACTACGACCGCGGTTTCGGCTGGTACCGCCGTAAATTCAAACTGTCTCCCGAAGATAAAGGGAAGCACCTGGAATTACAGTTCGACGGTATTGCCACACATGCCACGATCTGGGTTAACGGAACCGTACTGCATCGCAACTGGTGCGGTTATACATCCATGTATATCGATATCACGCCGTATGCAACATATGGTGACGATGTGAATACCATTGCCGTACGCGTAGATGCAGAAGCCCAGGAAGGCTGGTGGTATGAAGGAGCAGGAATTTACCGCCACACCTGGCTGGTAAAACGCTCGCCGCTGCATATTATCACAGATGGTGTCTTTGCCAATCCTGTAAAGAAGACTGAAAGCCAGTGGGAAATACCTGTAGAGGTTTCCTTATATAACTCAGGTAAACTACCTGCCAATAGTGAAGTAGAAGTTTCTTTGTTTGCCCCGGATGGCAAATCGATCACGACACAAACCCAGAAACTCTCTGTCGGAGCATTGGGAGAAGGGATCTCAAACTTATCAATGACAGTTTCAGACCCTCAACTCTGGTCACCGGACAGTCCCGCACTTTATAAAGTCAAAACCATTGTAAAGCAAAACGGTACTGTAACGGACGAAGTCGAAACCAAATGTGGTTTCCGCACGATCCGTTTCGATAATAACACCGGTTTCTGGCTGAACGGAGAGAATATCAAGATAAAAGGCGTTTGTAACCATCAGGATCATGCCGGTGTGGGTGTCGCCGTTCCGGATGCTTTGTGGGAATTCCGCCTGCGCAAACTAAAAGAGATGGGAGTCAATGCCTATCGTGTTGCTCATAATCCGGTTGCCAAAGAATTTATGGCTGCTTGCGACAGCATGGGTATCATGGTACTGGATGAAAACAGATTGTTCAACACTTCACCCGAATATGTTCGTCAACTGGAGTGGCAAGTACGCCGCGACCGTAACTGTCCGAGCGTAATCCTCTGGTCCGTTTTCAACGAAGAACCGATGCAGGGCACGGAAAACGGGGTTGAAATGGTTCGCCGCATGTACGACGTAGTGAAGAAGATGGACCCGACACGCCCTATAACAGCTGCGATGAACGGAGGATTCTTCTCTGAATATAATGTATCGCAGGCGGTAGATGTCGGAGGATTCAATTATCAGATCGAAAGTTACGACCGTTTCCACGAAGAAAACCCGGACCTGCCTCTGACCAGTTCAGAAGATGGTTCCGCCTTTATGATCCGGGGTGAATATGTAACAGACAGGTCGAAAAAACTGATGGATTCATACGATACACAATGTGCGGACTGGGGAGCTACCCACCGCAGAGCCTGGAAAGCCGTGGCTGAACGCCCCTGGATGGCAGGGTGCTTCTACTGGACCGGATTCGATTATCATGGCGAACCGACTCCGCATCGCTGGCCTACAGTCAGCTCTTTCTTCGGTATCATGGATTTATGCGGATTCCCCAAAATGGCTTATTACCTGCATCAGGCACAATGGGTAAAGGATAAAGATGTCTTGGAACTGGTGCCTCACTGGAACTGGCCTGCCGACTCCATCGGAAAGCCTATCAAAGTAATGGCATTGAGCAACGCAGATAAAGTAAAGTTATTACTGAACGGCAAAGTAATATCCGAACAAGTGGTAGATCCGTACGAAATGAATACTTGGTCTGTTCCTTATAAACCTGGCAAGCTGGAAGCCATCGGCTACAAGAACGGAAAGATCGTCTCACGTACCAAAGTAGAGACAACTAAAGAGCCCGTCCAGGTTCGCCTGACGCCTGACCGTAACAGCCTGGCAGGTGATGGCCGGGACGCTATGCCGATAACCGTGGAGGTTGTAGACTCCAAAGGTCGTCACGTACCGACAGCCAATAACATGATGGAATTCACCCTGACAGGCCCTGCCGAAATCATCGGTGTAGGAAACGGTAATCCGAACTGTCACGAGCCGGAAAAGGGAAATAAACGTAGTCTGTTCTACGGACTGGCACAGGTCATCATACAGAGCAAAGAAGGTTCGGGTCCAATCACCCTGACAGCCTCTACTCCGGGATTAAAACCGGCTACGATCACGATCAATGCTGAGCAGGTACCCCCTATCCCCTCCATTGCGGCAGAAAATCCACCGATGTTACTGAATAGATGGGTAGCTTCTCCCCTTTCCACCGAGAAACCCGACGCCACCCGTCAGATAGCCGATAATGATATGAACAGTTGGCAACCCGTTTCAGGCGGCAACCTGATCAAACTGGAGAATGCCAATTTCGTTATTTTACGTGCGACATTCAATCCTTACCAGGCTCATCGGGAAGAAGGCGGAAGTATCCTCTTCAAACAACTGACAGGAAAAGCCGAAATCTGGCTCAACGGTCAACTGATCGGTTCAAAAACGACAGATAAGGAAGAGGATTTCACTGTTGAATTTCCTGCCGCAAAAGAGAGATGTGACCTGCGCGTTCTGCTGAACGGCACGACAGGCGAAGCCGTCGGTCTAAAAGGTAACGTGACGGTACGTACCAAACGAATGATTCCGTAATCAAGATCATCCGGGTTACGCCCGATAGTTCCGGAATTGATCATGACAGAGGAGGACGATCGCCATATGGCCGTGCGTATCCATCCACAATCAAAATATCTTATGTTACGTCAGAAAATGTACATCTGGTATTCTTGGGTAATTTCGGACTCGCAGGTCAGATGTCAGGATGCAAAGAAAGAAACACAAAAACGGGGCTGTCTCAAATGAAAACCAGCCCCGTTATAGAAAACGTTATTTAATTTATCCCATCTTCCTTTTTAAAACATACTCCAACATTATTATTGTCCACGGAAAGGATTCTGATCCTTTGAAGCATCTATTGCGTCATTATTAGTAAACTCTAACTGAGGAATCTGACAAAGAAAACGATAATCATTTGACGGCAGATATCCATAAGGTTCAGCATCTGCTGCATTATAGTTATCCAAATAAGTCATACCTAAAGAAAAATGCCCGGCCGGATTTGAAGCTGTTGCACCATAGCGATACAAAGGTTTTTGTAAACGCAACAAATCATACATACCAGTCACCCCTTCGCCCAACAATTCTTTACGGCGTTCTACATATATACTTTCCAACAACTCTGTTTTAGCCGTTGTAGTTGTTGGCTTCGCAACGTTACGTGCACTCTGCAGTGTATTCAAATAAGTTAATGCATTTGCCGTATTATTGAGATTCGCTTCCGCTTCTGCCATAATCAATAACATTTCAGCAGAACGCATTAATGAAAACTCCGGATAAGTATGTCCCTGCGGAGCACCATTGGCATCTCCATAATATTTAAATTTATTGTAAGCCCATTTAGCAGCAATCTCTTTGTCTCCATTAGCTGTACGGTGCCAGAACATTACCGACTTAACATCATCGTCCGTTACGCTTTCGGTCTTTGTACATTTACTACCACGAAAATCTGTTTCATCAAACAATTGAACGAATTTATCGTCTACAAACAAATTGATAAAACTATAAATCGGACCGTCTGTCATACCTTCTCCATAACTCGGATCCTGATTATACCAGTAATTGAATTCAGTATTCGAACTAATATTCGACAAATTAGTAAAATTCAGCCCCCAAATAACTTCTTTACAACCATCCGATAACAAATTATCGAATCCGCTGCACCATTCCTCTTTGCTCATCAACGTATTATACTTGTCATAAACACTTTTAGCCTCAGCCAAAGCTTTATCCCAATCACCCATTACCTGATAAACACGAGCCAAATAACCGGAAACCACATCCACATTAAGTTTCCATTGTTCCTCCCGGTCATATGAAGCAAGCAAGCTTTTGGCTGCCGTCAAGTCATCAAGCACTTGCTTATAACATTCTTCCACAGTCGAGAACCCTTTGGAATCAGGCTCGTTGGAAGAAGTCCGCAAGATAACTCCTCTTTTATCCTTGGCTATCGCATAAGTCTGCTGATAATTTAACAACAGGTTAAAATAAGAAATTCCACGCATGGCCAAACACTGTCCTTTGATAACCGGCTTTTCCGATTCATCACCCGAAGCCTCCGGAAGTGCATCGATAATAATATTCGCCTGGTTGATAATCTTATACATATTCGTCCAAATACGTTTAGAATAATCTCCTGCGGCCTGTGTACGTCCTTCCGTCAAGCGATAGCTATCCTCTACCGAACCGCCATAGTTCTTCGTACTCATAATATCCGCACCAGGCAAATCGTAATACATGCACAGACCGGTTACGCCAGCATAACAAGCATCGTTCTGGCTACTTCCACCTTGTTCACCCATCAACAAATATTTATAAGCCGAATTCAAAGCCATGTTCAGCCCCGTAGTGCTTCCCAAAATCGTATTCTCATCTATATCAGTCGATGAATTTGTTGTCAATTCATCATTGCAATTACTCAAAGAAAAAGCCAACAGAGCAACAGCAACAAACTTCATATTTTTATATATTCTTTTCATATCAAACTCTTATTAAAATGAAACCTGAATACCACACATATAAACTCGTCTTGACCCCTGGATACCGTTGTCTGTTTCGGTATTACCATTATAGTTGTTACCCATAACACCTGTTTCCGGTTCCGAATGACGTTTTGCGGCAGGACCAAACGTCAACAGGTTATCGCCTGAAATATATACGCGGGCATTTGAAACCCCGACTTTTTTGGTCAAAGCCTTCGGTAAGGTATATCCTAAATTGAGGTTTCTCAAACGCAAGAAATCATTATTATGAATAAAGAAATCCGTTCTTTTTACGTTCAAAGAGGCATTCGCAGAAGACAAACGAGGGAATTCTGCCACATCACCCGGCTTTTCCCATCTGCTTTCCACCTGATCCATAATCATGCCTACTCCATCCAAACCGGCAGTACGTTCCAACCATACATAATCGTACATTTTCGACCCCAAAGAAGCATACCACATAAAAGAAAGATCAAATCCCTTATATGTAAACGTATTAGTCAAAGAACCGAATGCCTTCGGTATCGCAGAGCCGCACCATTGATAATCGTCCATCGTGACGTCTGAATAATTTTCCGTAGTTTTCCAACCACCATTATCGTCTTTAATCAGATAGACTCTGTTACCATTATCCGGATTTACTCCGGCATGTTTCGGCATATAAAATTCATATAAAGAACGTCCTTCTTCCAATTTATATGTTGCACCACGGTTCGCATACGTATAAGAGCCACCCGGCAGATATGTCACCTCGTTCTTCAAGGTAGACATATTAAAATCAATGTTCCACTGAAAATCGTTGGTCTTGACGGCTACTGCACTCAGTGTCAATTCCAAACCACTGTTACGCACATTTCCCATATTGGTGTTATAACCGGCAGCATCACCTACCTGTGCGGATAACGGCAAATTCCTGTAATACAACAAATCTTTCGAACTACGGGAATAATACTCAATCGTTCCGCTCAAACGACTTAAGACACTGAAATCTAACGCTATATTATACTGTTCGTTGCGTTCCCACTTCAAATTAGGTGTAGCAATCGTACGCGGCTTATATCCGGCAGCACCATAAAAATCAGCAGAAGTATAATAGGCTTGATAAGCATATAAAATTTCATCTCCTGCAGTACCGCTACTTGTATTACGAGGCACCAGCTTATCGTTACCGGAAGTACCATAACTACCACGTAACGCCAAATTATCAACCCAATCGATATCTTCCATAAAATTCTCCTTCGAAATTCTCCAAGAAGCACCTACGGAGAAGAAGTTACCCCAACGACTGTCTTTACTGAAGCGTGAAGAACCGTCGCGACGAATAGAACCGGACAAATAATATTTGTTTTGGAAATTATAGTCTATCTTGCCAAAAACAGACAACAAAGAATAACGATTACGGTAAGAACTTACGCTCCAGTTTGCAGTCGTTGATTCCAGTTCATACTGTCCCATTTGCATGATGCCCTCACCATAACCATAATTATATTGCTGGTTATAAGAATATAACTCATGCCCCAACAATACATCCAAATTATGTTCGCCGAAAGACCGATTCCAAGTCAGCAAGTTATTCCATGTAACAGAAGTTGTTTTCCAGTTTTCACGTGTGGCATCTCCACCATTGGTCATAACCGTCACGCCAAAAGGCTTCTGTTGCCCCGAACCATGCACGGCCGAGCTATACCCGTAGCCATTCTCCTGAATATCGTCAAGATTCACATTCGTCTTAAACTTAATATCGAACGGCAAAGAAAATTCGGCAAAATAATGAGCCGTCAACATACCTCCCTCTTTATTGCTGAAATTATCATCATTGGGGTTATTCCAATAATCGCCGGCCCCGTTTAAGACATGGATTCCGAAGAAATTACGACTGTTCACACCGTAATCGTTCATACGCATACCGGTCTTCTCCGAACGATACCAATCCGTATTGTCTTCATTTCTTAACCAAGGCGAATTCAACGTGTTTGAATAAACCAACGCACGGTTTGCCCCCGAAACATTCTGACGAGAATAGCTATAAGCCAAGTTTCCTCCCATCTGCAACCAATCCATCACTTGCGAAGTCACACTCGCACGGAATGAGTAACGCTTGTAATACTGGTTATTAGCATACCCTTTATCGTTCAAATAAGAAATAGAAGTATAATAGTTTGTTTTCCCGTTATCACTCGAACCACTGACATCCAGCCCGTAATCCTGGCGCAACTTACGTGAAAAAACAGCCCCGTACCAGTCATAATCGCTTTCATCCCAAACCATTTCCAAATTAGGATTAGCCCAACAGTTGCCATTTCCATCATGCAATACATAATTCGAAGCATCGCCGGTCCATTTGAACGGGGTTACATAAACCGTTTCGCCTTTTGAATTTACACGTGGATTTACAGCACGCGACAACAAGTTTGCCGACGCATAATCGCCTGCATCCTGCTTACTCATCCCTTCCACGTAATACTTATCATTATATAAGGCACGCCACAAATTGGTCATTTGCTGGTAAGGATCTGCCTTTTTAGGGTTAGCCACCGCATTATCGGAAGTACCCCACGCTCCTCTGAAATTGATAACAGGCTTACCCGATTTACCTTTCTTTGTCGTAATTACCACTACCCCATTCGCTGCACGCGAACCATACAACGAAGCTGCCGCGGCATCTTTCAATACCGTCATCGACTCTATATCCGAAGGCGAAATAGAGGTCAACTTACCATCATAAGGCATGCCGTCTACCACATACAAAGGTGTCGACTTTCCGGACATGGAAGCTATACCGCGAATCTGAATACGCGTTTCGCCCCCCGGGTTACCCTCATTATTAGAGACATTCACACCGGCCGACATACCTTGCAAAGCTTCCGCAAAACCGGCCCCTGAAATCTTTTCCAACTGGTCGGATTTGACTATTGAGGCAGAACCGGTAAACGACGATTTCTTTGCCGTACCATAGGCAACGACAACCACCTCGTCCAAATCCTGCGTATCGCTCAGTAGTTTTACATTCACGGCACTATGTCCATCCCAAGTAATCTGCTGTGTAGCCATTCCGACAAACGAAATAACCAATATCGCTCCTTTTTGTACTCCATCTAAAACAAAGCGACCATCCTGGTCGGTAATCGTACCGTTTGAAGTACCTTTCACAGAAATGGAAGCACCGGCTACAGGTCCCATTTCGTCTACAACACTACCTGTAACTTTGTTTTTCTGCTGTGTAATCATAGTTCCTTCGGAGGAAGGGATTACGGCTGCATGGATAGTTCCGCCCATACCGAATACGGTTGCCAGAACCAAAGCTTTAACCAGTTTCGAATTTGTCAACATAAAATAAATTTAAAAGTTAAACAATTCTGTTTTTTCATATTAAAAATATATAGAAGAGCGCAAGCTCTTTTAATATCAACAACTTCGACCACAGCTAATCGCATAGAGAAATACTCGTAGGTTTTTCATTCGTTTGTTTAAACTCATTAAAAAGACCATTGTCTTTGAAGAACTATGGTATAAAATCGATGCAAATATAATGCAATTTTCTAATAAATTAATAATACACCCTTATTATTTTCACATATAGATTAAATTTTAACATAGAGACAGCCACTACCATAATGTCTGATTTACAATTACATACTATTAACAGAATACAATTAGATAACAAACGAAACAATCAAAAGTTTATTAACATTTATTTTCTATATTGAAAGTATAGAAATAAGCGACAACGCTATTCTCAAAAAACGCATATAATGTTGAAAACCAGTCGATTCAAAACACCTTTCTCGTTCAAATTCCCATCTGTTTTCGATGCTTGGAACGGAGTCAGAACGAAGGCAGAGTGGAGGGAAACCAGGATCAAAACGGGTTCAGATAGGCTTTACACTGTTAAGGTATCAAAAAAAACAAGATCATCCATTGTTCATTTTATTTATGGTTATTTAGTATATATTCGCCGCAGAAGGGGATTGTTTAACACTTAGTTTGTATTTTATTCAAAAAGAAACATATGTAATCATTTCTGTCTTTTTGATAACTATTGTCACCATAGTTCTTCAAAAACTATGTCATTACAATCATTATTTAACATTTTGGAAGTGCATTAGAGAAAAAAAACTGTGCCAAAAGTCTATTTCCGGAACCGGCCTATCAATCACAGACCAGCCAAAGACTTTTAGCACAGTTTCATGCTTTTTCAGTACGTTGATCTTTCAATATTATCTGACCAACTGCAATTCCTTGATCAGTCGCGGGCATTTACCCCACTTGTCGATCATATAAAGTACATAACGGATATCCACTGCAATGCAACGCTGCAAGTCCGGTTCGAAAGCGATGTCACCGCTCATGGCTTCCCAGTTTCCGTCGAAAGCAAGACCGATCAGACGGGCGTTCTTATCGAATACAGGGCTACCAGAGTTACCACCGGTAATATCATTATTTGTCAGGAAGCAAAGCTGCAACTGTCCGTTTTCGTTGGCATACTGGCCAAAGTCCTTGCTGCGGATCAGGTCAAGGATTTCCGGTTGAACCCAGAACTCGTCATCTTCCGGATTTTCTTTTTCCAGGATACCTTTCTCCGTTGAATAATAGTCATACCAAGCTGCATCGTACGGATGATACCCTCCGATAGAACCATAGCTTAAACGCATCGTGAAGTTCGCATCCGAAGAAAGGGGCTTTTCCGGATACATTTCCTTCAGTCCGGCAAAATACAGGCGTTCGCCTTTGGCAATATCGTAATGAGCATCGCCCATAAACTGCTGCAACTCGAACAAAGAGATCAGCGTGGACAAACTCAGTTCGGCTGCCGGGTCTTTTTTCAGTTTTGCATACAGTTTCGGATCTTTCAGCATCTTCTCGATCTTGTCGTATGACAAAAGTGAAGTCTTCTTAAAAACGTCTGCTGCATATTTTGCATAGTCACCTTTATACTTCTTATCCACTTTCTGATAGATATCCGGAAGATATTGAGCCGGAACACGTTCTTTCACCACTTTCATCATGGCAGCCAATACCTTTTGGTCAACGGAGGCATCGTAATCTTTAAAGAACGGCTGGATCTTGTCTTTCAGGACCATGTCTATTTCTTCCGGAGTAGAACCGTTTATATCCACACCCTGTACCATACGCGCCAGGCGCACAATTTCAGTACCGCTGACAAATGCTTCTGACAGATAAGTGGAAACTTTCCGGTATTCATCCGTCGAAGTATATCCTTTTTCCAACAGGTTCAGCACTTCGCCGTATTTGGCTTTACGTTCAGGTGTCTGACCGGCCCAGGCGGCAAAAGCAGCTTCCTCTTCCTTCTTACGCTCTATCACGTTCAGATTAGCCAGACCGCGGTTCATACCGATAGAATTCTTCCAGTAGTTAGAGCTACCGGCATATTTGGAGGCATATTTGATACGGACTTCATCGCTTGCCGACATAGCATCTTTCCAGATAGCTTGTTTGATGCCGCGTACCTCGATACGAGGCTTGTTGCTGTCTTCAATACGCTGTTTCACACCCCAGGAAGATAAATAACGGTCTGTGCTGCCCGGGAAACCAATTGTCATCGCGTAATCTTTATCCTGGTATCCCTGAAGGGAAACTTCTGCTACATATTTAGGGCTGTAAGGCTTGTTGTCTTTGCTGTATTCCGCCGGTTTGTTATCAGCATCGGCATACACACGAAATACGGAAAAGTCGCCTGTATGACGCGGCCACATCCAGTTATCCGTGTCACCACCGAACTTTCCGACTGAACTGGGCGGAGCAAATACCATACGAACGTCGTTGAACACATCGTAAATAACCAGGAAATACTTGTTATTATTATAGAAAGGAACTACATCCGCAGCCTGGAATTCCGTATTGCCGATCGAGTCGCAGATGACCTGTCCGATAGAATCGGCAGCAGCCAAACGCAGATATTCTTCTTCAATACCGGCGATTTCACCGTTGATACGGTCGCTTACGTCAACCGTTTCACGCAAGTAGCGCACGCTCAGTCCCGGAACGGGCAACTCTTCTTCCTTACTCTGAGAAACGAAACCGTCTTTCAGATAATCATGTTCAACGCTACTCAACTGCTGGATAGAACCGAAACCACAATGGTGATTAGTAAAGATCAATCCTTCTTCCGATACGGTAATACCGGTACATCCGCCACCGAAAATAACAACAGCATTGGCCACACACGGGTCGGTTTCACTGTAAAGTTGCTGATAGGACGGGACAAATCCCAATTCCTTGATTCGAGCCAGATTTTGTTTGTTAAGTTCCTTCAGAACCCACATGCCCTCGTCGGCATATACCTGGCCTGCAGCAACAAGAAGCAGTAAAACTGCCCACACCTTCTTCATAAAATTCATTCTTTTTTATTCTATTAGTAATTTAATATTTTTCGCATCTACGCGTGCACCGAGCCACTCACGGATCTTTAACTGTTCTTTTTCATTGATACGCTCTTTGCTTTTTAGGTAAACCAACATGACTGTGTCCTGTTTCATGCTGTCAGTACTTACAATATAGGTATTCGAACAAGAGGCTTCAAGAACAGACGGGAATAAAACTTTCATCTCTGGGATCAACTCCGAAGTCATACGCGAAGCACTCTTATACCGGTCTACCGTCTTTTTCAAGGAATCGATCTGTATGGATTGTACCCGAAGAACTTCTTCACTATTTTTATATAGATCCTGCATCAGCATGCTTTTCAGTTCGTTTATATCGGTAGCTTCCTGTCCGAAACCTTGCTGGACGACCAGAGAGACATCTTTCAAACCATATTTGCGAAGCCGGGTCCGGGCAATTTCGATCATGGGTTCCGGCACATTTTCACCGATCATTACGACTTTCACTTCTTTCTTCTCGCTCGTATCCGTCACTGTTTTACTCAATATCTGTGTATTCGGAAAAGCCAGTTCTTCCGTCACAAAATTAGCGACCCGGTCATTGAAATAACTGGTACGGATCAGGTTATAGCTCAGGAAAAGACTCGGTACGATCGTGAAAAAAACAATCACCCCGACATAGCGTGTTACCACCTTTTCCCGTTGTTTATCCAGGAATATCTTCTTTGGATATTTCAGTATACGGACCACCAGGAAAGTCGCCAGACTGATAAACACCGTATTGATAAAATAGAGATAAAAAGCACCGAAGAAATAATAAAGATTCCCGCTTGCCAATCCGAAACCGGCCGTACAGAGCGGTGGCATCAACGCCGTAGCGATAGCCACACCCGGGATCACATTTCCTTTACTTTTGGTTGAACTGGCAACAATACCGGCCAATCCACCGAAGAAAGCGATCAGGACATCATAGACGGTCGGCTGCGTACGCGCCAACAATTCACTTTGCGCCTCACTGATCGGAGAGATCAAAAAGAACAGGGTTGAAGTGATCACACTGAACACCGTTGCCGTCGCAAAATTACGGAAAGACCGCTTGATCAGGTCATAATCATAGATGCCCAATCCGAGACCGAACCCCATGATAGGTCCCATCAGCGGAGAGATTAACATCGCACCGATAATCACCGCCGTAGAGTTTGTATTCAAACCCAACGAAGCGACAAATGTTGCAAAGATCAAAACCCAAAGATTAGTACCTTTAAACTCAATACCTTTTCTTATAGACTCAACCGTTTCGAGTTCATCTTCCTTCTCCTGGCGAACGTCAAAATTACGAACAAAGAAGTCTCTTATTTGCTTGTGTAACACTCCTTTTTCCATCCCACTCTCTTGTATTGATAAATACTCCGACTAATAGCCACACCTTAATCGTGCAAAGATAGAAATAGTATCCCTAAATAAAAAATAAGAAGTGTGAACAAGAATAACCGGCATAAAATTCGAAGTCTTATTGATTTTCAATTAACTTTGCACAAAGAAGAATATTATTTTGAAAAGGAGTCCATCTAAATGTTTATATAAATAATGAAACGCTACTTAATTCTGATATACATGCTTGGCAATATACTCTTTGCTGCTGCCGACAACACGGCTACCAAAGAGGCTTTAAGCGTTGCTTTAAAATCAATATCCTCCCCGGAAGAAAAGCTGGAGACATTGACAAACCTGATGGATATCTCCCGGCAGGAAGAACAGGTTGACTATGCCAAACAGCTGTATAAGGAAGCACTGGCCAACGATAACGATTATTATAAAGAAGCTGCCCTGACCGAAATTCTCCGCTTTTATGTCAACAACGACATCAAAGACAGCACAAACGTTTACATGGAAGAAGCAAAACGCGAGCTGAAAGGCAAAGCACGCGATTTTCTGGTAACTTATATGCAGACAATCATCGACGTACGCGTGGTTTTCTATACCGAAGGAGAAGACAGGAAGAAACTGATCGAGCAATACCGGCTTAAACTGGAAACAGACAAAAATCTTTCGGTCCTCGAAAAAATATCGATCAATTATGTGCTCGGAATGGCTTACGGCAACCGGGTCGAACCGGGTAACGAAGAGGAATGGAACAAGCGTATATGCACACGTTTTAAAGCGATCATCGACTTGTCGGAAAATATCCCGCTACAATATTCTTACTTATTCCGCTTAAATACGTTCAGTATTCTGACCCTCTATTCAGGTGAATCGAATTATTCAGGCGCGATGAATGACCAGGCGACTTATGCGCTTCGCTATCTGGAAATGCAAAAAGAATATGCAGAAACGAAAGAGATGAAAAAGCGTCCTTACATCAGCAAACGGCATTTACTGAACGCCTATTCTTCTCTGGCCGTTACGGCAAAGACGCTTGGAAAAGACCTAGCCTCTTCTTATTTCCAGCACTTTATGGAACTGAACAGGAAATATCCGGAAGACGCTGCTTTCTCTGCCGAATATGACCGTTTCTTCACAGCTCTGAATTTTTACCGTACAACCAACGATTATCCGATGGCCATACGATATTGCGACTCCGTTATTCATTATTTCCGCAATGCCGACTTTAAAATCGATTTATCAGACCATGTCGTTTCGACGCTCAAAGAAAAGATAGATATGCTCGACAGCCTGCATCTATATAAGGAAGCTTATGAATCCCACAAAGAATACGCAGCTTTGGTGGATTCGGCACGACTCAAAAACATGAAAGACAAACTGGAAGACCTGGAAATCAATAAACGGGTAGACGAACTGGTTATTGAGAAGAAAGCACTGGAAGTGGACTTACAGAAAAGCCGTAGCCAGCTATATATGTTCCTGGCCTTGTTTATCCTGGCTATCAGTTTCGCAGTCTTTGTTGCGTTCCGCTTATGGAAAATCAATTCATTGTATAAGAAATTACAGGACTCGAACCGCCTGGTCATCCTCGCCAGCGAGAAAGCACAGGAAAGTGAAAAGATGAAGAATGCCTTCATTAAGAACATGTGTCACGAAGTCCGCACACCCCTGAACGCGATCAACGGATTTGCCGACCTGATTACGACAGAAGACATTACGCCTGAAGAAAAGCAGGAATTCAGCAAGATCATTTTCGAGAACTGCAACCATATCACTTCCATGATGAACAGCGTACTCGAAATTGCCCAACTGGACAGCAACAAGGAGGATTTGCCCTTATCACCAGTAAATATCCATCTGCTCTGTTCCTGTGAAATGGAACAACTCAAAAGACTCAACAGCAAACCAGACATCGATTACCAAATAGAAGGCGACCGGAACAAGGATATTGCTTTTACCAATTCAAGCCATTTCAGCCTGATCCTGGCCCACTTGCTGAACAATGCAAACAAATTCACCGAACGGGGAAGTATTGTCCTTTCCTATAAAGCGGAAGAAGAACAAAACCGGATGATCGTCAGCATCACAGATACCGGTTGCGGTATTTCGCCCGATAAACGTGAATGGATATTCGAACGGTTCACCAAAGCGGATGATTTCGTTCCCGGTTCAGGATTGGGATTATATCTTTGCCGCCAGATTGCAGAGCGTATGAAAGGCCAGATCTACGTAGACCCGGATTATACAACCGGACTACGCATTACGCTGATCATCCCGATCAAACCGGAATAAAATTATTTCTTTTTAGCGAAATAACGCCCTACATAAGGCAACTCTCCCAATGGCAGATCGCGTTTTACAACGATACCGACAAAGAGGCAAAGCAGCAATGTGCGGTAACCCAGACGCAGGATTTCCGACTCTATCGTCGGCAACATGCCGGCCAGATAAAATACGGTTGCCAATACAGAATAAGTGATCACCGATTTAAGATCATATTGGATCGGGAATTTCTTTTGTCCGATAAAATAGGATAACAACATCATAACCAGGTTACTAACAAAAGAAGCCCAGGCACAAGCCATATATCCGTATGTCGGAGCAAATAAAACAATGATCAGGATCGTCGCAACACATCCTATTGTCGAAAAATAAGCACCCCACTGTGTCTGATCAATCAGTTTGTACCAGAACGAGAGATTAAAATATATTCCGAAGAACAATTCTCCCAACATAACAATAGGAACAACGCGCAAACCCGGATAATAGGAAGCAGGGACAATATGTTTAAATATATCGATATAAAACATCACTGCCAGAAAAATAAGCAAAGCGAATATAATGAAATATTTCATCGCCTCCGAATATGACTTTTTACTGTCATCATCCTTATTCTTTGCAAAAATAAATGGCTCGTAAGCGTAGCGAAATGCCTGTGTAAACATTACCAGCACAACTGCTATTTTAAAACAAGCGCCATATATCCCCAATTGGGTATTAGCCATTTCCTTATCTTCGAATAGGAAAGGAAATAGTATTTTATCGGCTGTCTGATTAAAAATACCTGCAATCCCCAAAATCAGGATCGGAAAAGAATAAGCAAGCATCTGCATGAGTAAAACAAAACTGGCTTTTTCCCGTAAACCCGGAATCATATCGGGAAACAATAACACAAATGTAACAAGCGATGTTATTACATTCGCAACAAAAATATATCCAACCTGATAATCTGGGATATAAAACCAATCGACCAATGCAGGGGCATGATCATAGAGCCATGGACAAGCTATCAGAAAGAAAAGAACTAAAACAATATTCAGAAAAATATTAAACAGCTTAATAGAAGCGAAACGAACCGCTTTCCCCTGATACCGGAGAAATGCAAACGGTATACAACAAAAGGCATCGACTGCCACAATTCCCGACATCATCCCTACAAACTCAGGATTCGAACCATACCCCAAAGAATCACTGATTGGAGTCAGCGCGCTGAATATCAATACCACAAACAGAACAGAAGTAAGAGCAATGCTAAATAATGTAGTAGCATAAACCCGCATCGGGAGCGCAATTTCTTTCTTATTCATAAAACGGAAAAATCCCGTTTCCATCCCATAAGTCAGAATAACCATCAGCAATGCCGTCCAGGCATACAAATTGGTTACGATTCCATAATCGCTTTCCGTCGCCAGCACACGCGTATACATCGGCACCAGCATCCAGTTCAGGAACTTCCCTACGATACTACTAACACCATAAATCGCAGTCTCTCCTGCGAGCCGCTTCATTCCTCCAGCCATAACTATTTTCAGTCAAATAAAAACCCTTGTTCTTCGCCCCTTTTACGTCCCAGATGGGTATAAGCCAGATCCGTGACCTCACGTCCCCGCGGTGTGCGTTTGATAAATCCTTCTTTGATAAGGAAAGGTTCATACACTTCTTCCAGCGTTCCGGGATCTTCTCCCAAAGCCGTAGCAATCGTAGTCAGTCCGACCGGACCACCGCCGAATTTGTCTATAATTGTAGTCAGCAACTTATTATCAACCTGATCCAAGCCATATCGGTCAATATTTAGTGCCTCCAGCGCATAGCAGGAAATTGCCTTATCTATTTCACCGGAACCTTTTACCTGTGCAAAATCACGTACACGCCTCAACAGCGCATTGGCAATACGAGGCGTACCGCGGCTCCGGGAAGCGATCTCACGGGCAGCTGTCAGTTCACATTTTACATTCAGAATATCGGCACTACGCAACACGATCTTCGTCAATGTCTCCATCTCGTAATATTCCAGATGCATATTGATACCGAAACGGGCACGCAGCGGACTGGTCAGCAAACCACTACGGGTTGTCGCCCCAACCAGTGTAAAAGGAGCCAGGTCTATTTGAATGGAACGTGCGCTCGGTCCTTTATCGATCATAATATCGATCCGGTAATCTTCCATAGCCGAGTAAAGATATTCTTCCACGATCGGACTCAACCGATGGATTTCATCAATAAAAAGCACATCATTCTTTTCCAGCGAAGTAAGTACCCCCGCCAGATCACCGGGCTTATCCAGAACCGGCCCGGAAGTTACTTTAAAACCAACTCCCAGCTCATTGGCTATAATATTCGACAACGTTGTTTTACCTAATCCGGGAGGGCCATGCAGCAACACATGATCCAATGCTTCTTTACGCATACGGGCAGCCATCACGAATATTTTCAGGTTCTCGACCACCTTGGCCTGTCCGCTGAAATCATGAAAAGAAAGCGGTCGGAGCGCATTCTCATACTCTCGTTCACTTTCCGGCATACGGGTGTCCCTTATATCAAAATCGTCTTCCATATTTTTGCTCATTGACTTGCAAAGATAGTAAATATATTTGCTTTATACCGTCTGGCTCCCGTTCATAACTTACGTAGCGGTCTATCCTCAGAAAGAGCTATCTGAAACAATCTACGGATAGTTTATTCACAATTTGCACTAAAAAAAACACAAATACAGGCCATATTTGCACTTCCCGAAGTGCAAATTAGTATATTTGCAAAAAACACATAGCATATGGAAAAGTTACAAGCTAGTTTTGACGCAATGTTACGTAGTATATCCACTACGTTTCATCGATACATGTTCAACCGCATTAATTGGGATAATCGTCTGTTAGGCTTGGTTGGTCCACGTGGCATAGGTAAAACAACATTGATGTTACAATATGCCAAAGAAAAACTAAATCGAAATACAACACTATTCGTCAATGCTGACGATTTATATTTTTCCGCGCATCACCTCGTTGATCTGGCCGATGAATTTGTGAAGCGAGGCGGAACACATCTCATTATTGATGAAATCCACAAATACAAAGACTGGGCACGCGAATTAAAACTAATATATGACTATCATGCAGACTTAAAAGTTTTCTTTACAGGTTCTTCCATTCTTGATATCCACAAAGGATCAACAGATCTGAGCCGACGCGCTATTGTCTATTCCATGCAAGGACTTTCATTCCGTGAATATCTAGAGATGTTTCATCATATAAAGATTCCCGCCTATTCATTGACAGATATCATACAACATCGTGCAGAACTCCCTGATAAATTCCGCCCTTACGCTTATTTCCAATCTTATTTAGAACAAGGATATTATCCATTCTCTAAAGAAGATCAATTCAATATTCGTTTGCAACAAGTGATAAACAAAACACTGGAAGTTGACATTCCACAATATGCAGAAATGAGTATATCGACAACTCGAAAGTTAAAACAATTGCTTATAATCATAGCCCAAAGTGTACCATTCAAACCCAATATGAGTAGTATTGCTACCATATTAGGAGTAAGTCGCAACAATTTATCAGACTATTTTCTTTACCTGGAAGAAGCCGGGTTAATAGCACAACTACGTGACGGAACAGGCGGTATCAGAGGACTTGGAAAAGTGGATAAAGTCTATTTAGATAATCCAACTCTCATGTATAGTTTAGGTCAGGATACTTCAGAGATTGGTAACATAAGAGAAACATTTTTTCTAAACCAAACGAGAGTAGAACAAAAAGTTATCACGTCAGCTATTTCCGATTTTCAAATAGCTAACTATATTTTTGAAGTTGGTGGCAAAAATAAAAAACAAAAACAATTACAAGGTTCTGAGAATGGTTTTATTGTAAAGGATAACATTGAACAGGGATATATGAACGTAATTCCTTTGTGGCAATTCGGACTTAATTATTAGCCCCTTTCCTATATTTGAAAAGGGGCAGTCAAACAAGTCGAAGACACAACAGCCTATCCTCTGATAACATAAGAGAAACATCTTTCCTGACCAAATGAGAGTAGAGCAAAAATTGTTACGTCAGCTATTTCCGATTTTCAAATTAGTTATTCCAAATCAAAACTGACTAAATAAAAACCTTTTTCCTGAGAAATAGCTATTGCATATAATCTATTTGTGTCGGTATCAGATGCACAAAGATTAAAAACAAGGCAATCTGTTTGATATTTAGCAATTTCATTACCTTTCCAATCAAAAGAACAAATCTTATTAAACTGATTCGGATCTTTATCGGCAATCAACACACTATATAATAAAGCATCTGTTGCGCACAAAGCAGAAAAACCATATACAGTTTGATCTGTAGGAAGTAATGAACCACCACTAAAATTAACCTCAGGAGAATAAAAATAACATGTGGAAGATATATTTATATCATCAGATAATTGAAAAAACTCCAATATACCACCAAATAAAGTTCCCACAGCCATTTTCCTTTTATCCGGAGAAACTGAAACTGAAGCTGTTATAAAAACCGGATTCTTTTCAGTTTCCGAAACAGGGAAACGATTATATTCTGCCTCAATATTCCCTTTTGAAAAAAGTTGAAATCGTTTCAACCCTATAGTATCCTTTCCTAATTGTCCATCTATGAGAAATGCCTCATTCTCCAAAGGCCACGCCCGACGAACAACACCTTTATAGTCACTAAAAGATTTACTATCTACAAATAAAAAAGACTGCTTCTCCCTGTCAAAGCGATATGTGTTCATTCGCATCTGACTCTGGTCATATACATTAAATAAATGACTTTCCCTATCAAAATAAAAGGATATTCCCATTACTACTTCACCTGGACCCTGCCCTTGTTTTACACCGCTTCCAGCCAATGCACCTGTCTGTTTGTCATAAACCTGAATCCAATTATTATCCACTAAAGAGAGTATATAGATATTTTGGTCATCTACACACATCCCATAAGAATAAGCGATTAATGCACTATCAGTAATGATATGAGATGTTAACCTTTTCTCTGTGGGAAAATTAGGTACATTATATACTTCTTTCTTATTCTGACATGATAAGAAAGAAACCACCATTATTATGGTGGTAACTTTTATTAGAAGTAAAGTGCTCCGCATGTGCATTGTCCTTTCATTTTACCAGAAAGCCCATATCCTCCTATTGCAGTCCAAACAGTACCACAAGATAAACATGTTTTTTGACATCTGATAGCCATACTTGAATTATCACATTCTATTACTATTTCCCCACTAGCCAACGCCTCAACATTAGCCAAAGCCAACTCCGAAAGGAAAGCTTCATTCTGACTTTTGTTAATATTCCAACCAGCCAAAGCCGCTACAGCTACAGCAATAAATCCTATAATCAATTTTGTTTTCATCTTTTCTTAAAATTAAGTTTACAAATTATTTAATTCTTACCTTTACCGAAAGATTTTCGGTAAATATTCGGCTTAAAGCCTGATTACGCTAAGTTTCCATACACACCTCTCTTCCTTTTTAGAAGAGAACTCCGGGAGTTTACCTTCACTTTCTTAGCCGTTGGTGGGTGAACTCCTTTTGCATTTCTCCTGTTTTTAATACTCTTATTCATCATCATTACTAAGAAGTAATTTGTGTTTAAGCAATTACTCCATGTACTGAACAAACTCTACTTTGGTTCCATCCGGACAGGGTAAACTACCTTTCCCATAGCATAAAACCGTAGAACTACCTTCACCAGAGGCCAATGCCTCTATATTTTCTAATAGCAGATCGGATACTTCTTCTTCCTGATCAGAGGTTGTCGCATACAAACCCACTATTACCATCACGATCCCAATTATTGCTACCGACAACATTTTACATATTTTCTTTTTCATATATCACTTGATTTACGTTACTTTGCAAATGAAACTAATCTTTTTGAAAAACGTGCTGACATTCACTGACATTTGAAATAAAAGCGCAGACAATTACCGATGATCATGAAGAATACTAATAAAAAACACCTTTTCATCGAGTTTATGCTATCTTGCATTACTTATGTTATTCCTTCTTATCCTTTTCCATATAATATCATTCTTCCAAATAGAAAAAAGACATATTCTGGAAAAGTCTGTCACCCTGTTTAAAGAATCGGTCAAAGAAGATTTTCATAACAGATCTCAGGGATTAACAGAAAAAGTATCTTTGATGGATGTACCGTCAGCTATAACCACTCCCGACAGTTGTATTTTCAAATCTGAAACAATTGAGGTAAAAGCACCTGCTTTATCTAATCAGTCATTAGACGAAAAACTAACCGCTTTCCTCCAATCTATATTATCTTTCAAAAATCCAATAAACATTTATCAATTGGATACGATTTTCCAACAAAAATTGAAAAAAGAGAATATACATATAACTACTGCTGTATGTATGACCGACACGATCAATAAAAAGAGCCAAAAGTGTACTCGTTTTAATATAACCTCTTTCGACCCGTTATTTACGGAACCTTATATAGTTAGTTCCACGAGAATCACTTTGAATGCTTATATAAAAATATCCGGATTTACATTAGGATACCGTATGCCTACCTCATATTGGGTTGCCTTAGTCGGTTGGGTTTTATTCACATTGTCTATGGGGTATGCCTGGGACAATCTAAAAAAAAAGATCCCGGTCCTTATCAATGATTTTACAGAAAGAGAAAATTCACTGCAAAATGAGTTGATCCAAACGGAAGAGAAACTAGAAATACTCAAACAACTGGAAAAACAGAGCAATGATCCTGATATCCATATCTTCTCTCCTCATCTGCTATTTGAAAAAAGCACAAAGACATTAAAGTACAACGGAGAAACTATAAAACTAACCCGTCAGCAACAACAATTATTAGTCGCGTTTTGCAATGCACCTGAAAATACCTGTTCAATAAATGACTTATGCAATCTGGTCTGGAAAGGATGTACAGTAGAAGAGAACACAATTCAACAGGCTATCTCGCGTTTAAATATAACCTTAAAACCACTGGGATTATATATCCAATATGAATTTAAAGATAGTTACAAACTTATGTTTATAGAAAACTAACAATTAGCTCCCGATCAAACTTCTATTTCTTCCCTATCCTTTTATAATTACCATACGTACTAACTCCAATTTCCCCGGCAGGAAATCAGCGGTTGATAACCATCAGCCGATTGGCCGACAATTATGAGCCGTTTGGTTGATAATTATGAGCCAAGCGGCTCACAATTATCGGCCGCTAAAATGTATGGGATGTCAGCAAGAGAAGTATGGAATAAGCATTGATAATGAAAGGTATGATTTGATAGCCGAAAGATAGGGATAATATCCGTCGGATACAACAAAAAACAGAACTTGGCGTTTAAAGAAACAATAAAATGCCGGGTACCAGAAATCGGATGACGAAAGAAGCGGTATTTTCCGCCTGAGTTTTGATGCTGGAATCCGCTTTTATTTTTAGCAGAACAAATAAAATTACCTACATTTGTCCAGAACACTAAATTACGTATAATATGAACAGCGCATTCCTCCGTTTCCGGCTCCGCCAGGCAGGAAAGTTTATTCGTGAAATACCTGTTATCTATCTGGTTATACTGACAGGTATTTTACTGATAGCCGGGATTGCACTGTATCAGTTTACAAAAGATTTACATGGGAGCCTGATTATAGCGGGTATCCTGCTTGTTTTCCTTTCATTGATTCAATTACGGAGAAAAGACTATCATTTTATCCATCTTGCAGAGGAGAAAGCCTGGAAAGTATTCAGTATGGATTATCTCTTACTGTCCCTACCGGTCCTTATCATCATATCGGTAAATTCATACTGGTATGTATCGCTGGCAATTATAGCCGGATGCATAAGTCTTGGTTTCATAAAACAGCCTTTCCACCGGACAAAAAAAGGAATGAACTCCCCTAAATGGATACCGGCGGAAGCCTTTGAACTGCGGTCAGGGATACGGCAATACGGCGGTTTATTACTGATCCTTTATGTGAGTGCATGGATAGGCCTGTTGTTGCCTTTTGCTTCTTTGGCATCGCTCTGGTTCTTCACAGTCATAGTATCCGATATATTCAGATTTTCAGAACCGGTACAGATACTTTGCTCACAGGAGCGTCCGGTCAACAGGTTCCTGCACGGAAAGCTTCGTTTAAATTTGAAGTTATTCTTATGTGCAACAACTCCTGTTTTCGCGATATATACACTTTTATATCCGGAGCATTGGTGGTTCATCCTCACCTTTCTGGCTGCGGTTTCCCTAAACATAACACTGTTTATTATAAATAAATATGCCCATTATCTGCCGAATACAAAAATAACAGGAGGACAGGTCCCCATAACAATAGCCGTAATAAGCATTTTCTTTCCGGTTCTTTTACCGGTAGTCTTGTTTTTCCTGGTCAAAAACTATCTGGCTGCCCGCCGGAATCTAACAACTTATTTATATGCTTACAATCCGGAATCTACAAGTAGAATATAAAAAAGAATTTCCTGTACTGAAAGGGATCGACTTATCGATGGAATCAGGGAAAATACATGGTCTGGTCGGCCTGAACGGTGCCGGAAAAACGACTTTGCTGAATACGCTGTATTCCTTCATCCGTCCATCCGCAGGCTCGGTCAGCTATAACGACAGATCTCTGAAAAGGCTGGATATTGCCTATCTGGAAGCAGAAAACTACTTTTATCCTTATATGACAGGGCGCGAATATCTGGATCTTTTCCCGGCCGGCAAAAACGGCTTTAAAACAGACAGCTGGCAACAACTGTTCCATATTCCGTTAGACGATATAACAGAGAACTATTCAACCGGGATGAGAAAGAAACTCGCTCTGCTGGCCGTTCTGAAGCTGGATAAACCAATCGTTGTTCTGGATGAACCGTTCAACGGCCTGGATCTGGAAAGTGCCCATATCCTCACCCTCATCCTGCAACAACTCCGGAAAGGGGGCAAAACAGTGCTGGTCACCTCACATGTTTTCGAAACACTGACTTCCTGTTGCGATTATATCCACCATATCGATCACGGGGCAATTGACCACAGCTATTCCAAGGACCAGTTCGAAATGCTTCAAAAACGGCTCTATTCAACCATAGAAGATCAGGCTTCCGATCAGATAAAGAGACTTATTTAGTCCTTCAATCCGATAGGCATGTACTAAACAAATTAGGGGGCTTTGAAACACCCCCTAATTCGAATAGAAAAACGTTTTATATATTTATTCAGTAGTAATCGTCAGTTGTTTTCCTTGTTTCAACAGGTCATGTGAAATAAACCAACCTTTGATTTTCTGACCGTCGTAAGAGATATCCGTAATCTTCCGCCCATTACCGTTCTTTACGATCGCGAACTGATTATTATCGCCTAAAGTGAATTTCACCTGATCGAACAAAGGTACGGTTACAATATATTCCGGATCAGCCGGAGAATAGGTATATAAACCAATGGCATTGAATACATACCAGGCAGACATTTCACCGGCATCATCCATTCCCGAATAGGCGAGCTTCTCTTTACCCATATCGTAATAATGGTTCATGATGCTATCCAGCACACATTGCGCTTTTTCCTGTTTACCGATGAAATAATAAGTATAGGGAACACTGTGGTCCGGTTGATTACCATGGCAATAATTTCCGATGAAACCGGTCATATTATGCGCTTCATAGTTTCTCCACGGTTCAGTGAACAGTGAATCCAGCTTCTGTTCGACCGCTTTTTCACCGGGATAAAGGGCAATCATGCCTTCCGGATCATGGGGAGCAAAGAACAGTGACTGCCAGGCATTAGCCTCACGATACATATAGGCATAATAAGGATAGTAAGGATCGAAATCCTTGATCCAGCTGCCATCGGCAATCTTTCCGCGCCAAAAGCCCGTACCCGGGTCAAACAGATTCTTATAATTGCCGGAACGTTCCATCAATGTTTTATAAATACTTTCATCTCCCAACTCCTTAGCCAACAAAGCGGTCGCATAATCATCGTATGCATATTCCACAGTCTTTGTTACAGCGGCTTTGTATTCATCCCAGGTCGGGACATTGGTGGTATCCTTTTCTGCAATCCATCCTTGTTCGATGTATTCATCCAGATATGGCCTGCCGCCTTTTCCCGGGACAGTGGCATTATTCACCAACAGTTTATAAGCCCGGTTCAGATCGAAGTCCTTCAATCCGCGTAAATAGTTACCGGCAACAAATACAGAGGCATGGTCACCATGGAAGAAGGTCGGCATATAACCATTTCGCTTTTCGCCTTTATCCGTGATGGACTTGATCACATCGGTCGTTACATCCGGAGAAATCATTCCCAATAAAATCAACTTATTGCGATAATCGTCCCAGAATGACGGATCGGTATAATAACGGAAACCATTATTTACCACATTACCTTTGGCATCCGTATATTCCCCGTTCACGTCGCTACGCAACGCCGGCCATAAGAACGAACGGTACAGGCAGGAATAGAAAATGCCTTTCTCACGTTCTGTTCCGCCGGTTACTTCTATTTTGGATAACAAATTCTCCCAGGTCTTATCAGCCTCCTTACGAACCTGCGCAAAACTCTTATCCTTCATTTCCTGCTCCAGGTTCATCTTTGCATTATCGATACTTACAAAAGAAAAACCGATCTTTAACTCCAGTGGTTTGCTTCCTTTGCTATCGGCAAAACTGACAACCGAAACTTCATGTTCACCATCTTTCACCTGTCTGATATCCTCAATCTTATAATTGGAAACAGCATAGAAACGGATATTTCCTTCCGCATCCTGATTACCGGAAAAAGTATAATCATCGACTTTTTGAATACTCCAGTCTCTTACTCCATTGTTTGTCCGTGTGATATCCACTAATACTTTCTTGTCGTCATCCGGCCGGAAAGTATATTTATGATAAGCACAGCGGAGCGTGGAAGTCAGTTCGGCATTGACCCCGTACCTTTCCAGAAACACCTGGTAATAACCCGGACGGGCCGATTCGTTCGAATGACTATATGTTGAAGCATAATCGCCGGAGGAAACATTTCCTGTCACCGGAAGGACAGGGAGATGCAGCAGATTCCAATGTCCTTTGTTGGTATGCGAAAAACCATAGATGACCGTATCTTCATACTGATAACCGGCCCCACTCCGGAACTGAGTCACCGGACTCAGCTGTACCATCGCATTCGGGACGGAAGAACCGGGAAAGACTTCTGCTCCCCAGGTCCTTGTCTTCAAATGACGCTCATAACCCAGATCTTTCGTTTCCCATAGCGTGGCTGTCCCCAAAAGAGGATTCACATAATTCGTAAGTTGTTTATCCGGCTGGCAACTTATCATTATGGTTAATGACAGCAAACCTGCAAAAAAAGAGTTTTTCATGCTAAATTAATTATTAGAATATGATAATGATCAAGAATTAAAAACTATATCTGTCTGAAATTAAAAACACGTATAACTTATAATAGATTCAAATCGTCCAGCAACGCAGCTGCTTCGATCAACATGCAACCGCTCAGTTGTTCGGTCAGTCCTGTAGATGCTCCCGGGACATTCCGCCAGTAAGTACCGAATAAGACATTCGACTTATTGGTTCCCTGCGTCCATAATGTCTCGGCATTGGTTTTCAGGAACTGCACATAACGTCGTTTAGCACCTGCATCCAGGCGGTCCTGTTGGATCAGATCCGTGAAATAACGGATAAAAATACCTTTGAATAATCCACCGTCTCCAGTTCCTTCATCCTTCAGAATAGAATTGTTGACCAATGTACTGATGGTATAATCAGCGGCCAAAACGGCATCGTTCAGATAGGCTTTTTCTCCCAATATCTTATACAATTCAACAGCCGATCCGACAAATGTTCCTTCATTGTAGGTAAATATCCAGTCTTTCTGTATTTCTCCGGTATTACTGTTTATATTGTCATACACCATTCCGTTATTGCTATTGAATAATGTACTTTTCTCCCAGTTATATATCTTGAGTGCCCATTCTTTATAGGTCTCATCTCCAAACTCACGATACAGGCGGGCTGCCAGAATACAAGCCGGACCGTTTGAACAGGCATTTTTGCTATACTCCTGCCCTTTTACCCAGGTGATACCTCCACCTGCATTCTCATTCCAACCCACTTTGATATAATCCCATATCTGCAATGCCGCCTCTTTATATTTCTGTTCTTTGGTTGCCTGGTAAGCACGAAGAATAGCGAGGGCATTCCATTCCATATCATCGTAATAGTCATTCCGGAACGAATTGCCGTTCTTGATCTTCACGCCTTCAAACCATTGGTCGAAATAGGTTTTATATTTTGCATCTTCCGTACGCAAATAAGCATCCGTCAAAACATCCAGCGCATGCGCCTGGGGCCAGTAATGGAACGTCGTATTTCCGTTGCTATCATAATTAAAATATTTTCCTCCTGCATTCCAGAATGAATTTACCAATGCTGTCGTACTGCTGTCGGCAGCGGCATACCAATTAATATTATCATTTTCATCCGGTCCGTTCGGAGTATTATCATCATCGCCACAAGCCCCCAGGAAAAGAGGGAGAAACAGGAAAAGGAGTATATTCTTCATGACATTATTTTTAGCTGTTAAAAAAGAAGGACCCGGAATAAGATCCATTTTTCTCGAAATATACAATTCCGGGGCCTTCTTACCAAATATTTGTAATAAACTATTTAACGATTGTATGTGTGTAAGGCTGGTCTGCCGTCAGATAGACGGTATAAGTAGCCGGAACACCATCAAAATCACCCATCAGCTTCCACTTATTATCCCACTGGGATACCTCGGTAAACAGTTGCAGGTAATAATAAGATTCCGGACTGCTTGCCGTCGGACGGGAGTCTGTCTGGTTCAATGTTCCCCATTCGACTTCCTTTTCTGCATCGGCACCTCCATTTTCCCGGATAGTCATTCTGAACTTATAGCGTTCATCCCTACCCCAGCTCTCTTGTTTGAAAGTAACCGTTTCCTTCGCCTGGAATACACCATAACCTACATAAGGTAGTTCAAACAGAGATTCTCCGTCCGGACAGAAATAGAAAGTTATTTTGTTTACCAGCGTATAGGTACAGGCTCCGGTATTAAAGTCTAATGTAATACGGTAAACACCGTCTTTAGCGACCGTTGTCGTTCCGTTTTCTTTCACCATGCCGTCCGCTGTATAGAACTCTCTCGGAGTACCAGTCTTTCCGTCCGTAAAATAGAATGGTTTGCCTGCCGCCAGTTTTGTATACACTTCAAATTCACCACCGGCAACAGCTTTCATTTTATGTGCCTTTGCCAGGTCAGCCCCACCTTCAGAAGCCTCTCCGGTCACATAGACATCGATCGGAACATCTTCGAAACCTGCCAGGCGGGTTACCGTAATCTTATTTTCAACGCCGGCTTTTACGCTCTGCAGACCTTTTGAAGAGAGTATAGTCCATTTGAATGTACCCGTATCAGACGGTTTTATGCCGACCTTACCTGCAATCTGATTCAACTGTTTATGCGTAACGGATACATAATTGCCAAATCCGTTATTATTGGCACACATCACATACACCGGTTTTGAGAAATCACCATCTACCTTATCAAATGCAATCTGGTAAAGAGCAGTACCTGTTTCCTCTACACTCGGTGTTTGCCATTCAAAATAAACACTGGATGATGCGGACGGTTCCAGAACAACGGATTTTCCATCCGCCGGTTCAAGTAATGTACTGACACTTGCCAAACGGTTATCCGTGTCACCCATATTATCATTACATCCCATGAAGACCAACACGGCAGAGGTGATGAACATCAGTTTTATAAATATCGCTTTCATAATTCCTCCTTTTTATTTGATTACTAAATTATGAGTATATTCACCCTGCGTATTCAAAGAGAATGTAACATCATACGCCTTATCGCTCCAGCCATCGGTAGCCGGGCTCTTCCAGACTTCGTTGTTTGTCCACTGTTCTACATTCGTCTTTTCAGCCATGTAGTAATACTCATCATTGCCGGTCGGTTTGCTATCATTATTGATGGCGGCTCTCCATTCGGTCTCTCCGTCAGAACTTTCCATTCTGAACTTATAACGGTCGTCCGAATTATCGCTATCCGTCAATCCCGTTACCGTATAGTTGCTGATAGCCCAGACACCGAGACCCTGGTAATCCAGTTCTATCTCTTTCTGTGACCAGTTCAGGAACCATTTCACTTTAGTCACCTCTTTGGAAGTAAACGATCCGGCATTAAAATCAATATAATATTTATAGATACCGGTTTTGGTTGTTGTCGTAGTACCGCCTTCTACTAGTTTTTCACCATTCAACGAGTATTCAGTCGGAGTACCGGTATTGGCACTGACAAACTTGAAGGACTTGCCCTCCGTCAGTTTCATGAAAACTTCAAATTCGCCGTCAGCCACTTTTTTCATGATCATGGCATTCTCCAGGTCAGCTCCTACTTCCGTGGCTTCACCGGTGATATACAACTGGCTCGGAACTTCTGCGAATCCTGCCAAACGGGTAAGCGTCAGCGTACGTTCTTCTTCAGCCTTGACCGGATTGATACCTTTGGAGGCATATACCGTCCATTTCAGAGTCCCTTCTTCCGCAGATCCGATCCCTGCTGAAGCGGCGATCTGGTTCAACTGTTTATGTGTGATCGTTGCATGATTAGTTCCGCCATTGTTGTCGGCAGTAACTATAGAAACAGGATCGGAAAAATCACCATCCGCCTTATCGAAAACAACTTCGTACAACACAGCACCACCATCTTCGGCTAACGACGGCTCCCATTCAAAATACAAAGAAGCCGATGCCGATGCTTGCAGGACAACGGCTTTCCCATTATCCGGTTCATATAACGCTTTAACGGCAGTCACGCCCAAATGCCTCACTTCCCCGTCACTGCTACATGCCGCAAAGACCATAGCAAAAGCGAACAGCATCATATATTTTATAGATATTATTTTCATATCTCTTAGATTTTTTGGATTTAAAATTTTAATCAATATCCCGGATTCTGAGTCAGATTCTTATTGATATCCCGTTGTGACTGCGGAATAGCGAACAAGTAATCTCTATCTTTATTGAAAGATCTCTTATCCAATTGGATATACTGTGTATTATCCGCAGCAAATTTAGCTCCGCGAGGATTGCCATTTAGTGCCGTCTCGATCGTTTTCCAACGACGGATATCATAGAGTCTTGTCCCCTCGATAGCCAATTCACAACGGCGTTCGCGGCGTACAATAGTCTGCATATCACCTGAAGCCGGGTAATTCAAAGCAGAAGCGTCTGTGAAACCGGCACGTTCGCGGATCGGACGGATCGTCTTGTTCCAAACGGTTTCGTTCATCTCACCCAGTTCTGTTTTTGCTTCAGCATACATCAATAAGACATCGGCATAGCGCATCAGAATCAGATTCAAGCCGGAAGCAAGACCTGCCGGAGCGGTCGGATCAAACCATTTACGGAGATAATAACCTGTAGCGGTGGAGTTCTGTCCCGGACCGATATATTCATCCAGATTAGCAGCACCTGCATCGGCAGAAGAACCCGGTTTGATATAAATTGTGGACGTTTTGCCGTTACCGTCTGTCCACTGGTAACCATGGTAAACGATAGTAGCCTGCAATCTAGGATCTCTGTTTATGTAAGGATCGTCTTCTTTATAGCCGGAACCACTTTCATGAATCGACCGGCCATTTTTCATGATATAATCGTCCACCAGTTCCTGTGTCGGAGCAAAACCGTTTACACGTCCGCCCACAGACAAGGGAATCCCATCGTACATTTCACTCCAGGTTCTCAGATTCAGCAGATATCCCATATCCAGGATCACTTCGCTGTTGTATTCGTTTTCCGGCAAGAACAGACCTGCATAGCTTGAAAATAATGCATATTCACCATATTCGCCATTGATTATTTTCTCGCAGACAGACGAAACATTCTGCCAGTCGTTCTCATACAGATAAGTACGGGCGAGCAGAGTCATAGCAGCCCCTTTTGTGATCCGGCCGTTATCAGCTGCCGCATATTCCTGCCTTGTCGGCAATGTACCGACGATATCATTCAGTTCGTCACGGACAAACTTGATAACATCCGCTTTCGGCGAGCGGGCGATCGTATTAGCCTCTTCGATTGTCAGTGTATAGTCAAACAAAGGAACATCGCCATAATTATTAGCCAGGCGGAAAAACAGCATGGCGCGAATGAAACGTGCTTCTGCCTTCATCCTGTTTTTTACTGTTTCATCCATGTCGGGGACACGATCTACATTTTCCAGGAATGTGTGGCATGTTTTAATGCCTTCAAAACATTTTTTCCAATCTTCAGAGAATCGCCCCAGAGCGGCGTTTGCCTGACCCGAAGTAATCAGTTTCTCATCCGTACTACCACGCCCTTCGTATAAGTTGTCCGATAATCGTTCGTCTGCGAAGAAATAGCCGGAACTCATCATCTGACTGTAAGCCATGCTCAATACGGAAGAAGCCTTTGCCTCGGAAGTCCAGTAATTCAAATCCGTAAACTTATTGGTAGGAGCCAGATCCAAATCATTACAAGATACGAATGATGCAAGTATAGCGCATGCTATACTTGGCAAATATTTCAAAATATTCATTTTCATAACAAAGTCTATGTCTTAAAATTCTATATCCAAACCAAATCCATAATAAGTCAGTGTCGGGTAGTTACGTCCGCTGTTTGCCCCGATGCCACCGATGCCACCCATATCGCTGCCGAATTCAGAAGATTCCGGATCAATAAATGAGTTCTTGGTAAATGTCAACGGATTTTCGGTATTTACGCTGACACGTAATTTCTGTACACCAAACTTCTGAGTCAATGCCTTCGGTAAGGTATATCCGATCTGGATATTCTTTACACGTAAGTAAGCTGCATTCAACAAATAAATATCTGATCCGGCCATACCCCAGTTGTTCGTAGAAGAAGATGAGCCCGGGGCAACTAAACGAGGCCATTGGGCATCCGGATTTGTCGGAGTCCAGAAATCCAACTGATGTTGATAAATACAATAGGAATAGTTTGAGTGGAATGGTTCTATCAACTCACCACGCAGATACATGGAACGTTTGCCCACACCTTGCAGCATGACGTTCAGGTCAAAACCTTTCCATGTCATATTATAAGTGAAACCGAATGTATAACGCGGAAATGCATTACCCAATATCACACGGTCTTTCTCATCGATGACACCATCGTTGTTCTGGTCGACATACTTCACATCACCTGGTTGAACGGAAGCTCCTACCGGCAGCGCACTGTTCGCAATCTCATCGTAACTCTGGAACAATCCGTCTGTTTTATAACCGAAATATGAACCTAACGGCTGCCCTTCACGAATCAATTTATACAACTGATCATTCTGATCGATACGTTCTTTTCCTCCGAAATCAGTCACTTTATTCTTTGAGTCGGAAATATTGAAATTGAAGTTATGATGGAAATCACCGGAATTTAATTTGTAGTTGATCGTTACTTCCCAACCTCTGTTTTTCATTTCGCCGGCATTCTCCTTGGCTGCGGAACCGCCATAGATGGACGAAACTTCCGGTGTTAACAATATATTAGATGTCTTCTTATCAAAATAGTCTACAGATAAGAATAAATTCCCGTTCAGGAAGGTTGCATCGGCACCGATATTAAAGTTAGCTGATTTTTCCCATGTCAGGAAGGCATTACCGTCTGTATAGCTCGTTCCCGGGACGGATATGCCATTGAATACATAGCCGTTGTTGTTCATCTGGTAGACAGTCTGGTAAGAATAATTGTCCACATTCTGATTTCCCAGCACACCGTACGATGCTCTCAGTTTCAAATCGCCGATGTTGCTCTTATATGTATCCATAAAGGCTTCTTCAGACAAACGCCAGCCGGCAGAGAACGAAGGGAAGAAACCCCAGCGCTCGTCTTTGGCAAATTTTGAAGAACCGTCATAACGGAAAGAGACGTCTCCATAATACTTATCCATATAATTATAGCCTACACGACCAAATACGGAAGTAATACTTGTCTGGTCCGTATCATTGTTCGAGTTTTTGTTATCTTTATTCTGGATGGATTCGTCTGTCGTCGGCAATCCCAGGTCTTCATCCGTGTATTCCCAGGCAATACGGCTTGCTTGTTTTGTGTAAGATTCGTTTGAAACACCGACCAATGCACTTACGTTATGGACATTATTAAATGTACGGTTAAAATCCAATAAGAATTGTGTACTCAGAGTATAACGCTTTTCGTTATAATCTTCAGTCATTGTATTGGAGTGCATGTACAGTACCGGATTCTCCAAATCGGCAGAAGAATACAACGGCACTTTCTTGTCGCGACGATAACGATGATGCTGGGTCAAATCCAGACCTACCAAACCGGTTGCTTTCAAACCATCGATGATCTTAACATCGAGGTTCATACTTCCGATGAAATTGTCTTCGTCTTTCTTTTCATAACCGCCGTCCTGCAACAATGCCAACGGGTTGTCATCGCCGACTATATCATTGACCAGATATTTGTCGCCTTCCATAAATTTGTAGTAATAATAAGAAGGGACACGGGATGAGTTGATGATCGTGTTTCCTGTACCACCGGCCACAGTTCTGTCTTTACGACGGTTATAAGCCATCAAGGATGTCAACTTAAAGCGTCCGTATTCCGTACTCAGATTACTACGGAAGTTATAACGTTCCATACCGAAGCTACCCTGGAAGTTACTCTCCTGGTTATAGTAACTGGCGGATACCATGTAGGTCGTATTTTCACTACCTCCGGATACGTTTATGTTATAGTTCTGTTGGAGACCGGATTTGATGATTTGGTCATACAACCATTCTTCTTCATTACGGTGATCATACAAATCGCGAATCTGGGTGGGTGTGAACTGGGGAGCACTACCCACATTCATATTTGCCTGGTTTCTCAACATGGCGTTTTGCCAGCCTTCGACTGGTGAAAATAAAATATGCGGGTCCTGGATACCGACCTGTCCATTGAACGCAACAACAGGTTTACTGCCTTTAGAACCCTTTTTAGTCGTTACCAGGATAACACCATTTGCAGAACGGGAACCATAGATGGCTGCACTACCTGCATCTTTCAGGACAGATACATTATCAATATCGTTCGGGTTCAGATTATTCAGAGTCGATGAACTCGATACCAATCCGTCGATAACGATCAGCGGGTCATTGTTCCCCATCGTACTGACACCACGGATGTTGATGTTCATACTGTTATCGTTCGGATTCGCATTTTTACTCTGGATAATAAGGTTGGCAGAAACTCCCTGCAACGCCTGAGTCGCATTGGTTACCGGACGATTTTCAAAAATTTCGCTGTTCACCTGGTCCACAGATCCGGTAATACTCTTACGGGAACGGGTACCATAACCGACAACCACTACTTCGTCCAGTTTCTGGGTGTCTTCTTTCAATGTAATACGAAAATCACTTTTCCCTTTCAGAGATACCGATTGTGTCAGATAACCAATGAAAGAAACGTCCAATGTGCCATTTTCCGGAACTTCTAACGAGAAATTACCGTTAAAATCAGTAACCGTACCGTTCGTTGTTCCTGAAACAACGACGTTTGCACCGATAACAGGCTCGCCTGTTTCATCGACAATAACACCTTTTACGTTCTTTACTTTCTGATTGACCGCATTTTGGGAGGGAGAGGTAATGACGAGATAGTCACCTTTTACCGAATAAGTATAGCCTGTACCAGCCAGCACCTGACTCAATACATCCAATACTTCCGCATTTTTCTGATTAAGCACAACTTTCTTGTTTACATCCAACTGTGTACCATTATAGGCGATTTTGTACTTGGATGAAGCTTCAATCTTTTGGAATGCTTCCTTTAAAGAAACAGTTCCTTCACTAAAGGAGACCTTTTGCGCATTGATCTGCAGGCAACCTGCGATCAAAAAGCTCAGACAATAGGTTCCAATTCGTCTGGATTTGTGTTTGTTCTTCATATGTAATTAAAATAGTTAAACAATTGCACCGATTTGAGTACGTACTCATCTATAATGACAGATGGAAAAAACGTTGCACCCAATCAATCGTAAAACTTTTTCAAATTACATGTGATTTTTTTATTGTTTCCTATTTCAGATAAATACTTTTCCCGTCAATTTTATATTCCAGACCAGGTATCAACTCTTTCAGAAGCATGAATATATTTTCTACCGATTCATTTTTATTAAAATGAACTGTCAGCAGATTCTTATTATAGGCAGATGTCTGCAAATGTATATCCAATCCATATGTACGTTGCAGGATACGAATAATATCAGTGAATGAATAATTATCAAACAGCAAACCTCCCTCACGCCAATCAGAATAATCGGCAGAAACAACCTTTCTCACATCAACGCTTCCGGATTCTATATAATAGACCAATTGTTCATCAGGCACCAGGTGAAAAGTTTTCCCCTCTTCATCCTGCAAACGGACCTGTACAGCCCCTTCTTCAAGCGTAGTCGCAATCTGCCCTATTTCAGGATAAGCAAAAAGATTGAACCGGGTACCCAACACCTCGACATTCAGTGTCCGGGCTTTAACGATAAACGGTTGTTCCGCATTCTTTTCCACCTCAAAATAACCTTCACCTGACAAATAAACTTCACGTCTGTCTCCCACAAATATAGAAGGGTATATCAGTACACTACCGGAATTCAACCAAACTCGGCTACTATCAGGCAAAACAACCTGCTCACGCTTTCCCGCAGGAACAAAATGTTCTATCAGCGAAACAGTCGCCAACACATCTTTCACACTGGTTGCTTGCCAATAAAAATAAACGGATGTGGAAAACATAATCAATGGTAAAAGCCATATAGCTGTCAGTTTTACCCAAAACGGCATGATCCGCACATTTTTTGATGCAGATTTTTTCTGTTCCGAAAAACCTAAATTCCTACTCAATATGGAATAAGCCTGCCGGGGACGAGCTTCATTCATTTCCGGAAATCCCATAGTATCCCAAACCGATTGCAATGCCTCATCAACTTCCGGTCTGTCCTCTTTTTTCAATAGCCGTCGATGTATCTTCCAGTTCATCTCCTCCGGGAGATCATGGTGAAAGAAATAATCAACTATTTTTTTTATATAACTCATTTCTCCTTTACGATTATATTATAAAGACTACTCTCATGCTATTCACCCCTAATTTTTTAACACAAATAAAGTATCAATAGGTATAATAAGATTTTTCTTAACTCTTTTAACGCCAGATTCAAGTGATTCTCTACCGTCTTCTTGCTCAGATCCAATTTCTCTGCGATCTCTGCATTCGATAATCCCGCTTCACGGCTCAGCTGATAAATCAGTTTACGCTGAGGCGGCATATTAGCCACTACCATATCTATCAAAAGTTGTAAATCTTTTGCTATCAGATCTTCATCCGGTGAGTCATGAGCCTCTTCCTCAAAAGGCTTTTCATTCAACCTTTCTATACGTATTTGTCGAGCCTCCAAAAAATTAAAAGTAGTATTTTTAGATAAAATGAACAGATAAGCTCCCAAATTCCTGACATCGGCAAACATACTGCGACTTCCCCACACTTTTGAAAAAACCTCCTGGGTAATATCTTCCGCATCTTGTTGCGATTTAACCAAGCCGTATACAAAATTGTGGACTTTAGGATAATAGTGCATGAATATTGCCTGAAAAGCATCTTGGCTTCCCTGGACCAGTTCCTTCACTAATAGTTCCTCGTTGATAGATTTTGTTAGCATAGCAGCAAATATACGAAGCTAATATTTAAATCAAAACGAACACTGACAATTTATTTTGACTAAATAGATTTTTTATGCTGCAATCTTAATAAAGAAGAATATACAAATCAATAAGAGTATTAAAAAATAACATGTAGATATAGTATTTTTTAATTGGAAGGTGTCTTCGTTAATATATTTTTAATCCAAAATGACATAGTTCTTAGAAGACTACGGTTTATTTTATTCATTCAATTATCTCTTTTTTATACAAAGTATTCCTAGAATCGTATATATATCTAGGAATTTGCATGTTAACAAGTAACAATCATCTTTTTAGTTCTCTTATTTTGGAACGAGGAACTAAATGAAATAACCGCCAGTACCAAAAAAGTAGAATTCATTTACAAAAAAGAGATTCCAGAGACAATTCAATGTATTAAAAACGACTACAGTTAACCTCTAATTTTACATAACTGAAGGATGCTTCTAAAACTCTTCTAGATTATTTTCATAAATTCAATATTTTCTAATTATTTAACTCACTCATTTAATTACAGTGCAAATATAAATAAATATATTTAATATAAAAGGCTAATAAATTAAATATTTCACCATAATGCGTATTTAAAAGAAAAATAATCATTTACGGATGTTATTTTAAAAGGAAAGTGTATAAAAGTCAAAAGAGAGTACACACTCGTCACTCTCTTTTGATAAACAAATACTCCGATCGCTTCTCAGAGACCGGAGTATCAATTTCATTGTATTATAAAGTTTTATATACGAGACTATTGTTAATAAAAATATTAATTAATAATGAATCATTCCCAGCATCTTACTCCGTGAAAGCAGACATGCACCCAGCGCTCCAGCCCGTTCTCCCAGTCTGGAGACTTTGATTTCAGTATCCTGAGAGACCAGATTAAGAGAGTATTTTCTGATTGCACTTTTTATCGGCAAACTAATGTATTCGCTGGTAAGAGACAAAGTTCCGCCGAGCACAACCAACTCCGGGTTGAAGATATTCATAAGTCCGGCAATTCCACGACCCAGCTTCTCACCCATTTCTTCCAGAATTTCGATGCAAAGCACATCTTCCTTCTGGATTGCCTCTATCATATCGGCCATTTTGATTTTTTCCTTCTTCTCTATTTTTTCAGCGAGAATGGTACTGCTACCTTCCCTGTAACGCTCCAGCAACTTACGATGCAAGGCAGAACCGGATGCTTCAGTTTCAATGCATCCCTTTTTACCGCAATGGCACAATATTTCGTTATCAAAGAAACAGAAATGCCCGAATTCACCGGAAAAGCCGGACTTACCATAATACAACTCACCGTTTATAAAGATAGAAAGTCCTAGTCCCCATCCCATATTAATGAACAATATATTTTTTTCACCCTTCACGACACCCTGCATATATTCACCATACATCATTGCACGGGTATCATTTTCGATATAAATTTTTATCTTAATGCGTTCTTCCAGAATCTGGGATAACGGTTTTTCCTCGAAATAGAAAATACTGTAGCTATAACCTGACACAGGGTTAACACGCCCGGAGATATTAACGCCTACCGCCAGCACTTTTTCACGAGGGACACTCAACCGATCAATAAAATCGTTAATTAGATTACATAACATCTCCAAAGCCTCTGGCGTATTCTCCAATGAATACGGTATATTTTCTTCCACGCGCAGCTTGTCTCCTTTGAAATCGACCGCTGCAATATTAATTTTACTCCGGAAAACATCCACTCCGACAAAATAACCGGAAACCGGATTCAGACCATAGATATTCGGCTTACGTCCCCCATTTGTCTCCTGTTTTCCGAAATCCAGGATATAACCGTCGTCCAACAATTCTCCTACCAGCTTCGTTACGGTAGGAATACTTAAATCCATTTCCTTGCACAACTCTGCTATGGTGGCATCGCCATTGGCTATATAATAATGTATAATCTTCTTTTTTAGTAAAGCACTACGATTGCTATCGGCCGTGATAAGGAATTTTGTATTCATGGTGTTATTTTTTTGTCTACTGTAATTTGAATAAACAAAAGTAGATAAATATTTTTCAAATATTCCCCGGAGTAAATAAAAAAAATATGCAACATCTGTCCTTACAAGGCCAATTTATACGCCAAAAACTGTTCTTCCATTCAAAAACAGGGTCTCCTTTTAATTAAAAAAAACATAGAATATCATAGTCTTCTAAGAACTAAGATGCAAAAAGAAAGCATCCTGACATACTTACAAACAGGATTCTCCGGCATCCCCATAAGGGAAGGAATATCATAACAATATTGTATCACCTAATAAAATCTATGCGAATGAAAAATTCATGAATCACTGAAAAAACAAAGTCACACAAAAAGATGCAACGTTCTTACGGCGTGAACATTACGCCGGACCACAGGATTTGCTCTCCCTGCAAATCTGACATGCTGAAAAACAAACACAAACAGATTACAAATGGTGCAAACCATCTAAAATGTCCAATTAATAAAACAAGTATCATGAAGAAAAAAGCCTTCATTTTTCTACTTATTTTCTTGTTGCCAGCAATAGCTTGGGCACAGGAGAAAATGAGTATCCAAGGAGTCGTTTACGACGATTTAGACATGACTATTCCTGGTGCATCCGTTGTTGTAAAAGGAACAACCACCGGAACAGTGACCGATATTGACGGGAAATTCACAATCCAGGTAGCAAGAGGAGCCACTCTTGAAATCTCTTTCATCGGATATAAAACACAGGAAATCAGGATCACCAATGCACAACCGCTAAAAGTTGTCTTACAGGAAGACTCACAGACGCTCGATGAAGTCGTTATCACGGGTTATTCGGGTAAACAGCTTCGGTCCAAATCGACAAACTCTATTGCCAAGGTAGCCAATGAAAAACTGACAACAGGTGCTTATACCAACCCGGCACAGGCATTGTCGGGAGCTGTTTCTGGGTTACGCGTCATTCAGGCATCCGGTAGTCCGGCCGCTACTCCGACAATTATTCTCCGCGGTGGTACGAACCTCGACGGAACAGGCTCTCCGCTTATCATTGTCGACGGACAGGTTCGCGGCAGCCTGAGCGACATCAACCCGGAAGACATTGAAGACCTCCAGGTAATGAAAGATGCCGGTGCCACCGCCATTTACGGTGCACGTGCCAACGATGGGGTTATCCTTGTCACTACTAAAAAAGGGAAATCAGGAAAATCTGAAATTAATTTCAAAGCCAAACTGGGCCTGAACTTCCTGAACAACCCATACGAATTCTGTAACGCCGAAGATTATATATACTGGATGCGTACCGCTTACTCCCGCTCTTCCAATATGTGGCAACGAGCCGACGGAAGCGGCGTAGGCTATGTTTCATCCGCATCTCTGACTTCTGCCTCCCCGCACGGGACCGGCAATAAATATTTTGCAGCAGACGGTGTAACTCCGTTGACAAATGACATGGCTGCCGTTTACAGCACAATGTATCTGGACGACACCAACAGGTTTCTGACGGGAAAAGGCTGGAAAACCATGACCGACCCTGTCACCGGCAAAGAACTGATATTCAAAGACACAGATGTCAGAGAATATAATTTCAACACACCGGCCCTAACTCAGGACTACAATATCAATATGTCGGGAGGTAACGACAAAGGCCATTATTATGCAGGTTTGGGATATAACTATTCGGAAGGACTTCCAATCAATACCTTCTACGAAAGATACTCTTTTGTATTCAACGGCGATTATAAAATCAAACCATGGCTGACATCCTACTCCAGCTTAAACTTTACCCGCGCCAATTGGGAAAATCTTCCGGGTTCTGCTGTTTCCGAATATAATTATTTCGGACGTATCCTTTCAACGCCTCCTACGGTTCGTTATGAAGACGAAGAAGGAAATTCGCTACTGGGACAGCATTATCAGGATGGCAATCAACAATACCAGCCGGAAAAGTTTATCCGCGACAACCAAAGCGATAAATTCACAATGAACCAGAGTTTCAATATTGACTTCATGAAAGGTCTTTCTTTGAAACTTTCAGGAAACTGGTATTATGAAGAAGAATTACATGAATCATTTAACAAAGACTTCTATCAGACACCGACCGTTATCAATACAACGCGCTCTACCTCTTCCGACTGGTACCGCAAATTCGACCAGACATACAATGCCGTATTAAATTACAGCAATCAGATCACACCGGACCATTATCTGGACGCAATGATCGGTACGGAATATTATGATTCTTACAGAAGATACCTGGGAGCCTCCGGTTCAGGTGCTGCAACCGATGATTTCGGTGATCTGGAACTGACAGACAAGGGAGAAAACAAGCGAAACATCGATACATATCATACCAAAGAACGTATCATGTCTTACTTCGGTCGTGCTAACTACGACTATCAAAGTAAATACCTGCTCTCTGTTGTTATGCGTTCCGACGGATATTCCCGCCTGGTTGACAACCGCTGGGGTATTTTCCCGGGTGTATCTGCCGGATGGGTATTTTCTAAAGAAAAATTCATGCAGAAATATTCCGATATCCTTTCTTTCGGTAAACTGCGTACCAGCTTCGGTCTGAATGGGAAGGTAGATACAAACCAAATCGGATATTATACTTTGCAAGGTTCCTACAGTACTTCTTCCAAATATGACGGTAACACCAGCTACGTTATAGGAAGTATACCGAACCCGGGACTAAGATGGGAAAAGTCGAGAACGATAGAAGCCGGTCTGGATTTAAGTTTCCTTGAAAACCGCCTGAATGCAAACTTCACTTACTACAACCGTCTAACTTCCGATAAATATGCAAAAATCAGCTTACCGTCATCTTCGGGTATCAGTTCTATTCTGACAAACAACGGTAAAATCCGTAACAAAGGTATCGAAATAGACTTGAGTGCGAAGATTATCCAGACTAAAGACTGGAACTGGACTGTCGGTGCCAATATCGCTTACAACAAAAATATCATTGTTTCATTGCCTAACAACGGATTGGATAAAAACCGTCAGGATGCATTCCAGGTATATAGCGGAAAAGGCGACGAGAAAATATGGGTAGGCGGTTACCAGGAAGGTCAGGAACCAGGTTTTATGTATGCTTTCCAGGCAGACGGAATCTACAAAAGCTGGGATGAAATCCCCGATTACCTGGAAGACAGGGGTGGCGGCGCATCCGCATGTGTCCTTTATGGGAAGAAATCATGGGAAGAACTGGCCGACAGCGAAAAAGGGACTGGTGAAGAAGGCGCTTCCAAGGTAAAAAAATTACCAATTCAACCAGGTGATGTGAAATGGAAAGACGTAAACGGAGACGGTGTAATCGACCAGTACGACATGGTAAAAGTAGGCAATACTAAACCTCGTTATACAGGAGGATTCAATACGAATCTCAGCTGGAAGAATCTTCGCCTTTACGCAGCATTCGACTTCGGTCTGGATTATAAAATTTACGATCAGACAAGCAACTGGTTCCTGGGCTGTATGCAAGGTTCATACAATATGACTACAGACGTGAAAAACACTTGGTCGGAAACAAACCCCAACGGCACCTTGCCCAAATACTATTGGGCAGACCAGCTAGGTAAATCAAACTATTACAGAAGATCGACGATGTTCTGTTACGACGGCAGCTACCTCGCAATCCGTGAAATATCACTGGCATATACTTTACCCAAAAACTGGGTACAGAAAGTCATGTTGCAAAATGTGGAAGTATCCGTTACAGGACAAAACTTAGGATATATCACCCAATGTGCATTGGTTGCAACCCCTGAAACTTTAGCAGGTGTGGCAGGTTCCGGATACGCTTTACCACGTACCCTCCTGTTTGGAATCAGCGTTACTTTATAAATAATTAAACATTCTAATTTCGTTAATTATGAACTTAAAAAGAACAATTATAAATACTTGTATAGCTGCCAGTGCAATGCTCTATACATCATGCGAGCTGGACCTTGTACCTCTCGATTACTACGGAAGCGGAAGTTATTGGAAAACCGTTCCCCAGGTAGAATCTTATATGAACGGGATACATGTCGACCTACGGGCCAGCAATTTCAACAGACAGTTTTTGCTTGGGGAAGCACGCGGAGGAACAAGCAAATCCGGAACGTCTTCCCTAATTACCTCTATCAATTACGACCGTATCAAAGAAAACAATCTGGATGCGGATAATACAGGCATCAGCGGCTGGAATAACATATACGGCTATATCTTCGACTGTAACTTGTTGATACAGGAAGTGGAAGGAACGGCTTTACAATCGGAAAACGCCTCTACCATCAATTATCTGCTGGCACAGGCATACGGGATTCGTGCACTACATTATTTCACTCTTTACAGGACTTACGGCGGCGTACCACTTATCGAACGTGTGAAAGTGCTGGACGGACAGGTCGATGTGGAAACACTTTATACCCCACGGGCCTCTGCTAAAACCATTATGGATTTTATTAAATCCGACCTCGCCAAATCTCTTGAATACTTCGGGACGGATGAAACGATTAAAGGGAATAAATCCTACTGGTCGAAAGCCACCACCACTATGTTGGCAGCAGATGTTTATTTGTGGAGCGCCAAAGTGGCGCTGGATGACCAGACGCCCGCATCCGATGACCTGTCGAAGGCAAAAGGTTATCTCAGCACAATCCTGAATGACTCACGCTTCGGGCTTTGCGACAATTTCAGCGAAATATGGGATGTCAACAACAAAGGGAACAAGGAGATGATCATGGTTGCCCGATTCGCTGACGGAGAAGCAACCAACCAGGCAAGTGAATTCGTATATGCGCAACCCAACTTCGTAAATACAGTTTACGGACGCCACGGAAACCTCATCACCGGCGACACACTCGAACTGAAAGGTAGCGGCTGGCAGAGAAACGAATATGAACTTGGCTTATGGCGTGCATACGATGCCGAGGACACTCGCCGCGACGCAACATTCCTGGAGTATTATCTGGCAGACGGCTCCTTAATGGGGACAGTTCTGAAAAAGAACCTAGGCTATGTCAACTCCAACAATACCCGCGTTTTCTGCGGTGACGAAGCTATCTACCGGTATGCCGATGCCCTGTTAATGATGGCAGAAGTAGCCAATATGGAAGACGGTGATGTGGCAATTTACCTGAATCAGATTCGCAAACGTGCCTATGGTCCGAACTGGAATGAGGCAACATACGGATACACCAATGCCGATTTCAAAACAAACGAACTGGCTATCCTGAAAGAAAAAGACAAAGAGTTTGTAAACGAAGGCAGACGCTGGTTTGATATCTGCCGTATGAAAGACGGAAAAAACGGCAAACCGTTGGCTTTCTCAGCAGAAGCCGGTTATAAAGGAACAAGTGCTGTTCTGAAAGAAAGCGAAAGCCACAAACTGCTCTGGCCAATAGATGTAAGCACAATGAATGCCGATGATTTGCTGGAACAGACTCCAGGATACTAGATTTTCAACATAATTGATAGTTAGAATTTAACTGAACCGATTCCAAAGGTCGCCATAATCAAACAGGATATGGCTTCCTTTGGAATTCGTATTAAAAGAATCAGAGAAATACCAAGAGGTTGATTAAGAAAATTATTTCCAATTCACACCAATATTATTAAATTATTTTATTATATTTGCCTCATATTTAAAATAACACACATAACAACTATTAAATACTACGTACCATGGAAAAGATTAAAGGTCTGATTGATGCCCCTTTTACTCCGTTTTATGAAAATGGAGAAGTGAATTACGAACCCATTGAAGCCTATGCCAAACTTTTAGCCAACAACGGTTTGAAAGGTGTTTTCATCAACGGCTCATCGGGCGAAGGCTATATGCTGACGGAAGAAGAGCGTATTAAACTGGCCGAAAGATGGATGGAAGTTGTGCCGGAAGGGTTCAAAGTAATCGTACATGTAGGTAGTACTTGTGTAAAGACCAGCCGCAACCTGGCTGCCCACGCACAAAAGATCGGAGCATGGGGGATAGGCGCCATGGCTTCTCCGTTCCCTAAAGTAAACCGTGTGGAAGAACTGGTGAAATATTGCGAAGAAATTGCTTGCGGGGCACCGGAACTGCCTTTCTATTATTATCATATTCCGGCATTCAACGGCGCATTCCTTTCAATGGTAGATTTCTTAAAAGCTGTAGACGGACGCATCCCTAATTTCGCAGGAATCAAATATACCTATGAAAGCCTTTACGAATATAACCAGTGCAGGTTATATAAAGACGGCAAATTCGACATGCTTCACGGACAGGACGAAACTATTCTGCCCTGCCTGGCTATGGGTGGCGCACAAGGCGGCATCGGCGGAACAACCAACTATAACGGCAAGGAACTGGTCGGTATCATCACAGCCTGGGAAGCCGGAGACCTGGAAACAGCCCGCGAAAAACAAAACTTCTCACAGGATGTGATTAACGTAATCTGTCATTACCGCGGAAACATCGTAGGAGGCAAGCGTATCATGAAACTGATTGGTCTGGACCTGGGCAAAAACCGTACACCGTTCCAGAATATGACCGATGCCGAAGAAGCGGCTATGAAAGCTGAACTCGAAGCTATCAATTTCTTTGAAAGATGTAACAAATTCTAACGACTATGGAAGCAAAAACAAACATATCCCAACCGGCAGAATATCTGGGTTACTGGGAAGAAACATACAAAAACGACCTCGTGAACGATGTCATGCCTTTCTGGCTGAAATACGGCATCGACAAAGAGAACGGCGGTTATTTCACCTGCCTCAACCGGGACGGTTCCCTGATGGATTCGAACAAATCGGTATGGTTTCAGGGACGTTTCGCTTTCATCCTGGCCTATGCCTACAATCATATAGAGAAACGTCAAGAATGGTTGCAGGCTTGTAAGAATGGCATTGATTTCATCGAGAAATATTGCTTCGACACGGATGACCGCATGTTTTATGAGGTGACGGCAACCGGCGTTCCGGTCCGCAAAAGAAGATATGTCTTTTCCGAAACTTTTGCCGCTATCGCCATGGCGCAATATTCCATCGCATCGGGAGACAAAAGCTATGCGGAGAAAGCAGTCAACCTCTTCAAACAAGTCCTTCATTATAAAAATACACCGGGATTGCTTGAACCTAAATTCCGCGAAGGCTTCGTCGCCAAAGGGCATTCCTTATGCATGATACTGATTGATACGGCCGCCCGCATCCGCGAAGCTATCGACGATGAAATACTGACAAAACAGATAGATGAGTCCATCAGCGAACTCCGCCGCGACTTCATGAAGCCGGAATTCAAAACAATCCTCGAAACAGTCGGACCGAATGGCGAATTCATCGACTCTATTCCCGGACGAACCATCAATCCGGGCCATTCCATCGAAACAGCCTGGTTCATCCTGGAAGAAGCCAAGTACCGCAACTGGGACCCGGAATTGAAAGAAATGGGACTGACTATCCTCAACTGGGCCTGGGAATGGGGCTGGGACAAAACATACGGTGGAATCACTTATTTCAAAGACTGCAAGAACCTTCCGCAGCAAGAATACTGGCACGATATGAAATTCTGGTGGCCGCAATGCGAAGCCATCATCGCCACACTTTATGCCTATGAAGCTACCGGCGACAAGAAATACCTTGAAATGCACCGGATGATTAATGAATACACATACGCCCGTTTCCCGGACAGGGAATATGGGGAATGGTACGGCTATTTCCATTATGACGGGACATTGTCACAGCCAGCCAAAGGTAATATGTATAAAGGCCCGTTCCACATCCCCCGGATGCTTCTGAAATGTAACCTGCTTTGTAAAGAAATGCTTTCAAAATAAACGATATGAGCAATAAGAAAATCTATCCCTGGGTAGTTGTCGGCCTGTTGTGGGGCGTAGCCTTACTGAACTATATGGACCGGCAAATGCTCTCCACCATGAAAGACGCGATGATGATAGACATCACCGAACTGGAATCGGCAGCCAACTTCGGCCGCCTGATGGCCGTGTTCCTGTGGATATACGGATTCATGAGTCCTGTAGCGGGAATGATAGCCGACAGGGTAAACCGCAAATGGTTAATCGTCGGCAGCCTGTTCGTCTGGTCGTTCGTCACGCTGATGATGGGTTATTGCACCACTTTCAACCAGATTTATTTCCTGCGCGCCCTCATGGGGGTAAGCGAAGCCTTGTATATCCCGGCAGGATTGTCGCTGATAACCGATTACCACCAGGGGAAAACCCGTTCGCTGGCAGTAGGCATCCACATGACCGGCCTTTACACCGGACAGGCTTTAGGCGGTTTCGGTGCGACAGTGGCAAGCGCCTTTACCTGGGAAACGACTTTCCACTGGTTCGGGATTGTCGGTATTGCATACAGCGTGATTCTTATTCTGTTCCTGAAAGATAAAAAAGACCATATCGTTCATAAAATCAAAGAGGCGGGCACTGCCGTCGAGAATCCGGTGAAAGGGGCTCTCAAAGGGATGGGTATGTTGTTTACGAACATCTCTTTCTGGATTATCCTGCTTTATTTTGCTACACCGAGTCTACCGGGCTGGGCTACCAAGAACTGGTTACCGACATTATTCTCCGAGAATCTGTCAATCGACATGTCGGAAGCAGGCCCGTTATCAACGATTACAATCGCTTTATCTTCGTTTATCGGAGTCATTGCAGGCGGTATCTTATCCGATAAATGGATACAGACCAACGTACGCGGCCGTGTTTATACCGGAGCTATCGGACTGGCATTGACCATTCCATCGCTCTTATTGCTCGGTTTCGGACATAACTTCCTGATGATTGTCGGCGGAGGCTTGTGTTTCGGTATCGGTTTCGGTATCTTTGATGCCAATAATATGCCGATACTCTGCCAGTTCATCTCACCACGTTACCGGGCTACGGCTTACGGTATCATGAATATGACCGGTGTATTTGCCGGGGCAGCCATTACAGACCTGCTGGGCAGATCGACAGATGCCGGCAACCTGGGGCACGACTTTGCCATGTTGGCAGGACTCGTCGCAATCGCTTTACTCATTCAGATTTGCTTCCTTCGACCGAAAGTGGCAAACATGACGGATTAGTTGAAAATAATATGATTATATTTGACTCAGTATTTAACAAACAACACATATAGAACAATCACCATGAAAAAAAGCATCTTTTATCTCTGTCTTCTATTCATCGCACAAACCGCCTTTGCAGCAGACAGCTTGTACGTAAGGGAACAGCAGATTCCTATTCTGATAGACCGTACGGACAATGTACTGTTGGAAATGCGTATTCCCGCTCAGAAGGGAGATGTATTAAATAACTTCACACTCCAATTCGGAGAAGAGACGAACCTGTCTGACATAAAAGCCGTACGGTTATTCTATAGCGGCACGGAAGCACCGTCCAGGGAAGGTACGCACTTCAACCCGGTGACATACGTTACCAGTTACACACCGGGCAAGACACGGGTAGCGAACCCTTCTTATTCTGTCAAACAAGATGAAGTTACCGCCCCGGCAAAGACAATCAGGCTGTCTTCCAAACAACCAATGATTAAAGGTCCCAACTACTTCTGGGTAAGCATCGAAATGAAACCGGAGACCTCTTTATTGTCGAGAGTATCCTTCACGATGCCGGAGGCCACCATCAATAACAAACCCGCAGCCATCGAATGGAAAGGGAAAGCAGAAACACCCCGCCGCGTAGGCGTCGGCGTACGCCAGGCAGGCGATGACGGCTCGGCAGCCTTCCGTATCCCGGGACTGGTTACGACCAACAACGGCACGCTTCTCGGCGTTTACGATATCCGTTACAACAGCAGTGTCGACTTACAGGAAATGGTCGACATAGGCGTGAGCCGCAGTACGGACAAGGGACAAACCTGGGAGCCGATGCGCGTAGCCATGACCTTCGGTGAAACCGGCGGTCTGCCTCATGCACAAAACGGCGTAGGTGACCCGTCCATCCTGGTAGACGAAAAGACAAACACCATCTGGATTGTTGCCGCCTGGACTCACGGAATGGGTAACGGACGCGCCTGGTGGAACTCCATGCCGGGCATGACTCCCGATGAAACGGCCCAACTGATGCTTGTCAAAAGCGAAGACGACGGAAAGACATGGAGCGAACCTATCAACATCACTTCGCAGGTGAAAGACCCTTCCTGGTACTTCCTGTTGCAGGGTCCGGGACGCGGCATCACCATGCAGGACGGCACGCTGGTTTTCCCCATCCAGTTCATCGACGCGACGCGTGTACCGAATGCAGGCGTGATGTACAGCAAAGACCGTGGCAAAACCTGGCATCTGCATAACCTGGCACGCACCAATACCACCGAAGCACAGGTCGCAGAAGTTGAACCCGGCGTGCTCATGCTCAACATGCGCGATAACCGTGGCGGCAGCCGTGCCGTAGCCGTTACCAAAGACCTGGGCAAGACCTGGACCGAGCATCCATCAAGCCGCAGTGCCTTACAGGAACCGGTATGTATGGCAAGCCTCATCAAAGTGGACGCGAAAGACAACATCACCGGAAAGAAACTGTTATTGTTCTCCAATCCGAACACCACGAAAGGGCGCAACCATATCACGATTAAAGCCAGTCTCGACGGTGGTCTGACCTGGCCGGCAGAACATCAGGTATTATTGGACGAAGACGAAGGATGGGGATATTCCTGCCTGTCCATGATCGATAAGGAAACAGTCGGTATCTTCTACGAGTCAAGTGTGGCACACATGACCTTCCAGGCTGTCAAGCTAACAGACCTGATTAAATAAATACGATGAAACAAAAGCTGTTCATAACGTTCATATTATGTGTATGGATACCGGTGGCCTATGCTGCCGGTATTCCGCACTTGCTTCCCTGGCCGCAACAGGTAGACTGGAACAAGCAAACGTTTTCCGGAAAAGAAATCGCCCTCCTGGCGGAAGGAAATACGGAGCAGATGGTTACGGCCTGGTTGCAGGAGAATAACATCGGCATCAACCCCACCAGCAAATATAAATTACAGGTAAAGCTCGTGAAAGAGTTGCCGGAAGCAAAACTGAACGCAAACGAAGCCTATAAACTGCAAGTATCCTCCCAGGGTATCACCATCGAAGCCACCACGGAACAGGGAGTGTACTGGGCCATCCAGACCCTTCGTCAACTAACGGAAAAGAAAGGGGACAGAGCCTATATCAAGGGATGTCGGATTACAGACTGGCCTGCCTTCCGTATCCGCGGATTCATGCAGGACGTAGGCCGCAGTTATATCTCCCTGGAAGAACTGAAACGGGAAATAGCCATTTTATCCCGTTACAAAATCAATGTTTTCCACTGGCATCTCACCGAGAACCAGTCCTGGCGCCTGGAAAGCAAAGTCTTTCCGATGATAAACGACAGCATCAATACAACCCGCATGCCGGGCAAATATTATACCCTGGAAGAGGCCAAAGAACTCGTTGCTTTCTGCAAACAACACCATGTGATGCTGATACCCGAACTCGACATGCCCGGGCACAGTGCCGCTTTCGAACGGACCTTCCGCCACGACATGCAAAGTCCGGAAGGAATGAAAATACTGAAACTGCTCATAGAAGAAGTCTGCGAAACATTCGATACGCCTTATCTGCATATCGGGACCGACGAAGTGGAGTTCACCAATCCCCGGTTTGTACCGGAGATGGTCGCATTCGTCCGGTCGAAAGGCAAAAAAGCAATCTCCTGGAACCCTGGCTGGCATTACCAACCGGGTGAAATAGATATGACACACCTGTGGAGCTATCGGGGAAAAGCCCAACCGGGAATACCGGCCATCGACTCCCGTTTCCATTATCTGAACCATTTCGATACCTTTGCCGACATCCGTGCTTTATACAACAGTACCGTCTACGGGCATACCGAAGGTAGCGATGATATGGCAGGTGTCATTCTGGCCGTCTGGAACGACCGCCTGGTACAACCGGAAGAAAACATGATACGGGAAAACCACCTGTATCCCAACATGCTCGCCATAGCCGACCGTGCCTGGCGGGGAGGAGGCTACGAATACTTCGATAAAGAAGGGACCAACCTGTCTTCCGAAGACAGCCGCGCATACACTTCCTTTGCCGAATTCGAACAACGAATGCTCTGGCATAAAGAGCATCATTTCAAAGGATATCCATTTTCATACGTAAAACAGACAAACGTGAAATGGCGCATCACCGACGCATTCCCCAATAACGGCGACCTGAATAGCGTGTTCCCGCCTGAAACGGCCTTGCAAGACAGCTATACCTACGACGGGAAAACCTACGAAACAAACGAAACCATCGGTGCCGGAATCTATCTGCGCCACGTATGGGGCACACTCGTTCCCGGCTTTTACAAAGACCCGAAAGAAAACCATACCGCTTATGCCTGGACCTGGGTATATTCGCCCAAAGACCAGGAAGCTGGTGCCTGGATAGAATTCCAGAACTACGGCCGTTCGGAAATGGACCTGGCGCCACCGCAGGGCAAGTGGGACTACAAAGGCAGCCGCGTATGGCTGAACGACCAAGAACTGCTTCCGCCGGAATGGACTGCAACACATACCGTAAAATCGAATGAAATCGCGCTGGGGAATGAGAACTGTGTTGCCAGGGAACCGCTCAGGGTACACCTGCAAAAGGGATGGAACAAGGTTTTCCTGAAACTTCCCGTCGGAAAGTTCATACTTCCCGAAGTCAGGCTGAACAAATGGATGTTCACATTCGTCTTTGTCACCCCGGACGGTGAAAAGGCGGTAGACGGCCTGGTCTATTCACCGGATAAAAAGAAATAAACAGACTATCATACAATGAAAAAAACTCTTTTACTATTATGCCTGTTACTTTGCACAACTGCCTACGGTCAGAATAAGATTAAGGTAGCTTGTGTAGGTAATAGTGTGACATACGGTGCAGGCATAGAGAACCGGGAGGTCAATTCTTATCCGGCTCAACTGCAACGCATGCTGGGAGACGGCTATGAAGTAGTGAATTTCGGTAAAAGCGGTGCCACGCTGCTCAACAAAGGACATCGCCCTTACTGCGAGCAGGAAGAATACAAAGCGGCACTCGACTTCGCCGGCGACAGGGTAGTCATCCATCTCGGACTGAACGATACCGACCCGCGCAACTGGCCCAACTACCGGGATCATTTCGTGAAAGACTATCTTTCCCTGATCGAGTCGTTCCGCGAAGCTAATCCGGATTGCCGGATATGGATTTGCCGGATGACACCCATCTCACACCGGCATCCGCGTTTCAAATCGGGTACCCGCGACTGGTACTGGATGGAGCAGGAGACAATCGAAGAAATAGCCCGGCTGGCCAACACCGGACTGATTGACTTGCAGGAAGGCCTCTACAACCGCCCGGACCTGTTACCCGATGCCCTTCATCCGAACACGGAAGGAGCCGGTATCCTCGCCCAAACGGTTTACGGGGAACTGACCGGCAACTACGGAGGCCTCCGTATGCCTGCTACGTACTCCGACAATATGGTCTTACAGCGGGAAAAACCCTTACTCGTCTCCGGGACTGCCAATGCCGGCGAGAAAGTAACCGTGCAGATTGCCGGACAAAAGAAAGAGTCTGTAACCGCCTCCAACGGCAAATGGTCTGTCACGCTCGACCCGTTACAAGCAGGAGGTCCTTATGAACTGACCATCGAAGCCTCGCCCGCCACAGAAAAGAAAAGCAAAAAGAAAGTACCGGCTCCACAGAAACTGACCTATAAAGAGGTACTGGTCGGCGAAGTGTGGCTCTGTTCCGGGCAGTCCAACATGGCTTTCCGGGTAGACGAACTGGCAGACAGCCAGCGTAAGGAGCTACTCGAATATGCGGGCAGCCAGCCACAGATACGTCTCTTCAATATGCAGCCTCGCTGGTATACGAATGCGGTGGAATGGGACATTTCTGTCATGGATTCCCTCAACCGCCTGCAATATTACCACGATACCCGGTGGACACCATGCAACGAACAGACAGCCGATAAGTTCTCGGCCATAGCCTTTGCCTTCGGACGGATGTTGTCGGACAGCCTGCAAGTTCCGGTCGGACTCGTCCTGAATGCCATAGGGGGATCAGGTACCGAAGCCTGGATAGACCGGAAAACACTGGAATTTGAATTTACCGATATACTGTATAACTGGACACAGAACGACTTTATCCAGGACTGGGTACGCGGTCGGGCGGTTCTCAACACGAAGAAATCATCCGACAAACTGCAACGTCATCCGTATGAGCCTTGCTATCTGTACGAAACGGGAATCCAGCCATTGCAACAATATCCGATCAAAGGAGTCATCTGGTACCAGGGCGAATCGAATGCCCAGAATATCGAAACACACGAACGTTTGTTCCCGTTGCTGGTGGAAAGCTGGCGCAAAAACTGGGGAGAAGAGTTTCCGTTCTATTACGTTCAGCTGTCGAGCATCGACCGCCCGAGCTGGACCTGGTTCCGCAACAGCCAACGTGAACTGATGGAGACGATTCCGAACAGCGGTATGGCCGTCAGCAGCGACCGGGGAGATTCGTTGAATGTGCATCCGGTATACAAACGCGAAATAGGGGAACGCCTGGCCCGTTGGGCACTCAACAAGACATACGGACATGCACTCAGTCCGTCAGGTCCTTTATTCCGTTCAGTCGAATTCAGGGACAACGCCGCCTACATCACCTTCGATTATGCCGACGGCCTGCACACCTCCGACGGGCAGCCGATACGCACATTCGAAATAGCAGAACACGACGGGTTATTCTTCCCCGCCCAGGCCGAAATAATCGATGGAAAGGTGAAAATCCGCAGTGAGAAGGTTACGAATCCGAAGCTGGTCCGCTACGGCTGGCAACCATTCACCCGTGCCAACCTGGTCAACAACGATGAACTCCCGGCTTCAACATTCAGAACAAAGAAACAATAGTATCATGCACAACAAATCCATATTAACCGGATGTCTTCTCCTGCTGGCAGTCATGTTAGCCGGATGCAGTCAGCCACCAACATCTAAACCGAATCATATGATTACCTGTACCTGGAATAAACTACCCGATTTGCCGGGCATGGCAGACACCGCCTCATTAGGGGTTTCAGCCCCTTTTGTCGGCATCAGTAACGGAATACTGCTGGTTGCCGGCGGTTGCAACTTCCCCGACAAACCGGTCACCGAGGGAGGAGCCAAACGATATTACAGCGATATATTCGCCCTCGACCTTTCAGACAAAAACGCCCAATGGCAGAAAGCCGGCAACCTGCCTCTTCCTGTTGCCTACGGAGCCTCCGTCACGACACCGGAAGGTATCGTCTGCATAGGGGGAAACAACAGCACCGATTTTTTAGCCGATGTCTATCTGCTGTCCATGTCCAGGTCCGATGAAAAGGCACATATTTGCAAATTGGATACACTTCCCGTATCGATGGATAATCTTTCTGCGGCCTATATCGACCACACGATATATGTAGCCGGAGGAAATGAGAACGGGAAACCCGGCCATAGCTTCTATTCAATGAAACTGAACAAAAACCTCGATGGAAACTGGGAAAAACTGCCGGACTTCCCCGGTCAGACGCGCCTTCAACCGGTCTTAGCCGCCCAACAGTCGGCCGACGGAGTACGTATTTACCTGTCGAGCGGCTTTCAGCCTGTTTCCAAGGATGCGTATGGAAAGGATGTGGATGCAATTGTCTCTTCAGATATGCTCTCGTACCATCCGGCCACAAAAAGTTGGACTACGGAGACTAAATTGCCTTCAGTCAAAGGCCTAGTCTGGCGTACCTTCACCGGAGGTTGCGCAGTTGCTTACGGCGACAGTTCAATCCTACTTATGGGCGGCGTCAACTACGGCCGTTTCTTAACAGCCCTCAACCGTTCCATCTATATGGAGCGGGCCGAAGAAAGATTAGAGTTCGAAGGACTCGAAAGACTGATAAAAGAGGGAAAAGAGTACATGCATTATCCGGTGGAATGGTACAAATTCAATACATTCCTCTTACAATACAACACCTTTACCAAAGAATGGACCGAGCTGGGAGATTACGAACAGTTAGCCCGTGCCGGGGCAGGAGCCGTATTGAAAGGTGACAGCCTGATCATCGTCAACGGTGAACTGAAGCCGGGTATCCGGACACCGCAGGTGAATTATGCAGAGATAACGAAATAACTTTCTACACAAAGTTTTGATAAAAATATTTGCCATTTGCAATACAGGAATGCAAACTACTATAAACCAATGACAAACGCCATTGCAAACACTTTTTTTATTTGCAATGGCGTTTGTCATTTGCAATATATCCGGCCAGGGATATTCAGCCACAACTAGGCGGCAGGTAGTATGATACTATTTATTAAGTGGTAACTCACTAGCCCGAAAGTCCTTACCCACTAAAACTACCCTGTACAGGATAATCGACCAGGGTGTACAGGATAGTTACGCAAGGTGTACACCTTAATAAGCCAGGGTGTACAGGGTAATAAGACAAAGTCATGACCCGAGGATTAGTTTCTCCCTTAGTTGACGCTAAAAGATGCCAGGGTTGGATATAGTTTGCCTCCGGTTTATATCATACCCGAACAAAGCGAAATCCCCCAGACACGGGTCATCCGGGAATACCTGCTTTAAGGCTTCGGTAATCTCGACGGCGGTTTTGAGGGTAGCATTCTTTTGTTCGGTCAATCCCAGTTCCAGCGAAATCTGATGGACGTGGGTATCTAAAGGGATGATTAACTCATGCGGTTTGATGGCTGTTTCCCAGATGCCGAAGTCGACAATACCGTCTTTCCGGACCATCCACCGGAGGAACATGGCAAGACGTTTACAGGCAGACGTCCCCGTCAGTACGGGAATCCCTTCGATTCCTGAGAAAATATCCTGTATCTTTGTCACCGGATTCGGATAAGGACTGGCAGACAAAGCATCTTCCAGCGAGTCATATTCTTCATAAATACTTTTCAGCCGGTCGCACAACTGACGTAGATGGGAATAGGTGTAGAAACGGTAAAAAGTATCTCTCTTACCGGGTTCAACCGGATTTCCCGCCAAGTTCTTATATCCTTCATTCCTAATCCAACGGTAAGGACTAGGGGCCATTGCATCATGCAGTTCGTTCGCTTTCCGAAGGATCAGTTCCCTGCGTCCGTAAGAAATCCAGGAAGTAATAAAAGCAGACACCTCAATATCCCTTTTCTCCGTGTACCGATGGGGAAACTGGACAGGGTCGTCCTTGATAAAACCGCTAACATTATATTCATTCGCCCACCGGCGGAGTTTTTCTTTTATTTCTTCATTCATTCTTTTTACCTGTATCAGTATCTTTCCTTTTCAATCGCTTTATATCTTCGTCCAATTCCTTAATACTATTCAGACGTTCGGATGCACGCTGCACCTCTTTATATTGCGTATATTCCTGTCCGGCTTTTTGTACAGCCAACTGATGGGAAATACGTCCCGCATCTTCCAGAATACTTTTTTCATTCATAGTCAGAACCAGTTTCAACTTTTCTATCCAATCTTTCATATACAAGGGCTTATGAGCCATTGCCTGTGCTTCCGCGAAGGCTAAAAACTGTTCGACTATTAGTTTCAACATCTTTACTTCTTCTTCATTCAGATAGTTTTTACCAATAGCTATATCCGCTTTAAGAACTTTATCGGGATAGGTCGTAGAAGTCAATCCCATCATAGGTAATGACGCATTGGCCCGGTAATAAACCAATTCTGCGGCAGTTTTACCACAGACAGCCCAAAGTAGCTTATTCTGTACTTCCTTATAAAAAGAAAGCGTCATCTCATCAGACGGGTCGTAATCGATACTTGTAGCATAAATATCTTTGATTTGCTGGTAAAAGACTCGTTCCGAAAGCCGGATTTCCCTGATACGTTCCAGCAATTCCTTAAAATAATTCATGGAAGAGCCTGTTTTGAAACGTTCGTCATTCAATGCGAAACCTTTAGTGATATAATCACGAAGCCGTTGAGTTGCCCAAATGCGGAATTGGGTACCTTGCTGTGATTTTACCCGATAGCCGACGGATATGATGACATCCAGATTATAGTAATTGGTATTATATTCTTTTCCGTCTTCGGCAGTTGTTCGGAAATTCCGAACAACTGCCGAAGAATCCAATTCTCCTTCTTCAAAGATATGTTTAATATGTTCACTTATGGTCGATTTGGACTTTCCGAATAAAGTACTCAACTGCGATTGTGACAGCCACACAGTTTCCCCCTCAAACAGAACATCCACTTTAATAGTTCCATCCTGTGACTGGTATATTAATATCTCGTTGTTATTATTTTTCTCATCCATGTTACTTCTTCTTCAGGAAATACTGCCGTTGTTCCTCCGGATAATGTTCGATGGCATAACGGAGAGCTGTGCGGGGGAGGCGTGTAGCGTGCTTTTCGAGAAAGTCGGTTAATGTTTCCCGGTCTTTTTTGCCGACTTCACGGAGCATCCAGCCCACTGCTTTATGCATCAGGTCATGTGTATGCGTCATCAGTTTTTCTGCCAATGCCAATGTATCGGAATATTCGCGGTTGCGGATGAAGGTGACGGTAGAAACCATAGCAATCCGCTGCTCCCATAAACAGTCGCTATCCGCCAGTTCATATAATCGGGTACGGTCTTTATCCAGCAGGTAAAGACCTACCAGATGCGGGCAGGTAACGTCTACCAGGTCCCAGTTATTGATGCGCCGGGCATTATCCAGATAGAAATCATACAATTTCTTACGGTCGGCCTCAGAGGCCTTCTTGAACTGCTCGACCGCAATCAGCAGGGCACAAAGGCGGGCTTCATGGTATTCACTTTCAATCAATAGCTGCAATTCGGATAAAGGCGTCTGCTTATTCGCTTTTGCAATACTACGGGTGAGGGGAACGACCAACCCGAGGAACACATCTCCTTCGGCATACTCACCGGGCCCCGTCTTGAAAAAACGTTGCAGGAAAGCGGCCTTCTCCGGATTCGCCACCGAGAGAAGCTCGCTCAATATAAAAGCTGCCGTCATGGACGCATGACGCGTGACACAGGACGGTCGCCTTCCAGGAATCCGATTACGTTGTTGCAAACGGTACGTGCCATAACGATACGTACATCCATTGTCTGCGTGCCGATATGAGGCGTCAGTACCACATTTTCCATTTCCAGCAATTCGGGCAGGGGATGGTCGCCAAATTCAAATACATCCAGTCCGGCGCCATGAATCGTTCCGTCCTGCAAGGCCTTTACCAGCGCATGTTCGTCCACCAGCGGACCACGGGCGGTATTAATCAGGATAGCCGACGGTTTCATCTGCTTCAGTTCCGCTTCGCCGATGATATGGTAGGTATCGGGAGTATAAGGAGCATTCAGGGAGACAAAATCGGACTTCGCCAGCAGCTCTTCCATAGAAACGTACGTTACATTCAGTTTCGTTTCTTCCTCCACGTAAAGTGGGCGGCGGTTATGGTAAACCACTTCCATACCGCAGGCATTCGCACGTTTGGCCAACGCCTTTCCAATACGCCCCATGCCGATGATACCGAGTGTCTGTCCGGTAATATTCACGCCGAGATTTTCGAGTACACCCACCTTCATCTCTTTGCCGAGCGTACGCAGTTTGCGGTCGCATTCGGTGATACGGCGGGCGGTGTCGATCATCAGTCCCAAAGCCAAGTTGGCGGTAGGGGCGGTGACAGGGTCGGGAGTATTGGCTACGGTGATACCTTTTTCCAGGCAATACGCCACATCTATATTATTATAACCCACCGCGTAGTTGGCTACCAGCTTCAGATTCGGGGCACGGTCGACCAGTTCCTTATTCACCGGAAAGTCGAACATGGAACATAGAACATCGTATTCCGGAATCATTTCCAACACTTCTTCATAGGTGAAATCCCTTCCTTCGGGAAAAGTCACGTCATAATTGCTTTCCAGCTCGGTGAACCCTTCGCGGAACATGTCGTAGGTTACTAATATCTTTGCCATAAGTCGTTACGTTTTATTATTCAGGCAAAAATACAAATCTATTGTTAATTAATTCCTATTTTTGCAGGTATAATATCAATAACAACTAACATATGGTTCTGAACTACATCTGGATCGCTTTCTTTCTAATCGCTTTCATCGTCGCGCTAGGCAAACTTATCTTTGCCGGAGATACGGCTGTCTTCACAGAGATTATCAATTCCTCTTTTGCGTCTGCCAAGACCGGATTCGAGATATCGCTCGGACTGACCGGTATCTTGTCGCTCTGGCTGGGTATTATGAAGATTGGCGAAAAGGGGGGAGTCATCCAGTCGTTTGCCCGGTTGGGGGCACCGGTTTTCAGCAAGCTCTTCCCGGGCATACCGAAAGAGCATCCGGTGACAGGTTCTATTTTTATGAATATCTCCGCCAACCTGCTGGGACTGGACAATGCAGCAACACCGATGGGGCTGAAAGCAATGCAGCAACTACAAGAACTGAATACTGAAAAGGATTCTGCCAGCAACCCGATGATTATGTTCCTTTGCATCAATGCTTCGGGATTAACCCTTATCCCAATCACCATCATGATGTACCGGGCACAGATGGGGGCAGCCAATCCATCGGACGTTTTCCTGCCGATTATGCTGGCGACATTCTCTTCCACATTGGTTGCCATACTGGCCGTCTGCATCAAACAACGCATCAATATACTCCAAAGAAATCTGGTACTATTCTTCGGGGGCCTGGCTGCCTTTATAGGCGGACTGGTCTGGTTGTTCAACTCATTGGAACAGGAACAGGCTTCGCTTTATTCCACCTTGTTTGCAAACACATTATTGTTTACTATAATCTGCGGATTCATTATCAGCGGCATACGAAAAAAAATCAATGTGTATGACACATTCATAGAAGGAGCTAAAGAAGGCTTTAAAACGGCAATAACGATTATACCGTATCTGGTCGCCATATTGGTCGGGATAGGGGTATTCCGTGCCTCAGGAGCGATGGATTTTATCATTGAAGGAATCCGTGTGGGTGTCGGTGCATTAGGGGTCAATACAGATTTTGTGGGTGGCCTGCCGACCATCCTGATGAAGCCGCTTAGCGGAAGCGGTGCACGCGGAATGATGCTGGATGCGATGAATACCTATGGTGCCGACTCGTTTGTCGGACGGCTGGCTTCCATCGTACAAGGCTCGACGGATACGACTTTTTACGTAGTCGCACTTTATTACGGAAGCGTTGGCATCCGCAATACCCGTTACACCATACAATGTTCACTGTTGGCAGACCTGGTAGGGGCTATTGCCGCGATAACTTTGACGTATATATTCTTTGCCTGACAACAAATTTCCGATTATCAAAATGTCACTACTATACCGGGTAAATCGGATTAATATGGCAGGTATTTGAAAATACTATACCGGGTAATATTTTTTAACGTATCATTCAGAAAGACAAATAAGAATAATAATAGCATTATGACAATATCATTTTACGCGGAAGACATCGAACTTCCGGCCATCAAGAAAGAGGCTGTCAGCAACTGGATCAGGAAAGTTGCCGAAACATACGGTAAAAAGACAGGGGATATCAGTTACATCTTCTGTTCCGACGAAAAGATCCTGGAAGTAAACCGCCAGTATCTGCAACATGATTATTATACGGATATCATCACATTCGATTATACCAGCGGAAACAAGATATCGGGCGACCTTTTCATCAGCCTGGATACAGTAAAAACAAATGCGGAAAAGTTCGAAACTCCATACAACGAAGAACTGCATCGTACGATCATCCACGGAATCCTTCATCTGTGCGGCATCAACGACAAAGGGCCAGGGGAGAGGGAGATCATGGAAGAAAACGAAAATAAAGCACTGGCTATTTTGCCGGAAGAGTGCCGGGAGAGTTAATCCCGGCATTTTTCATCTGTTGTTTCTAATAAACCAAAATCAGAAACGCCATCCGACGTTAAACTGGATAATGCCATTATGTTCTTTTCCTTTAAACAGGCTGAAACCACCGGGAGAAAGTTTCGATTCACGATAAAGATAAGTACATCCTAAATTGTAATTTGCAGAAAGAATCAACCCCATATCAAAAGCATAACCGGCCCCCATGGAGAAAGACAAATCACAATTCCGAACGTCGTCTTTTATATCTCCCGAAAAAGTCTTTGTCTCAGAAGGTTTATGATTCAATTCGTATTGAAAATTCGTAGCTTTAGCTTTTACATTAATTCCCAGTTGTGGCCCGGCAAACATATGAAATCCTTTATACAAATAAAACTTTACATGAAGAGGTATATTTAAATAATCAACATTCAACTTTGATGTTTCTCCTTTATATTTATACCGATGCCCTTGCATCGAATAATAAACTCCCGGTTCCAGTGCAAACAATTTGGAAAAACGGATTTCTCCGGCAACTCCGACATTTACACCAGGCCGCATATCCGCAAAACTTTCCGGGTAGGTATTAGCCAGATTAAACCCGATTCGGGGAATAAAATGAAACTCTTGTGCGGATATCTGAATAGAGATAAGGGCAACAAACAAAAGGAGTACTAACTTTTTCATAATTTTCATAATTACATTGATAATAAATAGATGCCAGATATTATCAATATGTTGCATGAGTTACTTAATTTTTAATGTATGAAGTCATTGAAGCAATAAAACTGGTGAATATCTCGTTTATTAAATAGTAGTCACTCAAAAACATATTATCATGAACACAACCTCTTTAAAACTCGGAATCCAAAAAGCTATCAATAATATATCTGAGATTTGGTTCCTGTTGATTTTGGCTGTACCGACTATTTTCGACGCAATCTTCGAAATAGGAAGCAAAGGGAAATGGACAATTCCTTTCATTCTTCTTTCAATAGCGGTCATTTTAATAAGCATACTTATCAAACAATTGATTCAAAAAACTGCATGGATAAGCCTTGTACTGGGAGTTGTTTTGTGTTTCTTTTCTTCATTTTTTATAGCAGCAGCCCTCTCCGAGTATGATGAATTTCCACTAGGAACCGAACCTAATGCCCTTTCATTACTTGCCTTCGGAACAATCGTCGGTGGAATATCATTCGCCTTGGCTATCAAAATGAGTTTCCAAGGAGCATACAAACTGTATACCGATTAACAGCAAAAATATCCTCTACAAACAAAAGTTTAAAATAAATCCTGATACTCATCAGAACTTGCCATTTACTCATTGTTCAAACAGATAAGAGTCTTTCGCCTATACTTTTGAACTGTAATCAGATTTTTCATTTAAATTTACAGTTATGAAAGCGAGACTCTTATTTTTATTCCTGTGCCTGACATGGAACGGCTGGGCGGACACATTCGTCCCTTACAATCCCGACTCACTGAAAAAGGGAGATTGGATAACCCTCGAAACTGTCCATTACTATCCCTTTATCGCTCCGGGTATTAAAGAAGAAATCCCTTGGAGGGCGGAGAATATACGCCGGATCACCATACTAGCTACAGTGGCAGAAAAAACAGACAAGTCCATTTCTATTGACTATACGCTGGATAACCTGTACGATTGCCATAACGCCAAAGAGAAACCCGGCTTTTATTATTTCGACAGCCGTTATCAGCAGGATTTTGCTTTCGAAAATAATACGTCAGACAAACAGATTTTACATGTCACGTACGACCGGAAAAGCCGGAAACCACTCGTATTCGATAAAGAGAACTCATCCTATTCCTATTCGAAAACGTATGTTCCTTTCGGAGTAAGATCGGAAAGATTATCCGATTATATGGCAATTACTATCCGCGACTCGGTTAACCTGGAACAGTTACTGACTCCGATAACCTACGATATCCTGACCAAATGGAAAACAGATGGAACTATCTTATTCGCACCGGATACACGGGTTGTGGATGCCTCATTTGCTCTTCCTCCGAATACAGAATTTACATGTAGTAATTATGGTCTCGATACATCTAAAGATTCGACTATTCACAAGAAAATATTTATCGCTTACCCGACAGAATATAAAGTAGGAGAACGAATAAAACTTCTGCTTACTCCGGGAGATTCCATTATTCAAGACAAAGAGGCATTTACGAATACACATACCTATCGTTACGAGGGACGAGGTAGTGAACAGAATAACCTACAATACAACACTCAACGATTTTCTTATTACAATTCTGAATACGGCAACATTTCTCCCGACGAGTTAAAAAAATCCTTCCAGCACCGTGATTCTCTTTTTCAAACTACCTTAGAAAAAGATTTTAAGAAAATGGATCCTTATTGGAAGAGAGTATTTGAATTATCGGAACAGTATTTCAAAGGAGGATTTATCCTACGGTGCTACATGTTTAAGAGCGACAAAGAAGCCTGGTATGATAGCAGTTTACTCGATTGGCAAGCTCCTCCTTTCGCATCAGTCAATCCGCTTATTGATAATGCCTACCACTTGAAGAATCCTTATTCAGCACATTACGGTTTTTTCCTGCATATGTATGCTACCTATAAAAAGCAGGAGCTCAAATCGGACAATCTGTGTCTGAACAAACAAAAAATAACTCCACAAGAAGACTATCTGCTAAATAAACAAATCTTCTCTGGCTATCCTAAATACTTTTTAAACGGAGCGAACCTAACAAGTTTGATGTATAGTAAGACACTACATGAAATAGAAGATGATTATAACGATTTTATCACTTCTTGTCCAGATACCAGCCTGACAAACGAAGTACAAAGAGTATACAATAAACTATTACCTTTCGAATATGGTAAGAATATCAAGGAAACCGGTCTGATCATAACCGACAGCCTACATTTGGTGAAAGGAAGCGATCGGAAATATATCCTGTTATATTTATCCGGCTATCATGGTCTCCCTGCACCCTATCTTCAAGGGGCACTCGACTTGAAAAAACTCCTTCAAGAGAAAGGATTGGCCTCCACTGTACAATTCGAACTTTATTCAGACTTTGAGCCCCGCAATGCTGAAGTGGTAAAGCCATTCAAAGCTATACCCGAAAAACAGTCACAAGATTTGATGTTTAAATCACGTTTTGGTGCCATAACTATCCTGATGCGTGAAGACGGGACTATTCTCTATCGGAGATTTGGAGGGTTGGAAACAGAACCTATTCTTGGATTAGTTCAAAAAGATCTGAACAGAGAAGACAAATCTTTCAACGATTTTATGAAAGGATTCAAGGAGGGCATTTTAGGTGCGCTCCTAATCGCAGCAATCATCGGTATCATATACTATTTCCGAAACAAAAACAAACAGAAGCAGGAACGTAACCGCCGTCATATCCGCGAACTCGAACTCCGTGCCATTCGTTCCCAGATGAACCCGCATTTCATCTTTAATGCACTAAGTTCGATACAGAATCTGATCAATCGCTCGGCCAACCAGGAGGCGAACAAATACCTGATCGATTTCTCACGTTTACTGCGCAAAGTTCTGGCTACATCCGAAAAGAAACTGGTTCCTCTCTCGGATGAGATCGAGCAACTGGAACTATATCTGAAACTCGAACAACTTCGTTATCCTTTCTCTTACTCGTTGACAGTCGATCAGAATATCGAGCCGGATGCAATCGAAATACCGGGAATGCTGATACAACCTTTCGTTGAAAACGCTGTTAAGCACGGAATCGCTCCGCGCGGTACGGGAGAAATCATAATTCGATTATCTTTGCAGGATCAGTTGTTGATAATCGATATCACTGACGATGGGCCCGGATTGAAAACAGAGGCAAATGGAGGCTTCGGTATCCGTGCCGTCACCAATGAGTTCGAAATATTAAAGACTTTGTACAATACGGAAATCGGTATTACGATCGAAAACAGACAGGAGAAAGAGTCTGTTTCCGGTTGCCACGTCCAATTATCCATTCCTCTATAAAAACAAAAATATGGAGACAAAAATAACCGCAGCAATTGTTGATGACGAGCAGGGGAACCGGGAAAACCTGCTCCGCATGCTCGGTACCTATTGTCCGCAAATCAAAATTTCGGCTATTTGCAGTTCAGTCACGGAAGCCCGTACCGTCCTGCCCGAAGCTAAACCGGATATCCTTTTTCTGGATATCCGGCTGGGCGACGATACCGGTTTCTCCCTCCTGGAAAGTCTGCCGGATATTCCTTTTGAAGTGATCTTTGTAACGGCTTACGACAGCTATGCAATCCAGGCTATCCGCTTCAGCGCACTCGACTATTTACTGAAGCCTATCGACCCGGAAGAACTGACACATGCTGTAGATAAAGCCGTCCAGGTCGTCTTACGAAAACAGGAAAACAAGCGGATGCAAAACCTTCTACAAAATAAGCGGGCACTGGATAAACAAAAGAAAATAGCCCTGTCAGTCGCCGACAAAATTGAATTTGTTGAAATCGGCTCTATCGTCCGTTGCGAATCGGAAAGCAACTATACCACTTTTTATCTTAAATCGGGAGAGAAACTGATCGTATCAAAAACATTAAAAGAATTTGACGACTTGCTGACACCTTACAATTTCCTCCGTGTTCATCAATCACATCTGATCAATCTGGAGGAAATAAAAAGTTTCATTAAAAGCGATGGGGGATATATCCGCATGAAGGATGGTTCTTCCATCAGCATTTCCCGTCAACGACGGAATTATGTGATGGAAGTTTTAAAGCAGTTGTAAGCCGTAGCGGCCCGGATTCCCGTTCACTCTTTATATTTCAGGTCGAAGCGTCCTTCTGTAATACGGTCTCCCTCAAAAGTCCCGCTGAATATCCCGTCAGACATCCGGGTAATGTGAACTTTTCCATCTCCGATTTTTTGGTTATCAAAAGAGACATTCGTGTACGGAAGCGTTTCTCCCTGTTTGGGATTGGGTATTGAAAAGCGAAGGTAAGAATCGAAACCTATTTGTGCCGAAATCGTCATGCCGGTACTATCTTCCAGCTGGGTAAATTCAGCAACCGGTAACCCCCAGCGGCCACTTACAGATACCCAACCGTCAACCAGGCAGCCAAATGTATTCGCACCGGTCGCAGTAGCCTCAGGCATAAGAGTGGGATCAACCGATTTATTCTCTTCACAAGCTATACAGAAAAAAAGCAAACAGATAAATAATATATGTTTCATAATGGTGTCTAATTAAAAATGAAAATTCATACCGAACAACAACGATAATTGAGAAAAGCAGCCGCCACCGCCATTCAATTCAGGTGACTCGACCTGCCATTTCTGACCATGATATTTGACGGAATAACTGTCCGAAGAGGTAACGATCCAATTCACCTTTGCAGAGATTCCTATATGTTGGGAAAAGAGATATTCACCGCCTGCTGATAAATTATAAGCGAGCTTGTTCATCGACACATTCCGCGGTTTATCGTACACCAAACTTTTATCTTTGTAAAGCTGGTATCCCAAACCCGTCGACAAAGATAAATTAAACTTCTGCTTGACGTAGAACAGGGCGATTTGTGGCGCAATGTAGTTCATCAGAATTTTATCGGAGCCTTCATCATGACTGTTTTTATACTGTCCACCCTGATAAATGAGACCGGGAGACAGTTTAAATGAATCGAAGATATATTTATCCCCCAGATAATAGTAGTTAACACCCCAGGAAACCCCGTTCCGCAAATCACTGCGATAAGCATCGGAGTTGTTTGTAATCCCGATCATCTTTCCCAAATACCAGGAGGGACCCGCATGGATGGTAAACAAGGATTTCCCGATCGACGCCTCCTGGGCAAATAACGAAAGGGTTGACATCAACAGCCCCAATAAAAACAAATACTTTTTCATAACATTCTTTTTAGACTTATATTAATATATGATGGACTATAGAATTTAAAAGCTGCATAGAAACATATAAAAAACATATTTAGGATAAAGCCACCAACAGATCTGCATCCGTGGAATCTTTAACGAAACAAAGCATAAGCAAAATATCCTTTGGGATGGTGGCTAAAAGGCGGAGTATGACTATCTTTGCAAAAGAAACAAAGAGAATTACGACAATGACTTTCAATTACGATGTGATCGTGGTAGGTGCTGGCCATGCAGGCTGTGAAGCCGCAGCAGCTGCCGCCAACCTGGGTTCAAAAACGCTTCTTATCACCATGGACATGAATAAGATTGCACAGATGAGTTGCAATCCGGCCGTAGGCGGTATCGCCAAAGGACAGATCGTCCGTGAAATAGACGCGCTGGGTGGTTATATGGGGATTGTAACAGACCGCACTGCGATTCAGTTTCGCATGCTGAACCGGAGCAAAGGTCCGGCTATGTGGAGTCCGCGTGCCCAGAGTGACCGTGCCCGTTTTATCGATTGCTGGCGGGGAATACTGGAGAACCTTCCGAACTTATATATCTGGCAGGATACTGTCCGCGAAATAATGTTGGACGGAGATACTGTTTGTGGGGTCAAAACCAATATGGATGTAGAATTCCGGGCAAAAAGCGTAGTCTTAACTAACGGAACGTTCCTGAACGGCCTAATGCATATCGGACGTACACAATTACGTGGCGGACGCATCTCGGAACCGGCAGCAACGGGGCTCACGGAACAACTGGTTTCTCTGGGAATTAAATCGGAACGGATGAAGACCGGAACACCTGTACGTATCGACGGTCGCAGCATACACTTCGATGAAATGGGCGAACAACCGGGAGAGAACGACTTTCATAAATTCTCTTATCTCGATTTTCAGCCGCGCCCGTTAAAACAACTTAGCTGCTGGACGACTTTCACAAACGAAGCATGTCATAATATTTTGCGTGAAGGTCTCCCCGACTCTCCCCTGTACAACGGACAAATCCAGAGTATCGGCCCGCGCTATTGTCCCAGCATCGAAACAAAGATCGTAACATTTGCAGATAAAACCCAACACCAACTGTTCCTGGAACCGGAAGGCGAAACAACACAGGAGTATTACCTGAACGGCTTCTCCTCCTCTCTCCCATTAGACATCCAGTTGCGTGCGCTGCAAGCAATCCCTGCATTCAGAGATATTCAAATCTATCGCCCGGGATATGCAATCGAATACGATTTCTTTGATCCGACGCAATTACATCATAACCTGGAAACAAAACAAATCCGTAACCTGTTCTTTGCCGGACAAATTAACGGTACAACCGGTTACGAAGAGGCAGGCGGACAAGGATTGATAGCCGGCATCAACGCACATATCAATTGCCACGGAGGCGAACCGTTTATCCTAGGACGCGATGAAGCCTATATCGGCGTACTTATTGACGACCTCGTAACGAAAGGTGTAGACGAACCTTACCGTATGTTTACCTCCCGTGCCGAATATCGCATCCTGCTCCGCCAGGATGATGCCGATATGCGCCTGACAGAAAAAGCCTACAAAATAGGTTTGGCTAAACAAGAGCGTTACGACCTGCTGACAGAGAAAAAAGAACACAGGGATGCTATTATCAACTTTGCAGAAAACTATTCCGTAAAGTCGCAATACATAAACGAAGGATTGGAAAAGCTGGGTACTACCCCACTCGCTCACGGTTGTAAACTGATCGACCTGATCCTTCGTCCGCAACTCACTTTGGAAAGCGTTGCCACCCTCGTCCCCGCACTCCGCACAGAGTTGGACAAGGTTCCTGCTTCACGTAAAGAAGAGATTATCGAAGCAGCAGAAATCCTGATCAAGTATAGCGGTTATATCCGGCGCGAACAGATCATCGCAGAGAAAATAAACCGCCTGGAGAATATCCACATCAAAGGTAAATTCGACTACAATTCGATCCAATCTTTATCGACCGAAGCAAGGCAAAAGCTCACGAAGATCGACCCGGATACGATTGCGCAGGCAAGCCGTATTCCAGGCATCTCCCCCAGCGATATAAATATTCTGCTGGTACTCCTCGGAAGATAAAACGCGAATTGTTCCACGTGAAACATTTACTTTAGGTAAAAGAAGCTAAAACACTGGGTATAGGACAGAAACAGTTAAACAAGATGAGTCCAGAAACGGAGAAACATATAAAAATGATACTTTCTATCTTGCCGGACAAGCCTGGTTGCTACCAGTACTTCGACGACAAGGGAACAATCATTTATGTAGGCAAGGCAAAGAACCTGAAGCGCCGTGTATCCTCCTATTTTAATAAGGAACACGACAGCAATAAGACACGTGTACTGGTGAAGCAAATCCGCGACATCAAATACATTGTTGTCAACACAGAAGAGGATGCCTTGCTGCTCGAGAATAATCTGATCAAACAGTATCGTCCCCGGTACAACGTCATGCTGAAGGATGACAAAACATATCCTTCGATTACCGTAAAGAACGAATATTTTCCCCGCATATTTCAGACCCGGAATATAGTAAAGGATGGCTCACAATATTACGGTCCCTACCCGTCCGTATACACTGCCAAAGTCATGCTTCAGATGCTGAAGGAACTTTACCCGTTACGTACCTGCAAATATCCATTGACACCGGAATCTATCGCAGCGGGGAAATACGAGGTCTGCCTGGAATACCATATCAAACGTTGCAAAGGGCCTTGCGTAGGTTTGCAATCTATAGAAGAATACCAGCAAAACATTTCCGAAATAAAGGAAATCCTTCGCGGAAATATTTCCCAGATCAGTAAACACCTCTATGAAGAGATGCAGGTTTTGGCCGGAGAACTGAAGTTTGAAGAAGCTCAAAAAATAAAGGAGAAATACGAAGTAATAGAAAACTACCGCGCAAAATCGACAGTAGTTACGCCTATGCTTCATAATATAGATGTATTCTCTTTTGCAGAGAATGAGAAGTCGGCTTATATCAATTTCATGCATATTGGAAACGGGGCGATCGTACAGGCTTATACTTTTGAATACAAAAAACGGCTGGACGAAACCAAAGAAGAACTGCTCAGCCTGGGTATCGTAGAAATGCGCGATCGTTTTAAAAGTACGGCACGCGAAATCATCGTTCCTTTCGAAATGGAAATGGAATTAGGTAATGTGACCTTTACGGTTCCACAGCGTGGCGATAAAAAGAAATTGCTGGAACTGTCTGAAATGAATGTAAAGCAATTTAAGGTAGACCGACTGAAGCAAGCGGAAAAACTCAACCCGGAACAACGAAGCACACGTATTCTGAAAGAAGTACAGGACGCTTTGCACCTGCCCAAATTACCGATACATATCGAATGTTTCGACAACTCAAACATACAGGGAAGCGATGCCGTGGCAGCCTGCGTTGTCTTCAAAATGGCGAAACCATCAAAGAAAGACTACCGCAAATACATTATCAAGACGGTGGTCGGCCCCGATGATTACGCATCCATGAAAGAGGTGGTACGCCGCCGTTACCAGCGAGTCGTAAACGAAGGTTCTCCCCTGCCCGACCTGATCCTTACCGACGGTGGAAAGGGGCAAATGGAAGTTGTCCGGGAAGTCATACAAGACGAACTCCATCTCGACATACCGATAGCCGGACTGGCGAAAGACGGAAAGCACCGGACCTCCGAACTTCTTTTCGGCTTCCCTCCCGTTACGGTCGGTATGCCGATACAAAGCCAGATGTTCCGTTTCTTTACACAGATACAGGACGAAGTGCACCGCTTTGCCATCACTTTCCACAAGGACAAGCGCAGCAAAAGCCAGACCCGCTCCGAACTGGACAGCATCAATGGAATCGGAGAAAAGACTAAAGTATTACTTTTGCGTCATTATAAGAGCGTAAAGAGAATACGGGAAGCCAGCTTCGATGAATTGAAGGAATTGATCGGGGAAGCTAAAACAAAAGCATTAATAAATGGTTTAAAGTAAACATACAAATGAGAACAGTTATACAGCGTGTACAGCATTGCTCCGTTACAATCGACGGACAACTCAAATCCAATATAGGAAACGGGATGCTGGTATTGGTCGGTATCGAGGACCGCGACACACAGGAGGACATTGAATGGTTGTGCAAGAAGATTGCCAACCTGCGCATTTTCGACGATGAAAACGGGGTTATGAACCGCTCTGTAATCGATACGGGCGGCGAGGTAATGGTGGTTAGCCAATTCACTTTACATGCCTCTACAAAGAAGGGAAACCGCCCCTCCTACATCCATGCCTCCAAACCGGACTTTGCCATCCCGATGTATGAATCATTCTGTGCCGAAATGGGACTGCAAATCGGCAAGAATGTCGCCACCGGAGAGTTTGGCGCAGATATGAAAATAGAGTTACTGAATGACGGGCCGGTCACTATCCTGATCGACTCGCAAAATAAAGAATAAGATGGCTGATATTACCTTGCAACAAGCCCAGGAGAAAGTGGACCAGTGGATCAAAACGTATGGCGTACGCTACTTCAACGAGCTTACCAATATGACGATCCTGACCGAAGAAGTTGGCGAACTGGCGCGGATCATGGCACGCACCTACGGCGAACAATCGTTCAAAGAAAGCGATAAAAACCGCGATCTGGGCGATGAAATGGCCGATGTGCTATGGGTATTGATCTGCCTGGCAAACCAGACCGGCGTGGACCTGACCGCAGCATTCGAAAAGAATATGCAGAAGAAAACCAGCCGGGACAAAGAACGACATATAAACAACAATAAATTATAATTTATGGCACACGAACACAATTGCAGCTGCGGTCACGACCATGATCATGAACATCATCACGATCATGAACACGAACACATGGACAAATACCATGAAGCGTTCGCCAAATTCGACCCGGCCGGAACGGAAGAAATAGTAGGAAAGCACGTCGCATCCATTCTGGAGAAACACGAAAAAGAGAACTTCACTCCCGAAGTCCTGAAACAAATCCACGGATGCATCGACCTGACTTCGCTGACCAGCATCGACACAAAAGAAAGTATCTGGAAACTGGTAGACCGGGTAAATGATTTCGAAGGTACCCGCCCCGACGTTCCGAATGTCGCTGCCATCTGCACCTATCCCCTATTCGTGGAAACAGTCAAGCAGGCATTGACGGCACAGGAAGTAAAGATCGCCTCGGTAGCTGCCGGGTTCCCCTCCTCACAGACATTCATCGAAGTGAAGATTGCAGAAACAGCCATGGCAGTCATGACGGGAGCCGACGAGATAGACGTAGTGATGAACCTCGGTTATTTCATGGAAGATAACTATGAAGAATTGACCGAAGAGATACAGGAGATCAAAGAAAGCTGCCGCGAAAGCAAACTGAAAGTGATTCTCGAAACCGGTGCCCTGGTCACTCCGGAGAATATCCGGAAAGCTGCTATCTTAGCCCTGTATTCAGGCGCAGATTTCATTAAAACATCCACAGGCAAAGGTTACCCCGGTGCAACCCCGGAAGCCGTCTATACGATGTGTAAAGTGATCAAAAAGTACCATTCCATCACAGGAAAGCAGATCGGTATAAAAGTATCGGGAGGTGTACGCACTGCCGAAGATGGTGTCAAATACTATACAATCGTCAAAGAAGTACTGGGCAACGACTGGCTGAACAAGGAACTGTTCCGTATCGGTGCCAGCAGCCTGGTTGAAGATATTGAGCACCGCCTGGGGATATAAATTCATCTCCGGAAAAGCGATCTTAGAAAAAAGGGACGCGGATTACGCAGACGGGCGCAAAGAAACGCAGATAATTATTGTTCAAAAACAAAAAGTCTGTGTTCATCTGCGCCCGTCTGCGTAATCCGCGTCCCCTTTCTAAGATATCAGATACAACCAACAAACTTGGAAGCTATTACTTCTGCCGTTCCATAATATAATCGGCCAACGCCAGCAAACCTTCGCGGGCATCCGATTCCGGAAGCTGCATAAGCACCTCCACTGCTTTGTCGTGATACTCTTTCATACGCATTTCTGCATATTCAATACCGCCGTTCGCCTTGGCAAACTCGATCAAAGCATCAATATTCCCGGATGAGAAATCCTTTTCATTAATCACTTTCAAGAAAGACTCCACCTCTTCTCTCCTGCCACTTTCAAGTGCATGCAGCAAAGGCAGCGTCACCTTTCCCTCACGTATATCGTTACCGGTCGGTTTGCCGATATTCATTTCTTTGAAGTAGTCGAAAATATCATCCTTGATCTGGAAACAATACCCCAGATACTCTCCGAACTTACGGCATTTAAGCACCAGTTCCTGCGGAGCATCCGCCGAAATAGCACCGATCTCCGTGCAGGAAGAAAGCAGCGTAGCCGTCTTTTTCTTAATCACCTGCATATAGCAAGCCTCGTCGAGGATACTCTCTTCGGCCGTTTCGAGCTGCTTGATCTCACCCTCCGATAGGTCACGTCCGAGGTTGGATACGATATTTATGATTTGCAAATTGCCTGTTTGAATAGAACGAATCAATGCGGTGGAAAGGACATAATCACCTACCAACACCGAAATGCGGTTATCGAAAATAGCATTCAGCGAAGGGACTCCCCTACGCTGTTTCGTCTCGTCGATAACATCATCATGTATCAGGGTAGCCGTATGCAACAATTCAAGGAAAACGGCCGAATTGATCGTATGGTCGGTTACTTTTCCACAAGCTTTTGCTGTGAGAAGTACCAGTAACGGGCGGACATGTTTGCCACTGGCATGCAAGAGCTGGTCGATAGCTGATTGCAACCTATGCGTCTCACTACGAAGTGAATCCGCAAACTCATCGTTAAAGCGTTTAAACTCTTCCGCAACCGGTTGTTCTATTTTCTTTCTATCATTCATAATCTATCCAAAGATTCGCAAAAGTAACAAAAAGTATTGAGTAAGCGAGTTTTTTCGTACATTTACCGTCTATTGTCACCCTAAAACGTGTTAAAAGAGATGAAGCTATTCCTCATAGACGCGTATGCACTGATCTATCGGTCGTACTACGCATTTCTTAAAAATCCGCGTATCAACTCGAAAGGCATGAACACTTCTGCCATTTTCGGTTTTATCAACAGTCTGGAAGACGTTCTGAAACGCGAGAACCCGACGCATATCGCCGTGGCTTTCGACCCGAAAGGCCCGACCTTCCGTCACGAAGCCTACGAGTTATACAAGGCACAGCGGGAAGAAACCCCAGAAGTGATCCGGCAATCCGTTCCTATTATAAAGGATATTATAGAAGCATACAATATCCCTATACTGGAAGTCCCCCGCTTTGAAGCAGACGATGTGATCGGCACCGTATCGAAGCAGGCCGAGAAAGAGGGATTCGAAGTTTATATGATGACACCCGACAAAGACTACGGCCAGCTGGTATCCGAACATATATTTATGTACCGCCCCAAGTTCGGAGGCGACTACGAGGTAATGGGCGTCAAAGAAGTCCTGAATAAATACTCGCTGACTTCGGTCGACCAGGTGATCGACCTGCTGGGTCTGATGGGTGACAGTTCCGATAACATTCCCGGCTGCCCGGGTGTCGGAGAGAAGACGGCGCAGAAACTTCTCGAGGAATATGGCTCGATCGAAAATCTGTTGGAGAATACCGACAAGCTGAAAGGTGCCCTCCAGAAGAGAGTGACGGAGAATGCCGAACAAATCCGTTTCTCCAAATTCCTGGCAACGATCAAGACGGACGTCCCCATCCAGTTCGATGCCGCGAAATGCGTCCGTGAAAAACCGAACGAAACCCGTCTGACCGAGATTTACACGGAATTAGAATTCAGAACATTTATTAACAAAATGACAGGCGAAGAGAAAAAGTCCGCCCCCGCCCCGCAGAAGGTAGTAGCGAAAGGCCCTGTTCAAGGCAATCTCTTTGACTTATTTGCGACCGAGGAGCCGAGTGTTCCAAAATATTCGACTCTCGCGAACTTAAAAACGATCCTTCATGTATATAAAACCGTTGATACTGAAGAAGAAATGGCTAAATTAGGCCGTTTTTTAGCAGATCAGGATTTTTTCGCTTTTGACACGGAAACAGATGGCATTGACCCGCTTACTGCCGGATTAGTCGGAATGTCGTTCGCGGTGAAGGAAAACGAAGCCTGGTACGTCCCGGTTCCGGCCGACAAGGAAGAAGCTACGAAAGTTGTCGCCCACTTCTCCCCTGCCCTCCAAAATCGCAAATCACAGAAAATCGGACAAAACATCAAATTCGATATTATCGTCCTCCGCAAGTATGGAGTCCGCGTGGCCGGTCCGTTATTCGACACGATGATCGCCCACTACCTGCTGAACCCGGAACTTCGTCACGGGATGGACTACCTGGCGGAAACGTATCTCAAATATAAACCTGTCCCCATCTCGCAGCTGATCGGTCCGAAAGGGAAAAACCAGCTTTGCATGCGCGACGTACCTCTCGCCCAGATCGCCGAGTACGCCGCCGAAGATGCCGACGTCACCCTCAAGCTCAAAAACTTCTTTGCCCCCGAATTGAAGAAAGCCGGTATCGAGTCTCTCTTCTTCGACATCGAAATGCCTTTAATATATGTATTGGTAGAAATGGAGGTGACAGGCGTCAAGCTCGACACGGTTGCGTTGAAGCAGTCATCGGAAGAACTGACCGCCGCACTCAACAATCTGGAAAAAGAGATTTACGAACTGGCAGGAGTCAAATTCAATATCAATTCCAGCAAACAGGTGGGCGAAGTCCTTTTCGAACATCTCAAGATCGAAGAGAAAGCCAAAAAGACAAAAACAGGCAGTTACAGTACGAGCGAAGATATTCTGGAAAAAATGCGTTCCAAACACCCGGTGGTAGGCAAGCTGCTGGAATATCGCGGACTGAAAAAACTGTTGAGTACCTATATAGATGCCCTTCCCGAACTGATTAATCCGGAAACAGGCAAGGTCCACACCTCGTTCAACCAGACCGTCACGGCTACCGGCCGCCTGAGTTCGACGAATCCGAATCTCCAGAATATCCCTATCCGCGACGAACTGGGACGTGAGATCCGTAAAGCATTCATTCCCGACAACGAAGATTGCACCTTCTTCTCGGCGGACTACTCGCAGATCGAACTCCGCATCATGGCCCATCTGAGCCAGGACGAGCACATGATCGAAGCCTTCCGCAGCGGCGCCGATATCCACTCCGCAACCGCTGCCAAGATATATGGCATCCCGGTAGAGGAAGTGACCGGCGACATGCGCCGCAAGGCAAAAACGGCCAATTTCGGGATCATCTACGGCATCTCCATATTCGGACTTGCCGAACGGCTGAACATTCCCCGGGCAGAATCCAAAGAGCTTATAGAAGGTTATTTCAAAAGCTATCCGGGTATCCGCGATTACATGGACGAGAGTATCCGCATCGCAAAAGAAAAAGGCTATGTCGAAACGATATTCAAACGCAAACGTTACCTGCCGGACATCAATTCGCACAACGCCATCGTACGCGGTTATGCCGAACGAAATGCGATCAACGCCCCTATCCAGGGTAGCGCCGCCGACATCATCAAGGTAGCGATGGTACGCATCTACAACCGTTTCGAAGAAGAAGGTCTGAAAAGCAAAATGATCCTTCAGGTACACGACGAACTCAACTTTAACGTCTGCCAAGACGAGCAGGAAAAAGTACGTCAGATCGTTCTGGAAGAAATGGAAAACGCCATCCAGCTCCAAGTCCCCCTGATCGCCGACTGCGGTGAAGGGAAGAACTGGCTGGAGGCACATTAAACAGAGGTCTGATAAAACATACTAGTATATGAAATACCTCATTCTTGCCCTGGCATTATCGTTCGTTTGCTCCTGTAAGCAAACGAACGATAAAAACATACAACTGGTCACAGTCGACGTCGCAAAGGACTATCCACCCAAAGAAGTCTGGTTGCAAGATATCGCCGAAATGGTGCGAACCGGTCTATCGCAACCGTGCCATAAACAACCGCGAGATGGACCCGAAGTTCATCAACACTACAGCTGTCCCCTACGGCTACGGCCTGATCGAACTGAATGCCATGGACCTGGCAGAAGCCTACGCCAATAACCAGATAACGGACGAGAAACTGAAAGAAATAGCCTCCAACCTAAAGGAAGAAGATAACCCGGTCTTGATGATCCTGAAATTCAAAAACTAAAAGACAGACGGATAGTACATGAAACAGCATCAGTATAATACGGTAATATGAAATAAATCAAAGAAAGATGACTAAAAGAAACATTTTATCTGTTCTATTCGCAAGTTTACTGGCCGGCAGTTGCTCAGGGCCGGAAGTGAGATTAGAAAAGATCGACCCATACGCAGTCCCACAAATCTCAATCGAAGAAGAGGCATTGGCCGATCTTCCGGACCTGTTCGCTCCTCCCCTGCATCTGCTGAACGATACATTACTCTGCCTGCTGAACCAGCAGGATGCCTCCTCCATCCGTATCTTCCAGACTACAGGCAAAGAAATGAACCAGTATACGCTAAAGAAGAAAGACACCGCCATCGTCATATCTCCCGACAAGAATTTACAGGCCCGGCTCGAATATCTGAACCCGGCCAACAACGTTTATTACGAACTCGCTATAGACCGCGGAGAAATGTCGATCGCCGATTTCACCCGCCTGCGGTTAAGTAAATTCTCGCCCAAAGAAGCGTTCAAGGTAGGCGATAAACTGTTTGTCGGTCTCGGCCCTTACCTCAAAGGACTACTCAGTGTTTTCGACAAAGACAAACAAAGCAAAGAAATCAACTTCTTCGGAAATTATCCCGTTGCCGGCACGGAATATCAATACCAGGAATACCTCGACTATTTCCAGGGACATCTGGCCCGGCACGACAACCAGTTCATATACGCCAGCACCTATTTCGGTTATATCGCTTCCTATTCTTACGAAAACGAACGCCTGACCAAACAATGGGAAAAGCAAACATCCGACTTCCTGTACCAAAGGGTAAACAACCGCATCGAATTCGACAACCTTCACCACGAGGGATTCGGATGCATCACAGCCGGAAAAGAACATATCTACGCCTTCAGCCAGTACCTGTCGGAAAAACAGATGAAAGAAAACGGAATATTAGTATTCGACAAAAGCGGAAAGCTACTCTCCTGCCTCCGGATAAAAAACCCCGTCGTCTACCTGGTAACAGACAGCCGTGAGGAAAATTTATATGCCGTCTCTTACGACATAGAAGAACAACATTTGTACCTAAGCAAATTAAAAACAACCCTATAAACCCACCGATTATGTCACTCTACGATTACATCTGGAAAATAATGCTGCGTAAAATCCTTTACGAAAAAGAAGGCACCCGCTACACCGCAGGTCACAGGCATCTGGCCTTCTCCCGCAGCAGCATAAATTAACTGTAAAAACCAGGATAATCCCTGTTCTTGAAGAATATACAAGAAAGAATGGTTATCTTTGCCAACTCCAATTAACAACAAAAATCTATGAGCGATGCAGAATATAATAATATGACACCCCGGCAAATGGAATTTGCTGTTTTTTGTGTGATGTGCGTTGCTGAAGAACTGCAAAAACCGGCAACAGAAATATATGACCTCATGATGCAAAACCGGGTTCTGCAAGACTATATCGTCGAGTTTTATGATGTACTACACACACAAAGCCGGGAATATATAGTGGAAGATATTATCAACTTAATGAAAGAAAATCAGATCCTATGATTGTTTATCACGGTTCATATTGCAGGGTGGAGAGGCCGGAACTCACTTTCTCCCGGGAAAAGTTAGACTTTGGTAAAGGCTTCTATATAACCCCTATCCGCGAGCAGGCAGAACGTTGGAGCAAACGTTTTCTAAGAGCCCGAAAAGCAGCTATACTCAATGTATACGAACTGGATGAAAATCTTTTAAAGTCCTCCGGCTTCAAGGTAAAAACATTTACTGCCTATGATGAAGAATGGCTGGATTTTATATTCGCTTGCCGGAAGGGAGAAACTATTTATCTACAATACGATGTAATAATCGGAGGTGTGGCGAATGATAATGTGTTTGCCACATTGGATGCTTATTTTTCAGGATATATGAGTAAAGACATTGCATTGGACAGGTTGAAATATGAAAAGCCTAACCATCAGATTTGCATATTGAATGATGCTATCCTGGAGCAATATCTGGTATTTAAAGAAGCAATCGATTTGATATAAAAAGTTATGGATGCAGTCGGAACATTAAAGCTATTGAAATATGCACGAATCATCAAAGGGTTCGCAGAGCAAATGAAAATACCTTACGCAAAAGCTATGGATTTATTTTTCCATTCCCTTACATTTCAATTATTGCAGGATGGAGAAGCCGATTTACATTGCCGAAGCGATTTGTATCTGATAGACGAACTCAAGTTGGAAATCTACGGGAAACTATGAATAACCTCTTCAATAAATGAAAATTGCACATATACAAGAAAGAATGGTTATCTTTGCCCGCTGAAAAAGTCTGCCGGACGGCAGCTTCCGAGATGAAACAATACGAATAGATAATAAAAACAACATACTAATTTATGGCATTACAATGTGGCATCGTAGGTCTTCCGAACGTTGGGAAGTCTACCCTTTTTAACTGCTTATCAAATGCAAAAGCACAATCAGCAAACTTCCCGTTCTGTACGATCGAACCGAACGTTGGTGTAATTACCGTTCCCGACGAGCGTCTGAACAAACTGGCGGAAATTGAACATCCGCAACGAGTGATCCCGACAACCGTCGAAATCGTCGACATCGCCGGCCTGGTGAAAGGTGCCAGCAAGGGCGAAGGGCTGGGTAACAAATTCTTGGCCAATATCCGCGAAACCGATGCAATTCTCCATGTCTTGCGCTGCTTCGACGACGACAACATCGTGCATGTAGATGGCAAGGTAGACCCTGTGCGCGATAAAGAAATCATCGACGCCGAACTCCAAATCAAAGACCTCGAAACCATCGAAAGTCGCATCGCCAAAGTGCAGAAACAGGCCCAGACAGGCGGCGACAAACAAGCCAAGCAAGCCTACGAAGTATTAGTCAAATACAAAGAAGCCTTGGAACAGGGTAGAAGCGCGCGTACGGTCACCTTCGAGACCAAAGACGAGCAGAAGATCGCCCACGACCTCTTCCTGCTGACCAGCAAACCGGTCATGTACATCTGCAACGTCGACGAAGCGAGTGCTGTCAGCGGCAATAAATATGTCGAAGCCGTACGCGAAGCCGTCAAAGACGAAGATGCGCAGATCCTGGTGGTGGCCGCCAAGATCGAAAGCGAAATCGCCGAGTTCGAAACGTATGAAGAACGCCAGATGTTCCTCCAAGAGATCGGGCTGGAAGAGTCGGGCGTGAACCGCCTCATCAAATCGGCCTACCGCTTGCTGAACCTGCAAACCTTCCTGACCGCCGGTCCCGACGAATGCCGTGCCTGGACGTTCCTGAAAGGCTGGAAAGCCCCGCAATGTGCCGGTGTGATCCATACCGACTTCGAGAAAGGTTTCATCCGTGCCGAAGTAATCAAATACGACGACTATATCCACTACGGCTCGGAAACCGCCGTGAAAGAAGCCGGCAAGATGAGCGTGGAAGGCAAGGAATATGTCGTACAGGATGGAGATATCATGCACTTCCGATTCAACGTGTAAAAAATAAAATAGCGGTACCAGTCACACGATGGCACCGCTATTTTCACCTTCACAACATTACTACTTATCGCCTATCGTCACCTCTCCTTTTCCTGTCTCCCAATAAGAATGGAATCCGATGGGTAACGTGTATTCACAATACTTATCTTTCAAACGTGGTTCCATCATAAAATAATCAGCAATAGGCATCCACACAAACAACCCGTCCGTCTTCCAGTATCCCTTCCAACACAACCCGATAGTTTGAGTGAGATGAGGGCATGTCGAACGATATGGAAAACTCCTTTTCCAACTTTACCGCCGGATTCCAATAGAAGATCGTATCTTTATCCCTTCCTTTAACCTCCGATAGCTCTACACGTTTTTCAGATGAATCATCCACAGAACGGGTAGAAATCACCAACGCATGTTGTGGTGTTATTGTCAAATTATTCCTATCCACAATCGGTGAACCTTCTCTTCCAAACATGGCCATCTTAGGACCGGAAATAACCCCCATAAAGGTAATAGCAGAAGGTTCTATCTGATTGATATCAAAATAAGGTTGCATCAACTCATCATTGAAAACCACCATACAACCATCCCCCTTAGGCGTTGTCCCGCCCGACAAAGCCCGATAAAAGTTCCGATATTTACTCATTCCCGGCAAACGAACCAACAACTCATCTGTAGTCGTTGCTTTCCTTTTTTCTATATCCTTCTTAGAAAGAGAAGAGGAACAATAGTGTTGATAACGGGAAAATCCTTTTTCGGAAGAAACCTTTTGCTTTCCATCTTCATCCAACCTGGTTGTTACCTGCCAATCGTCAGCTTCCGACAAAGCCGACTCATAAGGAATAGAAGGAACGACATAGCGGTTATTCAATACAGCTTCCATGTCATACCTCTTCCAAGATTGACGCATCACCGACAGGCCATCCTCAGGCACCTCCCCTTCCAACAAATCAGAAGTGAACAACATATTTGAATAGATACCTGAAGAACCTGCAACCTTCTTCTTGCCCGCCACTACCGCTATGGAAACGTAATTATCTGAAGCAATCAGCGTACTATCCACTAAAAAGAAATGCAACGTCATCCGTTCCCCATGCCGTTCGGCTTCGACCTTTATCTGTTCCTTCTCAGGTTGTCTCATGACAAGTAACCGTTCACTAAGCAAGCGATTCCTTCCATCCAACAAAAGCAATTGGGAAACACCGGCAGGCAAACGATCCTTATCCAAACAAAGCAGTTCCTGCCCCGGTTTCCAGCTTGTCAAAAAAAGCAGTTCACCCCGCGTATGCAACAACAGATACAAAGAATCGGTAGGATAGGCTACATGATCCGATTGTGTCACCTCTATAGCGATCTTATCCGATACTTCTTTCACCTGCAAAACATAGTTTTCTTGCTCCAAAAGTACCGTTTCTTGCTCTGCAATCGGGCATGCTTCTGCCAACACCTGAATCGTCTGCCGGAACAGGTACTCTTTATTCCCCGTATTCCTCATATAATCCGTGTACCCTTGCACCCGATAACTACCCGCCTCCAACGTTTTAGGAAGCAACAAATAACCATGGAACAGATGTAACGAATCGGCACGCACCTTCGCCAGGCTCACCACCCGTTCTTCCCGGTCAGCCAATTCCACATATACATAACCACTCTTCGTCACTGGCCGATGCGAAGCGGCATCCACCAGATAGGCTCTGAACCGGACCTGCTCGCCCGGTGCATACACCTGTTTGTCCAAATGCAGGTAAAGCTTTTCTTGCGGAAACAAGGCCAACTGGGTTTGTAACTTCTCGGCAACAATCTCTGCCGTTCGTCGTGCACAAAGCGAGCTGTCACGGGTTACCTTCTGAGCACTTAGTGCCAGACACGAAAGCGACAGGACTAAATAAAACATTACTTTTCTCATAAGGTATCTTTTTTACGCATATAATTTATGATATATTCCTTATAAAACCAAACAAAAATGTCTTTTTTTATGAAAAACGCTCTCCTACAATGGGGTTTTATATATTTACTTTCACCCTTCACCGATTATATTACGTTGTAATACAAATGATCCCCTATACACTATCGGGCGGTACCTTATAGCATAGTAATCCTACCATTAATCACACTACTGTGTCAGTATAGCTAGCACAATAGTGTGATTAATGGTAGGACTACTATGTGAATTATTCGAAAGCGTACGGTCTCCCAAACGGATAGGCATCGGTTGCCCGGTGGATAACTATCCGTTCCGGAACGGATGCCTACTCATTCGGAAGTTTTTTTCTTCTGAGCATAAAAATAATCGGGAAAGGCAGACTTCACCACAAAAAACTATAATACAACACATTACAGCTGTGAAGGATGAAGTTTAAAAATCATGGAGGGGGAAGAAAAGGATTCTTCTTGCTGATTTCAGGAAGAAGCATTCTTCGTTTTCCTGTACTGTAACGGAGTGACACCGAAATAGTCCTTAAAGTTTTTCCCCATATAACTGGAACTGGAAAAGCCGGTCTTCCAGCTAATCTCTGCAATCGTCAAATCTGTCTTTTCCAACAAAGAGGCACACTTACGAAGTTTCGTCTGAATGATAAAATCATTCAAGGTCAGGCCTGTTATCGCTTTGATCTTGGCACCCAGACGGGTACGGCCGATAGCAATCTCACGGCACCACATATCGATGTCAAAATCCTTATTCTCCATATTTTCCTCTATAATCCGCACAGATTCGTCCAAAAGCTGTTGGTCCAGACGATTGGTTGCCAACTCGGAAGGAACCGATGCCACCTCTGCATGAAAACGAGTTTGATGGCTTTTCAAAGTGGTAATGATATTATGGCACTTCAACAAAAGCAACTCAATATTGAAGGGCTTCATGATATAATCGCTAGCACCGCATTTAAGCCCTTCCAAGGCATTCTCCAAGTCGACACGGGCTGTCAAGAGGATAATCGGAATATGCGACGTCTCTAATTGACGTTTCAGCCGCTGGCACATAGCAGTCCCCGATATACCCGGCATCATCACGTCGCTGATAATAAGATCCGGCTGCTTCTCCTCAGCCAAACGAATGCCTTCTTCTCCATCCTCTGCCTTATAGACCCTATATTTGATGGAAAAAGCCTCTTCCAAGACTTGCAACAAATCTTTATTATCCTCTACAAGCAATACGGAAAAAGACTTTGCCTCCTCTCCGATGTCCGGCAAATCCAATAAACCGGCCACACCCCTCTCCTGCACCACCTCCTGTCCGGGCAACATGTCGGTAGATTGCGTCTCTGTTGATTTCTGTTCGGAAGTAAAATGCTCGTCACCCAAGCGCAAAGTAACCGTAAAGGTGGTTCCCTTTCCCAATTCACTCTCCACCCCGATCTGCCCTTTATGCTGCATAATGATCTCATTGGTCAGCGACAGACCGATACCACTTCCCGCCGAAGTAACCCCCGACGCATTATCCGCCTGATAAAATCGTTCGAAGATATGCGCCTGCTGGCTCCGGGGAATGCCGGAGCCAGTATCAGAGATACGTATCTCGACTATCCCTTTTTTACGAAGTAGACTCACCCGGATCGTTCCTCCTTTCGGAGTAAACTTAAACGCATTGGAAAGCAAATTATTAAACGCTTTACGTATTTGTATCGGATCGAACCATACAGGTATCTCATCTTCCACTGTTTCAAAACTATACTGAATCTGATTGGTCAAAGCATAATCCTTAAAGGAATCAAACAACCGGCGCATGAATACAACCATATTCTGCGGCCTGGCACGAAGCGGCATCTTCCCCTGCTCCAAACGTCTGAAATCAAGTACTTCAGTAATAAGCTGTTGCATCTGAGAGGTGTACTGACGTACTTTCAACAGTTTGCTCCGCAAGGCTCCTGTCAAGCCGTAATTTTGTAGAATAAGATCAATCTGAGTAATTATCAAGGTCAACGGCGTACGCAGTTCGTGCGATATATTAATATAGAACTTCAACTTCATCTGGTTCAACCGCTCTATACGCTCCTTTTCCTGTTGCTCCAGTTGCAACGAAGCCTTCAAAACCGCACGGCTCCTGTTAAAACGAATCAACCAGACCAAAAATAAAAGAATCAATAAACCATACAACGCAAAAGCATACCACGAGGCATAAAAAGGCGCACGTACCTGTACAGACAGGTTAATCTGCTTCCCCCCACCCATCTCACGAAGGCATAAAGTATACTTTCCCGGAGGAATGGAAGTATAGACAATCTGCCGGTGCCGTGTACGTGTCCATTGCTTGTCCAACCCCTCCATTTTATATTCAAACAGATTCTTTTCCACATGCCGGTAATTTGTGGAAGTAAAACCCAACGTTATGTTATTCCGGTCATAAGGCAAAGTAAATCCGGAGGTATAGAAAATCGATTTCTGTAAAATACCGGAAGAAGCAGAAGGCCCGACCGGCGTATTATTCACGGAAAGACTGTTAAACAATATCGTATAAGGCGTCTCCACCGACGAAAAGCCAGCTTCTTTCATCGCAATCATCCCCTCTATCCCACCGATAAAAATCATGCTGTCGGTAGGCGAAAGATACACGCCGCAATTGGCATTCAGACGGTGCAAAGGCGAAGATCCCCCCAATAGCGTATGAGCCGCTTTCCCGGTTTTCATATCCAACAACGTGATGCCCCGGCTCGAAGTAACCAACAACCGCCCCGTGGGAGTGACCAGCACACGAAAAGAATCGTTCGTCAGCAACTGCCCCTGCTCCTGGTTATAACACGACCAAAAGTCATCCACCGGATCATACGCCAGCAGGCCGATACCCGACACGGCAAAATAGATATGCCCGCGCCCGTCGCCCGCAATGCTTTGTACCGGTTTCTTTCCGATCCGGCTCCTCACCGAAGGAATCACCTCAACAACCTGGTTATCCATATCGACACAAACCACCTCCTTATTGGCCAGGGCAAGCCACAACCGGTTCTCCCTATCCAAAAAGGCAGACCTGATAATACCTCCCGCCTGCTCACGAAGGCCCTTGTCGGAAAATAAAGGCGACAACTGCCGGGTATCCAAATCCAGCAAAAACAATCCATCTTGCGAAACAACTATCAGCCCGTCCTTCCAAGGAATCAGGTCGGTTATGATACGCTGGCTATCATTCACAAGCAAATCTGTCCCCACCGCTTCGAGGCGACCCGACGAATAACAATACAAACCATATTGAAACGTGCCGATATACAGACACCCGTTAGCAGCATCATACCAGACAGATTTGGTAGTAGAGGCCGGTAGCCCCGACAAGGCCGCATCGAGCGACTTTATCCTCCGGGTATTACGATCCAGGCAGTTCAACTTCCCGTGTTCGGTGGCCACATACAAATTGCCCCTGCCGTCTTCAGTCATTTTGCCGAACAAAAAACCGTTCAAACCGCCCGCTCCGCCGACATTGGAATAGAAAGCATAATTCTCCGTATCCGGATTAAAATAACTCAACCCGCCATAATAGGTGCCAACCCACATGCCCCCCTGGTTATCCTTATAAATCGCATACACCGACGAATGCTTCAACGACCAAGGCGCCTGCTCCTTATGCAACAAATGATAATGATCGCGAAGAGAAGGATCTACCACAGTGATGCCATCGTAGGTTCCGATCCAGACATTCCCTTTGTCGTCTTGATTGATGACGCGTACCTGATTATTGACCAAAGGACGTACAGGGTCGTTTTCCTGCCATGACAGCCACCTCCCCCGATCAAGCATCTTCACCCCGTTCGACAGCGTACCTACCCACAATCTCCCGTCGCGATCCATAAACAAGGAAGTGACCGACTCGTCTTCCAACATCGCCTGCAACGTGTTCCTATCAAAACAATACACGCCACGCGTGGTAGCCATCCAACAAACCCCGTCCTGCCAAAACAAATCCTTGATTATAACCGACCGCTCAGGCAACGCACAGACCTTTTCCGCCTCCCCCTCCGGTAGATAGCGAAACACTTCATTCCCGACAGCATAATACAACACTCCCTCATGATATTCGATGGCTTGCGCCTTTACGCCTGCCCAGCGGAACTCTTCAGCCTGTTTGTCAAAAATAACCACATCCTTGTTGGCCAGCATATAAACCAACGCCTCTCCATCCCCACATATCCCGTGGATATTATTATCTTCCGCCCCTTCCAGATAATTGGAAAGGCGAAAAGAGTGTACCACTCTCCCATCATAGGCATTCAGATTATCATTTCCAAACCAAATCAGTCCTTGAGCATCCTGATAAACGGATATGGCAGAAGGTTGCGTAAAATCTTCATTCAAATCAATATGCCTGAAATATAAATCTTTCGGCAATACGGGAAGAAATACGCATAAACAAAGAAGCAGACAGAAGCATTTGGATTTCATGATTAGTAGGTATTTAATGCAAAAATAAACTATTTTCAACGATTAATGATAATGTTTATATATAATTATACCTCCAAAACGAATATCCGGCCGGACGGCGGGCCTCAAAATGACATACAAATAACATTTTATCGTATGTTTACTGCATTTACGCCACTGTTACGCCACTGTTACGTCACTGTTACGTCACTTCCCATGAGTGGACCTTCACTGGAGGATCATTAAAGGATCATTGAAGCAAGAGCGACTATGAAACAATAAAATAGCAATATCCGTCAAAAAAACGATAAAATCCGTCGCAAACCGCATTCAACACTTTAACAACCTATATTAATACATCATCCTTTAACAATCATATAGATTTGCAATCAAAAATTTCAGATTTCTTGAATCTACTTAAAAATTCGTTTATGAAAAAAGTATTCAGACCTATCGGACTTATTTTGCTTTCCGGTATTTTCTGCGCTCCCAACCAGGTGTATGCGGCAGACAGTAAGCCGGAAATGGCTTTTGCCATCAATCAACAAAAAAAACAGGTAACAGGAACCGTTGTTGATGAATTCGGACCCGTTGCCGGAGCTTCCGTCTCTGTGAAAGGAACCAATGAAGGTACTATTACAGATATGGACGGTAACTTCTCTTTGGCAGTAAACCAGGGTGCTACTATCACGATCTCCTTTATCGGTTATATTTCGCAAGAAATCAAGTATACCGGACAGACTTCGTTGGATATCAAATTAGTGGAAGACACACAGAAACTGGATGAAGTAGTCGTAACCGCCATGGGTATCAAAAAGGAAAAACGCGCCTTGAGTTATGCCATGAGCGAACTGAAGTCGGACGATATCCAGCTCGTGCCGGTACAAAACGTAGCCAACTCATTATATGGTAAGGCTGCCGGCGTACAAATTGCACAGACGGCTGCCGGTCCTACGGGAGGTACAAAGATTCAAATCCGCGGTATCAACTCCGTAGAAGGTAATACACGTCCGCTAATCGTTGTTGACGGTATTCCTATTAACGATACAGACTCTAACTGGGCTGGTCGCGAACGTGACCAGACGCAACAGGGTTCTGCCTTGAACGATATCAATCCGGACGACATCGAATCCATGTCTATCCTGAAAGGTGCTAATGCGGCCGCCCTGTATGGTTCGCGTGCAACGAATGGTGTGATCGTGATCACAACCAAACGCGGCGACGGCGGAAAGAAGGGATTAGGCATCCAGGTAGGTACCTCCTATACATACGACCAGCGTGCTTACATGCCTGAATATCAGAACGTCTTCGGTGGAGGTAGCACGCCTTATTTCGTGGCTAACGAAAACGGAGATTATACCTACAGTGGTACTACTTACCGCAGCTTCGGTCCGCGCATGGACGGTACGGAGGTGGTTTGGTGGGATGGCGTGAAACGTCCGTTCTCTCCGCAGCCTAATAACTATCGCGATATCTTTAAAGATGGTTTTACCAACAATAACAGTATCTCTATTACAAACGGCACCGACAAGAACAACATCCGCTTGTCATATACCAATATGAACTATGCCGGTTACCTGGAAAACTTTAAACAGAACAAGCATAACTTCAGCCTCTCGGGCAACTTCAAAGTGCACGAACGTTTGACATTCGATGCTGCCGTCTCTTTCAACATTTCAGATACAAAAAATCCGCCCACGCGTATTGACCGCGTATCCAATTACCCGATGCCTCGTAACGAAATCACCCAGTTGTGGAAGGATCACTATAAGAACAGCGAAGGCTACTACCTGACCGACGAAATCAGTGGCATCAGCGGCTCAAACCGCGACAACATCATCAACTATCTGTTATGGCAGCAGAATGAAAACCAGTATACACAGACGCGCGAACGTTTGATCGCTTCGTTGTCTGCCAATGTCAAGATATTCGATTTCTTGAACTTCCGCCTGCGTGGGGGTACGGACCGTTACAACGACAAGAAGGAAGACAAGGAAATGTTCAAGAGATATGCCGATCCGGCAAACATGAGCGACTTGCAGGGGCTTTACCGCAAGACCGACAATCATTACCGCAAAGATTATGTAGAAGGTTTGTTGATGTTCAACAAAACCTTTAAAGAAGACTTCGACGTGACAGCCAACTTGGGTATCTCAGGCGAAGATATCGCGGAAACCGGTATGACCTGGAGCTCTGAAGGTTTGAAATACAACGGCATGTTCTCTACCAACAATAACAAGAAAGACCCGAAAGCTGCAGGTAGAGATACGGGCTACAACCGAGGTGAATTCCTGGGTGCTGTGTTCGCATCTGCCCAATTGGCTTACAAACGGTTCTTGTATCTGGATTTGACGGCCCGCAACGACTGGTCTTCACGCCTGAGCGCAGGCAATCGCAGTTTCTTCTATCCCTCTGCCGGTTTAAGCTTTGTGTTCACCGAAACATTGGATCTGCCGGATTGGTGGAATTACGGAAAAATCAGAGGTTCATACGCGGTTGTAGGTAATACGACACCGACTATTTATTTCACTAATACGGAATACAATTACGGTTCGTTCAACAACTCGGCCATTACCAACGACTTCGGCAACGACGTTCCGCCTACAAACATTATTCCCGAAAAGACGTATTCATGGGAATTCGGTTTGGAAAGCCGCATGTTTGACGGCCGCCTCGGTTTCGACCTGGCTTATTATACCAACAGAACCAAAAACCAGATTATCACCGTGCCGGTCGCTCCCTCTACAGGTGCCACAGGTATGCGTATGAATGCCGGTGAAATCGGTAACTACGGTATCGAGCTTCAACTGAACGGTACACCGGTTGAAACAAAGAATTTCACGTGGGAAAGTACGCTGAACTTCTCTTTCACGCACAATGAGTTGATCTCGTTGATTGATGGTATGGAAGACCGCCAGATCGGTTCTCCTTGGAGTGCGGCTATCTTCAAAGCTGTCCCGGGATATGCTACTCCTAGTGTATTCATCCGCAAATGGGTACGCGATGATCAGGGAAATATGATTGTAGATAAAAACGGTAATTACCAGCAGGAAGCAGAATTTACGTATGCCGGAAGCGCTGCACCCAAGATGGTAGCCGGCTTCACAAATACCTTCCACTATAAGAACTTCTCATTGAGTGCGCATATTGACGGTTCATTTGGCGGTAAATTGCTTTCATTCACCAACAACTTCTTGAAAGCCACAGGTGCCGGCAAAGAATCTTTGTTCGGCCGTGATGAAGAATATGGCGGTTTGGCTTACTATATTGACAAGAACACCAACCAGAAAGTAGCTTTGGATAGCCACAGTGCTTCGGCTCCTGCCAATGCGTTGGAAGGCCGCGTACATCATGACGGTATGATTGCAGAAGGTGTAAAGGCTGATGGCAGCAAGAACGACATCATCGTGGCAGCTTCGGATTACTACAATTCGCGTTATAACCGTAACGGTTCGGAAGATAACCTGTATGACAACACGTATATCAAACTGCGTGAGTTGAAACTGTCTTACCAGCTTCCTAACAACTGGGTGTCTAAAATCGGTTTGCAGAACCTGAATATTTCTCTTATCGGTAGCAACCTGTTCTACATCTATAAGAGCGTCCCCAACATCAATCCGGAAGCTACTTTGGGTACAAGCGGAACCAACGCTTATGTAGAATATACGACTTACCCGTCGGCTCGTAGTTTCGGTTTTGCACTTAAAACAAGTTTCTAAGTTTTTTGAAAATTAATGTACATAATAAGTAAATCTATGAAACAAACAATATATGGATTCATTTTAAGCGCAATGGTCGCTTTCTCTTCTTGTTCAGACAAGTTGGATGAAAAGCATGATAATCCGGATGCGTTTACTTCCAGCGAAATAGAATATCTGTTTACTAAAGGAGCGCTTCAAACAATCGCTATCGACTATGTAGATACATACAACTTGACGTTCCGCCGCCTGGGTATTTATCTCCAGACAACGGCCCGCCAGGAAGGTGAAAACCGCAATACGTTGTATCAGAATATTACCGACGACCTGGGACGTTGGGAAAACTATTACGAAACGCGTATGAGAACGTTGACGGAAATCGATAAGATTTATGCCACGTTATCTCCCGAAGAACAAAAAAGCTATCAAAAATATTTCGAAGCGACAAAGGTGATGAAGGCCTTCAATACGGCTATCGCTAGTGACTTTTTTGGCAATATGCCTTACTCGGAAGCCTTTACCGCACGTAATGTTATCTACGGAGGAGCAGTGATTTTCCGCCCGAAATATGATACGCAAAAGGATATTTACTACAACATGCTGGACGATCTGAAGGCGGCTGCCGATTATTTCAAGACAGCAACTTCAGACGATACATTCAAACGTCAGGATATCATCTATGCAGGCGATTGCCAGCGTTGGTCTAAATTTGCTAATTCACTGCGCCTGCGTTATGCGATGCGTATCTCAAACGTAGATCCTGAAAAGGCCAAATCTGTACTGTCTGAATTGTCTATCGACCAATTGATTACAACCAACGATGATAATGCGTATATCAAAGTTTCAGGCCAGTCAACCGCTCCTGATGCCCTATGGCGTGCTATGAATGAAAGCCATTCTACGGGACAAGGTTTTTATATGTATGCGCCGGAGTTGATGGTCAACAAGTTCAAAAAAGCAAACGACCCTCGCCTGTATGTCTTGTATCAACCTGCAACAGATGACGAAGGCAAGGTATATGAAGACAGCAAAGAGATCCTAGGTTATCCGGCTTCAGCCGACAAGGCCATTGCTTTGATCAACGAATATAATGGAAACACTGAAAAAAGTCTGCGCGAAACCTATGGTTGTTTAAATTCGGTTACTTTCCGTAAGAACTTCCAATTCCCTGTCGGAATTGGTATGACGGCTGCCGAAACTTACCTTTGCCTGGCGGAAGCTGCTCAACGTGGATTGTACAGCGGGAATGCAGAGGAGTTTTATAACAAAGGCATCGCTTTGTCTGTACAAAACTATTACGACTACTACAAGACCAGTGATGCGGAAGGCAAGGACGAAGAATTAGCCAGAACAGACGTTTCGGACGAGACTTTACGTAACTGGATTGCTTCTTCTGCCTACAAGTTTGATGCTTCAAAGGCGTTGGAACAGATCGCTACGCAAAAGTGGATGCATCTTAACTTCCTGCAAATCTATGAAACATGGGCTGAATATCGTCGTACAGACCTGCCTATATTGGATGACGACCGCTTGAACGGGGCTTTGCTAAACAAGGAAAATGCACCTGTACGTGTGTTGTATCCGGCAAAAGAGGCTTCTATGAATACTGAAAACTATAACACGCAAGCTGAATTCAACAAAATTGATGTACGTTTATGGTGGGATACTAAATAAGTATTTTTCACTTTGTCACTAATCTCTTGACCGTATGGTTGATAATCCTTATCTTTGTTGTAATGATTACAATCATACGGTTTTTATTATTACAAAAATATCATAATCAGCGAAGAAAAACATGAATGTGAAGTATCTATTACTTGCTGCCGCCTGTCTGGGTAGTGTGACTATACAAGCGAAAGACTCGATCTACAAAAAAGGGTGGATAGACCTTAACAAGAACGGCGTAAAAGACGTTTATGAAGATCCCGAAGCCCCTATCGAAGCGCGTGTACAAGACCTTCTGAACCAGATGACACTGGAAGAAAAAAGTTGCCAGATGGCCACCCTCTACGGCTTCGGGCGTGTCCTGAAAGACTCCCTGCCCACCGAAGGATGGAAGAATGAGATCTGGAAAGACGGTATCACCAATATCGACGAACAACTGAACGGTGTGGGAAGCGCCCGCCGCCGCACACCCGACCTGATCTACCCGTTCAGCAACCATGCCGAAGCGATCAACAAAACGCAGCGCTGGTTCATCGAAGAAACACGCCTGGGCATCCCTGTGGACTTCTCCAACGAAGGCATCCACGGCTTGAACCATACCAAGGCAACTCCCCTGCCCGCTCCCATTAATATCGGCAGCACCTGGAACCGCGACCTGGTTCATCAGGCTGGAGATATAGCCGGAAAAGAAGCAAAAGCTTTAGGATACAATAATGTGTACGCTCCCATCCTCGACGTAGCCCGCGATCCGCGCTGGGGACGTGTGCTGGAGACTTACGGAGAAGACCCTTATCTGGTAGGCGAACTGGGCACACAGATGGTAAAAGGTATCCAGCAGAACGGTGTAGCTTCCACATTGAAACATTTTGCCGTTTACAGCATTCCGAAGGGTGGCCGCGATGCCGCCGTCCGTACCGACCCGCATGTGGCTCCCCGCGAACTGCATGAGATCCATCTCTATCCTTTCAAAAGAGTTGTCCAGAAAGCGCATCCGAAAGGTGTGATGAGCAGTTATAACGACTGGGACGGTGTGCCCGTAACAGCCAGCTATTATTTCCTGACACAGCTGTTGCGCCAGGAATATGGTTTCAAAGGATACATAGTAAGTGACAGCGAAGCGGTCGAGTTCGTTCAGACCAAACACCATGTAGCCGATTCTTATGAAGAAGCCGTACGCCAGGTAGTAGAAGCCGGCCTGAACGTCCGCACCAACTTCACACATCCGAAAGACTATATCCTGCCGGTACGTAAACTGGTAAAGGAAGGCAAACTCTCCATGAAATCGGTCGACCGCATGGTTGCCGACGTATTGCGCGTTAAATTCGAACTGGGACTGTTCGATTCACCGTATGTAAAAGACCCGAAAGCCGCCGATAAGATTGTCGGAGCCGACAAACATCGCGACTTCGTACTGGATATGCAGAAACAATCCCTCGTATTGCTGAAAAACGAAAACAACCTGCTCCCATTGGATAAGAACCAGACGAAAAAGGTTCTTATAGCCGGTCCGTTAGCCAAGGAAACGAACTATATGATCAGCCGTTACGGCCCTCAGGGACTGGATAACATCACTGTTTACGACGGCATCAAAGACTATCTGGGCAATCAGACAGAAGTTGTTTACGCCAAAGGCTGCGAAGTGAAAGACGCCAACTGGCCCGACAGCGAAATCGTCCCGACTCCGCTGACCGACGAGGAAAAGAAAGGGATTGCCGAAGCCGCCACTGCCGCCGCCGATTGTGACGTTATCATTGCCGTACTGGGAGAAGACGAATCCTGCACTGGCGAAAGTAAATCCCGCACTGGCCTCGACCTTCCGGGTCGTCAGCAACAACTGCTGGAAGCCTTGCACGCCACCGGCAAACCCGTCGTGCTCGTCCTGATCAACGGACAGCCGCTGACTATCAACTGGGCTGATCGCAACATTCCCTCCATCCTGGAAGCCTGGTTCCCCGGCCAGTTAGGTGGAGAAGCGATCGCGCAGACCTTATTCGGCGATTATAACCCAGGCGGCCGCTTATCTGTTACCTTCCCCCGTTCAATCGGACAGATCGAGTTCAACTTCCCGTTCAAGCCGGGTTCACAGGACGGCCAATACTTCGAAGGCCCTAACGGTTCAGGAAGAACCCGTGTAAACGGTGCTCTTTACCCGTTCGGCTACGGATTGAGTTATACCACCTTTGCTTATTCAAACCTTTCCGTAAAACAGGAAACACCCTATTCGCAAAGTCCTGTAACCGTTACCGTAGATGTCACCAACACAGGCAAACGTGCCGGTGACGAAGTCGTACAGTTATATATCCGCGACAAAGTAAGCAGTGTAATCGCTTACGAATCCGTGTTACGCGGCTTTGAACGTATCTCCCTGCAACCGGGCGAGACAAAGACCGTATCCTTCGTCCTCTTGCCGGAAGACCTGCAAATTCTCGACAGACATATGGAATGGACAGTCGAACCGGGCGAATTTGAAGTCCGCATCGGAGCCTCTTCCAACGATATCAAATTAAAAGAGACTTTTGTTGTAAAGTAAAAGACAGGTAATCATAGCCTATCCGCATATTTTATTCCCTCCTGCTTTCGGAACAATTCAGAGATTTCGCAAAGTAAGAGGGAATATTTATTTGAAAAAAGAAAGATTTATTCTCTTTGCCACAGAGATAAAGGAGAAAAGGCTTGAAAAATCATGAATCTTATTGGCTATTAAACAAAAAGCGGAGATTAGTGAATACTTTTCGTATCTTTGGCAGAATATAAGAATATATAACAAGAAATATATGAAAATAAAAAGTCTATTTGGAATGCTTTTGTTCCTGTTCACAATGGGTTTTACAAGTTGTAGTGAAGATGATAAACAGGAATACTATTTGGAGCTTTCTCAAAACTCGTGCGAAGTAATACAGGGATACAGTATTTCCATTGATCTGACTGCTCATGAAAACACTACGTTGAATGTTGAAAACCCGGAGCTTATTGATGCCGCTTATATTTGGGAGCTTGACGACTATAAGGCTAAAATAGAAATTAAGGGTAAACAGAAAGGTGAAACAGATCTTGTCGTCACCGACCATGAAACGGGAGAATCAGCCACAATAAAGGTGAAAGTGACAGAATACCCGATGCCCCGTCTTGCCGTAAAACAACCGAAAGGGAACATTTTCGATACGATGAATTTTTATCTCTATAATGAAGATTCGAAGTCAATTAATTCTAATAGTCTTTCTGTTGTATGCGATTCTATTGTTTGGACAGTAGATGAGATAAACAACAGTTTCAGAGTGTTTGAACACGAAGGGGTAGGTAACCGTCTGACTTTGGAATGGGGGCACTGTTTCAAGTATCCCGGTGAATATAAAACTAACCTGACTGCATGGAAAGACAACAAGGTTATCTTCCGTCATCAACTCGCCGTCACCATTACCGATGAGAAGGATTTTCTGGAATACAACTGGAAAGACATTACTAAAAACTCATCAGCATGGAGTACTTATGCAGATGTACTTAAAAGTAGTCCTAATTTGATGACCACATACGGCCTTTGCGGCACTGTCCCATATGCCGAAGTAAGGGTTTTTAACGGTAACATGACTCAAAGCTACCAACTTTACGACTATTTCTGCAAACTCTATTCAGTCCCCACATATGAAGATAATAGAGATAAGATGTGGCAACTGTATGACGAACTGTTCTCCGAACAAAAGGTATATCCTAGTGCTTACCCTGTTGCCATTTGGGTGACAGAACGTGTCAATATTGTTTTATTGCTGCTGGATGATAATACAGGATATTCCAATTATGTGGTTTATGCGGAACCAAACAGACAATGAAACCTACATTGAGGTGTGAATTAAAAGATCTTATTCATCCCCTTTTATACTTTATTAAAAAGAATCCCACCTCAATTCCCCCGGATTTGAATATCTTAGCGGAAAATCAGTTATCCTCTTAAAACCGATCGATTATGGATAGCCTGCAAAGATGGAAAACACAATACCGGTTTTACCGGACATTCTTCCTCAGTACATTAAAATTCAGTGTCCTGATCGGTTTTCTCTTTGCATCTATGGGCGCCATTACTTCCATTATCCTATATAACGGAAACATTATGGATTCCGTCAAACTCTGGTTTCGCCTCATCCCTACGGTCGGACTGGGATTCGATTATATCTACAAGGAACTGACACGCAAAGAAGAATATTTTTTCTATTATAATCAGGGAATCGGCAAGTATCAACTCTGGATCGTTACGTTTATCGTCATGTTCATCTGCTGTAATCTACTGAATCAAATCATCGAGCTATGTACACAGGCCTTGAAATAGACAGCATACTTAAATCGTTCGGCGAACGGACCATACTGGCAGATGTTTACCTGAAATGTTTCCGGGGAGATATTATTGCCCTTTTCGGACGAAACGGGACAGGCAAATCAACCTTGCTGAATATCATCTTCGGCACCTTGAAAGCCGACCGGAAGTTTATCCGCATCGACGGAAAAGTCATAAAAGGGCCGGCTTTCCGCTCCGGACTGCTTGCCTATCTGCCACAGCATCCCTCCTTTCCCTCACATCTGAAAGTATCACGGATAGCAGAACTTTGTATCGCTCCGGAAGACAGGAAACGCTTTTTCGCAGACCCAATACTATTTCGCATCCGGACCTCCCGTATCTGTGAAATATCAACCGGAGAACAACGTTACCTGGAAATCAAAACCACCCTTTTCAGTCCGGCCCCTTATATCCTGCTGGACGAACCTTTCAGCGGCGTCTCGCCCGTTGTTGCCGAACAGATACGCAAACTGATGACCGAAAGCGCCCAAAACCACGGAATCATTCTGACAGACCACAATTTCAGGGAAGTACACAAAATAGCGAACCGAATCACTCTGCTCGACGATTGTTACCTGAAAGAGATAAAAAACAGAGAAGAGTTAATACCTTACGGCTATTATCAGCCATAAAAAAGGGACACCCTTCCGGATATCCCCAACACTGAAAAACTTCATTTTATTCTATTCCATACTTTTGCATCGCATATCTACCCAAAACTTCCAGGTAGCTGAGACACTTTCTTGCTAACTTTTTCATAGCGCAATACTAATTATTTAAAACGATCTCTTTGTCTAAACATATTCTATAAATATGTTTTATAACACAAAAGTAGTGGTTATATAGATACGATATACTTCCCGGACCGGCTTTTAACATCATTTGCACAAAAGGCCGGCCGGGCCGTTGAAGCGCCTTACCCGATAATGTATTTGGAGTAAGGCAGTTTGCTCAATAAATAGACAAACAGCCAGGTCGCTGCCAGCGTAAAGACAGCCGATACCGGAACGATTGCCGGAATAGGAATACCCAACCAAAGCGTCAGTAAATAAGAAGGCCCTACAAAGAAATAATGTACGCAATAAACGCCGAACCCCAGTTTCGTCAGATTAGCCAACGCCTGGCAAATCAAAGGAGAAGTAATACGAACCTTCTGCATCAGAAGGAATATGGCCGCCGTCATCAGCATCGCATTCGGAGAACAATAAGTAAAGAACAGTTCCATGCCTTCCTCACTCACATTCGGGTCCGATGTCATATATCTGAACCCAATGAAAGTAGCCAGATAGCCTATCAGGAACAAAGGAACAACAACAGCCAGTGTTTTGCCGACCGACCAGTCATTTCCTTTCCCTAAATAATACCCGAGCAATAAATACCCGTTAAAACCGGCAAAATAATAGAACAGGCCGTAAGCATTCCATGAACAAGTTCCGAAAAGATAATGAGAAACAAACTCCATCAGATAAGGAATAAACAACGAAGCTCCCCAAATATATAAGAACCAGCGTTTACCCTTTTCGGATGCTTTTTCCACCCAGGCAGAAAAGACAGGCATATAAAGATACAATCCGATTAAAGCATAAATATACCACATCGGTGTTGCATAAACGGTAAAATTAAGCGGTATCATAGCTACATCTTTCAACCCGTCGGTCAAAGAAGCTGAAGGATTGGGTGCGTAAGGAAAAAAGTCTGTCACCAGTTCCGGACTCCCTCCTACCCATTGGATAAACCATGGAGCCAGATTAAACAGCACTGACCAGATCAGGAAAGGAAAAAAGACACGCGGAATACGTTTCTTATAAAAGACCGAAGCCTCCTGCTTCACCGGAAGCAACAAGAAACCTGTCATCATCACAAACAGAGGCACACAGGCCCTCAGCATTGATCCATAAGCCGATCCCCAGAAATTGAAATCAGGATTGGCACGCGACTCCGGAGAGGCATTGAAAGGGTCCGTACAATGGCAGGCAATCACCATCAGGATAGCAACGAAGCGAAGTGCGTCCAGCCAAACAATATGCGGACGGGCAGTAGTAGTTGTGTTATTCATGATAAGCGTATTTTTTAATAGGACGTAAAAGTAGAAAATAGTTCCGTACATTACAAGATATTTATTTCATATATTATGATAACAAAATATCATATATTATGATACAACATTTTCATAATATATGCGACTATAATATCATAATATATGATACTTCTCTCAGACCGTTATATAGTAAAACCGATAATACAACCTATCCCCTCTTGTACTCGGAAGGAACAATTCCTGTCTGCTTAATAAAGGCACGGCGGAATGTACTCATGGAATGAAAACCGGAACGTTCGGCAATCTCCTGGATACTGGCAAGAGGCTCGGCATCCATCAGGCGCTTACTTTCCTCCACCCGGAACTGGTTTACATAATCGGAGAACGACATTCCCAATTCCTTATTAAACAATTGCGAAAGATAGGAACGACTGATAGGGAACACCCGTTGAAGATCAGTTAACCGGAGGTCATCATTCAGATAAGGTTTCTCCCGCTCGAACCAAGTATTCACCTCTTCTGCATAACGTTTGAAAAGGGCACCCCGCTGTTCCTCGTCATCATCATCCTCTTCCTCATCATTCGAAGGAAGATCCCACCCGTTCTTAAAGGAATGCTCAAGCCGGATATTTTTAAGGAATAAAGCCTTATAGAAGAAATAAAACCATACTACCAGCATAACAGACTTAATAACGACATAAAGAATCGTCCGGTCGGTCAGCAACAAAATAACATAAAGGAAATACAGGATAGACAACACGATCATTGTCCGCCTCAACCACTCCAGGTCATAGTTTTCAGGGTCCGACACATTTTCACTTAAATAAGCTGTATATTCATCGGCATATTTTATAACCAGATATATCGGCACAATCATATAAAAAAGAGTAAGCGCCAAGACCAATAGCCGCAGAAATACATCCAGATTAAAATGCGTAAAAACATCTTTTATCGAATAAAAAACATGGATCTCCCCACCCGATAAACGATAAGTAAGATACGATAAACCACCTACTATAACAGGCGAAAGAAAAACCGAAAAACGCCTTAAAGTAAGGAAACCGGGACGTAGCTTTTCAATCACATAACTAGCAAGGCAGGCTGTCACAAAACAGCTTGCAATAAGAACGTCGGGATGGAACGCTTCCTTTGCTTCATCCACATAAGAATTAACGGAAATTCTGATTACAGCCATCAAAGCCCACATAATCATACTCCATGCCAAAATAAGTCGTGCTCGGTTACCAAATGACCTCAATAGCATCATAATGCCTCCTAATACGCACAGGCCTATTATTTGCATACTCAATAAAAACTGTATTTTGTCCAGCATATTCTTCCCCTCGTTTTAGTATAAACAATTTGGTCCCTCAATTAGTTGATTTGCACTCTATTTAGACAATTTGACGCCCCTGGATTATTTGCACCATGCGTTTTTATACCATTTCATCGTGGTTTTATACCGTATGATCCCTCTCTTTCCCCAAACTGCCGGATATTTGCAATATGAAATTTGATACAAAAATAGCATAAAAGTATGAGAAATTTATTACTATTAATTACACTGATTTCGGGTTTGGCTGGTTGTTCACACGAGAGCAATTTCTCAGCCATTGAGAGTATTAGCGCGAAAGAAAAGCCATTAAAAATTATTACACGTATTTTAACTACTAAATCGGCGAATTTCGTACAGGAATTCAAAGAAGGTTCGGAAATAGGACTGCTGATTACACGCGAAAGCGACGGCGGACTTTATGACGAGGATAGTGATTATATAAATGTAAAAGCAGAAGCAAATTTAATTAGTAATAAAATCTCCTGGCGGCAAACGCCGGAAGTCACACTTAATTTTGACCCGGCCACCGTGTATGCCTATTATCCATATCAGTCGCAGATGAAGCTCGGAACAGCAAGCATTCCTGTGAAGCTGTCACCCGATGCCACTCAAACCCGCGACTATATGTATGGCACACACGCTCTCGGCCAAAAAATAGTAAACAGCATCTCCCCGGTGGTCTTGCTGAATATGGAACATGCGCTGTCACTCATTTCTTTCCAGGTGAATCTGCCGGAAGGAGAAAATGAAAGCTATCAGCTAAGTGCCATACAGATAGGAAATAAAGCCGGAGGAAGCGCCCTGATATGCAAAGGCATGATGGACATCAGAAACGGACGAATCACTAAAATAGCCGGTTGCAGCACCTCGACCCGTCTGAATTTGCCGGAACCGGTTACATTAGGTAAGGAATATTGCAAAACCCAACAGATCAGGGTGATTCCGACAACGGCCCCCATAGCGGAAGGAGACATCGAAGCTCTTTTCACAATCAACGGGAATTCATATAAGTACAAGATGCCTGCACAGACGATGTGGGAAAAAGGACATAAATACCTCTACAAATTAACTCTCAGCGGAGAGGCTCTTACATTGAAAGAGGTATCCGTTACCGACTGGATACAGGGTAACGGTGAAGATGCTACAAGCAGCATTATGTAAGTTTTATTTTATGTTTTGGTTATGGTTTAGAATCACTGGGTAACTGTATTTTGTTGCGATGCCGATGCACTGGTGCCCGGATGTACGGACGATTCGTCTGATAGAGCAGACAGTCCGGCATTGCAAGAAGAAATACAGTTACCGCCAAGGAAGGAAAGCAGTCTCCCTCACAACCCCGACATCCGGTTAAGAGGCCTAAAAAACAACCTTCCGACAGGATTCTATAAGTGTAAACGCCGTGGCAAGTTGTTCCATGCTTCTTGCCACCGGCCACTACACCGAAACAACCATCCGGGATACGGCAGCGGCCGATCCTTTCTGAAAAAGATTGAACGAACTAACTCGTGAGAGTTACGTATACATTTAATTAATACTAAAATAGTAGTAATGAAGCCGGCCCCGAATACCGCGTCCTGCACTCAACAGGACACATATTCCCTCTCAACTTATCGCCGACAACACTCTTTTATTTGACTATAAACCTTGCCGGGGCCGGTTTCATTATGCTACTATTTTCTTTTCCTCAAAAATTCAATACGTATTATTTCATCAAATAGAATTATATTTTCCATATTTTCCCTACTTTTGTTTTCCAATGACTATTGTGAATACAACGGAAATAAATGATCGGGACTGAAATACATAACTTCAACACTTTATATACTAAATTCTACAGAAAATCCTTTCTGTTCACTAAATCCTATGTACATGACGAATGTATCGCCGAAGATATTGTATCGGACGTCCTGATTAAATTATGGGAAATATTGAAGGAAAAGGAGATAGAACATATTGAAGCCTTGCTATTGACGACATTAAAAAACAAATCGCTCGACCACCTGAAACATGAAGCTGTCAAAACAGAAGCACTTCGCACCTTGACGGATATGAGACAAAGGGAACTGGATATCCGCATCTCTACGTTGGAAGCATGTAATCCCGAAGACATATTCTCTACCGAAGTGCAGCAGATTGTCACAGCAACTTTAGCTCTTCTGCCAGAACAGACCCGGCGTGTCTTTGAAATGAGCCGCTTCGAAAACAAAACAAATAAAGAAATAGCCGAAGAACTCCAACTTACAGTTAAAGGCGTTGAGTATCATATCACAAAGGCTTTAAAGCCTCTGCGTGAAAATCTGAAGGATTACCTGCCGCTCTTCTATTTCTACTTTTTTTTCCAATAATTTCTCATACTCCACTAGGGTTATCACTCAATGAATCGTTTTAATAATAACGGGGCATGAAACACATCCCCACAAAAGTAAAGGAATGAACCAGGAATTATTAAATAAATATATCGCAGGTGATGCAACTCCGGAAGAAAAAGAAGAGGTTGCCCGCTGGTTGGATACCGACAAGAAAAACATGAAAGAGTTTCTTGCCCTGCGTAAACTATATGATATATCTATCTGGCAGCAGGAAGCGAATTCCACTATTCAGGAAAACAAAGTGACAGACAAGAAGCAATGGACATTACGGACTATAGCCATTGAATTATCTAAAATAGCTGCCATTTTCTTCATCGCTTTTACCGTCGTGTACTCATTTATTATAAATGAGGAAACAACAGACCCGGCTAATATGCAAACAATTTTTGTTCCGCCTGGACAACGGGCCGAGCTGACACTGACAGACGGAACAAAGGTCTGGCTAAATGCAAAGACTACTTTTAGTTTCCCCGACAGATTTACAGCCGACAGCCGCAACGTCATATTGGACGGAGAAGGTTATTTCGATGTTGCTAAAGATGCAGAAAAGCCTTTTACCGTAAAAACCGAGAAATATGATATCAGGGTATTAGGAACAGAATTCAATGTCACAGCATATTCCGCTTCTTCTAACTTTGAAACTTCTTTGCTAAAAGGCTCTGTCGAAGTTTCGTCGTCAGACCCCCACACCACCGTCAGGTTGGAGCCCAACACCCGTACTTATATAGAAAACGGTAAGCTGAAAAAAGGAATAATAGAACACGACACTTATTTCTTATGGAAAGAAGGACTAATATGCTTCTATGATGAACCTGTAGGTAAAATGATAGAAAAACTTGAATTATACTATGATGTAAAGATTGATGTACAAAACAAGGAATTGCTCAGGAACCGTTACTCTGGAAAATTCCGTACCAAAGACGGTGTAGAGCATGTATTGAAAGTTCTTCAATTAAAGAATAAGTTTACCTATACGAAAGACAATGACTTGAATCTGATAATCATTAAATAATTAATCACAAAAACAGTTAGCCTATGAGATAAAAGACATGAACAAACAAAAACCGGAAAGTGCTCCAACACTTTCCGGCCAAGAGTAAGTCAATACCCGACTTCTTTCCTTAAATATCTAAGTATTAACTAACACAGTTTACAAAAGTATGAAAAATATTTTGTACAGGGGCTCTTTTGTCCCGCTTAAACCACAATTTAAACACATATTTCGTATTATGAAACTAGCCTTTATGTGCCTCTTTGTATTTGTTTCCGGACTATTTGCAACGGAAGCCTCCTCACAGACTGCGAGAGTTTCCATTGTTGCCAATAGTATCTCTACAAAAGATCTTATCCGGGAAATAGAGAAACAGACAGAGTATCTGTTTGTATATAATAAAAATGAAGTTGACCTGAATCAAACAGTAACGATCAATGCAGACAACAAAACGGTAGCAGAGATCCTAAACAAGACGTTCAGTAATACCGATATCGTCTATGCAATGGAGGGCAGCAACATTATGCTGATGAAGAAAGAATCAAAAGCAGAGGTTCAGGCTTCACAGCAAAAAGAAAAAACAGTTAACGGCATAATTACCGACGAGAACGGTGAAGCAATTATCGGAGCAAACGTATCTGTAAAAGGAACCACTATCGGAACAATTACCGATGTAGATGGTAACTTCTCTTTAAGCATACCTGAAAACTCTTTATTGCAGATATCATATATCGGTTATCTTACCCAAGAAATAGCTGTAGGAAATAAGAGTTCTTTTTCGATCAAACTGCTTGAGGATACGCAAAAGATCGAAGAGGTCGTAGTAGTAGGATACGGTGTCCAGAAAAAGCAGACGGTAACAGCATCCGCTTCTACTGTAAAGGTGAAGAGCCTGGAGTCATTGCCTTCTACCAACTTATCATCTTCGCTGGGCGGACGTGTCAGTGGTTTGCTGGTACAACAAAGTAGTGGTGAAGCGGGTTATGAGAATCCTAAAATCATTATCCGCGGTTCAAGTTCTCCTACGTCGTCAGATCCGCTGATCGTTGTGGACGGAATAGTCGGACGTAGCATGAGTCAGCTCGACCCCAGCGAGATAGAAAGTATGACGGTCCTGAAAGATGCATCTGCTGTTGCTCCTTACGGTGCACGCGGAGCCAACGGGGTTATCCTGATTACCACCAAACGCGGGAATACCGGAAAAACATCTGTCAATTATAGCTTCAAAGGTGGCTTTGGAGTCCCGACGCGCATGCCGAAAATAGCCAGTTCTTACGATCATGCACGCCTTATGAATGATGCATGGCGCAACAAAGAAATGAGCATGGGCAATGATCCGGGTATGTATGGTGTATATACGGAAGACGAATTGCAAAAGTTCAGAGACGGCTCAGATCCTTACGGATACCCGAACACCAACTGGACCAAAGAAGTCCTGCTGCCCAGAGCATGGCAACAACAACACAGCCTGACAGCCAGCGGTGGAAATTCGAGCGTAAAATATTTCGTAGGATTCGGTTTTGTAAATCAGGACGCCCTATATGGAGATACACGTACTAATACACCTTCTACTGATTTCAAACGTTATAATATCCGTGCCAATATAGACGCCAATATCATTGACAAATGGCTTACCTTATCGGCAGACATGGCATACAGACAGGAAGATAGAAATACAATTGCAGAAAGTACCTCTTTTATCTTCTCTAATATGTATCGTAATCCACAGACAGACCCGGGGCGGTTCCCTGACGGCAAACTGGGAAAGGTGTCGTTAGGATACAACCCGATCGGATTGGTTACAGACGGCGGTTATAGCCATGACAGGAAAAGCATCCTGAACACACGCTTTGTTCTTGACTTAAAAATACCCGGTGTAGAAGGATTAAATGTAAAAGGTATCTTCGCCTACGACAAGGACTTCGACAAAACAAAAACATGGACAAGCCCCGTCAATTTCTATATCTGGAACAAGATACTGGGTGAATACGACGGTAGCTCGCCTAACAAAGAAGGAGCCGACCTGAAAGAATCATTTGAACAAAACCAGTCTTATACCTTTGAGGCACAAGCCAGTTATAACAAAACGATTGCAAAAGATCACCAGTTAGGTGCCTTATTCGTATTCACGACATTACAGGGACAGGGAGATGACTTCTGGGCTGCCCGGTATAAATATCAAATATCATCTATCCATCAACTATTTGCGGGACCCGACAAAGATAAAGACAACAGCGGCAAGGCCAAGGAAGATGCAAAAGTTGGATCCGTGTTCCGTCTGACCTATAACTATAAAGAAAAGTATATGCTCGAAGCAAACGGACGTATAGACGGTTCAGAGAAATTTCCTAAAGCCAAACGATATGGTTTCTTCCCATCCGTATCTGCAGCCTGGAGAATATCATCGGAACCTTTTATGGAACCGGTAGAACACATTGTCAACAACCTGAAGATAAGAACATCGTGGGGTAAAGCCGGCACAGACAATATCGGACGATTCAGATATATGTCTGCTTATGGAACCGGAGATAATGCTGTGTTCGGCGGTCAGTCGCCCGAAATTGCCATAGGATATACGGAAAACAGATTCCCGAACCCCAACATTACCTGGGAAACTTCAGAAATGTTCAATGTGGGTGTGGATGCTTCCTTCTTCAACAGTAAGCTGACATTGGAAGCCGACTATTTCTATAAAATTACCCGCGACATCTTACGTGAACGTACTGATATGCCGGGAATCTTAGGCTACAAACTACCGGCAGCCAATGTAGGTACGGTTGATAACCGCGGGATTGACATGAATCTTTCTCACCGAAATACGGTAGGCGAATTCAATTACTCGGTAACAGGAAACCTGACATGGGCCAGAAATAAGGTTATAGACCTGCTGGAACCCGCCGGACAGAAAAATAACCCTAACACAAGAATAACAGGACGTCCGATGAACCAGCAATTCGGTTATGAGGCTTTAGGATTATTCCAGTCCGACGAAGAAGCAGATAACTCTCCGCAACCACAATTCGGTAAAGCAAAAGCAGGAGATATCAAATACAAAGACCAGAACGGTGATGGTATTATTGATGCAGAAGATAAGGTGGCTATCGGAAGAAGCAAATTCCCCGAACTGGTATTCGGTCTAAATCTGAACGGTGAATACAAAGGTTTTGATATCCAGTTATTCTTTCAGGGAGCAGGGCTTACAACTTATGGTTACACCGGATTTCTGGCACATCCCTATTCAGAAGGTAAAGGTAGTACGTTGTTCGAACATCATATAAACAATACCTGGACACCGGAGAATAGAGATGCAGAGTTTCCACGCCTGTATTATGGCGGCAATCCCAATAACAACTATACTTCATCTTTCTGGCAACGAGACGGTTCTTACCTGCGCCTGAAAAACATTGAAATAGGATACGACTTCAAAAAGTATCTCCTGAAGAATGTAGCTATGATCCAGGGATTGAGACTGTTTGCCAGTGCACAGAACCTGTTTACAATCTCTGCCATCAAATACATGGACCCTGAGTTACGTACCGACAACGCAACAGATGCCGGTATGGATGGTTCGGCATATCCTCAGATGAAGAATTATACACTTGGAGTAAATATTACCTTCTAATAATAAAATTACCACAGTATGAAAAATATAAAATTATCACTTTTATTCCTGCTGGCATTCCTGTCGTATGGCTGTAACAGCATATTGGATAAAACTCCTTTGGATGAAATTGGAGATGATGCATTCTGGGCAGACCCGATATTAGTCGATTATTATGTAAATAATCTATATTCAATAATCTATTTGGACACACGTCTGGAGCAAGAAAACAGAACAGACAACTCCGTTTCGGCTCAAAGAGATAAGTTTCGTGCCAGTACTTACTTGTTTAATTATAATCTGGTGAGTGCCACCGATCCGAACGATAACATCTGGAACGATCACTACGAGAAAATCCGTAAGTGTAACCGTTTTCTCGAAAGAATAGGAGAGTCTAGTATTGAAGAAGATGAAAAAAATGTATTGACAGGACAAGTCCATTTCCTGCGGGCCATGTTTTACTTCGACCTTGTTAAACGGTATGGCGGAGTAGTACTTCTTGATAAAGTACTTACGATGGAAGATAACTGGGAAATTCCACGTAGCTCAGAAAAAGAAAGTTATGACTTTATCATTGCCGACCTGAATAAAGCGATCGAACTACTTCCGAACACGTGGAGCGGCAAAGACAAGGGAAGAGCAACTAAAGGTGCAGCCCTGGCTTTAAAATCGAGAGCAGAACTATATGACAAACGATATGCCGATGCCATTAAGAGTTGCGAAGCTGTCAGACAACTGGATTATGAATTGATACCCGGCACAACACCCGAAGATTATCGTTCCATCTGGTGGATAACGAATAAGGATAATAAGGAAATCATATTCGACCTACAATTCAAAAGCCCGGACGTATATAACAATATGATGGTTTTCAATCTGGTATGCTATATAAATAATCCCTATGGAGACAGAGGTTGGGGCGGCATCGGACCGACACAGGATTTGGTAGACGAGTTTGAATTGAAAGACGGAACACCTGCTCCCGCATTCTCACAAAAAGATAACGGAGAAGTGTTTGATGTCAATACCTCCAAAATATATGAAAACCGGGAACCAAGATTTTACGCTAATATAGTCTTCCACGGATCGGAAATATTTTTCAAAGGAGATAAAGGCCCCGTTACGGTAGATCATTACTTAATGGATACCCCCGACAAAGGCGATGCTTCACAAACCGGTTATAACGTATGGAAATGGATCGATTATGACAATTATAATTATCCATATGCAGGTGCTTCGGGCAAAGATCATAGTACGAACTGGATCATGATCCGTTACGCCGAAGTTATTTTGAATGAAGCAGAAGCCCGTGTAGAGACTAATGACATACAAGGTGCCTTAAAAGCCGTAAACGAAATTCGGGCACGCGTCGGGTTACCTGCCTATACAGAAACAAATCAGGAAAAACTCCGTCAGCTGATCCGGAAAGAACGCCGTCTGGAACTTGCCTTTGAGGATCATCGATTCTACGATGTTCGCCGATGGAGAATCGGTGCACAGACACAAGGTAAACTTCATGGACTCAAATTCGTTTCACCAACTGAATTTACTGTTGAGACAGTCGACACCAGAAGTTGGGACGATCGCCTTTATCTCCATCCTATTCCTTATGAGGAGATTATCAGAGTGAGTGCCATCAAACAAAATACTGGTTACTAAGCAATTGTCTAACATAAATATGTATCATTATGAACAAATTAAAATATATAATAGCCATTATAACCTGTTTTGTCCTTTCCGCATGCGAAAAAACAGAAATTCCGGATGCACCTAACTTCGATAAAACAGAAATATTATTAGTGAATGCTTATGATAGAAACAAAGGAAATATCATCTCAGAAAATCCGATTATCGATACAGAGAAAGGAACTGTAACCATTTCTGTGAAAACAGGAACGGATCTATCCAGTATTTTCCTCACTTGCGGGCTTTCTTCAGGAGCTAACATTTCACCGACATTAGATGGATACAGTGACTGGTCTTCAAAGACGAAGACGTTTACCGTCACTTCTGCCAGCGGTACACGCTCCCAACAATGGACAATTATTCTCAACTGATTAATATTCTGATAAACAATGAAAAAGATACATTTGATAATTGCTGCCACAGCCTTTCTCACGATGAGCTGCAGTCAAAAAAAGTCATCTCCACTAGACTACTGGAAAGCAGGTTCGGCCAACGATGACGTATTTATTGAAATGACGCAGGAAGAGATGGATGCACTCGCCAAAAACGATCTGCCGTATCTGGAAATAGACTGGCCTTATTCTGCTAAAAAAACGCAGGAGGAGATGGAAGAATGGGCCATAAAAGTCAAAAATCGGGCAGATAAGGCCGGAATCGTGATATGGTCTGTTCATTTGCCATTTGGCGGTCCTTACGATATTTCGCAAACGAACGATACTTTAAGGCAAAGAGCGGTAGAACTGAATATGAATGATATGATATTAAGTGCAAAAATCGTTGCACCTGAAAAGTTTGTCATTCATCCCAGTGCAGAGCCTATTTCCAATGAGGAACGTGCAACAAGGATAGTAGCCAGTAAGAAGTCTCTACAAGAACTGGCTGCTAAAGCAAAGGAACTGAATATTCCTTTATTGGTTGAAAATCTTCCCAGAACATGCCTGGGAAATACATCCACCGAGTTACTGGAGATCATTAACGGCATTGATAATACAGCAATATGCTTCGATGTGAATCACCTGTTAATTGAACCCCAGGTCACTTTTGTGAAAAATACAAAAGGAAAGATCCAAAATACCCACATGTCTGACTACGACCGTAAAAACGAACGACATTGGTTACCAGGAGAAGGAGTTATTGACTGGACAGAGTTACTCTCAGCTTTAGTAGAATCAGGCTATGAAGGCCCTTTTATTTACGAGGCCAGCAAAGGTAAAAAACCTAATATTGTCACGATTCAAAGTTTAGGAGACAGATGGAAAAAGTTGAAACAGGATTACGTAAACATGAATAAATAACGACTACTTTTCCAATCCACACATTTTCCGGTTCATACTTATTATAACAAAAGTATGAGCCGGAGTTTTTTTATACTGCCGTTTATGGCTTTATTTGTTAGAAATTGGTATGAAAGTGGCGGTGAACCCTGGTCAAGCAGACTTTATTCCCCGGAAATGTACCTGTTTTTTCCCTAAAGGGCAGCTGCCGCTTCTCTATATCCTGCCTGCTTATTCCCTTGAAGGTAGCAGTTGTTTCCCTATAGGCCGGATTTTAGTCACTATGTAATTGCATATAGATAACTATGTAACGTCACATATATAACTATCTATTCATTATACACGTTTCAGCCTTCAGGAGCTTCCTCCCATTGATAATCAGATCATAATCCTGAAGGATGAAAATAGTTGGCAGAAATACAATCTGACAACTATTTTCAGGACGCTACAGTACATATTTTACCTCAATGACACGTTTTATTATCATTTCAGGATAATACTTTATAAATCAACGCCTTGAAGTGGCTGAAGGCTGAAAGATAAATATATGGATCCCGCTTGTAGGAGCCATTTTAAATACCAGCTACAGTCATTTGCAGTAGTTGCCGCGGTTATGAAAAATCACTGCGGCACTTATTTGAAATGGCTGCCTACCCATTCTGAAAAAAACGTAAGCTTTTTCTCTGAAGGTTTCACCTTTTTCTATAAATGAAGCAAAACAATGAAATCAAAACAGCTTCTCAGAACTATCGAAATCTGGATGGGCAACGCATCAGGTCAATATTCAAACAAATTGACTCTGGAAACAGGTTTTCTTTATTCAACAAAAAGGAAGGAAAAGCTTTTGAAATACTAAAACTGACTTAGTTCTAGAAGAACTATATCATTATTACAAAATCAACACACTGATTATTAAGATACATACTCATACTTACAACGTAAACATCCTTTTTATACAATTTGAGGAACTAAATGAATTGTTCCACATAATTAGGTACTTATCTCATAAATAACTTATATTTGCATTTGAATAAACATAGTAGTTCTTCTAGAACAAAGTTATTAACCTATGAAAATAAAGGCATTCCCTGAGCAAAGAGAAGAGACCAGATTTGAAGACATCTATCTCTCATATTTCTCAAAGATGAAGTATTTTGCCAAAGAATACGTTATCTCAGAGGAAGATGCCGAAAATATTGTGCAGGATGTCTTCGTTGAACTTTGGGAAAACAAAGAAATGCTCAATATGCATATGAATCTCATCGCCTATTTGTTCACTACCATAAAAAACAAATGCCTGAATCATCTTCGTCACAAATTAGTCGTACAAGAAACAGCCAGTAAACTACAGGAAGAATACACCATTTCCCTACGAATGAATTTAGATTCATTAGAAGCATTCGATAATAACCTTTTTTCTGACCAGGATATAGAAAAAATTATTTCCCGTGCATTAGACACCCTTTCTGAAAAATGCCGGACAATATTCATTATGAGTAAAATCGAAGGTAAAAAACAAAAAGAAATAGCCCAGGAATTGAATATCTCTATTAACACCATTGAAACTCAAATGGGCATTGCTTATAAAAAACTCAGAATCGAACTTAAAGATTACTTTCCGATACTACTATTTATTCTTTGTCTTTAAGAAATCAGAAAAAAATATTTTTCCGTTTAGCGGATTTTTCATGCTTAGGTGTTTACTATATACAAGGACAAAATTATGAATGAACAAATAATAAAATATTTCCAGGGAGAGCTTAATACTACAGAAAGATTGCAGTTTTTAAGACAGGTGGAAACTAACAGTGAGTTGAAAAAACAATTCATTGAATATAAAAACATGCATGCCCTGCTAACTCTTTCCGACCAGTCAGATAATAAAGAGGAAAACAGACAGGGATATATACTGTTCAACAAAATCATCCGAACAAAAAAGATACGCAAAATCATATTACATACTGCCAGTTATGCAGCAGCCATCACATTACTGGTTTTGTCTACCTACTGGTTTACCACCAGTCACTATGATATACAACAGTCTGTAGCGGACATTGAGAATACCCTGTATGTACCGGCCGGTCAACGTGTAAAACTGACTTTGCAGGATGGAACTGAAGTCTGGCTGAATTCACAAACAAAATTAACTTATCCGGCTTTATTCTCTGGAAAAGAAAGACGAGTAACCGTGGAAGGTGAAGCCTTTTTCGATGTCGCTAAAAACCCGGAAAAACCGTTTATCGTATCTTCACAGGGAGTAGAAATGAAGGTCCTGGGCACAAAATTCAATGTCCACAGTTATCCGGGGAAAGAGACAATTCAAACAAGCCTGCTTGAAGGAGGGTTAAAAGTATATTTTCCTCATGCCGAATCCAAAGGAGTTATCCTCAAACCGGATGAACAAGTGACAATAAAGGGAAACCAAATGAAAATAGGCTCCCTGCCCCATGCAGATTATTTCTTATGGAGAGACGGGATATATAGCTTTATCAACGAACCGCTTATCGACATATTGAAGAAACTCGAACTCTATTATGACGTAAAGATCATTGTAAAAGATCAATCCATATACAACTGGGAATACACCGGGAAATTCCGTCAACGTGATGGCATCGATCAAATTTTACACATGATACAGAAAATACACAAATTCAAAATCAGCAAAGATGAAGAAAAGAATATCTTCACATTAAGCAGATAACATGTATAATCATTAAAATTAGTATGCCTATGAAGAAACACTTTTAAAAGCAAAAACGGCAGATGCTGTAACATCCGCCGTTGACAATCAAGTAAACACATCAAGTCAAAAATTTTTAGTATTCACTTAATTATTAGCAAAGATATGAAAATAAAAACTTTGTTACCACTCTTTATTGTACATGATCAACACTTTAAAGAATATTTTAGAATCATGAGAGTATCGCTATTTATGCTATTCGTCTGTATTTTTCAACTGATGGCAACAAATACAGAAGCACAGAATGCCATTATGAAACTGGAAACAAATGTAATATCCATCGGGCAACTCATCAATCAAATAGAGAAACAAACAGACTATCTGGTAGTATTTCGCAACCGGGAAGTTGATACGGAACGGACAATACGTGTTCAGGAAAAATCAGGAAAAGTGATCTCATACCTGAAAGACGCTTTCGAAGGCACAGATATCAGTTACGAATTTACCAACAAATACATTTTGTTATCTAAAAAGAATCATTCCGATGCCGTTAATGATAACCAACAGTTAAACAGGAAAATTACAGGTACGGTTAAAGACAATAACGGAGAGCCTGTGATCGGTGCTAATGTATCTGTCAAAGGTACTACGAACGGGACGATCACAGATGTAGATGGCAATTTCAGCCTGGAAAATATATCTGATAATGATATTATCGTTATTTCATACATCGGTTATACTTCACAAGAAATCAAAGCCGGAAAACAAACCAGTTTGAAAATCATTCTGAAGGAGGATACCCAGGCTATCGACGAGGTGGTTGTGGTCGGGTTCGGTACACAAAAGAAAGTGAACCTGACCGGATCAATCGGTACCGTTAAAACAGATGAGGTCCTTAAATCCCGTCCTGTTACCAACGTACAGGAATTGCTGGCCGGTTCGGTACCGGGTATGGTCGTATCGAAAGGAAGCGGTGCAGCCGGTTCCGGTGCAAGCATCAACATACGTGGTACTTCCACTATCGGTAACAGTTCCGGCGTTCTGGTTCTCATCGATGGTATGCCGGGTAATATCTATACATTGAATCCCAATGATATAGAAAGTGTATCCGTATTGAAAGATGCTGCTTCTGCTGCTATCTACGGTTCACGCGCTGCCAATGGTGTTGTTTTGGTGACTACCAAAACGGCCAAAGCAACAGAGCGTCCGACTGTGGAGTTCTCCAGTAATATCGGTATACAAAATCCACAATTTAAGCTGGACTTTGTCGGTTCAGAAGATTTCATGCGTCTATACGACCAGGCAATGATCAACGATGGAAAGGATGCTATTTACGGAAAACAGGGCATCCAGGACCTGAGAGCCGGTAAGTATGTAGATAATAAATGGTACAAAGAGATTTATAAGAAAAATACCATTATCAATAATACGCATCTGGCGTTGTCAGGTAAAGAGAGATCGATTGCTTACCGTTTCTCCATATCCAACGACTATCAGGATGGAAACTTACCGAATAATAATTACAATCGTCTGATATTCAAACCGGATATGCGTTTTCAGATATTGAAGAACCTGGAAGCACATGCCAGCCTGCAATATACACAGACAAATATCAAAAATCCGAATGGAGGTACTACAGGATGGCAATCACAGGCTGCCCGAATCTCTCCGATCACTCCGATCAGGAATTCCGACGGTTCATACGCTGCCGGTGGGGCAATGGGAGGCAACCCGATTGCGGGAGTAAACGAATCCGGCTATTCCAAAGAAAGGCATAAAGAAATGATGGCGATCTTCGATGTGACCTATTCTCCTCTGAAAGACTGGAATATTAAAGGAAATATAGCTACTTATTCCCATAATACGACTACCAAAAATCGTGTAAGTACATATTACTTATACGATGAAGAAGGCAATATCGCAAAAACGGAAAACCGGGTATCTTCTCTAAAAGAAACGAATACATACAATTTCCGTACACAGTTGCAGTTTACAACCGACTATTCTTTTAAAATCGCATCCGATCATAACTTTAAAGTGTTAGCCGGTTACTCGCAGGAATATTATAAATCCGACGGTTTCTGGGCTTCCCGGGATAATATGCCGTTCGATAATGTGGACGTATTGAACACCGGTAGCAGCAATAAACAAAATGGTAGTGCAGACGGTGACGGAAACGAATACGCCAACGATGTGGCCGTTCAATCCTGGTTTGGTCGCTTGAACTACGATTATCAGGGAAAGTATCTGTTTGAAGCCAGTTTACGTGCGGACGGTTCTTCCCGTTTTGCCAAAAATCACCGCTGGGGTGTATTCCCGTCTTTCTCGGCCGGTTGGAATTTGCACCGTGAATCATTTATGATTGAAACGAACAATTGGCTGTCCGAATTGAAAATAAGAGCATCATGGGGTGTCCTGGGAGATGCCGAAAAAGTAGGCTACTATCCGACGGCCCAGATATTATCTTATGATCCTAAGATTTATACCTTCAATGATAAGCTGGTAGGCGGTGCATACAATAACATCGCCGTCAACCAGAACATCACATGGGAAGAATCCAAATATACCAATATCGGTTTGGATTTCGGATTGTTTGACCAACGGATCAAATTGTCTGCCGACTATTTTATAAACATGAGAGACAACATCCTGTACAGACCACCCGTTCCAAGCGAATTCGGCTTAAATGCTCCTTACTCAAACTTACTGAAAATGAAGAATCAGGGTATGGATATCATGGCAGGTTATCAGGATGGGAACGGTGATTTCCATTGGGGCATCGACGTTAACCTCAGTTATTCCAAAAACAAGGTGCTGGAAATGGGAGATTCTGAAAGATGGATTGAAAATAATACGGTAACCTATCTGAACGACCGTTATCAGCTACCGTTCGGTTACGAAGCGATCGGCCTGTTCCAGAGCGAAGAAGAGATTGCCAATTCTCCGAACCAGGGAAATGTTCTACCCGGTAATATCAAATATAAAGATCAAAACGGCGATAACATTATCGACGGGGAAGACCGCGTAGTGCTGAACCGGAAAATCCCTCTGAACTTCGGTATGAACCTGTCTTTCGGATACAAAGATTTCGATTTCTCCCTGAATATGTATGGAAAACTGAATACGAAAAAGTATCTGCAAGGATACGAAGGATGGGCTTTCTATCTGACAGACAATGCACGCCCTATGCACCTGGATGCATGGAGCGAAAGTAATCCGGATGCCTCTTATCCACGATTGACACTGACAAACACATCCAATGATTATGATTCACGATATAATAGTTTCTGGTTACGTACAGCCGATTACCTGAAAATTCAAAACGTACAGGTCGGTTATACTGTCCCCCAAAGTGTGTTGGAACGTGTTAATATTAAATATTTGAGAGTATATCTGTCCGGCCAGAATTTAGCTACGATCACAGGCTATGACGGTTTCGACCCGGAAGGTGGATGGTATCCGCTGGCAAGAACATTCTCATTTGGTTTTAATCTTCAATTTTAATAAGTTATGAAACAATATAGTATAGCATTGATATTGGCTTCTGCCCTTACATTCGGCAGTTGTTCGGACTTTTTGGACCGGGATCCTCTTTCCCAAGCCTCAGAAAATACATTCTGGCAAACAGAGGCTGATGCGTTGGCAGGTGTAAGCGCATTATACCCATTATTACCCAACTCCCGTGATTTCTGGAGAGATTGCCAAAGTGATAACTCATTAATGACCAATGCCTGGGGCGAAAGCGGGCTGGGATATATCTGTCAGGGATCACATAACGCAGCTACCGGTTACCTTTCCGAGGAGTGGAAATACGACCATATCCGCAGAATCCTTTATTTCCTGGAACGGTTGGAAGGTATGAACATCGATGAGAGCAAAAAGAAACGTTTCGAAGGGGAAGCACGGTTTATCCTGGCATTACGCTATTATCGTATGACACGTCACTTCGGCGACATTCCGCTAATCAAAGAAAAGCCGATAGACCTGGATGAAGCAGCATTGCCACGTTCGCCTAAACAGGAGGTACTCGACTACGCATTGGAAAACATTAATAAAGCAATCGAATATCTGCCGGAAACCTATTCCGGTGATGATATCGGACGCATAACCAAAGGAGCAGCTCTGACATTGAAAGCCGATATGTACCTGGATATGGCTAGTTACGCAAAATTTCATCACAACCAGGACGGCACAGAGTTATGGAAAGAAGCCGCCCAATCTGCAAAGAAAGTGATCGACATGAACCTGTACAGTTTGGAAGATGACTTTGCAAGCATTTTTAAATCAGCAGCAAATAATAACAATAAGGAAGTTATTCTGGCTTACCAATATAAGGAAGATGAAATCACTCACATGTTACCGATTTTAGCATCTCCGGCCGGAACCGGAATTACCGGACAAGGATGGGCAAGTTTCTGTCCGACCCGCCAGTTGGTCGATTCTTACGAAATGACAGACGGTAAAACCATTTTTGAATCGGATTTATATGACATGAACAACCCGTGGGAAAACCGGGATGCCCGACTGAAGAAAACATTCTTCCTGCCTGGTTATGAATGCTTGCGTCCGAACGGTTCATACGAACCTTATATGCCACATCCGGCTTACAATAAAAACGAGAGAATAAATCATGAAGGAGGCGGTATTACAGGATATATGTATCTGAAATACAATGATCAGGAACTGGTGAAACCCGATGCCTCCTGGACTAATTTCAGCCTGTACCGGTATGCAGAAGTCCTCTTGATCTATGCAGAAGCATTAAATGAATATGATCCGGGAAACCCACAGATAGCATGGGCTGCCAATCAGGTGCGCGGACGAGCAGGTTTGCCTGGTGTGGATCAACTGACAGGGAACCAGGTAGCAATGAGAGAAAAGATACGGGAAGAAAGACGACACGAATTCGTAGCGGAACATAAACGTTACTTTGATATTCTTCGTTGGAAAACAGCAGAAAAAGTTCTAAACGAACCAGGATACGGCATCAATAAGGATGAAAAGGCTCCTATTGGAGATTATTCCGTAGAACAATTCCTGGGACAAAACCGTACTTTTGACGCAAGTAAACATTACCTGTGGCCGATTCCTCAGTCAGCAAGAGATAAGAATCCTAACTTAGGACAAAATCCGAATTGGTAATTATATTAACAAGAAAAAGCCGATCCGAATAAAGTCTGATCGGCTTTTTATACTAACTTTAAAATATGAACAAATTAATATTACTAACAATTTGTACACTCGTTTCCGGAGCCATTGCATCTCAGGAATGGAAGCCACAAGAATGGCCGGTACTGAAAAACTACGACCAGGAACACCTTTACCAGATTGCACTTCCATTAGGAGGCATCGGGACCGGAACGGTATCGCTGGGTGGTCGCGGAGAACTCCGGGATTGGGAGATCATGAATGTACCTGCCAAGAAATACAGTACGGTAACAACCGGAAACAATGCCCCGTTCTTCGCAATCTATGCGAAGCCACAAAATCAGGAAGCCACCACCACTCTACTGGCCGGTCCTTTATACCCTCAGGAATATCTCCATTATGAAGGTCGTCCGGTAAATCATCATGGCTTACCTCGCTTTGCACAGGCTTCATTTGATGCTGCTTATCCGTTCGGACAAGTACATTTATCAGACAAAGACCTACCGGTGAAAGTCACGATAAAAGGATTCAACCCGCTTATTCCGGGGGATGCAGAAGCAAGCGGATTACCTGTTGCCGTACTTTCCTATGAAGTGACCAATACAACCAGTCAACCGATGGAAATTGCTATTTGTGGCTCCATGCGCAATTTTATAGGGAAAGACGGAAGCAAATTCCGTACCGACTGGAAAGGAGACTATATCCCAACCGGTGTAAAAGAGAATAAAAACAAATACGTTGAAAACAAAGGAATAAAAGGAATCTATCTCTATTCAGACGGAGTGGATAAAAATGATCCTGCCTGGGGAACAGTCGCTCTCACGACACAGGCAACCAGTGGAGTAAGCTACCGTACTTCATCGAAAGCCGACAACTGGAATAACGGTATCCTGAACTTCTGGGATGATTTCAGTGCCGACGGTATGCTAACCGAGCGAAACAAACAGGAAGATGAAGACCCGATGGCCTCACTCTCCGTAAAAAAGACAGTAAAACCGCAAAGCACAGAAACATTCACATTCTATATCACCTGGAATTTTCCAAACCGGAAAGCCTGGTCCTCCACAGTTGTCGGAAATTATTACAGCCGTCAATATACAGATGCCTGGAAAGCGGCAGAAACAATCATTCCGCAAATTCCTGAACTGGAGAAGAAAACCTTATCTTTCGTAAACGCCTTACTCAATACTTCTTATCCGGCTGTTGTAAAAGAAGCAGCATTATTCAACCTGGCAACCTTACGGTCGCAAACCGTATTCCGTTTACCCAGCGGTCATATGATGGGTTGGGAAGGCGTAATGGACCGTTTCGGTTCTTGTGCCGGTTCCTGTACGCATGTCTGGAACTATGAAACAGCTACTCCTTATCTATTCGGAAAACTGGCAAAAACAATGCGTGACGTAGAGTTCAACTACGCAACTAAAGAGAACGGCCTGATGAACTTCAGAGCCTCTCTCCCACTAAATGAAGCAAATAAAGGAAACAGTGCCGCAGCCGATGGACAAATGGGCTGTATCATGAAGATATACCGCGAATGGCAACTTTCCGGAGACAATGATTTCCTGAAAAATAACTGGGGACAGATCAAAAAAGTACTTTCTTACGCTTGGACTGAAAAGGGTTGGGATGGCAACCAGGATGGCGTAATGGAGGGTTCGCAACACAACACTATGGACGTGAATTACTTTGGTCCCAACCCTCAAATGGGCTTCTGGTATATGGGAGCACTAAAAGCAGCGGAAAAAATGGCTATAGCGATGAAAGATAAAGGCTTCGCTCAAAAGTGCCGAACTTTATTCGAACAAGGCAGTAACTGGATGGACAAAAATTTATTCAACGGCGAATATTATGAACACAAAATAACCGATCCGGAGACATTTGAATACCTCGATATGAATAATCCGAATGTCAAAATTCCATCTTTCCAGCTAGGCCCCGGCTGTCTGGTAGACCAGTTAGTCGGCCAATACATGTCACATTTATGCGGGCTGGGTTATCTCGGAAACAAAGATCATATTCAGACCACCATGAACAGCATCATGAAATACAACTACGTATCAGATTTCAGCCGTCATTTCAACAATATGCGTTCATATGTGATGGGCAATGAATCCGGGCTACTTATGGCATCCTGGCCCAAAGGCCGTCTGGAAGTACCGTTTCCTTATTTTGCTGAGGTAATGACAGGATTTGAATACTGTGCAGCCGTAGGTATGATTTACGAAGGAATGGAAAAAGAAGCACTCACCTGTATCCGGTCCATCCGCGACCGCCATGATGGGGCAAAACGTAATCCATTCAGCGAACCGGAATGCGGTCATCATTATGCTCGATCCATGGCAAGCTGGTCTGCTATCATTGCACTTAGCGACTTTCAGTATTCAGGCATTGATAAAAGTATGAAAATTACGGCACGCCCGGGAAATTATTTTTGGAGTAATGGCTATTCATGGGGAACTATCGACGTCAGCGACAAGGATATCACAATCGAAGTAATAAGCGGTTCTCTCCAATTGAAATCCCTTACCGTCGGTAGCGAAAAAGAAATACGGTTAAAGCATTTTGACCTGAAAGAAGGCAACAAACAAGTCATAAAACGATAAAGCCATGGGTAAATCAAACATTATCTACTACTTACTCGCTTGTTTGTTCCTGAGTGGAGGGTGTATCCCAAAAGAAGCAACCAACCACCACTCCCAACACAAAACAAACTGGCAAACCGTCCTGCAAGACAAACTCCCTCTGCTGGGACACCGTAACTGGATTGTCATCACAGATATGGCTTATCCGTTACAAACCAGGGAAGGTATCACCACTTTATATGCAAACGAGCCTTATACGGAAGTTTTGGGCACAGTAAAAAAGATGGTGGATAACTCTTTGCATGTGTATGCCCATATCTATCAGGACGAAGAACTATCTTTTCTGGAAGAAGGTTTTTGCCCGGGGATAAATGATCTGAAAACAGAGATGGGAAATGTCCTTCCGGCAACTGAAATAACGAGCATCAGGCATGATGACCTGATAGCCCGACTGGATAGCATCAGCAATCTGTTTGAAGTAGTCATCATCAAAACAAAACTGACAAAACCCTATACTTCCACCTTCTTCGAACTCGATTGTAAGTACTGGGACAGCAACAAACAAACGATACTCAACGAACGAATCGCAAATACCGGAACAAATCAACTATAAACAGATCGAGGGATGCCTTCGTTATGGCATCCCTCTGCTTTTTCAGCCAAAACACATAACATTAATATCATTATTGAAACATTATTCTTCTGATTAATAGTTATTTTTGCTTCAATACATATTCTAAACTAATCACCCATGAAAAAACTTTTTACCCCTATTCTATCTGTCTTGTCCCTGTCCATTGCTGCACAGACGAGACAATTATCTCCCGGCCATCCGGACCGCACCGCTAAGACAGACCTGAAGAAAGGTTTTGCAACGCCACCCAAAGGGTATGGTGAAGTACCTTTTTACTGGTGGATGGGAGATACCCTAACCAAAGAACATCTTACCTATCATCTGGATCAGATGGCAGCTAAAAAAGTAACCAGCCTACAGGTAAATTATGCCCATTCGGACAAAGGAGGCGTCAGCTATGGACTGACTTTCCCTTCCAAACCGGCCCTGTTCACAGAAGAATGGTGGGACCTGTTCGGATGGTTCATGGAGGAAGCAAAGAAACGGAATATGACCGTCAGCCTCAGCGATTATACTTTAGGAGTGGGACAAGGTTCCTATGTAGACGACGCCCTCAATGAAAATCCCGGACTGACAGGAGCCGAACTGAAATTCGAAAGCGATACGATCCAGGATAAGTATGCAAAAACATGCCACGACCAGCTACTCTCCCTCTACGCCTACCAATTGGGAACAGATGGGAAAATCATCGAAAACTCAGGCATAAACCTGTCCGGAAATCTTACAGGTAACAAAATAGAATGGCAATCACCCACGGAAGGAAACTGGATCGTCACCCAGGTATACAGCGTAGCTAAAAAACCTTCGCTCGACCCGATGCACCCTCTTTCCGGAAAAAGTTATGTCAAACACTTCTTCCAGCGGTTTGAAGACCGTTTCCCGGAACAATCCAAAGGAGGACTGAACTTCTTCTTCTCCGATGAGCTGAACTTCAATCTGCATGGTTATATATGGAATTCAATCTTCAGAGACGAATTCCGGAAACGCAAGGGATACGATATCGTTCCTTATCTTACCGCCCTGTTCACCCATATCGGTCCGATTACACCTAAAATACGGCTTGACTACAACGATGTCATGGTTTCACTGAGTGAAGAAAACTTCTTTATTCCGGTATACCAATGGCACGAAGACCGTAACCTGATCTACGGTTGCGACCATGGCGGACGGGGAAAAGATGTCAGCGAATTCGGCGATTATTTCCGTACCCAGCGATGGAACCAGGCACCGGGTTGCGACCAGCCAAACCTGGGAAAAGACATTATAAAGAACAAAGTAGCCTCCTCCATCGCCCACCTTTACAAACGTCCAAGGGTATGGCTGGAAGGTTTCCACAGCAGTAACTGGGATACCAATACAGCCAATCTGACCGATGCCACCTTTGCCAACTTCGTGATGGGGCAAAACCTGCTCAGCCTGCATGGTTTCTACTACAGTACGAGGGGCGGCTGGTGGGAATGGGCGCCTCCATGTAATCATACCCACATGCCTTACTGGGAAGAAATGGGACCGTTCCTGGAATGTACCGAACGTCTCAGCTACATTCTCTCCCAGGGATACCACCGGGCCGATGTCGCTATCCTGTATCCGGTTGAATCAGTTGTATCCGGCTACGACCAGACAGCTGTACAAAAAGCATTCAGCCTGGGAGAATATCTATATCGGGAAGGTGTCGATTTCGACTTTATGGATTATGAATCGCTTGCAAAAGCCAGTATAAAAAACAGTAAGATCCATATCTCCGGCGAAGAATTCAAAGTATTGATCATCCCGTCCATGAAAGCAATCCGTCATTCTTCATTGAAAAAAGCCTTGCAGTTCAAACAGAATGGCGGGATAGTCATCAACCTGGGAGAACTACCTGAAGCAACGGAAAAGAAAGGATTGAACGATCCCGAAGTACGTTCGTTACTAAACAAACTGTTCGGGCCCGACAGCAAGAACACGTTTGTAGCCAAGGAGAACCAAGAAGTACTCGACATTCTCGACACAAACCTTACCCGCGACTTCCGCATCCTGTCGCAGCAACCGCAAAAAGATATGCCATACATCATGCACCGTAAACTCGGAAATAAGGACTTGTATGCCGTATACAATGTTCCTTCCGGTACCGAATGCTTTTTCCGCGCCACCGGAGGAATCGAATTATGGGATCCCTGGACAGGTAAAACAAAAGAAATTACCGCCTCAAAAACAACAGACAAAGGAACTATCATCCAAATGCCGATGGAAAAACAAGACCTCCATCTATTCGTCTTCGATCCGGCCAAAAAGGCTATAATTGCAGAAGTACCTCAAACGAGCGTCTCCAAAACCATATTACTCGACGGTGAATGGTCATTCGACCTCAAACCTTCTTTAAATAATAAATTCGGAGACTTCCACTGGCCTGCAACCGATGAACTGCTGGGTGCTTATATCTATAAAGCCAGATACAACCAGGCCTCTTCCGAAACAGCGGACTGGCAATCTCCCTCCTTCGACGATTCAGGATGGAAAAGCCAGACTTTCACCTACGGAACCAAGTTTATGATACTGGAAGCCACTCCTGAATTATCTGAGAAAGAACTTCTCACCCATCTTCCCTATCAAAGCAACAGGGTTCAAATCGATAATAAGAAATATGCCTGGAAACCCTATGAATATTCATGGCGCTGGGGTGTTGAGAATGATTACGGTCATCAGGGATGGCATGGATTGAAAGCCACTGTTCACGATGATTTTATCCGCATGGGTAAACTCGAAAAAGAGTTCAGGGAAACAGTCCGCGTAGAAGATCCTAACGGAAACAAGAACTATTACCTCTATTCAAACGTTCTGGCTCCCGAAACGGGTAACTACCAACTGATATTCGGAGAACTAAAACCGGCCGATATCTACATCAATGGTAAAGCAGTCAGCCCCTCCACTTCTACCGTCACTCTTAACCGGGGAACCAATGAAATCGTTCTCCATTACGATACATTCGGGGTAACTTACTGTGTGGTGCGTAAAGCCGGAGATACCCCTCGTATACTGAAAGAAGTTACCGCAGAAAAACCTCTCGCTACGAATTTTCGGGGGGACTTATCCCTTTTGCCATTCGATATAAACAAAACCGAAGAGCCTACTTACGGCCAATACCGCTTCACCTCTGCTCCCGGACTGAAGAAACTCGAGTTTTCGGCCTTCGGTGAGACCAAAGTTTGGGTAAACGGTACCTTATGCAATCTAAGCGTAAAAGAGAAACGTCCGGACGGCCTGACCCGGTATGAAGCCGTAGTGACCAATCCGTCCAAACGGATATCAACCGTAGCCATATCCATAAAAGAACCCTGGGGAAATGCCGGAGGCGCCGCTATCGACGGCCCGATTAAACAAACCTGCGGGGACGGTCTGATTTCCGCAGGAGACTGGACACAGATAGAGGGTCTTTCCACTTACCCCGGTGGTGCCTGGTACCGGAAAAACATTCATCTGGAAAAGAATAACGGAGATAAAGTATATCTGAACCTGGGACAAGTGGTCTCCACAGCCGAAGTCTGGGTAAACAAGCAGAAAGCCGGATTGAAGCTCACCCCGCCCTGGCGTTTCGACATCACGGAATATATAAGGGAAGGAGATAACCAGATCGAGATATTGCTTTACAATACCGCAGCCAACTATTACCTGTCTGTCCCGACCATGTACCGGGGTAGTACGAAAGCCGGACTGTTGGGTACTGCATCCATCGAAATAGTCCGTTAATCCGAGACCCACACTGTATAATAAAGGGGCGAGACCATCACGGTTCCGCCCCTCCTCTTTTTAGTACGTAGAATAGAAATTACATAAGTATATATTATGCTTGTGTATTATTCGATTTAGTTGTATTCGTAGTTGTATTTGTGCTATTTGTATTGGCAGTCTGAGTTGTGGCTGTTGCACCGGCAACAGGAGCCTGTACTTTAGCTTCTTCCCAATGGAAAGGCTCAAACTGTGCGTTCGGATCAACCCATGATGCTTTTTTAGAAGCATAGATGATGAATGGAGCAGCCACAACAACAATGGCACCGATAATCAATACAGCAAACCAGACGGTATTACTACCGACAGAAATCTGACTGGGTGGAATAAAGCTCAATATGAAAGCTAATAACGAGCCACAGAAACCAAGACCACCGATAAACCACATCAATCCGTTGCCATGTTTACCAATACGGAACGGACGGTTTGCCTTCTTCATCCGGTAACGCAATGCGATAGCACCGGAGAACATCAGCAGATACATAACCAGATAAAGGATCACTGTCAACTGTGACAAAATCTGGTAGAAACTCTGTACGGAAGGCATTACCACGAACAGCAAGCTCAGTAAAGTAACCGCACATCCCTGTACCAACAGAATGTTTTTCTGAACACCGATCTTATTTGTTTTCTGGAAGAAAGGAGGCAGATAACCTGCTTTACCCACGGTAAAGATACCTTTTGACGGACCGGCAACCCATGTCAATACACCTGCCAGCACACCGAATGCCAAAGCTACGGCAATGATCGGAGATAACCAGGAAGCATGGATAAATTTAAAGTAATTGTCGAAACCGACCAGCAGACTCTGTGTCAGGTTGATATCTTTCTGAGGAATAATAACACCCAGAGAGAAAGTACCTAATACGAAGATAAGAACAGTGATCAACGCACCGATAAATACGGCTTTTGGATAGTTCTTAGAGGGATTTTCCACATCCTTTACGTGGATACCTCCCATTTCCATACCTGCATAAAACAAGAAGATACTGGAGGCCAGCACCAGGTTGTCGAACTTAGAGAAATCAGGGAAGAAATCACCATGGAAGTCCATGTTTGAATGACCACCCATAGACAGATAAACGATTCCAAGGATAATCAACAGGGCAGCCGGAAGGATCGTACCGACAATACCGCCCACTTTAGCAACCTTACCAACCCAACTCAACCCCTTCAACGAAATAAAAGTAGCCAGCCAGTAAATGATCAGCACCACAGCCAGCGTGTACATTTTGTTTGAAGCCAGTGTCATATCATGCGCATCATTCATCCCGATAAAGGCGATGGAAACAGCACCGAAGGTCAACACGGTAGGATACCAGATCGTACTTTCAATCCATTGTACCCAGATAGCGAGAAAACCCCATTTTTTCCCGTAGGCTTCCCCCACCCATCGGAAAACCCCACCTTGTTTATCCTGGAACATAGCGGCCAACTCGGCTGCCACCAGCGACGTAGGGATCAAAAATACGATTGCCGCGAATAAGTAATAAAAGGCTGAACTTAATCCGTATACAGCCTCGGCAGGTAGTCCGCGGAGAGACACTACCGCCGTAACATTCATAATTGCAAGAGTAAAAACTCCAAGTTTTACTGCTTTTCCTACATTTGCCATGAATTTTACTGTTTAAATGTGAATTTTGTATTGTTTAGTTTCGCTTTAAATATGTCAGTAAAACAAATCGTTATTGTGTTAGTTTGTCAACAAGATGTCAAACTAGGTTAATTAACAGAATAGTGTTAAAAACAAAATCACGGTATCCTTTGTTAGATAACCTAAAATATTTCTATCTAAACGCCTAATAATTAAACGCAATGAAGTCTGCTTTCAATGACATTATTTACGAAAAAAGAGGAATATACGGAGTCTTGCATGTTATCATTTTGCTACTCTCCCTTTTCCTTATTGTAGTCATCTCAGTCGATACATTTAAGAATATCCCTTTCATGACACAGGGTTCCTATCTGAAGATACAGTTCTGGATCTGCATGTTCTTTATTGCCGATTTCGTTTTGGAGTTTTTCTTATCAAAACGTAAATTATATTATCTGCAAACCCACTTTATTTTCTTAATCGTATCTATTCCTTATCTTAATATTATCAGTTATTACGGAATTGAATTCTCCCCGGAAATCACCTATTTCCTGCGTTTTATCCCGTTGGCACGCAGCGGATATGCACTGGCTATCGTAGTAGGATGGTTATCTTCAAACAAGGCTTCAGGACTATTCGTATCCTACCTGACCATGTTGCTGGCAACGGTTTATTTCTCCAGCCTGATATTCTTCGTGATCGAACATAAGGTAAATCCGCAGGTCACCGGCTATGATGATGCTCTTTGGTGGGCCTTTATGGACGTTACGACAGTCGGTTCAAATATTTACGCCGTCACACCGACAGGACGGATACTATCGGTTCTGCTGGCTGCACTGGGAATGATGATGTTCCCGATCTTCACCGTTTATGTAACCAGTCTCGTACAGAACGCGAATAAACGGAAGAATGAATTATATAATGAAGATAATACGCCGCAACCGGAAGCAGCAAAACAGACGGCATCGAAACCTGCGGAAGGGGAAAAATAACATCATAGAAAACAAGAAGATCTTGATAAAGACGAGATTTTAAAAACCGTACGATTAGGTATTGAAAGTGGTCGATTACCGGAATCTACAGCACTTACAGATATATCTATTATTTTGGAGAAATTAAAACTGTCTAAAAACGGACAACTAAAAAACGCTGCTGCAGTGTTGTTTGCTGATGATACCTCCAACTATCCACAATGCCTATTGAGAATGGCTCGATTTAGAGGTATAAACAAAGAGGTATTTATTGACAATCAACGCATATACGGTAATATTTTCAAACTACTAGATGCTGCAATGACATTCTTTTTCAAACATTTATCTTTATCCGGAAAGATAAATAGTGTAGAACGGGTAGAAGAATTAAATGTCCCGGTGAAAGCCTTAAGAGAAGGTATTATCAACGCTCTTTGTCACAGGCAATACCATTCTCCGGGCGGATCTGTCGGAATTGCTATTTATGATGACCGTATAGAAATAGAAAACATAGGTACTTTCCCTACAGATATAAGCATAGAGAATCTAAAATCCGAACATCGTTCTGAACCCCAAAATCCATTGATAGCAGATGTTCTATATAAAAGAAAAGTACTGGAAAGTTGGGGACGTGGCATCGGACTAATGATAAACGAATGCAAAAGAGTAGAACTTCCAGAACCGAAATTTCACACAAACGGTAATTTCGTATGGGTTATATTCCGGTATGCAAACCAAGTTAGTGACCAAGTTAGTGACCAAGTTAAATCACTATTATCCATTATTGGTCAAGAAACATTATTGGTTACTGAAATAATGGAAAGGCTTTCACTTAATCATCGCACTTATTTCCGTAAACATTATCTGAATCCAGCATTGCAAGCCGAACTAATTGCACCTAAATATCCACAGTCTAATCATCCCAAACAGAGATATTACCTTACTGAGAAAGGGAAATCTGTTAAACTAGCCTCAGATAAGAGAGATACTTAATCACAACAGTAAAAGTACAAACACAATTCAGGCACGGATTAACACGTTCAAACGATATTAATTCGTGCCTGCAAATTTGAAGGAAAAGGTATTTCAAAGATATATCAATTGACTTTCTGGTATGTCGCTGTATATTTGTAAGTATCTCCTTCATCTTCTAAAGAACATTCGAAAGACAAGGTAGTAGCTGTCATTTTAAGGACTTTCACCGTTTGCTGTCCTTCGCCATAGAACAATAGTTTCAAAGTCGTGTCATCCGACAAACTCCAATTACCTTTATCGTCCCAATCATACAAATCACCCACTTTGCTGTAATTGCGGCAACTGCCATCTTCATTTAAAAGAACAACGTCTGCCTCTTCCGACACATTGAAAGTTTCAGAATCGGTTTCACTTGCATCTTCGTAAATAAGATTGGTCAGAACCCATTTGCCAACTAATGCCGACTTTTCCACCTGAGAATCGTCTTTGTCATCATCACTACAAGAAACCATAGCCAAAGAGGCCATACACATTACAAAGAATGCTACGAATGAAAATAAATACTTTTTCATATCTCTAAACTCTAAAAATTATGCTGCTATTCCCTAATATAGCAGTAATTAAAATTAAACACCTAGGGAAGTGCTATAATTCATTTAACATATTTTAGGCGCACCATCTAACCAACGTTGGTCAGGCCATCTAAATGCCCCCGGTTAGCCGGTGTCTCTGCCGTTGGTTAGATGGGTTAACCAACGGCAGTTAGTTATACTAACCCCAGAGGGTTAGGTAAGAGAACCGGAGAAAGATTTATTCAATCTCCGGACGATCGTTATTGCCACCGCCTGGTTTATTACCTACATAAAGCAGTACAGGGAAGGTATATGTACGTGACTCCTTTACCAGTTTGTTACCTGCACCCGACTGGGTAGTGATGCTCAACGTATATTCGCCATCTTCGAGGGCGGGCGCCATCACAGTCAGTTGCGAAGGATTGTTGTGGATCAGAAGCGGGCACTTCACGGGCGAACCGCCTTCTTTAGTGAAGAATACGCCTACGGCAGGATCGTCGCCTGCTACCTTGATATTTACGCCGTCGATAACGGCTGGACTGCCTGATGTGATCGGGCCGTTCACCTCTCCGCTGGTCGAGTCGGTAAACAGATTGATAAAGGGGCCTGTCTTGGCTGGTCGAGTTTGTACTTCAACCGTGGATAGCCTGTTGCGGAGCGCTTTGCTCATCGCATAGGCGACAGAGAGTTTGTGTTTGGAAGGATCGAACGGTGCATTTTCGCCATCGAAGGCACCGATGATATTAAGCCAATATTGCCCTACTCCGTCGATAACACTTTTATTCTCAGAAAGGGCGATGGCTTTCTCTTCGTCCGCAAGTGTCAGAATGTTGATAATTGTTTCTTTGCGATACTCGGTACGTTTATCAACGATACGATCGGCTAGATCTTCGTTACGCACAGTGCCGGTGATGGTGGCTTTTGCCGTATAGTCACCTTTCTTCTCGGTGACGGCGTTGTCGTAGAGATCGGCGGTTAGAATGGTTTTCTTTGCCATACTTGAATTTGTTTGTGCTCGCTGGTTAGACAGAGCGTTCCCTGTTTTTCTGGTAAACCTTATTTGTGAAATAAGGGTGTTTATATTCGGGGATTTTAGCGACTGAGAGTAACTGACTCCCCTCTCGAGAGGGGGAAGGGGTGTGTAAACGCTTGCCAAAGAGCGGGATTATAACACACCCCTAGCCCCTCTCAAGAGGGGAATAGTTACCCTCCGCCCCCCTATACCCCAAAACCATCTAAAAACAAGCAAATACGATATAAAACCCCTACCCACCCAATAATAAGTAGAAAAGTTTATTTTGTTTTCCGATAATTTCTTTATATTTGCCCCCGTTCCACACTAGTACAGGCTTTGCATTTCACAACCTGCATAAAACGGAGCAAAACACCCTTATTTCACAAATAAGGTTACGCACCCACTCCTACCAGGCCATCCAACCCTTTTATAATAATCTCATTGGCTGAATTGAGCCTTGATTGATCGAGTGCAGCCAGATAGTGACGTGTCGTACGTTCCGATGTATGCCCAAGTGCCTGGCTAATAATAGCTACCGGTATATTATTATGTAAAGCTGCCGTCGCCCAGGTATGCCGAAAGACGTACGAGGTGAGGCAGACCGGGACGGAAAGGCGCGATCCAATCTCCACCAGACAACCGTTGTAATGGTGCAGAGCCTGTTTATAGGCCTCATGTAACCGTTCGCCTTCCGCCTTTTCGGGCAAAACAGGAAAAAGATAGCGGCTGTCGGACAATGCATATTTATCGAATAGCCGTTGCATGCCGGGAGTAATACCGACACGCACCAGGACCCCCGTCTTGCAACGGTTGTAGACCAGTTCATTATCGACGATATTGTCGCGGGTAAGATGCGCCAAATCGATGAACGGCATCCCGCAGGCAAGGAAGGAGAAAAGAGCGAAGTCCTTCGCTGCCTGCAACTCCGGCTCGGCAGAGAGGTCCATCCGGGCAATCTCTTCCATTGTCTGAATACGAAGGGCGCGTTTAGCCGTTTCCTCCTGTCGCAAGTTGAGGTGTGCAAAAGGCGAGAGGCGGTCGGCCGGCGCCAGTTCCTCACGGACAGCAGTGTGATAGATGGCCCGGAAATTACTGAGGTAACTGTTCACCGAATTTGTTTTCAGATGTCCCAGTGCCAGAAGCCAGTCATAGAACCGGTCTATCATACCAGGGGTTATCGCGTCAAACGAAAGTTCGTCGGTCCCCCAAAACCGCAGCAACCAGTTGGAGGAAGCGCGGTAAAGATCGGCGGTCGAATATTTACCCGCCTTGCGTTTACGTTTCACCAACGCATCGGCGTAGGTGAAGAAGGTTGTTGTCATAAGCATAATAATAAATACATACTTGCATAAATGAGAATACTGAGAGCTAATTATTAAAAAGAGAATCAACTTCTATTACATATCAATTGCTTTTAATACCTTTGTTTCCATATTAACAATCAAAACAGATTAATTATGAAAGACAAAGATGAATTATTGGTGATACAGAGTAAGATATACGAGATCAGAGGACAAAAAGTCATGCTGGATCGTGATTTAGCTGAAATGTATGGAGTGTTGACAAAAGTTCTAAATCAAGCAGTAAAACGTAATCCAGACCGCTTCCCCGAAGACTTCATGTTTCAATTAACAAACGAAGAAACTCAAAATTGGAAGTCACAAATTGTGACCACCAATTCCATAAAGATGGGTGTTAGACGAAATCCATATGCTTTTACAGAATTGGGAGTTGCAATGCTCAGTAGCGTTCTTAACTCTAAAACGGCTATACAAATAAACATGAGTATCATGCGTGCTTTTGTAACAATTCGTCATATTGCATTCACTCCTCCAAAGGATGAGTTGCAGGAGTTACAAAACGACGTCAGACAGTTGAAGGAATATATAGAAGATGTCTTTACCGATTACAACGACATTAACGAAGATACCCGTATACAACTGGAATTAATAAATAAAACATTGGCTGAGTTGCAAATACAGAAGAAGCTATTTAATAAGCCTCGTAACCCGATAGGATTTGTTAAACCTAAACAATAACCAAACAAGCCTCCCGCCCTCTGAACGAGGGACGAAGAGGCTTGCCAATTAAAAGAATAAACTGTTTGTTATTCAGTTATTGTTACCCGGTCGCCATTGAAAATGGACAGACCCAGTTTATTCATTATATATTTGATGGCCAATTGTGCTTTTACAGAATTACCCGCGCTGTCAATTGGAGGGGCAAAGGCTGAGATACCGAACAGGCCGGGCATCACTCCCATCACACCACCGCCTACACCTGTTTTTGCAGGAATACCGGAGGTGTACAACCAGTCGCCGGTATGTTCGTAGAAACCTACGGTGGCAATCAGCGAAGTAATCTTCGGTGACAATGAACCGTCGAATATCTGCTTTTTGGATATCGGGTTCAGGCCGTCGTTGGCAATCGTTGCTCCGCAGACAGACAATTGGGCAGCTGTGATTCCCAGCGAACACTGACGGGTATACAGGTCGAGCGACATATCCGGGTCATCGTAGATACGGTTGTAGTTCTTCAATAACCAGGCAATGGAGCGGTTGTTGAAATTAGTAGCCGATTCCGATTTGTACAATTCGTCGATCAGCTGAGGCGCACTGCCGCAAAGGTCGGTAATATTCGCAACGATGGCGTCCCATTTCTTAGCCGAGTCGCCTATCGGCTGAACCATACTACAGGCAGTAATTGCACCGGCATTGACCAACGGAGTAGACGGATGGTCTTTCTCCAGCAGGATAGCCATGATGGAGTTGAAAGGCAGTCCGGTTGCATCGGCACCAATCATTTCCAACAATTTCTGTGCACCGTACTGGCGCAATGCCAACACAGCGGTATGTACCTTTGAGACGGATTCTATACCGAAACGATATTCGGAATCGCCCAACTGGATGAGTGTCCCGTCCATCAGGCAGATACTGATACCGAACAAGTTCTTATCTATATTTGCCAGATAAGGAATGTAATCGGCATTCTTACCGCCTGTGTTCGTCTTGAACATTTCATAGGCTTCCTGGGCCACTTCTTTTATTTGTGAAACGGAAATCTTTTTATCCATAACCAAACAAATTATTTAGTTGATTTAGGACAGCCGGTATGAGTGAAGACAGAGCCTTTTACAGCCTGTTGTCTGTCCTGTGCGATACGGGTCGGAGTCGGATATTCCAGTTTTTCCAGGTCGGTGATCGCATTGCTGATGTCGCCCAGTAACTGGTCTGCCATGTCGCGACTGAAGCCCTGACGGACAACGATACGCATAACTACCCAGTTTTCGAGATTTTCAGGCAATGTATAAGCCGGAACCATCCATCCGCTCTGTTTCAGTTTATCCTGCAAATCGTACAGTGTCCATTTAGCTGATTTAGCATAATCCGGTTTCAGATACCAGATGAACAATGGGTTCACAACATCTTTGCTGTAGTTCTGGAACGGAGCCATCTTGCCGATTTCAGCATGCAGGTAGTCGGCTACAGCCATACTGTTCTGCTGTACTTCCTTGTAACCCTGGAATCCGAGACGGATGAACTGATAGTATTGTCCCAGAATCTGAGCGGCAGGACGAGAGAAGTTCAAACCGACCTGAGTGATGTTTGCACCTAAATAATTTACACTGAAAGACATGGAGCCCGGCAGGTATTTTTTATCTTTCCAGACAACCCAACCCAGACCCGGATATACCAGACCGAATTTATGGCCGGAAGTACTGATGGAAAGTACCCATTTCAGGCGGAAGTCCCATTTCAGTTCCGGTTTCAGGAACGGCAGGATGAAACCACCGGAAGCGGCATCCACATGGATAGGAATATCGTAGCCTGTCTTTGCATTGTATGCGTCGAGTGCAGCGTCCAAGGCTTCCACATCGTCGTTCAGACCTGTCCAGGTAACACCCTGGATGGGGACGATACAGATGGTGTTTTCATCACAATACTTCAGGGCTTCCTGCGGGTCGAGTGTGATATGTTCTTGTGTCAATGGCACCTGGCGCATTTCGATCTGCCACAGCTGGGCGAATTTTTCCCATACTACCTGGAATCCGGCAGAGATAACGAAGTTAGGTTTGTCGGTCGGTTTGCCTTGTGCTATTCTTCTTTCGCGCCAACGCAACCAGGCGGCAACACCACCCAACATACATGCTTCGGAAGAACCGATAGCCAAGGCTCCGGCTTTCCACTGTGCCTGTTCGGGGCTGTTCCACAGGTTAGCCATGATGTTGATACATTTAGCATTCATCACAGCAATACGCGGATACTCAGTTTCGTCGATATAGTTGATGTTGATTGCTTCGTTCATCAACTTTGTTGCATAATCATCCATCCAGGTGGTAACGAATGTAGCCAGGTTCAGACGGGGTTGTGTCTGGGCGAAAGTTTCGTCTTTTACCATCTGATAAGCAATCTCCGGAGTGGTCGGACCATCAGGGATTACATCTACTGGAGCGGGATGCAACATTGCATTCGAGCCAAAAATCGCGGTTTTGGCATCACCTTCTCTAAAACTTGAATCTTTCATGTCTTTTTGTTTTTAAATTATTAAGAATTGGCGCAACCGACATTCGTGCGTCGATTTGTAGTGCAAAAACAGCCTCTGAAAAGAATTGTTCTTCGATTTTGGTTAATGAGGGAATATTTGGGGTTTATTAAAACAATGATATTTAAAATGAGAGAAAACAGTAATAAGTTCGTTAATGGCACACAGATGACAATTCTGTTAAAATGAACATTCAGCCATAAGAATTGTTTTTTGTCTTATAAAACAGCTATTTAATTATGAGAATAAAAACCGGACAGGGGACGATACCCCTTATTACATTAATAGGTATATGGTCGATCTCGGCGCTGAATGCACTGCCGGGATTGGCGGTCTCTCCTATCCTGGGAAAATTGTCCGCCATATTCCCCCACTCGACGGAGCTGGATATACAAATGTTATCATCCCTGCCTTCGCTGCTGATTATACCTTTTATTATATTATCGGGGAAGCTGACGGAAAAGGTCAACAACATCTGGTTGTTACAAATCGGGTTGAGCATCTTCGCCGTCAGCGGAGTATTATATCTGCTGTCAACCAAGATGTGGCAGCTGATTGCAGTAAGCGCCCTGCTGGGCATCGGTTCGGGACTGATTGTTCCGCTATCGACCGGCTTAATTTCACGGTTTTTCGTCGGGGCATACCGGACAAAGCAGTTCGGTCTGAGTTCCGCCATCACCAACGTTACACTGGTCCTGGCAACCATCCTGACCGGTTATTTGGCGGAGGTAAACTGGCATCTGCCGTTCCTGGTTTATCTATTTCCGTTGATTTCGATCATACTCTCGTTCTATCTGAAAAAGAATATCGATCCCCTACCCGTTCATGCAACAGTTTCGGAGAAAAACAAAACTATTACTGCTGATCCCACATTCGGAAAACTGGGCATACAGGTTAAACACCTGATGCAGATCATGGGGTTCTACGGGCTGGCGACTTATTTGGTCATCATAGTCAGCTTCAACCTGCCCTTCCTGATGAAAGAATACCATTTCACCAGCGGTAATTCAGGTATCATGATCTCGCTGTTTTTCCTGGCTATCATGGCTCCGGGATTTATCTTGAACCAGATCGTCGACCTCCTGGGCAAAAAGACGAAATTCTATTGTTTGCTCTCGATTGCTCTGGGTATGCTACTGATCCTGATTTCAAGAACGGAATGGCTGATCGGCTTAGGCTGTATCTTTACCGGATTTGCCTATGGCGTTATCCAGCCAATCGCTTACGACAAGACGACCCGCACGGCTATTCCATCGAAAGTAACACTGGCACTGGCTTTCGTGATGGCAATGAATTACCTGGCCATCCTGTTATGCCCGTTTATCATCAATGTATTCAAAGATATGCTCCACATAGAAACACAACAGTTCGCTTTCATATTCAATATGATCATTGCACTGGCTGCTGCTGTTTGGGCTTATATCAAACAGGATTCGTTCCTGTTTAACGATAAGTTTTAGATGATGTAACGGCTTCAACATTTCCGGAAATGGCATTTACATGGTGAAAGTTGACTTCCGGAAAAGCAGAAACGACTTTTCAACGTTTAAAGTCGGTTTCCTAGGCCTAAGAAAGCCACTTTCACTATTAAAAAGTCATTTCCGAGACCTCGGGAAGTCACTTTCAACGTTGAAAACCGGTTTCCGAGGCCTCGGGAAGCCACTTTCACCATTCAAATGCCATTTCCTAGGCCTAAGAAGCCTTTACATCCGATTTTTAATCATTAAAACGCCAATAATATGAAGAATAAAAAGACAGAAGCCAACCTAAGTATGATCGTATCCAAAACCTTCAGCGGTTTGAATGCGAATGCCCTCAAATATCTCCTACCCTTATGGATTGCTCCGCTGACAGGAGTTATGTTTCGTTGTGTATTCGCTGCCATTGTGTTCTGGATCATCAGTATACTCTGGAAACAAGAGAAAACAACCCGGCGGGAGAAGATAACCCTGTTCCTGCTGGGAGCGATCGGATTATATGGTTTCATGTTCTTTTATTTGCTTGGAGTCAGCAAAACAACACCGGTCTCCAGTTCGCTGTTCAGCAGCCTGCAACCGATTTGGGTATTCATCCTTTCCGTCATTTTCCTACGGGAACGTATTACGGCAATGAAGATAATCGGTATCGCGATCGGCTTGGGCGGCGCACTGCTCTGCATCCTGACGCAGAAAAGCGACGATTTGGCTTCCGATGCTTTTACGGGTAATATGCTCTGTTTGATCAGTTCTATAGCCTACGCTGCTTATCTGATCGTAAGCAATGTAGTATTGGGAAAAGTCAGTTCGCTCAATATGTTACGCTATAGTTTCCTCGGAGCAGCTGTATCCTCTCTGATCGTGATGGCTTTTACCGGTTTCGACGGCCATCTGTTCAGTCATTTCGAATGGACGCCTTTCCTTGTCCTGATGTTTGTCCTTATCTTTCCCACCACAATCAGTTATCTACTCATTCCGATAGGCTTGAAATATCTGAGTACTACGCTGGTTGCCCTCTACGGCTACATTATATTGATTGTTGCCACCATCGTCTCCCTTTCCATCGGTCAGGACCGTTTCAGCTGGTATCAGATGATCGCCATCGCACTGATCTGTTCGAGCGTCTATTTCGTTGAAATAGCGGAAAGCAAGGATAAAAGATAATTTTTTTCCCTTTCTTTGTAACAACTTATTCTTTGTTCCCGTCTACCTTATGAAGCCTCTCCGAAGTGCGCACGAGGAAAGGCGGAAACAAACAGAATTAGTAATCATTTAATACAATAGAAAGATGAAACGATACTTTGTTATCCTGGTGCTGATCTTGATCTGCCAGGCAGGAAACAGCCAGACAATGAACCAATTGTTCAACGAGTTCTCGAAAATAGAACAGATCAACCATGTCAAAATAGGCAATATCACTATGAAACTTGCCAGCCTGTTCACCGAAACGATGGGGGTAAACGGCATCGAAGTCCTCGAGTTCGGCAGTTGTAACAGCGATGTAAAACAACGTTTCGAAAAAGCGATCAAGGAACTGAAAGACCCCGACTTCGAGACAATGGTCACCTCCAACGAAAAAGGCAGTCGCACAAAGGTCATGGTACGTATCGAAAAAGACATGATCCGCGAAATGGTAGTCCTCACCACCGGCAACAGCAATGCCCTGGTACGCATCAAAGGTAAGATCAAACCATCCGATATAGAAAAAGTGGTGAAAGATCATGGGAATGGATGCTGAGAACTTCAAACGAAAGTTCCTCTCCTTCCACCCCAAGCTTTTCCGGATCGCCTACGCACTTGTTGAGAATAAAGCCGATGCAGAAGATATCCTTCAGGATGCTTACTTCAAATTATGGAACAAACGGGACGAACTGCCCGACATAGAGAATCCCGAAGCCTTCTGTGTCACCCTGGTCAAGAACCTCTCTCTCGATTTCCTTCGTTCCCCACGTGCCAACCGGCGGGAAGAAGAAATAGAAAGTGTATTTACGCTGGCAACCGATTCTTCACCGGAAAAGGAACTGGAAACGAAAGACAAGGAACAACAAATCCGGCAGCTGATCAACCGTTTACCCGAAAACCAGCGGCAGGTACTCCGCCTTAGGGGAATCGACGATTGCTCGATGGATGAAATAGAGCAGATAACCGGCCTGAATGCCGTAAATGTACGTGTGCTACTTTCCCGGGCACGAAAAGTAATCAGGGAACAATTTGAAAAATTATACGAATATGAACGATAAACAGATAGATGAATTAATCAACAAGGTCCTCCGGGAGGATCAAACGTTACCGGAAGGACTTTCCGAACGGTTGGAGCAGCAGATAGATGCCTGGGCCGCCGCCGAAAAGAAGGAGACGATCCGTTCATCTTTCCGCCGCCGTTCTCTCTACTGGCTCAGCGGAGCCGCTGCCGTAGCACTGTTATGCATAGGCATCTTCCAGTTTACTACCCCCAATGAGGAACACCAACTGGCAGATACGTATACCAATCCGCAAGAAGCCGCCATGGCCGCCCAGAAAGCACTCGCTTTCATGTCTGTAAACCTGAATAAGGGAATCGAACAAGTGAACGAAGCCCAACAGGAAATGAATAAAGTAAACAAAATACTGAATAAACATTTAAAAGATTAACAAGATGAAAACTAAAAATATATTGCTCATTCTCTTTCTGTGCTGCACAAGCATTTGCTTTGCCCAGAACAAACTTTTCGACAAATATTCCGAAATAGATAACGTCACCTCCGTCTATATCTCAAAAGCCATGTTCCAGATGATGCCCAAGATCGAAACAAACGGCCTCAACCTGATGAACCTGAAAGGGAAAATAGAAAGTCTGCAAGTCCTCACTACCGAGAACAACAGCATAAAGGAAAAAATGCGTGATGATTTCAAAAAGCTGATCAGTAAAGACCACCAGGAACTGATGCGGGTGAAAGACGGCAAGACACGCGCCACCTTCTATGTCAAACAGAAAGGAGACCTGATAAGCGAAATGATCATGCTGGCCGATACGGACAATAGCTTCAACGTAATCCAGTTATTGGGTAACTTCACACTCCAGGACATCCAGGAGATCACAAAAGAAATGAATAAGTAAAAATGAAGCGATTATAGACCATAGTAAATGCTCTAAAATGTTATATTTGCGGAATATAAGGGATTTACCTTGATTATCTAAAATAACAAACGAGCAGAGTAACGTATGAAAAGTGGAACAGAGAGGTTGAATGTACTGATTATCCTGATTGCAATGTGTTTTCCATCCGCCATTGCATTAGCTGATGAAGGAGCACATAAAAACGCATCGGGGGATATGACGGATTCCATATCCTATTCACGTCGTTTAATCCATCGGTTAGGTTTCGACGTGCGGCCGACTTATATTTTCCCTACCAATTCTTTCCTGAAAGGAGAGAATACGGAAATGGAACCCATCCGGCGGTCTGTCTCTGCACATTTAAAATACTCGTTCCAATACTATCCGAACAGTTACACAGACCGGATTTACAGAGGCTCCTACCAAGGTATCGGATTATCGGGATACTCGTTCCAGAATAAGGAAGAACTGGGAAATCCGATAGCTGTCTACGTTTTCCAGGGAGCCCGCATCAAACGATTCAATCCACGTTTGTCACTCAATTATGAATGGAACTTCGGCGCATCTTTCGGCTGGAAACCTTTCGATGAAGTTGAAAACCGGTATAATAAGGTGATCGGTTCAAAAATCAATGCTTATATCAATACGAATTTCTATCTGGACTATATCCTTTCAAAAGAAATAGACCTGACAGCCGGAGTCGATTTAACACATTTCTCGAATGGTAACACAAGGTTCCCAAATGCCGGACTGAACACGATCGGATTAAAAATCGGATTAGTATATAACATCAACAGGAAGGATGAATGTCTTTCCCGTCCCTTATTCCAACCTCCTGTCCCCCGCTTTCCCCGTCATATCAGTTATGATGTGGTCTTATTCGGTTCCTGGCGGCGGAAAGGAGTTTATGTAGGAGAAGGACAAATTGCTGCCCCCGGTGCTTTTGCAGTAGCGGGATTCAATATAAACCCGATGTACAACTTCGGATATAACTTCCGCGCCGGAGTATCATTGGATGGCGTTTATGATGAGAGCGCCAATATTTATGCCGACGAATATTCTTCGTCCGACCGCTTCTACAGGCCGCCTCTCAGCTACCAAATGGCGTTGGGACTTTCTGCCCGGGCAGAATATGTCATGCCTTATTTCACAGTCGGAATAGGATTGGGAGGAAATGTCATACATCGTGGCGGTGACCTGAAAGGTTTATACCAGGTACTGGCCCTCAAAGTAGAAGTTACCCGCAGTTCATTTATCCACGTAGGATATAACCTGCAAAATTTCCATACTCCCAATTACTTAATGCTGGGTATCGGATACCGGTTCCATAATAAATATCCGACATTCCACAGGTAAACCTACTTTCCTGTAATGATCTTCCGTATCTCGCTTAGCTTGTTCAACGCATCGATAGGTGTCAGGTTGTTTACGTCGAGATTCTTGATCTCATCGCGAACCTGGCTTAATACGGGGTCGTCCAATTGGAAGAAACTCAACTGGAAGCCTTCGGCAGCAGCGGCAATCTCCTTGACTGGTTTCGCTTTTACCTTACCTTTAGCTTTCTCCTTGCAATCGATTCCCTCCTGGCGGTTATCCGTTTCCAGTTGTTTCAGGATTTCGTTGGAACGTTTCACGATACTTTTCGGCATACCGGCCATCTTGGCTACATGGATACCGAAACTATGTTCGCTACCTCCGGGAACCAGTTTACGCAGGAATATTACCTTATTTGAAACCTCTTTCACCGAAACATTGTAGTTTTTGATGCGTTTGAAAGAACGTTCCATCTCATTCAATTCATGATAATGAGTGGCAAAAAGCGTCTTTGCACGGGCATTCGGATGCTCATGGATATATTCAACGATCGCCCAGGCAATCGAGATACCATCGTAAGTACTTGTTCCGCGGCCCAACTCATCGAAAAGAACCAGGCTGCGCGAAGACATGTTGTTCAGGATATTCGATGCTTCGTTCATCTCTACCATAAAAGTAGACTCACCGACAGAGATATTATCGGAAGCTCCTACACGGGTAAATATCTTGTCTACCATACCGATACGGGCAGACTCAGCCGGCACAAAACAACCTATCTGCGCCATCAGGGTAATTAATGCCGTCTGACGCAACAACGCTGATTTACCCGCCATATTCGGACCGGTAATAATAATAATCTGCTGCTTCTCACTATCCAGATACACATCATTGGCAATATAAGCCTCCCCCAACGGCAACTGTTTTTCGATTACCGGATGACGGCCCGACTTGATGTCGATTACATCCGAATCATCCACATTCGGACGGATATAGCGGTTACTTTCCGCCACTTTAGCAAACGACAACAGACAATCCAGACGACCTATCAGATTGGCATTCACCTGAATAGGTGGTATAAATTCTGCCAGACAGGTAACCAATTCGGTAAACAGGCGGTTTTCGAGGGCGAGAATCTTTTCTTCCGCTCCTAATATCTTTTCTTCGTATTCTTTCAGTTCTTCCGTGATATAACGCTCAGCGTTTACCAACGTCTGTTTGCGTATCCATTCGGCGGGAACTTTGTCTTTATGCGCATTACGCACTTCGATATAATAACCGAATACATTATTGAAAGCAATCTTCAAACTCGGAATACCCGTTTTCTCACTTTCCCGCTGCTGCACCTGCAACAAATAATCCTTACCGGAATAGGCAATGGCACGCAATTCGTCCAGTTCTGCATTGATACCTTTAGCTATCACACCACCTTTATTCAGCAAAGCGGGCGGGTCATTATTGATTTCTTTCTCGATACGGTCACGTATTTCGGTACAGGCATTCAACTGCTCACCGACACGGGAAAGGCTCGGTTCGTCGCTGGCCATACAGGCTTCCTTTATAGGTTCGATTGCCCGGAGAGCAACTTTCAGTTGCACCACTTCCCGGGGAGAAACACGGCCTACCGCTACCTTTGAAATAATACGTTCCAGATCACCGATCTGTTCGATTTGTTCATCCAGTATCTCCTTCACCTCCGGATGACGGAAGAAATAATCTACGACATTCTGCCGTTCCTGAATAGGTTTCACATCTTTCAACGGGAAAAGTACCCAACGCCGCAACATACGTGAACCCATCGGAGAAACCGTCTTGTCGATTACGTCCAGCAGGCTGGTTCCTTCGTCATTCATCGTACCGACCAGTTCCAGACTGCGCACGGTGAACTTATCCAGGCGCACATAACGGTCTTCTTCAATACGTGACAATGCTGTAATATGCGAAATATGTGTATGTTGTGTCTGATCCAGATAATAAAGGATTGCTCCCGATGCGACGACGCCCAGTTTCAGATGTTCTACTCCGAAACCTTTGAGATTCTTTGTTTCGAAATGTTTCAACAGACGGTCGTTGGCGGCATCGGCCGAGAATACCCAGTCTTCCATTTCAAAGGTAAAGAAACGGGGACCGAAGGCTTCTTCGAAACGTTTCTTATTATTACGCTCGATCAGAACTTCCTTCGGAGAGAAGTTATTGAGCAGTTTGTCGATATAGTCGATTGTTCCCTCAGCAGTCAGAAATTCACCGGTGGAAATATCCAGCAGGGAAATTCCACAAACATCCTTACCGAAATGAATGGCGGCAAGGAAATTATTTTCCTTATGATTCAGGATATTGTCGTTGATAGAGACACCCGGTGTAACCAACTCCGTCACTCCGCGTTTCACCAGCTTCTTAGTCATCTTCGGGTCTTCCAGCTGGTCGCAGATAGCAACACGTTTACCGGCACGGACCAGCTTGGGAAGATAAGTATCGAGGGCATGATGCGGAAATCCGGCCATTTCAATAAACTGGCCCGGCCCGTTGGCTTTTTTTGTTTGTACGATTCCCAGTATCTCGGCACCAATCACGGCGTCTTCGCCATACATTTCGTAAAAGTCTCCTACACGGAACAGAAGTACAGCATCCGGATGTTTCGCCTTTATATCGAAATACTGCTTCATCAATGGGGTTTCAACGATCTTTGCCACGGGATATATCTTTTATCATTTTATTTACAACCGCACAAAGGTACAAATTTTTATGAGAGAAAAATAACCTCCTCTTGCATCAGCTTCTTTATTAATTAGAAAACTTTCCTACACTTTTTAAATAAAAAATATAACTTTGCCAGCATGTCTGACAAGAAACATCTTAGAATCATGAAAAAAACTTTATTACTCGCTTCCGGCTTTATGCTGATTGTTCCTTTTGTACAAGCACAAAAGAACAAAGACAAAAAACCGAACATCGTATTTATTTTAGCAGATGACCTGGGATACGGTGACCTGAGCTGCTACGGACAGGAAAAGTTTGAAACTCCGAACATCGACCAACTGGCGCAAAACGGTATGCGTTTCACCCAGTGCTATTCGGGAACGACTGTCAGTGCCCCTTCCCGCTCCTGCCTGTTGACCGGTACACACAGCGGACATACTCCTGTTCGGGGAAACAAAGAACTCGACCCGGAAGGACAATTCCCGTTGCCGGAAGGTACCCGCACCATCTTCCATGTGATGCAGGATGCAGGATATAAGACTTCTGCCTTCGGTAAATGGGGATTAGGTTATATCAGTACTTCGGGCGATCCTAAAAACCAGGGTTGTGAAACATTCTACGGATATAACTGCCAGTTGCTGGCACATAGTTACTATCCCGACCACCTGTGGGATAACGACCAACGAGTGGAACTAAAAGATAATGTATTGGAAGTTCAATACGGAAAAGGTACTTATTCGCAGGATCTTATCCATTCAAAAGCACTCGATTATCTGGATAACCTCAAGGAAGACGAACCTTTCTTTATGTGGTATCCGACTATCCTGCCACATGCCGAACTGATCGTACCGGAAGACAGTATTATTAAGAAATTCCGTGGCATGTATCCCGAAAAGGCTTACAAAGGAACAGAACCGGGCAGTCCGGCTTTCCGCAAAGGCGGTTATTGCACACAGCTTCATCCGCACGCTACATTTGCTGCTATGATATATCGTCTGGACGTATATGTGGGACAGATTGTTCAGAAGCTGAAAGATAAAGGTTTATACGATAATACAATCATTATTTTCGCCAGCGACAACGGTCCGCACATGGAAGGTGGCGCTGATCCTGATTTCTTCAACAGCAACGGTATGTACCGTGGCTACAAACGTGACTTATATGAAGGCGGTATCCGCGTGCCGATGATTATCTCATGGCCGGGACATATCCAACCGGGAACAGAAACAAACTTTATGTGTTCTTTCTGGGATGTATTGCCTACATTCGAAGAAATCATCAGCCCGAAAGCTAAACAGAAAGAGATGGATGGCGTAAGCATGTTACCGTTGCTTCAAAACCGTAAAGGACAGAAAGAACATGAATTCCTGTATTTCGAATTCCAGGAAATGAACGGTCGTCAGGCTGTCCGTCAAGGTCCGTGGAAACTGGTTCACATGAATATCCGTGGCGATAAGCCTTATTATGAGCTTTATAACTTAGCCGCCGATCCTTCGGAAAGACATAACATCCTGGATAAATATCCTGAAAAAGTAGCCGAACTGAAAGAAATCATGGTTCGTGAACACATCGAAGACCCGAACTGGCCGTTGCTGAAGAAGTAAAACCATTGAAAATAGGGGATGTCCGACTTTTGGACATCCCTTCTACTTCTATTATATATTTACTTTTTTACCAACTTATGGCTGCTTCTTCCTTCCACAGTCTGTACTTCCATCACATAAATACCTGCCGGATATCCGCTATAAGAAAGCGTAACGGTTGAGTTATTACTTCCCGGCTGCTTTTTTAACAGGCGGCCGTTCATATCATACAAAGCAACTTCCAGAATAGCTACAGGAGAAGTTACATAAGCTGTACCATCCACATAGGAGACAGAAACATTCATATCCGAAGATATTTCTTCCGTCGAAGTCGGGTCGGCAGCCACCAGAATCTCGCCGGTCGTATTACCACCGCCTCTTACCCATTTCCATTCGCTGCCGTCACTGCTCTTATAAAGCAAACGGATACGGTCACCCGGAGCGATTGCTTTGGTAATCGTACAAGGTATCTCCTGCCCCACTCCGCGTTCTATCTCGATAGTGACAGGTTCTTCGCTGGAAATAAATTCTTTGGTATTTCCATCCTTATCCACAAGGGCTGCAACAAGATTACCGGTGAAATCACGGATACTCATATTTCCTACATAACCGTATTGAAGACCGAAAAGCTGGTTCTGTTCGAAATCGTCAGTCGTAGCAGACAGACCATTGAATACAGTACCCTCATTTTCACCATAGAAAAACACCAGTACGTCCTGATAGATCGAACCTTCCACCGGCTTCATCATGCTGATGATGGCATTCTGGTCGAGGGAGAAACCACCGCCGCTATTGCCACCTGTTCCCTGTTCTTCGGGTTCGAGAACCGATAGCAGGTAATAACCGTTCGCCAGTCCGCTCCAACCCCAGTTCACATGATAATAATCGGATGTATTGTATCCGTCGATAATAAACTGATGGCCTTCGTTCTGATCATTTTCACCACCATAGATGACAGGGCGATTATCATCCAATTCACCTTTGATGATAGACTCCCATTCAGCCGTCTGATAGTTTTCACGTTGCAATACATGAAGAGACTTATCGTATTTCATATAATTGACAAGGCCCTGGGCTGCTGTAATTGTCAGCGCACCACTGTTTCCGGGCGCGTAATTCATTTCCGACATAACACCGACATCATACATCAGAGTAGCTACATTCTGCGCCTGCTGGGTAGTGTATTGTCCGGCAGTATAAGTAGAAGGCATATTATCCCATTGGTAAGGCGTATTGAAAGTGGCGGAAAGAGATAAGCCATATGTCTGTGAAGTATAGGAATGACTGCCCTGTCCTACATCCGGCCATTTATGGTATTGCATGGCAATAGCAGTGGAAGTCGCCACGCAACCGGTCGGAGTACGCTGGCTGTTTACCACCGGGCAAAGATTATTATAAGGCGTCATCTGGTCCCACAACACAGTCGTCAGTAATACACCATCCGAACTCAGTTGCATAGTGCCCTGCCGCAACTGATTCCAGGCGGCAGTTATCTCTTTACCGGCTACCGTTTTATTTCCGCGCATCCAGTTAATCTGACGCTGATAACTATCAAACCATGAACGCAGGTTAACCGGCATGGAATCTTTCCGGAACGGTTCCTGCATACCATATCCCAGAATAGGATAAACAACGTCATCACCGGCAACGACCACAAAACCGTTATCATCGCCTTGATTAAACACATAAAAAGTAGCATCCTGCGAACCGGCATCCGATTTGGTAGCGACTCCGCCATCCGACCAGACTAACGTCAGTTTCGTAAGCGAGGATTTGGTCTGCGAACGATTGCTTTTCAGAAAACTGAGCGCAACGCTCCGGGCCTGTTCCACATCGACAGGGGCAGCGCTTATCGACATTGTCAACAAGGCAACCAGGAAAACAATAGTACATCTTCTCATTACTTGTAATTTTTATAGTTTAAATTTAGCTTGCTTGTCAGAGGTCGGGTTAAAGGCATTAATGGCGTTTCAAATTTATTGTCATTCAATAACAAAGAGGATGGAAAGAAGGTTCAATTTCCTCCGTAGGGAACTGTAATTTCCCAGGCAGGAAACACGTGTTTCCTATGGAAGAAACTAGAGTTTCCTGCTAAGGAAATTGTGACGGGGTAGAATGAGGCAAATAAGTATCCGCCGAAGCAGGCTCATTTTGTACGAGTCTTCGTTCAAAAAGAACAATAAACCCGGACCGAAGATTCGTTATGTGAAGTAAAACTAAATAAAATAACTAACTTTGTGGCTTTAAACTGAAAACGATAAAAAACGATTAGATATTATGGAGTACAATTTCAGAGAAATCGAGAAAAAATGGCAAGAATATTGGATTGCCAACGGGGTTTATAAAGTGAAAGAAAATAAGGATAAACCCAAATACTACGTGTTGGATATGTTCCCTTACCCATCCGGTGCAGGACTACATGTAGGTCATCCACTCGGTTACATCGCTTCTGACATTTATTCCCGTTTCAAACGGTTACAGGGTTTCAACGTATTACACCCAATGGGATACGATGCTTACGGCTTGCCGGCAGAACAATATGCCATCCAGACCGGACAGCATCCCGAAGTAACTACCAAACAAAATATCGCCCGTTATCGTGAGCAGATGGATAAAATAGGTTTCAGCTACGACTGGAGTCGTGAAATCCGTACCTGCGACCCGGAATATTATCACTGGACACAATGGGCATTCATCAAAATGTTCAACAGCTACTATTGCAACGATGAAAAGAAAGCACTTCCTATCGAAACCCTGATTGAAGCCTTTGAAACCGTAGGTACTGAAGGTCTGAACGTTGCCTGTGGCGAAGAATTAAGTTTCACCGCCGCTGAATGGAAAGCTAAAAGTGACAAAGAAAAACAAGAAATATTACTGAATTACCGTATCGCTTATCTGGGTGATACAATGGTTAACTGGTGTTCCGAACTGGGAACCGTACTGGCAAATGATGAAGTTGTAAACGGCGTTTCCGAACGTGGAGGCTTCCCGGTAGAACAAAAAATGATGCGTCAGTGGTGTCTGCGTGTATCTGCTTACGCCCAGCGTTTACTGGACGGACTGGATACCATCGACTGGACGGATTCATTGAAAGAAACACAACGTAACTGGATAGGCCGAAGTGAAGGTGCCGAAGTCAATTTCAAGGTAAAAGACAGCGACCTGGAATTTACCATCTTCACTACCCGTGCCGATACGATGTTCGGTGTTACTTTCATGGTACTGGCTCCCGAAAGTGAACTGGTTGAGAAATTAACAACTCCGGAACAAAAACAAGAAGTAGACGCTTATCTGGACCGTACCAAAAAACGTACAGAACGTGAACGTATTGCCGACCGCCAGGTAACAGGTGTGTTCAGCGGTTCATACGCAATCAATCCGTTTACCGGAGATGCAGTGCCTGTATGGATTAGCGATTATGTGCTGGCCGGTTACGGTACAGGAGCCATCATGGCTGTTCCGGCTCACGATAGCCGTGACTATGCTTTCGCAAAACATTTCAACTTGCCTATCATCCCGTTGATTGAAGGTTGCGACGTTAGCGAAGAAAGTTTCGATGCCAAGGAAGGTATCGTCTGCAACTCACCGAGACCGGACGTTACTCCTTATTGCGAATTGTCACTGAATGGATTAACCGTTAAAGAAGCTATTGCCGCCACCAAGAAATTTGTAGCAGAACATAAGTTAGGACGTGTAAAAATAAATTACCGTCTGCGTGATGCTATCTTCAGCCGTCAGCGTTATTGGGGCGAACCGTTCCCCGTATATTATGATGCGGACGGAATGCCTCAGATGTTACCGTTTGAAGCACTGCCTTTACAATTACCGGAAGTAGACAAATTCCTGCCGACTGCCACAGGCGAACCTCCATTGGGACATGCAACCAAATGGGCCTGGGATTCAGTCAATAAAGAAGTAGTTGAAACCTCCAAGATAGATAATAAAACAATCTTCCCGCTGGAACTTTGTACGATGCCCGGTTTTGCCGGTTCTTCCGCTTATTATCTGCGTTATATGGACCCTCATAACGACAAAGGTTTGGTAGATAAACAGGTAAATGATTACTGGAAAAACGTAGACCTGTATATCGGTGGTACGGAACATGCTACCGGTCACCTGATTTATAGTCGTTTCTGGAACAAGTTCCTGTATGATATGGAAGTTATCTGCGAGAATGAACCGTTCCAGAAGTTGATTAACCAGGGTATGATTCAGGGACGTTCAAACTTCGTATACCGTATCAAAGATACCAATACATTTGTCTCTCTGAACCTGAAAGACCAGTACGAAGTTACTCCTATCCACGTAGATGTAAACATAGTATACAATGATATTCTGGATATCGAAGCCTTTAAAAACTGGCGTCCGGAATATAAGAATGCTGAATTTATCCTGGAAGACGGCAAATATATCTGCGGATGGGCTGTTGAAAAGATGTCAAAATCTATGTTCAACGTAGTAAACCCGGATATGATTGTTGAAAAATACGGTGCAGATACATTACGTCTGTATGAAATGTTCTTAGGCCCGTTGGAACAATCCAAACCTTGGGATACAAACGGTATCGACGGTGTTCATCGTTTCCAGAAAAAGCTATGGGCTTTATTCTACGGAAATACCGACAGCCTTCAAATAACCGATGCCGAACCGACAACTGAAGAATTAAAATCATTACATAAACTGATTAAGAAAGTAACATTCGATATCGAGCATTTCTCTTATAATACTTCTATCAGTGCTTTCATGATCTGTGTCAATGAATTAAGCAGCTTGAAATGTAACAAGTGTGCTATCCTGGAGCAACTGGTTATCCTGCTTGCCCCGTTTGCACCTCATACGGCAGAAGAGTTATGGCACGAATGCGGTCATACGACTACGGTTTGCGATGCTCAATGGCCCCAGCACAACGAAGAGTATCTGAAAGAAAAGTCAGTTACCTACGCTATCTCATTCAACGGAAAAGCCCGTTTCAGTATGGAACTTCCGGCTGACATGCCCCGTGAAGAGGTTGAAAAGGCAGCTCTCAGCCATGAAAGTTCCGCTAAGTGGACGGAAGGCAAAACACCTAAAAAGGTTATTGTCGTTCCAGGTAAGATTGTTAATATCGTTATCTGATGAAAGCTGCTCAGTTTTATAAAATTTATTTTTCAATACAGGATTATCTGATGATTCTGTTCGGGACCTTATTATATGGTTTCGGATTCAATGCATTTATCCTGTCGAATGAAATTGTTACCGGTGGCGTTAGTGGTATCTGTGCGCTGATATTCTTCGCCACAGGCGGCGCCATACCGGTATCGGTTTCATACTTTGTTATCAATGTAGTCTTACTACTGGCCGCACTTAAAATATTAGGTTTTAAGTTCCTGATAAAAACCATATTCGGAGTATTCTCCCTTTCCGCTTCCCTTTCATTTTTTGAATGGCTGCTGAAAGGAAACCCGATTCTGCACGACCAGCCGTTTATGGCTATCATGATTGGTGCCCTCCTTTGCGGAGCCGGACTCGGACTGGTCTTTTCTGCAAACGGAAGTACGGGAGGTACCGATATTATCGGAGCTATCGTAAATAAATACAAGAACATATCCATCGGACGTGCCTTGTTATTCTGCGATTTCTTTATTATCAGTTCTTCTTTCTTCCTCTTCCATAATGTGGATAAGATCGTGTTTGGTTTCGTAGAAATGATAATCAGCAACTATGTCCTCGACATGGTATTGAATGGTAACCGTCAATCGGTGCAATTCCTCATATTCTCACAGAAATACGATGAAATAGCCGAACGAATCATTCACGACCTGGACCGTGGATGTACCATCCTGGACGGTGTCGGAGGTTATTCCCGCAAACCGGTCAAAGTTGTCGTATTATTAGCTAAGAAATCAGAATCAGTATCCATTTTCCGTCTGGTAAAACAGATAGACCATCAGGCATTCATCTCGCAAAGTATTGTCCGGGGAGTTTACGGAGAAGGATTTGACCAGATAAAAACATAAAAGATTCATTCAAACAATTAAAAGCACTTCCATACGTTATATATCGTACAGAAGTGCTTTTTTATTTAGACATTTACAGATATGAAACTCGTATTCGCAACAAATAACCAACATAAGTTGGATGAAGTACAAAAAATAACAGCCGGTCATACAGAAATAGTAAGCCTGGCTGCCATCGATTGTCATGATGACATACCGGAAACAGCCGATACCCTGGAAGGTAATGCACTCCAGAAAGCTCGTTACATTAAAGATAAATTCGGTTACGACTGCTTTGCCGACGATACCGGCCTCGAAGTAGAAGCGCTGAACAATGCTCCCGGTGTATATTCTGCCCGCTATGCCGGTCCCGGACATGATTCGGAAGCCAATATGAAAAAACTTCTCCGGGAAATGGAAGGGATGGAAAACCGCAAAGCCCGTTTCCGTACCGTTATAGCACTTATTCTGGATGGAAAGGAATATCTGTTCGAAGGCATAGTAAACGGTCAGATAACAAAGGATAAACGCGGAACAAGCGGATTCGGATACGACCCTATCTTTATGCCGGACAATCATACGGAGACATTTGCCGAAATGGGTAATGATATAAAGAATACAATCAGCCACCGGGCTGAAGCTGTAAAGAAATTAAGTGCTTTTTTATCTACATTATCAGAATAAATTATGAAGAAGATACTATATACACTTATATTCTTCTGCTTACTCGTTACGAATGCAGTAGCTCAAAAGGCAATAGGCCAATGGAATACTTATTTATCTTATTACTCAACAACTTTGGTTGCTGAAGGTAATAATCATGTATTCGGTGTAGCCAACGGTTCGTTATACAGTTATAATAAAGAAGATAACAGTATATCCTATTACTCAAAACAAACAGGGTTAAGTGACAATGATATAAATAATGTAGCATTCAACCCGACTACAAATACACTACTAATTACATATAGCATCAGTGGAAATATTGACCTATTGAGTGATAAAGGTATCTACAACCTACCTTATTTAATGAATAATTCCAATATTCAGGATAAGACGATTAACAGTATATTCATATATAATGAATACGCTTATTTATCCACCAATTTTGGAATTATGCTAATCAATATAGATAAAAAAGACATTACAGATACCTATAAGCTGAATAAAAAAGTATATTCTGTCTGTATTAAAGATGAGTATATCTATGCTGCTACAGAGAGCGGAGTAATCAGAGCTAAATTAGATAGTAATTTATTAGATCATAATAACTGGTCTGCTTATTCTCTCAATACTTCTATATTTAATAGTAATAACATCAGAAAAATAGTTTTATTCCAAAATAATTTATGTTTCTTTGTTCAGAATAGTGGAGTTTATTACCAATCTAACGGACAGATAAACATAATCTCTCAAAACAATCAATTAAAAAATTTACTTGTCCGGAATGAAAAGCTAATTACTTATACTGGTTCCACTCTTTATATCTATTCAAATTTTACGACTAAAGATGCTATTAATGTAGAAAATATCAATGATGTTACATCCGGTAAAGATGCTAATACATTTTGGATAGCTACCGGAATAAATGGTATAAAAGGAATTAAAAAGAGCAACGAACAATATACTACTATCCTGGAAAATACAAATAATGAATTATATTCTCCCAAACGGAATTATAATTATTTTATGACCATAGAAAACAATCAATTATATATTGTAGGTGGAGGCCGTAATTCTGATCGATTAAATATTCCCGGAACATTAATGATTTACAATGGAAACGAATGGTTTAATCTCGACGAAAACGAAGTTAATAAAGAAGTCAACAAACAATTTCCAGAGAATAACTTCATATTTACAACAAAAGATTACACAGGGATAGCAGTCGACCCCAAAGATCCTACCCATTATTTTGTTTCCGCTTATGGAGAAGGTGTATTAGAGTTTAGAGAAAATAAATTCGTAAAACTATACAATCATACTAATAGTACTATATCTCCCGCATTAAATAAAACAACTGAACAACAATTCACCTACAACCGAATAGGAAGTTTAACCTTCGATAAAGAAGGTAATCTATGGATGACCAACTGTGAGATAGACGATGGAAGCATCAAAGTATTAAAAGCAGATGGTACTTGGATTTCTCTGATTCATGACAAATTGAATCATGCTTATCAGGCAGATAAAATATTAATTGCTTCAAATAATCGAAAATGGATTAACTCTCCATCTCCAATTGGTATTTTCGTTTTAGATGATAAAGGAACGATAGATGACGTCAGCGATGATGAATTTGATTCATTTACAATATTCAAGAATAATAACGAAAGTATAGAAGCTGCCGGTTTCTATTGTGTTACAGAAGATAAGAACGGACAAATCTGGATTGGGACAAACAGAGGTCCTGTCTATTGTCTTAATTCCAAAGCTGAAATAAGTAAACTACAATTCTCCCGTGTCATTCGTCCGTTAGAAGACGGAAATGGAGAAGGTTATGCATTTCTGGATGGTGAACAAGTCAATGCCATCGCCGTTGACGGAGGAAACCGTAAATGGATAGGAACACAAAGTTCCGGTGTATTTTTAGTCAGTGAAGACGGGATGGAAACCATTTCCAACTTTACAACAGCCAATTCTCCACTCCCATCCAACCAGGTCAATACTCTAGCTATCAACCAGCAGACAGGAGAAGTCTTCATCGGTACCGAAAAAGGACTGGTATCTTATATGGGAGATGCCACGGAAGGCAGTGAAGATTATTCGGATATATATGCTTATCCGAATCCCGTTCGGCCGGAACAGAATGACCGTGTAACCATCGTCGGACTGATGAATGATTCAAATGTAAAAATAACCGACCTGAAAGGCAATATCATTTATCAGGGTAAATCGGCCGGCGGAACATTTACATGGGATTGCAGAAGAAAAGGTGGTGGCCGTGTTGCTACCGGAATTTACCTGGTATTATCAGCAACACCGGAAGCTAAAGAAAGTGTCGTTACTAAAATAATGGTAGTAAAATAAAAAATCAGCCCTGTTATCATGATGAATAACAGGGCTGATTTTTTATTATAAACCTAACTTCTCAGATATCTCCAACATCTTCCGAATCGGTTTAATAGCTTTTTTCTGCACCTCTTCGTCTACGAATATTTCCGGCATCTCATACTTCAGGCAGTTATAGAGCTTCTCCATCGTATTCAAACGCATGAAATTACATTCGTTACAAGCACAGGTACTATCGTTTGGCGGAGCCGGGATAAACTCCTTTTCCGGACTCTTTTTCCGCATTTCGTGAATGACACCGCTTTCCGTCGCTACAATGAACTGTTTCTTGTCCGACTTGATAGTGTGCTTCAAAAGTGCCGCAGTCGAACCTACGAAGTCGGAAACCTGTATAACGGGCTGTTTGCATTCCGGGTGGGTGATTACTTCTGCATTCGGATACTGTTTCTTCAATTCCAATATCTTTTCCAGTGAAAATTGTTCATGCACATGGCAGGCACCATCCCACAGCAACATATTACGTCCGGTAATACTGTTGATATAATTACCCAGGTTACGGTCCGGGCCGAAAATCATCTTCGTTCCTTCCGGGAAACTTTCAACAATCTGACGGGCATTCGTGGAAGTTACCACCACATCTGTCACCGCTTTCACAGCAGCTGTTGTATTCACATAAGAAATAACCACATGATCCGGATGCTGTTTTACAAATTCAGCAAACTCCGGAGCCGGACAACTGTCTGCCAGCGAACAGCCTGCATTCAGATCGGGAACCAGTACCTTCTTATCCGGACAAAGAATCTTCGCCGTTTCACCCATGAAATGAACACCGCAAAGAACAATGATATCCGCCGTTGTTTTAGCCGCCCACTGAGCCAGTGCCAGGCTGTCTCCTACATAATCTGCTATATCCTGTATATCTCCTGTCTGATAATAATGAGCGAGGATAACCGCATTTTTCTCTTTACGCAACTTATCGATGGCCTCCTTCAGATTTATATCTTTGGGAACCAGTGCGTCCATATATCCGATTGATTGATTCGTCAACATAGTATATCTATTATATTATTCCTGATTTCAATAGCCTATCAACAAGGTTATCACCAGTCTTTATTATTGATATTCTTACTATTAGTATAGTTATTAACTTCTTGTTGATAATCTGCAAAGGTAAAAACTTTATTCATTCCCGCCGAAAAACAAAAGCAAAACTTAGCTATCCGATGACAAAAAAGGTATAAATTATTTACCTTATTCTATAGGGGCGAGCAGAGAGTTTGTCACACCTCATTATCAAACGATTATCCTTAAAAACGGTTACAACCGGGAGTAAAAATATACTACTTTTGCCCTTGTGTTTGTCATAATTAACATTTGTATATATTTAGCGGATGGAAGAGTAAGTTATCATCCCGGTAACATTGAAATGCCACCCCGGTGTTGATGACGCGTCACCGGGATGACAATATTCAAAACAAATAGCTTTTATCATTAAAGTCTATTGCTTTTACGTTTAAAGTCTATTATCTTTGACCTTAGCCATAGGTACCCCCCGAACCTCCTTATGGATGTTTCGGCTATCGGCATTTACTATCGACGCAAACCGGTCGGAACATATCCGTCGTATCCGGCCATCAACTATTAGTTATCCACAATCATATATTATATTCTTATTAATCTTTAATTTTAAATTTAAATATGATGAATATGATATCCTGTTGAAACAGTTAATACATTTATCTTACAATATTTGTTTGGAGAGTTATTAAAGTATATGAACCGGTTATCAAGAGGATACTAACATGAATAATGATATTTTAATTGCTGTATATCTTTATATTACGTACTTTATTAGTTTTATGTTGATAACCGGTTGTGTGTAAAAGTTTATATCTCCGGATGGTTGTTGAAACGTGTATAACCCTTGTTAATAGCTCGTAATAAATAAGGGGTTATAATTGTTGCATAATTAAAACAAGGGGGTGTATAACGGAGATTCTGAATAATGCAAGAACTTTTTTTCATTTTGTGTTCACCACTTATCAATACCTTTTCAACGGCATATCCACATTAATTCGCTACTTTTGCAACCAAAGAAAATAGCTATGCGTAAACTGAAGATAACAGAAATGAACCGCCTCACGCCGGAGGCTTTCAAGGAAAGTAAAAAGATACCTTTAATTGTTGTACTTGACCATATTAGGAGCCTGAACAATGTCGGTTCCGTTTTTCGTACTTCCGATGCGTTCCGGGTAGAGGCTATTTATTTATGTGGCATTACAGCCTGTCCTCCTCATGCAGAGATTCACAAGACGGCTTTAGGGGCGGAAGAAACGGTCGACTGGAAATATTTTAAAGATACACACGAGGCTGTTGATAACCTGAAACAACAAGGGTATGTCGTATGTGCCATTGAACAGGCAGAGGGAAGCGTGATGTTGGATAAGTTGTTGTTAGACAGAAATAAAAAATACGCTATTGTCATGGGAAATGAAGTAAAAGGTGTTCAACAATCTGTTGTTGATAACTGTGATATGTGTATTGAAATACCTCAGTACGGGACAAAACATTCATTGAATGTGTCGGTAACAACCGGGATTGTTATCTGGGATTTCTTTAAACAGTTGTCAGAGTAATCCTCTTTCCACCAGGATAACGACCCGTTCCGTCATGGCATCTTTTCCTTTCGGGTCGTATTCGGATTTCAGGCTGGCTCCGAACATACCGGCAAACAGGTTCCAGAAGCCGGCCCTGAAACTACCCAGATAGGCTTTCAACAGGTTATAACTGGATTGGTTACATTCCCTGTCTATCAGTTTGATAAGTAATTTGCCTTGCGAGAAAGTCAGTTTTTTCAACTCCGGTTTATATTCTTTGAACAAGTCTTTTTCCATCCGCTTCAGATGAGCCTGGCGGGCTTTGTCATCGGGAAGGGTTTCCATATATTCGTACGTTTCTATTAATGTTTCGTAGACCATCTTGGCATAAGGTAACGTACGTTTGACATCGCGGACCAGTTTGTTATACTTTTGTTCTTCCCGTTTGTTTTTAAAACGAACTTGCGGAAAGACAAAGACTTCCTGCAAGTTAACAACGGCAATGGTATCTTTCCCGTCGACATACGCTCTTTGTACACCTTCGGGAAGTGTATTTATTTTCAGCTTCTGCGCCTGGCTTCCGACTGCACAGAATAGAAATAAAATCAGGATTTTATACCATCTCTTCTTTATCATCGTTTACAAAAGTAGGTGATTTACCAATAGCCTGTACCGGTTTTACAGAATTTGACTAATTATATGGAAATGATAATTTAGTTGTTAATAAGTTGTCAAGTCAATAAGAATCATTATATTTGCTCCGATTCTGATAATGACAAAACGGTATGACTATGAACATTGAATAGTATTTTGCATTAAAAGAGCGTTTATTTATTAACAACCAAAAATATCTTATCTATGAAACAATTGTTTTTATGTCTCCTGTTGGGGATTTCTCCCTGTTTGTATGCTGTTAATAACCTTCGTTTACCCGGTGTCCGTTGTATGGGAATGGGCGAATGTGGTGTTGTGCAATCTGCACTTTTTAATCCTGCGGTAGTTGCTTTGGACAGTTATAAGTCTTTTGATATCAATTACTTTAATTATTACGGACTGAAAGAACTGGGGACGGTGGGAATGTCGTTCAGTTATCCGAACAACTTACTTTCTGCGGGTGTTAATATCTCTTCTTTCGGTTATGACCGGTACCGGGAAAGTATGTTTCGTGTTTTCCTGGGAAAATCGTTGACTGAAAAATGGACGGTCGGTATCAGTATTCAATATACATTTCTTCAGACCGAGTTGGTTGAAGAAAAGCCGCAATACTTGTCAACCGATGTCGGTATCTTGTTTATTCCCGTTGAAAAGCTGTTGATTGGTGTGTTGATACAGGATTTTCCATCTGTCAGCATTCAGGAAAAAGAGATTGATATAGAGTCTTTTATATCCTATTCATTACAAATAGGTTTTCAATGGGAAGTAATTAACAATCTGTTAATAGCCGGAAATGCGGAGACGAATAAACAGACTGTATTAACAGGTTGTATCGGCATGGAATATCAGTTGCTTACTCATTTTTATGTACGCACCGGCATTAAGACAACCCCTCTTCTGCCTACCCTGGGAATAGGATACCGGTTATCAGGTTTTATTGTAGATGTGGCCGCTCTTTATCACCCGGTGTTGGGAATAAGTACCGGTATTGGTTTGAAGTATTGTTTTTAACGGAATGATCACTATGAAAAGATTGTTGACAACTCTGTTGGTATACCTGTTTATAAATAGTTATAACCTTAATAGTCAGACTATATATTCTGTTGATAAGTGGATGGAATATATAGAAGAAATGGCTTCTGAAACGGAAGATGAAGCACAGATTGAAAACCTGTATTCGGACCTTTCCTATCTGTCGGAACACCCTTTTGAACTGAACAGTGTGACCGAAACTGAACTGAAACGCCTGCCTTTCCTGTCCGACCAACAAATAAACAGCCTGTTGGCTTATCGTGTGAAATATGGAAAGCTGGTCACTCTTTATGAACTGAAGAATGTGGAAGGAATGGATTTTTCAACGATTTCTTTATTGCTTCCGTTTGTTTATATCGGAGATATATCGGTTAATAAGCGGCCCTTTTCTGTTAAGAACATGTTGAAGTATGGTTCTAATGAGTTGCAAATCAGATATGATAAGTGTTTTCAACAGAAAAAGGGATATTGTTCATATCCGGATAGTATCTTGCAGCAATATCCGAACCGGAAATATCTGGGGGAACCTTTCTATCATTCCCTGCGTTATTCGTATACTTTTGATGACAGGCTCCAATGGGGAATGGTAGCTGAAAAGGATGCCGGTGAACCGTTTTGGAATAACCATCATAAAGGCTATGATTTTTATTCGGTACACCTGTTTTTCAAAGATATGAATAAATGGTTGAAAACTTTGGCCATCGGTGATTATAAGGTTTCTTTCGGGCAAGGTCTGGTTATCAGTAATGATTTTACTCCCGGCCGCAGTTCGATAGTGGCACAGGCGGAAAGACGCAGCAATGGTTTCCGTCGTCACTTTTCAACAAATGAAAATGATTACTTTCGCGGAGTAGCTTCTACTTTAGTATTAAAACAGGTATATATCAGTTTGTTATATTCGTATAGAAAGTTAGATGCCGGTGTTGATAACTATGAAGTCAGTACATTTAAAACAGATGGTTTGCACCGACTGGAACGGGATTGGAAAAAGAAACATACGGTTCCTATGCAGACATACGGCGGAAATGTACACTATACGACTTCAAATCTTTCCGTTGGGTTTACAGCTCTCTCCTACTCTTTCGGAAAATATCAGGTACAACCGGACCCGAAACCTTATAATCTTTTCTATTTCCGTGGAAACGATAATATCGACATAAGCGTCGATTACATGTTTAAAACAAAGAAAATAAAGTTTTACGGAGAAACAGCCATGTCCTCAAACAAGGCAGTTGCCACATTGAATGCCATCCGGTTAACGCCTGTCTCCTATTTTTCTTTATTGTTGCTTCATCGTTATTATGACAAAAAGTATCAGGCTTTTTTCGGGAATGCTTTCGGACAGCATTCATCCGTACAGAATGAACAGGGGTTTTATACCGGGATGCAGTGGACGCCGTTTGCCCGTTTCAAATTGTCGGCGTATGCGGATTTGTTCCGTTTCCCCTGGTTGAAATACGGTGTGGATGCTCCTTCTTCGGGCCAGGAATATATGGTTCAGCTGGATTATAATTCGGGAAAGAACTTTACGACTTATTTACGTTATAAATACAGAAAGAAAGAAAAGAACCGGACGTTGGAAAATGAATCGGCATTGAGTGTTCTGCCTTATTCCCAGCAGCGTATCAGACTGCAATTGCTTTACGGAATGCAATCGATATGGGTGTTGAAAACATCGGCCGACGGTGTTTATTATGATGAAGGAAAAGGAAAACGAAGTCTCGGGTGGATGATTTCGCAAGGTGTGGGCTGGAAACCGTCTTCTCTCCCATTCCAATCAGATATTTACCTGGCTTATTTTCATACGGACGATTATTACAGCCGTATCAATTCGTATGAGAAAAATATATTGTATGCTTTCAGTATGCCTTCGTTTTATGGGAAAGGAATCAGGTTGTCATTTTCTTTCCGATGGGATATACTAAAGAAACTTTCTCTTTCTGCTAAACTGGGACATAGTTATTATGCAGACCGCGACTTAATCGGTACGGATCAGGAAGAAATAAAAGGACATAATAAAACGGATATGTATATGCTTTTACGGTATAAGTTTTAGAATATATATTTACAATTCAATATCTAATTTATGCCTGATGGAATCCTTTAGTATTTTAGTAAACTTTTCAGCACCTTCTTCTGATAAATGATCGCCGTCTTTGAAATCGTTATCATTGAATCGGTCATCTTTTAGAAAGTTGAAATAAAATACATTTTCGTGATTCTTATCCAGCTCTTTTGCGGTGGATAATAATTGGTCGAGTTGATGCTTATCCAGATGCTCATAATAACTATGCCAGGTTGGTGTAGTGACAAGAATTAATTGAATCTGTTTATCTTCACAGAACTGAATGATTTTGTGAAGATATTTCAGATTATCATCCAAATTTTTCCGGTTGTTTAATGTATGTCGTTTGGCTGCTTTTATACCACTTACTTCCAAATTATCTTTTGAAAATTTGTTTACTCTGAATCCTAAAGGAGAATATTGTGAAGTATCCTCTTTCAGATAGTCTTTTATTTTCTCATAAGTAATGCTGCTCGTTATTTCCACACTGTATTTATATTTTTCATATCCCATATAAATACCATAATATTTTAACCGGGATTTGTCCGTATTATCCATCTTGTCCTGAAGTGTACAATACGAAAAAGAAAGGATAACGCATTTTAAATTATTGTACATATTCTCATATTTGGTCAATACAAAATAGTCACGTTCCAAATCCTGTGAAGAATTTGCGAAATTGAAAGCGCTGTTGGTCAAGTATAAAGGATTGACTCCCGACATACAATGTGAATTACCCAATATGAGTGTATTCAGGCTATCTGCATGCTGTGACATCCATTCGTTTTTATATTTGTAAGTGTTCGGTATTTGCCGGATAGCATACTCTAACAGGATGAACAGTATCAGGATAGGTATCAGAAAGATAATTAATCGTTTTATAAATTTCTTCATATCGTTTAGAATTGAAAATAAATGAAATCGGCCGGTGTACCTTGCAGAAAGACGATTATAAAAATCAGGATATAATAGATTCCCCAACGGACCACAGGTGATTTAATCTCTTTATTTATCTGTAATGCATGTTCTTTTTCCCGTTGCATCCATTCAACAATGAGTAGCACTAAGCAATATATCAACGCTCTTTTGCCGTGCGGAAAGGACACCTCGAATAAAGACGGGGAAAAAAGGCGTGCTAAATAGTCGGATGCTTCGCCGATGTCGTTGGACCGGAAAATAATCCATCCGATAAGGACAAGGAAGAAGGTGGAAAACATCTGTACAGCTTCTTTGAAAGAGGGTAAAAGTTTACCTACGGCGATTACATTTTTCGTATATCTCCTGTTTTTATTGAGCAGCAAGAGAGGCATAAACAACAAGGCATGATAAATACCCCATAGAATGAACGTCCAGTTTGCCCCATGCCAGAGTCCGCTGATAATGAATATGATGAAAGTATTTCTGATTACTTTTGTTTTCTTGCAACGGCTTCCTCCCAACGGGATATAGATATAATCGCGGAACCAGGTGCTTAATGAAATATGCCAGCGTCTCCAAAATTCGGATATGTCTCTTGAAAAATAGGGATAATTGAAGTTTTTCATTAAATCTATTCCGAATAACCGGGCACATCCGATAGCAATATCCGAATAACCGGAAAAATCTCCGTATATCTGAAAAGTGAATAAAAGACCGCCGAGTAAAAGAGTAAAACCACTCTGATACTGATAACTGCCCCATATTTCATTGACTGCCATCGCACAATTATCGGCAATGATCATCTTCTTAAAAAATCCCCATAACATCTGCCGGCAACCGTCTATTGCCTTACTGTAGTCGAATGTACGTCGTTTATAAAATTGGGGTAACAGATTGGTAGCTCTTTCTATGGGACCTGCCACCAGCTGCGGAAAGAAACTGACAAAAGCGAAGAATGCAATCGGATCATGACAGGCGGATATTTTCTTCTGATATACGTCGATGCTATAGCTTAAAGCCTGTAAAGTATAAAAACTAATACCTACGGGAAGAAGTACATCCAGTGTTATCCAATCCGGTTCAAACCCTAATGAATGTAATGCAGTTTCAATATTGGTACTGAAGAAATCAAAATATTTGAACGTTCCCAGGATACCTATATTGAGTAAAATATTGATCGTGTTGATTATCTTCTGTTTCTTCCGGTTTTCTTCGGCCCGTTCGATGAGAAGTCCGCTGACAAAACAAAAGGAACTGGTCAGTATGATCAGAGAAAGAAAACGTATATCCCACCAGCCATAAAAGATATAGCTTGCTGTTACGACAAGGAAGTTCTGCCATTTCAAATGCTTGTCTGCTAACCAATATACAATGAAAACGATCGGCAGGAAGCAAATGAATTCTATGGAATTAAACAGCACAATATAAAAAGTTATGTCACTGATTCCCTGAAGTGACAATTGTTATAAAAGAAAACGCAGGAATTTACCGGTTTTTATCGTATCAACAGTCAGTCATCACAGTTTACAGCACACAATAAGGCACCCTGGTATATCACTACTTACCCGTAACAGGTAATGTGAAATACTAGTGTGTCGAAATTCTATAAACTATGAAATATAAACTGAAAAGGATAAAGCCGGACGCTTTCTATGATAAATATCGCCTATATATGATCATCGATCAGTCGCAAAAGTAGTGAAACATAGCTTATTGCCTATTTAATTAATAATAAATTATGTTTCAATAAAGCAAGGGGGATGATTCTCTTTTTAGCTTTTCTTCCTTGGTAATTATAAGGTCTTTTGTAGCTTTGTATCCGTAATTCAGGAAATATTGTTCTGTTCTTTGTTATATAGAGAACTTGATAGATAAAAACGTATTAGATATGTCAACGATTCTTTTTGATAAAATAGTGTTCGGTCCGGTACATAGCCGGCGGTTGGGTGTTTCTCTGGGTATGAACCTGCTTCCTGTGGACGGCAAACTTTGTTCTTTCGATTGCATTTATTGCGAATGCGGACTGAATGGGGAACGGCGTACACGTACCAAATTGCCGACCCGTGCAGAAGTGAAGGAAGCATTGACGGAAAAGTTATCGGCTATGCAGGCCGAAGGAATTGCTCCCGATGTGATTACTTTTGCCGGTAACGGAGAACCTACCATGCATCCGGAGTTCGAAGGTGTTATAGAAGATACGATTGCCACCCGCGACCGTTTCTTTCCGAATGCCAAGATTGCTGTCCTATCCAATTCAACCATGTTGCATAAGGAAGGAGTATTCCGGGCATTGAATAAAATTGAAGATAATATCCTGAAACTCGATTCTGTGCTCGACAGCCGGATACAACAGTTGAATGCTCCCAATTCTCCTGCTTTTACATTCGATAAATTGCTCGGACAGTTATGCCGTTTCGAAGGAAATCTGATTATCCAGACTATGTTCCTGAAGGGCGAAGTGAACGGCGAATCAGTGGATAATACAACCGAAGTAGAAATAACCGGCTGGCTTGAAGCCTTGAAGCAAATCAAACCGAAACAGGTAATGATCTATACCATCGACCGTGAAACTCCTTTGAAAGGACTTAAAAAAGTTCCCAAAGAAGCATTGGACGCCATAGCCGACCGGGCACGGAAAGAAGGGTTTGATGTGACGGTTTCCTATTAAAGAGATGAAAGGCGTTTCTCAAAACTATCACAGGGATAAAAGAACTATCATACTATCATATTTTTATATAATATACCTATAATCAATAGGTTATCCTATGATAGTTCCTGTTTTCAACTGTCATTTACCTATCATGCAACTATCATAGTCTTATCCTGAAACCCAATATATGCTTCTTGTTTTACTGAAATATATGACTTATTATCAGCGAAATAGTTATTTATGTTGCTCGAGACCCGGGTGTCGACAATATTGAGACCCGGGTCTGGGCACGGTCAACATCCGGGTGTAAAACAGGCTGAGAAGGGCATCTTGAGAACAAAAAGTATGTATTCCTGTGAGATTAGTCTATATATTTTCGCAAAATATATAGTAGGGAAAGCAATATATAAGTGCGATTTATCCTATTTGTAAAGCCTTTTTTAGGTCTTAAACAATGTATGTTTAATTAAAATATAGTCCAAATGATGGTTTTATGACAGTATTATGATAGTTGAAAATGGCAACTGTCATAGAATAACATATTGATTATATGCGTATTGTATAAAAATATGATAGTATGACAGTGCATTTGATGAAGCATTATTATGAAACTCCAATATAGAAATAATTGAACTAATTGCTCTATTCATTAACACATTAGTAATGTTTGTTCATTATTGTTTGATGCCGCGAACGGTTTTGAAAGTCTTATCATTGCTTAGTTTGAAGAAATAAACACCTTGCGGGAGATTACCTGTCTCTATCCATTCTGCCGGATCGGTTAATTTCCGGATCAGTTTTCCGTCGGATGAATAAATTTCAAGGCTTTTGACTTGCTGGTAATTATTTATCTGTATCCGGTCTTTGAATATTGCAGGGGTGATATGGAAATCGGTTGTTTCCTGTATACTCTCCGTATTTACATTTGTTTCTGCTGTAGCTGTGGCTGCTCTGCTTTCTTTTGAATCGTATAGAGCAGAAACACTGTAGTCATGCTTGCCTCCGGTGACATTTTTATCTGTGTGTTGTAATGTGGAAGCAGGGATAGAAGCTAGTAACATCTGGTCTTTGTATATGTTATATCCGGTAATAGCAGGGAAAGCCGGAATCTGTATATCACTGTTTGCTGCGGGAAGGGGAAGTGTCGGTTCACCTTCTTCGGAAGTGACGGTAGCAGACAGGATAAAATTAATATTGAATTCTTCGTCCAGCAGATATTCCCATTCGTTTCCGTCAAAAGATACCAGATTCCCTTTTCCGTTAATGGCCGGACCATTATCTACGAAAGCAGGATAAACCGAACGTCCGTATTTCCTGGCATAGATGGAAACGATCAGATCCTGGTTGGCATCAATCGTGTAAGGTGTTTTCAACTCTATCGTGTTGGACCGGTTGGCCGTCAGATTGGTTATTTCCTGTTGATAGGTCCGTTCTCCTTGTTTGATAAAGATGGCATAATTCACACTGTAGACAGGAATGAATTTTACGTTTACCAATTTCTTTTTATGTATGTTTATCAATTCTTTAGACTCCCATCTTTGACCGAAATAAAAAGGAGTGCCATGGTATCCGATTTGTGCGTCCGAATTTTGTGTACCCCAGCTGATCAACTGTGTATATACAGGTGCATTCCATTGAATAAGAACATTATTGGAAGAAATGGATTGGGCAGTAACATTTGTCGGTGACTTATAATTGATAAGGCTCCCCTCCTCTCCGGTTTGCGACAAACCGGGAATTGTTGTTGCACCGGTGTTCAACGGATCGAGCCAGATATCCATACGTCCGGTATCAGCTTGGCTGTATTTATCCCAGTGATAAGAAAACTTGCCGTATAAGTTATTGCCGCTTGTCAGGCGGCAAGTAGAATTACCGCCGGTCAGTGTACCTACTATCTGCTTATTTTCATTGAAAAGCGGCGAACCGGAAGAACCGCCTTCCGTGATACTGTGCCCGTTGGTTGTTTTGTCGAAAATGACATTCCAATGGGCATTGAGAGCTCCGGCTTTGGATAGATTATCTATCCAGGTCGTTGTTTTTACCGAGTGATTACCGAAGGTCGATATTTTCATATAATCGCCGGAAGGATGATGAATATTCACTCCGGATGAAGTAGCCGTTTCACTTCTGTCCCAACCGTTGAAATGTACATTATATTCTGCCGGGATCTTGTCGTTCAGCAATAATAATAGTCCGTCGGAACCGCCCTCTATCGGAATACTTACAATCCGCCGGCAGCCGGTCATTGTTTTATGTCCGGCTATTGGCGAAGCGTTTTCGCATCCGGTATGTTCAAAATGGAAATAAAATACCCATTGGTTTAGATCTGTTTCCGAAGCAGTTGTTCCGTTATCGTAATCTTGTGTACAATGGAAAGCCGACAATATATAAGGTTTCATGTCTTTCGCCGTGTTGTTCACCAGTGAACCGGAACAGAGGTATCCAGCCTTCCCTATTTTCTCAACCATCATGCAAACACCGTTCTTTTCGTGTTGCCACTCCTCTCCTTCTTCGCAGTTGATATTGACCATGCAGGAACCGGAAGTTCCCGGACCGGTACTCCGTAAGTCAGTAGTTACATGCAGATGATTGTATCCGTATCCTATCTGATTAATGGCTATACGGGCTTTTTCGTCCGAAACAGGCGGTTCGTATTCGAGAATGATATCATCGCCGGCCACAAATTCCGTAGCAAATGATTTTCCGTCCGGATTGGTTTGCGAAGTATAGGCTCCCAGTAAATGCGTCTTTTCTGCATTGTATATGAATAGTTTTCCGCCTTCCGGCAGGTAAAATGTTTCGTAATATAACATTAAGGCAATCGCCCCTTTTGCCTGAAGGCGAAGCTGCCAGATTTTTTCTCCGCCGGGCAATACCCACCATTCTCCGGCATTTTCCATATTCAAATCCGTATCTATCAATGCAGAAACAGCCAGAGGTGCTCCCTGGCTTACCCGCCATTCATCGACTGCTATCCTGTCTTCCACACTGAAATTTACCGGTATCTGAACAGCCGGTTGCCAGCTTTTCAACGGGTTCTGATAGTTGAAACTAACCGGTTTTCCTCCTTCGCTTATCTGCGACTTTGCTTTGCCGGGGCAAAACAGGAATAAGCAGATGATACTTATATAAATGCAGTGATAAAACAGTTTGTAACGATTCATTATAATTTGATGTAGATACGTTTCTTATATAACCAATATCCTGGTATCCAGTTCAATACGACAAACAAAATAGCCCATGCCAACGAACCTCCGAAGTTTCCGAAGAGCGGGACCAGGATATCTGCATATATGTACGGTGTCACTCCGCATTTATCGAGTACCACTGCAAATACATCTCCCTGTACATAGAGATATAACGGATTAATCCCGAAAGATTCGAAAAACAGCGACCATTTCTTTTTGCCGTTTATGTCGATGATCCAGATCAGCAACGCCAGAAACAACGAGCCGAATCCGCAAGTGGTTAATACAAATGTACTGCTCCATAGTTTTTTATTGATCGGGCAGCCGTAACTTAGCAGGAATCCCAGGAACAGAATAATTGTTCCAAAGATAAACAAATTCCTGATAATTAATTCATTGTTCTTCTTACAGTCGAGAATCATTTTACCCACATAGAAACCGAGCAATACATGCCCGATACTTCCCAGGCAACTCAGCAACCCTTCCGGGTCAAAGGCGATGCGGGTTCCGTCTGCCAGATAATCATGGTACATATGCGTATTTCCGAACAGTGCACGGTCGACTATTGCAATTATATTATTTTCCGACAACGTCTGGCTGCCGGTAGCGGCTAAAAGTATCCAGTAAAACAGCAGTATTCCGGCTGCTGTCTGTAAAATATATTTATGCTTAACGGATAATCCGATCAGTGAGCCGATCCCGTAAGCCAGTGCCAGCCGCTGCATAACTCCTAGGATACGCAGGTTTTCGAAATTGGAAAATCCGTTGTAGCAGAGATGTCCGAATAAATTCAAGGCAAATCCGACCAGGAAGATCAGCACGGTCCGTTTCAGTACTTTCGTAACGCTTTCTCTGGATAATTTGAAGTCGTATTTCCGCAATGAAAAGAACATGGAAACTCCCATAATAAACATAAAGAACGGGAATACCAGATCGGTAGGAGTGAGGCCGTTCCATGATGCATGCCGTAGCGGAGCATATACATATCCCCAGCTTCCCGGATTGTTCACCATGATCATCCCTGCAATTGTAATACCTCTCATTACGTCCAGTGAGAGCAGTCTTCCTGATTGTGCCATAATTTTAGATTATTCGGTTATAAAACGCAAATGTAAGTAAAAAGAATAGGATTATATAGAGAATAAAATGGAATAAGAATTAATATATTGAAGGTGGATTAAGTAAAATATCTCTATCCTATTGATAGGGGTATTTCTTGTTTTTCATGTCTTCACAATAGTGAAAACGGAAAAGATATGAAACGATTGTTGTTATGGATGGTGTTGTTGCTCCCTGTTGTTGCCGGGGCAAAAGAGGAAGAGGCATTCAGGAGATGGGAATTTGCTCTTTCAGGAGGGTTGAATAATAACTACTCCTGGGAGGTGGAGCCGGCGTTTACTTTCTTTGTTTGCCGGTATGTCGGTATAACAGGAGGTGTTAATTTTACAGGACAGTTTTACGATGAATATTATTCCGGCTCTGCTCCGGGAAACATGAGATGGTATATCGGTTCGGATGAATCGAATGTAAAACGGATACTTTTCCGTCCGGCTCTCCGGTTGCGTACACCCAATATAAACAGGTGGGGAGATCGTGACCTGAAGGTGACGTTCAATATGGAACCCGGCGTATATATGGTTGTTCCTGCCAACGAAACGCTTCGGGTGGGTTATGAAAATGAAAAACAACCCACTCCGGCTCTGCATACGGAAGATATGACTAACCTGAATGGGGATTGGTTATATTGGAATGTAAGGAGTTTTATGCAGATCGAAGTAGAAAGCTGGGTATTTTCAGCCGGATATACCATTTCTAACTATGATGTGTATGGCGGTCGCCGTAACCTCGTGATTGAACGGAAACCGTTGAACGATATGCTATGGAAAAAGAAGATGACGCATTCGTTCTTCCTTTCCATAGGCATTCAGTTTTAGAAATTATTTTACAGCTTCTTCCGCTTTCCTGACGGCTTCGTTGATGTTGGAGCAGATATTATCCGGTCCGATCTTCTTGTCGAATCCGGATTTGGTTAATACCCGGCGTACATCTTCGTTTACTCCGGATAAGATCATATGGATATTTTCTGCTTTCGACAGACGGAACAGGCTTTCCAGGTTATGCAGGCCGGTCGAATCCATGAACGGGACTTTGCGCATGCGGATGATACGCACTTTAGGTTTGTCGCCTATGATGTTCATGACGTCGTCGAACTTATTGGCTATACCGAAGAAGAACGGACCGTCGATTTCGTACACCTCTACGCCTTTCGGTAAAGTCAGCACTTCTTCATCGTGATGGATTTCTCCTTCATCGGACAGGTCGATCTCGTCTTTGGAAACAGACACATGCGTCGTTTCCGCTACCCGTTTCATAAACAGGAACATGGCGATCAGCAAACCTATTTCAATGGCGATGGTCAGGTCGAAAATAACGGTCAGGAAGAATGTGACCAGCAAAACAGAAACATCACTTTTCGGATTCTTCATCAACGAACGGAAGGTACGCCATTCGCTCATATTATAAGATACAATAATCAACACCCCTGCCAGGCAAGCCATCGGAATATGCTTGGTAAGCGGTCCGAGAAACAACAGGATCAGCATCAGTACGACTGCATGGATAATACCGGCAACAGGTGTACGGCCTCCGTTGTTGATATTGGTCATCGTACGGGCAATTGCTCCGGTAACGGGAATACCTCCGAAGATGGGAACAATGATATTGGCAGCTCCCTGGGCGATCAGTTCCGTGTTCGAATTATGTTTATCTCCCGTCACACCATCGGCTACAGTTGCTGAAAGAAGTGATTCGATAGCTCCCAGCATGGCGATGGTAAAAGCCGCAGGAAGCAGGAGATTGATTGTTTCCATATTGAAAGAAATAGCTTCCGGTTGCGGGAGGGAAGCATTGATAGTGAAACGGTCGCCAATGGTTTCAATACCTGCGATACCCAGATGATTGCGCATAATATATACGATGACTGTCATGACGATAATAGCAATCAACGATCCCGGTATCTTTTTGGAAAATCGGGGAGAGATGGCAATAATAAGTATACTGACAATCCCTATTACAAACGACCAAGGATTGACCGTATGGAAATGTTCGAAGTAAGCAATCCATTTGGAGATAAAATCGGCCGGCACTTTTTCCATCGTCAGTCCGAACAGGTCTTTCATCTGTGTGGTAAAAATAGTCAGTGCGATACCGCTGGTAAAGCCGACAACGATCGGGTAGGGGATGAACTTAATGACTGTGCCGAGTTTTAATGCTCCCATAATTACCAGTATGATACCGGCGATAACGGTTGCAATGGCAAGTCCTTCGATACCGAAATTCTGTATGATACCGTATACAATGACGATAAATGCTCCCGTCGGTCCCCCGATCTGCACATTGCTGCCTCCCAGAAAAGAGACAATGAACCCACCGATAATAGCGGTGATCAATCCTTTTTCCGGACTAACTCCCGAAGCAATACCGAATGCGATGGCAAGCGGAAGGGCTACAATGCCCACAATGATCCCTGCCATCAGGTCTGCCATGAATTTTTCTTTGGAATAGTTTTTCAGTGCCGAGATCAACTTGGGCTGAAAATCAAATTTACGTTCCATCTTTCTGCCTAGTATGTTAAATTTTGATGCAAAGATACAATAATATTTAGCGTAAAGCATAAAATATAGGATATATTGTAATGTCGACATTGCAAATGTGGTAAAAATTGTATCTGTATCTGTCCTGAACTAATGATTACTTGTCTTTCGGGAGAAAAGTAATAGATGGAATTTATCTGTGAATAGATATATTTTAAGTAAAAGAATGAATTAAAGTATTAAACATTTTCCTACTTTTGAGAGTTATTTCAATAGGGCGATCTTACAAACTCATTTTATACTACATATATAATTAGCATTATGGAAAAAAGTATTAAAGGTACACGTACCGAACAGAATCTGCTTAAATCATTTGCCGGAGAATCTCAGGCAAGAAGTCGTTACACGTTTTTTGCAAGCGTAGCTAAAAAAGAAGGTTACGAACAAATAGCCGGTGTATTTATGGAAACAGCTGAACAGGAAAAAGAACATGCTAAGCGTTTCTTCAAATTCCTGGAAGGTGGTATGGTGGAAATTACTGCTTGTTATCCGGCCGGTGTGATCGGCACAACAATGGAAAATCTGGCTGCTGCCGCTGACGGTGAGAACGAAGAGTGGGCTGACTTATACCCTGCATTCGCTGACATCGCAGAAGAAGAAGGCTTCAAAAACATTGCTGTTGCTTTCAGAATGATTGCTAAAGTAGAAGCTGAACACGAAAGACGTTACCGTAAACTGTTGGCTAACTTGACAGAAGGCAAAGTATTCGAAAAAGACGAAGCTATCTTCTGGCAGTGCCGTAACTGCGGTTTCGTGATCGAAGGCAAGAAAGCGCCGATGAAATGTCCGGCATGCGAACATCCGCAGGCATTCTTCGAACCGATGAAGCAGAACTATTAAAATCTGATTTTAATTAAAAAATTAAGCGTCCTTATCCAATATATTGGGGATAAGGACGTTTTTTATTTGTATTCATGCGAATAAAATATATCTTTACCAGCCATTAATACTTAATTCTAATTTCTTCTGAATAGTTGGCAGAATGAGCATATCGATAAAAGACCTAAATAAGGTGTATCCGAACGGAAACCACGCCTTGAAAGACATTAATCTGGAGATACCTACGGGCATGTTTGGACTGCTCGGGCCCAATGGTGCCGGTAAATCTACATTGATGCGTATCCTGGTTGCATTAATGGAACCGTCGTCAGGACAGGTGAATATTTGCGGATACGATCTGTTCAAACAGCGGAAGGAGATCAGGGGAATATTAGGTTATCTCCCGCAGGATTTCCGTTTCTTCGCCAAATATAAGACACATGAATTTCTGGATTATGCGGCCCGTTTATCAGGCATGACGAATGGCAAGCAACGCAAGCAGGCAGTCGATGCCATGCTGGAAAATGTCGGTCTTTTCGATGTGCGCGAACGGTATGCGAATAAACTGTCGGGCGGTATGAAACGCCGTCTGGGTATTGCCCAGGCATTGATCCACCATCCGAAGGTGATAATTGTGGACGAACCGACGACAGGGTTGGACCCGGAAGAACGTATCCGTTTCCGTAACCTGCTATCGGAAGTCAGTGAGAATGATGTGACGATTATCCTTTCCACTCATATTGTGGGAGATATATCCAGTACCTGCAACTGCATGGCGTTGATGAACAAGGGACAGGTTTCCTTTTACGGTTCTCCGCAGGATATGCTGAAACAGGCGGAAGGGAAAGTTTGGCGCATTAAAGTGACAAGTGATGAACTGCACGAGGTGGATAAGAAATATCCTGTTATCTCTACGATTCCTTCCGGTTCGGGTTGGGAAGTGCAGGTGGTGGCCGACGAGATCGAAGGGTATGAGGCTGAATCGTATCCTCCCAATCTGGAACATGCTTATGTATATTATATGGAAAATAAATTGAATCTCTGGACCAATGATTAGTAACCTTTTACTTTACCCCCTATGTCGTTTGTCAACAATATACAATCGGTAGCAAAATACGAAAGCAAGATATTGATCCGAAGCTGGTTCTTTAAGGTGTTTACCGTGCTGGCTCTTCTGATACTCGGATTCTTTGACTTTGGTATGTTGGTTGCCGACAATGGCGGAGGTATGTGGATGTTGAAAGCGCTCCCTTCCAATCTCCCTTACCTGAACCTGCTTTTACTGAATACCGGGCAGGCAGTCATATCGATATTCCTTGCTTCGGAGTTTTTGAAAAGGGATAAGAAGCTGGATACCTCCGAGGTCTTTTATGTCCGTCCGTTGAGCAATGCGGAGTATGTGATCGGAAAGATATGGGGAAACCTGCGGGTCTTCCTGATACTGAACCTGATCGTCATGGGAATGGCTCTGATATTTAATTTTATAGGATCGGGCATGTCGGTAGACTGGCTATCGTATCCGGTGTATTTCCTGCTGATAAGTATTCCGACACTGATCTTTATTATCGGATTGTCCATCTTCCTGATGCTGGTACTGAAAAATCAGGCGCTGACCTTTATTATCCTGTTGGGATATATTGGACTGACATTGTTTTATATCAGCGATAAGTTTTATTACCTGTTCGATTATATGGCTTATAGTCTGCCGCTGGTTAAATCGACTATCGTGGGCTTTACCAATCTGGAAGTTGTATTGAATCACCGGGCGATCTATTTCTTTGCCGGATTGGCTTTTATCTTTTTTACGATCTTTCTGTTCAGGCGGTTGCCCAATTCGTCGCGCAGTAATTATCCGTGGTTGTTCCTTTCGTTTTGTATGCTGCTGATAAGTGGGGCGGCCGGATATAAACATGTTCATTCCATCCTGGGAGAAGGGGAGGTGCGTACCCTTTACACCGAGATCAATAATAAGTATGTGAATACTCCCAAGATGATAATCAATCAATACGATATATCACTCGAACAGCAACCGGAACGAGTGGTTTCGGAGGTGGAAATGAAAGGGATGGCTTTGCAGCCGGCGACTGTTTTCACTTTTTGTCTGAATCCCGGTTTGCAGGTGGAGGAAATAAAAAGAGGAGGGAAGCCTCTTGATTTCAAGAGGGATAATCAGATACTGCTGGTCGATTTCGGTGAGGAGGTTTTACCTGGCGATACGGTATCTTTCTCTATCAGGTATAGCGGGAAAATTGACAGTAAGTTCTGTTACCTGGATATTCCGGCAGAGGTTTTGCAGAAAGAGCGCAGGGATTTCCTGTTCAATATAGATAAGCAATATGCGTTTCAGACATCGGATTATCTGTTGTTCACTCCTGAAACATACTGGTATCCGCGCCCCGGAACCTCCTACAGCAATATGAGTCCGGATTGGCAGCAGACTTATTTCAGTAAATTCGGTTTGCGAGTAAAGCCTCTTCCGGGTCTCACCCCGCTTTCGCAAGGGGAGGGAGTGAAAGGAGAGGACGGCGTTTATTCGTTTGCCTCCGAATATCCGGCACAGGCAATTTCCGTGATTGTGGGTAAGTACAAACAGCAAAGTCTGGAATCGGACAGTACATTATATAGTATATGGCACATTGAGGGAAACGATTATTATACGGCTACTTTCGATTCCATACTCGATACCATCCCCAGCTTTATCCGTAATATGAGAGATAATCTGGAACGTAACTATAAACTGAGTTATCCGTTCAGCCGCTTCTCGATTGTGGAAGTGCCTGTTCAGTTCTCCACCTATACCCGTGCCTGGTCGCAGGCTCAGGAAGCTGTACAGCCCGAGATGGTCTTGTTCCCGGAAAAAGGATGTATGTTCGGCCAGCTGGATGTGGACAAGATGTGGCGTAACCAGGTGAAGTGGTCGAAGCGGGGAGGACGTGAGATAACGGAAGAAGAGGCAAAGATACGTACACTGAACAACTTCTTCTGGATATTCCAGCGGCCGGAAGGAAACTATAATTTCTCATCCAGCGGCCGTGGTAATTATAATATCAGTTCGCAGGCAAACCCTTATTTCCTGTTCCCGCAACTGTATAATTACCGGTACAATATATTTTCTCCCGAATGGCCGGTCGCCAATACTGCGATCGAACTTTATCTGCAAAAGAAATCGGATAACTATGGCTGGGAGCGTGAGATCAATGGCATCAGTAACAATGAAAAAGCCAGCCTGCTGATGGAAAAGCAAACCTTTAAGGAGTTGCTGGGTAATGTGGAATACCGTGATTTACTGGAGAATATTATCAGTTTAAAGACTTATCGGTTGTTTGCTATTCCTGAGATTAATATCGGGGTGAATGCATTCAGGGATTCGCTTTATACATTACTCGAACGGAATACTTTTCGGAATATCCAGTTTGAAAGTTTACTGGATACGTTGGGGATGATTAGCCATGCGGATATCCGGTCGGGATTGGAGGAATGGTCGCATCCTACGCCTCTGCCAATTTATAGCCTGGGACGACCGGAAGTGACGAAGGTTACCAACCGGGGACAGGAATCTTTTGTCCTGAAAATGCAGGTCAGCAATAATTCGGATTATGATGGAATTATACATATCGATATTCAGGGAGTCGGAAGAAGCAACCAGAATGATATCGATCCGCGTACCAGCCGGAAGATTCCGTTGGAAGCTCATCAGACAAAGGAACTGGTATCCGTTTGGGAGGATGCTCCCCGTGATGTAACCGTCAATACCTTGATATCCGGTAATTTGCCGAGTGTGATCAATCAGCCTGTCGGAAATATCAGACAGGAGAGAAGGCAGAATATAGATGCAGAAGGCGATTTTATAATTTCCGATTCCTCTTTCGGGACGGAGGGAGAAATTATTGTGGATAATGAGGACAGTACATTGTTTATCCTCTCCGCGCCGGATGTAGTAGGGTTGTTACCCAAATGGCTGGATAAGGTGGAAGATACTTCATTCAAGTATTCAGGTGTTTCCAGCTGGCGGCCTCCATTGGAATGGACGGCAACCACCAATGCAAACTATTACGGTAAATATATTCGTTCCGCTTATGTGATAAAGAGCGGTAACGGTAGCCAGACGGCAACCTGGAAAATTCCTGTCCCGTCGGAGGGTACCTATGATGCCTATTATTATGTAAGTAAGGATAACGAACTCCGGTATAATGACCGGGCCCAGGGGGAATATCGTTTCAGGATCAGACAGGGGGAAGAAAGCGAAGATGCGTATATCAACCTCCGGAAAGCGAATGAAGGATGGGAACAGCTTGGCGTCTATTATTTTGTGGCCGATACGGCTTACATTACCCTGACGAATGAATGTAAATTAAGAAGTGTAACGGCCGATGCCGTCAAACTGGTAAAACGATAATCATTAAAACAGTCTACTTATATGCAAAGAGAGTTAGTATGGATGAAAAAGATGATCCTTGTGGTTGTTCTCCTGTCGGGAATCCCTCTGTTTTCCCACGGACAACTGTCACTGACCATCGAGAAGGCATTGGATATAGCAGAAGAGAACAGTCCGACCCTGCGCCGTTCGCACATGAACCTGGACCGGTATCAGGAAACGCTGATAGCCCAGCGGGCTTCCCTTAAATCCAAATTCTCACTGAACCTGAATCCCCTGGATTATAGTAAGAACAGGAGTTTCGACAATCGTTTGTCGCAATGGTATACAAACGAAAAACTCAGTACCAGCGGAACATTCCGGGTGGACCAGCCTATTTTGTGGACGGATGGTGAGATTTCGTTGATCAATACGTTCGGCTGGCAGGATAATAATTCGAATATCGACGGTGACAAGAATAGTAATAAGGCGTTTAACAACAACCTCTATCTGCAACTTTCGCAACCAATCTTTACTTACAATAAGCGAAAGATGGAGTTGAAACAGATCGAGTATGATTACGAGAATGCCCATATCAGCTATGCTCTCCAACGCTTGAATACCGAAAAAGACATCACCAATCAATTCTATAGTGTTTATATGGCGCAAAGTCAGTTGGCTATTACCCGCGAAGAATTGGTGAATGCCCAGCAAAGCTACGATATTATAAAGAATAAGGTGGAAGCTGATCTGTCAGCCAAAGACGAACTGTTTCAGGCGGAACTGAACCTGGCAACCGCCCGCTCTTCGGTAGAAGAACAGCAAGTCTCCCTGGAGAATGCAAAAGATAAACTAAAACAGGCATTGGGTATGAACCTGGATGACGACTTGATGGTTTTTGCCGAGATAGATATCAAACCGATCGATGTTAACCTCCGGCAAGCGATAGATCACGGTCTGCAATCGCGCCTGGAGCTTCGCCAGCGGGAAATTGAAAGTGATGAACTTGGTTTCGATATGATCAAGACGAAGGCCTTGAATGAATTTAAGGGAGATATCTCACTCTCTTTTGGTTTGATAGGTGACAACAAACGTTTTCAGAATATCTATGAAAACCCGACACAGAATCCCCGGGTGGCAATCAGCTTTACGGTGCCCATCTTCGACTGGGGAGAAAAGAAAGCCCGTGTCCGTGCGCAGAAAGTGGCCCAGAATATCAACAAACTCGATTTCCATGAAGATAAAGTCGATATCGAATTGAATATCCGCCAGGTATGGCGTAGCCTGGAAAACTTACGGACACAGATAGAGATTGCCGAACAGAACGTGCTGAATGCACAACGTACATACGATCTGAACCTGACCCGTTATCGTGAAGGCGATCTGACCGGAATGGAAATGAGTCAGTTTCAGACACAGTTGTCGAATAAGAAGATCTCTTATACACAAGCCCTGATCAATTACAAGATTGAATTGTTGAATCTTAAAATACTTTCCCTGTACGACTTTGAGCTGAATGCTCCGATCGTTCCGATGAAAGACTTTATATCAGAAAAATAATCAGCCATGAAACAGTATAGTCATACCTTTGTATCTTTTGTATTACTTGCCATAGTAACAACCGGTTGTAACAATCAGCCGCAGAATCCTCCCAGCGATATAGCCACACCGGTTTCGGTAACGGAACTGAAAAAAGGTTCTATCAGTAAACTGATTAACACGACCGGGACGGCACAGCCTACATATGGAGTCGATCTTAACTCGGAAATGAGCGGTCTGTACAAACTCCAGATCAACCCGAAGACAGGAAGACCTTTCAAACTGGGCGACCTGGTCTCTAAAGGACAGTTGATTATCCATCTGGAAGATAAGGAATATGAGAACGGTATTGCCATAGATGCCAAGGAATTGAGTCTGGAAATAGCAGAGCAGGAACAGTCGAAACAGAAAGCCCTTTATGAAAAAGGCGGTGTGACCCTGAGCGAAATGCGTAATACCGAAGTGAAAGTGACGAATGCCCGTTATGACCTCGAGAATGCCCGGATCAATCTGGAGAAGATGAATATAAAGGCTCCTTTCGACGGTGTTATTGTCGATCTGCCTCATTACACGACTGATGTGCGGGTAGAACAGGGAAAACCGATGGTGGGTATTATGGATTATGCCCGGATGTACATGGATGTCAACCTGCCGGAAAGTGCTATCAGTTATGTCAAATCGGATCAGCCTGTATTTATTACGCATTATACATTGCCGGAAGATACATTGAAGGGAGTAATCAGCGAACTTTCGCCGGCTATCAGTACGGAAACACGCACATTCAAGGGAAAAGTGATGATACAGAACAATGACCTGAAACTGCGTCCGGGAATGTTCGTCAAGGCGGATATCGTCGTTGACAGGGCCGACAGCGCTATCATCATTCCGAAAGACGTGGTACAATCCAACCGTCGCCGCAAATTTGTGTTTATCGTGGATAAGAATACGGCTATCCTGCGGAATATCAAGACCGGAATGGAAGACGAGAACAATATCGAGGTTCTGGAAGGCCTTCGCGAAAACGACAACCTTGTCACCAAAGGCTTTGAAACATTGAAGGAGAACAGTAAAGTGAAAGTACAGAAATAGAAAAAGGTGAACTATCTGTTTGTAGTAACGGGAGTAACCAATTCCCCTCTTGAGAGGGGAGCCAGGTACAACCGGTCAATAATCGGACAGTTTATATCTGATAATATTGGAACATTATGAAGAACATTGTCAAATTTGCGGTAAGCAATCCGGTCACTATCTGTATGGTCGTGCTGGCCATCCTGCTGTTGGGAAAGATTTCCTACGACCAGCTGAGTGTCGACCTGCTGCCCGACCTGAATAATCCCCGGCTGTTCATCGAGTTGAAGGCTGGTGAGCGTCCGCCGGAAGAGATCGAGAAGCAGTTTGTGAAGAACATGGAGTCGATGGCTATCCGTCAGAGCGATGTCACACAGGTTTCGTCGGTTGTTAAAGCCGGTTCGGCCCGTATCACAGTGGAATATACCTGGACGAAAGATATGGATGAGGCTTTCCTTGACTTGCAGAAAGCGATGAATCCGTTTGCCCAGAATAAAGATATCACCGAGTTGAAGATCACGCAACATGATCCGAACCAGTCACCGGTTATCCTGATCGGAATGTCCCATCAGAATATAACCGATATGGCGGAGCTCCGGAAGGTGGCGGAAAGCTATATCCGCAACGAGTTGATCCGGTTGGAAGGCGTTGCCGAGGTGACGCTGTCGGGACAGGAGGAGAGTACCCTGACGATCCGCACCGATCCTTATAAACTCGATGCTTTCGGTCTGAAGATAGAAGATATCGCTTCGCGTATCGAAGCAAACAATCAGAGCATATCGGGAGGCCGTGTCAGTGAACTGGGCTTGCAGTATCTGGTGAAAAGTTCCAGTCTGTTCGGTTCGGAAGAGGATTTCGAGAACCTGATAGTCGGTTATAAACAGGTGGCTAAACAGGAAACAGGTACGAATGCTTCCGCCGGTACGGCAACGACTTCGGGCGATAAGGCTCCGCTTTTCTTGCGGGAGGTCGCTACCGTAACTTTTGAAAATGCCCGCCCCGACAATATTGTCCGTATCAACGGCAAACGTAGCATAGGACTTTCGATCTATAAAGAAATGCGTTATAACACCGTGAAGGTGGTGGACGGTGTATCCCGCCAGCTGGGTGTTATCGAACAGGCGTTGCCCGGTTATCAGTTTAAGGTGATAACCAACCAGGGGACGTTTATCAAGAATGCGATCGGGGAGGTGAAAGACAGTGCCGTGCTGGGTATCGTCCTGGCGGTTGTCGTGCTGTTCGTTTTCCTTCGCCGGTTCGGGACGACGCTGATTGTCAGTATGGCGATTCCTATTTCGATTGTCGCTACTTTCAACCTGATGTTCTTTAACGGGCTTACGCTGAATATTATGACGCTCGGAGGATTGGCTCTGGGAGCCGGTATGTTGGTGGATAATGCCATTGTCGTTATCGAAAGTATCTTTCGGAACCAGGAGAAAGGGTTGTCCATACGTGAAGCGGCTATCAGGGGAACGTCGGAGGTGGCGGGGGCTGTTATTGCCTCGACGCTGACGACTATTGTGGTTTTCCTGCCGATCGTTTACCTGCATGGGGCTTCGGGGGAATTATTCAAGGACCAGGCCTGGACGGTGACGTTCTCGCTGGTATCGTCGTTGTTTGTGGCTATTTTGGTGATACCGATGTTGTATGATAGGTTGATGAACACACCCCCTGCCCCCTCTCGAGAGGGGAATCGGATACCATCGGATGCTAAAAAAGAGGATGGTAATGAGGCAGGAAGAGGTATTCAGTTATTAGGGTACAGCAACTTGTTGCGTAGCCTGATCGGGCATCGCTGGATTGTTATTTCGGCGGCAGTCGGGTTGATGGTGCTGACGGTTTTTCTGCTTCCTTTCATTGGGACGGAGTTTATGCCGCGCATGGAAAGTAAAGCTTTTACTGTTGTAGTGAAGATGCCGGAAGGGACAAAGCTGGAACGTACTTCTTCGGCGGTGGCGAACCTGGAAGAATTGCTTTATACCATTACGGGCGATAGTCTGCTGACCGTTTACAGCCATATCGGCGAAGGTAGCGGTTCGGAGAATGCCATCTTCGAAGGAGAGAACACGGCAATGATGAAAGTAGTCCTTTCCTCTGAGTGCCGGGTAGCTCCCGAGACTGTTATCGAACAGTTTGTTCATACGGCGGAGAATCCCGACGGACTGGAACTGACCATCAAACAGGAGGAAAATTCCCTCAGCTCGTTACTGGGTAGCGAAGGTGCCCCTATCGTTGTTGAGGTGAAAGGGGAAGAACTGGATGAAATAGCCGATATTACGGAAGAAGTGAAAAGCCGGATGCAGGAGGTACCGGGACTCTATAATATTGTATCTTCCATTGAAGACGGTGCTCCGGAGATAACGATCTCTATCAACCGGACGATCGCGGGTATCAACAACCTGAGTGTATCGACCGTCATCGAACAATTGAAACAACAACTCAGCGGGAAAGAAGCCGGAAAGATGGAATATCGCGGAGAGATGCGCGACATCGTCATCAAGGTTCCTGATATTCCGTTGCGTGCCCTGGGCGACCTGGTTATCAAGAATGGCGAACAGGAGTTCCGCCTGCGTGAGATAGCCACCTTCGGTGAATCGCAGGCCCCAAAAGAAATATACCGCCGTAATCAGAACCGCATCAGCAAGGTAATGGCCAATATGGATGCCGGCAAGTCGCTGGACAAGGTGGCGGAAGAAATCCGTCAGGCGATGAAAGGCATCGAACTGCCGGTCAACTATTCGGTTACGGTAACCGGAGAAGAGGAGAAGCGTCAGGAGTCGATGAACAGCCTGCTGTTTGCTCTTGCCCTGTCGGTCATCCTGGTGTATATGGTGCTGGCTTCCCAGTTCGAATCGCTGCTGCATCCTTTCACGATCCTGCTGACAATTCCACTGGCGGTGGTTGGTGCTATCCTGTTGTTCTTCCTGACCGGTACGACGATCAATATGATGGGAGTGATCGGTATCGTGATGCTGGTAGGTATCGCGGTGAACAACTCGATCATCCTCGTAGACCGTATCAACCAGCTGAAAGCAGACGGAACCGGCTTGACAGATGCCATCGTACAGGCCGGACAACAACGTATCCGTCCGATCATTATGACAACGCTCACTACGATACTTGCCCTGCTCCCGATGACGTTCAGCTTTGGCGAAGGTGCTTCGTTGCGTTCGCCGATGGCTATTGCCGTGATCGGAGGGTTGGTGACATCTACTTTGATGAGTTTGATGGTGATACCATGTGTCTATTATGTGTTGGAAAGACTCAAGAATAGCTGGAATAGAGGGAACAAATAATGTAAAATGCCGGCGCATGATGCGAAAGCGTTTTACAGGCGTGTAAAGTCCCGGCGCATGATGCGAAAACGTTTTACAGACATGCAAAGTCCTGGCGCATGATGCGAAAGCATTTTGCAGACGTGTAAAGCCTCGGCGCACGATGCGAAAGCATTTTGCAGGCCTGCAAAGTCCCGGCGCACGATACGAAGGTATTTTACAGGGTGTAATATATAAAAAAAAGAATATGAACTTTTTACTACATAGAAGAATAACGATCTGTATGCTGTTTATCGCACTGACCATGCTCGGTTACGTGTCGTATAAGCAGTTGCCGGTGGAGTTATTGCCCAATGCCGAACTGCCGATGCTGTTCGTACAGGTTTCGTCCCAGCAGGATATGGACCCTTCGTACGTGGAATCGGAAATCGTTATTCCGCTTGAAGGGGCGATCAGTTCGATCGGAGGGGTGGATAAGATACAATCCACCGTCGACAGCCGCCAGTCTACCATACAGATAGATTTCAAAAACACGGTGAACTTCAAGATCACCTCCCTCCGTCTACAGGAGAAGGTGAACGAACTGGCAGCCACTTTCCCCGACGGCTTCAATGTGCAGTTGCAGAAGGTCGATGTCGGTCAGATGGCCAATAACTTTATGGTTTTGCAGGTGCGCGGTTCGGGCGGTGTCGACAGGGTACGTAATATTGTGGATAAGGAAATTCGTTCCGACCTGGAGAATGTGGACGGGGTTGCTTCCGTTAATATCTACGGCGGCCGGGAGAAAGCGATCGAGATACGCCTCAACCCCGAGGCTTGCAAGGCATTGAACCTGACGCCTTCTTCCATCAGCGGCCTGCTGACGCAGAACACGCAGGATAAGGCCTTTGTCGGTTTTGCCAATGAACCGGACAGCAAATACTTTATCCATGTCAATGCTCTCTATTCGAAGGTGTCCGACCTGGAGAATATCGTGGTCGCCCCCGGTCCTGTACTGCTGAAAGATGTAGCCACCGTCTTTTTCGACCTGAAGGAAGAGACTTCCTATAGCCGTGTGAACGGAAAAGATGCGGTATCGGTCGCCTTGATGAGCGATTCGCAGGCGAACCTGATCGACTTGTCGCACCGGGCCGTCGAGGCAATCGACCGGCTGAACGAGAAGCTGGCTTATCTCGATGTGGAAGTGGTGGTGCAGGAGAATACGGCCGAGACAATGGAGAATAATATCGACCAGATCATCAATCTCGCCCTGGTGGGCGGTCTGCTGGCCATACTGATTCTCTGGCTGTTCCTGAAGAACCTGCGGCTGGTATTTTTTATTGCCCTTTCAATCCCTATATCCGTTTATACGGCATTTAATTTCTTCTATGCCTTCGGTATAACGATCAACAGTCTGACGCTGGTGGGGATGGCACTGGCAATCGGGATGCTGCTCGACAATAGTGTGGTGGTGCTTGAAAATATCTACCGCCTTTCGGCTTCCGGTTGTACGCCCGAACGTTCCGTTACACAGGGTACAAAGGAGGTATGGCGTTCTATCGTGGCGGCTACGCTGACGACGGTGACGGTCTTCCTTCCCTTCGTTTTCTCCGACAACTTTATGATCAAGCTGATCGGGCATCATGTCGGTGTCTCGATTATCTCTACCCTGACCATCTCCTTGTTTGTCGCCCTGCTGTTCATCCCGATGGCAACTTACCTGCTGCTGAGGAAGAAAGACGGGCAGAGCGTCTTTTATGAAAAGGTTTCGATTGTACAGCGTCCTGTACAGGTCTACCTGGTTTTGCTGAAAACCTGTATGCGGAATCCGGGCGTGACGATCTTCGGAGCGATCATCGTCTTGTTCGTCACCCTGATCCTTTCCATCTACATGAATGTGCAGCAGATGAAAGATGTGAATACCGATCGTATCAATATCTATGTGACGATGCCGACGGGCAGTACGCTCGATAATGCGGATAAACTGGTGAAGGTGATCGAAGCGCGCCTGGACAGTTTTCCCGGCAGGAAAGACTTGATCAGTCGTATAAATGAAAAGAATGCCGTCCTCACGCTTAACTTCACCGATGACTTTGTGAAGAAGGCGGGAAGTAAAATGGCTGAATATAAAGCCACGGTGCAGGCCACCGTATCCAATATCCAGGGAGCGGAAATCTCCGTGGAGGAATCGATGTCGGGTGGCGGCGGCGGAGGTGGCGCAGGAGGAGGAGCTATGGCCGGCCTGGGCAATTTTATGCGCCTGCTGGGTATCGGTGAGAACCGTGAACGGATCGTGATAAAAGGTTCCGATTTCGATGTGATGCAACTGGTAGCCGAAGATTTCCGCTATTACCTCGATGAACAGGAGTTTATCCGTGGTTCGCGTGTCTCCTATAACCGCCGGCAGCCTGAAATACATCTCGATTTCGATCCGATCCTGCTGACTTCATACGAGATTACCCGTGCCAATATTTCCTCCGGGCTGGCGGCGCTTAATCCGGAGTATTCTTCGGGCACCTCTTTCAAGATCGGGGAGGATACCTACGATATTATCATCCGTAACGATATCCCCGGCGACGAAGAGAACGAGGAAGAAGAGGCGGAGACGGAAAAGAAAGACAAAACCGTCGATGACCTGCGCCGCGTACAGATACAGAATGCCAACGGAGGACTGCATGATTTGCAGGACCTGGCTTCTGTCAATTATGGCCGGGGACGTACCCGTATCATGCGGGTCAACCAGGATAAACAGATAGAGGTGTTCTATAATTTCTCCAAAGACGTGCAATCGTCGAAAGACTTGCTCGAGGGATATCGCTCGGATATCGACCAGTTGGTTGCCAATTATAATCTGCCGTCGGGGGTTGCTGTGGAGGTGTTCCATGAAGAAGATGAGTTTGCAGACTTTAAGTTCCTGATACTGGCAGCTTTCATCCTTATCTTTATGATACTGGCCTCTGTCTTTGAATCGCTGGTGACGCCTTTTGTCCTGCTTTTCTCGATTCCGCTGGCTGCTATCGGTTCTTTGCTGGCGTTGTTGCTGACAAGCAATAGCCTGTTGAATGCGAATACGCTGACCGGTTTCCTGATCCTGCTGGGCGTGGTCGTGAATAACGGCATCATCCTGATAGACTATTCCAATATCCTTCGCAAACGAGGCTACAGACGCAACAGGGCATTGATGACGGCTGGTTTGTCACGTATCCGTCCGATCCTGATTACGTCGATAACGACGATTGTCGCCATGTTCCCGTTGGCGATGGGCGATTCGGAATATGCCGGTGCTATCGGTGCACCGTTTGCCATTACGGTGATCGGCGGACTGACATTCTCTGCGTTACTGACGCTGATCTTGATACCGACTGTTTGTATGGGGCTGGAGAATACTTTGCAGTGGTATCGGGGCCTGTCCCGTAAAATATGGATATTCCATCTGGTACTGTTCCTGTTGGGGGTTGCTGGTATTTGGCTGTATGCCGACGGGATGCTGTGGCAGTCTGTTTACATGGTTCTTCTGGTTTTCGGTATTCCGGGAGTGACTTATTTTGCTCAGACCAGTTTGAGGCGTGCCCGTTCGAAAGTAATCGATCCCGGGGAAGATATACATATCTCTGTCCGCAACCTGGTGAAGATATACGACTGGCCGGGACGTATCAGCCGTCAGTGGAATAGCGGCCTGAATATCCGCCGGCATCTGGGACTGAGCAATGAATATCGTTCGCTGAAAGACTTTGTCAACGTTCTGTGGCAGTTCGGTATGTTGCTTTTCGGTATGTATTTCACCTGGTTCTTCATCAATAACAGGCTGTGGATATTCCTGTTGTCGTTTGCCATCTATGCCACGATCCTTTATCTGTGGCGGAAGGTCCGTCAATACCTGTTCTACCGTTTCGGGGAAAATAAGCGGGTGAAATATATAAACCGTCTGATATTCTGGAGTATTCCTCCGATCATCCTGTTTATTCTGTTCCGGAAGATGGATAATACCGGACTGATTTCCGTTGTGGGCCTTCTGTGGGCCTTCTGTATTGCCGTATATGTTTCTTCGCAATACTTGTATGAAAAGAATGTCAATATAGAACGTATCAAAGGACGGCTGGCTGGACTTCGCCGCTCCTGGTTCCGTATGGTCAAAGGGATTCCGTTGATCGGGAAACAGCGCAGGCCTTTCAAAGCCTTGCGAGGCGTATCTTTTGAGATCCGTACGGGAATGTTCGGTCTGCTGGGGCCTAATGGCGCCGGCAAATCAACTCTGATGCGTATTATCTGCGGTATCCTGGAACAGAGTTACGGCAGTATCTGGATCAATGGACTGGATACTCGTATTTACCAAGAGGAATTGCAGAGTCTGATCGGCTTCCTTCCGCAGGAGTTCGGAACTTACGAGAATATGTCTTCCTGGGAGTTTCTCGATTATCAGGCGATCCTGAAAGGGCTTACCGATAATAAGCTGAGGGAAGAACGTCTGGAATATGTGTTGAAAGCAGTTCATATGTACGAACGGAAAGACGACAAGATCGGTTCTTTCTCCGGCGGTATGAAACAGCGTATCGGTATAGCCCTCATCCTGCTTCATCTTCCCCGTATTCTGGTGGTGGATGAGCCAACAGCCGGTCTCGACCCGCGTGAACGTATCCGTTTCCGTAACCTGCTGGTAGAGTTGAGTAAAGACCGTATCGTGATCTTCTCCACGCATATTATCGAAGATATTTCCAGTTCATGCAGCCAGGTGGTGGTTATCAACAAAGGCGAGCTGAAATACTTCGGCGATCCGACCGATATGGTGGATATGGCTACCGGTAAGGTCTGGCAGTTCCATATCGACCGTGAGTCGTTCGAACAGGTGCTGGACAAAACGATGGTGATTCATCATATACAGGATGGAGATACGATACAGGTGCGTTACCTGTCTGTCGGTTTGCCTTATGAGGGAGCCGTAGAGGTAGAGCCGAATCTGGAAGATGCTTATCTCTGCTTGCTGAAAAATATGGAAGGGAAGAGCGGACAATGAGTTTCTTGCTAATGTCAGGCGTGATGCGAGACTCAAGTGGTAGATTAATGTTGTAAAAAGATAGTTATGACGATAAAGCAATTGATACCTTTATTACCCAAGGTGGTAAAATATAACCTGAAGATCATCTTCGCCGGCAAGTTCATCTGGTTCTTGCTGGCGGCATTCGCATTCTTTGCCTATTTCATGTTCCAGGCTGCCTGGAATAGGGCGGAGATCAACGAAGGACTGATCTATAACCTTTTGATGTTCCCTTGTGTCCTGCTGGTATTCTATCCTGCCGTATTCGGTATCCAGAATGATGAGGATAACCGGATACTGGAAATCCTTTTCGGTATCCCTGACTACAAATATAAAGTCTGGGGAGTACGCCTGCTGATGATTTATGTCGCTATATTCTTTATCCTGGTGGCTTTTTCTTATCTGGCTACATTATTGTTATATCCGGTCAATCCGTTCGAGATGTCTGTCCAGTTGATGTTCCCCCTTGTCTTTTTCGGGAATCTGGCCTTTATGCTCTCCACCATCACCCGCAGTGGCAACGGCACGGCTGTGTTTACGATTATCCTGGCTATTCTCCTTCTGATAACGAGCGAGATGGAAATAATAGAACGTTCATTCTGGAATATCCTCCTGAATCCTTTTAAAGTACCTGATAACTTCCTGCCGGTAATCTGGGAAGGGTTGATCGTCAAGAACCGTATTTTCCTTTTGATAGGTGGTATTGTGTGGATGATGATCGGGTTGCTGAATTTGCAGAAGAGGGAGAGGTTTATATAAATAATCAGGCACGGATCACATGCTTTTATTAATAAGTTGTGTGTAATTCGTGCCTGAACTGTATGATCTTAACTGTTCTTGTCTACCCAATCCCTACCTTTCTTAGTTTTGAAAAGGAGAATATATGCTATAAGGACAGCGCCTCCTAAAAGAGAATATAATAATATAGCAGGTCCCATAATTATTTATGTTTTAAAGTTAATACTATAAACCCAACAATACATAATGTAATGGCTAAACCTATAGCATTACTATTACCACATATTTATCGGAGTTAAGCTGTATAACTGTTGTAATAACAGCTCCTCCAATGATCAGCTTCGATAGATCCAATAAGTATCTTCCAAACTCTTTAGAGAAACGGATTTCCTCTTTCCGTATCTGCTCCTGTATGACAGGAACAGGTACAATCCTTATCTTATGCCTGTTCTTCATAGTTAAATAATTTTGTTACAGGCAAAGATAGGGTATAATATTGAAAGAGTACAGGAATAACTGCTAAAAATTATATCTCATCCGGCCAGGGGCAAGGTTTACCCGTTGCCTTGAATGACGGGCGCTGTGCTTCCATCTTTCGTAATTGTTTGCCCAGGTCTTTGGATAGTTTCTTTATCAAGTCGGGATGGGAAGCGGACAAGTCATTCTTTTCGCCTATATCGTCGGGAATATTGAATAACTCTTTTTTTCCTGTCTCATAATAATAGATCAGTTTCCAGTCACCCTGGCGGATTGTGCAGGTGGCTCCGATACCCGGTCCTGTGTTGCCCCAGAGGTTCGGGAAGTTCCAGTACAGACTGCGCCCTTTGGAGGGATCGCCGGTATTGGTCAGCAGCGGCATGAAGCTGACGCCGTCTATTGGCTGGATAGTCTCGTATTTCTTTATTTCGGCCATTTCGAGGATGGTCGGGAAGAAGTCTTCGATGATCAGGTATTTATCGCATTTGCTCTGCGGTTGTACCTTGCCCGGCCAGCTGACGATCATCGGTTCACGAACACCGCCTTCGTAAGCGGAACCTTTACCGCTGTTCAGCGGGGAGTTCTGGGTATGAGGTTTGCCGTCGCGCCATTCCGGTTCGGCAGCCAGACCGCCGTTGTCGGACATGAAGATGATGATCGTGTTATCCGCCAGCTTGTTCTTCTCCAGATAATCCATGATATCGCCCAGACTTTTGTCCATTCCTTCTATCAGGGCGGCATAAGCGGCTTCTTTCTCTCCCAGTCCTTTGTCGATATATTTCTGATAGAAACGCATATCCTTATCTATCGGGACATGAATGGCATAATGCGACATGTAAAGGAAGAACGGCTGATCGTATTGTTGCGCCTTATCCAGTGCTTTGGTAGCTTCCTGTGTCAGGGCTTCCGAGATAAAGATATCCTTTCCCCAGTATTTATCCAGGCCCGGAACGGCGAACCAGGGATTCGGCTTACCATCTGTTCGGTTACCGAAATTGGCTTCTCCCAAATAACTGGCAAGGCCGCCGCCGGCATGTCCGGCAATGTTTACTTCGAATCCGAAATGATACGGGTTCTCTCCCGGTGTGTCTACCGCTCCCCAATGGGCTTTTCCGCAATGGATGGTATGATAACCGTTATCTTTCAGTATTTGAGCCATAGAGGTGACCTGGTAAGTATGTTCGATGCCTGCGACCTCACAGATACCGTTTACATTCCAGTCCGGCAATTCCAGCACATCGCTTTGCCGGTCTGTCGATTTGTTTTTGGGATACGTCCAGTTCGTTACCCGGTGGCGGCCTGCATTCATACCGGTATAGAGGCTGCAACGGCTCGGCGAACTGATGCTGGAAGCATAAGCCTGGGTAAACATCATACCCTGGCGGGCAAGGCGTTCCATGTTAGGCGTTTCGTATACTTCATTATAATGTGTCTTTTCCTTCCAGAAAGGGAGGGAAGTATCTTGCCAGCCCATATCATCTACCAGGAAGAGAATAATATTCGGCCGGTCCTGCGGTTTGGCCGCTTCGGCTTGCCCGGCTGTTCCCAATAACGGGAGTGTTGCCAGTGATAGAAATAGTCTCTTGTTCATGCTCGTATCGTTTTTAGTTCATTTGTTAATTGTTATAGTGCCCGGAGTTGTTACCGGAATGCTGCGTAATTCCTTTTTGTTCCCTGATTCTACCCATACACGGACAGTTCCGGAGCAGAGGACATCGAGGGTGAGTTGTTTCCGGTTGCAGGAGATGATCCTGACGGTTGCCGGCGACAGAAATTTCTCCTGTACTCCGATAACCGCCCAGCCATTGTTTACCGGACAGAGATGATATAACCGGTCGGTGAAACCTTCCAGTTCTGTCTGCAGGTCCGTATCCAGTTCGCTGGCCGTCTGTTCGTTCCAGTCGTAAAGAATGATCCGTTTGTTCTGAGGAATGGGTTTTCCTGTCATGGTTTCACGCAACAGGTAATCGGATCGGCTGATCGTAGCCTGTACCTTGCGGTATCGAGGCGATGTGTTGAGGTTATAGCAGATCAGTGAAATGGCCTCGTCTCCGGTCGGAGCAAATACACGGTATGCCTTTCCACCCTGTAAAGGATTGGTGATGATCGATTCGGGTGTCGGGATAGCCGGGGCTTCGGGACGGAATAACTTTCCTTCCTCGTCGATCAAAGGAAGAATGTTTTCCCGGGTGAAATCGACGGGAGAGTCCGACAGGTAGACCGGACCACCGGATAAGGCTTTCGAGCGGGCCATCAGGCTGCCGCAAACCGTATCGTAGGAATGGAACATATCATGGTCGGGCCAGACTGTCTGTCCTTGCAGTAACGTATTGATATACGACTGGAACAGATGCGATTTGGCCATATCTTCATCATATTTCTTATAGTCGATGCTGACACGGGTCACACCGCTGTATTGTGTATGGTCTATGTTCAGGATATTCTGTGCCATGCAGTTCATCAGTCCGACCTGCTGGTTATGGGTTTGCTCTTCCAATGCCAGGTTACATGCTTTAGATTGCTGTATGACCTCCTTGTTTCCCATATAAAGAGGCAACAGGAAAGACTGGTTGTCTATCTTGAGGAAATCGAAACCATATCCTTTCAATGTCCGGATATAATAGTGATAGAACGTGTCGATATTCTCCCTGCTTTGTCCGGGTAACAGGCTGCCGTTGTAAGGGTAAAGCGATTGCTTCACCTTTTCCGGGAAATCGTTTTCCGGAGATATTCCCATCCAATACCCGCAGAAGTTATACCATAACCCCATCCATTTCACTTTATCTTCTTTCTTCCGGGAGATGATGTTCTTCCATCCGTTGGGAAACCGTTCTCTATCCGGGATGAAGCTGGTAAGCTGGCGGTTCTTATTCGCCAGATGGCCGTCGTCTATCAGGACGTAACGGATGGGGAGGCCGGAAGCCTCGATGCCGTCCAGGTCGTTCAGTATCTTTGTTTCGTCGATATCGTAATGATAATGTTCCCAGGAACACCAACCCAGGTATTTAAAGGCTTCGAAATAATCTTTATCCGTCCTCTTCTGCAATGCCGAAATCTCCCGGTTGCCGGTTAAAGCGATATATGCTTTATGAATGGCTTCATAGGCCGTTTTCCCTTTTTCCATTAACAGGACGGGAGCTTGCGGAGCGAGATTGTCTGTTCCCAAAGTAGATAGGAAGACTGTTAACGAACCATCCCTGTTCACCCGGAACCAGCTGATACTATTCTCTCCGGCAACAGCTTTGGCAAACATATATTGTCCGTCAACCAGTTCCAGCAATAAGGCATCCCCCAGCAGGGAAGGCGCTCCGTTAGACGGGATACCCGGATAATCTTCCTTCGCCAGATCGTCGAGCCGGGTAAAGACCCAGGTCAGTAACCGGTTGGTATTATTGGGCCACTGATAATCGCCGGAGCGGGAGTCGCGACTAAAGAATATGCCTTGTTTATAGGAGGGTATATTCGTTTTATAAGAGACTGTTTGTTGCTCTCCCGGTATGTTCTTTTCATAATAGACAGGTGTCTGTTGCTTCTTCAGATCGATAGCCTGCTCCATCCGGAAAGCATCGACATCGTTGAACATCTTTCCCCGTTCATAGACAAAGGTTGTTTGTCCGGAGAGGGAAGGGCTGAGCCAGGCCGCACTGCTCAGGATCAATGTCAGCAAATATGTCTTGTTTCTTGTCATTTGTTTACTTCTTGAACGTTGAAAACACTGAAGTTACGTATATCCGGTTGTGCTACCGATTGAGAGATTGTCAGGCGCAAAGCGGAAGCCTCTACTGCCGGGAACTGTTCTATACGCTTGTGCCCTACCGATTCGCCTTCGCAAATGGTTTGCCATTTACCGTTTACCCTGGCTTCTACTTTATATTGACGGATACGCTCACCGTTCCGGATGTTTTCCTGGATAATGCAATGATTGACCGGTTGCGCCTTATCCAGTTTCAGTGTCAGGCTTTTCTTTTGTCCGGAGGTAGAGGCAAGCGGAGAGGAGAAGCGGCGGTTTATCTCGTCGCCCCATTCTTTCAGTCGTTGCACGTCGCCGGATGGGATCAGACCTGTTGTATCGGGTGTCAGACCGACAATCAGTGTTGCATTCCTTCCGACCGATTTATAATACATATTCATTAAAGATTCAACCGGGTAAACCGTATTCTCGTCATCCGGTTCCCAGAACCATTCATGCCGTCCGTTCATACCCCGCAAGGGAGTGTCTGCCATAGCAGGAACCCAGTATTTTCCATCCTTGTCACCCTGTTTCAACAAATCGTTATGGTTTCGGCTCCCTTCCGTATTATTACTGTGTGAGTAAGGGTAGGGGAAAGAAGACCAGCAGGGATAACCGACCGTCCCTGTCTCGGAACCGCCCCAGCGGAAATCCGCCCGGTCTACGTTATGATAGAAAAGGCATTCCGGCTGGTACTTGCTGACGATGGGCAATACGTCCGGTCCGTCGCCTTTCGGATCGTCTGCGCCACCGTCAAACCAGATCATAAACAAATCACCGTAGCGGCTGCAAAGTTCTTCAACCATGCGTTCGCAGAAATGCTTATACCATTGTTGACGGTTAGCGGCAAACTCTCCTTCTCCCTGTACCTTGAAATTATGAACGCCAAAAAGTGAGTTCCACCGGATACCGACATAGATCCCCGGCATTATATCGTATTTTCTACATGAATTGACAAAGTCGCGGATGATATCCCCCTTCCCGTCGCGCCATTTTACCGCTTTCAGGCAATAAGGATTGACATCGCTCTGGTAAATGGCAAAGCCTGTCTCGTGGGTGGCCGTCAGGACGGCAAACTTGGCCCCCGCTGCTTTTGCCGCCTGTACCCACTGGTCCGTATTTAGTTGGGTAGGGTTGAAGATATTGTAATCTTCTATCGGCTGGACGCGGTTGTTGCCCTGACCGTATTTGATGCCATCGAAGACATGGAGATCATAATGGAAGACGACGCCCATTTCCGACTCGTGCCATTTCAACTGGTGAGGGGCCGGACGGGGGATATCCGCCTCTTGTCCCGTTGCCGGGAAAATACTTGCTATCAGTAAGATTGCCAGATAAAGATGTGTTTTCATGTGTATATAATTTACAGACAGTTCATAAATGGATCGTTGGTCTTCTTCAGCCAGTCTTTCAACTGGTTTGAAAACTGTTTAATCAGTGTCGGCTGATCGGGGGCTATGTTGTTTAGCTGGAATGGATCCTGTTCGCGGTCGAATAATATCCATTCGTCAGTCCGGCCGTTTGTGGCGTGTACTGCAAATGTATATTTTTTCGTCCGTAATCCCCTGTATCCGGTTGTTAAATTTTCAGGGAGAAGATAATAATAGGGCTGTACGATCTCCTGTGTATTCTCCGGTGAGAGGATAGAAGCGGACAGGTCGAAAGTCTGGACCTCTGCCGGTATCCGGTCTTTGAATCCCATTAATGACAAGAGGGAAGGATACAGGTCGGCGAAAGCAATCATCAGGGTAGAATCCCGGCGCGGCGTGATCTTTTCCGGCCAGCTAATCATCATCGGGATGCGCATGGCTTCTTCGTAATAAATATTTTTACCGATATGCTCGTGCATCCCCATGCTGTCGCCATGATCGGAAGTAAACACCACAATTGTATTGTCGAACAATCCCTGTTCTTTCAACTGGCGGATGATACGGCCGACCTGTTCGTCGACACCTGTCATACAGGCATAATAATCCAACACACTCTTGCGGTAGAAGTCTCCCATTTTTGTCCCTTTGGGGGCGATGATAGGGGAGTTGCATACTGTTTCGACATCTACGTCGCGGTAGATCTCTTTGTATTTGTCGGGAACCAGCTCATATCCGGTATGAGGCGGGTTCATGGATACGACCAGGGCAAAAGGCTTGCCTGCGTCGCGTAATTTATTATCTCGATTGGCGATATAGTCGATGGCCCGGTCGGCTTCATATTCCGGTCCCCATTGGTCGACGAAATAGAACTCGTCGCGCGAAGCATCCGTATCCCAGTACATGGGTTTCAGATGATAATCGTATGTGCCATAGGCGATCCAGTGGCTGAAACCGTGGCGGCGTTCTTTGGGACACCATTCATTCCAGGCTATTTTTCCTTTGTTGTTATTGGTTTCAATGTAGGGCTGATAGGGGGAGTCGAGATGCCATTTTCCAATGTATCCCAACTCATATCCCTGGTCTTTCAGGACGTCGGACCAGCAACGGGCCGATTCGGGAAGTTCAACTCCGTAAGGGGCAGTATTGGAATTACAGTTGCCTGTTACCTTGCTGCTTACCGGATACATGCCAGTCATCAGCATGCCTCGGGCAGGGGATGAGACGGGATAACTGCTGATCGCATCCGTAAAGTGCACACCTTCGGAGGCCAGCTTGTCCAGATTGGGTGTCCGGACCGGTTCCAATCCCAAGCATCCTATAGCCTGTCCGCGCCATTGGTCGGCCATAATGAATACCAGGTTAGGAGAAGATGGCTTCTCTTTAGCTTGTATGGTGCCGCTGTATAGGCAGGAAGTAATCAAAAGTAAGTATTCCGGTAAGTGTTTCATATCTGCTTTGTAATGTTTAATATAGGACCTTTTATATAGTTGACCCAGGTGAAATACATGTTTGACCTGGGTCGACTATGTGTTTGACCTGGGTCGAATACCCGTTTGACCCAGGTCAAAAGTATATCAGATAAGGACGTTTGTATTAGCAGGCTGTAGCTTTCTGCCTACTATGTCCTTTACTTCTTGGCACTTGTTCCCGGTTGTACGTCCCATCCCGGATTCTGGTAGATGTAAGCAGTGCTTATATCACCTCCCTTTTGAGGGGTACTCAGACGGATCACGTCGTAAGCGATAGGTGCCAGGTAATGAGCTTTCATGAAAGTATATCCCAGGTATGCCTTGTTGTTACGTTGTATCTGGTACGGGCGGAGATACTTGTTGTAGCGGCTGGAAACGTTCGGTTCGTCTGTTTCACCTTCCACTTTCAGGTCGTCATACAACTTATAATTTTCATCCCAGAGGTTGAAACCTTCTACCTGGTAGTCTTTCATTCGATCGAGTGCTCTCCAACGGTACAGGTCGTCGAGGCGGAAGCCTTCGGCCAAAAACTCGATACGTCTTTCGCGGCGTATGTTATATAACGTAGCATCTACCAGTTGTTCGCCGGAATAAGTGGCAAAATCGTTTTCTTTCGACAGGTCGGTAGCTGCAATGGTTTTCTGAAAATCTTCATCCACACCAGCACGTTTACGCAGGGCTTTCCAGTAGGCGGTACTCTTGGCATCCAGATTATGGTCGAGTTCGTAGTTTGCTTCGATATAATTCAGATATGCTTCTGCGGCACGGAAAATTACGCATCCGGTATTGCTCGGCAACGTCGGGCCCATGCTGATATCCTGGTTCAATCCTTTACGAAGGCAATAACCGGTGGTACTCTTGTTTTCCGTAACGATAGTTATGCCTGGGCGGGTGAAGTTGTTGAGGCTGTTGATCGGATCGCCCGGGATACTTATTGATTCGCGGAAACGATTGTCGCGGTCGGTCGCTACATCTTCCAATGTCTTATCGCCTTTATAACCGGAACCGGAGGCATAGATAGGCAGCCCGTTTTTCATCAGAACGCTTTCAACCAGCGTACGGGTAAAACCTGTATTTCCGCAACCGTTGCCGGAGGGATGAACCGTTTGCAGATAAGAAACAACGTAATGGAATACTTTCAGGCTGATGTCGTATCGTCTCCAAAGCAAAACCTCTTTCATATCGGACAGGTCAACACTGTTGAACATGCTTGAATAATCTCCCAGTGGGAAAGCATCGGCAACTTCCTGGGATGCTTTCTTTGCTTCCGAGAGGAAGAAGTTTATTTCCGAATTCAGGTCGATGGTGAAATCTTTCAGATAACTGGCATTGGCACCCGGCCAGCCTGGTCCGCCCGGAACACGATCGGTTCCTGCATGATATTTCAACCAGGTTCCTTCGTACAAAGCGACTCTCGATTTGAGCAGAAGGGCTACGTATTTAGTCAGACGGTTGGATTCGGGAGCTGTTTCTTTCATCATCTCTGTGGCTTTATCCAGGTCGGTCAGGATGAAACGTGCCACTTCGTTTTGCGGACGGCGTTGGTTGGCTTTGGCCAGTTCGACATAATCGTCCGACAGGATTTTATCTACGATCGGGAAGTCACCGTACTTTTTCATGAATGTGAAGTACTGGAAAGCGCGGAAGAAATACATTTCACCGATATAATGGCGGATGTTGGCATCTAAACCGCTGATCTTACCTTCTTCATATTTGGGCAGTACGGTTTCGAGGAAATAGTTACAATCTCGTATCTTCTTGAAATCCCATTCTCCGCTGGTCGGTACGCGACGTTCGCCGGGAACGAAGTTATCATCTTCTTTTGCAGCGCATTGGTTGTCGCTGTTATTGTCTGTTTTGAAGACGCCGATGCTGTATTCACCCGGTTTGTGTGCCGGAAGTGCGTCGTATTGGGCAGCTCCGAAACTGGCTAACTCGGTTTCCGTGTTCAGATAATGTTCAGAAGTGACGGACGACAGGGGTTCACGGTCGAGGAAATCGTTACACGCAGTGAAACTGAGGGAACCGACTGCCAGCGATAATATAATGATTGATTGCTTTTTCATGATGCTTTAATATTTTAGAATGAAACATTTACTCCGCATGACAGTGTTCTTGAAAGCGGATAGATTTTACCGTTACCCAATGCTCCGCCTACTGCTTCGGGATCGAATACACCGAAGATGGAAGAAATGGTAAACAGGTTGTCGCCGGAGAAGAATAGGCGTGCTTTGCTCAGACCTATCTTCGAAGTGAGCTGGTTAGGCAACGTGTAACCGATTTGCAGGTTTTTCAGGCGCAAATAAGCGGCATTTTGCAGATAACCGGTTTGTACCTTCTGATTCTTCGTAGCATTGGCATCGAAGTAAGGTCTGGGGAAGTAAGAGTTCAGGTTGGCACCCATATTGTCGCCTTCCGGACGGAAGTAATCGAAATGTTCCTTATATCCGATAGACTGCCAGATACCGCCGCCTACAGCACCCCAGAAGAAGTTACCGTCCAGCCAGATGTCGCGCTTGCAGACTCCCTGGAAGAAAGCGCGGAAGTCGAAACCGTTCCAGTCGGCTCCCAGTGTGATACCTACCTGGTAGCGGGGAGTTTCATTACCGATGATCTTGCGGTCGCCCGGATCGCCGACCGTGTTGGAGCCTGTCGTGATCTTACCATCACCATTGATATCTCTGTACATGATGTCTCCTGCACCCCATTTGCTACCGATCTGTGACTGGTCTGTCGTTGCCAGGTGATCCTGCATTTCTTGGTCTGTCCTGGCAATGCCGATGGTTTCGAATCCCCAGATGTCACCCATGTATCTGCCGTTGTAAGGTACGTATTCCATGTTTCCGTCCGAATTCTTCCGGTCGATGATCTGTGCATCATTCGGGTATTTGGTGATCTTGGTACGGGCATCGGCCAGGGTAAATCCGACGGTATAGCCGACCTTGCCGATCTGGTCGTTCCAGGTTAAAGCCAGTTCCCATCCTTTGCTCTGCATAGCTGCATTGTTGATACGCGGCAGTTTGTCGTTGTCGATACCGATGATCGGTGATTTCTCTTCGGGAGGACCGACCATGTCGTCTGTTTTTCTCATGTACCATTCGAACGAACCTGTCAGGCGGTTGTTTAGGGCACCGAAGTCGAAACCGATATTGGTGGTCGTGATCTTTTCCCATGTCATCAGGTCGCTGACCATCAATGGGGCAGTAGCCGTAGTCGGTTGCTGTCCGCCGATCAGGTATTTTCCGTTTTTCAGTCCCAGCGGCTGTGCCGGATAGAACGGGTAAAATTCCTTCGTGTTCTGGTTGCCCAGTTTACCCCATGAGAAACGGGGCTTCAAAGTACCTACATATTCCGAAAGATCTTCCCAGAATGCTTCACGTGCGATGTTGTATCCCAACGAGAAAGAAGGGAATACATTCCAGCGTTTATCACGCAGGAAGCGTGAAGAACCGTCGTAGCGGATATTGATCTCAGCCAGGTAACGACCGTCGTAGTCGTAGTTCAAACGTCCGAAGAAACCGGCAGTTGCCCATTCCTTTTTGTTTGCAGAAGTATAGTCTTTACCCATGCTGGCGTCGATACTCGGCACTTCGTCGCTGATCACATCGTCACGTTTAGCATACACATAGTTCTGCTTGTAGAGTTCGGTGTTGAAACCGACCATTACCTTGAAGTTATTCTTATTGAATGACTTGAAGTAATCGGTATACAAGCTGGTTGTCAATAGGTTATTGTCCTGTGCGGAAGACCATGCATAGGTTGCTCCCGGACCATAACTCCCGGCAAATGCCATAGGCACCGGTTCATTTTTTGAGTTCCATTCATACACTTTAGCCAGGTTTTCGTCTTTGTTTATATGTTCTGCCTTCAGGCTAACGTCTCCGCGGATATTCCAGTCTTTCAGCGGAGTGATAGTTACGTTGGCCTGTGTATAGATAATGTCTTTCCGGCGTTTGTAACGTCCGCCGTCTTCGATCTGAATGATCTTGGAGTTACGCATGTAATGGCCGTTCGGATCTTTGAAAGGCATGGTCGGCCAGGTACGTGAGATGTCGTGGTAATATAAACCGACCTGGATGCCGTTTGCCGTATTGTCCGGATCGTCGTTTGCATAAGTCGGACGGTCGAGTTCTTCACGGATAAAGCGGGTACTTAGACCTACCTGTAACCAGTCGTTTACTTTCGAGTTGATCTTAGCCGAGGCATTCATACGTTTGAAATCGTCATCGCCGTAGCGCATGTTACCGCCCTGGTCCATAAAAGCTCCCGACATGAAATAAGTAAGTTTTTCCGTTCCGCCGCTTACATTAACATTATGTTCGTGGCTGAAAGCTGTTTTGAAATGATTGCGGGTCCAGTTCTGGTTGTCATTGGCCAGTTGGTGGAACTGGTACATACCGTTGGCACTGTTCGGTATGGTTGATGTTGTTAATTCTCCTTTCTGATAGGCAATAATACGACCGATAGTTTCATCGTTGAACGGTACGGTTTGCGCGCTGTTCAGGGCCGCTGCATTGAAATACTTGGCGAACGTGTATGAGTCCATCATATCCGGCAGGTTGGTGGCGGTAGACCAGCGCAGGCTGTTATTATAGGTAACCTGCGTCTTTCCGCTCTTTCCGCTTTTGGTAGTAATCAGGATCACACCGAACGGGGCACGCGAACCGTAAATACTGGATGCGGCAGCATCTTTCAATACGGAGATGTTCTCGATATCATCCGGGTTCAATGCGTTCATATCTCCTTCGATGCCGTCGATAAGGATTAGTGGGGCATCGTTAGAACCTTCACCGATTGTACCTGTACCGCGGATATTTACTTTCAAAGCGTTACCCAGGGCACCTCCCTGGTTGTTGAGTGAAAGGTTCAGACCGGGAACAACACCTTGCAGGGCTTGTCCTACCTGAGCTACCGGGCGTGATTCGAGTGCTTTGGTGTCGACGGTGGAAACGGCTCCTGTCAGGTTTACTTTCTTTTGTGTACCGAAGCCGACAACGACTACTTCGTCGAGTGCCTGTGTATCTTCACCCAACTGGATGGTGTACACCTTCTGTACTCCGTCAACTTTGATGGTTTGTGGCTGGTAACCGATATAGGAAATATGTAGTATATCTCCTTTTGATACATCCAGGGAAAACTTACCGTCCATATCGGTGACAGTTCCGTTGGTGGTTCCTTGTACCAGAATGGTTGCTCCGATAACCGGATCACCCAGACCCTTGTCTGTAACAGTACCAGTAATGGTTAACTGCTGTGCATATATATAGGATATACTGGCCATCAGCAGTGCAATTAATAATGTGACTCTCTTCTTCATCCTCTTTTAGTTTTAAGGTTGTGAATACTAAATTTTAAATAATCTTTGTAAGCAAAAGTATCGGGTATGCCTGAATGGACTGGCAAGCGTTTTAGTCATTAACAATGGGTATTTTCTTTATTTCGCTTATTGATATTCAGTATACTTTGTATTTTATTCACGGATAGTGGGTATTTTGTTCATTCGTGCTATGCGGGTGGTTTTTCTTTTGTTTAATTGTCCTTACTCTCCTTCTTTTTTTGTTTCTTTGTATATGAACCTGATGTTAACCTCAGGGAGGTACGTGAATGTGGAAATGAGGAAATTTATTATAGTTATATCGTTTGTTATCTTTTATAGCTTTACAGGCTATGCTTTTTTTGAAAAGGATATCCGGGTACTTACTATGCAGAATGGATTGGCCGATAATACGGTTTCCTGCATCCATAAGGACCGGGATGGTTTCATGTGGTTCGGTACTGATAACGGACTGAGTCGGTATGACGGAAAAAACATTAAGAACTTCGGTTCGGATAGCCTTTATATGAAGGTGTTTCATATCAGCGAGACGGAGAACGGCTTGCTTTGGCTGATAGCCAACGGACAACTGTTTTGTTTCGACCGCCGGATGGAGCATTTCATACCGGTGAGGATCAGTGAAAAATATACCGGAGTTCAGGACATACTCATGCAAAACGATACTTCTTTCTGGTCTATATCGCCTGATGTTCTTTCCCTTGTCCTGATCGATTACAAAAAAAATAAAGATGGAAATATAGCAGAGGTTGACCTGAGGGTAGAAATGGAGTTTACCGGTTTAGGAGGAAACGATACCGATTATATGGCTTTTTGCCAGTCGCCGGAAGGCTTGATCTATATCGGGACGAATTGGGGAAATATCATTACATTCGATCCGGAGACATTCCAGGTAATAAGTAAAGGTGAGTTGCCGAAGGTTAGTAAAATGCATGTACATAGACTTTTATATTCCGAAGGATATGTGTGGATCGCCACTTGGGCGAACGGGGCGATCCGCTATAATCCGGAATCGGGAACTTATACGCAATATACTTATAATCCGGAGGACAAAGTAAGAACATTATCCCATTGGGATGTTTACCAGATGGTATCGATCAGCAACAGCCGTTACCTGGCAGCCACCTGGAATGGATATACGATCATGGTACCTGACAAAGATGATTCTACCCGTTTTACGACAGAAGTATATAATAATACAGCATCGCAGTTACATCGCAATCTGGAGACTCGTATGATCTCTGCTTATTATGATCCTGAAGGAATTATTTGGGTGGGAACACAGGGAGGAGGAGTTTATGCTTCTGATTTGCGTAAGCAGTTTTATCAGCGTTTTCATCAGGAGACGCATAATGAAATATGCGGAATGGCAACCGATAAAAAGCAATATATCTGGCTGGCAACTTTCCACAAAGGAATCCTTAGAAGTACGAAACCGTTTGACCCGCAAAGCCGTCTGTCTTTTGAACCGGTGTCGTCCGGTAGCGGAAATACGGTCTTGTGTGTTACCACTGATAAACGGGGTGATTTGTGGTTTGGTAATAACAGGTCTGAACTGATTCACTATCATTCGGATACCGGTAAGCTGAGTATTTTTCCTATTCGTGTATCTGATAATCCTCAATGGACGGGTTGGATCTGGACTTTATTGTTTGACAGCCAGGAGCGTTTATGGTTAGGGACATCAAACGGTTTGTTACTTTTCGATCCTGTTACGGGATTGTTTACGCATTATTCTACCGGTTCCGGTGCTATACGGGCAATGACAGAGATATCTGGAGAATGTCTGTGGTTAGGAACTATATACGGACTTAAAAAGTTTAGCTTCACAGATGGTACTATCCGTTCGGGATTTGAAAAGCAAACTAATATCCCGGCCAAGGAGATTCGTTCCCTCTTTTCTTCCTCTGACGGAAAGTTGTATATCGGTTTTACAGACGGGTTTGGTATAATGGATTTGTCTTCTGATACGATCGAGAGTTTTTATACAACCCATGATGGGTTGAGCAGCAACTTTATCGGCTGTATCAGCGAAGATTCGAAAGGACATCTTTGGCTGGGTTCCAACTCCAGCATTTCGCGTTACAGCAAGCATCAGAAACTCTTTTATAACTATTATATATCGGGTAATAACCGTTCGGTAATGCATTATAAGAATTTCTTGTTCTGGGGAAATAACAAGAATATGACCTATTTCCTTCCGGACGAAGCCATGAATGACCATCCAGTCTCTGACAAAGTGGTAATAACCCAATTGGAAGTCGATAACAAATCCGTCGAGATCGGACAAAAGGTGAACGATCAGGTCATTCTGGAGAAAGGTATTCCCTATACTAATGAGTTTACACTGACTGCTGCCAATAATAACTTTTCACTGATGTTCAGTAATCTGACTTATTCGGACGAGTTACAGAAGTACAGCTATCGGTTAACGCCGGCTCAGTCGGACTGGCTGATTGCTGCCGATGGGGAAAGGGTTTCCTATGCCAATTTACCCCCGGGAGAATATCTTTTTGAAGTAAGTAGTATTATGCCGGACGGTTCCAATGGGAATGCGACTTCGATGGTAATCCACATTTTGCCTTTCTGGTATGAAACAGCCTGGTTCCGTTTCCTGATAGCTACTCTGGCTGCCTTTCTTATTTATTACCTGATACGTCGTGTAAGGAGAGAGCAAGCCCGGCTGAGACAGGAGGAGCGCCTGAAACATGAGTTGTTTGTTTCCAATCTGGAACGCGAGAAAGAGAAGCAGATCAACCGTGAACGCGGAAACTTCTTTACGAACGTATCCCATGAACTTCGTACACCTCTCACACTGATTCTTTCTCCTTTACAGGAGTTGTTGCAGACGGAGCGTCTTTCAGAAACTTTGCATGATAAGTTATCGTTGGTCTATAATAATGCGACCTCATTATCTACCCTGGTGAACCAATTGCTGTACGTCCAGAAAATCGAGGCCGGAATGGTTCAGCTACATTTGTCGAAAGTGGAGATCGTTGCTCTGGTTGAACACGTAATGTCTTCTTTCAGGCATATGGCCGAGATAAAAAGTACTGAGTATGTCCTGAACTCCGGTATCTCGTCGCTTGATTTATGGCTGGATGCTCCAAAAATAGAATCAGCCTTGAAGAACCTTCTTTCGAATGCGCTCAAATATACCCCGAAGGGCGGAAAGATAAGGGTTACGATCACGGAGAAGGAAGTGGACGGGAAAATGTTCTGTTTATTATCCGTTGCAGACAATGGTCCCGGCATCGCTGAAAATTTGCAGGGACGCATCTTTGAATCCTTTATAACGGGCGAAAATGATCCCTCATTTTCTACCAAGGTGGGTATCGGTCTGCGTATCGTTAAAAACACGATGGACCTCCATCATGGGAAAGTCTTGCTGAACAGTGCTCCCGGCAAAGGCTCCGAGTTCATCCTTTACCTTCCGTTGGGGCGCGAGCATTTTAAAGAAGATGTATATCAACTGGTTGAGGATACCCGTGATGAACAGAAGGAGGAAGCATTCATTGCCCCGGAAAAGGTTCGTGAAGAGACATCCCCCGAATCAGGCAAGAAATTGCTGGTTATTGAAGATAACGATGAGATAAGACATTATATCTATACGCTATTTGAGAAGAAATACCGTGTCCTGGAGGCCCGGGACGGTGAAGAGGGCGTGCGGACTGCCCGTGAAGAGATCCCTGACCTCATCATTTCGGATATAATGATGCCGGTCAAAGACGGCTTTACCTGTTGCCAGGAGATTAGGCAGGAGTTGCAGACGGCCCATATCCCGATCATCATGCTGACGGCCAAAGCCGAGGAGGAGGATTTGCTGAAAAGTACCCGGATCGGTGTGGACGACTATATCATGAAGCCTTTCAACCCCGAAGTGCTCAAAGCCAAGGCAGAGAACCTGATCCGCATGCGTGAGCAGCTGAAACGTATCTATACGAAAACCCTGATGTTGAAACATACGGTAGAGAAGCCGGAGGAAGAAGAGCAGGCCGGCCTTTTCATGCAGCAGGTAATCAGTATCGTCGAAGCCAACCTGACGAACCCGGATTTCAGTGCTAAAAGCCTGGCAAGCCTATTGAATCTCAGCCAGCCTACCTTATACCGGAAGATGAAGCAGCAAAGTAACCTGTCGATTATCGAAGTGATCCGCAGTATCCGTATCAGCAAGGCAGCTTCCCTGATCATGCAGAAGAAATATTCTGTTCAGGAGGTGGCCGAAATGGTCGGTTATAACGATATAAATACATTCCGCAAGCACTTTACGAATCAGTTTGGTGTATCGCCTTCCCGTTATAATGCTTTATAGTTTCCGTTACCCTTGGGGTAGAGCCGGTTACCAGGGAGAGACTGTCGTTAACCCGGTGTATCGTTTCCCTTACCATTGCATTCCCTTTGCATATCACAGCTGTGAAACAAACGGAATCCAACTGTGATATGAAAGGAATGCAGTTGTGATAAGTAATAGAAAGATTAAAATGTAGATTCTTCAATAAAGATTGTCTCATGTAGGAATAAAGTTTATTTTTGCATAATGATGATGGATAAAACTCTTGAGGATGCCTAAAGGGGATATGAGCATTAGTTTCAGTGAAATATACACCAGTTATTACAAACGCTCCTTTCTGTTTGTAAAGTCGTATGTCAGAGATGATATGGTGGCCGAAGATATTGTGTCTGATGCTCTGATTAATCTATGGGAAACAACTAAAAAAGAAAAAGTGGAACACCCTTTGTCATTGCTTTTAGTTATTTTGAAAAATGAGTCTTTAAATTATTTGAAACATTTGGAGGTCAAGCAAACCGCATCGGAGTCTATCTCTTCTAAAATGACACGCGACTTGAATTATAGGCTGTCAACTTTACAAGCCTGTGATCCTGAAGAAATGTTTTCTTCAGAAATAACCCGTATAGTACAGGAAACATTACAATCGTTACCGGAGCAAACACGTCGTGTATTTGAGATGAGCCGTTATGAATGTCGTTCAGTAAAAGAAATAGCGGAAGAGTTATCCATTAGTCCCAAAAGCGTCGAATATCATATAACCAAATCATTAAAATATTTGCGAATATCATTAAAGGAATATCTTTTTGTTTTTTATTTCATGCTTTATTAGTAAAATAATTTCAAAACTATTTAGGGATTTTTGTTTCTGTGTTGTCTCTCTATATTAGAAACGGTATAATAGAGATGAATAAAGATATATTACAAAGATATGTTGAAGGCAACGTCACACCGGAAGAGGTGGAGACAGTTGTTGATTGGCTGGATGCAAATGAAAAACATGTAAAGGAACTCATGTCTTTACATAAACTGTATAACATTTCTGTTTTAAATCAACCTGTGTTATCACAGGAAAAAACAGGAACTTCCCGCCCGCCCCTGCTTCGTCGTATTATAAATGAAGTTATAAAAGTAGCTGCAATAGTTTTGGTGGTATTGGGTATTGAATTTCTATTAGAAAAGGAGGATATGGCAGAAGTGGCTCCTTTATTTCAAACTTTATATGTCCCATCCGGTCAGCGGGCTGAGTTGATTCTTCCTGACAGTACGAAAGTGTGGGTGAATGCACATTCCCGGATCGTTTATCCGGTTACTTTTAATAAAAACTATCGTCGGGTAGAACTTGACGGAGAAGCCTATTTCGATGTGAAGCATGACGAAACTTCCCCTTTTATAGTAAAGACAGAGAAGATGGATGTGAAAGTACTGGGTACTGAGTTTAATGTTTCCGCTTATTCAAAAAATCTGGAATTTAAAGTTGCATTGTTAAAAGGTTGTGTTGAGCTGAAATCTTCGGAATCATCTCTGAAATATAGAATGAAGCCGGGTGAACAGATTCGCCTTAAGGAGGGGAAATATATATCTACCGATATAAAAGATATGGATTACTTTAAATGGAAAGAAGGACTTTTATGTTTTAGCAACCAACCTATATCTGAGATTATGGATGAACTGAGCCTGTATTTTGACATCGAAATAAGTACAACAGACCGTTCGTTCTTAAAACAAAGGTATTCCGGGAAATTCCGTATAAAAGATGGTATTGAACATATATTGAAAGTGTTACAGTTGGAACATAAGTTCACCTATATAAAAGATAATGAATTAAATAAAATCACCATAAAATGAATTGCCTATGATGAAATAATAGAAGAAACGAATAAAAAACCGGATTATGTTGACGCATAATCCGGCGAAAATGTCAGCATGCTGACAACCTAGCAAAAATTAATCAGTACTAACATTTCAGATAATACAAAGTTATGAAAAAAAAATCTACAGGGGGATGTTATGCCCTGTTATTAAGCGAATTTAAACACATTTTTAGAGTTATGAAGTTATCCTTAATTTTTTTACTATTATGTGGTTCAACAATCTTTGCCAATAATGTAAACTCTCAGACTGCATGTGTCAGTATTGAGGCAAATAAGTTACAGGCGAAAGATGTTATTAAGCTGATAGAAGAGCAAACAGATTATCTTTTTGTTTATAATAACGAAAAGGTCGATCTGAGTAAGACGGTCTCTTTGAACGTCCGTAATAAGACTGTTGCAGAGGTTTTGAATAATATATTTGAGAATTCGGATATTACTTATGCAATGGAAGGCAGTAATATCTTGTTAATGAAAAAAGTATCCTCTCCCCAGCAAAATGTCAGAAGTATTAAAGGGCTCGTAAAAGATCAGTTTGGAGAACCCGTTATCGGTGCGAATGTTATAGAGAAGGGAACAACTAACGGAACCGTTACTGATTTGAATGGGAGCTATCAGCTTTCTCTTACTGGAGATAATGCTGTTGTACAGTTCTCATACATTGGTTACCGGCCACAGGAAGTCCCTGTGGGAGACAAAACAACCATCAATGTTGTTTTGTCTGAAGATACAGAGCAGTTGGAAGAAGTTGTGGTAACCGGTTATGGAGGTATGCAAAAACGTACAACGTTGACCACTGCTATTTCAAAGTTGGATAATAAAGCATTGGAGAATGTGGCGGTATCAAATGCTGCCCAGGCTTTGTAGGGAGGTGTCAGTGGTTTGCGTGTTGTGAATACTTCAGGAAGACCGGGGGAAGCACCGAATATCGTTTTGCGTGGTGGCGCAACAATAACAAATGATCCGTCATATAACCAGGCTCTTGTTGTTATCGATGGAATTGTACGATCCCTGAATGATGTCAATCCGGCTGATATTGAATCAATCCAGGTTTTAAAAGATGCAGCTTCTACTGCCATTTATGGAGCACGTGCTAACAGTGGTGTAATTTTGGTTACTACCAAAAGGGGCAAGGCAGGCAAAGCGACTGTGTCTTACAAATTTAAAGGAGGTTTGACCTTTGCTCGTAAAGGTTATGAGTTCCTTAACGCGAGAGATTTTATTCATTATAACAGGTTAGGTAATAAAAATGCGGGTAGAGCATTAGCGGATGTGAATAGAACTTCAGGATATGGACCTAATGCCGGAGATTGGTTTTCAATTCGCTTTTTGTCGGATGAAAATGAGCATCTTTTGCAAGAGGGCTGGGAACAAATGACTGACCCGTATGATGAGACTACCCAGTTATTATTCAAAGACTATAGTGGCCAGATTATGAAAGAAGCATTTAACGATCCTTCTTTTACCCAAGATCATTATGTGGATATAACAGGAGGAAATGACAAAGCTTCTTTTCTGGCATCTTTTGGATATTATAAGGAGGATGGCCAGGTTGTAAGTACCTCTTATGAAAGGTTTACTGGTAATGTTAACGGCTCGTATAAAGTTCGTGATAATATCAATATAAATGCAGGAGCAACTTATTCTTTTTCCAAGAAACCTGGATTGTGGATGAGTGAGGCACAGTTATTTTACCGTACTATGAGTATATGGCCGACTGTAAGCCCATACGATGAAAATGGAGAACCGACATCCGGTATTGGCTCTTCTGATGGTAATCCGCTATATTGGAAAAATAAATTGCAGCGTATAAACAATATACGTAAAACAACTTTCAATATAGGAGGTACCTGGGAAATTATTCCCGGCGTGTCTTTGAATGAAAATAGTTCTATTTATTATATTGATAATGAACAGGAAGATTTTGATAAAAAGTTTAAGTTGTCAAGTAGCGGATCTCCCAATGATACAAGATCTGCGCGTGCCATGTATGAGCGTCAGTTTCAACAACAGCATAATGCAACTTTGACATATGCTAAGTCATTTGTTGAAAAGCACAATTTAGATGTAATGATCGGTGGTGAATTGTTTGATTATAGTCGTTTTAAGCTTCAGGCAAAAGGAAAAAAAGCGCCGAGTGATGACATACCTACTTTAAATGCCTCCAGCGACAGAACAGAGGTATACTCTTATAAAGATGGTTACCGTATGATGTCTGCTTTCGGGCGTATCAATTATAATTTCAATTACAAATATTTGTTCTCTGTAGTGGCTCGTTATGACGGAATCTCTAAATTGAGTGACAATCGTTGGGGATTCTTCCCCGGTGTTTCAGCCGGATGGAATTTGCATGAGGAAGACTTTTTTAAAGATTCAAAATTATCCTCTGTTGTGTCAAGTGTAAAACCTCGTATTAGCTATGGTGTTAATGGGAATGTTGCCGGATTAGGTAATTACGAAGTCTATGGGGAGTATGGGACACAGACTGCTTATGATGGAAATATCGGTTTTCTGAATACAAAACTTATTAATGGAGGTCTTCGTTGGGAAAAGAGTAAATCGTTTGAAGCTGGATTAGATTTCGGGCTTTTTAATAATCGTGTCAATTTCATTACAGATTACTATAATAGAACGACTACTGATTTGTTGACTAATTTGGCTCTTCCGGGATATACAGGATTTGGTAGTATTCGGACAAATTTAGGGTCATTACGTAATCAAGGATTTGAAGCAGAGGTAAAAGTTAACATTCTTTCTAATCCGAAAGCTTTTATCTGGGATGTTTCTTTCAATGCTTCTTTTGTAAAAAATAAAATTATAGAGTTGCCGGAGAATGGTAATCAGAATAATCGTCAGGGCGGCCTGCAAGTATATGATCCGAAATCCGGAGAATATATTTGGGTAGGCGGTTACCAGGAAGGTCAGACTTTAGGAGATGTATATGCGTTTAAGCAGGAACGGATATTTAGAGACTGGGATGATGTAAAAGCAAATGCGGGTGATCGTTATGATGCTGTTGCAGAATTGTACGGTCCTAATAAATGGGCACAAATGAGTGAGGATGAAAGAAAAGGCAAGCGTCCGATTGAGCCGGGAGATGTACTGTGGGCAGATTTGGATAACAATGGAGTTATCAATCAATATGATCAGGTGAAAATTGGAAATGTATTCCCCAAATGGACAGGCGGTTTCTCTACCAATCTGTCATATAAAGACTTTTCTTTGTTTGCCCGTTTTGATTATTCATTAGGCCATGTTTTGTATAATGACCTTAAAGCTCGTTCATTGGGTCAGTATCAAGGATCATTCAATATAATCAAAGAAGTGAAAAACAGTTGGAGTCCGGATAATCCGAATAGTGATCTTCCCCGGTTCTATTATGCAGATCAGTCTATAAAAAGAAATATAACACGTTCTAATGTTGCCCGTGCTAATATTAATAGCAACAATTCCAGTTTCTACGAGAAAGGAGACTACTTGGCATTAAGAGAAATAACTCTGAGTTATCGTTTGCCTAAAAACTGGATAGAGAAGGCAACTTTGAGTGATGCTTCTATTTACATTACCGGACAAAATCTGTTTTATATTACCGGCTATAGCGGGATGTCTCCTGAACCGTCGATCAAAAAAGATAATGCCGGTGTGGACGAGGGAAGATATCCGATGCCACGTACGGTTCTTTTAGGAGTCAGCGTTTCATTTTAATTACTAACATAAAAATAATACAGACATGAAAAATAGATATTTATATTTGACTTTTATTGCTTTCCTGTTGTTGGGAAGTTGTGATTGGCTTGATACAACACCTGTGAGCTCTATTTCAGACAAACAATATTGGCAAACGGATGATCAGTATGATGCCTTTATGATGGGTATCCATGCACGTTTCAGAGATCATTCTTATACATTTTTTGTATTGGGAGAAACTAGAAGTGATGTTTTTGGAGATCCTCCAATAGGTGGAACGTCTTCTCAGGATTTGGAGCGGCTTCCTTTTAATACGATGAATGAAGAAACGCCTTTAGTTTCAAACTACGGGAGTTTTTATGAAAATATCAATCAAATTAATTTGATTATCGATAAAGCTATTGAAACGACCGCTATATCAGAGGCAAAAAGGGATTATTATTTAGGGCAGGCATACGGATTGAGAGCTTATTATTATTTTCATTTATTGCGTAGCTGGGGAAGTGTTATAATTACTACAACTCCGACTTATTCCCTGGATGTAAGTAACCTGGCAAAACCGGCTTCATCGGAAGTAGATGTAATGAAACAAATAAAGGAAGACCTTGACGCATCGTTGAAACGTTTTGGTACTGATTATACGATTAAAGATCAAAAATCTCAATGGTCTAAGGCTGCCAGCCTTATGTTGCAGGCGGAAGTCTATTTATGGTCCAGCCGTCAGATGAACGGAGGAACGAATGACGCAATGATCGCAAAGAATGCATTAACCGATATTCAAAATAATATCTCAGACCTCGGACTTATGGATAACTTTGTCGATGCTTTTGCATATGGTTTGAAAGGAAATAAAGAAATTCTTTTTGCCGTTCGGAATAAATTGAATGAGACTTCGTTATGGAATGGGAATTTTGGTGGTAATTTTCTTCCTCATTCGAATGGATTGAATACCTATTACGATATAGCTACAGGCGAACTATTTGATATAGTGAAGGAGAATCGATTTGGATTAGTGAGATTGGGTATAAGGAATGCCAATCTTGACCGTTATGATGATGCGGATAGCCGGAAACAGGGTACCTTGAAAGGAGTTTATAATAAGGATGAAAACGGGAATTTTGTTTTAGTTGGTGTTTTCACTTACAAGTATCAGGGAATTCAGGATGTTGGTGATAGTCGGTCTTTGAATGATGATTACCCTATTTATCGTTATGCCGATTTATTATTATTGTTGGCTGAAGCAAAGTCTTTGTTGGGTGAAGATCCTTCGAAAGAGATTAATGAGGTGAGAATGCGTGCTTATGGAAAAAATTATAAAGAATCTGTTTATGGTTATCCCCATCAAGCAATTGATTCAGATGTCAATGAGGCTATTCTTGAAGAGCGTTTTAAAGAGTTTATAATGGAAGGAAAACGTTGGTATGATTTACGTCGTTTTGGAAGTCAATACGTATTTAAATATACCTGGGCTGAAAAAGGAAATGAACAAAAGCTGTTATGGCCGATTGACAGAACTACATTGACTAATAATACTGCTTTGAAACAAACTCTGGGGTATGAACCTGCAGGTAGTAAATAAGTTTTCTATAATTGATGTAATTATTTATTAGTAAAAAGGGAGGTGAATCAAAAAAGCTATTACCGAATACAGACTTTTTTGACACCTCCCTCATTATTATTGTTAAAGAAGAATGAGTATGAGAAGATTGAGTTTCGTTTTTTCTTTTTGTTTATTGGGGATGATAATATCTGCCCAACCTTATAAACCGGATTGGAAGTCTATAGATAAACGGTCTGTTCCTTCTTGGTTTGAGGATGCCAAACTGGGCATTTTTATTCATTGGGGATTATATTCAGTTCCGGCATGGTCGCCTAAAGGCACTTATTCGGAGTGGTACAAGTATTGGTTGGATAATAAGAAATTGTTCGGTAATGGCGATTTTAAAGGTACTGAAATATACGACTACCATGTAAAAACGTATGGAGAGGGGTTTACTTATGCAGATTTTGCTCCGTTGTTTAAAGCTCAGGACTATGATGCCAATGAATGGGCTGCTTTATTTAAAGAGGCGGGAGCCAAATATGCAGTGTTGACAACAAAGCACCATGATGGTTTTGCTTTATGGCCCAGCAAAGAGGCTTCTCGCGATTATGGGAGACCTTGGAATAGTATGGAGATTGGCGCTAAGAGAGATTTGGTCGGAGAATATGTCGAAGCTATTAGAAAAACAGATATAAAAGTAGGATGTTATTTCTCTTGTCGCGAGTGGGATAATCCTTTATATTTCCCTGAGACAATGGATCTCTATGTTGACAGGCACTTTTATCCTCAGTTGAAAGATCTGATTAATCGTTATAAGCCGGATCTTCTGTGGTCTGATGGTCCGGACGATATTAGTGATACGGTTTGGAAGACAAAAGAATTTTTATCGTGGTTGTATTCAGAATCTGTTGTAAAAGATAGTGTTGTCGTAAATGACAGATGGGCTAAATTCTCGGATGGTAAGAAACATGGCGATTATTATACGCGTGAATACAGTGCCAATGATGCTGTTTTTGATAAGCCTTGGGAAGAATGCCGTGGTATGGGATTTTCTTTTGGGTATAATCAAAATGAAGATTTGGAAGATTATGCAACTCCTCAGGCGTTGATATTGACATTGGTTAATATTGTTAGCAAAGGTGGTAATCTACTTCTGGATATCGGACCGACAGCTAATGGGAAAATACCTCCGATCATGCAGGAACGTTTGTCCCAAATGGGTGAATGGCTGAAAATTAACGGAGAGGCTATTTATGGAACACGTCGGTGGAAGCATGTAGATCAGTGGTCTAGTGGTGACAGAAACTGGAAATATAATGGGAAATATTATGTAAGTGGCAATGCTATACTTAAGCAGACTGTTGATCCGGATCCGGGTTATGCGGTACAAGAAGTTTTCTTTACATCTAAGGGTGATAATATATATGCAATCTTGCCAAAGTATCTCAAAAGTATTGTTTTAAAAGACATTTACTCTACATCGCAAACAAAAATATCACTACTGGGATGTGATAAAGAGGTAGAATGGAAACAGGAAAAGGATAATATCCGGATAACAATGCCATTTTTGTCTTTTGAAGAACTTTCCTGTAATTATGCCTGGACGCTCAAACTGGAAAAGGTGAAGTGAATAAGTAAATATGTCAGAAGTCTCAATCTGTGTATTATGTTGAGACTTCCGACAGTAATTTTTGATAGTTATTTCTTTACCGGTGGATAATCCAACGTATAATGCAATCCACGGCTCTCTTTTCGTTCGATGGCCTGGCGCATGATTAAATAACCTACATTAATCATATTACGCAGTTCGCAGATATCTTTCGAAGCGACCGAGCGTTTGAACAGGCTCTCCGTTTCTTCATAGATGATGTCCAGACGGTCCCAGGCACGTTTCAGGCGCAGGTCGGAGCGGACGATGCCGACATATGTACTCATGATTTGTCCCACTTCTTTCACACTTTGGGTGATAAGGACCATTTCTTCCAGAGAGGTCGTGCCCTCGTCGTTCCATTCCGGGATGTTTTCCTGATACTTCAATGAATCAATGATTCCCAAACTGTGCTTGGCTGCTGCATCGGCATAGACAACGGCTTCGATCAGTGAGTTGGAGGCCAGACGGTTGCCGCCATGCAGACCGGTGCAGGAACATTCGCCTACCGCATAGAGACGGTCGATAGAAGAACGTGCATCCAGATCTACCTTGATACCTCCGCACAAGTAATGGGCGGCAGGAGCTACCGGGATATAATCCTTGGTAATGTCGATGCCCAGGCTCAGGCATTTCTCGTAAATATTCGGGAAATGTTTCTTTGTCTCTTCCGGGTCTTTGTGTGTAACGTCCAGATATACATGGTCATCTCCACGGGTATCCATCTCGTTTTTGATGGCACGTGCCACAATATCGCGGGGAGCCAGTGAAAGACGTTTATCATACTTCTGCATGAACTCTTTTCCGTCCAGCGTACGCAAAACACCGCCGTAACCACGCATCGCTTCCGTAATCAGGAAGGAAGGGCGGTCGCCCGGATGGTACAAAGCCGTTGGATGGAACTGTACAAACTCCATGTCCTTAACGGTCCCTTTTGCACGGTAAACCATCGCTATGCCGTCGCCTGTGGCTACCAACGGATTGGTCGTTGTCTGGTAAACGGCACCTACGCCGCCGGTTGCAATCAGCGTTACCTTGGAAAGGAAGGTGTCGATTCGTCCGTTCGGGTCCATGATATAGGCTCCGTAGCATTCTATATCCGGTGTCTGACGGGTGACGGTGACACCCAGATGGTGCTGCGTCAGTATTTCGATTGCGAAATGATTCTCAAATACGGTGATGTTGGGGTGCTTTTGGATGGCCTGAATCAGGCTATCCTGTATTTCGGCACCTGTATTGTCTTTATGGTGCAGGATGCGGAATTCGGAATGTCCCCCTTCACGGTGCAGGTCGAAGTTGCCTTTCTCGTCCTTGTCGAAGTCTACCCCCCAACTGATTAGCTCTTTGATTTGCTGAGGGGCGTTGCGCACGACCTTTTCCACGGCATCGCGGTCGCTGAGCCAGTCGCCGGCAATCATTGTATCTTCAATATGTTTGTCGAAATTATCAACAATCAGGTTTGTTACCGAGGCGATGCCTCCCTGAGCGAAATATGTGTTAGCTTCTTCCAGATTAGTTTTGCATACCAGGGCTACTTTTCCCTTACTGGCAACTTTAAGTGCGAAACTCATTCCTGCAATACCGGAACCTATCACTAAGAAATCGAATCTTTGTACCATAAGACATTACTGTTTAGATCGCCAAAGTTAGGAATTAACTTTTATGGTTGTACCCTTCGATGCCCCCTTTCCTTATAAATAAGGGCGAAATAGGCATTCTTTTGCTATTTTTAAAAGAAAAGCCATAAACATTCGCAGGTTTCCCCTGTTTTAACTACGCATTGGATATCCGGCTTATTATTAATACTTAAACGTTTTGAAATATGAAATCTAAAGTTTTACTGGTAGCTTTGGCCGCTATGTTGGCAGGCGGGGCTATGGCACAAGATTGTACATTCTTTTTCCCTACGACAAAAGGTACAAAACTGGTGAAAAAGAGTTATGACGGCAAAGGAAACCTGTCAGGTGTGATGACTTATGTAGTGGATGAGGTGGAAAGTAAACAATCCGGCCTGGAAGTCGAAGCCGATTACGTGTTCGTCAATAATAACGGGACAGTTATCGATAAAGGCGAACTGGAGGCTTTTTGCCAGGATGGCGAATTCTTTATGGATATGAAAGAGGTGCTGTCCAATCCATCTTTTGTTACTACAACGAATACCGCAATGGCAGCTACCGATGCTGTAATCAATTATCCGAGCGTAGTGCAAGGAGCTTCTTCGGATGATGTCTATTTCGACGATGCAGTCATCAACATTTATTCAAAGAAGAATCGTAAAGACAGAAAGAACATTTCGATTTACGATCGCGAATATGTGAAAACCGAAGAAATTACTACTCCGGCAGGAACATTCGATTGCACGAAGGTAAAATTTAAAATCAAATCACGTTCCCCGAAGGAAACAATCGAAGGTTACGGATATGAATGGTATGCTCCCAACATCGGGGTAGTCCGCACGGAACAATACAATAATAATAATGTATTGCAATCTTATTCCGTACTCGAAGAAGTAAAATAAGTAAAATATATTCCTTTTTGGAATTGTTTGACCGGTTTAAGTGGATACGCTGTTGCTGTGAAGCGGCGGCGTATTTTCTTTTTCCCTGTCAGCTCTCCTTCCTTCTGTTTTCTTCTTTAAATTGGGTTGGAGTCATTCCTTTGACTTGTTTAAATATGGTACTGAAATACCGTTGATAAGTGAAACCTACTTCATAAGATATTTCCGATATGGTCAAATCCGTTTGTATAAGCATCAAAGAGGCTTTCTCTATCCGTATTTTATTGATGTAATCGTTAACGCCCATACCGGTAAGAACCTTTACCTTATTATATAAGGAAGCACGGCTCATGGTCATCTTTTTCATCAGATAGCTTACATCGAGGTCCGGGTTGGCCAGATTATTATCTATCAGTTCATTCATCTTCGACATGAAATGTTCGTCTGCATTGCTGATTGTGGCTTCTTGTGGCAGGAGCAGGGTAGAAGATTCTTTATATTTTTGTTTGATGGCTTCCCGGCTTTTTAGCAAATTAAGAATGATAGTCAGCAGGAAGTCTAACTCAAACGGTTTCGGGATGTAAAAATCCGCACCGAGCTTATATCCTTGTTCAGTACTTTCCTGGTCGCATTTGGCTGTCAGTAGGATGATGGGGATATGGCTGATTTCAATATCATTCTTTATATTCTTACAAAGTTCATAGCCGTCCATCCGGGGCATCATGACGTCGCTGACGATGATATCCGGTTGTTTGGCTTTCGTTATTTCCAGGGCGGCAAGACCATTTTCTGCGGTATAAACCTGCTTGAATATATCTTTGAACGAATCTTTCAGGAAAAGGCGGAGTTCATCTTTATCTTCTACGATGAGTAAAGAATATCCCGCACAGGAAATTCCGGTCGCGGACAAGTCTAATGGTATAGATAGATTTTCGCTAATCTCTGTTTCCTGTACCTCTTGCTGTCCGGAGTTGGTGCTATCGGTCAATGCGGGTAACTCATAATAGAATGTAGCTCCTCTGTCCGGATTGTTATAGGCACCTATCCGCCCTCCATGCATTTCAATCAATACTTTGGCATAAGATAAACCGATTCCGCTACCGCTCTTATTATGTTCACCTTGATAAAAACGGTTGAAAAGCTTTTTCGGGTCCACATTTTGCAGACCGATACCCTGGTCTGCGACGGCGATTCTGACATAGTTATCTATTAGTTGGGTCGATATTGTTATTTGTGTCTCCGGTTCACTGAATTTGAGGGCGTTCATCAGTATGTTGGAAAAAATAGTCTGGCATTTCCATTCATCGAACCAGATTGAATCAATCTGAGTATCCAGCTGATATATCAGCTGGATACTCTTTTCCTTTAATTCAGTATTGAAATCTTCGGAGACGGATACTATCCATTTATTTAATGGATGAGGCTGTTTCTGTAAAGACTTCTGCTCCGTTTTGATACGGTTCAGGTCGAGAACCATGTTAATCAGGTTTTTCATTTTTCTCGACTGTTTGTAAATAGTATTTAACTGTCCGTGAATAACTTCGGGAGTCAGATTCTCATGGCTGGTGTCGATAAGTCTTTTCAGCGGAGCGTAAATGAGTGTAAGGGGAGTCCTGAGTTCATGGCTTATATTGACCAGGAACTGTATCTTTTCTTCGTTCATGGCCTGTTCATGTTCTTTCATTTCCCATTTCAGTCGGTTTTCTTTTTTCTTCAGGATAATATATACCGTGACGGTAATAATTCCTAAGATTAACAGAATTATGCTGAAAATAAAAAGGTTACTTTTATACCAAGGGGGAGTGATATGGAGTGTGAGTATCTTTTTGGGTTGGCTCCATATCCCGCTTTTCGTATTGTAGGATGCAATAATCGAATAACTTCCCGGGAGTAATACCGGTAGGTTTAGTTTGTTATTATAAGATTCGATGTATTGCTCGTTTGCCCCTTCTATTTTGTATCGGAACATTGTTTTTCTGAATATATCTTTCTGATTTATATTGAATACGACCGATAGAGATGTATAATTCCAGGGAATTGCAACCGACCGGTGAGTCGTGTTGAATTGTTTCAGATAGGTACTCCCGTTGAATAGAATATCGGATAAATCAATTTCCCGTTGAAGATCGTCATTATAGGAAATATTCTTATCTATTTTTACCAGTCCGTCGGTTCCTGCCAGGTAGATGTTATTTGTTTTGGACTGTTCCTGATACATAAACAGGATTTCATTCGGCGAAAATCCATCGGATTCGCTCCAGATAATAAATCTCCCTTCATCGATAACATACGAAAAGAGCATATTCTGTGCACCTATCCAGAGACGCCCTTTATCGTCGAAGAAAAGATAAGACACGTTATTGAAAAGCCGGGTATTGATTCGGTGTAATACTTTCTCGTTCAGATTGTAATAGCTGAGTCCCTGGTCGCTTCCTATCCAGACGGTCCCTTTTTTGTCATAACACAGGGTATGGATCGTTTCGCTTGGTTCAGTGGTGAATAGAAGGGACAGGCTGTCGTTCTTTTGTAATGTCTGTAAGACATAATTCTCTTTTATCATAAAAATAAGCGAATCGTCCGCATAGGTCAGGTTCAGCGCTTCCAGGGAGAAATCGGTTTCTTTTGTTTTTAGGGTAGAGAAGGTCTTTGTCTCAGGATAGTAGATACGTGCACTGAGCGACAGAATATATATTTTGTCATCGCTGACTTTATGCGCCAGGGGCATAAAGCCGTAATAACATTCTTCTATGTTGATCTGGTTGTTGACAATGGTAAATGGGGTGTATTTTCCCGTTTTCTTATTGAAAACAACTATTCCCTGGTTGAATAACGAGACCAGCAGCTCCGTGTCGGATAAACCGGTGATGGAAGTCACCTTATCGCCGTAGGTGGAGGTGAATTGTTTGAATGTATCGGTAAATGGGTTGTATACATTGATTCCTCCGCCGTCTGTCCCGATCCATAAAAGACTGTCATTGTCTTCGTACAGGCTGGTAATGGCTTTTTCGCTTAATCCGTTGGTGTTGTTTAAGGCTACGTCTTTGAATGTCTTGATATAAGTTTCTTTAATTCCGAATATACCGCCTCTCACGCTCCCTGCCCAGAGGTTATTTTCATTATCCATATAGAGAACAGTGATGGAATTGACGGGAAGTGAATTCACATCTCCCGGAATGTGTTGTAAGACGGTAAAATCTTTTGTGTCGGGATGATAAATATTGATTCCTCCTCCGTCTGTCCCTATCCATATGTTTCCGTCTTTTTCCAGAATACTGAGAATGATATTGTTACTGAGTTTAGAGTTTTCACTTTTATAGTGGGCGATCAATTTTCCTTTCGGATCGTAGCAGAAAAGTCCCTGTCTGTATGGTGACAGGTAAATATATCCTTTTTCATTGATAAAAATGGCGGATACGGTATTGGTAAACGGCAACGAGTTATCTTTATAAATTTCGTTTGTCGTATAATTATAGGTGAGCAGCCCATGTTTTTTTGTATTCAGTAATACTTTATTTCCTTCTATCTTTAATATGTTGAGAATGGAGTATTCTCCGGTTTCCCGTAGGTGATTTTCCGTATGGAGAAGGATACGTTCGGTATTTTTGTTTTTGTAGTCGAATCGGTAGAGTGTTTTTTCTCCTCCGAAAAGAATCCCTCCGGGTATACAGAGATAAGAAAATATCTTTTCTTTTATGATCGGGTCGAAGTGGTTGTAGTCCGGATTGTATTTAACCAGTCCCTTGTTAGTAGAAACCCAAAGATTATTGAGTGAATCTTCCGCAACAAACTGTATGTGGTTACCGGGAAGCGAATATTTATTGTCTTTTTCGTTGAAGAAGCTTTTTAGCTCATGTTGGTCGTAGCAGTTTAATCCGGATTTTGTTCCTATCCATAATATTCCTTTATGATCACATAGAATAGAGTTGATGCTCGATTGTGATAATCCCTGCTCGATTGCTATTTGTTTGAAGTAATAGCTGGCGTTGTTACATTGTCCGATACCAGGTAAAAGACAGAGTAGAATAATATATGCTATGTGTGAAAAAAATTTCATAATTCAGTTTTACTTTTTTTACAAATATACGGCTAAACAATGAATTTCCCAACAAGGATAATAGCCTGAAGAGTGAATTTGTACTCAAAACTATTGATTGTTATCTGCTGATTAATAAATGATTATACGATAGAGGAATACTTTTAGACAGGATTTGACGCCCTTTTTGAAAGCAGACTATACATTTGTCGGTATATCTTAAATTTGAAATCAGATGAAAAAAAATGTAATTATTATGCAGAAAGGACCACCTCCGTCTAATCGACGGACTCTTAGAAAAATGATTGGTGAATTTGACTTTAAACTAAAAATACGATTAAACTTATGAATCAAGTACAGGCTAAGTATAAGCTGGTAGGTAGTCCCCTTCAAAAGGTCGGCGTACTGTTGCTGCTTATTTTGTTTATACGACCAGATGTACAGGCTGAAGCTAACAATCCAGCCTTTGCTTCCGGTCCGGATAGTAATGTCCCGTCTATAACCCAGCAAAAAGGACAAAAGAAGCTGGTAAAGGGAACGGTCAGCGACGATGCTGGCGAATTAATGATAGGAGCCACGATTTCTATCAAAGGAACGACCCAGGGAGTTCTTTCTGATATGAATGGAAATTATGAAATTGAATGTACGGATAATGATATTCTTCAGGTTTCTTATCTGGGTTATACGCCTCAGGATATAAAGGTTGGTAACCGAAAAGTCATAGATGTTATTTTGACTTCCGATAATGTATTGCTGGAAGAGGTGCAAATTATCGCTTATGGAACCCAGAAGAAACTGACTGTGACCGGCTCTGTTTCTTCGATAGACACAAAAGATTTGTTGAAATCGCCCACGTCCAGTATCGGTAATATGCTGGCCGGTTCTGTTTCGGGTATTTCAACCGTTCAGTATAGCGGACAGCCCGGAGCTGAAGACCCGGAAATATTTGTCAGAGGTATTGCTTCTTTGGATGGCGCCCGCTCACAACCATTGATTCTGGTGGATGGGGTGGAACGTTCTTTCTTCCGCATGGACCCTAATGAAATAGAGAATATTACTGTTTTGAAGGATGCTTCGGCAACGGCCGTATTCGGTGTACGGGGTGCGAATGGAGTTATCCTGGTAACGACACGCAGAGGAAAAGAAGGACGTACGGAAATATCGCTGTCTTCTTCAGTCGGTATCAGTGAAGCGATGCGTGTTCCGGAAATGATGGGGAGTTATGACCATGCCAAATATTTCAATGAAATGCAATTGAGCGACAATCCCGATTTAGGTCCCAACGATTTGAGATTCTCGCCTTATGTATTGGATATGTTCCGGACGAATGCCGATCCGATCATGTTCCCGAATACGAACTGGGAAGATTTGATGTTTAAGAAAACATCTTTGCAAACCCAGCATAACCTGAATATCTCGGGAGGAACGAAGGATGTGAAGTTTTTTATTTCCCTGGGTTATCTGTATCAGGATGGTTTGCTGAAGAGATTTTATGAAAGTTATAATCCGAACTATAAAAATAATCGTTATAACTACCGGGCGAATCTCGACATTAACGTAACTAAGAGCACTACTTTGAAATTGGGGTTGGGCGGACGTCTGGAAACAAAGAAGGATCCTAAATTCGGCGAACAAAACAATTTATGGATGGAGATTCTCCGTGTACAACCATTCTCCAGTCCGGGCTTTGTAGATGGAAATCTGGTTCAGATTAAGAACCGTTATATCCCGATGACAATGCGTAACCTGTTCTCCATGTATTATGGAAAAGGATATACAGAGGCTTCGCAAAATACGATGAATCTGGATATGGATTTAACACAGAAACTGGATTTCATCACCAAAGGTCTTTCTTTTAATATTAAAGGAGCTTACAATACCTCTTATACGGGAAGTAAATCATGGAACGGCTCGATGGAATCGTATACTCCGGTCTACAAATCCAGTCTGACCGATCCGGGATTGGCTATTGATGATCCTAATTTTGATCATACGATTGTGTATCAGCTTGAAGGTACAGCGAGTGCTTTGTCTGCGTCGGAGGACTGGAGTACCAAAACGCGTGACTGGTATGTAGAGGCCAGCTTACGTTACGACCGTACTTTCGGGGATCATAAAGTCGGCGGCTTGCTCTTGTATAATATGACCAAACAGTATTATCCCAAGGCTAATACGGATATCCCGAAAGGATATTTGGGATTGGTTGGGCGCGTCACCTATGCTTATAAAGACCGCTATCTGGTCGATTTCAATGCCGGTTATAATGGTTCGGAAAACTTTGCTCCGGGTAAACGGTACGGATTTTTTCCGGCTGCCTCACTCGGTTGGGTGATATCGGAAGAGAAGTTTATGAAGCAGGTAGATTTTATCAGCTTCCTTAAATTAAGAGCTTCTTACGGTCTGGTAGGTAACGACATATTGAATGAATATAAACGTTTCTTGTATTTGCCGGACTCATATTCAGCCAGTTCGGGTGGATATTATTGGGGAGTGAATACTCCGCAGGCTTATCCGGGCGCATCGGAACTGATTTTGGGAAATCCGGATGTTACCTGGGAGAAGGCTGCCAAACAAAACTACGGTTTGGATATGAATCTGCTGGATCAGCGTTTGAATTTCTCTCTGGATGTATTTTTTGAGAAACGTAAGGATATTCTTATTCAGCAAAATACAGTTCCGGGATTCGTTGCAGCCGACCTGCCTGCTGTCAATTTGGGTAAAGTGAACAATAAAGGATATGAAATCTCTTTGGGATGGAACGATAAAATTGGCAGCAAGTTCCGCTACTGGCTGAAAGGAAATGTCTCTTTTTCCAGAAATGAGATTGTTTATAAAGATGAAATTCCACAGAATGAACCTTATATGTATGAAACAGGACGTTCTATCGGTTTGAATTACGGATATGTTTTCGATCGTTTCTTCGAGGCAAAAGACTTTAATGAGGATGGTTCGACAATCACGGGAATCCCTACGCAGTCGGGAACATTCAAGCCAGGTGATATTCTGTTCAAAGACCTGAATAATGACGGAGTAATCGATGGGGATGATAAAACTTATTTCGGTTATGGAGAAAATCCCGAGTATATTTTCGGTCTGAATGCCGGATTTGAATATAAAGGTTTTGACTTCTCGATGAATTGGACAGGGGCAACTAACGTTTCCAGACGTTTGGAAGAAGACTTTACCCGTCCGTTCAATACCGGTGACGCTCCCCTGATGAAATGGATGGTCGAGGAACGTTGGACAGAAGAGAAAGGACAATCGGCCCAATTCCCGCGTTTTACTCAAACCAACAGAATGCATAATTCGCAAATGTCGGATTTCTGGGTGAGAGATGCCTCTTATCTGCGTTTGAAGAACCTGGAGATAGGATATACGTTGAATACGGATGTGTTGAAGAAAGTCGGTATTCAGAAACTCAGGGTGTTTGCCAACGGATATAACCTGCTGACATTTGACCATCTGGGATTTATCGACCCGGAATCAAAAATCAGTAATAAGAACAAGTATCCCAATACGCGTATTTACAATTTTGGAGTGAATGTAAATTTCTAATGATACAAATAGTATGAAAAGATTATTAATACCAATATCTATAATAGCCGCCTCTTTCTATTTCGGTTCATGTAACGACTTGAAGATAGGCGATGATTTTCTGGAAAAGGCTCCGGGAGCTGATGTTACCCTGGATACGATTTTTGCCTCCAAGCAGTATGCCGAACGTGCGCTGGCTGCGGCTTACAGACATTTACCTTATGGGGTTATGTACAGTTGGGACCCTGCCGAAGACAAACTGGGAGTGGATCTGCTTGAATCGACAACCGACCTTTGCCAGTCTTACCTGGGATGGGGATGTGGTGCGGAACGCCATTATTATAACGGACAATATAATGCTTCGGTTGCCGACACCTATGATGTAATGTATGCTTACACAAAAGAACGCAGTTGGGAAGCCATCCGTAAAGCGTATATTTTCCTGGAAAATGTAGACAGGGTACCGGATATGACAGCAGAAGAAAAGGCTATCCGTAAGGGTGAAGCCAAGATGGTGATAGCAGTACAGTACACTCAAATGATGCGTCATTTCGGCGGCTTGCCTTTGATTGATAAAGCTATTTATCCGGGCGATGACTATAATTATCCGCGTGAAACCATTGAAAAGACGGTTAATTTTATCGTCAATTTGTGTAATGAAGCCGCATCCGTACTTCCCTGGCAGGTATCGGTGGAAGAAGACGGGCGCTTCACCAAGGCTGCTGCACTCGGATTAAAGGTGCGTGTGCTATTATTTGCGGCTAGTCCTTTGTTTAATGACAACCAGCCTTATTTGGATGGCGAAGCCAGTACGAACCTGATGGTTTGGTATGGAAATAAATCCGATCAACGCTGGCAGGATGTTGTGGATGCCTGTAAAGAATTCGAACAGGCGAACAACTCGGGTTCTTATAACTACCAGTTGGTTGAGACAGGGGATTACCGGCAGGATTTTCAGGATGCATGGTATAAAAGAAGAAACGGTGAAGTGCTGATATCTACGCGTGTAGCTTATACTTGCCCGGATATTTGGGATGGAAACTTTTATTTTATGCAGTCGGCCGGCTGGTATGGTTGTAGCTGTCCGACATTGAATTATATGGATATGTTCGGTAATGCCGACGGAACGTCTTTTAATATAGACTGGGATAATATACCGCAGGACGTCAATCCGTTCGAAGGCAGAGATCCCCGGTTGTATGAAACTCTTGTTATTAACGGCGACAAATGGCAGGGACGTACGGCTGAAACCTATATCGGCGGACAAGAACAGAATACTGAAAATTCGACGCGTTGCCGTACCGGTTCCGTTATGCGTAAGTTCCTTCGTGAACATGATTATGCCACTCTGACCGGTTCGGTTATTCACTGGCCTTATTTGCGTCTGGCTGAGATTTATCTGAGCTATGCGGAGGCTTTGAATGAACTCGGACGTACGGGTGAAGCTTATGAGTGGGTTGACAAAGTCCGCGGACGGGTCGGTTTACCGAAGTTGCAGCGTAATCTGTCACAGGAGCAATTCCGTGAAATGGTACTGAATGAACGTGCCGTGGAATTTGGTTTTGAAGAGATCAGATGGTTTGACCTGGTCCGCTGGAAACGTGCGGAAGATTTTACCAAACCTCTGTACGGTGTAAAAATCTGGCGTCAGGCAGACGGTTCTTATAAATATGAAAAATGGCAGTTGGCCGAACGTTACTGGAAGAAGAACTGGTCGCCCAAATGGTATTTGTGTGCATTCCCGCCTGAAGAGATTAATAAAGGTTATGGATTGGTCCAGAATCCGGGATGGTAATTCATTTGATAAATCATAAAAGCAGGTTATGAAAATAATAAAAGAAATATATGTAGCTGCATTTTTGTCTGTGTCTGTTTTCTCCTATGCACAGGATACAAAAATGATAAACCGTGGATTCAATTTATCCGGGCGTAGCGAAGAAAGTACGGCGGCAGTTTCCACGATATATATGGATGATTCTAAAACGTCTGATATTAATCCGGCTAATTCCCTGTATGGAAAACTTCCCGGATTGTTCAGTCTGCAAGGCTCGACTGTAGCATGGGATAATGATCCGACAATGTATGTGAGAGGTCTTGCCACGATGGGGGCAGGAACTCCTTTGGTTCTAATCGACGGTTTTGAACGCCCCCTCAGTTCCTTGTCACAGGATGAGATAGAGAGTGTTACGGTTCTGAAAGATGCTGCATCGCAGGCCTTGTATGGTGTACGGGGTGCAAACGGTGTCATTCTGGTGACTACCAAACGCGGTATTTTGGAAGGAATGAAAGTGCATGCAAGCTATCAGTTCGGGATAAATACTCCATTTCGTCTCCCCGATATGGCGGACGGATATACGTATGCATTGGCAATGAACGAAGCTTTACGGATGGACGGACTGTCTGCTTTGTATAGCAATTCTGATCTGGAAGCTTTTCGTACGGGTTCTAACCCGGAGCTTTTCCCGAATGTGAACTGGAAGGATGAAGTATTGAAAAATAAAGGAACGACTCATCAGTTTAATGCTTCTTTTACCGGAGGGGGAAAGAATGTGAGTTATTTTGCTGCAATCAATTACATCGGCGATAACGGTTTTATGAATGAGAACTATTTCAGCCCGGATTATTCCAGTCAGATGTCGTGGGATAAACTGAGTGCCAGGGCGAACCTCGATATTAATGCGACAAAACTCACGCTGGTAAAATTGAATTTGTTGGGTGAATTGTCGCAACATAATCGTCCGGCAACGGAGTATTCGACTTTGTTCCCGATGATCTATGATGTTCCGGCAGCGGCTTTCCCGGTAAAGACGAGTACTGGTGTATGGGGCGGTGATAATGTACGCAAAAATCCTGTTGCAGAATCGGTGGCTAAAGGTTTTTCCGTTGGAAATGACCGGGCTTTATATGCCGACTTACGGATTATCCAGGACCTGTCGGTTCTTACTTCCGGTTTGAGTGCAGAGCTTGCCATTGCTTATGATAACCGGGCCAGCTATTGGGATAATAAAACAAAGAATTATCTGTATGAAAGTTTGCAGCCGGTCAGGGATAACGGAGGTACTATTACCGACATAACCCGTACACGTTACGGACAGGAAACGGATTTGTCTTTCAGTTCCAGCCTCGGATATCAGAACCGTGTAACAACGTTTGAGGCAAAAGTCAATTACGAAAAAAACTGGCAGGATATGCATCAACTGAATGCTGCGGTCATTTATCATCAGGAAGAAAATTCCCTGAAAGGAATTAATAATACGTATAGACGGCAGAGTTATATAGGAAATGCAAGCTATGCTTATAAAAGCAAGTATCTGGCTGATTTGGTGTTGACTTATTCCGGGTCGAGTGTGTTGGGAAGTTCTGATAAGTATGCATTTTTTCCTGCCGTTTCTGCCGGTTGGGTCATTTCTTCCGAAGACTTTATGAAAGAAGTTACAGCGATAGATTATCTGAAAGCGAGGGCTTCATGGGGTATTACCGGAAGTGACCGGTTTGCTTATGATTATGATAAATATTATTTCAAAACGGGCATCAGCTCCTATTTTTTCGGAGATAATAATAACTCTGTATCCGGTAATGGCGAGTTCCGTTTACCTAATTTGAAGTTGAAGCCGGAAACAGCCTATAAGTTTAACTTCGGTATCGATATGGAAGTATTCAAACGGTTGTCTTTATCAGCGGATGCCTTTTATGAAAAGCGGACGAATATTCTGGTGAACTCCTCTGCTATTTACTCTTCCGTGTTGGGAGTCAGCACACCGATTTTGAATGATGGCGAAGTTAAGAACTATGGATTTGAAGCCGGTCTTTCCTGGCGTGACCGTATCGGAGATTTCACCTATATGCTGGCTGGTAATTTCACTTTTGCCCGTAATGAGATTGTAAATATGGACGAAGGATATAAACCGTATGATTACCTGAAAAATACAGGAAACCGGATCGGGCAGTATTATGGTTTGGAGGCTATCGGTTTCTTTCAGGATGAGGCAGATATAGCGGGCAGTCCTGCACAGTCTTTCTCCAATGTGGTTCCGGGCGATGTAAAATATAAAGACCAGAATGGTGATAAGGTGATCGATGATTATGATAAGGTGGCTATTGGTTACAGTACTGTTTTGCCGGAAATTATGTACGGGTTTTCTATTGGATTGGGATATAAGAATGTAAGTCTGAAAGCTGATTTCCAGGGAGTAGCCAACTATACGTTAGTTAGAAATATGTCAAGTATGTACCGTCCTTTGGTCGGTAATAAGAACGTCTCTCAACATTATCTGGAAAATCGCTGGACACCGGAGAATACCAATGCCCGGTATCCGCGTCTGACAACTAAACAGAATGATAATAATTTCAGAGAAAGTTCTATCTGGGCTGAAAACGGCAATTTCCTGAAACTGAGAAATGTGGAGTTGGCCTATACTTTACCTAAATCATGGGTAAACAAGATCAGACTCAGCAATATCAACCTGTTTGCCAGAGGTATGAATCTGTTTTCATTTGACCATGTGAAAGATATGGACCCGGAACAAATGTATGCTACTTATCCATCTTTCAGATCATATAACATTGGATTAACTCTTGATTTTTAAAAATAGACATTATGAATAAGAAAATATTATCTGCCATATTTGCTTTTGCAGTGTGTATGTCTTCCTGCAATTATCTGGATTATAATGAATCGTCCGGATTTGACAAAGAAGATATGTTCACCTATTTTGAAAGAGCAAAAGGTATGCTTACCACTGTATATTCATATCTACCCGCCGATTTCGGTAATTTTGACGGAGCGACCCGGGCAGCGGCGACTGATGAAGCGGAATATGCTTGGAATACATCGGGCATCATCCGGTATAATAACGGTTCGTGGAGTCCGATCCTGACAATCGATAATGTGTGGGGCACTTACTATACCGCAATCCGCTCTGCTAATATGTTTCTGAATAATTATCAGGAAGACTTTACCAATATTGAATGGAATGATAATTATGAGACTTTGATGCAGCAATATCAGTACTATCCGTATGAAGCTCGTTTTTTACGTGCCTTCTACTATTTCGAGTTGGCCAAACGGTATAAGAACGTCCCGCTGATTACGGAATGTCTGGAACTCGATGAGGCGAATAGCGTGACTCCTTCTGATTTTGATAAAGTGATTGATTTTATTGTCAGTGAGTGCGATGAGATCATGGATAAGCTGCCTGTATCTTATAAAGATGTGCCGGGATATGAAACGGGCCGTATCACCCAGGGAGCCGTGATGGCCTTGAAATCAAGAACGTTACTGTATGCAGCCAGCCCTTTATATGCCGGGACGGCTGGTCAGGAAAAATGGATTGCAGCGGCTAAAGCGGCCAAACAACTGATCGATAAGGTTGAATCGGACGGGCGGTATCAACTGGTAGATGAACAGATATGGAATAATCTGGCTTCCAAAGAACTGATTCTGGAAACGCGCAGAGGTAATTCAAATGATTTTGAAAAACTGAATTTCCCTATCGGTTATGAGGGAGGAAACTCCGGAACCTGTCCTACACAAAATCTCGTGGATGCTTTTGAAATGAAGGATGGAAGCCGGTTCGACTGGGGAAACCAGGTACATATCGATAATATGTACAATCCGGAAAAGAGGGATCCCCGCTTGTTTAAGACTGTTCTGACGAATGGCTCTACTTTCAAGAATGCGGCTGTTGAGACTTTTGTAGGCGGTAAAAACGGAGCGCCTCTGGATGGTGCGACACCGACAGGCTATTATTTGAAGAAATATGTTGTCGAAACAATCAGTCTGAATCCGAACAATACGACTACCGATCGTCATGTCTGGATACTTTTCAGGTACGCAGAGGTATTGTTGAACTATGCGGAAGCTCTTTATGAGGCCTACGGCAATCCGGACTATACGGATAATACGTTTACGTTATCTCCAAGGGCAGCCATCGACAAAGTCAGGGCACGTGTCGGAATGCCGGGAGTTGCTTCGGATGATTTTCTTGAACGGATCAGGAATGAACGCCGGGTGGAACTCGCTTTTGAAGATCATCGGTTCTGGGATGTCAGAAGATGGAAAATCGCTCCTCAGACAATGGATATTTATGGGGTGAAGATTGAGAAACAGGACGACGGGTTGATTTATACCCGTCAGCTTGTAGACAAGCGTACATGGAGTGACAAGATGTATCTGTATCCTGTATCCAATGAAGAATTGTTTAAAAATCCACTTTTGAAACAAAATCCTGATTGGTAAGAATAGAATGAGTTGAGAAGCCACTCTAAACCTGTTTACGGTGGCTTTTCTTTATAATACCTCGATTTAGAAACAATAGAACTTTAGAAAATGAAAATGTACACTTTCGTACTGGCATTGTTATTATGTGCCTGTACCTCAACACAGCGAACCTTTTATGTGGATAGCATAACCGGAGATGACGCGAATAAAGGGTCTTCACCGACAGAAGCCTGGAAAAGTCTCGATAAACTGAACCAGCAAGTCTTTGAACCGGGTGATAGGATTTTATTTAAATCGGGGACTGAATATGTCGGGCAGTTTGAACCGAAAGGTAGCGGGAGCGAAGGAAAACCGGTGATGGTCGATAAATACGGAGACGGAGGGAAACCTATTCTGCATGGAGACGGTCAGAAACAACATACGATACTACTGGAAGGACTTGAGTATTGGGAGTTGAATAATCTGGAAGTTACCAATAAAGGGGAAAAACCGGATCCCGGTAGAAATGGTATTATTATTTATGCCTGGGATAAAGGTGACGTACATCATATCCATTTGAAAAACCTGACTGTCAGGGATGTGAACGGAAGTTGTATAAAGAATGAAGGAGCCGGAAACGGAATTTACTGGCATAACGGGGGAGATGAAGTGCCGACCCGTTTTGTTGATTTACTGATAGAGAATTGCCATATTTACCGTTGCCAGCGGAATGGAATAACCGGTAATGGTAATAGTGGTCGTGACAAATGGTTTCCCAGTCTTAATGTCGTTATCAGGGGGAACCTGATCGAGCAGGTTCCGGGAGACGGGATTGTTCCTATTGCCTGCGACGGTGCATTGGTAGAACATAATATAGTGAGGGATAGTCCTGATCTTCTGCGGATAGAAGATGCCGCTGCCGGTATCTGGCCCTGGAGTTGTGATAACACGATTATCCAGTTTAATGAGGTAAGCGGACAGAATGCCAAATGGGACGGGCAGGCTTTCGATTCGGATTACAATTGTCGTAATACCGTTATCCAATACAATTTCAGCCATGATAATGCCGGAGGTTTTGTGATGGTGTGTAACGAAGGCAATACTTTGGGTGAACCTTATAATATAGGAACGGAAAATACGATAATCCGTCATAATGTAAGTATCAACGACGGTTTGCGTGCTTATCCGACACGTCCCGGCTGGTTCTCTCCTGTCATACATATTTCCGGACCGGCAAAACAGACCGCTATTGAAGAGAATGTGATTGTTATTATGAAAAAGCCTTCACCGGAGATAGACCGTTCGGTACTTATCATGGATAACTGGGGAGGACCCTGGCCGGAAAATACGGTGTTCAATAAAAATATTTTTTATGTAATAAACGATGAGATGGAATATAAGTTCATAACAGGTAGCAGTAAATCTACTCAGTTTGATGGAAATGTCTTTTACGGTAATTTTATAAATAAACCGGATGATCGGAATGCTCTCGAAAAAGAACCGGATTTTACTTCCGGATTTCCTTTTCATGAGAATTTCCCCGACTACCTGAGGGAAAAGGTGATTAAAAGGCTAAAACAACAATAGGGAGTGTTGTTTAAAAGAGAGTGAATTCCTTGAAGGATATTAGAATTCACTCTCTTTTTTTATTCTATTCCGATAACGTTTCCAATATCTGTCTTCTTGTTTCCCGAGATATTCGCCTTTTGTCGTGATCAGGATCACACCGAAGTTTGTCTGTTTTATTCTTAATGAGATTTTATCAAAATGTTATTTTACCCTGGCTGTGGTTCGCATATTTAAGTGTGGAGCTGAACGTTTGATTTTAATGCGTTTCTCGGAGAGATAGGGAATATCGTAAAGATACATATTTGACGTAATGGTTGCTTTATGTTGCTATTTTCTTGCTGATTGTATTGCTATTTTGTCTTAATGATATTTTTGTAGACATATTGTTAGTTGGAGTTTAACAGGATGTAATGTTGTTGTAGAGTGTAAAAACTGCTATATAGCAGTTTTTTTCTACTCTAAATGAACGTTTTTTCCCCTTTAAACGAAATAATATCTCGTTTAAAATGAATATTATTTCGTTTTAAATGGATTTATATTTTGCTTTAGACGAATTTTGGAGTTTGTTTGGGAGTAGGAAAAAAGAGAAAAAGCAGGATTTGGTGTTAATATATGTTTATTTTTGAATGCTGGAACGACTCTTTTTTTATTAATTGAAGTTACTGAAATAGTGCTTATTTTCTATTTTTGTTAGAATATCGTATTGTTTGATGTTATTTTGTATTATTTGTTTTTCTGCATGATAATATTTTAGTCCGGTAAACATTTTTAATGTGAGTAAAAATTCGTAATATTGCTTATTACTAACTTTAATACATAAGGTTATGGAAAAGAAGACGTTTGGAAAGAGAATAGTGACCCCGAAGCATGTTGCGATAGCGGTCAGCATAGTAATCCTGTTTGGATTGTTCTATTTGAACCAGATACAGTTGATTGCTTATATTTTGATACTGATTTTCATTATACCGGTATTTTATCCTTATAAGATCGATAAAGGTTATCTGACGCAAGGTAATTTTGTGGCGATCCCTATCAAGGATATAGAGAAGTTATTTGTAAAAGAGTCTGGTAGTGTCGTGATTTATTACACTAAGCCTTATAAAGACAAGGAGTACACCAACACGGTCTATCCGGTCGATACCGAAGGATTTGTGGTTGCTTTACAACAAGTAAATGAAGAAATGACTATCTTGCGCGAAAATTCGTAAAATGGATAGAGTCTTTAAATCTAAGATCGGCTGGTGGTATCATTTATTGATCATTGTGCTGGCAGTATTGTGTGTAATATCTGTGTTACATCAGAATGTAGCGGCTATTGTTACATCGTTGGTTGCCAGCGCATTGACGTTGCATGTATTTTTTAATACCTATTATGTGATTACGGCAGACGGAATGTTGCTGCTCCGTTGCGGCTTCTTTCCTAAAAAAGAGATTGCTATCGCTGATATAGAGGCGTTACAACCTTCCATTCTGCCTGTATTTAGTTATTCCTTATCGTTGGACAGGATCGTTATCTGGAAAGAGGGAAAAATGTGGATGTTGATATCTCCGCAAAACGAGAAAGAGTTTGTAAAGCTGTTGAAGAAAATTAATCCGGATATTCAGATCAAGAGTAATGCTGATATATTATGAAAGCAAAATTCAAAAAAGATTTCAGTTATCCGTGGTTTTGGGGGCCTGTAGTCGCCTTTTTGATTTTTTTGGTTGCGTATGTAATTTTGGGCCATGCAGAATTGTGGAATATGCTTGCTTTTGTGGGAGTAGTCTATGTTCTGATTGCCAATTTTTATCCTTATCAATTGATGGATAATAATATGCTTCAGGGTAACGGCGTAATAGATGTATTACTGATTCGTCATTTGGAGAAGTTGGATAAAGGCATTAAAGTTTATTATGCTTGGGCTGTCGATGGTAAAGAAAGGTCTCGTTTCTTTGCGGTTAAAGATAAAGATTATTTTATATCTACTTTGTTGGATATAAATCCAAATATAAAACTTAATTAAATCTGAAAACATGAAATACGACGTTGCTATAATCGGGGGAGGACCTGCCGGTTATACGGCTGCTGAGAGAGCGGCTGCCAGTGGACTATCCACTGTGTTGTTTGAAAAAAATGCCTTGGGAGGTGTCTGCCTCAATGAAGGCTGTGTTCCCACAAAAACATTGCTTTATTCGGCTAAAGTGTATGATACTATTAAACATGCACAGAAATATGCCGTTAAAGCGGAAAATCCTACATTTGATTTTCCTAAAATTATTGCCCGTAAAAATAAGGTGGTGAAAAAACTGACTGCCGGTATCCGGATGAAAATGACGGAACATGGGGTTGTTGTCGTCAACGGAGAGGCTGAAATTAAAGGGCGTGCCGCCGACGGAACTATCACTGTCGCCTGCGGTGAAGAAACTTATGAGGCAGCCAACCTGTTGCTGTGTACCGGCTCTGAAACGGTGAGCCCACCGATCCCCGGCCTGGCAGAAACTGAGTACTGGACGAGCCGTGAAGCATTGCAGACAAAAGAGCTTCCCGCATCCCTCGTTATTATCGGTGGCGGCGTGATTGGTATGGAGTTTGCCTCTTTCTTCAATAGCATGGGAACGGAGGTACATGTGGTAGAAATGCTGGACAAAATATTAGGTCCGATGGATAAGGAATTGTCCGATATGCTTCAGGCTGAATATGCAAAAAGAGGCATCAAATTCTATCTGAGCCATAAAGTGACAGCCGTTCATGATGGCGAAGTCACCGTCGAGAAAGACGGGGAGAGCTTTGTCATCAATGGAGAAAAAGTATTGTTAAGCGTTGGCCGCCGCCCGGTAACCAAAGGTTTCGGACTGGAAACGTTGGGTGTCGAGCCTTTCCGGAACGGTATAAAAGTGAATCAATACATGCAAACCTCTTTGCCGAACGTATATGCTTGCGGTGATATCACTGCTTTCTCTTTGCTTGCCCATACCGCTGTAAGCGAGGCGGAAGTCGCTGTGAAACATATTCAGGGAAAAGCCGGTGGCGGAATGAGCTATAAAGCAATACCGGGTGTTGTCTATACAAATCCGGAGATTGCCGGTGTAGGTAAAACTGAAGAAGAATTGCAGGCGGAAGGAATCCCTTATACGGTAAAGAAGTTACCGATGGCTTTTTCTGGTCGTTTCGTGGCAGAAAACGAACAAGGAAACGGTGTCTGCAAGCTGATCCTGGCCGAAGATGAAACGGTGATTGGCGCTCATTTGTTGGGAAATCCAGCTTCTGAACTGATCGTGATAGCTGGTCTTGCCATCGAGAAAGGTATGAAAGCCGAAGAACTTAAATCAATCGTATTCCCGCATCCTACTGTCGGAGAGATAATCAAAGAAGCACTTTATTGATTTAAATCTCTATCTTTGCAAAGCTAAATCGCAGCGCATGGATATGTTTGAAGGGTATGTAGGCATTCGTTTATGGGACGGGCAGCTGGTGGATGATGTGATCTTCTCGCTGCTCTTGTCCCTGCTGATTGCCTTTGCTATTATATTTCGCTCTAATTTTCAGCATTTTGTAAAGATGCTGAAAGATGTTGTGTATCTGAAGGAGCGGCAAAACCTGTTTGACGAAACCATCGGTAAAAGTGGCTCTTTCTTCCGTAATTTTATGACTTTCCAGGCTTTGTTTCTTTGCAGTATTGCCTTGTTTGCAATTGCCCGGGCAAGGGGGATGGTCAATCATTTGGGAGAAAAGGATGTACTCTTTGCCATTCTGATTATTTTTTCAGTATTATTTCTGTTTTACCAGTTCAAACAGTTGAGTTATTATTTGTTAGGCTTTGTCTTTTCTCCCCCCGATAAATATAAATTCTGGAAGAAGAATTATAATGCAATTATGGGGTCCTGGGGGATGTTATTATATATTCCGGTCGTCTGGTTAATGTTCGTAGGAAGTAAAACATTAGCTCCCGTAATATTGTTTTGTATTTTCTATTTTTTGTGTCGTTTTGTAATAATTTATAAGACAATACGGATATTTCACAAGAATAATGTCGGTTTTTTATATATTAGTTTGTACCTTTGCACCCAAGAAATCCTACCCCTCATATTTTTGTATGAAGGTATGATTTTTTTGTATAACTTTATTGAGACGAGTACTCTATGGCATTGAACATCAAAAAGTTGCTGGTATCACAACCGAAGCCTGCATCCGAGAAGTCACCGTATTTCGACATTGCAGAGAAATATGGGGTCGAGATCGACTTCCGTCCTTTTATCAAAGTAGAAGCTCTTTCTTCCAAAGAGTTTAGACAGCAGAGAATTTCTATTCTGGACTATACGGCAGTAATTTTTACCGCCCGTACAGCTATTGACCACTTTTTTCATTTATGTGAAGAACTACGTGTAGCCATTCCGGAAACAATGAAATATTTCTGTATGACAGAAGCTGTTGCAGTTTATCTTCAGAAGTATATCGTGTACAGAAAACGTAAAATCTTTTTTAGCCAGACCGGAAAGCCTGAAGATCTGGTGACTGTTATCGGAAAGCATGCGAAAGAAAAATATCTGGTGCCTGTATCCGATGTGCACAAAGATGATCTGTTGGCTATGTTGGAAGCTAAGAAAATCAACTACACAAAAGCTGTAATGTATAGAACGGTTAGTAACGAATTTGCGAAAGACGAGAAATTCGATTACGATATGTTGGTATTCTTCAGTCCTTCAGGAATCTCTTCATTACTGAAGAACTTCCCGAACTTTAAACAGGAAGATATAAAGATCGGCTGCTTTGGTCCTACGACAGCGAAGGCTGTGAAGGACGCCGGACTCCGGTTGGATGTGGAAGCACCTACTCCCGAGGCTCCGTCGATGACGGCTGCTCTGGATTTGTATCTGAAGAAAGAGTTGGGTGGAAACAAAAAGAATGGAAAATAAAAGGTATACCCTTTCTAAAGAAGAGCGCCTGTCGTGGAAACGTTACATTGACCTGTTATTTGAAAAAGGACAATCGTTTGTGGCGTTTCCACTGCGGGTTGTTTATTTACCGCTGGAGGAAGAGATGTCTGCTCCTGTCTCTATCCTGATCAGCGTTCCCAAGAAGAAATTCAAACGTGCCGTAAAACGGAACCTGATCAAGCGTCAGGTGCGTGAAGCCTACCGGGTGCGTAAATACGATCTGATCGATCCGTTGACAGAAAAAAACAAGCGCATGCTTATTGCTTTCCTCTATCTGGATAAGGAAATTCATCCTTTTACCGATATGGAGAAAGCGATCACAAAAGCAATCAGGATATTGCGCGACAAGGAATAATGAAGAAATTCTTTACAACACTTCTTCTGTTGCCGGTTTATTTCTATAAATATTGTATCTCACCCATGACACCGGCTTCGTGCAGGTACACACCTACTTGTTCCGAATATGCTGTGCAGGCACTGAAAAAACACGGTCCCATAAAAGGTCTTTATCTGGCTGTCAAACGGCTGCTCCGATGCCATCCCTGGGGCGGAAGCGGATATGATCCGGTGCCGTAAAATCGTTTCCCAGTTTCTTATTTTACTTCAAACTCCCTTTGAAAGAGATATTCTTCCGTCTATTTGTTATATTTGTCGTTCATTATGAATGAATTGAAAAGGCAGATAAATACTGTATATTATGATATACATGCTCACTCGGCACAGACTTCTGTGGCGGAGGATGTAGTGGCCTGTTACAATGTAATTGTAGGAAAAGGCACTCTTTCAGATGTATCTTCCGGGCAACCTGTATCCTGCGGAATCCATCCGTGGTATATCCGGGAGGAGGCGGTGGTAGAGCAACTGGCGCGGTTCCGGGAATTGGCCCTGAATGAGCAAGTGATAATGATAGGAGAAGCCGGGCTGGATAAGCAAATATCCATACCGCTTGATTTGCAGGTCAAGGTATTTGAAGAACAGATTCGTGTTTCTGAAGAGTTGAAGAAACCCTTGATCATTCATTGCGTCAGGGCGTGGGAAGAGTTGATAGCCATCCGTAAGAAATACGCTCCGTCTATGCCCTGGATCATTCACGGCTTCCGTAAGAAAGGAGAGCAGGCTGAGCAATTATTGAAACAAGGCTTTTACCTCTCTTTTGGGGAGCACTTCCAGGAATCGGCTTTGCGCAAAGCCTGGCCGGAACGTTTGTTGATTGAAACAGACGAATCCTCCTGTCCTATACAGGAAATCTATCAGCATATCGCTGCTGCCCTTCAAATATCTGTTGATGAGTTGGGTAACCAGGTTGAACTAACAGTACATCGTTTATGTTCCGGGGCAACCGCATCATAATCTTTTGTCCGTATCGTCTAATAGTTATTCCGACATGTATCCAATGACTTTTCATTTAGAGGTAGGTGTAAATCAATTTATACCTACCTCTAAATGAAAATAGACCTACCTCTAAATCTGTTTACATCTACCTCTAAGTAAAAAGACATTGAGAACTCTTCTCCCAGTCATTGCAATAAAATGATCGGATCAATAGGATGAGAGATCATTTTCACATCTGATAATAAGTTCGTTTGATCCGCGTCAGTTGAACATACTGTTAAAGAGGTCTTCGTCCGTATTGTCGAGGAAAGAAACCCAATGCTGGTGTGTTTTTCGGTCGAAATAATGCAGTGCTCCGTTATTACAAAGGATATAGAGTGTATTGCCTGTTCTTAATGTCCCATAAATAGTGGTTAGCGGCATGACGAGGACAGGGTTTCCATCTGCTATAAATACCAGGCAACCGTTCAAAAAAGCAAATTCCCACTCCTCACAGATGGAGTAAAGAAAGGCGGCAATCTCACAGGGGCATTGTTGCGGGATGCGGTCGGCGATGTGGCGAAGTTGTACTAGTGTTTTCTTTTTCATATCCTACTGGATTTTAAGTCAGATATGTTTCGCAACCACACAAAAAAGGGGCACGTAACATATACATAAACCCTAGCTGTAGGTACTGGAATACCCCAAAATCGAGAATACGTAGCATGCCCGTACCCCCACTTATCGTAACAAAAATTACATAAGCGTGGCACGAACATCCAATTATCGATTTTGTTAAATTTCCAGTTTTACAGCTAGATAATTAAATGTTCTATAACAAATTACCGGATTTCTCCCCGGTAATGACAGCAAAGATAGAATATTGGTTTTAGATAGCAAAAATTATGGCTGGCGGATTTATGAATAATTAGTATGTAGAAGAGAATAACTTTTAGTGGATGGTAATCTGCAATTTGGGTTATAATATATATAATCTGTCAACAAAGTGAATCTTTATTTTGATGCGGTTGTCTTGTTTATGTTTACTTTATGAATTGCGTATCCACATAAAGTCGTATCTTTGCCCACATTAACTATATAATAATGAATAATTAAAACGATGAATTTTGTTGAAGAATTAAGATGGAGGGGCATGATTCATGATATGATGCCCGGAACAGAAGAGCAGTTACAGAAAGAAATGACTTCTGCGTACGTAGGCATTGACCCGACGGCCGATTCATTACATATCGGACACCTTGTTAGTGTAATGATGCTGAAGCATTTGCAGCGTGCCGGACACCGTCCTATCGCTCTGGTCGGTGGTGCCACCGGTATGATCGGAGACCCTTCAATGAAGTCGGCAGAACGTAATCTGCTGGATGAAGCAACGCTTCGCCACAATCAGGAAAGCATCAAAAAACAGTTGTCAAAGTTCCTGGATTTCGATTCAGATGCTCCTAACGCAGCCAAGTTGGTGAATAACTACGACTGGATGAAAGAGTATACCTTCCTGAACTTTATCCGTGATATCGGTAAACACCTGACAGTTAATTATATGATGGCTAAGGATTCTGTTAAGAAACGTCTTAGCTCCGAATCGAGTGTAGGTATGTCCTTCACTGAATTTTCTTACCAGTTGTTGCAGGGATACGATTTCCTGTTCTTGTATCAGAACGAAGGTTGCCGCTTGCAGATGGGTGGTTCCGACCAATGGGGTAACATCACGACCGGAACTGAACTGATCCGTCGTAAAACAGGTGGTGAGGCATTTGCCTTGACCTGTCCGCTGATCACAAAGGCCGACGGTGGCAAGTTCGGTAAGACGGAATCGGGTAACGTATGGTTGGACCGTCGTTATACTTCTCCTTACAAATTCTACCAGTTCTGGTTGAACGTAAGCGATGCCGATGCCGCCAGATATATCAAGATCTTCACAGACCTGAGCAAAGAAGAAATAGCCGCATTGGAAGAGGAACAGGCCGCAGCTGCCCACCTTCGTCCGTTGCAGAAACGCCTGGCAAAGGAAATCACTGTAATGGTTCATTCCCTGGAAGATTATGAAGCTGCTGTTGAAGCATCCAATATCCTGTTCGGTAACTCTACCCACGAATCTTTGATGAAGCTCGACGAAGACACGCTGTTGGCCGTATTTGAAGGTGTTCCGCAGTTTGAGATCAGCCGTGACGAACTGAGTGCCGGCGTGAAGGCTATCGACCTGCTCACAGAGAAAGCTGCCGTTTTCGCTTCAAAAGGTGAGATGCGTAAACTGGTGCAGAGTGGCGGTATCAGTGTAAACAAAGAAAAACTGGCTGATGCAGATGCTGTTATCGACTGTTCTTCTCTGTTGAATGAAAAATACCTGCTGGTTCAGAGAGGTAAAAAGAACTATTATCTGCTGATTGCAAAATAAGAAAAATGCTGAAAACGCTTGCAAGGTAAGATTTTATTCTTACCTTTGCATCGCTTTAGATAAAGCGCCGGATTGTCTCATGGTGTAATGGTAGCACTACAGTTTTTGGTTCTGTCTGTCGAGGTTCGAATCCTCGTGAGACAACACAATCTAAATAGACCGTTTATTATCAATATGATAGTAAACGGTTTTTTGTTTATGGTAAGAATATCAACATCAAAGTAGAATGATATGGAACAGCTGCAATTGATACAAAGTAAGATATATGAGATACGAGGGCAAAAGGTTATGCTGGACTTTGATTTAGCTGAGATGTACGGTACTGAAACAAAATACCTGAAACGATCTGTAAAGAATAATATTAGGCGTTTCCCGGCACCGGATTTCATGTTTGAGTTAACAAAGGATGAGTGGGAGTCTTTAAGGTGCAATTTTAGCACCTTAAACAAAGGTAGAGGGCAGCATCCTAAATACATGCCGTACGCTTTCAGTGAGTTAGGGGTTTCAATGTTGAGTAGTGTTCTCAACTCTGATACGGCTATTGAAATAAATATATCCATTATGAGAGCTTTTGTTGCGGTCCGTCACCTGGTATTAAATCCTCCGGTTGACAGAGTAGGACAGTTGGAGAATCAGGTAAGGGAATTGAAAGAGTACATAGAGGATGTATTCGCCGACTACAACGATATCAACGATGATACCCGTATGCAGTTAGAGCTTATCAACGAAACGTTAGCAGAGCTACAGAGCAAGAATAAGGCACTAAACAAGTCACGGCCAAAGATCGGCTTTGTGAAATGAAAATACGGTATTTTTCTCAATGTATTCACTGCGTGCATTTTGACCAAGGTCTCTCTTTTAGTAGGAAGGATAGGTACAAAGTGTTAAAGTTCTTTTCGATACTTTTTTTTCTTCATAAAGATGAGTAATATTTCTTGTAATGGGTGTTCTTAATATAAATATCAGAATACCATGACGAACATTTCAAGAAGAACATTTATCAAGACCGGGGCCTTTGCCGCCGCCGGTCTTACCATCGTTCCCGGACATGTACTGGGGCGTTCTTTCGGGTTTACAGCACCGAGTGATAAACTGAATATTGCCGGGATCGGAGTCGGTGGAATGGGACGCCGTAACCTGGCGAACATGAGCACGGAGAATATCGTTGCCCTATGTGATGTGGACTGGCACTATGCGGATAAGACCTTTAAGGATTATCCTAATGCTCGCAGGTTCAAAGACTGGAGAGTGATGTTTGATGAGATCGGCAGTTCAATCGATGCTGTAATGGTGGCTACCCCGGACCATACCCATGCCGGTGTGACCGCCCATGCAATTACGCTGGGCAAGCATTGTTATACCCAGAAACCGCTTACACATTCTGTTTACGAATCCCGTCTGCTTACCCGTCTGGCTAAAAAATATAAGGTGGCGACACAAATGGGTAACCAGGGCAACTCTTTCGACTGGTGCCGCCAGGTGGCGGAATGGATACAATCCGGTATAATAGGAGATGTGTATGAGGTACATTGCTGGACCGATCGTCCTATCTGGCCGCAGGGTTTGCAGGAACCGAAAACGGTCGTGAAATGTCCGAAGACGCTGGATTGGGACCTGTTTATCGGCCCTGCCCGGAAACGTCCGTACAATCCCGTTTATACTCCCTGGAACTGGCGTGGTTGGTGGGATTTCGGTACCGGTGCACTGGGCGATATGGCCTGTCATATCATGGACCCGCTTTATTGGGCGCTCGACCTGAAGTATCCGACAAGTGTGATCGGCAGCTCTACCCTTAGTAACCTGTATTCTCCTCCTCATGCCCAGGTGGTGACTTATACCTTCCCGGCACGTCCGCCAAAAGGCAACGTGAAGATGCCGGAGGTGAAAGTATATTGGTATGACGGTGGCCTGATGCCGCCCCGGCCGGAAGAGTTGAAAGACGGGGAGATGATGGGAGATGAGAACGGAGGCATTATCTTCGTCGGAACGAAAGGGAAGATCATGACCGGTTGTTATGGTATGAATCCCACATTGTTGCCGTTCTCTGCCATGGAGAATTTCAACCAGCCTAAACCGACTATACCTCGTGTCAAAGGAGGTAACGGCGATATCTGGAATACGAATGCACATGAACAGGACTGGATTCGTGCGTGTAAGGAACCGGCGGGTAGTAGAACGGAGGCATCGTCCAACTTCCAGTTCTCCGGACCTTTCAATGAGATGGTTGTGATGGGCGTTTTGGCTGTCCGTCTCTCCGGTTTATACGGTCTCCATCGTGAACTCCAATGGGATGGCGAAAATATGCGTTTTACGAATATTTCCCCCAATGATAAGATAAAGATTGTAACGGTAGACGATTTCAAGGTAATTGACGGAGATCCCCGTTTCGACCGACGTTATGCCGACTTCAGTGCGGCAGATATGGCATCCGAATGGATCAGGCATACCTACGAAAATGGCTTCTCGTTACCCGATATGCCTGAATAGTTAATAGAATAATGTTATGAAACAAATAAAGAAAGTATTATTCCCCGTTGTTTGTCTTTTGTTGTTTGCATGCTTTTTGTCTGCCTGCAAACAGGCGAAAGCGGAAAAACAAGATTGGAGGATAGCCATACAGTCTTATACATTCCATCTCTTTCCGTTGACGGAAGCGTTGGATAAAACTCAGGAACTGGGAGTGAAGTATATAGAAGTATATCCGGGCCATAAGCTGGGCGGAAAATGGGGCGATAAAGTCTTTGGTTTCGACCTGGATACCCAGACCCGGAAAGAGCTGAAAGAATTGGCTGCTTCCAAAGGTATAAAAATTATAGCTACGGGTGTGTATGTGGCCGATAAGTCGGAAGACTGGGAGAAGATGTTCAGATTTGCAAAAGATATGGACATGGAGTTTATCACCTGCGAGCCTGCCTTAAACGACTGGGACCTCGTAGAAAAACTGGCTGAGCAGTACGGCATAAAAATCTCTGTGCACAACCACCCGCAACCATCCGACTATTGGAATCCGGATAATCTGTTGCAAGCGATCGCCGGCCGTAGCAAGCTGATCGGTTCCTGTGCGGACGTCGGCCATTGGCGTCGTGAGGGTCTGAACCAGCTGGATTGCCTGAAAAAACTCGAAGGACGCCTCATTTCTCTCCATTTCAAAGACATTGCAGCAAAACAGGAAGGAGAAAAAGAGCAACACGACGTAATCTGGGGAACCGGTATCCTCGACGTGAAAGGAATGTTGCATGAGTTGAAACGGCAGCATTTTAAAGGTGTTTTCTCTATTGAATACGAATACAACTGGGAAAATTCCGTGCCGGATATAAAAGAGTGCATTCGGTATTTCAATGAATTTGTTGAATGATAGTTTATAAATAGTAAGAGGAGGCGCTGATCGTTAGGCGCCTCTTTTTTATGTTTATTTATATAATGATTTTCAATACAATCTCATTTGAATAGAGAATAAATATGGGATTTTGTGAATAAGATATAAATATAAATGCTTATTTTGCAAAAGGAAAAATCATAAATTGTGCAACTACCAATAGATATACAAAAAGTAAAAGATGGAGATCAGGTTGTTTTCAAATCTTTTTTTGAATGTTTCTATCCGAAATTAATGGCTTTAGCCTGTCGCTTTGTGGATGAACATGTAGCAAAAGATTTAGTACAAGATGTGTTTGCTTCTTATTGGGAGCAGAAAAAGTTGATAGATGCGGACAATATTCAGTCTTTTCTTTATAAATGGCTACAAAACAGATGTTTAAATTATCTGAAACACCAATTGGTTGTAGAAGAATATGAAGCTAGAATACGGATTGCCGAAGCGCGTATAGCTTTTTTTAATAATAAGACCGATTCCAATGATGTATTGAAACAGGTGATCAGTCAGAATATCAGGGAGGTTGTAGAACTGTCAGTAGAAAAATTACCGCCTAAAACTGCTGAGGCTTTCCGGTTATGCTATTATCATGATTTGTCACATAAAGAAATAGCAAAGATAATGGCTATTTCACATCGTACGGTAGAGAGCCATATACGGCATGCTGTCCTTTTTCTGCGGGAGGATTTGAAAGACCTTCTGTTGCTTTTTGTTGCCTTTTGTCATTTAAATTGATTTTTTTTTGATTTTGACTACGTAGTTTCGGATCTGTCGGTTGTCTTCTTTATATATAAATAAAAAGAAGTATGAATGAAGATCTGTTAATACAATATTTGAGTCATCGTTGTACTCCTGCTGAAATCAGAGAACTGGATAAATGGATTGCTGCCGATCAGGCCAATGCCGATTGGTTGTTTGAGATGGAACGTATTTGGGGACTGAAGGATGAGTTACGCTTTTCGGATAAAAAAGAGATTGAAACTGCATATATCCGTTTTATTTCTGAATTACAGAAAAAAGAGGTGACACATGAACCCCGCACTCGTTCTTTTTCTTTTTTCTGGATAAAATATGCGGTTGCTGCCGTTCTAATCGGGTTATTGAGTGTAAACATCTATATACAGTTGCAAGACGAACCGGCGCAAATGAATGTCGTGGAGGTACCAGGTGGGCAGCGTGTGTCGTTAACTTTGTCGGATGGAACAAAAGTGTGGCTTAATTCACGGACTAAGTTTACTTATCCGACCCGGTTTTCTTCTAAAGAGAGAAGTGTGACACTCCTGGGAGAGGGATTTTTTGAAGTGGCACATAATGAAAAGTCACCTTTTACTGTTCATGTCGATTTGCTGAAAGTAAAGGTGCTGGGCACGAAGTTTAATGTGAAAGCTTATGAGAATGAATCCTCTTTTGTTACCTTGGCCGATGGTAAAGTAGAAGTTGTGACGAATGACAACGAACATAAGGTGACAATGAAACCGGATCAGCAGGTTGCTTATTCTAAAAAGAACGGACTGGTGATAAATGATAAGGTTGACACGAATGTAATCAAATCCTGGACATTGGGTGAAGCTGCTTATATCAACCAGCGGTTGGATGAAATAGTAAATGAGTTGGAACGGAAATTTAATGTACGTATCGAAATAACAGATCAAGAATTATCAGCCGAAATTTTTACCTGTCGTTTTAAAGAAACGGCTACGATAGGCCAGGTGATGGCTTTATTGAAAGATACTCGTAAATTGGATTATAGAATTCATGGAGATCAAATAAAAATCTGTAACCCTACAAAATAATGTGCCTATGATATAAACCGGAATATAAAAATAAAGAACCGAAGATGCCGCAAACATCTCCGGTTCGAATTTAGCAAGTAACTTATTAGAGACACCTAAATTTATTACTAACTAATACAATACAAATGTATGAATTTTATCGTGAAAAGCACAATTGGCGATGTGCTTAATTCGCCGTGGCTTCGAAAAAGTCTGATTATTATGAGATGTATCCTATTATTTTTGTTATTAGGCACTATGCAAATCACAGCTAGTGTGACTTATTCACAAACAGTCAGGTTATCCTTAAATATTAAAAACAAACCTTTACAAGAGGTGCTTTCGATTATAGAACAGAAAAGTTCGTTCTATTTCACTTATAATTTGAGACAGATCAATGCCGACCGGAAAGTGTCTGTAGACGTTAAAGATAAGAGCGTGTCGGAAGTATTGGATAAATTGTTGAAAAACAGCGATGTGAAATATGTGATCAATGATAAGCATATTGTTCTGTATAAAGAAAAAGAACATGAGCTGTCCCTAGAAAAACAACAGGTAAAAATGATCAAGGGGATAGTGACCGATGTAAATGGAGAACCGATTGTCGGGGCTAATGTTGTTGAAAAGGGGACAACAAACGGTACGATAACGGATATCGACGGAAATTTCTCATTGAATGTATCCGGATCCACCTTATTGGTTTCTTATATAGGATATATCAGTCAGGAAATTAGCCTGCAAGGGCAGAATACGATTTCAGTAAGACTACAGGAAGATACTCAGAGTTTGGAGGAAGTGGTTGTTGTTGGTTACGGTGTGCAGAAGAAAAAATTGACTACCGGTGCTACGATACAAGTAAAAGGCGAAGATTTGCAAAAACTGAGTACAACCTCTCCTTTAACTGCCATGCAGAGCCAGTCTCCGGGTGTGACTATTGTACAGGAATCGGGTAAACCGGGGAGTAGTTTTAAGGTAAATGTGCGCGGTATAGGTACTATCGGAAATTCTGATCCGCTTTATATCATTGACGGTTATGTGGGCGGTGATATCAATCTGGTTACCCCGTCTGATATTGAATCGATCGATGTGTTGAAAGATGCGGCTTCATCGGCCATTTATGGTGCGCGTGCAGCCAATGGTGTGATCCTGGTTACCACTAAACGCGGTAAAGCTGGTAAGGCTCATATCTCATATGACGGTTATGTGGGGTTTCAGAATATCAGTAAAAAGATTGATATGCTGAACGCTCAACAATATATAGATTTGCAAAACGAAGCGAATTATAATATTGGAACACCCGATCCGGATTTTTCAACACTTTCCAATTGGAATGACATACAAAACGGATGGACGGGAACGAACTGGTTGGATGAGGCCGAGAACAAAAATGCCTTGATCCAGAACCATTCACTCAATATCGTAGGAGGAACGGAGCAATCGATTTATTCGATTGGTATTTCAGATACGGAACAGGAAGGTATCATAGGTCAGCCTATTGTTCCGAAATATACCCGTTATGCTCTACGTATTAATACCGAACATTCTATCATTAAAAACAAGTCGCATGATATCTTAAAGTTCGGTGAAACATTGCTCTATACCTATAAAAAGGAGGATGGAGAATTCGGTACTGGCAATAAGTTCAACAATTCCCTCCGTTCCATTTTGCAGGCAAACCCACTGATGCCCCTTATGAATGAAAAGGGAGATTATCATGAGGCGTTGACTTATGATACTCCGACTCCCAACCCTATCGGTAATTATTACTATAACAATGCGCAGGTTGTAAATAAGAGAAACTCCCTGATTGGTAGTATATATGCTGAAGTCCAGCCGATTAAAAATCTTGTATTCAAGACTAATTTCGGATTTTCGTTTAATACTCATTCTCGTCGGGCGTATGGACCGGTGTATTATTTGTGTCCTACTTTATATCGTAATGAAGCGACAGTGGCTCAGGGGCAGGAGCAACGTTACGGATATCAATGGGAAAACACATTGTCTTATCGGTTCAAAATTAAAGACGATCACAATTTCAGTGCGCTTATCGGGCAATCTATTGATAAGGCAAATTTAGGAGAAAGCATTAGTGGAGGAAACAAAAATACTAGCTTTGAAGGTTTGGACTATGCTTACTTGAGTAATATTCAAACTTTCGACCCGAGTGGAACGTATGTTGGAGGTGCGCCATTCAATGAAACAGCGATCTCTTCTTTTTTCGGACGTGTGAACTACGACTTTAGAGAGACTTATCTGTTGTCTTTGATTATGCGTGCTGATGGTTCTTCCAATTTTGCGCGTGGCAATCGTTGGGGATATTTTCCGTCTGTATCTGCCGGTTGGGTGATGAGCAATGAGAAGTTTATGGAATCGACGAAAACTTGGATGGACTTTCTCAAAATCCGTGTTAGTTGGGGACAGAACGGTAATCAGGATATTGCTCCTTTCCAATATATGGCACTCTATTCATTCAATAATTCCTATTATTTCTTCAGCAAAGATAAGAGTACGTGGACAGTGGGAGCTTACCCCAGTATTTTGCAAAATAAAGATGTTACCTGGGAAACCTCCGAACAGTTCGACTTGGGATTCGACTCACGTTTCTTTGACGGGCGTTTGGGCCTTACTTTTGATTGGTATCAGAAAAAGACGAAAGATTGGCTTGTACAGGCTCCTATTTTGGCCTCTTACGGTGCTGGTGCTCCGTATATTAATGGGGGAGATGTGAAAAATAATGGTATAGAACTTTCGCTTAACTGGAATGATCATGTTGGAAGTTTCAACTATGGAGCAACATTTAATGTGGGTGTCAATAAGAACAAGGTGACCCGTATCGCTAATAATGAAGGTTATATTGATGGCGAGGCTAGTTCCTTTGTTACGAATTTTGTTTCTATCTATCGTGCACAAGAAGGATATCCGATCGGATATTTTTATGGATACAAAACAGATGGTGTGTTCCAGAATTACGAACAGATAGATAATTATCCAGGGGCGAAACTGAATGACGCCAAACCGGGAGATTTGATTTACTTGGATACTAACGATGATGGAAGGATAGATGCCGATGATCGGGTTATGATTGGAGATCCTAACCCAAATGCAACGTTTGGTCTTACTTTGAATTTCGCTTACAAAGGTTTCGATCTTCTTGTTGTAACCAGTGGAGTTTTGGGAAATCAGATTGCTACCACTTATAAAGATGTGAACAATTATAAACAAAACTGGCCTGTACATGTGTACGAAAATCGTTGGCATGGTGAAGGAACCTCCAATCGTTATCCACGGATTGATGCTGCTTCTACTCGTAACTGGAATGATTTTTCTGACATTTATATTGAAAACGGCGATTATTTACGTATACAGAACGTTACCTTAGGGTATGACTTCAAGCAGTTATTCCCAAAAATGCCTCTGAGTCAGGCGCGACTGTATATGACGGTACAGAATTTGTACACCTTTACCGGTTATTATGGCATGGAGCCGGAAATCGGTTTCGGTATGAACTATTGGGCGAAAGGTATTGATGTCGGTATGTATCCGACTCCTAGAACATTGTTATTTGGTGCTAATATTAAATTCTAATAGTAATGGAAAAAGTATATAATTTCATACGTTGTGCGACATTGGTGATGTTGTCGATAGCCTTTGTTCAATGTGACGATTTCTTAGACATGAAAGACAGGACTCAGAAAAGTGAGCAGAATTTCCCGCTTACGGAAAACGATGCCCAACAAGCATTGGCCGGATGCTATCATATTATGCATGAAAATCAAGTAGCTTCTTTTATGGGGCCTACGATCTTTTCTGATGAGATGTTTGGTGGCGATGTGCCGGGTTCTTCTCCGGAAATGTTGTATGAAGAAAATCTGAATGACTATACGATAGAGATGTTCTCCAATCGTTGGCCGAGATTGTACAAAGGTGTTTACCGTTGTAATAAACTGATCGAAGCGATCGATCAAATATCATTCAAATCGAAGACAACCAAAAAACAGGTGTTGGGAGAGGCCCATTTTATGCGTGGTATGTATTATTTTGATCTGACGCGCATGTATGGTGATGTGCCATTGTATCCTACATCTGATGTGTCCAATATTCCACGTACTTCTGCTGCGGAGGTTTTTGCATTAATCGGTTCGGATATGAAAAAAGCTATCGAACTGTTACCTGCCACTCCGTTTGCCAGTATACTGAAGTCGGATTTGGGGCATGCCAGTAAATGGGCTGCCGAGGCGATGATGGCACGTGTATTCTTGTTCTATACTGGTTATTATAAATCGGAAACCTTGCCACTTTTTGAAGGAGGGAATGTTGGAAAAGATGAAGTAATAAGTTATCTGAACGATTGTATTCAAAATAGCGGACATGGATTGGTGCGCGATTTCCGTGAATTGTGGCCATATACCAACGAGTATACGGGTGAAGATTATGCTTACAATAAAGGTAAAAATCTGAAATGGATCGGAGAAACGGGTGAAAATAAGGAGACTGTCTTTGCTATCCAGTTTGGTATCAATGGTAACTGGGGACTTAATTATCATAACGATGTTTGTGTTTTTTACGGTTTCCCGGATGTAGCCGACGAAGCGGCAATCTTTCCTTTTGGTAAAGGTTGGGGATGCGGTTTTGTGAATCCTCGTATCGTGGAGCAGTGGATGCGTGATGAACCCGACGATGTCATTCGTCGGAGCGGTACGGTATTCAATGTAAACGACCCGGCTGAAGGAATTGTAAATCCCGAGCAAACGATCGTATCCACTAAAATGTTGATGACAGGGTGGTGGCAGAAAAAGTATGTCCCTATCAACGTTTGGAAAAATAAAGAAGCTAAGACCTATTCGCTATATTCGGTATTTACTGACAATGCCAACGACGATTATGTTTTTGCAAACACACAAGATTTGGTTTTGATACGCTTTGCCGACGTCCTGCTGATGCATTCCGAATTGACTCAAACACCCGACGGTATGAATACCGTAAGGAAAAGAGCTGGTCTGAAACCGTTACCTGCCTATTCTCTGGAGGCATTGCAGCGTGAACGACTCTACGAACTGTTTGCTGAATCATCTCGCTATTACGATCTGTTAAGATGGTATGGTAAAGAGGCCGGTGCTGTCATCGACAGAAATCAAAATGGAGTAGAAGTTTGGAATTGTGGAACGAAAGATAAGATCAATTTCAATCTGACTGAACGTATACGGGCTACCGGCGGTTTCCTGCAAATCAGTCAAAAAGAAATCAATTTGTCGGGAGGAGTATTGACACAAACTCCCGGATGGCAATAATTAAGAATGTGCGATATAAAACTTTTGTCGAATTCTAAAAAAGGCATGTATGAAACTTATTTTATCAAATATAAAGAAAACAGGTATTTATTGTGGTTTGTTAATGTTGTTTACATTGACAACTCATTCGGGAAATGTCGTTAAAGCAAATGAAAGTACTCCGGAACCTACGATGGCGGAAGATAACGGTCCGGGAATGCGAAAGGTAAAGGATTTTGTGATTTATAAAAATGAGAGGTTTTATTGTACTTTTCCATCGGTGGTAAAGAGCGAGGGTGAGTATCTGGTGGCTTTCCGTCGTGCTCCGGACAAAGTATTGTTAGGAGGATGGTATGACCACACCGATCCTAATAGCCATTGTGTGATGGTACGTTCTAAAGATGGGGAAAACTGGACTGAAGATCCGGAATTGATTGTCGCTCACCCCTTCGGAGGATCACAGGATCCCTGCTTGTTGAAGTTGAGTGATGGAACTTTGCTTTGTACCAGTTATGGTTGGTCCGATATGACTCAGGAAGCGGCAAGCCAATTGAAACAACCGTTGTATTTTAATAATGGTTTTGCGGGTATTGGTGGATATATTATGCGTTCTATAGACAATGGAAAGACCTGGCAAGGTCCTATTTATCCGCCCAGTTTACCAGGAACTGTCTACTATAATCCCTTAGGTAAATTGTATCCGGCATACAATCGTGGTGCACTTTATGAAGGTGAAAACGGTAGGATCTATTGGGTTGTAGCTCGTATGGACGGTTTCCCATTAGAGAAAACTTCTACGCATTTGATCGTATCGGACGACAAGGGGCTTACTTGGCAATATATGTCGGAAGTACATCCGGGTGGTGTACCTATGTGTAATGAAGTTTCAACTTATGAGACTCCTAAAGGCGATATTTTGGCTTTCATTCGTTCCGATTATCCAGGAAACGCTATGATAGGACGTTCTACCGATGGAGGTAAGAGTTTCAAATGTGAAGACATGGGTTTCTACGGACTACCTCTGACAGCTGTAAGACTTCCGGATAAACGAATTTTGCTGGTTTATGGCTATCGTAGACAACCTTGCGGAGTAAGAGCCAGAATATTGAATGCCGAAGGTACCGACTATAAGGAGTCGAAAGAATTTATCATTCGCGATGATAATGGACAAGGTACTGATGTTGGGTATCCGTGGGCGGTAGTGATGGATAATAACCGTGTGTTGGTAGTGTATTATATCACTAGTCCAGGAGGTGATCCTAGGCGTCATATAGCCGGAAGTATTATTGAAATAGAACCTCAGAAATAGTAAACAGACTGATGTAATTGATTGGGGGAAATGATGAACAGCAAGGTTTTGGTTTCCCCCTATAATAAAATTAATAAGCAGGGTTGAAGATACCTTGTGACTATCATACTAAAATATAAATAAGTTTATGAAATCTATTATATTGAATTTTAGGAAGACAGGCGTGGTTGCAGTCTTATTGTTATCGTTTATTTTGGTGTGCCCTTCGTGTAAAGACTCAGATCCTGTGACACCCGAGGGTGAAGATCCTGAGTTGCCAATTGAAAATAAAATTACGAAAATAAAAGATATAGTGATTTATGAGAATCCCGAATTTTATGTGACATCACCCTCTGTTGTAAAAAACGATGGTGAATACTTGGTGGCATTTCGTAGTGCCCCCGACAATTTATTATTTGGTGAAACTAACTATTCGTTTACTCATGTTAATAGTTACCTGAAACTGGTGCGCTCCAATGATGGGGAAAACTGGACGCAGGATGCTGAAATGATTTATGCCCATCCTTATGGTGGTGCACAAGACCCTTGTTTGCTGAAATTGAATGACGGTACGTTACTTTGTTCGGGTTACGGCTGGTGTAAGCTGAGTGCGGAACGGGCTAATGGATTGAAGCAACCGGTGTATTATAACCGGGGATTTGTTTCGTTGGGTGGATATGTATTACGTTCTAGCGATAATGGCAAGACTTGGTCTTCACCTATTTATCCTCCTAGGGTAGACGGTAGTGATTATAAAGACGTATTTGGCGATCCGTTGGCAGCTTATAACCGTGGCGCATTGTATCAGGGTAAAAGCGGGCGTGTATATTGGGTCGTGACTCGTCTGGATGATGCAACACAAGAAAGATTCTCTAATCATTTGCTTATTTCGGATGATAGTGGCCGTACCTGGAGCTATTCGGGAGAGGTTGCTGCCGATAGCGGACATTCTTTTGGAGAGGCTTCGGTTTATGAAACGCCTAAAGGTGATATTGTTGCCTTTATTCGTATGGATGATATGAAGACAAGCATATCACGTTCTACTGATGGGGGTAAGACCTTCAAGTGGGAGACTATGGGCTTCAACGGGCATGCCTTGGCTGCTGTAAGACTTCCGGATGACCGTGTTTTCTTGACCTATGGTTATCGTCAGGAACCTTGTGGCATCAGATGCAAAATACTGGATGCCGAATGTTCAGATTTTGCTACCGCTGAAGAGTTTATTCTGCGTGACGATAATGGTCGCGGTACCGATGTGGGATATTCATGGCCGGTAGTAATTGATAATAGTAAAGTATTGGTTGTTTATTATATTACAGGTCCGAATGGAAATCGTACTATTAGCGGTACTATCGTGGATGTAAGTACCGGAAAAGTGAATTAGAAAAGACCTGACCTGAAAGAAACTCAGGTGAACGCGGAAATATAGGTAATTCATCTCATAAATCCGTGCTTCCCTGTGTTTCTCTTTCCATATCGAACTTATTTTATTTGAGACAAATATAAGGACAAAACGATAAAGTTCTTACTTATCATATGGGAAATAACAATCTGTTCTGCTTTTTTCTTTTCCTCCATGCTATGTAAAATATTCAGATGTTTATGTATTTTACCTAGCCATGAATATTGGGGCATGGGATATTCTGGCTTTCTTTGTAAAAAGAAGATAACAGGTTTTGGATTCATATATGTAGAAGATGCGAAAGGAGATAGGATTGGTAAACATTAAAAGGGGGTTAGGGCTTTTTTATAAGCTCCCAACTATTCATATTTGAAATAATATACAATATATTCAAATATGTAAATAGCTGTCTGGTTCGCGAGGATAGGGCAGTTTTAATCTTTAGCATTGATTTTCTTACCGTAATCTGTTGTTTTTTTAATCATATCTGTTACCTTTGTTCCTGTGGGGAATGTTTTAGAAGCCATGGCGTTGACTTCCTTCCGTTATAATTATGGAAAAAAGGTATTTTAAAGTTTTATTTCAGTTTGCATAAATTATCCCCGGTTCTAATTTCGGCTGAGATAGTAATATCACATTCTTTATATTTTGACTTAACTAAACTATTTATGTTATGATGAGTATGTTAACTAGATTACGCGATTATGCAAAACTTCTTTTTACCCGAGAACAGAAGCTTTGTCTTGTAAATAACGTATTTACAGCTCCTGACGCAACGTTGCAGGAAGAAGTTCTTATTGTTTCTCCAACACCCGAAGAACAACCTTCCGTGCCTGAGCAACAACACGTAGAAGCACAGCCACAACCTGTACCCCCCAAAAAATACGTGACCGAAAAAGATGTTGTATATGAATCATTTAAAAAGCTCACTCCGGAATATCTGTTTATTATAACGGAAATGCGCAACTTGCTTAACTCTGAGAACAAAAAATTCGTATTCCATGCGTTGGCAACCCATATAAGTATTAAAAAGGTGGCAAAACATCTGAAAATTACACAACGCAAAGTAAAGATCATATTTCAGGAAGCCCTGGTGGATATCGGTAGTCAAACCGGATTTATTAGGAACTATCTGGATGAGAGCGAAAAGAAAGATAAGGAAATCAGGGAACTGAAATCGAAGGTAATATTATTAAATGCCAGAATAAAGGAATTACAAAATGAGCAAGTCTTACGCATGAAATTTGCTGGGGAAAAGATTTCACTAAAGGACCAGCAACTCTTACTGAAGAAGCCATTGAACGTCTCTCTTGATCTAGATACAAGGACCAACACAGCCTTAAATAGTAACCATATAGAAACGCTGGAGGACTTAATGAAGTATATTTTAAAAAACGAGGAGATGGAAAGATTGAAAACACTACATAACTTGGGAGAAGTCTCGTATAAGAGGTTGGAAAGGGAATTGTTCAAAAAAGGAATAATGGATGTCAACGGGCATTGCGAACTTTTACGATATGTGACGGTTTCCAAGAAATAACTGTGATCCGGTTGTTTATAACTTTGTGGTTCATGTATTGGCAAATACTATTTGTAATAATAATAATAGGTTTATATTTGTATCGGAATTAGGATATGTTGCTAGGTGAAAAATAATTATCTTTTGCCGAATTGTTAACCTGACAGCTATTTAATGAGGAGAATTACAGTATAAACATGGATAGTGAACTTTTATATCGTCTGAAGGAGGGAGACAGGGATGCTTTTAATACTGTCTACTGGCGATACAGTCCGAAGGCATACAACACCGTTCTGTATTTGCTGAATGACGCAGATTTGGCTGAAGATGTCGTTCAGGAACTCTTCCTGACTATTTGGGAAAAGCGTGGAAATATATTACCTGAGCTTAACTTTGAAGCCTATATCTCGACCATCGCCCGTAATTTAGCCTATAAATATGTGGAAGAAGCCCTTCATAGAAACCTTCCGGTGGAAGAAATCAGGGATGCGAAACTGATCTCCAACTCGGAAGAAGATGCGATTGAAGCCGACTCCTTACGAGAATATATTTTCAATGTCATCTCTTCCTTTCCGGAAATGCGGCGGAAAGTATTTATCATGAGCCGTTTTGAAAACTTGTCGCATGCAGAAATTGCGAAAAAACTATCCTTGTCCGAACGTACGGTAGAAGCACATATCTATCAGGCTCTGAAAGAACTTCGTAAAGTGCTTGGAAATAAAGCGGTCGCTTTTATCCTTATCTATCTTTCCTTATAAAACCGACTTCCCTCTTTTCTGAATATTCCTTGTCTTTAAGTAGAACTTGTTTGTGAACTAAAGTTAAAAATGAGCTTGTTTTATCTTTTGACTAAGTAGTAGGTATATTTATCCCACTATAATATATAAATGGATTAATAATGAGAATAGAATTACTTCACCGTCTGATAGCAGGTACGACTACCGAAGAAGAAAACCGGCAGTTGATGGAATGGTTCCGGCAGTGCGCATCCAAAGAGGAGTTCTTCATGCTTTTTGAGACAGCATGGAAAGAGAGTCCGGATGAGATGCCCAGGGATGTACAGGAACGTATGTACCGCAGGTTGAGCCGGGAGTTGGATGAGAAGAAAACTAAAACTATTTTATTACATTCACGTTTTTCATGGAAGATTTGGCCACAGATTGCGGTAGCTTGTATTATCATTGTTTTAGGCTTGGTTAATTATCGTATGAGCGATAAACAAAAGCAACTGTCGACACAGAATTTCATGGTATTGGCAGAAAAAGGGCAACGGGCATTCATTACTTTGCCTGATAGTACGAAAGTGTGGCTGAACTCCGATACAAAAATTAGTTATCCGGCAGATTATGGCTTGAAAGAACGTAACGTAACATTAGTAGGAGAGGCCTATTTTGAAGTGGCCAAAAATCCGGATAAACGCTTTATTGTGGAAGCAAAAGGTATGCAGGTCGAAGCTTTGGGAACTTCATTCAATGTTAATGCGTATCAGAATGATAATAAAATTATTGCATCGTTGTTTTCCGGCTCTGTCAGGGTAAGCTATGATCGTCATGTGGCAATTCTCGAACCGCATGAATCTATTAGGGTCGATTTATTGAACCGGAGTTTTTCCCGGTATAAGGATGAGAGTATGCAGAATATAGCTCTTTGGAGGAAAAACGAGATCACATTTGACGGTGAGTCTTTGGAGGAGATAACCCATATTATGAGCCGCCTGTATAATACAACAATATGCATAGAAGACGAATCTTTGAAAAAAGTATGTTACATAGGAACCATTCGAAATAACAACCTTGAAAACTTTATCGACATTATTAGCCTGACAACCCCGGTTGTATATGAAAATAAAGGAGATACCGTATTTTTGAGAAAGAGGGTTCCTTAGCAGGAGTTAACCGTACGGAAAAATAAAACGAATATGTCTAATCTAATACAACGCCTATGAGAAAGGAATAAAAAATTAACAAAAAGAGGTAACTCTAATCGAGCTACCTCCTCATTACTGTTTTTGCAGATATCCCTTATGTTGATACAGCCGATGTAGGAGACCGGCCGTTGTTAACGGGACTCTTCTGCTTACAAAGTTACAAACATTTATTTTATCTACGTCTTATTTCTAATTAAAAGAAAAATGAGTAACATGAAGCATTTATTTAAACAGATGGTTTTTCTGACATTATTGTTAACCTTTCCGTTGCTGGAGATTCACGCTCAGATAACCATACATATCAAAGACAAACCTGCTTCGGAAGTGGTGAAGCAAATTGAAAAGGTGAGCAAATACCGCTTTTTCTATAAGAAAGGACTTCCTGGTATGACTACTCCGATTACCGTTGAAGTGAACGATCAGGGTATTGAAGCCGTGATGGGACAGATTGTGGGGCAGATTCCTGTTTCTTATACTATAAAAGGGGATACTCAGGTAGTTCTTGCCGAGTCTGAGCCTCAAAATACGAGTACAGGTAAAAATAAGTCAGTGAAAGGTTCCGTAACAGATGCGAATGGCGAACCTGTTATAGGAGCAAATATTGTTCAGATAGGAACCGTAAATGGAGTAATTTCTGATCTGGATGGTAATTTTGATATAGAAGTGCCGGAAGGTTCGACTCTTGAGATTTCTTATATAGGTTATCGTCCTAAAGAAGTAAAAGTGGGGAACAATACAGTATTGACTGTCATTTTGGAGGAAGATACTCAGGCGTTGGATGAGGTAGTCGTTGTCGGATACGGCAGCCAGAAAAAAGTAAACCTGACAGGATCGGTGGTTACCGTAAATTCAGAATCTTTGGCTAATCGTGCAATATCCAATGTCTCTCAGGGATTACAGGGCCTGGTTCCGGGTATGACTGTTACAAATAGTGGAGGACAACCGGGTATGGATGCCGGCAAAATACTTATTCGTGGTGTCGGCTCTTTCAATGTATCGACACCGATGGTATTGATTGATGGTATCGAAGGAGATATGAATATAGTGGATACACAGGATATCGAAAGTATATCTGTCTTGAAGGATGCTGCTTCAGCTGCTATATATGGCTCTAAAGCTGCTAACGGGGTAATTCTTATTACCACGAAGCGGGGAAAACAGGGGGCTCCCAAGATCAATTACAACGCTCTTTTCGGATGGTCTTCCCCTTCGGAATTGATGCCGCGTACCAGTTCGGCAGAATTAGCTCAGTTGACTAATGAAGCAGAATATTGGGGTGCTATATCCGAAGGTGCTACTCCGGAACAGGCTACAAAGCGTATGCCTTATTCTCAGACCGATATCGATTTGTATGCAAGTGGAACCGATTCGTACGGACATCCAAATACAGATTGGAATAAACTTTTCTTTGTGGGTTCCGGATTTACCAACCGGCATAATGTAAGTGTCGGTGGAGGTACCGAATGGGTAAATTACCGTACTTCGCTGGGATATTCTAAACAGGAAGGTATAGTGAAAAATGCAGCAAACAGGCAGTTCAACCTGCGTGTAAACTTGGATATGAAAATTACAGAGCGGTTAAAATCCAAAATAAATCTGGATTATGTCAATTCTTTGATTCAGGAGCCTACAAACCCGATATCCTGGGATTCGGGAACAAGCGAACAGACTTACCGGCAAGTAAATAGAATATCTCCGATGGTTCCCTATAAGAATGAAGATGGTACATATGGAACAATCAGTGATGGTAACCCGATTGCTTTCCAGGATTCGGGGGCAAAAGGTGAAAGACAGAATGACTATATTACAGCTTTTGCGGAATTTTCTTATGATATTCTGGATGGATTGGTAGCCAGAGTGAACGGTTCATATTATGTACAGAACCAGGATTATAATTTGTATAGAAAAGAAATTCAATATAATGAAGCCAAATATGACGGACCTACCCAGTATACACAATCTTATTATACGAATAACCGTACACAAGCAGATGCTATGTTGACTTACGATAAGACATTTATAGAAAAGCATACGGTTAATTTATTGGCTGGTTTCCATTCGGAATTGTATAAATACAAGGAAACGAAAGCCTACAGGAAAGACTTTCCTTCTTCGGATGTAACCGACCTGAACGGAGGTTCGGTTGTCGGAATGACTAATAGCGGATATACCCGCGAACTTGCCATGAATTCATTCTTTGCAAGAGCTAAATATAATTTTGATAATAAATATTTGTTCGAAGGTAATATCAGAGGGGATGGTTCTTCCCGTTTCGCTAAAGGATATAGATGGGGATGGTTCCCTTCTTTCTCCGGAGCCTGGCGTTTATCAAATGAGAATTTTATGGCTGGTACACGTACTTTTGTCGATGATATGAAAGTCAGAGCTTCCTGGGGGGTATTAGGAAATCAGGAAATTCCGAATGATTATTATCCGTATATTAATACATATTCTACATCTCCTAAATATCCTTTTGGTAATGTAATCAATACTGGAGCAGCACAGACAAATAATAAGATAAATGACTTGTCATGGGAGACAACCTATACCTGGGGAGTCGGTTTGGATATGACTGTACTGAATTCATTGTCGATGACTCTTGATTGGTATAATCGTAAAACGACGGGTATTTTGATGCAGGTTAATGTTCCTACGACCTTTGGTTACGGAGGATATTATGACAATATCGGTGAGATGAGCAATAAAGGTATTGAGGCCTCTCTGAATTATAATAAGCAGATTAGTCAGGTGGCTTTTAATGCCGGTGTGAATTTTGCCTATAATAAAAACAAAGTATTGTCACTGGGAGACCTCGACGACCAGAAAGGTAGCCGCACCATAACAATGGTTGGTCGCCCGTATCAGGCATTCTACGGTTACCAGTCTGACGGAATTTTCCAGAGTCAGGAAGAGATAGATAAGGCTCCTAAATATACGATGATTGACAATGCACGTCTGATACCAGGAGACATTAAGCTGGTCGATAGGAATAAGGATAATGTCATCGATGAAAAGGATAAGATTATTCTGAACTCAGAAAATCCTAAGTTTACATTTGGTATTAATCTGGGGGCTAAATGGAAGCTATTTGATGCCTCTTTATTCTTCCAAGGGGCGGCAGGCGTTGCTCGTTATTTTACGGATGAAATGTATGGTGAATTTAACGGTGATTCAGGCCATCCTTCCAAGTTGTGGTTGGATAGGTGGACTCCTGAAAATCCGACGAATAAAATGCCGCGTGCATCCAAATTCAGAACTTATAATATGCCGGAAGTGACAACCTCTGATTTCTGGCTGGTCAATACGAATTATCTGAGACTGAAAGATGTACAGGTAGGCTTTACATTCCCTAAGACATGGTGTACTAATATGAAGATATCTTCTGTCCGTATTTATTACAGCGGACAAAATCTGCTGACAATAAAAAAATGTCCGGAAGGAATCGATCCTGAGGCTCCAAGTGGTTGGGGAGCATATTATCCGCATATAACAACTAATTCGGTTGGAATTTCTATCACTTTATAAAGATTAATCGTATGAAAAAGATATTATTTTTATTCATTATAGGTATTCTGGTTACTTCTTGTTCTCTGGATCGTGCACCTAAAGATTCTTTATCGACTGCTACTTTCCCGAAAACGGAAAAAGATATTGAAATGTTAGTGGTCGGTTGTTATGATGGCTATGTGGATCAGACATTTACTGTTTATAATGATGTGTTTAGTGATAATGGTTATTGTGCCATCAATACGAACTGGTCTGCTTATGCCAACGGAAAAGCGACGCATTCAAATCCAGGAATCGGATGGTTTGATTATACTTTGATAACCCGTTGTAATAATTTCCTGGCTCTTACTGAAAATACCGAAGTTCCGTTTAAAGATCCGAACAGACTGAAACAACTGAGGAATGAGGTTCGCTTTCTTCGTGCCTGGAGATATTATATGATGGCGACAGCCTATGGAGATATTCCTTTGGTAACAGAAGTTGTATCTACATTGGAAGAATCCAAAATACCGGCATCGCCCGAAGCTGATATAGTTAAATTTATATTGGATGAATTGAATGAGCTTTCGGCAGAAGGAAACTTGGATGTTACGCCTAAAGAGTCTGGTCGTATCACAAGAGGGGCGGCATTGGCACTTAAAATGAGAATGTGTTTGTATTACAAGCAATATGAAGAAGCGATCGCAGCAGCCGATGAAATAGAGAAACTGGGTGTTTATAATTTGTTTACTGCCGGAACGACTCCTTATGCCGATTTGTTTAAAGAAGCGAATGAAGATAATTGCGAGATTATCCTGGCTGCTAAAAAGGTGGAGAATGATTATAAGAATCAGACAATTATTGAATTTTGTAATGCGAACGACGGGGGATGGTCGGCATTTGTTCCTATACAAAGCCTGGTCGACGCTTATGAAACATCTTCCGGTCTGACGATCGAAGAAGCTGAAAAAAACGGAGAATATGACCCGGTTCATCCTTATAAGAATAGAGATCCCCGTTTTTATGCAACAGTTTTGTACTCCGGAGCAGATTGGGTAAATCCTAACGGCGTTTACAGAATATATAATACACTCGACAGGACTATAGATGGGAAACCGAACAAGGATAATGCAAATGATTCACGTAATGCTTCACAATCGGGATATACATGCTGTAAGTATATGTCGCCTCTTACGCAATATTCGGATATCAACAATACAGGACTCGATTTTATTGTTTTTCGTTATACCGAGGTACTTTTATCAAAAGCAGAAGCATTGATCGAACTCAACAGGGATCTTGATGAAGCCTGCAATTTGATGGATGAGGTGCGGAAACGTGCCGGGATGCCGATGGTAGACAGAAATAAATATTCGACACAGGCAACCTTGCGTGAGTTGTTAAGGCGTGAGAGACGCGTTGAGTTTGCATTCGAAGGATTAAGACGTAGTGATATCGTACGATGGGGTATTGCAAAAGAAGTACTTAACGGACCTATTTATGCAACCAACTATGGTACAGTCATTATGGATACGAATATTCCTCAGGAAGAACGGGCTGTTATCAAAACTGGAGAGGAGAATAAAGTCGTATTGGAAATACGTTCCTTCAAAAATACTTATCTTCCTATACCACAATCGGAACTGGACAGAAATCCGAATCTGGTTCAAACAAATTTTGAATAAAAGGAATGATTATGGTATATGGATTATTAAAAAGATATCTAGGTTTGCTGTTTCTTTCTGCCTGTATTATTCCGAACCTTTTTGCCGGAGTTACGCAAAAGAAAGAGAAACCGGTGATGTTTCAGGTAAGGAAAGATATAAAATATCAGGTGATCGATAATTTCGGGGCATCGGATGCCTGGAGGATCGCTTTTGTCGGTCGGTATTGGCCGGTAGAAAAACGTGAAAAGATTGCTGACCTGCTTTTTAGTACGAAGATGGATACCAACGGAAATCCGATCGGTATAGGTCTGAGTAACTGGAGGGTGAATATTGGTGCCGGGAGTTTCGAAAACCGAGAAAATAAAGAAGTCACGAGCACCTGGAATCGTACAGAGTGTTTTTTATCACCGGATGGCTCGTATGATTTTAGTAAGCAGGCTGGACAACAGTGGTTCATGAAGGCGGCAAAAGAAAGAGGGGTCGATGACTTTCTGTTTTTCACCAATTCGGCTCCTTATTTTATGACGCGAAGTGGTTCGACATTGGCGTCGGATAAGAAGAGGATTAATTTGCAGCATGATAAATTTGATGATTTTGCCGATTTTCTGGCGTTAACAACCAAGCATTTCATTGATGAGGGTTTTAATGTCAGGTATATAAGTCCTATAAATGAACCTCAGATTGATTGGGGAGAAAATAAGTGGCAGGAAGGTAGTTTTGCAACCAATCAAGATGCATATATGCTTGTCGGAGAGTTGGATAAAGCATTAACCAGACATGGTGTTTCATCGAAAATTGTGTTTGGAGAGGTGGCTGATATGAAGTATTTGTTCGACTGCGACACCAGTCTGATAATGCCGGATAATATCATAGAAGAGTTTTTTACTCGTAAAGGACAGTACAATATTATGGGGATGCCCAATGTGTATAATTGTGTTTCTGCCCATGATTATTGGAGTGCTTACCCGGCGAAAACATTGGTTGGATTGAGACAGAAAATACGTGGGGCTCTGTCGGCGGCTGATAATGGTACTAAGTTCTGGGCTTCGGAATATTGTATTTTGGAGAAAAATGATGAAATATCCGGTGAGCCTTCCCCTACCAAAAGTCTGAATTTAGGATTATATGTTGCACGGATTATCCATACTGATTTGGCGGTAGCCAATGCATCGGCATGGCAGTGGTGGACTGCTGTTTCTTTGGGTGAAGATGTTCCTATCCAGTTGAAACCTAAAGAGCATTCAACAGCCGAAAGTTTGAAATATGACGGAATTGTAAGTCCTACGAAGATGTTGTGGGCGACAGGTAATTTTAGTCTGTTTATTCGTCCGGGGATGTGGAGGATTTCGTTGGACAGAGAACCGGAGATTTCTGAACTGGAGGCGGTAACTTCGTTAATGAGTTCTGCTTATACGGATGGGGAAAAGGTAGTGTTGGTTTTTATCAATTATGAGGATAAGCAGAAAGAAGTGAAGATTAGATGTGGTAATTCAACGAAAGGGAAAATGTATGTTACTGATATGGATAAAAATCTGGAATATACGGGAGAACATAAATTATCGGAATTGATAATTGCCCCGAAGGCTGTGGTTACAGTTGTAATTTAGTTGAAAAGTTCAGTCCTGCCGAAGTCTTTCGCAGGACTGATTTTTTTGAAGGCGTGCGGAACCTCTCTTTGGAGTGGTTATTACCGCTTGTATTTTTACTATGGCATGAATAGAATTTTATACCGACCTAACCGGAAAAAGTATACGTACTAATTAGAATTAGTATGCCATGTAATCAGTGGTTGATAACCATCAACCGTATGGTTCATAATTATCGGCCGATTGGCTCACAATTATCAACCAAACGGCAGACAATTATCGGCCGCTGATTTGAATAGGAAGTGAAGAAAGGACGATAATGGCAAGTGATTGAAAACAAGCGTATTAATTTGTCATGGCAAAGTAAGGATAATTTTTTAGTAAAACACAAGAAAACAGAATATTTTATCATTTCCGTTGTTTATTTAATCGCATCCGCTATCTTTGTGGTGTGCGGATAGTTTTGAAGTCATAGCGTTGATCTCTTTCTGCACAGATTAATTTTATAAAAAGGCATTTTAAGATATTATCTCGGTCCTTGTAAACATCCCAATACACAGACGTCGCCGAGATAGTAGCAACAAAATGCCCATGTTGTTTGTATATATTTAGTTATATATGATATGACGTGGGCTGTTGCTTACTATCAGTACGTCGGGTCGGGATACCTACAAGGCTGAGATGTAACAACGGTTCCACGTTTTTTTATGCTTTTTTGAATTTCAGTATATTATGGAAAGCTTTCAGATATGCGATACTATTATATAAATGGTAATTAGGAGTAGTTTTTTTATAATAAAAATAAGTTTATATTTGCATAGGGTTATAGCGCATTTTTATGAAAGAACAATTGTATAGTATGTTTTGAAAGTTTTATCCGATTTTTATCAGAGCAACTATTATTAATATATTAACCTAAAATATGCAGAATACCTCTGTTACAGATGAAATATTAATTGCTGCAATCGGAAAAGATGATTACACCAGTTACAATAAGCTGTTTGTCCGTTACTACAGCCGCCTGTGCTATTATGTCTATCGTATGTTGATGGATAAGGAGGATGCGGAAGATGTCGTGCAAGAATTATTCCTTACCCTGTGGAATAACCGGAAGAAGATAGAGATTGGGGAGAATGTCTCCGGTTACCTGTATAGAATGGCAAAAAATTTGGCCCTGAACCACATCCGTACCGAAATGAATTACAGGTCCGTTTTGGAAAGCCGGGAGGAGCCGCTTTCCTACTATGAAGAAAACCCGCTTGAATCCGAAGAGTTCCGCTTGGCACTCAACGATTGCATTAACCGCCTGCCCGGCCGCTGTAAGGAAGTATTGCTCCTTCACCGTGTGAAAGGACTGAAGCAAAAAGAAATTGCCGATCAGTTGTCCATTTCCGTTAAAACGATTAAAAATCAGATATGGAACTCCCTGCAACGTCTGAAAAGATGCCTGGAGCTGAAAGGTGTATAATTTTTTTCAGGTCCGTATAGGACCTTTTTTGTTTTGAGGTGTCCTAATTATAAAAGGAAGATTCATGGAAGGAAAAGAACTCATAAACGATCACATCGTAAATTACCTGCTCGGCGGTGAAAAGGAGATCACCGACCCGGTTTTGCAGGAATGGCTGGCCGGGAGTGAGTCGAACCGGCAGGAGCTGGAGCGCTACCGCAGGATCTGGGAAGAATCTGCAAATTACATGGATATGGACGTGTTCGATACGAACAGGGCTTGGGTGAAGATAGATAAGGTGAACCATCGGAAGGTATCTTTGCAGAGACGACTGAAAAATATCTCTTATGCATTGTCAGGTGTTGCCGCGGCTGTTTTATTGATGGTCGCCCTTTCCTTGACCGGATGGTTCGACAGGGAACAGGAGGTGACAGTGAGCCTGACTGCCGATTATGGCAACCGTTCGGAGATCGTTCTGCCGGATGGGTCGACCGTCAAGTTGAATTCCGGTTCGGAAGTGACCTATGCTTATAACCCGCAGAAGAAGGTCCGGGAGGTACGTTTTCAGGGGGAAGGTTATTTTGACGTGTCGAAGAGTAAAAGGCCTTTCGTTGTAAAAATGGCGAACGGAGTGGAAGTAAAAGTATTGGGGACTACCTTTAATCTAAAAGCCTATCCTGATGATCCGACTATCCGGGCCTCTTTGATAGAGGGCCATATCGAATTGGAGCATCAGAACGACAGGCTGGTGATGAAAGCCGGTGAAATGGCGGAATTCGATAAACGGACCAATCGGCTGAAACAAGTCGAAGGGGACCTGTCGCACTCCTACGGCTGGCTGAAGAATAAGCTGTATATGGATGATATGTCTTTGGCTAACGTCTGTAAATATCTGGAGAGATGGTATAATGTGGATATTACTGTTCAGGGAGACCTAGGAGAACAAATACACTATAACGGTGTTATTCAGGAGGATACGATTGTAGAAGTCATGGAGGCTTTATCCAAACTGAGTAATATTGTCTATCACGTGAAAGGAAAACATATAAGTATAACCTCTAAATAAATTTGCCTATGAGATAAATACCGTAAAACACAGAAACGGGAAATGTTTGCACCACTTCCCGTCCTATTTTTTGATCATTAATATACAGTGTGTCCAGCACTAATGTTAACTAACAATCAAATTACAAATATATGAAATTTTTTGAATTATCGAGGCCGGAATTATATCCGGACCTAAAAAAGGCATGTTCTATTATGAGAATGACATCCTTGGCTTTAATAGCTTTTTCACTCAATGTTTCGGCTACCGTTTATTCACAGAAGACGAAGCTGACGTTGGATGCAAATAATCAGTCCATTAAAGAAATCCTTTATCAGATAGAGAACCAGTCTGAATTCCGTTTTATCTATGAGAGTGGAAAGGTAAATCTGGATAAGAAGGTTTCCGTACGTGAAAAAGACCAGACAGTAGAAACCATTCTGAATCGCTTATTTACAAAAGAAGGAATCAAATATGAGATCACAGAGAATAATCTTATTTTGATTAATCCGACAGAGAATAGTAATCTTTCGGCAGTTAAGAACGTGTCACAACAGCAGCAAGATCAAAAAAAGGTTACCGGTATTGTGACGGACACAAACGGGGAACCGGTTATTGGTGCGAATGTGGTGGAGAAAGGTACGACGAACGGAACAGTTACCGATTTCGAAGGGAGGTTCTCCCTTAATGTCGCATCTGATGCGACATTAAGGATTTCCTATATAGGCTTTTCTGACATGGAAATGTCTGTAAAAGGGCAATCAGCTTTTAACATTGCAATGAAAGAAGACAACCAAGCTTTGGACGAAGTGGTGGTTGTAGGATATGGTACGCAGAAAAAAGTAAATTTGACCGGATCGGTTGCGGCTGTAAATGCAGAAGAGATACAAGATACACCGGCATCAAGTTTATCAAATGCTTTGGTGGGAAAGATTGCGGGTGTTTTGATGACACAGTCTGGAGGTAAGCCAGGAGCAGGTGCTTCTATGACAGTTCGTGCACAAGGGACTTGGAATAATACGGAACCTCTTTACGTTATTGATGGTGTTGTCCGTGATAAATTCGCATTTGATGGTTTGGATGCCAGTGAGGTAGAGAACCTTTCTGTATTAAAGGATGGTGCATCTGCTGCTATTTATGGTGCGCGGGCTGCTAATGGGGTTGTATTGGTTACAACTAAAAAAGGAAAGGTTGGAAAACCTGTTATTTCTTATACTGGTTCTATTGGTATTTCAGATGCGACCATGATACCGGAAACACAAAATGGTTATAACCAGGCTGTGTTTATTAATGATAATTTGAGGGTGGAGAATGTTGATCCATCGGATGCACGTTATTATACGGATGATGAGTTGGATTATTTTAAAACGCATAATTATAATTGGTTGGATGAGGCTTGGAAACAACCGTTAGTGACTCGTCATTCGGTTAATGTGAATGGAGGTAATGACCGCGTAAGATACTTTATTGGTGGTTCTTATTTCTATGAAACGGGGTCATTTGATAACCTGAGTTTTAAAAAATATAATCTGAGAAGTAATATTGAAGCAAATATTACTAAAGATTTGGTTGCTACTTTGAATTTGAGCTTTGATTCAAGAAATGATCATAAACCTTACTGGCGTTATGATTATGACAATGATACTATGAGTGATTTGTATAAAGCTTTACTATTCCGTACAGGACAAGTTCCCCCTTATATTGATGGTAAACCTACCGGAAGTTTTGTTGAATGGCATCCTTTGGAAGTATTAGGTGATAATACTGGATATAATAGAAAAAAATATTCAAACAATGAAGCGAGTATATCTTTGCAATACAATGTACCATTTGTAAAAGGATTAAGCTTGAAAGTCCTTTATAATAGGTATAATAGACATACTTTTATCAAACAATTCAACCGACCATACAATTTATATGAATTTAAAATGACAGGTGAGCATAACCATATACCAACCAATGAAATTGCGAATATAAAAACAAGAAATGATGGTGACTTTTTGTATGAAAAGTATGATACGCAGGATAACTATCAGTTGAATGCGTTTGTTACTTATTCAAATACATTTGGTAAACATGATGTAGGTGCTTTGTTTGTGTATGAACAATCAGAAGGAACCGTAGATTGGTTTGACGGACAACGTAATTATTTCATTTCTTCAGCTGTTGACCAACTGTTTGCTGGTAGTTCGGACTCTAAGAATTCTACACTGAATGGTAAAGGTAGCGAAACAGGACGTATCTCTTATGTAGGACGCTTGAATTATGCATACGATGAAAAGTATTTGCTGGAAGCTTCTTTCCGTTATGACGGTTCTGTTAATTTTGCACCTAAGAATCGTTGGGGATTCTTCCCGTCAGCTTCTGCCGCTTGGCGTATTTCTGAAGAAAACTTCTTTAAAGAAAATGTTCGTTTTGTTGATTATCTGAAGATTAGGGCCTCTGTTGGTTTGTTAGGTAATGATGCAGTCGGAGGATGGCAGTGGATGCAACGCTATAATTTAGTCAGTGGTGCACAATATGGCTCTTTAACTAGTGGGGTAGAGGCTGATGTGATTCCGAACCCTGATATCACTTGGGAAAAATCATTGACATATAATGGCGGTTTTGATGCTACTCTTTTGCAAAATAAATTAACATTCAACTTTGATGCTTTTTATCGTCATACGTATGATATCTTAGGAGATCGTTTGGCTAGTATGCCTACAACATTTGGTGCCAAAATGCCTGCAGAGAATTATGCGGTAATTGATGCGAAAGGTTTTGAAATAGAATTGGGATATTCTGATAAGATCGGTTCTGATATTGCATATTATGTAAAAGGAAATTTGGGATATGCGACTAATAAATTGAAGACGAAAGATGAAGCAGAAAATTTGCGTCCATATAAATCGGAAATAGGTTATAATACAGATCGTAAGATGGGGTATATAGCAACTGGTATTATTCGTACACAGGAAGAACTGGACGCTCTGCCGGAGGGGTATACTATTTTCGGACAGAAACCGGAATTGGGAATGATGAACTATCGTGATTTACGTGGGGCTAATTCAGATGAACCGGATGGTGTAATTGATGATAACGACCAGGATTGGATTATGAATCATACAGTTCCTCCTATTAATTACGGATTCTCTGTTGGGGGCAGTTGGAAAGGTCTTTCTTTAGATTTGTTTTTCCAAGGAGTTGCCGGACATGATGTAATGATTGACATGAGGGGGAGCCAAGCACGTCCCCAGGAAACAAACTTTGATTTTTGGACGGATCATTGGACACCGGAAAATGTAAATGCGGAATTTCCACGTGCTTCTCGGAATGCAGCCGATCGTGAGTCAACATTTTGGATGCGTAATGGTTCTTTCTTGCGTTTGAAGAATGTAAATTTGTCTTATACGATGCCTCAATCAATCATCGGGAAGATAGGTATTTCGCAGTTGAAGTTCTTCTTAACAGGAAATAACTTGTGTTTATTGCAGAATAAGGTGAAATATTATGATCCGGAAAATTCCAGTATTAGGGCGTATCCTTTGATGAAAAGTTATTCGTTTGGTGTAAATCTTAGTTTCTAATCATTAATTGCATAATAATATGAATATAAAATATGTATTGTTCGGTTCGTTCATGTTGATGGCTACCGGATGCTCCGATATTTTGGATAAAAAGGATTTGTCGGCTGTTACAGATAACGAGGTCTGGAATGATGCCAAATATGCGACAGCGTATCTGGATAAACTGTGTAGGGATAATCTACCGGGATGGGATGCTGATGTTGCCGGTAATTCAGATGAGACCAGTGGTGGTGGCGGTATCATGTATGGACAGTTAACCACGGCTTCGATTGATGTATGGAATTATGAACAAATACGTAAGATCAATCTTTTACTGAAAAATGTTTCTTCGGGAACGATTGGAAAAGAAGATCAAGATATGTTGAGTGCACAAGCCTTGGTATTACGTGTTTGGCGTTATTTCCAGATGGTTCGTGTATATGGTGGTGTCCCAATGATACTTACTCCCCAAGAAGTGGCAGATGATTTGTATGTTTCTAGAAATAAAACGTCGGAATGTATTGATATTATGATAAAAGATTTGGATACGGCTATAGCGACACTTCCATGGAAATGGACGGGGGATGACGAAGGACGTATTACAAAAGCTGCGGCGATGGCATTGAAAGGGCGTATTTTATTATATTATGCAAGTCCGCAATTTAATCCGAATGGAGATAAGAACCGTTGGGAAACTGCTTACCAAGAGAATAAGAAAGCTATGGAACAATTGGCAGAAAACGGATACGGATTGTATAATAACTATGAAAACATTTGGTTTGATGAAATGAATGAGGAGGCGGTTTTTGTTACAAGATATCAAGAACCAGGTATGACAAACACATGGTGCGCTGCTACACGCCCCTTGTCGGAAGCCCAGAATTATACAGGAGCTAACCGTCCTTCATTGGAAATGGTCGAATCTTATCCGATGTATAATGGTCTGCCTATTTCGGAATCCGAAGAGTACGATCCTGTGTTCTATTGGAAAAACAGGGATCCGCGTTTCAAACAAACAGTGGCATATAATGGTTGTTTGTGGGAGTTGAGTGGTAAGAGCGGAAGAAAACAATGGACTTATGTAGGATCTGAGCTAAATATGCCGACTGCCTCTGGTTTTTATTGTCGTAAGGCTGTTGATGTTAGTTATACTCCTTATTTTACTGAAAGAAGTAGTACGGATTGGATTGAAATTCGTTATGCGGAGGTGTTAATGAACTATGCTGAATGTGCGGCAGAGCTTGATAAGTTGGATGAAGCATACGCTATTTTGAAACAAATTCGTGAACGTGCTGGTATTATTCCGGGAGAAAACAGTATGTATGGTTTGAAACAGAATATGTCGAAAAAAGATATGTTGGCTGCAATCATGTTGGAACGTAAGATTGAGTTTGCATTTGAAGGTAAACGGTATTGGGATTTGCGCCGTCGTAGATTGTTTGCTTCAGAGTTGAACGGGACGAAGCGTCATGGCAAATTGCCTAAGTTGAGAGTTTCTCAAGAAGAGTTCGATAATATCAAGGATCAAATAGATTTGGAAAAGGATTATCCGGTTTATTTCAAAGATTCTTTGGTAATCTTGGATGAGAAATTCGATATTGATTTTAAGGACAATTATTATTTCTATGCTATTCCTAACAAGCATTTGGAAACCAACTCGAAGTTGGAACAGACGCAGGATTGGCCGGGTGGAAAGTTTAACCCTTACGAGTAATCCAAATTGAACCCCAATTATTCTAAGGTAAACTACCTACCTATTTGGTAGAAGGCAACGACTTAGTAGGTAGGCATCGTTTATCTACGAGGTGAATAATCTAGAAAGAAGATGTTGCACGGTTTAGTTTCTTGAAACGAAGTAACTTGTGCAACATTTTTTTATTTTTGCATAGTAGTAGTAATCGTATGGAAAATAAACCATTTATTCAATTTTTGCATATATGAAAAAATATTTAGTAACAATTTGTACACTTTGCATGTTGGGTGCTTGTACTGATTCTCATCAGGACAAAGGGGCGGTCAAGTGGAAAGAAACAGTGTCTGGTGTGTGGAACGTGTCGGTAGGGACACCTGAAAAGGTAAATTTGCTGAGTGAGTTACATATAACCCCAAAGTTGGAAACGATTCAAAAAATGGGAGAGGCATCGTTGCCTGTGGCTCAAGATGATATTACCTTTGAGGTTGTTGATGGGAAAACCTATATCCGTTTCCCGCTGGAAAAGGATGAGAAGATATTCGGTTTAGGGTTGAATTTTAAGACAGTAGAACAGAGAGGGCGAATCATGCGTTTGCATGTAGATCATTATACGGGTAAGGATGATGGACGTACACACACACCGGTTCCCTTTTTTGTTTCTTCTAGGGGATATGGTGCCTTTATCAATTCAGCCAGATATATAGATACATGGGTAGGAACAAGTGTAAGGAAAGACAGCAAGAATCCGCCTGTAGTCAGAGACCGAAATACGGATAAGAATTGGGAAGCCCAACCTTATTCGGATAATCTGGAGTTTCTGGTGCCGGCAGAAGGAGTTGAAGTTGTCCTGTTTGCCGGACCTACTATGCTGGACGTAGTCCGCCGTTTTAATCTGTATAATGGTGGCGGTGCATTACCTCCGCGTTGGGGATTAGGTTTTTGGCATCGTGTACCGACTCTCTTTTCTGACAAGGAAGTGAATGCGGAAGTGGCAGAATTTGAAAAAAGAGGTTTCCCATTAAGTGTGATCGGGTTTGAGCCTGGTTGGATGAGCCGTTCTTATCCATGTACGTATGAATGGGATAAGACCCGTTTCCCAGAACCTGAAAAATTCTTGGAAGGATTGAATAATAAAGGTATTAAGACGAATGTGTGGATTAATCCTTATGTGTCGCCGGATGGTGAGCTGTATGATAAGATAGAACCTTATACGGGGTCACACACGGTATGGTGTGGAATTGTGCCTGATTATTCGATGCCGGAAACCCGGAAGATTATGGTGGAGCATTTTGAGAAACATCAGTTGGATAAAGGTGTCAGTGGGTATAAGATGGACGAGAATGATGGTTTTGATTCTTGGCTTTGGCCGGATGTAGCTTCTTTCCCTTCCGGAATACCTGCCGAACAAATGCGTCAGATATATGGCTCCATGATGCAAAGTGTTACCATGGACATGTTTCGTAAACGTAACACGCGGACGTATGGACTGGTTCGTGCCGGAAATGCAGGAACAAGTTCGTATCCTTATGTTATTTATAACGATTATTATGCACATCGCGATTTTATCACGGCACTGATCAACAGTTCGTTTATCGGTGTGCTCTGGACACCGGAAGTTCGTGCCTCCAAAACCTCAGAAGAGTGGCTACGCCGTATGCAGACGGTTTGTTTCTCTCCTTTGGCGATGCTGAATGCCTGGGCGGACGGTACTAAACCCTGGTCGTTCCCAGATGTGGATAAAGAAGTGAATGAGATTGCCCAATTGCGTATGCAGCTGATCCCTTATCTTTATACGGCTTTTGCCGATTATACGTTTGAGGGGATTCCTCCTGTTCGTGCCATGAATTTGGAAGAAGGGTATCAGGCTGAAGCCCAAACGGAAAAAGGAGTGTTGGATGCGACCGACAATCCGTATGCGATGGCTGTGAGGAAAGAAGTGAAGGATCAGTTTATGGTAGGGCCGAGCTTGCTCGTCGCTCCTTTGTTTGCAGGAGAGAAAGAACGCAAGGTAGTTTTGCCACAAGGCAAGTGGTATGATTTTTATACCGGTGAATTGGCCGGGGAAGGAGAGGTGATAACAGTTTCTCCCGGTTTATCTAAGATTCCGGTATATGTGAAAGAAGGGGGAATTGTTCCTCTATGGCCTGCCATAACAAAGATGAAAGATGAAAAGTTGCCGTTGGAAATACGTCATTATGGAAATGTTTCCGCTTCTTATAATTTGTATGATGATGATGGAAAGACATTTGACTATGAGAAGGGAGATTTTTCTCGCATTGCGTTGAAAGTGGATGTGGATGGTAATGGTAATAAAACAGGGGATGTAGTTATACCTGAAGGAGCAAAAGTTTGGTCGTTCAGTGATTATAATTTCCGTTTTATGACGAATAAATAATTAAGGTTTCGCACCTTCTCTTTATGACTGTATTTGAAGAGAGGTGCGATACTTTCTAATTCTTTCTTTAATCCCGGATTTTGCAAAATAATACCCGTATTTTATAAAAGTACCTATTGGATTTGTTTCCTATTTTTACCATTTCAATGTTTTGAAACCTAATATAACTTAAGATGAATAATCGTATAACGAAATTTTTAGCCATAACTCTGTTCTTATTGAATATAAGTCAGATAGTAAAAGGAGAGGCGATAGACGCTGTTACCGGTGCTACCCCGGTAAAGTTGAAAATAGAGGCGAATGCCGATAAACAATTGGTACTGGATGTCTCTTATGAGGAAAATTCAGTTATTCGGAAAGCTCCTTTAGGATTGAATGTTGATCACCGTTTGTTAGGGAAAGATGCTCAACAGTTGAGCAAGGAAAAAAAGGAGAACAATACCCTGGTCTATGAGTTCCAACAAGCCGATGGTAGCCGTTTCTTTTTGGATGCCCGGATATTTCCTGACGGGATTGCCCTGCGTTACCGCATTCCGGCAGATGGGCCTGTTTGTATTTATGGAGAGGAAACATCGTTTATTTTCCCGTCACAGACTAAAGTTTGGTATGCCAGCGGGCCATTTCAATACGGTTGGTTGCAAGAATATCAGGAACGGGAGACCGATCGTATAGAAGGCGAGTTGTTGGCTCCGCCTGCGACTTTTCATCTGCCGAATGGAATTTATGCAGCAATTACGGAAGCAAATCTGTTCAATTATCATGGTGCAGTACTGTTGGGTACAGCTCCGAACAAGGTACAGTTTGGTTATGTGGAAAATAAGGGACATGTGGAAACGGGAATAGTTACTGGTCTTCCTCCTGCTAAATATTGGCATGAAGAAGTGCGTAATATCCCGTGGATTGTTTCCCCGAAAGCGGAAAGTCAGGAAATTGTAACTCCCTGGCGTATCCTTATGTTGTCAAAAGATTTGAATGGCTTGGTAAATAACCAGATCATTGCTCAGGTTTCTGATCAGCCGAATAAAACGTTTTTCCCGGATGGAGCAAAGACAGATTGGATAAAACCGGGTAGGGCGACCTTTACGTGGTATGTGCAGGGTAGTGAGAAACTAAGTGTAGCTACGCAAAAACGGTTTGTAGACGGATGTGCTGAACTGGGTATTGAATCCGTAGTGGTAGACGATGGCTGGGAGTTGTGGCAACAAACAGAGAAAGAGGCAAACGGACGGACTAAATGGGAAATACTGAAAGAGTTGGTGGATTATGCCAAAGCCAAGAATGTGGATATTTGGGTATGGCGTTCTTCGTCTCCCCGTTCTGGAAATAAATCAGACATTGGTCTGGTTGATCCGCAAGAACGCACCAATTTCATGAAGAAATGCGCGGAAGTTGGGGTGAAAGGGTTGAAGATAGACTTTTTTCATACCGAAAACCTCTTTACGGTGAATTTGATGGAGAATATTTTGAAAGATGCCGCCAAAGAAAAGTTGATGGTTATCTTCCACGGTGTGAATAAACCGACCGGCGACTCCTATACTTATCCGAACTTGTTGGCGAAAGAGGCGGTGAGAGGTTTGGAATGTGTAGGTGGAGAGGATAGCTGGGCTCCGGGACCGGCTTGGCCTTATCACAATACGGTATTGCCCTTTACCCGTTGGTTGGTAGGAGCTGCCGATTATACGCCGATGAGTTTCACTACGCAATGCTCTCCCTCTGTCACCTTTGGATGCCAGTTATCATCCATTTATATGTTTACCTCCCCGATGTTGATCTTTGCGGCAGATGTGGATGAAATGTTGTCCTGCCCCGGACGCTCGTTTATAGAAAGTGTACCGGTGATTTGGGATGAAACGGTTGTATTGCCGGAAAGCGAGATCGGCAGGTTGGCTGCTTTGGCACGCAGAAAAGGGGATGTTTGGTATCTGACCGTCCTTAACGGAGAGGATGCCCGTACGTTTGATGCGAAGCTGGATTTCTTGCCGAAAGGGAAATATCAGATGGAAATAGCTACGGATGCCCCCGGCAACCGGAAACAGCTTGTGGTGAAGAAAAGTAAAGTACGTTCCGGCCAGCGGCTTAAAGAAGAATTGATGTCGGGCGGTGGCTTCGTGGCTCGTATTAGCAGGTATTAAAATATTATATTTATGAAACGGAATCTATTTATCACACTTTGTTGTATAGTTTCGATCGCGCTATCGGCGCAACAACAGGATTGCCGGTTATGGTATGACAAGCCGGCAAAAGATTGGAACGAGGCTCTTCCGGTGGGGAACGGCCGTTTGGGAGCGATGGTGTACGGTGACTATCGACGCGAAACCATTCAGTTGAATGAAGAAAGTCTGTGGGCCGGAGCCAAAAACGATGCCAATGCGGCATCTGCCGACAAACTGCCTGAAATACAACAATTGTTGCTAAATGGAGAGATCGGAAAGGCGGTGGAGTTATCGGAAAAATACATGAAAAGCGATCCCTTGCGTATTCGTTCTTATCAGCCGTTTGGAAATATTTATATAGACTTATTGACCGGCCGGAGCGTTAATTCGGCTGTTTCCGATTACCGGCGGGAACTGGATCTGGAGACTGGCATTGCCTCTGTCTCTTATACGTTAAATCAGGTGACTTATAAACGTGAAGTGTTCGTCTCTGCTGAAAATGATGTCGTCGTCATTCGTTTGTCGGCCGATACGCCTGGCGCTCTGACGTTCCGGTTACATTATGACAGGGAACAGGATGCTACAGCCTGTCCGGTATCGGCCAATGAGTTGGAGATAAAGGGGCAGATTATAGATTTGCCGGAAGCGGAAATGGGTGCGATCGGTCCTCACATGCGTTTTGCTGGCCGGATTGCCGGGTTTCATAAAGGTGGGCAGTTGATGGCGTTGAACAATGCGTTTTATGTAGAAAAGGCAGACGAAGTTGTTTTTTATTTGACAGCTGCTACAGATTATAATTTTGCTAAGTTGGATGTCGACAGGGAAATCGATCCGTTGAAAACGTGCCAACAAATTCTTGCCCGGCTGGGTAAGGATTCGTATGAAAAAGTAAAGCAGGCGCATGTGGCAGATCATAGTAGTCTGTTCAACCGTGTGACGTTCAATATGGGCGAGTCTTCCATATTACCCACCGACCGTCGATTGGAACGGGTGAAAAACGGAGAAACCGATCTTTCTTTGATTACGCTTTATTTCCAATACGGGCGTTATCTATTGATGAATTCTTCCCGTGCTCCCGGTGTACTTCCGGCTAATTTGCAAGGGTTATGGAATGAAGATATGTATGCGGCTTGGAGTTCCGACTTCCATACGAATATCAATATCCAGATGAACTACTGGCCGGCAGAGGTTTGTAATTTGTCGGAGACGGTAGTGCCTTTTTCCAATTTCATCAATGCGCTCCGGGTACCAGGTCGGGTAACAGCAAGTAAAACTTACAATGCCAAAGGGTGGACGATGAATCACCTGACAGATCCTTTCGGTCGTACAGCCATTGCCGATGGAGTGGGATGGGGTACTTTCCCGATTGCGAGTGCTTGGTTGGTCTTACATCAATGGGAACATTTCCTGTTTAATGGCGATAAGGAGTATTTGAAGAACGAGGCGTATCCAGCTATGATGGAAGCTGCCGAGTTTATCATGTCTTATTTGGTGGAAGATAAAAACGGGTATCTGGTGACAGCTCCTTCCAATTCACCGGAAAACAGGTATAAGTTACCGAATGGTAAGACGTATATGTTGACATATGGTGCAACGATGGATGTTGAGATTATATACGAGTTGCTTCATGCTTGCCTGGATGCCGGTAAGATTGTTGGTGCAGACTCTAAGAATAATAATAAGTTGTCTGAAACCTTGCGTAAATTACCGCCTATACGGATAAGCAAACGTTATCAGACAATTCAGGAATGGATTGAAGATTATGAAGAGGTCGAACCGGGGCACCGGCATATCTCTCATCTCTTTGGGCTTTATCCGGGTACTTCGATCAACTCAACCAAGAAGGATTTGTTTGAAGCTGCCCGTAAAACCATTGAACGTCGTCGTTTCTACAATGAGAATGAATCGAACCGACAAGGTTCGTACACCGGTTGGAGCCGTGCCTGGATGATTAATTTTTATGCCCGTTTGCAAGATGGGGAAGAGGCTGGCAACAATGTACAGATGTTACTGGCTAAAACAACCCAAAGCAATTTGTTTAATATCCATCCTCCTTTCCAGATAGACGGTAATTTCGGAGGTACAGCAGGTATTGCCGAAATGTTGTTGCAAAGCCATAATGGAGAAATTCATTTGCTTCCTGCGTTACCTCCCTTTTGGAAAACGGGAGAGATACGGGGATTGCGTGCACGGGGTGGCTATACGGTCGATATGAAATGGGAAGACAGTAAACTGGTTTCTGCTAAGATTTCTGCCGACAAACCGCAAAAGGTGAATGTCCGTTATGGGGATAAAGTGAAAAAAATACAGGTGTCAACAGGTACGGATTTCGTCATAAAATAAGAAAAATCCTCGATGAAATGGGGGTTTTTGGTCAAACTATAGTCCTATTGGTTGTATGACTATAGTGCTATGGTAAGTAGCACTATAGTGTCAAGTTGGTTGGCACAGTAGTGTTGCTTTTTTCAAATTAAAAAAACAGTTTTATTATATATATATTTTTATATATTAAGAGAGTGTCCCTGCGGTTGTCCCAGTGATGTTATCGGAGTTGTTTTGAAGGATGAGTTAATAGGCTTATTCATAAGAGATAGAGAAATAAGCTTATTGTTTAGTTTGTTGTCCCACAGGGTGTCCCAAGCCTTATAGGACAATAATTCTCTTCGAAAATAAACGTGTATTTTGTTGATTTTAAGATGATAACGACTTATATTTGTATTGAATTATAAAGTGCTTCCATATGAAGAAAATAATAAATTTATTCTCCTTTTTGTTGGTGTTGCTGGGGAGTTATCCGGTTATTAGTTGGGCTACGCCTTATAATATTGCCTCGCAAGCCCGTGTATCGGCTTCCTCTTCGATTGATGCCGGTCACGATGCGGCAAAGGTGATCGATGGCCTGATACGGGTACCGGGAAAAGGGGAATGGGTATCTAAAAGTACGGAGACTTTCTGGGGACAGATCGATTATCCCTGGATACAGTTAGATTGGGAACGCCCCGTGAATATCAATAAAATTATTCTGTATGACCGTCCGGCCAGGGAGGCACATGTAGCCGGAGGCGTATTGCATTTCAGTGACGGCAGTAAGATCAATGTCTGGGGAATGGCTAATGACGGGACTCCCAAAGAGATTGAGTTTGAGTCGCGGAAGGTCGAGTGGATACGGTTCGAGGTGACCGATGCCGCCGGTACGCAGGTGGGGCTTTCGGAGATCGAGGTGTTTCCTTCTCCCGATGATTATACGGATCATGTATCCTGGGTAAATCCTTATATCGAGACTGCCCGCGGACGGTATTTTTTCTTTATCACAGGGAACCAACCTTATGGGATGATAGGGGCGGCGCCTCTGACAAGAAACAAGAATCAGTATGGAGGCGGGTATAATTATAATTCGACGGAAGTGCTGGGGTTCCCGCAGATCCATTGCTGGATGCTGTCCGGGTTGACGGTGATGCCGGTGACGGGCGAGGTGGACCCGACGGGAGGAGAACAGTCCTGGAAATCTTCTTTCCTGCATCAGGGAGAGATTGTACAACCGGGTTATCACAGGTTGTTTCTGGATACTTATAAAATGTGGGTGGAGCAGACAGCTACCGATCGCGTCAGCTTCTACCGGTTTACGTATACGGAGGAAAATCCGGCTGATATCTTGCTGAACTTGGGAGGTTATGTCGGCACTTCGACAATGGTCAATGCCCATGTTTATAAAAAGGGAAATGAAGGTGTGGAAGGCTATTTCGATACGACCGGACGCTTGTGGGGCGGTCCCGATGTGGTCAGGATTTATTTTGCCGTTACATTCGATACTCCTTTCAGGTCGCTGGACGGCTGGGTCGGATCGGAGCAGTTCAAAGATATCAGCGAGTTGCAGGGTGCCGGAGAGAGTACTCCGAGAAACCAGGGAATGAGTTACCATGATGCTCCCACTTCGGGTGTGAAAGCGAATTATCAGGTACAACCGGGCGAACAGGTACAGATGAAGGTGGCTATCTCCTATGTCAGTACGGACAATGCCTGGGAGAATCTGGAGCAGGATTGCAGCCACTGGGATTTTAATCGGGTACGGCAGGAGTCACAGCAGGAATGGAATGAATGGTTGGGACGAATCGATGTGAAAGGAGGAAGCCATGACCAACAAATGAAGTTCTATACCGATTTGTGGCATTCTTTACTGGGAAGGCATAAACTGGATGATTATAACGGTGAATATCCGGATTATACGGATGGTACCCGGGAAGGTTCTAAAACGAAAAATATCCGTTTCCATGTAAGGCAACTGGCTAAGGACCGGGAAGGGAAGGTGAAACATCACATGTATAACTCTGATGCGTTTTGGTTGACACAATGGAACCTGAATACGCTTTGGGGATTGGCTTATCCTTCGGTATTGGATGATTTTGCGGCTTCTTTGCTGGAATACGATGTGAATGGGAATCTGCTTCCCCGCGGGCCTTGCGCCGGTGGATATTCATATATCATGTCCGGATGTCCTGCTACCTCTCTTATCACGAGTGCTTTCCAAAAAGGGCTGACCAGGAAGTGGGATCAGCAAAAAGCGTTCAAGGCGATGAAACGGAATCATTCCAAAGGAGGAATGCTGGCATTGGGAATGGATAAGGAGTTAGATTTTTATGTTCGTAACGGATATTGTCCCGGTAATGCCGGTCTGACCATCCAGTGGGCGTTTGAAGATTGGGCTTTGGCTGAAATGGCTGCTAAAATGGGAAAGAAAAGCGATTATAACTATTTCCATAAACGGGCTACAGGCTGGCCTGCTTCTTTTAATAAAGAACTGGGACTGATCTTGCCGAAGAGGGCAAACGGTGAATGGTTGCATACCGACCCTTTGAGCGGTAACGGATATGTAGAGGCCAACGCTTGGCAGGCGACGTTCGGACTTTCGCACGATATCCCTGTGTTGGCAAGGTTGATGGGAGGAAATGACAGTCTTTGCAGTAAGTTGGATTTTGCTTTCAAGCAGTCGGAGTCAACAGATTTTGTCTATGGATACGGCAGTGGTTATGTCAGTTATGCGAACCAGCCGGGTTGTTCGAATGCACATGTCTTTTCGCATGCCGGGAAACCCTGGCTGACTCAATACTGGGTGCGCCGTGTGAAGGAACAGGCTTACGGGGCGGTTACTCCCGACAGGGGATATGGCGGACATGATGAGGACCAGGGGCAGATGGGCGGCGTGAGCTCATTGATGGCGATCGGGTTGTTTGCCTTGGACGGCGGTTCTTCCCGTGATCCGCAATACGATATAACAAGTCCGGTGTTCGACGAGGTGACTATTTCGCTGGATACTGATTATTATAAGGGGAAAACCTTTAAAATAAAGACTTACAATAATTCGGCAGCCAATTGTTATATCCAACGTGCACGGCTTAACGGAAAAGAGTACAACTCTTTCTGGATACCTCATGCAGTCTTTTCGGACGGAGGCTTGTTGGAGTTATGGATGGGGGATACCCCGAATAAGGCCTGGGGAAAATAGGCGATGATTTGATGTTGTATATTACTAATGCAGTCTCCGGAGATATTTTAAGTATCTTTGGGGACTTATATATTCTAACTTCTGACTAACATGAAAAAGACGATCTCTTTATTTCTCCTTATGGGAGGATTTTTCTTTTCAAGCTGGGCTATCAGTGCCCAGAATAAAATATCCCTGCCGGATATGGATTTATCCCTGGCCTACCAGCAGTATGGTTCGCCGATGAAGAATGCAGCTGTTACCGGTGAGAAACTGACGGTGGGCGGTGAGCATTTCGGACAAGGGGTAGGCGTACAGGCAAACAGCAAGATCAAACTGAGCCTGCGGAAGAATACAGGGCTGTTTACCTGCAAGGTGGGTGTGAACGACCGTTCGCTGGATTATAAAAAAGAAGATTTCAGTAAGATACCGATGACGGACGGAACGATGTTGTTTTATCGGACCGACGGTACCGGAGGAAAGAAGCAGTTTGTCGGAGTAGGTGCCGGTGATGGTTCCTTTGATAAGGGAAGCGTTGTCTTTCGCCTGGTGGGTGACGGAAAGGAGTTGTATAACAGCGGCATGGTCCGTGGAGGCGAGAAAGCTCGTGAGGTGTCGCTCGATGTTTCAGGGGTCGATGTACTGGAACTGGTCGTTGAAGATGGAGGCGACGGCGTAAGCGGTGACCATGCCGATTGGATCGAGCCTGTTTTTTCTTATAACGAGATTAAGCCTTCGCTGGTGAATGCCGATTATAAAGGGACTATCGAGACAATGCCTGCTGAGGTGGAAAGGGCGTTGCGCAGTAAGGTCGCTGCTCTGCCTGCCATCGATTTGCCGGTGGCGCGTCCGGAGTCGGACTGGTTGCTCGATGCCAAAGGGGTGAAGGCCGGCGTGTATCAGACGCATAACGGCAAAGATATTGTCCTTTCCAATGGACTGGTAAGCCGTATCTTCCGTATCTATCCGAACCTGGCGACCGTCGACCTGGTTAACCAGATGACAGGGGAAAGTATGCTGCGTGCCGTCAGTAACGAAGGTGTTCTGAAAATCGATGATAAAGTGTATACGCTTGGCGGCCTCGACGGGCAGTTTGAGTATGGCTATACACAATATAAATGGGTCGACAGCCTGACGATCCTTCCGAATTCGTTTCGTGTGACCGGGTTCAATATTACTGAACTGGCTCCCCGTATCGACTGGGCGAACAAACGCTGGTCGCTGGTGAAGCCGGGCGAAACGACAGGGAAGGTACTTTCTTTCTATCTGGAAGGACCGGATTACCTGAAAGGTGTGAAGGTGAAACTGAATTATGCCCTCTATGATGGTATTCCCTGTATCAGTAAATGGATGGAGATCGAGAATAAGAGTGGTATGGGAATCACACTGGATGAATTTACCCTGGAGCAACTGGCGATGGCAGAACCGGAATCACCGGTGGAAGCCAAAAGGCCGGAGCAGTTCCTGAAACCGAATATTCATGTCGAGAGCGACTGGGCGTTTCTCGGCTTTACCGAACGGGAGGCCGACCGCACGGAATTCTGGAATACCGACCCCCGCTATACTTCACAGTGTAATTATCCGCTGCTTACCCCTTGCCTGCTGGAGGTAAAACTGCCGATGGGGCCGGACGAAGATATCCCCGACGGTGCTAAATTCAATAGCTTCCGTACCTGGCTGATGCCTTTCGACAGCGATGACCGTGACCGGAAAGGGCTTTTCCTGAAGCGGATGTACCGTAAGATCGCCCCGTGGACGACTGAAAACCCGATCTTCCTGCATTGTGTATCTTCCGATCCGAAGGTGGTGAAGACGGCTATCGATCAGTGTGCTGAAACCGGTTATGAGATGGTGATCCTCAGCTTCGGTTCGGGACTGAATATGGAGGATGAGAGTGAAGCGAATATAGCTAAATTCAAGGAGTTCACCGAATATGCCAACTCCAAAGGCATCGAACTGGGCGGTTATTCCCTGTTGTCCAGCCGTTGGATTAGCGATGAGGTCGACGTGATCAATCCCGAAACAGGAAAGCGCGGCGGTATGATCTTCGGCAGTTCTCCCTGCCTCTCCAGTGAATGGGGATACGATTATTTCCGCAAGATACGTTCTTTCTACGAGAAGACAGGAATGACAGTCTTTGAGAACGACGGTTCGTATCCGGGCAATGTCTGTGCTTCGACCAGCCATGCCCATCATAAGGGTTTGAAAGACTCCCAGTGGAAACAACGCCAGCAGATTGTGAACCTGTATCAATGGATGTGTGAGAATGGCATTTATACCAATATACCCGATTTCGGTTATATGTTGAATGGTGGTACGAAAGTCGGTATTGGTTACCGTGAAGTAAACTGGTCGCTTCCCCGCGAACGGCAGTTGGTGCTGGGACGCCAGGTGATGTACGATGGCTTGTGGGAACGCCTGCCGGGTATGTGCTGGACATTCGTTCCGCTTACCCAATATCATGGCGGTGGGGCTGCCGCTACGCTCGAACCTTTGAAAGATCATATCCCTGATTATAAAGCGCACATGATCCAGAATTACGGTGCAGGAGTACAGGCTTGTTACCGTGGTCCGCGTCTGTATGATACACCGGAAACGAAAGCGGCCGTAGTAGAGGTGATCGACTGGTACAAGAAATACCGGACTATCCTGAACAGCGAACTGATCCATCTGCGCCGTGCCGACGGACGCGACTGGGACGGTTTCATGCATGTCGATCCGGACGGCAAGGAGAAAGGCTTTGCCCTGTTGTTTAACCCGACCGACAAGGCTATTACTCGTATGATCCGGCTTCCGCTTTATTACACCGGTATCTCCGATGTAGCGAAGATCAGGGAGAAAGAGAACGCTACGGTTACCTATAAGCTGAACAGAGACTATACGGTAGATATAAAGGTGACTATTCCTGCCCGCGGAAATACATGGCTGGTGGTAGAAAAATAAAAAGAACTTTTTACTTCCACATTATTTAATAGAACTGTCATACTATCATTCATGGTTTATATATATTGAATTTCAATATATGCAGGCTGTGATAGTTAGTGTGATAGTTCTTTTTTATTATCATACTACCACAAAACAGTCAGACAAAAGAGCCTGGCTATAGGGCTTATTATCAATAGAGTAGCCAGTTCCCTTTTTAGAAATTCGGGTGTAAAGTGTGTTGAGACTCGGGTCTTAGCATCGTTCAAACCCAGGTGTAAAAGGGTATAAAATGGGGGGCTGAAGAGGATGTATTAGTTGTTTGCGTGAAAAAAGTAAGTATAGCTGGGCAAAATATAGAGTACTATAAAGAAAATATTCTGTGTTTGATAGTTTCTGATGCTCATTTATAATGTATACAATGAATGGTTTTGTTTGTACGAAAGATGTTAGTGTCTTGAATTTTAGGAGAAGGATGGTTCGTCTTAATTAGGAATGTCCTGTTTTATGCAAAATAGATCAATAAACGTATTTTAAGGTTAAGTAGGCAAATATTCTATTTGTGTAAAACGTACTTTATTTCAATCTGTTATTTGAATATTAGGCTAGGAACTCGTTATAACCTTTCTTAAGCAACTGATTTAGTCCGATAAGAACTCTTTCATTTTTTTGCCAAATATATAAAAAATACGCTAACGCAGGTTTCTTATATTAAAAAAAATAAGAATTTAACACTCTTTTCACTCAAATCTTTATGAACAGGAGTCTTCTAAAGCCTTTTTTACATATTTCTCTTTTTAAGTTTTCTCTGTTTTGAAAGAGTTCTTATCGAACTCAGGTTAATTGTTGGTATTCTGACAAGTTTGCTGTAAAGAGTGATGCAATTGTAATGCAGATATAAATCTAATAATTCAAGTTTATGAACAACGCTTTACTGAAAGACAATCTTGCTGCAAAAGCAGTGGATTCTCAGACGCGGAAGGTGTTTTCAAGGTCCGGTCTTATAGCTGGATTATGTTTATCTTCCCTCGTTTCTTCGTATGCTATTCCAAATGGAGTGGATGCAACGAAAGCAAAGAATGAAAGTGTTATGATCACTCAACAGGCTAAAAAGGTGTCGGGTGTAGTAACGGACAATGCCGGAGGACCCATACCTGGTGCCAATGTTGTACAGAAAGGAACCACAAATGGTACAGTTACCGATATGGACGGTAAGTATACCCTGGATGTACCTAATAATGCAACTCTGGTTATTTCTTTTATTGGTTATACTACGAAAGAAGTTAAGGTAGGTAGCCAGCCTGTGGTGAATGTCAGTTTGGCTGAAGAGGCAATTGGTCTGAATGAGGTCGTTGCCATTGGTTATGGTTATGTAAAGAAGAAAGACCTAACCGGCGCTGTTTCTACTGTATCAGCAGATGACATGGTACTGGGCGGTACGGTGAGTAACGCAGCCCAGGCGTTGCAAGGTAAAACGGCAGGTGTACAGGTTTCACAGAGTTCTAAAGCCCCGGGTGGTACTATTTCGGTACGTGTTCGTGGTAACAACTCAATCTCGTCTACCAACGAACCGCTCTATGTGGTGGATGGTTTCCCTTCTTCCGAAGGCTTGAACCTGAACCCGAATGATATTGAATCCATGCAGATCCTGAAAGATGCGTCGGCCACGGCTATTTATGGAGCACGTGGAGCGAACGGGGTCGTATTGATTACAACGAAACGAGGAAAAGCTGGCGAAAACAAAATTTCTTACAGTGGGTATTTGGGAACCCAGAAGGTGGATAATCCGTTTGAGTTTATCAATGCAAAGGATTATATGAACTTGCAAAACGCTTTGTATCAGGAGATCGACGGTCAGGAAGGTAATCCGAACGGAGCTTATACGCCGTCTCAGTTGCAGTCTACCGTAGATACCGATTGGTTGGATGTCTGTACACGCCTGGCTTTGGTACAGGATCATAATATTCAGTTCCGTGGAGGTTCTGAAAAGACAAAGGTATTGACCAGTTTGGGATATTATAAGCAAGAGGGTGTTTTGAAGAATACAGATTTTAACCGTATTTCCGGACGTGTGAATGTAGACCAAACTATCAACGATTTCATAAAAGCTGGTGCTACGATGTATGCCCATCGCGAGCGTTCGAACGCTCAAACCTATAGCGGAAATATTTTGGGTGAGAACGTCATGTTGAGTGTGATGGGTTATGATCCGACAGTAAAGCCTTACAATGAAGATGGCACGTATGGGCGCGTTCCGGGAGGTCGTGGGGATAATCCGTTGGCCAATTTGCTGGAGCGTAAAAAAGAGGTGGTAAATGACAAGTTCAACGGGACAGCTTTCCTTGAAGTTCATCCGTTTGAGGGATTTACAGCCAAAGCTACAGCCGGTGTCGAATTGTTGCATAATTTCAAAGGATCTTATTTGCCGAAATCTACTACTTATGCAGGAGAAATAGAAGGTGGTATTGCTTCTACGTATGATTTCAGGGCAACCCGGCAGGTATTTGAAGGCATTTTAAATTATATGAAGACTTTCAACAATATGCATGACTTGAATGTGATGTTGGGATATTCGTATGAGAAGTACAGTGCAGAATCTCGTTCAGCAAACGGAAAAGGTTTCTCTACCGATTTATTCGAATGGAACAATTTGGGAGCAGCTTCCATTAAAGGGGTCTCTTCTTCCAAGACAGAAAATTTGTTGGCCTCATTCTTCGGTCGTGTGAATTATACGTTCAATGATAAGTATTTGGCAACGGTAACGGTTCGTCGGGATGGTTCTTCCCGATTTGGAGCGAACAACCATTGGGGAACATTCCCGTCGGGTTCTTTGGCTTGGCGTGCCAGCGAAGAAGATTTTGTAAAGAATTGGGGTGTTTTCAGCAACTTGAAAGTACGTGCCGGTTACGGTGTTACGGGTAACGAACGTATTGGAGATTATGCTTCCTATGCATTGGTTTCTACCAACCATGTCACATTGGACGGTTCAAGCAATATACCGGGTACGCATCTTAGTCAAAGCAGTCCTGAGAACGCCAGTTTGAAATGGGAAACGACTACTCAGTATAATGTCGGTTTTGATATGGGATTTTTTAATAACCGTTTGTCTGTTACGTTGGATGGTTACTGGAAAAAGACAAAAGATTTGTTACTGAAAGTTTCCTTACCTTATTATACCGGCTTTACTTCCGGTCAGCAGAATGTAGGTGAAATTTCGAATCGTGGTTTTGAATTGGACATTACTTCTCATAACTTAACTGGTGATTTCGTTTGGGATACCAAGTTTAATTTGGCACTCAATCGAAACAAGGTATTGGACTTGGGTAGTAGTGGCGACATACGTATTACTTCTGCTAAACCGGTTGGTACTGTATCGGAAAATGCTTACGCGATTGTACGCGAGGGAGAACCATTGGGCTCTTTGTATGGCTGGAAGTATATAGGTGTATTGCAAGAAGGTGAATCGTATGCTCCACAGCCTAATTCAAAACCAGGTGATCCGAAATTCGAGGATGTGAATAATGATGGTAAAATCGATGCAGATGACCGTACAATTATAGGCAATGCCAATCCGGATTTGATTTTTGGTTTGACCAACAATTTTGCCTGGAAAGGATTTGATTTGTCAATTTTCTTCCAAGGATCTATCGGTAACGATTTGTTGAACATGACACGTATGAACTTGGAGTGGAAACGTACAACAGACGCTTTGAATCGTTGGACGCCTTCGAACACGAATACGGATATTCCGCGTAACGGTTTCTACTATTCGCAGTATGGTGGATATGTGAATGATCATTTTATCGAGGACGCTTCATTCCTTCGTCTGAAGAATCTGACATTGGGTTATACGATTCCGTTTAAAAAGGTGGTAAGTTCTTGCCGGGTTTATTTCTCAGCTGAAAACCTGTTTACAATCACAGGTTATTCCGGTTGGGATCCTGAAGTGGATACGAAAGCAAATGAAGCTGCAAAGTCTGGTGGCAGCCAACAAACGGCGAATGCTGGTGCAGGTATGGATTTCAATGCTTATCCTGCTATGCGTACTTATACGGTAGGTTTGAATATTACATTCTAATGGAAAGGAGAATTTAGAAATGAGTTATAAGAAATATTTATTAGGTCTGGTTACGATGGGATTGGTTTCGGCTTGTACTGATCTGGATCCGGAAATATATAGTAATCTGACAACAGCAAATGCTTATAGTACGGAATCGGATATTGAAGCAGCCGTAGTGGGATTGTATTCGGATATGAATCCTTATCCGGGGGATGCTTGGTTATATTACGGGGGGTATATGATTATGATTACCGACTACGCTACCGATATAGGTTATTCTACTGCTGCCGGCGACCCGACTAAACTGAGCAATATGACGTATGATGCCAGCAACCGCTATTTCAGCAACAACTGGAGGGATATGTATAATGTGGTATCGAATGCCAATACGATTCTGGATAATGTAGATGCTGTTAATATGTCAGAAGAAAAGAAGAACCAGGTGAAGGGACAGGCTAAATTCTTGCGGGCGATGGCTTATCGTGATTTGACAGATGCATGGGGAGCAGTTCCTTTTATCACATCGTTGGTGAAGAATCCGTTTACCATGAATGATGCGGCATTGACTCCGGTAGCCGAAATTGAAGCGACATTGATTTCTGATTTGAAAGAATGTATCAACCTTTTGCCGGCTAGCTGGAGTGGCCAGGATCTGGCTCGTGCCACGAGTGGAGCCGCAGCTACGTTGCTAGGAAAGATCTACTTGCGTAACCATGATTATGCCAATGCGAAAACGTATATCGACATGGTGTTGAACAGTGGCCAGTATGAGTTGGAAAGTGATTTCAAATATGTATGGTCGGAAAACAACAAATATGGAAAGGAGATGATTTTTGCTTTATTGCATGAAACGGGAAATAATGCTGCCGAGATTGCCTGTCACTTTGGTCCCTCGGATCATCCGGAAGTACCGGGGCGTTGGCAATATTATGGCGTATCCCTTCCGTTTTGGCGTAGTTATGACAAAGAAGATCCACGCCGTGAGTTCTTTTATTATGATTATACGGGAGATGCAAAACGTGATGATCAATCTGATTACGGTTTCCATTACATGGTTCCGGAAGAGGGGGTAACGGTTGTTCCGAATGATACGACCAAGTATATGCAGAATGTAGCTACCATGAAATATACGTACGATATGATTTCGGACGCTTATTATGACGGACGTACGATTTGTATTTTCCGCTTGTCGGATGTTATTCTTTGCAAGGCGGAAATCGAGAATAATTTGAACGGTCCGGCTGCGGCTCTTCCTTATTTGAATCAAATTCGTGCTCGTGCCGGTGCTCCGGAATATGGAAAGCATAATCGTTTCCCGGCTCCTTCAACAAAAGAAGCGATGAATGATGCTATTCTTAAAGAACGTGGTTATGAACTTGTGTTTGAATTCCAGCGTCGCGCAGACTTGATTCGTTTTGGAAAATATGAGGAAGTCGTAAATGCACATTTAAAGAAGTTGGGTATCGCCCAACCGACAAATGTAACTTCTGATTTGCGGCATTTCCCGTATCCATTGAACGATGCACAATTGAATCCGAATTTGGCAGCTGAGAATCCTTCACGGTTACCGAAATAAGTAATTGAGAGGGGATGTGTTGCAGGCAAGGGGTTGTTGCACATCCTCTTTTTATTTAATTTAATAGTTAAAATGGATATGAAGCGTTTGATTGTAATGATTGGTGTTATAGTCTGTGTCGTGTTGGTGTTTTTTTGTTGGATGGATAAGAATACATTGAAATCTATTACTTTAACTTCTCCCAATAACACGGCAATGTATAATAAGGTCGATATTTTGTTGGCAAAATCGGCTCCGGTATATATTGAATATACGGAAAAGAAGACAGGGAAATCGTATCGTACCCGGACTTCCCATGCAGACACGCTTCATCATATTGATTTATTACTTTTAAAGGCCAATACTGAATATACATATCGTGTTATTATAGATAATTTGTTTAAACAAAAATCAAAAGAATTGACTTTTAAAACCCGTGAGCAGTCTTCTTGGTTGGTTAATCATTGGTTTAATGAGCAGCATCCGCATGACACAACTGCTTTGGGAGATGGAATGATATTAGTTTGTTTTGGCCGTTTGCCAGGCTACATGGCATTGATCGATAATGAGGGTGAAGTACGTTGGGTTTGGCAGGTGGATGATATTGGAGTACGTGTAGCTTCTATTACGCCGAGAGGTACTTTTTTGGCTATGCTACGACCGTTTGTCAAAGACTTTATTGATGATTATACAATGACTCCCGAACAAGTGCAGAAGGATGAACATAAGAAACCGATGCGCCGGGGATCAATTGGATTTGCCGGAGGGACTGCTTTGGCAGAGGTTTCGTTAACCGGTGAAACCATGTGGCGTGTCGATCTTAATAAAATGTACGAAGAAAAAGATTATCAAGTAATTCATCATGATATATTAATGGATGAAAATCATCATATTCATACTTTATATCGTCCTAAAAAGGTGGGAGAAATACCTGTGAATGGAAAAATGGTGACTGATACGCTAGGTGGAGACGGAATCATGGTCATAGACACCCTCGGCAACGTTTTGGAAACTTGGTCGGCATGGGATGTCTGGAATGTTGCTAATGATCCTTATATTGATGAATACCGGTACGATCGTTTTCATATGAATGGTTTATGTTTTGATGAGGATGGAAATTATCTGTTATCCAATCCGATTGAAGATCAGATCTGGAAGATCGACCGCCAAAGTGGCGAATTACTTTGGAAATTCGGTCGGAATGGAGACTTTGAAATGGATACTACCGCATATTTCTCTTTCCAGCATTCTCCATATATAACCGAATATGGAGATTTGATGCTTTTTGATAACGGTTTATATAACAAACGTTCTGGAGCAAAATCCTTTAAATTGGATGAAAAGAACATGACAGCAGAAACGGTTATAAATGCCGTTTTACCTCCTGACAAATATACTTCCCGCATGGGAAATGCTTATTTGTTGCCGAATGGGAATTTGTTACAGACCAGTTCGAAGACTGGTTCGATCATGGTAACCGACAAACAAGGTAAGGTCCTTTGGGAAAGTGTCATGTATTATGCACCTTATCGAGCGATATACGTACCAATGGAAACCTGGGATAAATATTTTAAAGAAATTAAGTAAAATGGGGCAGGCTTCACTTCTCTATATATTTCTTACGTTCCTTAAATTAGGAGCTACGGCATTTGGTGGATATATGTCGCTTATTGCTATTGTCCAAAAGCAGTTAGTAGAAGTAGACAAGAAGTTGAAAGAAGAAGATTTGCTGGATGGCATTTTGTTGACGTCCGTATTACCGGGGCCTGTAGCGGTTAATACGATCGCTTATGTCGGGTACCGCCTGAGGGGAGTTTCCGGAGCGATTGTCGCTTTTATCGGGATCATTATTCCTTCCTTTTTGTTGGTGATCCTTCTCTCCTGGTTGTATTTTTCCTATGGTAATATTCCGGCGGTTAAAAATATATTCAGCGGGATTACACCGGCTATCACGGCCCTGATCGTTACGGTAGCAATCGGGATGACGCGCAAGACCGTGAAAGTTCCTATACAATGGGTCATTTGTCTGCTGGCTGCTTTATTACTGATCTTTATCGGAGGCTTTACGGTTACATTCTTATTGCTTGTAGGTAGTGGAGTAGCCGGCGCTTTCCTGTTCCGTCAGCCTGCCGGGACAGATACGATATCTACCGGTAAGAATTTTATAGGCAGAAAACAACTGATCGTATCCGGTATAGTGTTGTTGTTATTGCTTTGCACGTTGTTATGGGGGGGGCAAAGCCTGGAAGCTCCGAAAGATATTCAGATTTTATCTACTTTCTCCGGAATAAGTCTTACCCTGTTTGGCGGAGGTTATGTCGTTATTCCGGCATTACATGAATTGTTCGTGGAGAATCTGAAATGGCTTACTTCGGCTGAGTTTGCGGATGGGATTGCTATCGGGCAGATCACTCCCGGGCCTATTTTTATTACGGCAGCCTTTATTGGCTATAAAGTGGCCGGGGTATTGGGGGCTTTGCTGGCTACTGTTGCCATATTTACTCCACCGGCTGCCTTGACAGTTTTGTTGTCCCGTTTTGTAGAAGTGTTAAATCATTCTTCTGTAGTAAAAGCGGCGATGAAAGGTATCCGGGCGGCTGTTATCGGAATGATCTTTGCTTCGGCGATAACGATCGGGCAGACCATTACGCTGTCGGTTGCTGCTGCGGCTATTTTTGTTGTTACATTCTTTATCTCATTTAAATACACAATTAGCCCGATCTACCTGATCCTTGGAGCAGGTGTGGCGGGTTTTATCTTATTCTAATCCTATGAATACAATACAAGGAATACAAATGATTGGAACGCAGCGATCCGGTTCCAATCTGCTGCGTGTGATGCTGGATGGTATAGAACAGATTGTCGCTCCACATCCGCCGCATATTCTTCAGCGTTTTCTACCTTTATTACCCAAATATGGTGATCTGGCGGATCGATCGAATTTCTATCGACTGGCAACGGACGTTTGTCAACTGGTCACAGTAAATCCTGTGCCTTGGGAGGGTATAAGCATTCGAACTGACGAAATACTGGCCGCCTGCAAACAACAGACAATATATGAACTGTTCCGTGTGATCTATGAAACAGCCGCCCGTCAAACCGGAACTTCTTTTTGGCTTTGTAAGAGCATGAAGAATATGTTTTATGCTGAAGGGATCGAGTCTACGGGTATTCAACCTTATTACATCTATCTCTATCGTGACGGACGTGATGTTGCTCTCTCTTTTAAAAAGGCGATTGTAGGAGAAAAACATATTTATGCGCTGGCTCAGAACTGGAGGAAGGATCAGGAAGCAGCACTTCGCTTAAAAGAGAAAACTGCAGAAGATCATTTCTTTATGCTGAATTACGAAACGCTGATTGCCAACCCGGAAGAAATGGTATGTAGCCTTTGTGAATTTTTGCATGTTCCATATTCCAATCGGGTAATGGAATACTATAAGAGCCGGGAGTCTAAAAATACAGCCGTAGCTGGTAAGATGTGGTCGAATGTAACCAAACCGATCCTAAAAAATAATACGAATAAGTTTCTACATGAACTATCTTCGGAAGATATTGCTATCTTTGAATCCGTAGCAGGAGACCTTTTGCTGCAATTAGGGTATTCTTTATGTACTCCCCCAGATCTACTGAGAGATAGCTTTTCTGACAGGGAGATGGTTCTGTTTAATGAAGAAAATATTCGCTTAAAGAATGCTTTCATTCAGCAGGCTGATCCGGCTGATTTGGAGAAAAGGCGTCCGCAGGATGAATTGATCAATCGAATTAAACAATATTAATCGTTAAATACTAATGCGTATGAAGCAAATGCTATTTACTCTATTTTGTTTGTTTACTTTCAGTAACTTACACGCTCAGACCGTGCCTGCCGACAAATTGTACGGATTGGGAAACTGGGATGCCGACTCGCTGGGTAATCACCGGGTGGTTGTCTTTGTAGAGAAACCGGCAGATGCGGTACTGGCTACTATCGAATGGCGCCGCCGTGACCTGAATCCGGAAGATAAGAATCTGATCGTAGTGGATGCGACGACCGGAAAACGGATTACCAATGTATGTCGTTTCACTGTGAACCGGGAGAGAGGGGAAGTGGTTTTCCAGCCGCAGACTGTTCCGGGAGAGTATTACATCTATTACCTGAAAAATGTGATGAGCGGTAGCCGTTATTATCCGACTGTCAATTATCCTCCTTTCGAGAATACCGCTTCGGCCGACTGGGTAAAGAAAAATAAATTGTCGGGCAAGAAAACTCCTTCGCTTCCGGCTGCCCGGATTGTGCAGTTTCAGGCGATCGACCAGTTGAATAGCTTTTATCCGATGGAGGTGATCGCGACGGCCGACGAGACTGCCAGCCTGTTGCAAAAACGTCCTTCCGAGAATTATATTTTGTTTACCGAGGACCGGAAATATCCGATTCGCATGACGACCGATATCCCTTATAAGTGGATTGCCGATGACCGGCACGATACCTTTACGGGAGAGGCCGATAAAGGCGAATATTATGTATTCCAGCTGGGCGTATGGGCGGCCCGTACGGATGTGGAGAATCTGCATGTGGACTTTTCAGCTCTGTCTAATGCAGTGACCGGCGAGCAGATACCCGCCTCTTCGTTTACCTGTTTCAATATGGAAGGGATGGATGTGACGGGAACCGTATTCAAGAAGAACTGTTCCGTCGAACAGGGTAAGGTACAGGCTTTATGGATCGGTACACAACTGCCGGAGCATCTTTCTTCGGGAACCTATCAGGGGACGGTGACGGTCTCTGCTGCCAATGCGGAAAGTAAAACGGTGCAGGTCTCCTTGCATGTATCTGAGAATGTCATAGCGAACCACGGTGATAATGAACCCTGGCGCCATTCCCGTCTGCGTTGGCTCAATTCGCAGATAGGTTTTGATGACGAGGTGATCGCTCCTTATACGCCGCTGGTGATGAAAGATAAAACAATCGGTTGCCTGGGGCGTGAGGTTACGCTTTCGTCCTTGGGATTGCCTGCCGGCATTACCAGTTATTTTAAGGAAACGATGACGGGAATCGTAACCGACGGACGGTCTGTTCTATCGGCTCCGATGGAACTGGCAGCGGATGGCGGTGCCTGGGAGAATCTGAACTTTGAGATTACAAAGCGCAAACAGGGTGCTATCGCCTGGAAGGCTTTGAACCAGAACAGCCGTTTCCTGATGGACCTGGAAGGAGAGATGGAATCGGATGGGAATATCGAATATAAAGTGACGCTGGTTGCCCGCGAAGATGCTTCCGTGGAAGATATAGGACTGCGTACGTATCTGGCACCCGGCATAGGACGTTATATGATGGGACTGGGAGAGAAAGGCGGTTATTGCCCGAAAAACCTCCGCTGGAAATGGAACGTGGAGAAAAACCAGGATGGCCCCTGGGTGGGCGATGTCAATGCCGGCCTCCAGATCCGTTTCTACGACAATACATACGAACGACCGCTGAATACGAATTTCTATCACCAGAAGCCGCTGCATATGCCCGTTTCCTGGTGCAATAACGGGAACGGCGGCATCGATATCAACAAGGCTGCCGACGGTACACGGATCAATGCCTATTCCGGGAAGCGGGAGGTGAAGAAGGGAGACAGACTGTATTATTATTTCAATATTGCCATCACCCCGTTCCGTCCGATCGATACCGATAAGCAATGGCGCGAGCGTTATTATCATAGTTATGACTTTATCGACAAGGTGGAGAAGCTGGGCGCCAACGTGCTCAATATCCATCACGCGACAGGTATTAACCCGTTTATCAATTATCCGTTCCTGCGGACGAAAGAGATGAAGGCTTATATCGACGGAGCGCATGCGCGGGATATGAAGGTGAAGATTTATAATACGGTTCGTGAACTGTCTAACAGTTGTGTGGAGATGTTTGCTTTGCGCAGTCTGGGGAATGAGATTTTCTCGGAAGGTCCCGGCGGTGGATTCTCCTGGTTGCAGGAACATTTGGACCAGAACTACATCGGCGCTTGGTTTGTGCCCCACCTGAAAGATGCGGCAATCGTGAACAGCGGTGTTTCCCGTTGGCATAATTATTACCTGGAAGGTCTCGACTGGCTGGTAAAGAACGTGGGTATCGATGGCTTGTATATCGATGACCTGGCATTCGATCGCATGACGATGAAGCGTATCCGAAAGATCATGAACCGCACGAATCCGGGCGCGATGATTGACCTGCATTCGGCAAACCAGTATAATGAGCGCGACGGTTTTGCCAACAGTGCGAACCTTTATCTCGAACATTTCCCATATCTCGACCGCCTGTGGTTCGGCGAGTATTTCAATTATGATTTTCCTCCCGAGTTCTGGCTGATAGAAGTCTCCGGTATTCCTTACGGACTGATGGGGGAAATGCTGGAAGGCGGCGGCAACCCGTGGCGGGGCATGTTGTATGGCATGACCGGCCGCAGCCCGCGTGTAGATAATGGCTCGTTGTGGAAGTTATGGGATTCGTTCGGTATGCAGCACAGCGAAATGATCGGCTACTGGGTGAAAGATAATCCGGTGAAGACAAACAGCGAAAAGACATTGGCGACTATCTACCGCCATACAGGAGAAAAAACATTGATCTCGCTGGCAACCTGGGAAGATACGGATGCTAAAGTGACTCTTTCCGTGGATTGGACGGCGCTTGGCCTGGATCCGTCGAAAGTAACGTTGTATGCACCGGAAATAGAGAATTTCCAGCCGGAAACAACCTGGAAACCGGGAGATGAGATCACTGTCCCTAAAGGAAAAGGGTTACTGATTAGTGTGCAACAAAAATAGCTGAGGTGATTTACGGTTGAAGTGCCGGAAACAATGTTTCTCCCACTTCAACCGTGAGTAAACCTGCCGGAAACATTGTAAATTCCATTTCAACCCTGAGTAAATATGCCAGAAACATTGTAAATTTGATTTCGCCCCTGGGTGAACCTGCCAGAAACATTGTGAATTCCATTTCGACCCTGCGTCAAGTGGTCAGAAACATTGTTTCCGGCATTTCAACAGTATTATTAGCCTAAATATCATTATATGAAAAGTAATATAATCCTTCTTTTAGTTGCAATAATTATGTTGCAACCATTATCAGCACAGCAGCAGGCGGTTGTAACGGAAACGTTGCAAACAGTAAAAACCTATCCGTTCTCCGACCCCGATCCGGTGGCCGATCCTTCCGACTTGTTTTATCCCTATTTCCGTTTCGACGGATTCTCTGCCAAAGGAATAGACAAGGAGTGGAAAGTCGTTACGCTTGAAAACGACTATATCCGCCTGACCCTTTTCCCGGAGATCGGAGGGAAGATATGGGGAGCTGTGGATAAGACCTCCGGAAAGGAGTTTATCTATAATAACCATGTGGTGAAGTTCCGTGATATTGCCATGCGCGGACCCTGGACTTCGGGCGGTATCGAATTTAATTTCGGTATAATAGGCCATGCGCCGACCTCCAGCACACCTGTCGATTACCTGACGCAACAGAAGAACGATGGCAGTGTAAGCTGCTACGTCTCTTCCTACGACCTGGTGACCCGTACGTTTTGGACTGTGGAAGTGAATCTGCCGAAAGACAAGGCTTATTTTACTACCACGACAACCTGGCATAATGGATCTTCCATCGATCAGCCTTATTACCAGTGGATGAATGCCGGTTATCGGGCGGCCGGAAATGCACAGTTCTGTTATCCGGGAACCAATTATATCGGTCATGGCGGCGAACTCCATTCGTTCCCGCTCGATGAACAGGGACGCGATATTTCCTGGTATGAAAAGAATGATTTCGGAAACTCGAAGTCTTATCATGTACTGGGCAAATACAATGACTTCTATGGCGCTTACTGGCACGATGATGATTTCGGATCTATCCATCATGCGGATTATGATGAGAAACTGGGGATGAAGATTTTCCTTTGGGGCCTGTCCCGTGAAGGTGGTATCTGGGAAGATCTGTTAACCGATACCGACGGGCAGTACATCGAATTGCAATCCGGCCGTATGTATAACCAGCCTGCTTCCAACAGTGGTTTTACTCCTTATAAGCATACCGCTTTCGGCCCTCAGGCGACAGACCGTTGGACAGAATACTGGTTCCCGGTAAAGGGGATCAAAGGCGTGTCGAAAGCCGGCCGTGTCGGGGCATTGAATGTATTGCGTGAAGATGGTTATCTGAAATTATATTTCTCCCCGTTACAGCAACTTTCCACGACCTTAAAGTTGTATGACGGCGATGGAAAGGAAGTACATTCTTTCCCATTGGCCTGTGGCGTATTGGAGACCTGGAAAGATTCCATTCCGTTGAATGGGGCTGTAGCCCGGGGAAACCTGAAAGTGGTTGTTGGCGAAGACCTGCTGGTTTATTCGGAGGTACCTTCGGATAACATCACCAGTCGCCCGAAACAATTGCCTGCCGATTTCGACTGGAACTCGGTATATGGTCTTTATACGCAGGGTGAACAATGGATGAATCAGAAGGTCTATGACAAAGCGGAGAGGTATCTGGCTGCCTCTCTGAAAGCAGACCCTTATTTCCTTCCGGCACTGACAAGCCTGGCTTCTTTGTATTACCGTCAGGGACGTTATGAAGAGGCATTGGTGCATTGCCGGACGGCACTTGGCATCAATACGTATCAGGGTGAAACCAATTATTTGTATGGCTTGTGTAATATGGCTTTAGGAAATAACACGGATGCCAAAGACGGTTTCTCGGTAGCGTCTTATTCCCCCTCCGTGCGCAGTGCTGCTTATGAGAAGCTGGCGGAGATGTATCTGGTCGACCGTAACTGGACAAAGGCGGAACAATATGCGTTGAAGAGCAAAGAGTTTAATAAACGCAACCTGAGTGCGGATCAGGTATTAATGGTAGTCTATCGTAAGACAGCCCGGTTGCCGGAAGCAAAAGCGCTTATCGATCCGTTGCTGGAAGAGCTTCCGTTGTACCATGCAGCACGTTTTGAACAACTCTATCAGGGCGACGGCTCCGGGCATCCGATAGATGATTTTCAGTCATTGATACGCAACGAACTTCCTTTTGAAACTTATATGGAGCTGGCTGAATGGTATGAGTCGGTCGGTTGCACAGAAGAAGCTTTGTCTCTCTTGTCCTGTGCCGGCAACTATCCGGTTGCCCTCTACAAACAGGCTTACCTGTTGCACCGGACAGGCAATGACGATGAAAGCCTTCGCGTGCTGCAACGTGCTAATGAAGTTTCTCCGGAGATAGTCTTCCCTTTCCGCCCCGGCTCTTTGAAAGCGTTGGAATGGGCCGCAACCGTGCGTCCCGACTGGAAGATCAGTTATTATAAAGGCTTGATCTACTGGGCAAATCAAAACAGGGAGAAAGCATTGTCTTTGTTCAATGATTGCGGGGAGACCGGTTATGCCCCCTTCTATCTGAGCCGTGCTTCTTTGAAGAGTGGTGAAGAGCGGTTGGTAGACTTGCTGAAAGCGGAGCAGGTCGGAATGTCATGGCGTACAGGGTTTGCATTGATAAATCAGTATACTGCGAACAACCAATGGCAGCAGGCTGTAGAGACCGGAAAGAAGTACATAAAGAAATATCCGTCTAATTATTATATCGGCCTGAAATATGCAAAGGCTTTATGTGAAACAGGCCAGTACCAGCCTTGCATTTCCTTACTGAACAAGATGCAGGTCCTTCCGAATGAAGGCTCGTATGCCGGACGTGCCGTTTATCGTGCCGCTAACCTCTACCAGGCAATGGAACAGCTGAGCCGGAAAAACTACAGGCAGGTCATGCGAAATGTGAAAGCCTCAAAGGAATGGCCCGAAAACCTGGGAGTAGGCAAACCTTATGACGATATGATCGATAGCCGTCTGGAAGATTATCTGGAAGCAAAAGCCTTGACGGGGCAGGGGGATAACCAAAAAGCAGCGACACTCTTGTCGTCTGTGGCCGGTTATAAAACGTCACGTTCCCGGTTTGGTTCCGGCAATCTCCTGACTGCACTGGCCTTGCGTGAGCTGGGAAAAGAAGTGGAAGCGGACCGTATGGTTGCCTCCTGGGAAACGGATTTCCCTGAAAACCGGATTACCCAGTGGTGTGCAGCCGTTTACCGCGGCGAGATGGAAAAAGCCTCCGGAATGCTCAAGTCCCGCAATGAACAAGCGGATACGACCCCGTGGGAAACTTCTTTCCGTGATTCCAATTTCGATCTGATCGTCCGCCTGTTTTCTACGGCAGACTAATGAATATAAAAGCCATTCACCTTCTTTGCAACTACAGCTATGCCGGAATGCGAGGTGTTGGGATATTATACATACGACGTGACCGACCTGTTGACCGATGGGGATAATTGCATTGTGCCCGTTTGAATCCGGGTTGGTACATAGTCTGTGTAAGCATACCTATGTCTATTGTATGGGTATCAATATAGTAGGTATCCCATCTAACGATACCGGCAGGCTATCTTTATTTGTGTGTAAATATATGTTATTTATTGTCCTTTATAAAAGTCTTTTATTGTCTATAAAACTTAAGTGTATAGGGCGTTTTGTACAAAAAGAACCATTCTGTCATTTTTATAACATTTAAAGTCATTTTTCTAAACAATATTTATTTCCGAGTGAATACTTTTGTTGTTGTAAATATACTGGCCATATAATACAAAGAATCTATCATGTTTAACTTTAAATGTAATATGCCTATGCCCTAATTGTAATTGAAAGCACTAGTATCAAATTTATACAAAGTACAATTTTGATAATCTTAAACATATCAGGTAAGACTGATAAAATACTCTATTCTTAATAACATAACAAATGTGAAATAAGTATGAAAAAATGTTTAACGGGGGGGGGGGGGTAAATATACTCCTATATTAAAGTCCACACTTCCATTATTACTTTTAAGCATGCTCTCAGGAGCAAATGTATATGCGGCTAATGACTCTAATTTGAAGGATGTGTCAATAACAATTAGTCAGCAACAAAAGAAAATTACGGGTGTTGTAACAGACAAAGAGGGAGTACCGGTTATCGGTGCCAATGTCTTGGAGAAGGGGACAACAAACGGAACTGTTACAGATGCAGACGGACGATTTTCTTTGGATATTTCCCGTAATGCAACACTACAAATTTCTTATCTTGGTTATAATACACAAAACATCGTGGTTGGTAATCAAACTACTTTTGCAGTAAAGCTCTCGGAAGATTCAGAAGCTCTGGATGAGGTTGTTGTTGTGGCCTATGGTACTCAGAAAGCCCGTGCGGTAACTGGTTCCATGAGCAAATTGAATAATGAGGAGCTGGAAGATATCCCAGTTCCGAATATCAGTCAGAAAATGCAGGGGAAATTCTCCGGAGTACAGATTACACAGGCAAACGGTGAACCCGGTGGTGGTATGGCTATCCGTATCCGTGGCGCTGCTTCAGTGAATGGCGGTAACAGCCCTCTTGTAGTAATAGATGGATTCCCGATCACTCCGAATGAAGGTACAGGACTGGAGTCGATAAGTCCTGAAGAAATCGAAAATATTACAATCCTTAAAGATGCTGCTTCTACCTCTTTGTATGGTTCCAGGGCTGCCAACGGTGTTATCTTGGTAACGACTAAAAGAGCAAAAGAAGGAAAAACTGATGTCGAGTTCAGTGCTTATTTCGGTGCAACACAAGTATCAAAAAGAGGACGTCCCGATGTAATGAATGCACAGGAATTTGCCCAGTTCAAAAAAGAGTATTATGAAGACCAGGCTAAGTATGAAGGCTATACCGGAGGAGTTCCCGAATGTTATCAGAATCCTTCTTCATTGCAGAATGGTACGGACTGGTACGATGTACTTTTGCAGACTGCATTGACGCAGAATTATAACCTGAGTTTGCAGTCAGGAACTACAAAAGTGAAATCGGCTGTGAACCTGAACTACAATAAGCAGGATGGTGTTATTATCAATACCTATTCGGAACGCTTCTCGGCACGTGCCAATAATGTCTATGAAGCTTCGGACCGTGTAACGTTTGGCTTGAATTTATCAGGTTCTTATATGAGCGGGCAGATTATTCCCGGATTGGGCGGCGGACGTAATATAATTGGTTCTGCCTTCTTGATGGATCCACAGTTGAAATACAAGAATGATGACGGGACATATCCGATATCTTATTCACAACCGGGTATGTTTGCCAATCCGAACTTCTATCTCGTGCTGAATGAACGCGACGATCCGAAAAAGAGAATGAGAGGTACTCTCAATACCTATGCAGATGTCAAAATTATAGACGGATTGAAATATCGTATCAGCGCAAATGCTGATTTGGGATCGGATCAAACCGAATCATGGGTTCCTTCTATTGCAAATGGTGCCATGTTCACTGCTCCTCCTCAACCGGCTGTCGGTTCTTATGGTACCAGTAAATATGTGAACTGGTTGATCGAGAATATGTTGACCTACAATAAGACATTTGCGGATAAGCATAATGTTGATCTTTTGCTCGGATATTCAACTCAGAAGACGACCTCTGAAAATGCAAAAATCAATGCATCAGATTATCCTGATGATGAAGTGGGTTGGTTCAATGCCGCCACAACAAAGGTCGGTGAAGGTGATAGAAGTTCATGGGCAATGATCTCTTATCTGGCACGTGCCAATTATGATTATATGGGTAAATACTTACTGTCTGTATCTTTCCGTCGGGATGGTTGTTCTCGTTTTGGTATGAATGCGAAGTGGGCTAATTTCCCCTCTGTTTCTGCCGGTTGGATTGCTTCGGATGAAAGCTTCATGGAGAGATTCGATAGGTTGAGCTATTTAAAATTACGTGGAAGTTATGGTATCGTAGGTAACTATAATATCGGTAACTATAATCATTTGGCTACGATCGGAACTTACAACTATGTCTTCAATAACGGAATTTCTGCCGGACGTGGAACAAGTGGTATCGGTAATGCGGACCTTACCTGGGAAACAACCAAACAGCTCGACTTCGGTGTGGATTTAGGATTATTCAATGACCGTGTATTCTTGGTTTATGACTACTATTGGAAGAAAACGGATGGTTTGTTGTATCAGATTGATATTCCTTATTCTTCCGGATTCGAAAACATCCAATCCAATATTGGTGAATTCAGATTCTGGGGACATGAAGTTGGCTTGGAAACGAAGAATATGACAGGCAAGTTTAAATGGAATACCAGCTTGAATTTGACATTTAACCGTAATAAAGCAATGAAGCTGGGTACGAACAATACGCCGATTGGCGGTAATAACAATCAGGAAGATTACAACCGTACGGAAGTCGGTAAACCATTAGGTCTGTTCTACGGCTACGTCTATGATGGCGTTTTCATGACTCAGGAAGAATATGAAGCCGGACCTAAACATGCCTCTTCTATGGTCGGTACTGTCCGTATGAAGGACTTGAATGGCGATAATGTTATTGATAATAATGACCGTACTTTTATCGGCGACCCGAATCCGGATTGTATTTTTGGTATGACTAATACTTTCTCATGGAAAGATTTTGATGCAAGTGTTGTATTTACCGGTTCATTAGGTGGAGACATTATAGACGGAACTTATGAATGGACGGAAAATATAGACGGTGTATTCAATGTTCGTAAGGAAGTTGCAGAACGTTGGCGCTCAGAAGATAATCCAGGTAACGGTAATATTCCGAGAACAAGAACAGGTACGACGGAATTATTCCGATATACCAATTCTCGTTGGGTATTCAAGAATAATTACATAACATTGAAGAATATCACGTTAGGATATACGATTCCGATGAAATCAAATCCTTATATCAAGGGAATACGTGTTTATGGAAGTGCTCAAAACCTGTTTACTGTAGGTTCTTATCCGGGAATGAATCCGGAAGTAAATAAGAATACAAGCGGATTATATCAGGGAGTGGATCATACAACATATCCTGTTGCCAGAATTTATACAATTGGCTTGAATGTTAAATTTTAAAGAGCATTAGAATATGAAAAAGTTAAATATATATATTTTTGCGGCAAGTGTGTTGTCTCTTTCTTCTTGCAGTGACTCTTTCCTGAATCTGACTCCTGAGACAACTATTACGACGGAAACGTTCTATAAGACTGCAGATCATTTCGAGCAAGCTACGGTTGCTTCGTATACAGGTTTGAGAAATATCGCCTTGAGTGGTATATTTATGGATGAGATGCGTTCAGATAATACATTCTATACCTACTATAGCGGTGATAGAGGTCCTTATAACTCGACTGAAAAACTAGCTTTGTTTTTAGATGACGAAACTGTCGGTTGGAGTCCGGACCGTTATAAAGGCGTTTATTCTAGTATTGCCAAGGTAAATACGATTTTGGGTAGACTGGATGCTTCCGAATTGACGGAAGAAGAAAAGAAAACGGTAAAAGCAGAAGCTTTGTTCCTGAGAGCCTTCTATTATTTCGATTTGGTACAGCATTGGGGCGGTGTTCCTCTTATGTTGCAAGAGGTTACTACCGAAGCAGAAGCTTTTGCTGCTAAATCTCCGGCAGAAGATGTTTATAAACAAATACTTACAGATGTTTCGGAAGCAATATCTTTGGGATTGCCGGTTGCAAGCACTTTCCCGCAGAGTGGCCGGGCAACGATGGGAGCTGCTAAAATGTTGCGTGCTTATTGTTACATGTCACAGCCTACTCGTGATTACAAAGCGGCTGAACAGGATTTGAAAGATATCACGCAGATGAACTACGGTCTTTTGGATAGCTATGAAGCTGTATTTAATCCAGCCAATAAAAATTCGAAAGAGTCTATTTTTGAAGTGCAGTATCTCGAAGATGGTTCCAATGCAGGTGTACATAACGATATTCCTTGGCGTTTGATTCCAAAATGTAGTAATAATGACTTCCTGATGGGTATCACTTTTTCGAACTATGCAGGTACAAGCGGTGGCTGGTGCGTTCCTACGGAAGAGATGATCCAGTCTTACGAACCGGGTGACAAGCGTTTGGATGCTTCCATTGCTGTAGCAGAAGGTAAGACTGATGACGCTGAACAGTTTACTTGCGAAGCGGTCAAGGCGGTATCGGATTTTACTCCGACAACTGGTAAAAATTTCTACTACTTCATCCGGAAGTATTATCACCCTCCTTATCAGTATGCTGGGCGTGCAGGAGATAACTTCCCGGTTTACCGTTATGCAGGTGCTTTGTTGTTACTGGCAGAAAACTTGGTAGCGCAGAATCGAAATGCAGAGGCTTTACCTTATGTTAATGAGGTAAGAACCCGTGCCGGATTGGAGCCGCTGACCAGCGTTACTGCAGAGGATGTAGCTGATGAAATGCGCCATGAACTGGCCTTTGAAAACCATCGTTGGACAGATTTGGTTCGTACGGGTAAAGCCATAGAAACAATGACCGAATTTGGAAAGACGATGAAGGCAAAGTATCAGTGGATTCTTCCTTCTGCATTTGAGGTAACGGGAAACCGTTTGGTATTCGCTTTCCTGTTAAGAGAAAGACAGATCAATTATTTGCTGGAACAGAATCCGGGATATTGATAAATAAATAGTAGCAAGGAGATTGTTACAAAGAACGATCTCCTTGCTTTGTTCATATTTTTAAAGAAAAATACCATGAAACATACTGGATTAAGGTTTATCTTCTTTTTACTGGTCATATTTTTTTGCTGCAATTCGGTCGCAGGTCAAAGAGTAGGTGACCTTAGTGATCTGTTTGTCTCACCACCGGATCATGCAAAGCCAAGGGTCTATTGGTGGTGGCTCTATAATCGTGTAAATAAAGGTTCTATTACCCGTGACCTGGAAGAGTTTAAAGCAAAAGGGATCAGTGGCGTTAATCTGATATGTACAGGTGGATATGCCGGAAAAGAGGCATTATTAGGTGTTGAATGGCTGGGGCCTGAATGGCGTGCCCTTTACCGGCATGCAATCCGGGAAGCTAAACGATTGAATATTGAAATAGGATTTAACCTGGCGGGAGGCTGGACCATGATGGGACCTTGGGTTACGCCGGATAAAGCGATGAAGAAAGTAGTTCAGAGTGAACAGATCGTTACCGGACCTGTAACGTTTTCTAAAGAATTTCCTCAACCTGAAACTGTCGATAATTATTACCATGATGTATGGGTTCAGGCATTTAAAATAGAACGCCAAACTAAAACAGTGCATCCGGAAACAGCTATAGATATCACGGACTGTATAAGTTCTGACGGGAGATTGCATTGGGATATTCCGGAAGGCGACTGGCTCATTTTACGAACGGGATATACATTGACAGGACATCCCTGGAGTAAATGGCATGCATATCCTAAAGGCGATACATTTGAAGGAGGAGACGGATACGAAATAGATTATTTGAGTACGGTTGCTTTGGATGATCATTTTGACCATCTAGGTAAATTGGTTATCGAAGAGACCCGGCAGGCCGGCGGTAAATTGGCTTATTTGTGGTCAGATAGCTGGGAATGCGGAAAACTTACATGGACTCAGGACTTCCCGGAACAATTCCGGCGTTTCCGAGGATATGATTTAAAGCCATATATGGCTATATTGGCAGGATATACAGTGAATGATTCTGTATTTTCGGCTCGTTTCCGGGATGATTTTGACAGAACGATACAAGATTGTGTCGCAGAGAATTTTTATGGACATTTCTATGAATTATGTCATGAAAATGGTATGGATGTAGGTAATGAGGCTGGAGGACCGAATGATACACCTCCCCAGGATGCACTAAAAAACTTGGGGCGTTGTGATATTCCGGCAGGCGAATTCTGGGTACATTACAAATTACCTGAAGACGGAATGAATTCTCGTAAAAGTGCCAGACTTAATTTGAAACAAACAGCTTCGGCTGCACATATATATGGCCGGCGTGAAGCGCAGGCGGAAGCTTTCACACAGATGGAACAGGACCGTACACATTGGTCATTGGGCCCCTATGATTTAAAACCCTATGCAAATGATGCTTTTTGTGAAGGTATAAACCGTTTTATGTTACATCAGGCAACTTGTCAGCCTCCGGAAGATGGGAAGCCCGGGTTTGAATTTTGTGCCGGTCAGCATTTTACTCCTAACATAACCTGGTGGGAGCAGTCTTCTGCCTTTTTTTCTTATTTGTCTCGTTGTCAGTCTTTATTGCAGCAGGGCAAGTTTGTGGGCGATGTCTGTTTCTTTTTAGGTGAACGACCGCCGGTACTGGTTCCGCCTAAATATGTTGTGCCGACTCTCGGGGTAGGCTATGACTGTGATTATACGAATGCAGAAGTACTACTGACACGTATGTCCGTCAAAGATGGAAGGATCGTATTACCTGATGGTATGAGTTATCGTCTTTTATATCTTCAGAATTGTGTTTCTCCTGTAGAAGAGATATGTGAGGCAGTAGGGCATTATCAGCAGTTGAAGGTTTTATCCGATCCTTCGGATGCCATGTCTCTGCCAGTAATCAAGAAACTTCGGCAATTGATTAGGGATGGAGCTACTGTAGTTGGGGCACCTCCTAAAAGGTCGGCAGAACTGAACGGGTATCCGGATTGTGACAGAGAGGTACGGAAGATTGCCGCAGAAATTTGGGGTGACCTGGATGGGAAAACTCGTACGGAACGGAAGTTTGGTAAAGGACGTATCATCTGGGGGAAGACTGCACGTGAAGTTTTGCTTGCGGATGGAATACAACCTGATTTTTCTTATGCGGGTCAGACACGTGAGCCTGAAAAGTTCGATTATATCCATCGGGTGGATGGACAGTCCGAGATTTATTTTGTGATTAATCGTACAGGAAGCACCGAAGTCGGAGACTTTTCCTTTCGAGTTACCGGAAAACAACCGGAGATATGGGATCCGGTAACGGGTGAGATGAAAGAGGCGGGTTCTTTTGAGCAGAAGGGCGGACTTACCGGTTTGTCGTTGGAGTTGGCGCCGTATGGCTCTTGTTTTATTGTATTCCGCAAATCTATATCTAAGAACAGTTCCGGCAAAGGAATTCCTAATTTCTTGAAATATGAGAAGGTCAAAGAGCTAAGCGACTCATGGCATGTTTTATTTGATAAAGACTGGGGTGGTCCCGGTGAAGTACGTTTTGATAAGCTTTCTAACTGGATTGATAGTCAGGAGGAAGGGATTAAGTATTATTCGGGTAAAGCTACTTATCGGAAGGTATTTGACATGGGGAATGTGCAGAAAAAGTTTTCTCATGCAGGTGAAAGGTTTGTTCTCGATTTGGGTGATGTCAAGCATGTGGCGGCTGTTCGTTTAAATGGTAAAGAACTGGGTGTTTTGTGGTGCTCTCCCTGGCGTGTCGATATTACGGATTGTATAAAGGATACAGGAAATGTTTTGGAGATTGATATTGTCAATCTATGGGCGAACCGGGTGATTGGAGACTGGAAATTGCCGGTAGAGAAGCGTTTTACAAAAACACATGATGTTTTCCGTTTCGATATGTTGAGGGGAAGTACCCCGTTGACTGACGCTGGTTTACTTGGTCCGGTTAATATATTGCGCGGATTATAGTGTGAGTAGATTCTCATGTGTTTATAGTCCTTTTATAAAAGTTAGATAAGTTGTAGATATTTGTTTCATCCGGATAAAATGATTTTGTAGTATGACAATTCATAAGGTATTATTTATAACACTTTTATTTTTCGTGAGTATGTCTTCCTTTGCAAAGGAGGACCGGAATGGAGTATTGGATCTGTCTCCTGCGAAATGGATCTGGTATCCGGCCGGCCGGACACTGCAAAACACTTTTATTTTATTCCGGAAAGATGTCATACTGAAAGAAAAACCGTTGCAAGCGAATGGATGGATACTGGCGGATAGCAGATATCGTTTGTTTGTGAACGGGAAAAGAGTGCAATGGGGGCCTGCTCCGTCTGATCCCCGCTGGCAGGAAGCCGATCCGCTGGATCTGGCTGGATATTTGGTCGAAGGAAAAAATACAATAGCCGTCGAAGTCTGTTATTTTGGAACCGGTGATGGAACTTCTCCGATGGGAAAGCCCGGATTTATCCTGAATCTGGATATCGATGGGCAAAAAATACTGACGGATGACTCGTGGTTCAGCTATTTATCCCGCAGTTGGCAGCCCGGAAAATACAAACGATGGTTTTTGCGTTCTTTACAGGAAACTTTTGATGCCCGGCTTTATCCGTATGGATGGGATACGCCTGACTTTATCCAGAATACAGATTGGGTAAAAGCGTTGGTTGCGAGTGATGACGGGCGTTATCCGTCCGTCTGTAATGGGATCCCGGAATATGCCTGGGAGATATCCGGGGATAAAAACGTGTCGGAGATACGTCGGAGGAGTATTCCTTTGATGCGGAAATATTCGGTGCCCCAACCTAAATTGGAAGAATCTATGTGGATCCACTGGAAAAGACCGGCAGAAGATTATTTTGATATGTTGGTCAGCGATGCTTTCGATGTTATACACCAACCGGTTGTCAGGCAGTCTGAAGACGAGTGGCTGGTGGAACCGAATGGAGACAATGCAGCAGCACTGACCTTTTCTTTTAGTGAACAAGGTGTCGGGTGGCCTTATTTTACTATTGACGCTCCGGAAGGAACTGTTGTGGAATTGTTGGTACATGAAGCACATCGGCTCGGAGGTCCCGCTATTATAAATTCTCATTTTAACTCCTGGACCCGGTTTGTTTGTAAAGAAGGGGTTAATACATTTGAAACATTTGATTTCGAGAGTTTCAGATGGCTTCAGTTACATATTCGTAACTTTAATCGTCCGGTCAGGATATCTTCGGTCGGTATGCGCCGTAGAATATATCCCTGGCAAAAAGAACCTGCTATATTTATAGCAGACGATACTATTCAAAAGGTTGTGAATGCTGCAGTAAATACATTATACAACTGTGCTCAGGAAACATTGGTCGATGGAATGGCGCGGGAAAGGCAACAATACAGCGGAGATGGTAGTCATCAGTTACATGCTGTTTTTCAGACAATGGGAGATTGTTTGCTTCCTTTCCGGTATATAAATACATTCAGCCAGGGATCTTCCATAGACGGATACTTTATGGATAGTTGGCCTGCCTGGGATCGGTTGGCACGTACGATGGAACGGCAGATGCAATTGACCGGTTGGGGCCCTATTCTGGATCATAGTATCGGATTTTGTTTCGATGCTTATCATTATTACATGTATACCGGTGATTTAAAGGGATTGGAAGAAGTCTATCCGAGACTTCTTAAGTTTTTTGTTTTTCTCTGTTCGCTGACGAATGAAGAGGAGCAATTGGTACCGGTAGAGAACTTAGGAATGTGTTCGGTTTACATCGATCATGAGGCATATAAAAAGAACCGCCATAAACAATTGGCGTTAAATCTTTATATTACAGCAATGTGCAGGAATGCTTTGGCTCCTTTGTGCCGTTTGTTTGGAGATAAGGAAGAAGCTGACAGGATTGAAGCTTATGGCAATAGGATACTTCAGGGATGTATCCGTAAGTTTTGGGATGAGGAACGAAAAGTTTATGTGAATAATCTACCCTGGATAAAGGAAGAAGGAGAGATACGTTATTGTGACCGTTCTTTGTCTACGGCATTGATCTATGATCTGTGCCCGGGTAATTCTATAGATAAGTCATTGGAAATATTGGAACAGACTCCTGCAGAGTTGGGGATATCATACCCGTGTAATGCCGTGTGGCGTCTGTGGGCATTGGTTAAATACAGGAAGATTGAATCCGTTCTGTCTGACTTGAGAACGAAATGGGGACGAATGAGCTCTGTTTGGGAAAATAACACATTACAGGAGTTTTGGACTGCTTATCCGGATGAAGGCTCTCAGTGGAGTCATTGCGCCATGCATCCTTTGATCGCTCTCAGTCAGGGGATAGCCGGTATTTATCCGATAGAGGGAGGATCTGGTAAAATAAAGATAGAGCCGCAGCCCGGTAGTCTGGAGAAAGTAGATTTTGATGTATACACAGCAAAAGGGGCAGTACATTTTTATTCGCAGGGAAAGAAAGGGAAACGGACCCTTCGGTTGAGGATCCCGGATACAGTGTCTGTCGAATTATGGCTGGATGCACGGGAAGAAATCAAACTACCGTTCTTACGGACTGAGAAAAATGGAATCAAAGTATATAAGGTGGAAGGTCTGGAAAAATACGAACTTCATTTGAAATATACTTGATACGTATCTTTGCATGACAAAGAATAATTTGTTAACTAAATTCATTAGGAGATGAAAAAGGATAAGATTATTAGAGGGATGGTTATTGTGTTTTTATGTTCTGTAAACATCTGTGGACTAGAGGCGCAGGAGAAAGCCGGAGAGTGTGTGCCTACAGATTTGAAATGCGAGCATCTGGTTGCTCCGTTAGGTATCGACCGCCAGGCTCCGCGTTTTTCGTGGCATCTGGAAGATAGCAGGGGCGGAGCCGTTCAAACCGCCTACAGGATCACTGTAGGAAAAGATTCTGTCGCTTTGTCCAAAGGAAAGAAGATCTTGTGGCAGGAGAAAAAGGCAGACGGAAAAACGATGGCAGGTTATAAAGGGAAAGCCCTGGAGCCTTTTACGAAATATTATTGGAGTGTTACTGTTTGGGACAAAGACAAGCAGGAATCCCGGAAAGTAATTTCTTCTTTTGAAACAGGTATGTTGACGCCTTCAAACTGGGAGGGAACATTTATTTCAGATGGACAGGATATAGAGTCCCGTGAGACTCCCTATTTCCGGAAAGCTATTCGATTAGACAAGAACGTCCAATCGGCAAGGGCGTACATAGTGGCAGCCGGATTATATGAACTATCCATTAACGGGCAGAAGGTCGGTGACCATTTTTTAGATCCGGCTTTTACCGATTATGGCAAGCGGTTATTGTATGTTACGTATGATGTCACCGATCTTTTGAGTAAAGGAGATAATGCCGTGGGGGTAATTCTCGGAAATGGCTGGTATAACCATCAGCCGGTTGCTGAATGGTCCTTTGATAAAGCTCCATGGCGTAAGCGTCCTTCTTTCTGCCTGAATTTGCATATAACATATACGGACGGGACAAAAGAAATTTTGGCATCCGATGAAAGTTTCAAGGTGAAAGGCGGTCCCATTACATTCAATGCTATTTATGTAGCTGAAAATTATGATTTCAGGAAAGAACTGCCGGGTTGGAATACGGTTTCTTATGATGATTCTTCCTGGAAAAACGCAACGGAAGTTGTTTGGCCGGGTGCAAATATAACATCGCAGACCATGCATCCGATTCGTGCTACGGAATATTGCAAGCCTGTTGATCTGAAAAAGTTGAATGATACGCTTTACTTGTACGACTTTGGGCAAAACTGGTCAGGTGTGACGACGTTTAAGGCGAAGGGTGCGCCCGGAACAAAAGTGAAAATACGTCATGGCGAACAACTGGATTCCCGCAGGAAACGATTGTTTGATGATAATAATATCCAGTTTTATCAAAATGTAAACGAGCCGTTGAAATATGGGGTTCACCCTGAAGATGAATTGTTCCAGACGGATGTGTTGATATTGGACGGTAAGGAAAACGAATTTACACCCCGTTTTAATTATAAGGGATTCCAATATGTGGAAGTCTCCTCGGATAAGCCTCTGCATCTGACGACAGAAAATATAACATCTCATTTTATTCATACGAATTCACCGGCAAACGGATCTTTCGAATGTTCGGATACGTTGATCAACAGATTGCTGAGGGCTACGAATTATTCTTATTTATCGAATCTGGTCGGATATCCGACCGATTGTCCTCATCGTGAGAAAAATGGCTGGACGGGTGACGCCCATCTGGCTATTGAAACGGGCTTGTATAGTTTTGATGTAATTACCCTATATGAAAAATGGATGGCAGACCATCGGGATAATATGTATGACGGAGGCAGGCTGCGTTGTATCATTCCTTCCGGAGGTTGGGGAGGCGATATCGCTGACTGGACTTGCTCGATGACCATTATTCCCTGGACCCTGTATGAGTTTTACGGTGATCCGACTTGCTTGAAAGATAATTATGAAGCAATGAAGATGCATACGGATTATTGGCTGAATAAGTATCCGGAAGGGTTGATCGGAGATTACTGTCTGGGTGACTGGGTCCCTCATAAGTCGATTGCAGATAAGGAACTGACAGCTTCTATTTATCATTACAAAAATGCAGACATCGTTTCCCGTACGGCCAAATTGTTTGGTTTCGAAAAGGATTATGAACATTATAAAGCGGCAGCCGAAAAGATAAAGAATGCGATTAATGAAAAGTTCCTGAATAGGGAAACCGGTATTTATGCCAACGGCTATCAAACGGAGCTTAGTATGCCTTTATATTGGGGTATAGTTCCGGAAGACTGTAAAGAAAAGGTTGCGGAACAGTTGACCAAACGGGTAAAGACGGACAAGGATCATCTGGATGTCGGCATTATGGGATGTAAAACGATCCTCAACGCATTGACGGAAACAGGAAATGTAGAGCAGGCATTCCGTATGGTAACCCAACAGGATTATCCTTCATGGGGAAACTGGTTGCGCCAGGGAGCAACAACTCTTTACGAAAACTGGGATTATAACGGCCTTGCCTGGGGATATTCCCAGAATCATATCATGTATGGTGAGATCGGTGCATGGTTCTATAAGGCCTTGGCGGGGATTAATGTCGATCCGCAGAATCCTGGTTTTAAGAATGTGATCCTGAAACCTCATTTTGTAGAAGAACTAACCTATGTAAAAGCTTCTTATAATTCTCCTTACGGGTTGATAAAATCAGCTTGGGAAAGAGTGGGTGATAAAATTATTTATAAAGTAACTGTGCCTCCCGGTGCAACGGCTACATTGCATCTGGAAGGGGAAAGTACTCCTAAAGAGTTGATTGCAGGTACTTATAAATTTGAGGTAAATAAATAATTACGGATATGAAAGGAATTTCTTTAAAAGTATTATTTGCATTTATCTCGCTGTTAGTCGTTTCGTGCAGTACCCGTTCATCGTTGGAGGTCGATGGTTTGCAGTGTGAAAACCTAAATGAGCCGTTGGGAATCGACAATACTTCTCCTCACTTCAGTTGGGTGTTAAATTCAAAGGAACAAGGTGCCGAACAAACAGCTTATCAGATACTGGTCGCTTCGGATAAAAAGTATTTGTCGGAAGGAAAAGCAGACCTGTGGAATTCGGGAAAGATGGAGTCGAACAAATCCAATGGGGTTTTATACCAGGGAAGTCCTTTAAGTTCCAGGAGCTTTTCTTATTGGAAAGTACGCGTCTGGGACGGAGAAGGGAATGTGTCCGCATGGAGTGAACCTGCTTGTTTTGGAGTGGGATTGCTGCATCCGGAAGATTGGACTGCCCGATATATCGGCATGAACCAGGCCGAAGGTCAAATGGAATCGCCGCTATTCCGAAAAACATTCCAATGTAATACGCCTGGAGAAAAGATGTTACTCCATGTGAATTCGTTGGGGTATCATGAGGTATATGTCAATGGAAAACATGTTGGCGATGCTGTATTGGTACCGGCTGTCTCCCAGTTCGATAAACGTTCCCTGATCGTTACTTATGATATTTCCGAACTTGTCCGGAAAGGTAATAATGAGATTGTTCTCTGGTTGGGTAAAGGGTGGTACCGCGACGGACTTCCGGGTGTAGTGGAAGGTGGTCCGTTTGTCCGCGCCCAACTGGAAAGCAGAGACGAAGGAGATTGGACTACTGTTCTGGTTACAGACGATTCCTGGCTAGCTCGTAAAAGCGGTTATGTCTCGACTGGAAACTGGAGACCGCATCAGTTTGGTGGTGAGGTTGTAACGGCTTCCGAACTGCTTCCGGATTTAACTGCTTCTACATTGAACAGCGTTGAATGGGAAAAAGTGAAAGTAGCTTCGATACCGGTCCATAAGGCTACACCGCAAATGGCTGAGTTAAACCGGATTCAGAAAGAGTTCCATCCGGTATCGTGTCAGGCATCCGGTGACACAGCCTGGATCTTCGATATGGGAACGAACTTTACGGGGTGGACGAAAATTAAGTTTCCGGCATTGGCTTCCGGTCAGAAGATACGGATTAGCTATTGTGATTTTTTGAACGAAGAGGGGCAGTTCAGAGACAGACTTTATGAAGATTATTATATCGCTTCCGGTAAAGCAGGGGAGAGCTTTGTTAATAAGTTCAATTACCAGGCCTATCGGTATCTGAAACTGACGAATCTGAATGAGGCTCCGGCCCTAACCGATATAACAGCTTGCTTGATCCATACAGATTATAAAGGAAGTGCTTCTTTTAGTTGTTCGGATGAGGACTTAAATGCAATTCACGATATGATTCACTACACACTTCGTTGTTTGACTTTAGGTGGTTATATGGTGGACTGCCCCCAGATCGAACGATTGGGGTATGGTGGCGACGGGAATGCCTCGACGCAGACCGTTCAGACAATGTATAATTTGACTCCTTTATACATGAACTGGATGCAGGCATGGGCGGATTGCATGAGAGAAGACGGAGGTATGCCTCATACGGCCCCTAATCCTTATATGGCAGGAGGAGGTCCGTACTGGTGCGGATTTATCATTACAGCTTCCTGGGCTACTTATGTAAATTATGGAGACAGCCGTTTGATAGAACGTTATTATCCTTATATGCAAAAATGGCTGGAGTATGTGGATAAATATACCGTGAACGGTCTGCTGAAAACATGGCCGAACACCGATTACCGAAATTGGTATCTGGGTGATTGGGCTACTCCGACCGGGATCGACCAGACAAATCCTTTATCGGTAGATGTCGTTGATAATTGCTATATATCGGTTTGCTATCAAACGATGTGTAAGATAGCGAATGTATTGGGAAAGGAACAGGATAAACAGGCGTATGCGGCTAAATATAAAGATCTGAATGCGCTTATCCATAAAACGTTTTATGATTCCGGGCAGAAGAGTTATGCTACAGGTACGCAGATCGATTTAATCTATCCGATGCTGGTCGGTGCAACACCGGAAGATGAACAGTCTGATGTCAGAAATACCCTGTATCGTGTTACGAAAGACCGTTTTAACGGACATCTGGCAACAGGGCTGGTGGGGATTCCTGTAATAACCGAATGGGCTGTAAAGAATAAACAGGCCGATTTTGTCTATGGAATGTTGAAGAAGAGAGAGTATCCGGGCTATTTGTATATGCTGGATAATGGAGCGACTACGACCTGGGAGCACTGGAACGGAGAGCGTAGCCATATCCACAACTGTTATAACGGTATCGGCTCCTGGTTTTACCAGGCTTTGGGAGGTATCAACCCAGACGAAGCGAATCCGGGATACAAGCATGTATTTATTCAGCCTCAACTGGTAAAAGGCATTTCATGGGTGAAAGCAGCGAAAGAAACGCCTTTCGGAATGTTAGATGTAAAATGGGAAAAGACGGACGTATCTTTTACCCTGGATCTGAGTATTCCTGTTGGCTGTAAAGCTACGGTTTTGTTGCCTGTCAAAGCTAAAAGTGTTTCGATTAATGATGTAAAGTCGGACAAATTGGATCAGTTGGAAATGCAATCAGGGGATTATCGGATTACCTGTGTTCTGTAGGGAATGACAGGCAGTAGTGAAATATCATTTTTATCAACTAAATTGTCAATTTTATAATTTAAAAGAAAGGCTTAATCTATTCTTTTGTACAAACTAATAAATCTTTAAGTATATGAAAGCACAAAACATTGTAAAATACTTATCCGGTGTTATTGCAGGAAGTGCCCTATCATTCGGCCTGGTTAGTTGTCAGGATACCAGCGTGCAAACCCAGGATTCTTTTGCCACTATAGAAAAGGATTTTAAGGATCCGTCTGCCGATTTTAGAAGTGCCCCGCTGGCAGTCTGGAATAGTAAAGTGACCGAGGCCGAAGTAGAGCGTACGATGCGCGAGCTGAAAGAGGCCGGTTTCGGAGGTCTTTTCATTCATCCCCGTCCGGGTATGATTACAGAATATCTGGGAGATGAATGGTTCTCTCTTTATAAACATGCGGTAGAGTTCGGAAAAGAGATAGGTATGAATGTCTGGATTTATGATGAGAACTCCTATCCAAGCGGATTTGCAGGTGGGCATGTGCCGCAGGAAATGCCTGAGTCTTATAATCAGGGCCAGGGATTGGCTTTGACAAAGGCCGAATTACTGCCGAAGGATACAGCCCCTTATTACATGTGTTTAAAAAAGGAAAACGATACCTGGAAAGATATTACAGACCAAATAGCTGACTATAAAGGAACTAAAGGTGAATATTACCTGTATAAGAAAACTTATATGGGTAGGTCTGACTGGTACGGAGGTTATTCGTATGTAGACCTGTTGGTTCCGGGAGTGACGGAAAAGTTCCTGGAAGTAACAATGAAGAATGGATATGAGAAAAAGTTCAAAGAAGATTTCGGCTCATCCATCAAAGGTATCTTTTCTGATGAACCGAACATCAGCAGTCCGGGCGGATTACGATGGACACCGGATTTATTTGAAGTCTTTCAGCAGAAGTGGGGATATGACCTGAAACCGTTATTACCGTTGCTGGAGGAAGAAACAGGTGATTGGAAGAAGGTACGCCATAACTATATGGAGACTTTGTTGCAGTTGTTTATCGACCGTTGGTCAAAGCCTTTCCACCAGTATTGCGAGGAAAACAATCTGGAATGGACCGGCCATTATTGGGAACATGGTTGGCCTTACATGAATGACGGACCGGATAATATGGCTATGTATGCCTGGCATCAGACGCCGGCGATTGATATGCTGTTCAATCAGTTTGATGAGAAAAGTCCTGTCGCACAGTTTGGTAATGTCCGTTCGGTAAAAGAGCTGCGTAGTGTGGCTAACCAGATGGGATATTCCCGTACATTGAGTGAAACATATGGTGGCGGAGGCTGGGATGAAACTTTCAAGGATTTCAAACGGCTTGGTGATTGGGAATATGTCCTGGGTGTGAACTTTATGAACCAGCATCTGGCACATATGACACTGACCGGTGCCCGTAAATACGACTATCCGCCGGTATTTACTTATCATTCACCCTGGTGGGCCGATTATAAGTCGCAGAATGATTATTTTGCCCGCCTGTCATTGTTGATGAGTAAAGGTGTCCAGCAGAATGATATATTGGTCATAGAGCCGAATGCAACTTTATGGAGTTATTATTCACATACCAAGAGTAGCCCGAAACTGATGGAAGTAGGCCAGGCTTTCCAGGACTTTATAACGACTCTGGAAAAAGGTCAGGTAGAATATGACCTTGGTTCTGAGAATATCATAAAAGATCATGGGGCTGTTGCCGATGGCAAGTTCGTTGTAGGTAAGGTCGCTTATACGACCGTTGTATTGCCTCCGATGATGGAGACATTGAATAAGCCGACATTTGATTTATTACAAAATTTTGTACAACAAGGTGGCCGTGTGATAACTTTTTCTTCTCCGACGTTGGTTGACGGAGCAGAAAATGCTGCTTGGAAGACTCTGCTTGGCGGTCAGTCTGTAACGTCTGTTCCCCGGTTGACGAACGAGGTTATCCGGGACACATTTTCGAATGCAGACTGCCGGTTCTCATTTAGCGGAGGTAACTTATACCACCAACGTCGTCAGTTTACCGACGGGGAATTATTGTTCCTGGTTAATTCTTCCATGGATGAGGCTGTTGACGGTACGGTTACCGTTAACGGGAAATCGGCAGTGCAAATGGATGCCATGAGTGGAAATATTTATACGTACCCATCGACAAAGGCGGATGGCAAATTGACGATGAAGTTCCATTTGGAACCGGCTGGAAGTTTATTGTTATATAGTTCGAAAGGTTCATTGAAATCTTATCCGGAAATACCGGCTGTTGCCGGCTCTACCCCGGTTCAGGCTATTAGTCCGGTTCAGGTTACTCGTTTGAAGGATAATGCATTGAATGTTGATTTCTGTGATGTGAGTGTAAACGGGAAAACAACAAAGAATGTCTATTTTGCGCAGGCTGCCGATATCGCTTTCCGCGAATATGGTTTTACGAATGGCAATCCCTGGAATACTTCGGTACAGTATAAACGGAATATTTTAGACCGGGATACGTTTAAAACCGGAGGTTTCACAACGACTTACCGCTTTAAAGTAAATGACAAGTTCGATTATTCAAACATGAAACTGGTAGCGGAACGTCCCGAATTGTTTACTGTTAAAATCAACGGCGAACAGGTGAAACCGATACCGGGAGAATGGTGGCTGGACCGCTCCTTTGGCGTCTATTCGATAGGCGGCCAGGTGACAACAGGAATAAATACCGTAGAACTGAGTGTGAGTCCGATGAGTATTTTTGCAGAGATAGAGCCGGTTTATATAGTGGGTGATTTTGCTGTTATTCCTGAACAAATAGGATGGAGTATCAGTGCTCCGGTTAAGAATCTTACGTTAGGTAGCTGGAAGGCACAGAAACAACCGTTCTATTCCTGGGGAGTAAGCTATTCCAAAGAATATGAGGTGAAATCTCTTTCAACCCCGTATACCGTTCAGTTGAATGACTGGAAAGGTACTTTGGCTGAAGTGTATGTGAATGATCAGAAAGCCGGAATAATCGCTTATGATCCGTATCGTCTGGATATAACCCCTTATCTGAAAGAGGGTAAAAATAAAGTAGATGTCCGGGTGATCGGTAGCCATAAGAACCTGTTAGGTCCGCATTATCGTCATCCGGCCCCGGGCCTGGCTTCCCCGTGGCATTGGAAAAACATAGACAAACAGATTCCAGGTTCTGAATATCAGATGATGGACTATGGCTTGATGACTGATTTCGATTTGGTACATTAAAAAACTATTGACATAAAAAGGCTTCGGTATCCTTTAGGGGTATCGGAGCTTTTTTGTGTTTGATAATAACGGATTTTCATTCCGTGCAAAAGATTCTGAAAAAAGTTAAACTGGCATATTGTTTTGCTGCCAAACTTAAAAAAAGCGTACTTTGTATTCCCAAAGTAGATCAGTTAACAATCTAAACTAATAATCATCATGAATAAACTTATAAATCTATTCTTAGCCTTGTTGTTTATTATACCGGTCGTAGGACAAGCTCAAATAACCACCGATCGTCAGGACGGGCGTTTTCAGAGTACAAGAGGAACAGTTCAGTATATGTTGAAACAAATGAAACCGGCTTATGCCTTTGATCCATCCCTTACACCTGCTGAGTTTAAAGAATGGCAATCCGGCCTGCGTACAGTAATGAAAGAGTTGATGCATTTTCCGGAGATAGCGGATTTACCTGCTCCGGTTTGTATCAAAACGGTTCAGCGGGATGGTTACCGGGTTGAGAAATGGGAATCTTATCCGTTGCCGGGCAGTGTTGTTCCTTATTTGGTGTTAATTCCGGATGGCGTCGATCCCGGCCATAAAGCTCCTGCCGTGCTTTGCATTCCAGGATTTGGCGGTAGCAAAGAAGGGCTGGCTGGTGAAACCGAAGGGGATTATGAATTGACCTCATTTCCTGTCGAACCAGTAAAGAAGGGAGCAATGGCTTTACATTATGTAAAAAGAGGCCTGGTAGCAGTTGCAGTGGATAATCCCTCATGTGCCGAACTCTCGGACAACGGTCATTTTGACTATTTGAATACATCCCGGATTTTATTGGAAATGGGATGGAGTTATCTGGGACTTACTGCTTATCAGGATTGGAATGTCCTGAGTTGGATGAAAGAGCTGGACTTTGTGAATAAAGATCGGCTTATTGTCTCTGGTTTCTCTTTGGGAACTGAACCTTTGATGGTTTTGGGAACTTTGGACCCTTCTATTTATGCTTTTGTTTATAATGATTTTTTGTGTCGTACGCTAGAAAGGATTCTTGTCATGACAAAGCCTGATCCTAAAGGTATCCGTCCTTTTCCTAATTCTATTGAACATTTAATTCCCGGTTTTTTAACTCAGTTTGACTTTCCCGATCTGGTTGCCGCCCTGGCCCCTCGTCCGGTTATTTGTACGGAAGGAGGACTCGACCGTGATTTTGACTTGATCCGGAAAGCCTATGAGATTTCAGGCAAATCGGATCACTTTACATATTATCATTATAAGAAATTTGCTGACCCCAAAGACCGAAAACAAATAGAACAAGTACCTGAAGGTATTGATAGGGATGCCTATTTCAACTTGGTAAACGTCGACCCGAAGAATCATTATTTTAAGGAGGAATGGGTGTTGCCGTGGATAGACAAGGTTCTGAAATAGATTCTTTTCTTTATATTTGTATCATCTAATTAATTATCAATTCTGAATAACATGGAAAACATCTCAAGAAGAACAGCCATTAAGACCGCATTAGTAGGCGGGGCAGCACTTGCCGTATCAGGCTTGGAAGCAGCAAATCCCGCTAAAAAGAAAAAAGCAGAAACAAAGGAACCGCTGAAGGGTAATGTACGCCATTCCGTTAGTAAATGGTGTTTCGGTGACTATCCGTTGGAAGAATTTTGTGGGATATGTAAAAATATAGGAATCGAATCGATCGAATTGCTCGACCCGAAGGACTGGCCGGTTGTACAAAAACACGGCCTGACTGTCGCTATGTGCCAAGGGGCCGGTTTGGGTATCGATCGTGGATTTAACGATCCTAAATTGCACGACGAACTGGTTGCCAGTTATGAAGCGGTAATTCCCCAGGTGGCAGCAGCCGGACTGACAAATTTGATCTGCTTCTCCGGAAAGCGGAATGGACTGACTGATCTTCAGGGATGGGAAAACTGTGAGAAAGGATTGAAACGTCTGATGCCGCTGGCGGAAAAACATAATGTGGTCCTGACGATGGAGTTGTTGAACAGTGTAGGCCATAAAGATTATCAATGCGACCATACTGTTTGGGGGGTAGAATTATGTCGCCGTGTCGGATCGCCAAACTTTAAGCTTTTGTATGATATTTATCATATGCAGATCATGGAAGGAAATATCATTGAAAATATCCAAAAGTATCATGAATACTTCTCTCATATCCATACAGGCGGTAATCCCGGACGGGCGGAAATTGACGAAACCCAGGAATTATATTACCCGGCAATTATGAAAGCGTTGGTAGAAACCGGGTATAAAGGATTTGTAGGGCAGGAGTTTGTTCCCCGTCAGCAGGATAAGATAGCTTCCCTGGAGAAATGTATTCGTATTTGTGATGTCTAGCCATATGAAGAAGACAAGAATTATACAACTCTGTTTCCTGTTGTTTGCTGTTGCTTTTGCAGGATGTAAAGGAAAGTCCGGCTCGGAACAGGCTGGCGGTACATTTACCCCGGGCGAACTATGGCCGGATAATAACGGTTTGCATATCAATGCGCATGGCGGAGGAATCCTGCATGACGGCGATACTTATTATTGGTTCGGCGAGCATAAAACGGAAGGAACTGCCGGAAATAATGCGCTGGTGGGAGTTCATTGTTACTCTTCCAAAGATTTATATAACTGGAAAGACGAAGGCGTTGCTTTATCGGTTGTGACTGACGATTCTACACATAGCATAGCGAAAGGATGTATTCTTGAACGTCCTAAAGTAATTTATAATAAAAAGAATAACAACTATGTGATGTGGTTCCATCTGGAGCCTAAAGGGGCAGGATATTCCGGTGCGCTCAGCGGTATTGCCGTAAGCGATAAGGTGGCAGGTCCTTATAAATTTCTTCGTGCCGTGCGTCCGAATGCCGGTTCCTGGCCGACAAATGTGCAGGAAATTCATAAACAGGCTATTCCTGTATCGGATAAAAGCCAGTTTACCGGCGGTAGTCTGCCGGCTCATCCGGACAGTCTGAATCTGCTGGGCCGTGATATGGAAGGCGGACAGATGGCGCGTGATATGAACCTTTTTGTTGATGACGACGGCAAGGCTTATCATATTTATTCTTCGGAAGAGAACAGCACATTGCATATCTCCCTGTTGACGGACGATTATACTAATTATTCCGGTACGTATGCCCGCTTTTTCCCCGGACGTTTCATGGAAGCACCGGCGATGTTCAAACGTGACGGAAAATATTATCTGATCATGTCCGGTTGTACGGGGTGGGCCCCGAATGCCGGTCGTTCGGCTGTCGCACCTTCTATCTGGGGGCCTTGGGAAGAATTGGAGAATCCGTTTGTCGGTGAAGGCTCCGACCTTTCTTTCCATTCCCAGAGTACCTATGTATTGCCTGCTCCCGGTAAGCCCGGACAGTTCATCTATATGGGTGACCGCTGGACGCCCGAGAATGCAATCGACGGGCGTTACATCTGGCTTCCGATCCGTTTTGAAAGAGATCAGCCGATCATCGAATGGCAGGATAAATGGAGTTATTGATGTCGTTGTCCTGTTGTATTTGAAATTTAACAATATGTTTTTGTAAATTCATCGAAATCATACCGCTAAATTGATTTAATCTTCATTAATTTTGCAGCTTCGTTTTTGCGGGGCTGCAATTTTTTTTGGCAGATAGGTGATCTTTATAATATGGATATAATAAACATTTAAAATGAAACCAACATTATCAATTACCTCAAGGCAGTTAATGCTGAGAGAGATGCACGATTATTTAATGATCGCTCTTGGCATGCTTTTCTATGCTATTGGGTGGACTGTTTTCCTTTTGCCTAATGATATTACTACCGGAGGGGTGCCTGGTATCGCCTCTATCGTGTATTGGGCGACCGGAATAAATGTGCAGTATACGTACTTTGCAATTAACGGCGGGCTGCTGATCGCTTCTCTTATTGTTCTGGGATGGAAGTTCAGTGTGAAAACTATTTTTGCCGTACTGGTGATGACCACTATCCTTCCCATTATTCAGAGTGCTACATCTAATCTGCATTTGTTGCAAGACCAACCGTTTATGGCTTGTGTCATCGGTGCTTCTTTCTGCGGAAGCGGTATTGGTATCGCTTTTTCGGCCAACGGCAGTTCGGGAGGAACGGATATCATCGCTGCTATTATAAATAAATACAGGGATATCACTTTAGGACGTGTTATTCTGATGACGGATATGATTATCATTTCTTCCAGTTATTTTGTACTGCATGATTGGGAAAAGGTCGTTTATGGTTTTGCCACACTTTATATATCCAGCTTTGTGCTTGACCAGGTGGTAAACAGTGCCCGCCAGTCTGTACAGTTCTTTATTATTTCCAAGAGATATGAAGAAATTGGACATCGCATCAATAAAGATCTTCACCGTGGTGTGACGGTGATAGACGGGACCGGAATGTACACCGGGTTGGGAGTGAAAATGATGTTCGTATTGGCCAAGAAGCGTGAGTCGACAACTATTTTCCGCTTGATTAAAGATATAGACCCGGAAGCATTTGTCTCTCAGAGTGCCGTCATCGGTGTGTATGGCGAAGGGTTCGACCATATTAAAGTAAAATAATTCCATATAATAGCTATATAGATTTATAAGGGTTCGGCTTCTATTCAGATACCGTCCTGTATATAATTTTCTGCCTTACTAACTGGTTGTCGATGGCTATCGGTAATATTATTTATAGCTGTCGATAATATTACTGATAGTTATCGATTATATTGTTGATAGCTTTCGTAAACAGATTAGTAAGGCAGAAAATTATTTATAGAACCGGATGTTATTTCTGTTAGTATGCAATCTAAATCAATTATATTTAAAATTTCACCTTAGTTCTGTTAGAACTGAGGCATATATCGTTAGTTTTTACTAACAAACAATGATTTTGAGCGCTTATAGCTCTCCAGCTATTAACAGATGTTTCTTAAAACATTCATTCTTCCTGTCTATTTAACCTATTATAATAAAAATGAACTATATTTGCATGCGCAAGGGATTTAGTTCTAACAGAACTATTTCCTAACTCTTTTAAGAGATAGATATATGTTTTAAGATAAATACTATTTATGGGTTTATGAATGATACAATCTTAATACTAATGCTTACTTAATTTTGATGTAATATGAGTGAAATACTATGTATCTATTTTTGCGCACCAATTATAGTTGAGACGCTATAACAAAATTATAAGCAATTGTTTATATGCAAATATCCGATGAGAAATTATGGGAATCATGTTTGACAGGGGATAAGGAGGCTTTCAAGGAAATCTATTGTCGCTTTTATTCTTTGTTGTATAATTATGGCTCCAAACTGGTTTCCGATAAAGATCTGGTAAAAGATTGCATTCAGGATATTTTCATTAAACTGATTCAGAACTATCCCTCTCTTTCTCCAACTCCAAATGTGAAAGGGTATCTGATCAAAGCCTTACGTAACAAGCTGTATGATGCATTGGAAAAGGAAAAACCGACTGATGATATCACCTTGTATGAAGAAGTATTTATAACAGACGAGTTATTCCCTTTACTCTCTTTCGACGATTCGGAAGCAGATGACCGTGCCAGACATCTCATGCAGGTTTTTTCTCTGCTGTCCTCCCATCAGCAGGAAATTATCTATTTATATTATGTAAATGGACTGAAGCATGAAGAAATAGCGGAGATAATGGGTATAAATTATCAATCCAGTAAAAATCTGTTATTCAGATCTTTATCCAGTCTTAAGAAATTATATCTGAAAAAAGATTGATTTTATTCAAAAAAAGTGAGTACCAAATGAGACCTCTCCCGTAATAGGGATAAAAGAGGTTACTTGTGGATAAAAAGCAAAACATATTAAATAAAAGATCATTTGAGCAGGCCGGGAAAGACCTACTCCGGAAAGTTCATGATGCAGAGTCTGATAACTTGCTGGAGGCACTGGCATCGTGGAAGGAGATTGAAGTCCGGACGACTCAGCCACGCACTTTATTCAGATTACGTTCCCGTTATATATTGTCTGTGGCAGCTTCAATAGCTGTATTTCTTTCTGTAGGCCTTTATTTTTGGATGGATACGAAGAGTGATACTTCTATGTCGCTTGCCTTGCTTGAAAACAACACATCGTCTTTGGCCGACGATGAGATTGTTTTGATCGAAAGCGATGATAAGATGCAATTGAAAGATGAATCATCGATCAAATATGATATGGATGGAAAATCGAATGCGGAACAGCATGTCGTAAAAAAGGAAATAACAGAAGAGAAGAAAGAGAAAAAAGAGGAAATCAATCAGATTATCGTGCCAAAAGGCCGGCGGGCGGACATTACTTTTTCGGATGGAACGAAAATGTATGTCAATGCCGGAACACGTGTTTTTTATCCGGCTGTCTTTAAAAAAGATAAGAGAGAAATACTTGTAGAAGGTGAGGTCTTTCTGGAAGTAGAGAAAGACCCTTCTCGTCCTTTTATTGTCAAAACCAACAGGTTTGAAGTAAAGGTACTCGGTACGCAGTTTAATGTTTGTGCATATAAAGAAGATGCTTTCACTTCTGTTGTGTTGGTTAACGGTAGTGTGGAGGTTAATTCCGGAAAGAATAATAGATCAGTACTCTCTCCCAATCAGATGATTAAAGTAAATGATAAAGGTACGGATATAAAGGAGGTAGATGTTTTTGAATATATCTGTTGGAAGGATAATATGATGATGTTGAACGGCCGGAAGGTTGGAGAGACACTGGATCGGTTATCCCGTTATTACGGTCGTAACATTTGGTATAATGAAGAGATTGGAAATATTCCTATTTCCGGAAAGTTGGATTTGCGGGAAAATATGGAAGATGTAATCAATATCATTTGCCAGTCAATGTTCCTTCAGTATAAGACAGATGCAAATAATAATATAATAATATCAAAATAAAATGCCTATGTAAAAGCCCTAGAGTTAAAAAAAGAACCGAACGATACGGCCATATCACTCGGTTCTAAAGTTTCTTGTTTAATCTATTAATTTATGTATCAAAGAAAAAACGTTACAAATGTATGAAAAAGAATGAAGAGTTCAGTCGAAAATCGACTCATTTTCTTAAAAGTGCATGTTTAGCCTTATGTCTGGTAAGTTATGGAGGATCTGCGATCTACGCAGCTTCTACTTATGCGGAACAAACCACGTTGACTGTCCGCATGAATAACCGGACTGTAAAAGATGTATTTTCTTACATCGAAAAGAACAGTGAATTTATTTTTGTGTACCATGGTTCAAACATCAATCTGAATAAAAAGGTGAATGTGGATGTCAATAATCAGACTGTTGAAGCCATATTGAAAAAGATGTTTGAAGGAACGGACATTGAGTATATCATCAATGACCGCCAAATCATCGTTCGCAAGAATGAAACAAACAAAAAGCAGGTAGCAGTCGTTGCTCCCCAGCAGGAAAAGAAAATCACCGTAACAGGTAATGTAAAAGATGCTACCGGCGAACCGTTGATTGGGGTAAATGTGATGGTAAAAGGAACTACCATGGGGAATATAACGGATGCCAATGGTAATTTCTCTCTATCGGATGTCGCTCCGAATGCAGTTATTAGTGTTTCTTATATTGGATATAAAACGCAGGAAATCGCTTTAAATGGTAAAACTGCAGTAAATGTGATTTTGAGTGAAGATAGCGAGGCTTTGGATGAAGTGGTAGTTATCGGTTATGGTACACAGAAGAAAGCGGACCTGTCCGGAGCTGTAGCTACAGTGCCGAAAAAAGTATTGGAAAACCGTCCGGTTTTGACCGTTGGACAGGCTTTGCAGGGATCGGTTGCTAACTTGACTGTTTCGATCGGTAGTGGACAAGCAACAGATTCACCTAGCTTTAATATTCGTGGTACGACTTCTATCAACGGTGGTAATCCGTTGGTTGTGATAGACGGTGTGGTTTCTTCAGCAGAAGAGTTAAACAGAATGAACCCTACCGATATCGGTAGTATTTCCGTTTTAAAAGATGCTGCGTCGGCTGCTATCTACGGTTCGCGTGCTGCATTCGGTGTGATTTTGGTTACGACTAAGACGGCAGGACAGGAAAAGTTGACAATTAATTATAATAATAATTTTGCAATGCGTAGGTTAACGGGGATGGCAGATGTAATTACTGATCCTTATATCGTAGCTTCCACCCGTAATACGATGTCTTACCCTTGGTATAACTTATACAATGAAGAACAATTGGCATATGCCAAGAAAGTTTCGGAAGATCCGAGCACTTCTCCTTATTATCTAAATCAGGATGGTACTTATTCTTATTTTGGTAGTACAGATTGGTTTGATGAGGCTTATAAGAATTTGGCATTTTCTACCAATCACACGGTCGATGTTTCAGGTAAGACAGATCGTTTAAATTATTATTTTTCTGCCAATTACAATTTTCAGGATGGTATGGTGAAGTACGGAACTGATAAATATAACCGTTATAACCTTCGTTCCAAATTGGATTTTAAATTGACTGACTGGTGGACGTTGGGTAATAATACCAGCTTTGTAAATTCAGACTATGATTCTCCGAACTATCTGGGAGATTCTTATTATTGGGAAGTAAACCGTATCAATCCGTTGGATGTGACTTATAATCCGGATGGTTCTTGGACAAAGGCTGGTAGTAGCGTATTCGGGCGTTTGGTAGACGGAGGTCGTTGGAACCAGCAGAAGACAACTTTCTCGACACAATTTACAACAAAGATCGATATTATCAAGGATGTTCTTTTTGTAAATGGTTCGTTCAACTATTCAACGAATAAAAATGCTGAAGAGGGATATTCTTTGCCTGTCGATTACTATGATGGTCCGGATAGACCGGCTGCTCAGCAAGACCCGGTATCTCAAGCTTACTTGAACCATACCAATGCACGTACACTTACATTTGATGCATATGCTACTTTCCACAAGTTGTTTAATGACAAACACGATTTCACGGCGATGGTTGGTTTCAACCAGGAAGATTGGCGGGATAATTATACCTCTGCGAGCCGTAAAGAATTGATTTCATCTTCTTTGCCTACATTGGGATTGGCTTCGGGTGATATGAATGTCGGACAACGAATCTATTCACTTTCTATGCGTAGTGTATTCGGCCGTTTGAATTATATTTATAACAATAAGTATATCTTGGCATTTAATGGTCGTTATGATGGAACATCACGTTTCCCACATGATGATCGGTATGCATTCAACCCTTCCGGTTCTGTGGCTTGGGTACTTTCGGAGGAAAACTTTTTCGAACCGGTACGAGATGTTGTTAATTTCTTGAAACTCAGATTCTCTTATGGTAGTTTGGGTAATCAGGATTTGAAAGAGAACTATTATGCTTATCTGGCTACTATGGGTTCCGGAAAGATATCTCAAATTTTAGATGGTAAACAACCGATAGGTGTTTCTGCACCGGGACTGGTTGCTGGTAACTTAACTTGGGAAAAAGTGACGACTGCCGACTGGGGAATGGATATTAATTTCTTAGATAACCGTTTGACTGCCACTGTCGATGGATATATTCGTCGTACAAAAGATATGTTGACAGGTGGTGCAGAGTTACCTAATGTTTTAGGAACCAGTGAACCTTTGGAAAATGCGGCAGACTTGAAAACAACCGGTTGGGATTTAACGGTTAGCTGGCGTGATAATGTGAAGCTGGCAGGGAAAACGTTGAATTACGGATTAAGCTTCAATATCGGTGATAGTCGTTCTTGGATCACTAAGTTCTCGAATGATACAGGGTCTTTGGATAGTTATTATGAAGGCTGGGAAATGGGATCTATCTGGGGGTTGGAAACAGAAGGTTTCTTTACTTCTCAGGAAGATATTGATAACCATGCCGACCAGACACAGGTCGCTTCTTATATCGGTACACGACCGATTGCACCGGGCGATTTGAAATTTAAGGATTTAAACGGTGACGGCAAAATTGATAAAGGCGCTTGGACAATTGATGACCATGGTGATTATAAGATTATCGGTAATAGTCGTGCCCGTTATGGTTTCGGGTTCAATATGAATGCAGATTGGAATGGTTTTGACTTGAGTCTGTTTGTACAGGGAGTTTTGAAAAAGAATTACAGTCCGAGTGGGGACTTGTATTTCTGGGGTATCTATGCACAACCTTGGACTAATATTACTTATGGTAACTATTATGATCGCTGGACAGAAGAAAACCCAAGTCAGGATGCTTATTTCCCGCGTTTTAAATCGTATGTTGCGGAAGGTGGAGCAGAAGCTGCTCTTACTCAGACCCGTTATTTGCAAAATGCGACTTATGCTCGCTTGAAGAACTTGACATTCGGATATACACTGCCAAAACAGTGGACAGATAAAGCAAATATCCAACGTTTACGTCTTTTCTTCTCTGGTGACAACTTGTGTGAAATAACAGGTTTGTATAAGCATTATAAACTGGATCCGGAATGTTTGGGTGGCCAAATGTATCCGTTGCAACGTTCTTATTCGTTTGGTTTAAATGTTACGTTCTAATTTTTAATTGCTGAAAGTTATGACTATTAATAAAAATATTATGAAAATAGCTGCGATAGGATTCGTTGGCATTTTAGGGTTAAGCGGATGTAACGATTCGTTTATGGACAAATATTCCGAGACTTCCATTACGGAAGAAGGTTTTTTCAAGTCGGCTGGTGATTTGGAAATCTATACAAATAATATGTACGGATATGTTACTTCCGATTATTGGGATGTTGCATCCGATAATGTGATATATGTAGAGGAGGCAAGTATCTATTCTAAGATGAGAGGAGAGCTGAATCCTGATAATGCAAGTGTATGGGGATGGGGTAGTATTCGCAATGTCAACTTTATGCTGGCAAGAGCAGATAAAGCAGAAGGTGATATGGCGGAAATTAATCACTATATCGGCTTGGCTCGTATGTTCAGAGCAAAGTTATATTATGATAAAGTATTGTCTTATTCGGATGTACCTTGGTATAGTCGTGATTTGCAGACTACGGATACGGAAGAATTATTTAAACCGCAGGATCCGCGTGCGTTGGTTGTTGATTCCATCATGGCCGATCTGGATTTCGCTGTAACTCATATGAAGGATGAAAGTGGTGCACGAACACGTTGGTATAGAAGTGGTGCATTGGCTATGCAGGCACGTATCGCCTTGTCAGAAGGTTGTTGGCGCAAATATCATTCGGAATTAGGACTGAATGATGCTGATCGTTTCTTTAAAGTGGCTGCTGATGCTTGTAAAGCGATTATGAATACAGGTAATTATGAGTTGTCTACCGGTGAAGGCGCATATGAGGCTTTGTTTAATAGTCAGGATCTTTCTTCTAATAAGGAGATGATCATTTTTGAAGATTACAGTAATGAATTAGGACGTAAGCATGGTGCCGGTGCCCGGTTTGATTGGACAACCGGCTTGTCACGCGACTTAATGGAAGATTATTATGTAATTGAAGATGGTAAGACAAAAAGATTTCAGGATGTGCCTGGTTATGATAAGAAAACATTTCTTGAGATCTTTGAAAACAGAGATCCCCGCCTGGGACAAACTTTCATGATGCCTGGTTTTATGCGTCCGGGTGAAACAGAACCTCATCGCCAGAAAATAACGATCGGTGGTTATCCGCAGGTGAAATATTCTCCGCTGACATTCGATCAGACAGAATGGGGTAAAGCCTATACAGACTTGCCATTGATCCGGTATGCAGAGGTCTTATTGATGTATGCAGAAGCGAAAGCTGAGTTAGGAGAATTAACTCAGGAGGATATTGATTTGAGTATCAATTTAATTAGAGATCGTGCCGGTGTGCCTCGGGCTACTTTGGCAGATTGGATGGCAAATGTCGACCCGGTTCAGGCTAATCGTTATCCGAATGTTACTTCTGCACAAAAAGGTGCAATTTTGGAAGTTAGACGTGAAAGACGTATTGAATTGGCTTGCGAAGGATTCCGTTATGCGGATTTAATGCGTTGGGGTGCTGGTAAGTTAATGGAAAAAGCTCCGGAGGGTATGTATATCGGTGAATTAGGCTATATTGACTTGACCGGTGACGGACAACCTGATTATGCAGTTGTGGCAACACAGGCAGATGCCGATGCTATTCCACAGGCAGATAAGGAAAAATATAAATTGAATATAGAGATTTTGGCAGGAAATACATTTGAACTGACTGGTGGAGATAAAGGATATATTCGTTTGATTTCTCAGGTTAATAAATGGAATTTTATTGAACCGAAGTATTATTATAGTCCGATATCAACAAAAGATATCGTACTGAACAAAAACTTAATTCAGAATAAATTTTGGACTAAATAGTCGGGAGCGCTTTTTTACTCTTTGAGTAGGAAATGAATATTATATATCTCAAAAGTTACATCTTTTATTTTAGGTGTGAACTTTTGGGATATATTTTTGAATCATTTTTATCTTTCTATCTTTGCGGTTGAATTACATTTAATATTGATAAATTATATACATGAAAACACAAAGTTTTGTTAGTATTACCTTGGTAGTACTTGTTTTGAGTGTTTTTATTTCTTGCTCTGAACAGAAAAAAGAACAACAACTCACTGTCCTTGCCTGGAACGTTTGGCATGCAGGGCATTCCAAAGCTTATGGACAGCAAGCCTGTGATGGGACGATCGGTATCCTGAAAAAAAGTCAGGCTGATGTCATCTTGATGGTGGAAACATATGGAGCCGCTCCTATGATTGCTGATTCGCTCGGTTATGATTATTATTTGATATCCAGTAATCTTTGTATCTTCAGCCGTTATCCGATCATAAAGAAATATACATTTCCGGATGTGATAGATACCTTCAATTTCGGAGGTGTAGAGATTGATATGGACGGGACTCCTGTCCGTCTGTTCGATACTTGGATTCACTATTTGCCGGATATGCGCCTTGTTCCGACCGATAAATCAGAAGAAGAAATATTGGCTTGGGATGATGCCGGAACACGCGATGAAGAAATCCGAAAGATACTCGGGGCTTTGAAACCAATGATTGCCGAATCAGATAGTATCCCTATCGTCATGGGCGGCGATTTCAACAGCCACTCGCATCTGGACTGGACAGAGGCGACCAAAGATATGTATAATCACGGTGGTGCCGTCGTGAACTGGACTGTCTCCAAAGAAATGCAGGCTGCTAACTTCAAGGATAGCTTCCGTGAGATTAATCCCGACCCGGTGAAGAATATCGGGACGACCTGGTTGACGGATGCCGATTCGCTGGAAACAGTCAATCGCCAGGATCGTATCGACTTCATTTATTACCAAGGAAAGACGATACAGGCAGTAGAGTCCCAATGCTATGACAATATTCTGGGTGAAACATTTTCTTTCAAAGGGGAAGACTTCTTTTATGCTTCTGATCACGGGTTTGTGTTGACAACCTTTACGATTAGAAAATAGAAAACTTACTACTAATATTCTAAATAAACACATTAATAACATGAAGAAAACAATCTTGAGCATCGCCCTGCTGAGCGGCATCGCTTCTTTTGCCAATGCAGCCTACACTGGGCATGTCTTTGTCGATAAAAACAACAATGGAGTATTTGATAAAGGCGAGAAAGCTATGGCAGGTGTTCTCGTTTCTGACGGTCTGAACGTCGTAAAGACGGCTGGCGACGGCTCTTTCACCCTACCCGGCCACGAACGGGAACGCTTCATCTTTATCACCACCCCTTCCGGCTATAAAACAAACAATAAGCATTATCACCGTATTGATGGCGACCAAATCTCGTACGATTTCGGGCTGCAACCCTATAGCGGAGGTATAAAATCCGACGGCAGTCATAAATATGTGCATATCGCCGATACGGAGATATTCAACACCGACAATCATGGTGACTGGGTATCCAACGTACGCGATTATACCTCCAACGAGGAGGCCGCCTTTATTATCCATACCGGCGATATCTGTTATGAGAACGGTCTGAAAGCCCATATCAAATTGATGAATACGGCCAATATGAACTGCCCTATCTTCTACTGTGTCGGCAATCACGACCTGGTAAAAGGAAAATACGGTGAGGAACTGTTCGAAAGCATCTACGGTCCGGTCTTTTATTCATTTGATGCCGGTAGCGTGCATTATATTGTGACTCCGATGGCGGGCGGCGATTATCAGCCGGGCTATACGAAGGAAGATGTCTATCGCTGGCTGAAGAACGATCTGGCGCAAATCCCGCAAGGCAAGCCCATTGTCGTATTCAATCATGACTTGCTGACTTACGGCGACCAGTTTATCTTCGGTATCAACGACCAGGAACAAATTAACTTGAATGACCATAACCTGAAAGCCTGGGTATACGGTCACTGGCATATCAATTACATAAAGAAACAGGGTAACGTCTATTCTGTCTCTACTGCTACCCTGGACAAGGGAGGTATCGACCATTCTACCAGCGCTTTCCGCGTGCTGCACGTGGACAAGAAAGGTGATTTCACCTCTGAATTGCGTTACACTTATCTTGATAAAAGTATCCAAATCTCTACTCCGGCCGAAGGACAAGTTCCGGTATTGGCTTCGGGTGCTGTGCTTGTGACAGTGAATGTCTATTCGTCAGTCTCTCCCGTGAAAGAGGTTTCTTATTCTTGTCAGATAGATGGAAAGACATTTGTCAGCAATCGTAAGTTGAGCCAGGCTACGGACTGGTGCTGGAACTCCGAAGTACCCTTTACGGCTGCTCAACGTGGGAAGATGGCTACCCTGAAAGTAAGAGCACTCTTCAACAATGGCGAAGTGGCGGAAACCGAAACGGTATTCACCTATCAACCAACAAATGTAAAACCGGATTTGTCAGCCGACTGGAATAACCTGTTAGGAACTCCCGAGCATGTTGCGACTGCTTCTTCGAGCGTAAACCCGCCTCTCGAAATGGCCTGGGTGAAGAATATTGGAGCCAATATCTATATGACTTCCCCATTGGTTTACAACGGTATGATTTATGTTGCCTCTGTCGATGAGAACCTGCAAGGTGATGCTCATATTTATGCCCTGAACGGACAAACGGGCGAGTTGCTTTGGAAATACCAGACACGTAATTCCATCAAAAACACTATCGCCATTGACAATGGTCGTGTGTTGGCACAAGACGCCCAGGGATATCTGTATGCCGTAGATGCCCAAAGCGGTAAATTAAGCTGGGAGAAACAACTGCCGGTAGCCGGCCTGCCTTCTTTGATCGAAGGTCTGGTTGCCTCCGACGGTGTTGTGTATGCCGGGACAGGCAAAGGTCTTTGTGCCATCGACACTAAAGACGGACGTGAGATCTGGCGCAATAAAGACTGGGGGCAGGGCGAAGGCACCACCACCACCTTCTCCGTAGGAAAGAATATGCTGATCGCCTCTTCCCAATGGCGTGCCCTCTACGGCAACGACCTGAAGACCGGTGAGTTGAAATGGACAGCCGACACTAACGGTCTGCGTAACCGCGGCGCATCGGCAGCCGTTCATGGTGACCTGCTCTACCTTATCTCCGACAAGTCTTTCTTTATCCTCGATGCCAATACAGGCCGTGTGATTGTTCGCAAGGAACTGCCTTTCAGTGTCGATGTAACCTCAACACCGTTACTGACAGATAAGGAGATCATCTTCGGCTCCGCAAAAGACGGTTTGGTCGCATTGGATAGCGAGACGCTAGAGATTAAATGGAAGTTTAATACCGGAGATGCATTGGTATATACTTCCCCTTACTCCCGTAAAGTATCTGCAACTATCGAGACAAGTCCTGTCTTATCAGGCAATACGGTTTATGTAGGAGCTTCCGACGGTACTATCTATGGCGTGAATAAGGAGACCGGAAGGTTTGCCTGGAAGCATGCGACAGGCGCTCCGGTATTCGGTTCGGTAGCCGTTTCGGGAAATACGTTGATAGCTGTTGATTTCGGAGGAAACGTGTATACGTTTGTTGCCGCCGAATAAAAGCTTGATACTAAGCTTTGAATAGAGAGGTGCGTTTCCAAAACGGAGGCGCACCTTTTGTTTGTATATGACTGGAGGATTCTATATCTTTGCATTATTACTGATTATAACTGTATTAAAGAAACCATTGAGATATGAAACGTTCTGAAGTTGTAGAGTTAATAAAAGAGACTATACGTCGTATTGCTCCCGGTGCAAAGACTATCTTGTATGGTTCGGAAGCACGGGGTGATGCCCGTCCCGACAGCGATATCGATCTTCTTATTCTGGTTGACGGTGATACAATGACACTGGCACAGGAAGAAGAAATAACGCTTCCTCTCTATGAGTTGGAGTTACGAACAGGCGTCTCTATCAGTCCAATGATCGTTTTAAAAAAGTTATGGGATAACCGTCCTTTCAAAACTCCTTTTTATGTCAACATTATAAATGAAGGGATTGTATTATGAAAGAAATATTGGATGAAGAAAGCCGGAAAGCTTTGATAGCTTACAGGCTTCAACGGGCTTATGAGACGTTGAAAGAGGCAGAGGTCATGATACGGGAATCATTTTATAATGCAGCCGTTAACCGTATGTATTATGCATGTTATTATGCAGCTGTAGCTTTATTACTGAAATATGATATTCAGACTCAGACTCATAATGGTGTGAAAACAATGCTTGGGTTGCATTTTATTTCTACAGGAAAGCTGTCATTAAAAATAGGCAAGACTTTCTCTACTCTCTTTGAAAAGAGGCAGAGTGGTGACTATGATGACTTTGTCTATTGCGACCAAAGCATGGTCGAAGAATTATACCCACAGGCCAGCCTGTTCATAGATTCTGTAAAAGAGATACTTACCAAACCTTAAGTCGGATAAGCATCTCTTAGGGAAAGTTTGGGGGAATTTATTTCAATTTAAATGCTACTTTATTGCGAATATCTGTTGAGGAAGCGCCGATCCATGCTTCGAACTTACCCGGTTCGGCTACCCATTCATGGCGGGCGTCATCGAAGAAACTCAACGCCTCTTTTCCAATGGTGAAGGTTACCTCCCGGGTCTCTCCCGGAGCCAGTTTTACCTTGCTGAAGCCTTTCAGTTCCTTTACAGGACGGGGCAGGGATGATTTCAAATCACTGATATATAGCTGTATTACTTCCGATCCTTCACGACTGCCAGTATTGGTGACAGGTAGGGTAATGGTAAGCGTTTCATCCTGTCCCATCACTTTCTTGTCGGCTATGGCCTTCCCATAGGCAAAAGTAGTATAGCTCAGGCCATGACCGAAGGAGAACAGCGGTTTTGTCTTTTCCTTGTCCGCCCAGCGATAGCCGACGAAGATTCCTTCGTTGTACTTCTGATCCACGATAGGGCTGCCGTAGTTGCGGGGAGTACCCGGATATTCGCCCAGCTTATGCGCACCTACATCCTGCAAAGAAGCGGGGAAAGTGAACGGCAACTTGCCGGACGGATTGACATCGCCCGTCAATACCGAAGCAATGGCACTGCCTGCTTCCGACCCCAGATACCATGCCTGCACGATGGCGGGGACTTCTTTCACCCACGGCATGGCGATGGCATTGCCTGAGATATTTACTACAATCAGGTTCTTGTTAGCCTTTGCCAGGGCGGTTATTACCTTATCCTGGCCGTAAGACAGACCGAGTTCCTTACGGTCTGCATCCTCGCAGTCCTGATGCGCGCTCTTATTCAGGCCGCCGATAAAGATGACGTAATCGGCCTCTTTGGCAACGGCAACGGCTTCGGCTATCAATTCTTCCGGCGAACGGCTGTCCTCCAGGTCCTGACCGGATTTCACACCATTGTATTCACCGCTCGGGTCGCCTACATAACCACGTGCATAAATGACTTCCGCCTGGTCGCCCACCCGTTTCCGGATGCCGTCCAGCGGGGAGAGTTCGTATTTTACTTTCAGGGAAGAAGAACCGCCGCCTACAGTCATCATCTTGATGGCATTCTCGCCGATGACGGCTATTCTTTTTGCCCGGTTCAGGTCGATAGGGAGCAGGTTATTCCGGTTCTGCAACAACACGATGCCCTCTTCACCGATACGGCGGGCTGCGGCAAAATGGGCTTCCGAGCAGAGCGAGCCGTACGGACGGTTTCTATCCATCGTAGTGCGGTAGGCGAGGCGCAGGATGCGTCTTACCTTGTCGTCCAGTTCTTTTGTTCCGACTTTGCCTTCACGAATCAGTTTCAGGTAAGGATCTGCCAGGTAATAATTGTCGTAAGCGTTGCTTGCTCCGTTGGACAATCCGTTGGTCCAGCTTCCGAACTCCATATCGAGTCCGTTGGTGATGGCTTCCTGCGTGTTATGAACCCCTCCCCAGTCAGAGACGACAACACCGTCGAAACCCCATTCGCCTTTCAGTATGTCGTTCAGGAGGTACTGGTTATGGCAACCGTGCTGATTCTTGTACAGGTTGTAGGAACCCATGATGGCCCAGGCATTTCCTTCCTGGACGGCTGCTTTGAAGGCGGGGAGGTAGATTTCGTAGAGGGCACGGTCGTCTACGATGACGTTGGTCGTATGGCGGTTTACTTCCTGATTGTTAAGTGCATAATGTTTCACACAGGCAGCCACGCCGTTCTGCTGGACGCCTTGCACATAGGGGACTACCATCTTTCCGGCCAGATAAGGGTCTTCGCCCATATACTCGAAATTGCGTCCGTTCAGTGGCGAACGGTAGATGTTTACACCAGGACCCAACAAGACCGTTTTATTCCGGTAGCGGGCTTCTTCACCGATGCTTTTGCCATATAACCTGGCTATTTCCGGGTCCCAGCTGGCAGCCAGGCAGGTCAGAGCCGGGAAGGCTACGCAGGAGTCGTTGGTCCATCCCGCCTGCTCCCATTCATCCCATAAGACTTCGGGACGAATGCCGTGGGGACCGTCGGTCATCCAGAATTCGGGAATGCCCAGGCGTGCGACGCCCGGCGAACAAAACTTGGACTGGGCATGTGTCAGTGCGACCTTTTCTTCCAGTGTGAGGCGTGACAAGGCATCTTCCACACGTTCTTCAATGGGTTTGCTACTGTCCAGATAAGTGAGGACTTCCTGCTGTGCCTGCCCGAAACCGGGTAGTAACAACAGGCTGCAAGCGATGTATTTGATTAATTTCATATTGTTATTGTGTCTTTAAACCTAGTGAGCGGATATATTCGTTTTGTATGACGCATTGCTGTATACGGCTGTTCTCGATAAACTCCGTTAAAGCAGCTTTGGCTGTTTCCTGGTCCGGTCGGGCATCACGGATTTCCTGGTATGTACCCCGGGGAGCTTCGGAGAAGGCAACGACAGTGTCCCAGCCGGCCGGTGCTTTGATGCCGGCAAAGGAGGATTTGTCGATTTTCTTGTACGGCCAGAACGTCCAGCCGATATTGTTCTCTTCCATCACATGGCAGAAAGCGTTCTGCCAGGCTTCTGTGTTATGTCCGATTTCGCCCATATACATGGGGAGGTTTACCCGGTCGCGGAAGTCGATAATCTCCTGGATGGCTGCTTTGGAGGCGTCGCCTCCGTAACGATGGCAGGTGTACATGATTTTATCGTCGAAGGTGGAGTCGGTGAATGGGCTGAAGTTACCGTTCCACTGCGCGCCACCCAGCAGGATGATATGGTTGGTGTCTGCCTCGCGGATGGCGGCTGTGGCTCGTTTATACAACGGTTCCAGCTTGCCGTTCAACTCTTCCATATTGCTGAAATAGGGAGCGATAGGCTCATTTGCCAGTTCGTAGCCGAGGATAACCGGCTCGTTCTTGTAATAGGCTGCAATCTTTTTCCAGATGTTGCAGAATAGCTGCTGGCTGGCTTCGCTCTCGAATAGCCAGGGATACCCGTAGCTGTCGTCGATGTTGTCGCCGGTCTGTCCGCCCGGAGCGTCGTGCATATCGAGAATCAGGTAGAGACCTGTTTCGCGGCACCAACCGACTACACTGTCTATGCGGGCGAAACCGTCCTGATTGGCCGTCAATCCCATATAATCCTCGTCGGTGAAGAGTTTATAATGGAAGGGAAGACGGATGGTATTAGCACCGGTCGCCGCAATGAACCGTATATCGTCGCGGGTAATATAGTTATCTTTGAATGCTTTCCAGAACTTAGCGGTGAAGTCGGGACCGACCAGTTCGCAGAGCATCTGGTTGATGCGTCCCGGCGAATTTGTCTTGTTGAAGCCAAACATATACCCTTCCGGGTTCAGCCAGTTGCCAAGGTTCGTCCCTTTGATAAAGAACTTCTGCCCTTTGGGGGTAATCAGGTCGGTGCCGGAGATACGCATGAATGCTTCCGGCGGCAGGTCGGCCGTATCCGCATCTGTAGTGCCGGTGTGCTGCCGGCATCCGGTAACGGATACCAGCAGGAGCATGAGCATTAAATAGATATTCTTTTTCATGTCTGTTATTTTACTGTGAATGTTGTTTGTAATCCTTCGGCGCTGTTAGGGCCGACCCAGAGGTTAAATTCGCCCGGTTCGACTACTCTTTGCCGGTCGATGTTCCAGAAGGCCAGTTCTTCGACGGGGAGTGAGAAAGAGACTGTCTTTGTCTCACCCTGCTTCAGAGGAATCCGCCGGAAGCCTTTTAGCTCTTTGACTGGGCGGGTGATGGAACCGGCTTTGTCCTGTACGTACAGTTGCACGACTTCCGTACCGTCATACTTACCGGTATTTGTCAGGTCGAAGCTGATTTCCAGTGTTCCGTCGACAGCCAACAGATTCGTTGCCAGTTGCAGGTTGTCATAGCCGAAGGTGGTGTAAGACAATCCGTAACCGAACGGGAACAAAGGGTCGAAACCGGCATCCATGTAGAAGGAAGTACAGCCCAGGGAGGTCTGTCCGGCTTCCTGCGGGATATCGTCTATCAATGTTTCCTGGCGGGAGGCAGGGCGGCCCGTATTGTTATGTGCATAGTAGACAGGTATCTGACCTACCATCTTCGGGAAGGTAACGGGTGTTTTTCCGCTTGGTATCGCTTTTCCGAAGAGCAGGTCGGCAAGGGCCGGTCCGCCCATTGTTTCCGGATGGAAAGCATAGAGAACGGCGTCGGACTGTTCGACTTCCTGCCCGATTGTCAGCGGACGGCCTGCCATAACCACCGTCACAAGTGGTTTCCCTGTCTTTGCCAGGGCGGCTATCAGTTCGCTCTGCGCTCCCTGTAAATGCAGGTCGGCCAGTGAGTGTGCTTCGCCTGAGAGGATAGATTCTTCTCCGACGCATACCAGTACGGCATCGGCACGCATAGCGGCATTCACGGCTTTGGCGATGCCGGCTGTATGCTTGTCGCGGCTATAACCTAATCCGGGTTCGTAGATGATTCGTACTTTATCGCCATACATCTCTTTCAAAGCAGTCAGAACCGTTTGCGTATGTGCTTTTTCTCCGTCGAATACCCAGGTTCCCATCTGGTCGTGGGCGGCATCGGCCAACGGGCCTATTATGGCAAGGGTACGTATCTTATCGGTAAAAGGTAAGGTTTCGCGGTCGTTCTTTAATAAGATAACCGATTGTTCTGCCGCCTCTTTGGCTTTTGCCAGGTGGGCGGGCGCATATTTTACTTGTTGGTCTGTGTCTGTATATGGATTATCAAACAGTCCCAGGCGGAATTTAAGACGGAGGATGTTACGGACTGCTTCATCAATCGCTGCTTCCGATACTTTCTTCTCCTTGACAAGTTCTTCCAGGTTGCGGATAAACGTGCCGCTTACCATTTCCATGTCGATGCCGGCATTCACGGACTTCGTGGCTGCTTCTTTCTCGTCTTTGCAGAAACCGTGGGAAATCATTTCGGCCGAGGATGCCCAGTCTGTTACCACCAGTCCGTCGTAATTCCATTCACCGCGCAGCACATCTTTCAGGATGAAACTGTTCCCTGTCGAGGGAATTCCGTCGTTATCATTGAAAGAAGTCATGAACGTGGCGCATCCGGCTTTGGCGGCTGCTTCGAACGGAGGAAAATAGACGTTGCGCAGCTGGCGTTCGGGAATAAAGGTGGAATTGTAATCGCGTCCTCCTTCCGATGCACCGTAGCCTACAAAATGTTTGGCACAGGCTGCAACAGCCGTCGGATTGTTCAGGGAATCGCCCTGGAAACCTTTCACCATGGCTACCCCCATCACGGAGCTCAGATACGGGTCTTCACCGCAGCTCTCGGCGATGCGTCCCCACCGTGGGTCGCGCGATATATCGATCATTGGGGCAAAGGTCCAGCGGATGCCGTCGGCCGATGCTTCGACAGCCGCCACACGGGCACCGTCTTCCACCAGTTGCGGGTTGAAAGTCGCCGCCTGTCCCAATGGGATGGGGAAGATGGTTTTATAACCGTGGATGACGTCGCGCGACATAAGCAGGGGAATACCCAGGCGGGATTCTTCCACTGCAATTCTTTGCGCTTTGTTTACCAGCTCCGGGTCGGTCAGGTTCAACAGCGAACCGACATTCCCTTCCCGGATTAACCCGGCCATTTCTTCCAAGCCGCCGAAAGGGCTTAACTGGTTCATTTGGCCAATCTTTTCCTGCAAGGTCATTTGCCCTAACAAGGCATTCACCCGGCTTTCAATATCTCCTTCTTGGGTTCCCTGGGGTTCTGCGCACGATAAGAATGGCAAAAGCAGCAGGTAGACAGATAATCGTTTTATTTTCATGGCATAGTAAGATAAACAGGGATATCCTCCGGGATGAAACAGCTTATTTCATTCTTTGGATATCCCCTATTTAATAATCAATTAATATGGATTCTGAACAGTAGCTCCATGAGATGATTCAATTTCAATCTGGGGAATCGGAAGATACTTTTTGTTCTCGGTCCACTGCGGACGTTGCGGAATAGCAGCTCCTTTCCCTGTCCATTTCAGTTCGCCGTTGATAACCAGATTGAGAGGTTTTCCGTCTGCATTGGTTTTAACTTCGCCTTTCGGTTTGTCCTGCGTAACGGTACCATCCGTACAGACAAAACGATGGGCATCCTTTGTCACATAAATAGCACCGCCACCCGGTTTCAGGACTTCAGCGGCTTTATCGAAACGAACCAGGTCGAAATAACGTTTTCCTTCACCCAGTAATTCTACCCGGCGTTCCTGCATGATGGCTTCTTCGGAAATCACTTTGGAACTCAGACCGGCACGTTCGCGTACCTGATCGAAATAACCTTGTGCTTCTCCCGAATTGGTGCGCCATGCCAGTTCTGCTGCAACCAGCAGAGTTTCTGCATAACGATACAGGTGGAAGTTGTTTTCCCAGTTCAGGTCCGCATCGCCAGCCTGGTCGGCCTTACCGCCCGGACGGCCTAGATATTTGCGCAGGAAATAACCGGTGTTCTGGTAACGTCCCGTATAATTCACGGCGATTCCCCTGTTCATCATTTCTTCCTGGTACGTATCTAGATTCAGGACTGCTACATCCCGACGGATATCTCCCGGTTCGAAGGCTTCATATGCATCCCGAGTAATCACACAGAAACCCCAGCCACCTTCAAATTCGGTATACGGGCCATGTCCCGTTTCCTGACCGCCGACGTAAGTCAAACCATCCACACCAATCATAGCAGGGATGACAGTACCCCCACAGGCCCCAGCATCGCCCCAGCCGCGTTTACCACCGGCTGAGATGTAGTTGATATCGAGGATGATTTCATCGGACCATTCCGTAGCATAAGTGAACAGGTCGTCGTAGTCCGTAACCAGTTTATATTGTCCCGAAGCGATAACCTCTTTTACATAACCCAACGCTTTAGGGTAACGGCTTTCGTCTTTCTGATACATGACATAATCGGCATAGATCATGGCAGCGGCTGCCTGAGTCATTCGTCCGGCCCATGTTAGTTCACGTTTCATCGGAAGAATTTTGGAATCCAGCACCTCTTCCAGGTCGGTTACCATGTTATTGTATACTTCGTCTGCTTTCAACTGCTCTGCGATATACGGGAAAGTCAGGTTCTCCGTATAAAATGGAACATTCCCCCAGGTTTTCCACAATACCAGGTAATACCAGTCGCGCAATACCCGTCCTTCTGCGTTGTAAGACTTTTTATCTGCTTCGGAGATGTTTGCCTCTTCAGCATTGTCCATTAAGCGGATGGAGCGGTTGATGCCGGAGTAGGCAACGGTCCATGCTCCTTTTATGTCATTGGTAGGGCTACAGCCATACCAGGAGATTTCGTGAAGATAACCCTGGTCGGATGTATCGCTGCCACCCGGGTAAATATCATCGCTTGCAGCATCCCAGGCGAGGTTCAGAGGGAACCAGCCGTTATAGTAATCGAACCACTGCATCGGGTCGTAAGCGGCTGCCATGGCTTCTATCATTTTGGCATTGTCAGTATAATACCCTGTGATGGGCACACTGCTTGCCGGTTCTTCGGTTAAGAAACTGTCGCCGCACGAAACAAGTCCTGATGCAAGTAGTATGGCTGCGGCGAAAGTATATAGTCTATTCTTTTTCATATCTATTCCGTTATTAAGTGATTAGAAATTAAGATTTAAACCGACTGTGAATGTACGTGCCTGCGGATAATAGCCGCGGTCGATGCCGTTTGATTTATCTCCGGCTACGTCTGTCGCATTTATTTCCGGGTCAAGACCCTTATAGGAGGTCAGTGTCAGCAAGTTCTCGGCGGCGACATAGAGACGAAGTCTGTCGACAAAGAATTTGCGTGTCAGGTTCTTCGGCAAGGTGTAACCTATCTGCATATTTTTAATGCGGGCGAAACTACCGTTGTGGACGTATAAATCGGATACTTTCTTCCAGTTACCGTTCATATCGTCACCCGGGTAACAGAAGCGGGGCATTGTGTTGGAAGTACCTTCTCCATGCCAACGTTTCATAAACTCCTGGGGCACATTTACGGAAGACACATCCAGGCGGCGGGTTACGTCCATAATGTCCTGTCCCAATGAACCGGAAAATAAGACTGAAAAGTCAATGTCTTTATAAGCGGCCGTCAGGTTCAGACCGAAAGTCCAGTCCGGAGTACCTTTACCAATCATGGTTTTATCTTTATCGTCGATTGTACCGTCATTGTCAAAGTCTACGAATTTCACATCTCCGGGAACGGCAAGCGGCTGTAATTTCTCTCCCTTGCTGTTTGTATAAGCGTCGATTTCCGCCTGATTCTGGAAGATACCGGCAGTCTTGTAACCGTAGAAGTAAGGATAAGGCATACCGTTCTCCGCACGGCCGACATTTCCCAGGATATGTACCTGGTCCATCATCTCGAAACCGTCGGCTGTGCCTAAGTCTACCAATTTGTTTTTCAAATAAGAGAGGTTGGCGTTGACGCCGAAACGGAAGTCCTTGTGGCTATATTTATAACCGACTTCAAATTCAACTCCTTCGTTTTTCATCGAACCGACGTTCCCCCAGGGTTTGGATTCGCCCAGATAGTTCGGTATGGCCATTTCTTTCAGCATACCGTTGGTCTTCTTCTGGTAGTAATCGACCGTAAAGGTCAATGCGTTGCCCAGGAAGCCGAAATCAATACCGGCATCATACTGTTCTGATTCTTCCCACATCAAATCGGCATTAGGAGTGCCGGAAGGTTTGGAACCCATTACGATTTGTTGGCCTCTGCCGTAAGCGCCGAAAGGATAGTTATTATTCATCGATACATTCGCCGTGTAGCGGAAGTTACCGATAGCCTCGTTACCGTTCTTACCCCATGAAAGGCGTATTTTTGTATTGGTCAGCCAGTCCGGGCGTTTTTCCATAAACGATTCGTTCGTTAAATTCCATCCTAAAGAAACGGAAGGGAAAGTACCCCACTTGTTATTTTCACCGAAGCGTGATGAACCGTCGCGGCGTACGGTGAGCTGCAACATGTAACGTTCGGCGAAGTTGTAGCTTAAACGTCCGAAATAAGAAGCCAGCGAGTGCGGGTCGGTTAATCCTCCTTCGGTATTCCGGTTTCCGTTGTTCGGAAGGGAGGTCGTAAAGTCTATATTGGCCTTATCACCCATGTAGGCAATCAAATCTTTTGCCATACCGTACAGGCGACGGCCTGTGTTGCGTTCGGCAGATTGTCCTAATACCACATTGAAAGTATGCTGGCTGATTGTTTTGTCGTAAGTCAACACATTTTCAATCTGCCAGGTATAGCCGCGATTCATTTCGGACATCACGCTGGAACGTCCGTCTGCAATGGATTGGTTGCAGTTTCTGCCCAGATAATAAGGGTGGTTCCATTCGTCATATCCCCAGAATGCAAGGTCGGAGCCCCAGGAGAACTTATATTTCAGGTTATCCCAGATACCGAGTTCGGCCGTCAGGTTGGCAATGACTTTGTCTGAATTGTTTTTTCTTCCGGGCTGTGCGGACATGCGGCCCAGCGGATTCGTAATTTCGTTGAAGTTTTCCGGAATCTGCAATACCTGTCCGGTGAGCTGGTCGCGTACAGGGTCGCCGTACTTGCTGCGGATATCTGCCGTATAGCCGTTTACGTGGTCCTCATCCTGTGCATAGACTTCCATTGTCGGGTCCAGGAAAAGAGCATCTCCCAGCGGGGAACCGGTCAGGTTACCGGCGCTTACCCCTATATTGTTTATACGGGAATAAGACATATTGACACCGACGGTCATTTTTCTTAACCAGCTGCGGTTCTTCGTTTCGTCGAATAAGGTATAAAGGGTGTTACTGCGGAATGAAAGGCGTTCGTAGTTGGAACGGTCGTAATTTCCACCGATAATACCTTCCTGGTTATAATAACCGGCGGAGAAATAGTAACTTACTTTCTCGTTTGCCCCGCTGATGCTTAACTGATGGTTCTGTACGGGAGCGCCGTCGTTAAACAATACATCCTGCCAGTCGGTGCCTACACCCAGATTAGTGTTTGAAAAACGGTCGGTGCCGTTGGAATACTGCTGTGCTTCGTTCATCAGGGTCGCGTATTCGGACGCATTCAGCATACTGCGTTTTTTCCAGGCGGATTGCCAGCCATAAGAGAAGTCGTAAGACACTTTCACTTTGCCGATGGCCCCTTGCTTGGTCGTAACCAAAACAACCCCGTTGGCGGCACGTGAACCGTACACAGCTGCCGAAGCGGCATCTTTCAATACTTCGATAGAAGCAATGTCGGCCGGATTGATGTTGTCGATACCTCCGTTGATGGGCATGCCGTCTACGATATAAAGAGGGTCGGCGGTGTTGATGGTGCCTGTTCCGCGTACACGGATAACTGAACCTGTACCCGGTTGGCCGTTCTGTGTGGTCACCTGTACACCGGCTGCCAGACCTTTCAACGCATTATCGACACGGACGGGAGCTGTTTGGGCCAATTCGTCCGCACCTACTTTGGCGATGGAGGCCGTTACCACACTCTTTTTCTGCACACCGTAACCGATAACGACCACTTCATCCAGCGCCTGGTTGTCTTCCGCCAGCGTAACGGATAATGGCGCATTGCCTGAGACAACGATGGATTGGGGTAAATAACCGATAAAAGAAACGACGATGGTAGAGCCTTTTTCTACCTCATTGATGGTGAACATACCGTCCAGGTCCGTCATGGCCCCGTTGGTGGTTCCTTTTACTACTACATTGGCGCCGATGACCGGTTCGCCGAGGGCGTCTTTGACCTGTCCACTGACTGTCAGTTTTTGGGCAAACACAAATGTTGGAAATAACAATAGGCACAACAAAGGTATCATACCTTTAAGAAGCCTCTTTTTTAATAAAATGTTTTTCATAAGACGAATACATTTTTTAAAGTTAACGTACTAATTTGTTCTACACTTTTTGTACTTGCAAAAGTATAGCGCGAATAACCGGTGCCAATGGACTGGTAAACCGGATCGGTAAATCTATAAAATTGTTATATTGTTGATATATAGTGGTTTGAATATGTGGTTTGATACGTAAAAAGTAAGTTTCCGAATGTAGTCTGGGAGGCTTTTTCGAGTGGTTTCAACGCTCTATTTTCCCTAAAGATTTCACAATATCTGCAAAATGTTCTTTAGGAACGATTGCTTTGCTGCGCGTTTTCAGCCGATTATTGTAGACCGTCTGAGGGGAGCAGTGCAGGAACTCGGCAATCTTCACGCTATCGCTGATGCCGAGGCGTACCAGAGCGTAGATACGAAGTTCGGTGTTCAGCAGTTCTCCCTCTTTGGGTATGATTTGTTTGTCGGGTTGTAATAGGGCATTAAAATCCGAGACAAAGTCAGGATAGATATGCAGGAAGATGGCATCGAAATTACTGTAAAACTCTTTTAGTTCGTTGACAGCCAGCGTGGAGGAGTCTGTCATCTTTTTGACTTCGTCGACCATACCGGTCCTGATTTTCCGGTTGATATTTTTTCGGTATTCGTCCAGTTTACTGATATAGCTGGAACAGATATTGAAGACGTAACCGATATATTCTTCCTTTACATAGTTGGATTCCGTCAGCTTGGAGTTCGTGTCGAGTAATTGTTCGTTCAGTGACTGGAGCTGGCTGTTTACTTCTGCCAGTTGCGTATGCGCTTTTTCCAGTTCGCTTACATGCTTGTTCAGGGTCTGGTTGGCATCGTTCAGTTTTCTGCGGGACTCTTTCAGCCGTTTTATCTGTAGTCCGATAAAGAACAGTGCTGCCAGCAGGACCAGCGACAAGGTGCTGACGATGAACAGATACCGGCGCAAGTCGGCTTCCTGCTTTTTGTTTCTTTGTTCGTATGTCTTGTGAATGGCGTCCAGTGCGGACGAAATGCCGACCATACGTATCCTGTTTTTATAGAGTTGTGCACATCCCAGGCAGTAGTTCAGATAAGAATATGCCTGGTCGATGTAACCTCTTTCATACAAGGTTTTTCCGAGTTCTTCCAGCGAAGCGATATCGTGGTTGGCCGACCGTATATCAGCCATGGCTGATAAAATGAGGTAACGAAAATATTCATCTTCGTTACCTTCGTCCCTATACATGATTGCCAGGATATAAGCGTTCATGGCGTCTTTTCTGGAATCGAAGGAGGCGGAAGCAAGTTCTTCTTTCAATTGCTCTTTTACTTCTGCTGCTTGTGGAGTCTTGTTGTATTGCCAGCCTTTGTACCATAAACCATATGGATGGTTGTCGGGAATACTGGCGAAGATCGAATCCCGATAGGTTTGTTCTTTCGCATAGTAGAAGGTACTTTGAGCGGTGTTTTCACCGGAATATTGCCCGTAATGAGAGTAAAGATACATCATTTGTCCATAGTAGTCCGTTCTGTAATAAGGCGACAGGTTTTCGGGGTTTATTTCATTCAGGGCATCCAGTCCCTCTTTCAGAAAACCGGTGGCTGTCAGGATGAACGACTGTTCGATCTTCCACTGTGCAACCCATTGGGGATTGTTCAGTTGTTGTGCTATTTCCAGATTTTTATGGATATAACTAAATGCAGAGTCGCTGTCATAGACCATATATTCTTCATAAAACAGTTTGTTCATCCAGTATTGCTCTTCCTCTGTTGCAACTTTCTGTTCCATTTTCCTCAGGTCCTCGATTCTTTTTTCCTTGGCAATGACAAAAGTCTCATTTTTAGCCAACAACGAGTCCAGGCTGGCCAGCATTTTCTCAGTCTCAGCAGAAATAGTTTGTCCGGATATATTTCCGGATAGTATCAGAAATGGCAACAGATAGAGAATTACTCGTATGTACATTTTATTCAATTTAAGGTTCACAGGAACAAAGATAAAAAATATCATCTGAATATCTCTACATATTTTTTTAAGATATAGATTCGTCCACGTTTTCCACCTGTAATCTCTTTTAAAACATCAAGCTTCTCTAATTCTTCAATAAGTTTGTAAGAGGATGCCTGACTTATACCTGTTATAGTTGAAACCTGGGCTGCATCTATAATCGGTTTTTTATACAGTTCGGTTATTACTTTTAAAGCGTTGGCTGATCGGCTGCCTAATTGTTTTATACACTCTTCATATTCTTTTTGTAAAAGTAATATTTCCTCAAATGTTTTTACTCCGTTTTCTGCTGTTTCAATAACTCCCTGGAGGAAGAATTTAAGCCAACCTTCAATATCATTTTCAAATCTAACTTTCATCAGATTAGAATAATATGAACTTCTATGCCTTTCCAGATAATCGGATAAATATAAAATAGGACGCTTTAATATACCTTTACTTACAAGGTACAGGGTAATTAGTAATCTCCCTGTTCGGCCATTACCATCTAAAAAAGGGTGAATCGTTTCAAACTGATAATGTATCAGGGCTATCTTTAATAGTTCAGGAAAGAAAATAGAATTATTATGTACAAATTTCTCTATATCTTCCATTAATTCAGGGATTGAAGTACAAACCGGAGGAATAAAAATGGCATCGTTAATAGAAGAACCTCCAATCCAGTTTTGACTTTTCCGAAATTCTCCTGGTTGTTTATATTCACCTCTGACCCCGGCAAGTAATACTTTATGTACATTTCTTATAAGCCTTGCAGAAAAAGGCAATGTCTCGAGCATTTTAATAGCTTCATTCATCGCAGATATATAGTTATGAACTTCGGTCCAATCGTCTCTTTTATCCAATGGCAAATCTTCTTTAGACATGAGTACTTCTTCCATATTTGTTTGAGTACCTTCTATCTTAGAAGATTGAGTCGCTTCTTTCATTATGTGCATGCTAATGAAAAGATCGATATTGGGTATATGTTCTGAATACATGTCTAGTCTGCCAAGCATTCTGTCTGCTTTGCTTAACAATGTTACTATCTCCATGTTTTCAATTACCCAAGGGTTGTTAATTAAGTTCGGTTGAAAACTCTTGTAGTAACCTTGGTTTATGTATGTGCCTGATTTAAAGTTTTTCATGATAATATCGGGGGAATAAACTAATTTTAGGATTTACCATCTAATTGAAATAAGCTGATGCGTTATTTTAATTTTCGGTACAAAAGTAAAATAAGCTAATACGTTATTTTAGTTTTCGGTACAAAAGTAAAATAAGCCGAGTGATATTCCAATAAAATCGCCAAATTTAAAATAAGATAGTATCTCATACGAGTTTTGTCATATTTTAAATTTGGCGTATATGTTATTATCGTTTTATGGCTCCATCACCACCTCGATACTGTTTCCCTGGCTGAGTAACTTTTTGGCGAAGGCCTGTATTTTGGCAGGAGTGATGCTGTTGACTGTTTCGACGTATTTGGTCGAGCCGTCGAAGCCTTTGTAATAATAGTTATCCAGCGTGTTTAACCAGTAACCGTTCTCCTGAAGGCTTTCTGCGTGACGTTTCAGGATGTTGTCCTGCGTCTTTTTGAAATCTTCCGGGGTCGGGCCGATGTCGGAGATGCGTTTCAATTCGTTGCGGACAATCGTGTTCATCTTTTCCCGTTTATCCGGGTCGGTGTCGAAATAGGCTTGCAGGAATGTTTGTCCTTCCGGGAAGGAAGAGATGCGGGCGGATGTCTGTACGCCGTACGTTCCGCCTTCGTCTTCGCGGACCTTTTCGGTGTAAATAAGGTCGAGCACCTGCTTCAACATGGTGGCTGTAACGATATTTTCCAGGTTATAGTCCATTTGCCCGGAATAGAAATTCACGACGGAGGCTTTCGGCGTCTCCATCTGGCGTTTGAAACGGTTTACGTAGTCGCCTTTGCGGATGGCGGGTACTTCTTTCGGGTTACCCTGCTCTATCTTGCCGTTTGCAGGTAATGTAGCCAGGTATTGTTCTACCAGTGGACGGATACTGTCGGTGTCGATGTTTCCTACGAAGGTAAAGACGAAACCGGAGGCGTCGCCGAAACGTTCCTTATACATTTCCATGATACGCGGATAGCTGATATTTTTGAAATCGGCCGGATCGATGCGCATCGCACGCGGATTGTTGTTGTAAATGGCTTTCGTCAGCGAGTCGCTGAAGGCAACCATCGGATTCAGTTCCAGGTTCTTCAGCTGCGCTTTCATACGGTTTTCGAAGGAAGCGTATGCTTCTTCGTCCATGCGCGGAGCGGTGAAACTGAGGTAGATCAGTTCGAACAAGGTCTTCAGGTCGGACGGGGTGGAGGAGCCGTTCACATTTTCGCTGTCCAGTCCCAGGGAAGTGGAGCAGGATACTTTCTTTCCGGCCAGCATCTTGCCCAGGTCGGTAGCCGAGAAATTGCCCAGGCCGCCCAGTTCGATTACCTCATTGAACACTTTCAGATTGTCGATGTCTTTGTTGCCGAACAGTGTGCTTCCTCCCGGGCTGGTAGCCGTCATTTGTATTTCATCCTTTTTAAAGTCCGTGTGTTTCAACACGACTTTGATGCCGTTGCTCAATGTCAGGACGGTAGCGCCGAAGAGCGGATCTTCCTTGCTTTCCGTGATCTTGCCGGGTGCCGGCAATGAGGGGATCAACGGTTCGTCCGATAAGGTCTCCCGGTAAGGTTCGACAGGGATCTGCTGTGCTTTCATAAAGTCGCGGAGCAGTTCTTCGTCGGTAGGATAGGAGAGGCCTTCCTTTTCCGGACCGGTCAGGCTGATCACGATGTTGGTATCGCCGATCATATCCTGGATATACTTGTTGACCTGTTCTACCGGTACAGCCTGTGCAACCTGGCCGATCAGGGCGTATTCCGTTTCGATTCCGGGGATGTAACCGCCTTCGGTAAAGTGACGTACGTATTCCTTGGTGAATGTGCTGTTCCTTTGTTTGTCGCGGTCGTTGTAAAGGGATTCATATTGTTTCAACACATTGATGCGGGCGCGATCGTATTCCGATGGGGTGAAACCGAATTGTTTCACACGTTGCGTCTCCGTTACCAGCGCATTCATGGCCGAATCCACTTCGTTATCTTTCACCAGTGCGGCTACCGACCAGGCACCTTTCGTTTTCGAGATCATAAAATCGCCGTCGGAAGCCTGGGCGGCAACGAACGGAGGATTTGCTTTCTGTACCATCTCGTTGAAGCGTTCGTTCATCATCGTGGCTGCTACGCTCTGGATATAATCTTTCACCAATCCGGCAATCGTTCCGTACATATCCTGCGGCATCTTGTCGTGTTTATAGGAGATGGACAGGATCGTGTTCGAAGCCTCTTTGTCCGTAGCCACGGAGATCAGCGGCATGTCATTGTCGGGCACTTCAAACAGAGGTCGCGGAGCCGCGTTTACCGGTGCCGGGATGTCGGCAAAAATCCGTTTGACGGCTGTTTCTACCTGGTCGACATTGATGTCGCCTACAATGATGATCGCCTGCAGGTCGGGGCGGTACCATTTGTGATAATAATCGCGCAGTTCATCCGGTTTGAAATTGTCGATCACGTCGATTGTGCCGATCGGCATCCGGTGGGCATAACGGCTGTCCGGATAGATTTTCGGAAGCTGTTGTTCCCATATGCGGGCCTGTGCGTCCTGACGTGTGCGCCATTCCTCGCGGATCACGCCGCGTTCCTTGTCGATCGCAGAATCGGCAAGCGTGATGAAGCCAGACCAGTCATGCAGGATCAGCAGGCAGGAATCGACCACGCTTTCGCGTGTCACCGGGGCATTCATGATCATATAGACCGTTTCGTCGAAACTGGTATAGGCATTGAAATTTTCACCCATACGCATGCCGATGCTTTGGGTAAATTCGTCCATTCCTTTGTCCGGGAAGTTTTTCGAGCCGTTGAAGGCCATATGTTCCAGGAAGTGTGCCAGTCCGCGCTGGTTCTCTTCTTCCAGCATGGAGCCTACGTTTTGGGCGATATAAAAGTCAGCCCGTTCTTTCGGTTGTTCATTATGACGGATGTAATAGGTTAATCCGTTCGGCAACTTTCCATAACGAACCTGCGGGTCGATAGGTAACGGTTGCAATTCCTGTTGCTGGGCAGCCAGCTGGAAAAGGCAGAAGAAGCTCAACAGGAATAAACTTAAAAATCTTTTTTGTCTCATTTAGGATATTTATTTATTTTGTTTTATACTGGTGTACCTGAAAAAACAGCACGTAGCCTTCCCGTTTTCCTGCCGACGGAATTGCCTGTCGACAATTATCGGCAGGAAAAAAGGTTGAGGGCAAATATACGATGCAATAGCAGGAATTGTACTCAGGGTAGGTATAATTATGGAATATTTATACTATACCTTATTTCTATATCTTGCCGGTATCGGCAAAATGTGCTATCTTTGAAGTGAAAATCGGTGTAAAACTTGCCGATAGAATTTGAATATGAAATATATTTCAGTCGGAGAATTTGCAGGAAAGTACGGTGTTTCAGAGCGTACGGCACGTAATTATTGCGCTATCGGAAAAATCGAGGGTGCATTCCTTACTGGCAAGACATGGAACATACCGGAAGATGCGGAATTGCCTTCACAGAAAAAGTCGAAAGTGAAGATTATGCCTTTGCTTGCCGTGTTGCGCGAACAAAAGCAGATGAAATTGAAAGGCGGTATCTATCACAAAACGCAGATCGATCTTACATATAACTCGAATCACATCGAAGGCAGTCGTCTGACTCATGACCAAACCCGTTATATTTTTGAGACCAATACCATCGGAGTAACTGATGAAAGCATCAATGTGGACGATATTATCGAGGCCACCAATCATTTTCGGTGTATTGATCTTATCCTTGACAGGGCTGAGGAGAATTTATCTGAGACTTTCATTAAAGAATTGCACAATATTCTGAAATCCGGCACATCGGATAGCCGGAAAGATTGGTTTGCCGTAGGCGATTATAAACGTTTGCCAAATGAGGTTGGCGGTGCTGATACAACACTGCCGGAGAACGTTCATAAGGAGATGAAGGCACTGCTGAAAGCCTATAATTCGAAAAAACAGAAATCTTTTGATGACATTTTGGACTGGCACTATTGTTTTGAGGCGATTCACCCTTTTCAGGATGGTAATGGACGTGTCGGTCGCCTGATCCTGTTTAAAGAATGCCTTGCAAACGGATATGTCCCCTTTATTATCACCGAAGAATTGAAAATGTTCTATTATCGGGGATTACAACAGTGGAATCATATCAAAGACTATTTGCGGGATACTTGTTTGACTGCACAGGATAATTATAAAGAGGTATTAAATAAGTATAGGATTAAGTATTGAGATTCGAATATTTTATGGAATACCGGATGGCGTAAAGTCCCTTTTCGCTATATTTCTTACAAATGACAATATGATTATTATTTAAGTGTTTTGTAAACGGATTGATATGTTAAAAAATATTACCCGCTGGGGTATTTTTATTTACCCGGTATATTAATCCGATTTACCTGGTAGAGTAGTGACATTTTGATAATGGAGGGAATCTTTTATAAGAATTACGATTAGTTGCGATTTATGTTGTTTTGTTTGAATTAAAAACAGTCAGCCCCTTCGCCGTTAACAGGTACTTTTGTCGAGGATGCTTGGAGTTATTAGGATAAAGAGGAGTAACAAAGCCCCCTTGAATAGCCGGTGTCAGATAATTAGCAATAAAAGTGGGACGATGCTTTAATTCCATTTTCTCCATTAATGTTTTTAAAGAATGTTGTTCTGTTCCAATAGCTTTTACGATTACTGAAATTTGTGTGTTAAGTTGTTCGGTTAGCTTGTTCGGTCAACATGTTGAGAGGAATTGATAATCATAGTTCTATTTTTCAATTCGTTATTTTCTCCCATCATCAGATTCCTGAAAAACAAAACTAAGAAACTCATATTCGGTTCAACGCCTTTTCGCATAAAAAAATTGATTATTAATAGCCTTGGATAGAATTGTTTCATTATCTTTGAGGTTATAACAATTACGCCATGCAGCGATGAGATACCTATCTTACATAGTATTCTGTCTGTTCTCTTTCGTGATGTGTACTGAACAACCAAAAGAGTTATTGCCGGAACTGTCTTATGCAGAGTCGCTTATGCAACGTTGCCCGAACAGTGCCCTGGTGGTATTGGATTCAATGGAAGTACCCTCTCCGTCAGATAAATTTCAATATGCTACGTGGTGTTTGTTAATTACTCAGGCACGTGATAAAAACTATGTAAAGCATACTTCTGATTCTTTGATCAATATTGCACTGACTTATTTTGAAAAACAGGATGATCCGGTGAGAAAAGCGACAGCGTTATATTATGAAGGACGGGTTAACCATGATTTGCATAATGCGGAAGAGGCAACTGATTATTATTTACGGGCTAGGGATGTGGCGAAGAATACGACGGATTATAGGTTGTTGTATTTGATCAATAATCATTTGGGGACATTATATGCTTATCGTAATTTGCCCGATTTGGCTTTGGATACCTATGTGAATGCACAGAATTATTCAATTCAATTGAAGGATAGTGCGCTCATCTCAAATTCTTATTCCTATTTAGGGCGTGTTTCAATGCTTAACAATAATCCGCAAGAGGCGTTGGATTATTATAAAAAAGCGATAGAGATTGCGGAGCAGTCAGGGAGTTTAAATGCTTTAACATTGGCTTATGGGGAAATATCGACGGTATATCAAGCCTTATCTATGCTTGATTCTTCTATGTACTATCTACAGAAATCAAAGGAGATAAAAGAGATATATAATGCTTCTGCTTTATCACAAACCTATTTGGGAATCGGAGAAACCTATTATTATATGGGATTATCTGATTCTGCTTACTGTTATTTGGAAAAAGCATTAAATACTATTAATCCTTATACAAAGCAAGATGCAGTACATATTTTGTATTATTTATGTAGGGACTTAGGAAAATATGAGGATGCGATTAAGTATAATGAGCAATATTGGGTTTATAAGGATTCTATAGATAACATAAATCGTACTTCTGAAATTGCAAAAATTCAGGCAAAGTATGATCAGGAGAAACTATTGAATATAAATAATCAATTAGAGAATAGTATATTATGGGGAGTGATTGCATTATTAATAATAATATGTGTACTGATATATAGTTATCAGCAAAAATTGGTAAAGAAAGAACGTATAATTAAAGAACATAAAGATCTGTTACAGGTGCGTTTAACACAATTACATGAAAATGAATTTATAATTCATGAGAATGAAAATCTTATAGGAGTCTTATCTTCTCAAATAGAGGAGAATATAGGTTCGCAGGAACATATAAATGATCAAATGGCGGAAATGGAACGAATCCGCCAGAATAATGCAACATTACAGACTCAAAATGAAATATTGCAGAATGATATAAAGAAATATATTTCCAGTTTGAAGGAAAAAGGAGAGGTGCTAAAAACGTATGAACGGCTGACTGCAGAAAATACTTATTTATTTGAACGACAAAGATACCTGTGCTTTCAATTAATTAAGCATATAAATATACTCGATTGTTTAAAGTCTGATCCAAAATATATAGAAGAATCTCAATGGCCTGAAATTTTTGAGTCAATAAATATCGTTTATCCGAATCTGATTGGGCGTTTGAGGAAAGACTTTTTTTTAACAGATAGTGATCTCCTAATGTGTTGCTTGATAAAGTTGCAATTGAATAATTCTACTATAGCTGCATTGACTGCCATTTCTCCCTCTTCCGTAACCAAACGCAAGCAACGTTTGAAAGAGCGGATCAATCAGCATCTAAAGACTCCGCTAGGGGTTGAAACCACCATTGATACTTATCTTTGGAAGTACTGAGAAAATCCTTGTCCACATTTTACCTTTGACTCACGTTTTTAAAGTGCTTATTATTAGGCTTTAGAGCGTTTTTATCTGTCCACCCTACTGTCCACTAGTTTTTACCTGTTTCTATTGTAAACCGCATACCTTTACAGGGTAGAAATTTATAAAATTATCGTTATGAAAAAGATCTTTAAAAAGCTTACGTGGGCAATATGCGTATTTTTTGTTTTCAGTAGTCTATTACTGCAGAGTGTTTCGGCGAAGGGAAACAATAGTGTTTCATTTTATGGAAGATGGGAAGAAGGTGCACGTTCCATTTCTTCTTCAATTCCAATCTCCGCTTTTGTAAATGATGGTGTTTTATCCATTCATAGTAGTACTCAACGTTCCGATATAACTATATGTATATTGAAAGACGGAAAGGTTCTTTATGAAAAAATGATCCCGGCATCGAAAACTGATTGTGTCACAATTGATTTGAGTGAATTTGAACCTGGAACTTATACCGTTGGATTGAAAAATCAATGGGATGATTGTCTTTGGGGAGAGTTTTATGCTAATTATGATAAAAAATGGTCTTATGATCAAAATTGCATTGGTTGTTAAATAATAAATTTATTGAAAGATGAGAAAGAAAATGATTGGTGTTATTGCTATGATTGCGATTGCATTTTTAGCAGGATGGAATATTGTTCAGCAAGACAATGATATTGAATTATCAGAGTTGGCGTTGGAGAATATTGATGCTTTAGCTGGTTGTGAAGTGATTGGTTGGATATCAGGTGATTATCGAGTAACTGTTTATGGCTGTTCTTGGAGTTGTAGAAGTGGTGGATATTTTAATTGTCCATATTGATATTTCTTTAATAAAATGTGGAAAGACCAATTTGAATTTTCGGTGAAAGTTCAAATTGGTTTTGGATTTAAATTAATTATTCTCTGATCTCATGAAAACATTAATTATTATACTGTTAAATATTTGTTTCTTATTTTCATGTAGTTTGCCTCAGAATAGAAATTTAGAAAATGTGTATGTTTTAAATCTAGATGAGGCCAACAATAATGATTTTTACTCAATGTTTGATAGTGTAACTTATATCTCTTTAGAGACGCAAAGTGATAATGAAATCGGTCAAATTAGTCGTATTTTATATCATTATGGAAAGTATATTGTTACGGATATGTTGACAAATAGAGTTTTTATTTTTAATGAAGATGGGAAATATTACTCAAAAATAGATGCGATTGGCAATGGCCCAGAAGAATATGTACAGATTACCGATATCACTATAGATAAATATAATGAGAGAATTAAAGTGTTGGATGCTATGCAAGGTAAAATTGTTTCTTATGATTTGGAAGGGTATTCTGTTGGAGAAACGAAATTACCTGTAGTCCCGGCTCCTCTTCATTTCTGCCAGGTTGAGAAAGAAAAGTATGCATTCGATTTTCAGCGTTGTTCTTCGGAAAAGGAATGGCAATATAATTTGTTTATAAGTTCTGAGTATTTATCAGGAGAAATAAGCAAATTTTTACCTTATGATAAGCCTTTGGATGTTTGTTTTTCTCCAAGGGTTACCCTTCAAGAGATAGATGATGAAGTTTTATATATCCCATTGTATAGTCCTACTATATATACTATTGACTCTTTTGAATTGAAACCTCGTTATACTTTTGATTTTGGAGATAAATGGGTGGATCAAGATTTTGTAGATATTGAGTGGAAAGACGCTGGAGAGTTTATGAATAAGTTAAGTAGGACAAAGTATGTCTACTATTTCAATTTGTTAGAATCAGGATCGCATATTTATGCTGAGTTTATGTACAAAGAAAATAAGTATCGTTTGGTGATAGATAAAGAAACGGATCATTTATTTTTACAACGTGAAACTGAGGCTTATAAATGTCATTATACTGAAATTCCAATGTGTTGCATCGGAAATAAGTTTGTTATTCCTCTGACTCCTTTTGAGTATAATTCAATGATTGGAGATGAAGCTATTCAACTACCAGAAGATAATAATCCTATACTTATGTTCGTGACTTTCAAAAAGTTCTGATTATAAATTTATTGATATGAAATTATTACTGTTATTATTTATTTTGATGCAAGGGGTTACAAATGAAGAATTTGATTGTAAGATGTTTTATGAGAAGACATTGGTGCCAATGTCCATTAAAGGAGGACTTATAAAAAAAGAAAAGACAGATGACTATTATCTGTTGTATGTGAAAAATGAGAAGGATAGTGGGAAGGAAGCTGTTATTAGATTACTCAAAAACAAAACGGGGAAGATGATTTATCTATTTGCTATAGATAATAGTATGATTGTCAAGGCTGAAGGAGAAGCAGTTGTTCGGGTTATATCTCCGGTGAAAGATGGTTATAATGTCCAGGTATTTCCTGATCTTTGTGAATAGCTTTTTAATCATAGTTTATATTTTTATATAAATCGAAGTGTTTAATTTATTTACAACGATCGTGCGAGACATCTAATAAGCTGGAGATGGATATCACCCTGATTGTTATGCTGTCTTTCCTTTTATTATTGTTAAATGATAAGTACTCATTGGTAGTGATCTATTGTATTGCCGAATGAGAATCTCTTAAAAATACGAAACGCTCTCATAATTCGGGCATTATCTGTCCGGGAATTCTAACATTGGTGTATCTTTGCTCCGGAACGAATGAAAGATAAGGTTTGTGGGTGGAAGTAAGAAAAGTATTAATTTAAGAAAATACGATTATGGATACTCTGAATTTAAAATTTCGTTTATTGCTTTTGTTGGTTACGGTAGGTACTGTTTTAGGTTCATGCGCATATGATGACGATGAAAAGATGTACTCTTCGAGGAGTTATGATGAGACTTATGCATTGCTACGTCCTTATATAATCGTGAATGAATATGATGAGTTTGAGCTTAGTGCAACTAAAGAGGTTACCGATCCGTTGAGAATTTATCCGGGACATATTGCACGACTAAAAGGTGATTTGCATAGTATAAATCTACAAACGAAAAAAGCATTGAACGATTACCAATGTTCGCAGGTTCTGATGGTTACGGAACGCCAGGGCGTCCTGGTTAAGAAAACAGCTTTTAACCTTGCATATGAGATTGGTTCGAATGATCCGGGTCTGATAGCCACGCGGGCCGATGCTTCTATGGTTATTGATTCCGAAGAGGGAGGAAGTGCCTCTTTCACCGGAGGAACTCAGGTAAGGACAGATATTTCCATTTCTCCGGGTCGGAATTCTCCCTATGTGTTGACTTTTGATTGCAGTACCGGGAAGCTAAGTAATGATCAGGATTATATTTATTGGGTGGGTACAGTCGGTGCAACACTTACAAACTGGTGGCATGCCAATAACCCCAACGGAAATAATACTCAGTGGAGTTTCAGTGCGAATGGTTTAAGCAATGGAGCTCGCGGATATGTCTCTTTCCAATCGCGATAAAATCGCACTCACCCCGGTCTTTGTAATAGAATATGTTGTATCATTATTAGGTTATCAAACATAACTTATACAGGATGATATTTTCTGATGTTTATAAGTTATGACTTATAAAATTATGAAGATAATTGAACGACCTGTTTATAGCAAACGGATAAAACCTTTTATCGGATTTTTTGAAGAAAAAGGATTTATAAAATAGTCTAATCAAAAGAGTAAGACCGAAAATGTGATTTTAGTAGTGCGAAATTTTCGAGTGTGGAAGAATATTCTTACATTTGAAGAAATATTTTCGAGTATGGAAGAAAATTTTGCATTGTTGGCAAAGTATAATTTTTGGAATGGGAATGTTCCTGAATTAGGTTTTATACGGGTTGGTTATACAGATAAAATTTTTGATTATATAGGAAACAGGTTAGTCAAAGTGCTTGTCGGTCAACGTCGTGCTGGTAAAAGCTATATACTTAGGCAAATTGCTTACAGATTGGTTCAGGACGGTATTAATCCTCAGAATATATTTTATATCAATAAAGAGTTTACGGATTTTGATTGCGTAAAAGATTATCATGATCTGGAAATCTTGTTGAAACAATATAAAAAAGCATTAAAACCTGTAGGAAAAGTCTGGTTGTTTATTGATGAGATACAAAATGTTACAGGATGGGAGCATTTTGTGAATTCTTATTCTCAGAATTTTGCTGATAATTATGAAATCTTTATAAGTGGTTCTAATTCAAAGATGTTATCAGGAGAACTTGCCACTCTTTTGTCCGGACGATATGTGAATTTTGAGATATTTCCGTTTAGTTATCAGGAATATATCGGGATAACCGGAAAAGACGATCACAGGCAAAGTTATTTAGACTATATGGAAAGTGGGGCGTTACCTGAATTATTTATCTTACCTAACAATGAGACGAGGCGTAATTATGTTGCGGCAATTAAAGATACCGTATTATTAAGGGATATTATACAACGAAATAGCATAAAGGACCCTAAGTTATTGGAAGATATTTTTATATATCTTGTGAACAATGCCTCTAACCTGATTTCGATAACCAATATTTTGAATTTCTTTAAAAGCAAGAAGCGGAAAACAACCTATGATACTATTTCTAACTATATTGGCTATATAGAAGATACGTTTCTTATTCATAAAGTTGAACGTTATGATATAAGAGGAAAGGAGACGATTTCCGGCAATTGCAAATATTACATTAATGACCTTGCTTATAAAAATTATCTTTATCCGGGTTTTGCCTACGGAATCGGTTATAAGCTGGAAAATCTTGTCTATTTACAATTGCGGCGTTCCGGATATGATGTGTATGTCGGTGCTATGCGGGATAAAGAAGTTGATTTTGTCGCTATGAAAGGGGATCATATTCTTTATTTGCAAAGTACCTACTTGTTGTCAGATGAGCAAACGGTCCGTCGTGAATATGCGCCTTTGGAAGCAATTCAGGATAATTATGATAAGTATGTAGTTTCTTTTGATGAGATTTCGTATCCTTCCAATAAGGGCATAAAACATATTCAAGCCTGGAAACTGGCAGAGGTAATCTGATCAAAGTAACCGATGAAAAGGCGGTTTTTGCTATATGACATCCGTGTCATATTATTGTCATCTTCAGTCAGCTAAAAATCAGACTTTTTTTAATATAATTCTAATCTCTTCAATACAATTTATGGAGTATTAAGGCGTTGGTATTAAACGTAAATGCTTACCTTTGCGGCCGACTGTCCGTGTGAGGATGGCGTAATTTGACAACTAATTATCACACTTTATACAAACATGAGAAAGTATAAACTAATCAACAACGTGTTGGGATGGATCGTTTTTCTGATCGCTTCAACCGTTTATTTGATGACTATCGAACCCACTGCCAGTTTCTGGGATTGTGGTGAGTTCATCTCTTCTGCTTTTAAATTGGAAGTTGGGCATCCGCCCGGAGCACCGTTCTTTATGTTGACGGCCAACCTGTTCACGCAGCTTGCATCCGATGCTTCCTCAGTGGCTAAAATGGTCAATTCGATGTCGGCACTCTTTAGCGGGCTGACGATCCTGTTCCTGTTCTGGAGTATCACACACCTGGCCCGTAAGATCATGGTGGACGATGAGAGTGAAATCTCATTGGGTCAGATGATCACAATTATGGGTAGCGGTCTGGTAGGAGCATTGGCCTATACATTTAGCGATACATTCTGGTTCAGTGCCGTGGAAGGTGAAGTATATGCTTATTCTTCTCTGTTTACTGCATTGGTTTTCTGGCTGATCCTGAAGTGGGAAGAGGCGGCTGACCGTCCGCATGCCGACCGATGGATCGTACTGATCGCTTATCTGATGGGGTTGAGTATCGGTGTCCACCTGTTGAACTTGCTTTGTATCCCGGCTATTGTGCTGGTTTATTACTATAAGAAATTCCCGAATCCTACGATGAAGGGAACTATTTATGCGTTGTTGGTTTCGTTCGCGATCGTCGGACTGATGATGTATGGTGTCGTACAGGGACTGGTTGAAGTCTGCGGTTATTTCGAACTGTTGTTTGTCAATGTGTTGGGAATGCCTTACAATTCAGGTGTATTTGCCTATGTGATTGTATTGGCCGCCGTGCTGATCTGGTCTATCTGGGAAACGATGCGCGATGAAATTAATCCGGTGCGCATGAAGGTGGCGTTTATTCTGTCTATCGTATTGGTGGGTGTGCCGTTTATCGGAAGCGGCTATGTGTTGGCGGTTATTCTGACAGGTGCCCTGACTGCTTATTTGTTTATGAGCAAGAAGGTGAATATCAAGATGCTGAATACCGTATTGGTTTGCCTGATGGTGATCGTTGTCGGTTATTCTTCTTATGCGCTGACGATGATCCGTGCGACGGCCGATACGCCGATGAACCAGAATGCTCCGAGCGATATTTTCACTTTGCGTTCTTATCTGGCTCGTGAACAATATGGTAAAACACCGTTGTTGTACGGACAGACGTTTGCTTCGGAAGTACAGCGCGAGAACCAGGGCGGTAACTGCGCTCCTGTAACCAAGGAAGGTGAAGCTGTATGGAGCCGCGTCATCAAGAAAGATCCGAGTGAAAAAGACAAATATTTTGTTTCGCGCCACGATGTGGAATATGAATATGTAGACGAACTGAATATGCTTTTCCCACGTATGTACAGCAATGTGGATGCGCATGTGGGAGCTTATAAGGAATGGTCGCAGTTCAAGGGAGAACCTGTGAAGTTCAACCGTTGCGGTGAGAACGTGACGGTGATGAAGCCGACGTTTGCCGAAAACCTGCGTTACTTCTTTGCCTATCAGCTGAACTTCATGTACTGGCGTTACTTTATGTGGAACTTCTCCGGCCGTCAGAATGATATCCAGGGAAATGGTGAAGTGATGAACGGTAACTGGATTACCGGTATCAAGGCAATCGACGAGGTGCTTGTAGGTCCGCAGGACAACATGCCTTCCGATATAGCTGACAATAAAGGACATAATGTATATTATATGTTGCCGCTCCTGCTCGGTATCCTGGGACTTTTGTACCAGGCTTATTCCGGACAGCGTGGTATCCAGAGTTTCTGGATCACTTTCTTCCTGTTCTTCATGACAGGTATCGCTATCGTGCTCTATCTGAACCAGACGCCCTATCAACCGCGTGAACGAGACTATGCGTATGCAGGCTCCTTCTATGCCTTCTGTATCTGGATCGGGTTCGGTGTCGCGGCCCTGGCGAAGCTGATGCAGAAGTACGGCAAGTTGTCTCCGGTGGTGGCAGGTTCTGTTGCGACAGTACTGTGCCTGTTCGTGCCTATCCAGATGGCGGGGCAGAACTGGGACGACCATGATCGCTCGGGACGTTATGTCTGCCGTGATTTCGGTGCTAACTACCTGGAATCGTGCGAACCGAATGCCGTGATCTTTACCAATGGCGATAACGATACTTTCCCGTTGTGGTATGCGCAGGAAGTGGAGGGTATCCGTACCGATGTCCGCGTATGTAACACCAGTTATTTGCAGACAGACTGGTATATCGACCAGATGAAGAAACAGGCGTACGAATCGGCTCCGCTGCCTATTTCATGGGACCGTGCCGATTACATACAGGGTACGCGTGATGCTGCCTATATTGTCCCGATGATGGATAAACCTATCGACCTGAGTACCGGGCTGAACTTTGTACGTAGCAATGATCCGAAATTCAAGAAGATACCTGGTTTCAATCAGGAACTCGACTATATCCCTTCGGAAACGCTTGTTTATAAGGTGGATTCGGCGACAGCCGTTGCTAAAGGCCTGGCTACTGATTCGACCGGTTTATTGAAGGAAATGACAATCAGCCTGAAAGGCAAGACTGCTTTGGGCAAACAGGAACTGATGATCTTGGATATGTTGCAGATCAATAACTGGGAACGTCCTATTTATTATGCGATCACCGTAAATCCTGACCAGTTTGTCGGTCTGGACGGTTACTTCGAACAGACCGGTCTGGCTTATCAGATCGTTCCGAAGCAGGCGAACAAAGGCACCAACACGGAAAAGATGTACGACAACGTGATGAACAAGTTCAAATGGGGTGGCGTAGACAAACCGGGCGTTTACATCGATGAAAACGTGATGCGTATGTGCAAGAGCTACCGTATGGCATTGTTCAATAAGTTGGCTGAAGACCTGTTGAAGGAAGGTAAGAGTGAAAAAGCGCTGAATGTACTGAACAAATGTATGGAAGTACTGCCGCCGGAGAATGTTCCGTTGGATTATACCGCTCTTACGACAGGCGAATTGTATTATGCGCTCGACCAGGATGAAAAGGCAGAAGAGGTCTTTACCGGAATTGCAGAGAATGCAATGCGTAATATCGACTGGTTCTTCCGTCTGAGACCTTCTCAACTGGCTTCTGTAACGAGAGAGTTGGAACATAACCTGGCTGTCATGAATCAAGTGCTGACAGTCAGCAAACATTATAATCCCGAATTCGCTGCTAAGTATCAGGAAGAGTTTGACAACTACCGGATGGCTTGGGGTTCGGTGCGTGGAAATAAATAACGTATGTTTATAGAACAACCGCCCTGGTTCTACAGGGTCCTGTTCCCAGGGGTAATCTGGCGGATACCGGCCAAGGAGAAGTGTGTATATCTCACCTTCGACGACGGCCCAATTCCCGAGGTTACCCCTTGGGTTTTGGATATACTCGATAAATATGGAGTGAAGGCTACCTTCTTCTGTGTGGGAGATAATGTCCGCAAACATCCGGATATCTATCAGATGGTGCTCGATCGCGGCCACCGGGTAGGGAACCATACTTACAATCATATCCAGGGACTTCAATACTGGACGAAGAATTATCTGGATAACATAGAGAAGGCTGCCGAATATATTCAGAGCGATTTATATCGTCCTCCCCACGGGCATATGCGTTTTCCGCAGGTTGTCGCCTTGCGCCGGAAGTACAAGATCATCATGTGGGACGTGGTGACCCGCGATTACAGTCCTCACATGACCCCGAACGGTGTCTTCAATGTGGTAAAGAACTATACCCGTAACGGCTCCGTTATTGTCTTCCACGACTCCCTGAAAGCCGAAACGAACATGCGCGAAGCCATGCCCCGCGCTATCGAGTGGTTGCAGCAGGAAGGGTATGTGTTTAAGGTGTTTGAATAATCTGTCAAGCCCGTCATGACAGAATGTTGAGGTTCCCATTTAGTTGAGATGCATAGTTTATCCATATTAATAAAGAACAAAGCGAAGGAATTAGGCTTCGATGCCTGCGGAATAGCTGAAGTGGCTTCCGCAGACACCGAAGCTTTGTTTTTTGACCGGTGGATAGCCGAAGGATGTCATGCCGGCATGAAATATATGGAGAACTACCGTGATATCCGGCTTGATCCTGCAGGGCTGGTGGAAGGTGCCCGTTCCGTTATTTCCGTGGCTCTTAATTACTATCCGCCACAGAAGCAATCTCCCGGTTCCCCGCGCATTTCCTATTATGCTTATGGAAAGGACTATCATATCGTTGTGAAAGACAAACTCCGGCAGCTCTGGGAGTACATAACAAGCCTTGTCCCCGTGCTTGACACGGGACCGCAAGTGAGCAGGCCGCTTCGACCGGAAAATGAGGAGATCAGTTCCTCGGCGGCCCCGTGTCAAGCACGGGGACAGGCTGATTCCCCCCTTCCTGCCGCCCGCCTCTTCACCGACTCCGCTCCCATCCTGGAACGTTACTGGGCCTGGAAAGCCGGCCTTGGCTGGATCGGGAAAAATACCAACCTGATCATCTCCGGCAAAGGTTCCTTTTTCTTTCTCGGAGAGATCGTCACCACCCTGGAACTGGATTATGACACTCCTCAGAAGAACCGTTGCGGTGCTTGCCGCCGTTGCCTCGATGCCTGTCCGACAGGTGCCCTGGAACGTCCTGGCCACCTGAACGCAAACAAGTGCATCTCTTACCTTACGATCGAGCATAAAGGCGATATCCCTTCCGAACAGGCTTCCCGCCTGGGTGACCGCCTCTACGGTTGCGACACCTGTCAGGAGGTCTGTCCCTGGAACCGCTTTGCCAGTCCTACCCGTGAAGCGGCTTTTTCTCCTTCCCCGGCTTTCCTGTCTTTGAAAAAAGAAGACCTTCGCTGCTTTACCCGCGACGATTATAATCGTATCTTTGCGGGGTCGGCTGTGAAACGAGCCAAATATGAAGGACTGATAAGAACAATAAATAACAAAAAAGAATAAGCCATGAGAAGAACATTCAATCTTCTGCTTCTCTCTTTTCTCTGTACCCTGGCTGCCTTTGCCGCGCCGGGCGAACTGAAGGAGAAGCTTGCCGCCCTGAAAGGGATCACCAGTGTCGAACAACTGGAATCGGACGTTTATCCCGAAAAGTATCTTGTACGTATCACCCAGCTTGTCGACCCTAAGAATCCGGAGGCCGGCACTTTCACGCAGCGCGTTGTTGTTGGCCATGTCGGTTTCGACCGTCCGACCGTTATTGTCACCGAAGGATATGGCGGCGCTTATGCCCTGAATCCCAAATACGAGGAGGAACTGACCAAGCTGCTGAATGCCAACCTGGTCTTTGTGGAGTATCGTTATTTCCTGGAATCCACACCCGAACCCTGTAACTGGGATTATCTGACTGCCGAAAATTCCGCTTACGACCTGCATAATGTCAACCAGACTTTCAAGCAGCTTTATACCGGCAAATGGATCAGCACCGGTATCAGCAAAGGTGGCCAGACGACCATGCTTTACCGTGCCTTTTTCCCGGACGATGTGGATATCTCCGTCCCTTACGTCGGCCCGCTGTGCAAAGGCGTTGAAGACGGTCGCCACGAACCGTTCCTGCGTAAGGTCGGTACGAAACAGGAGCGCCGCAAGATAGAAGCGTTCCAAAAGGAGGTCTTGAAACGCAAAGAAGAGATTCTTCCTTTGCTGGAGGCTTTTTCCAAAGAAAAGAACCTGGAATACCGTATTCCGATGCCCGAAGTACTCGATTATTGCGTGCTGGAGTATCCCTTTGCCTTATGGCAGTGGGGAACGTCCGTATCTGTTATTCCTTCTCTCCATTCCGATACCCCGACGCTGTTCAAACACCTGATGGATATCAGTAGTCCTGACTATTTTGCGGAGAACCAACCGAATATTTCTTTCTTTGTTCAGGCCGCCCGTGAACTGGGTTATTACGGATATGACACGAAGCCGTTCCGTAAATACCTGACTATCGACAGCAGTAAAGGTTATCTGAACCGCATCATGTTGCCCAAAGAGCTGGTTGGCAAGGTCGAGTTCCGCCCTGCCCTTTATCATAAGATTTATGATTTTCTGAAGGACAATGATCCGAAGATGATCTTTATTTACGGTGAAATCGACCCGTGGAGTGCCGCCCATGCTCCGGTTTTCAAAGGAAAGAAGAATGAACAAGTCTACTTCCAACCTCGCGGCAGCCATCGTGCCCGCATCGGTAATATGCCTGAAGATATCAAGGAAAAGATTTTGACGCAGCTGAATCAGTGGCTGGCGGAATAACATAAACACTTTGTGTGTGTTTCCTATTGTAAAACTATTAATTAAGAAATGATGAAAAAGAAGCTATTATTTCAACTTCTGTTTGTTGCGAATGTATTTTTCGCAACATCTTGTTCCGATGATGATTCAGTAGAATTGGAGGATGTCACCACATTGAATATGCTCAATGAGGATAACGGAAAAACGTATCTGGGCAATTCGGACATTTATATCACGGATGAAAACAATTTCAGTGGCTCGTCGTGCCTGCTTGTGGAACTCGGTGGTGCAAACGGGATTGGAAAGGTTGTTCCTCCCAGGGTCGGAGACGGACTCGTGCGGAAGGCGGCCGTGTTACCGGGATGCCTTTATCAGGCCTTCAATCGCAATTCGATACTCGAATTTCCTTCCGGAAAACCTGCGATTGCTCTCGAAGCCTCTTATTACCAGTTTTATGTTGAATCTGAAATCGTGAAGGATATAGCGAATACGGGAACGGCAGTCAATGTGGGAGCCGTAGTTAAATATGCCCCCGTCTATCCCGATCCGCAAGGCTTGCCGGAATACGGCAGCGTGATCGGTGAGGTGAGTAACAGCGGTGATGTGGTGGAAATGGATTTTCCGAAAGATGTCGAGTTCTTATACTCAACATCCAATGGATTCGAGATAACGACCGATGGTGGTAAATTGACTGTTACCTATTATTATTGGACCGATTCGAAAGAATACTCCATCTATGTGCGCCGCGGTAGTATCTTTACGGAAGTCATCATTCAGGTAGTATAATAAGGGAAAGAAAGTTTAAAACATTCCCTGTACCTTATAAACAAACTCCATCCATACCCAATAGCGGATGGCTTTGCCCAGGAACATGGAGATGGCGACGATCCAGACGTTGGCGCGCAGGAAACCGAGCGCTACCGCGATAAAGTCGCCGATGCCGGGGAGGAAGACGAAGAAACCCATCCAGGAGCCTTTACCGGCAATCCAGTCCTGTACCTTTTGCAGCTTTTTGGCATCCAGTTTGAGGTATTTCTCGATCCATTCCACTTTTCCCAGCATGCCGAGCCAGTAACAACTCATGCCGCCCAGGAAGTTGCCCAGTGTGGCGGCGACCATGCAGGGCCAGTAGGCAGAACCAGCCAGTAAAACACCGGTCAGGACGACTTCGCTGCTGAAAGGCAGGATCGTCGCTGCGAGGAAAGAGGCGATGAACACCCCGATATATCCGTATTCTATAAGAAATTCCATAGGCGTAGAAACAAGAGAGCGATAAATAGAACAATGGTGGAATAGAAGGTCCAGAAAACGATCTTACCCCGCATGACGGTGAAGAAATGGGCGATCAGTATGGCGGAAGGGATACAGGCTGTCTCCAGAAACTCTTCCGATGCCTGCTCGTACAGGAAATAGAGCGCAAAGGCCCACACCGACATACAGATCAGGAAGGACAGGAACTGGCGTGTACGCAGCACATCTTCGTATTCGTGCGTGATGATGTTGATAGCGGATACAGCCGTCAGTATGGCAATGGCGATGATGCCGACCCAATCGAGCATCCCGATACCGGCAGCGGCCAGGATGCGTATCTTGAACAGCGTGGCGAACGGAATCGTGAACGGCGTGAAGTCGCGGAACCAGATACACCAACCCAGCAGGAACCAGTAGACGGTACCTACACCGAGCAGGGAGGCTAGAAAGGTACGGATACTCAAGCTCCTGAAGTTATACATCCCTATCCAGAACAGAGGAATGAACCAGAGGATATGTACCCATAGCAGGCTTCCGATCCCGATCAGCAGAGAGGCATTGTAGGCTTTGCTCTTAGCACCGGGGTCGTGGTAAGAGGTGAATAGCTGATAGATGGCCAGAATCAGGCAGAATACGCCGACTGAGGTGGATTTCAGTGGCAGGAAATCCGGGTTGGTACTGATGAACAGTACATAAAACAGGAAAGGCAACAACGTCTTCTCGCGGATCAGCACCAGGATATAGTTGGCACGGTGGAGCAGGAAGGCGCCCCCGAACATCAGCAGCATGCCGATGGCATAGGTGAAAGCCTTGCCGGGCAATACCTGACAGATAGCATTCCATAGGGGCGGTGCCGTCACTTCTCCATACACCGGATAGCCGACCGAGTTCAGGTAACTCACGATCCAGCAGGCGACACAGGCCATCAGGGTACAGGCAAAAGTTGCCGGTCCCGAAATGGTGTGTCTGCGAGAATAGCTGTATGTATTGTTCATTTATAAATCGAACCCGATGTCGCTTCGGAAATATTTCTTGTCGAACATGATGGTCTTTGCTCCGGCGAATGATTTGGCCAGGGCTTCTTCCTTATTGGCTCCGTAAGAGCTGACAGCGATGACGCGTCCGCCGTTGGTCATGATCCGGTCGTTGGCGGAGACGGTGCCGGCGTGGAAGATGATGTTGTCGGAGGTGATGTCGTTCAGTCCGTAGATCAGTTTGCCTTTTTCGTAGGCTTCGGGATAACCGCCGCTTACCAGCATGACCGTAACGGCTGCACGCGGGTCTATTGTCAGGGTGCGCTTGTCGAGGTTGCCTTCGGCCACGCCTTCCAGCAGGTCTACCAGGTCGCTCTGGATGCGGAGCATGACTACTTCCGTTTCCGGGTCGCCCATACGGCAGTTGTATTCGATCACCTTGGGATCGTTCTCATTGATAAGGCCCAGGAAGATGAAGCCTTTATAGTCGATACCTTCCGCTTTCAGACCTTCGATGGTCGGACGGATGATCTGTGTTTCCACTTTGGCCATATACCCCTCGTCGGCAAATGGAACAGGGGAAACGGCACCCATACCGCCGGTGTTCAGGCCGGTATTGCCTTCGCCGATCCGTTTGTAGTCTTTGGCTACGGGGAGTACTTTGTAGTTCGTGCCGTCGGTCATGACGAATACCGAACATTCGATACCTGTGAGGAACTCTTCGATAACCACTGTCTTGCTGGCATCGCCGAACATACCGTTCAGCATGTCACCCAGTTCTTTTTTCGCTTCTTCCAGCGTTTCGAGGATGAGTACGCCTTTTCCGGCAGCCAGTCCGTCGGCTTTCAGCACGTAAGGGGCAGGCAGCGATTCGAGGAAGGCGTATCCTTCGGCGATATTTTCGGCTGTGATGCTCTTGTAACGGGCGGTCGGTATGTTATGGCGCATCATGAATGCTTTGGCAAAGTCTTTGCTGCCTTCCAGCTGCGCTCCGGCTTTGGACGGACCGATCACGGGGATGCCGGCCAGCGAGGCGTCGTTTTTGAAGAAGTCGTAAACACCTTTTACCAGCGGATCTTCCGGACCGACAACAACCATGTTCACATCGTTAGCCAGTACAAAATCTTTGATGGCGGCGAAATCGTCCGCCTTGATATATGCATTGGTTCCCACCTGTGCAGTACCTGCGTTGCCGGGGGCAATGAATAACTTATCCACTTTCGGACTTTGGGAAATCTTCCAGGCTATTGCATGTTCGCGGCCGCCGGAGCCTAATAATAGAATGTTCATATCGTTATGTTTATTATATTATCTGATGGTAACTGTTTCCCCTCTTGAGAGGGGGCAGGGGGTGTGTCATTGTCCCGCCTTATAACTAGCTTTAACACACCCCTTATCCCCTCTCAAGAGGGGAAACAGTTACTCTTTGTTCGTATTCTTCAAGTAGTCATCGAAATACCGTGTTATCTTCTCGTAGAGATGCGGGCGGTCTTTGCCTGTCACGTTGTGCTCGTGGCGGGGGTAGACGAAATAATCGGGATAGGTATCTGCATCCACGCAGGCTTTCAGGAAGCCCAGGCTATGTTGCCATACTACTACCGGGTCGATGTCGCCGTGTATCTGGAGGAGATGGCCTTTCAGGTTGCCTGCCTTCAGCTTCAGGTTGGCGTTCTTATACCCTTCCGGATTATCTTGCGGACGGTCCATATAACGCTCTCCATACATGATCTCGTAGTTGCTCCAGTCGATCACCGGACCGCCGGCAACACCGACTTTGAAAACATCGGGATGCGTCAGGATCAGGTTGGTCGTCATGAAGCCGCCGTAGCTCCATCCGTGCACACCGATACGGTCGGCATCCACGTAAGGAAGCGATTTCAGGTATTCCACGCCTTTCATCTGGTCGGCCATCTCGTTGACACCCAGGTTGCGGTGGATCACGCTTTCGAAAGCGAATCCCCGATTAGATGTGCCGCGGTTGTCGACCGTGAAAACCACATAGCCGCGTTGTGCCATATAGATATCCCAGCCTCTTACGCCGTTCTGCCAGCCGCCCGTTACCAGTTGTGAGTGGGGGCCGCCGTAGACGTAGACGATGGTTGGGTATTTCTTGTTCTCATCCAGTCCGACAGGTTTGACCAGGCGGAAATGCAGGTCGGTTGTACCGTCGGCAGATTTTATGGTACCAGCTTCTATTTCCGGCAGTGTGTAGCCTTTGTATGGGTCCCGGGCGGTCAGGAGGTTTTTGATCTCCTTGCCGTCTTTGGTCCGGATCAGGTTGATGATGCGCGGGATTTTCGGAGCGTCGTAACTGTCGATCGCATATTTGCCGGAGGCGCTGACCGAAAGGTTATGTACACTTTCCAGGGCGGCATTCGGTGTCAGCAGGGATGTCTCCCCCTTCTTCAGATTCAGCTTCCAGCCGTTTACATTCATCGGAGTGCCGTAATTGAACGAACTCCGTATGTGCGGTTGGGTGGAAGTGATAAACAGGTTCTCGCCTTTGGCGTCGAAACCGATTACCTGGGTGACTACCCATTCTCCCTGTGTCAGTTGTTTCAGTTGTTTACCGGTGGTGTCATACAGATACAGGTGGTTGTATCCGTCTTTCTGGCTTTGCCAGATGAATTTGCCGGGATCGTTCGGGAGGAAGAGTACAGGATATTGCGGTTCAACGTAATGTTCGTTCGTTTCTGTGAAAAGGACGGCTTCTTTCTTGCCGGTCAGGGCAGAATAGCGAACCAGGTTCATCTCATTCTGTTCGCGGTTCAGTTCGGCAATATAGATGCTCTTTTCATCCGGGCTCCAGGCGATGTTGGTAAGGAACTTTTCTTTCGGGGTTCCGGTTTCCAGCCAGACGGTTTCGCCTGTCGAGAGGTTGTACACACCGACTGTTACCTCATGGCTCTTCATGCCGGCCATCGGATATTTAACCGGTTCGGCTTTTGCCTGGCGGGCATCGATATTGACGATAGGATAGTCTGTGACCATGCTCTCGTCCATCCGGTAGAAAGCCAGGGCGGAACCTGCCGGTGACCAGAACAGTCCTTTGCTGATGCCGAATTCACGTTGATGGACTGCCTGTCCGCATACGATTCCATTTTTTGTTTCACGTGTAACAATGCTCGTCTGATTCTCCGGTGAAAGAATCTGTATGTTGTTTCCCACCGTGAATGCCAGACAGTTATTGGCCGGACAGAAGTTATAGTTCGATCCTTTGCTGTCCAGCTGATAATTGCCAATTATCTTGTTTTCGGCAAAATTGTAATGCAGGCGGTGGCCTTTACTGGTAAAAGCCAGTACCGGCTGGTCCTTATAGGGAACCGAAAATCCGGGCAGGCTGCCTACCGTCGGAAGTCCGGCTGCCGAAAGCGCCTCATTGAGTCGGCTGCGTGTAAAGGCAACCTGCTCTTTCTTTTCGGGTACGCCGCATATCATACTGTCTCCTTTGACATACAGGTAAGTGTCCCCACACCATTGTAGCTGTTTGAGACTGGCCGGGACGAACTTATTGTGTGTCTTCCCTCCCGGAAGCAGGTCGTGTAATGTGAGTTGTTTGTCCTGTGCCATCAGCGTCATGGATGTAGATAAAGCGAACACGCAAAGAACCAGGAAGTGTTTAATCTTCAAAGTCATCGTTGTCTTCTCTTCTGAATGGTTTCTTGAATGGACGGCCTTCTCCGCGTTTTCTGTCTCCGAAGTTCTTTCTGTTTTTAGAGAACCTGTCGTCTTCGTCTTTGTAACGCATTTTGACGGGGCGTTTTTCACCGGCTTTGTGCAAAATCGGACGAACCGGGCGTTCACCACGTTCGCCTCCGAACTGTTTGCGGGCAGGACGGCCGTCATCGCGTTCTTCACCGAAGAAACGTTTTCCCGGTGCTGCGGATGTACGTTCGTTTTCGTCTTCACTGTGAGCAGCGGCGAAACGACGGTCGGGGCGGTCCATGCGGTCGGTCTTGAAGTTCGGGCGACCTGCAGGACGGGTGTCATATCTTTTTTCAGGGAACGAGGGCCTTGGGCGTGAGGCGGAATCTTCCGTTCTTTCCGCGCCTTCCTCGTTCAATGCTTTCTTATAGTCTTTGTTCTTTCCTTCAAATATTTCGTAACAACGGTATTCGCAGTCGAGCGAGCCGTTGATCAGCTTCATCCGTTCGCTGGGACGCAGGCCGATCTTGTCGAAGCATTCGTCTTTGTAGCTGAGTATCCATACTTTATATCCGGTAAACACATGTTTGACGCGTTCGCCGATCATATTATAAAGTCCCAGCAGGTCGCGGGAGGAGATACGTTCGCCATAAGGCGGGTTGGTTACCAGAATACCCGGTTGCGGTGCTTCCGTATATTGCTGGAAAGGCATCGTTTTCAGTTCGACGTATTTGGCTAGGCCTGCGCTACGGATATTCTTCTGGGCGATCTCGATAGCGGCCGGGTTGATATCCGAACCGTAGCATTTGAAAGTGAATTCGCGTTCCTGGCTTTCGTCGTTATAGATGCGGTCGAACAGTTCCTGGTCGAAGTCGATCCATTTCTCGAAAGCGAACTCCTTGCGGTGGATACCCGGGGCGATGTTCAGGGCGATCATAGCCGCTTCGATCAGTAGCGTACCGGAACCGCACATCGGGTCGACGAAATTGGATTCGCCTTTCCAGCCTGTCTTCAGGATCATACCGGCAGCCAGCACTTCGTTCAGCGGTGCTTCGGTCTGTTCCACGCGGTATCCGCGTTTGTGAAGGCTCTCGCCCGAACTGTCGATAGACAAGGTACAGTCGTTGTGCGAGATATGTATATTGATGTATAAGTCGGGATTGTTCACACGTACGGAAGGACGTTTGTTGTGCTTCTCCATAAAGTAGTCAACGATCGCATCTTTTGTACGGTAAGCCACGAATTTAGAGTGATTGAAATCTTCTGAATAGATCACGGAGTCGATCGCGAACGTCTTGTCCAGTGACATATAGTTTTCCCATACGACCTTTTTCACTTCCTTATAAACCGTATCGGCATCTTTTGCCTTGAAATGATAGATCGGTTTCAGGATGCGTAAGGCGGTGCGGCAACAGAAGTTGGCTCTGTAAAGCACTTCTTTATCTCCTGTGAAGGATACCATCCGGCGACCAATTTCTATATCGTTGGCGCCTATAGCTAATAACTCACCGGCCAGTATTTCTTCTAACCCGTACAGGGTTTTGGCCACCATTTCAAATGTCTCGTTATTCATTTGCGTGCGTTGTAAGAAAAGATATTTATTTAGTTACTTTATTTTGTGTAATGACAGCACCGGGGGGAACATCTCCGGTGATCCAGACGTTGCCACATATCGTGGCACCTTTGCCGATCCGTATTTTCCCCAATAGCGTCGCGTTGGAGTAGACGGTCACATTGTCTTCCAGGATGGGATGGCGGGGGACACCGCGGATCGCGTTCCCGTTCTCATCGGGCGGCAGCTTTTCTCCGGCAAGGCTGACACCCTGGAAGATGCGTACGTTATTCCCGATCACACTGGTTTCGCCGATCACGGTACCCGTACCGTGGTCGATAGAGAAATAATGTCCTATCTGAGCTCCCGGATGAATGTCGATACCGGTTTCGGAATGAGCCATTTCGGTGATCATCCGGGGTATAAAAGGAACGCCCAGCTTATAAAGTTGGTGCGCTATACGATAATTGCCTATTGCCCGGAAGCCCGGGTAACAGAAGATAACTTCATTGATGTTTTGTGCTGCCGGATCACCGTTGTAGGCGGCTTCGGCATCGGTGGCAAGCAGACAGCGCATTTCCGGCAGTGTGGAAATGAACGCTTCGGAAAGTTTTTTTGCCTGGCTGAAGATCAGCTCTTCCGCACAGGAAGTACAGTTGGTGTCGGCCAGGCAAAGGCCCGCATAGATTTGACGGCTGAGCAGCTCGTGCAACTTTTCAATATTGACCCCGGTATGGAAACGGATCGTTTGCGTACTGATTCGCGCATTCCCGTAATAGCCTGGAAACAGGATTGCACGACACAAGTCAATGATCTCCTCCAGTACTTCACCTGAAGGCAATGCCTCTTCATCGCGGTAGGCATGAAACAGTTGTTTGTATGAACATTCGTCCGACAGCTTTTCTACTGTTTCATTCAATACCTTGCTATGCTTTTGCAATCCCATTATTTTGAAAGTCTTATTTTGGGCAAAAGTACATTAAATATCTGATATATGTGTACTTTTTAATAGGTTAAAACTGCTTTGAAGTGCGTTTCCGGCGGCCGTTGATCAGTAAAGAAATCGGAGAATGTCACCTTGAAGATGAGGAAACCGTCACGGGTGTAATCACATGAATAGGTTTCTGTCCATAAGATGCTGTTATCTTTTGCATCTCTTCGGTGTACGGAATTTGGCAGTGCTGTTTGTGCTTCTGCATCATCATCAAAATCCAAATACATATAGGTCGTTATTAACCCCTTGCGATAAGTATCTGTATACAAGCTCATATCCTGATCGTCAATCCTGTATTCATAGATATAAATCGGATCCTTATTCTCGTTGTAGACCAATTCCCAATCACTCGATTTGACTTTTATATCCTCCTTTATCCACCATTCGGTAATACCGCCATCTTGTCCCGGAGGGCCCATCGGTCCTTCGCATGAAGCGAACAGGAACACCATTAAAAATATTGCTAACAGATTTTTCATATATTCACTCTCTTAAATGTTTAGTATTTCTTGTGCGGTGCCCCGAACTCTTTGCATGTTACTTCATCGAGGTCTACCAGCCATATTTTTACGTTTTTCACAGCCGGGTCGGAATAACGGAATTCCTTGTCCGAATACTGTTTCATAATTATATCCAGCGCTTCCGTTTTCTTGTCGAAGTCTTCTTCAAACCGCACTTCGCCCCATGCGATAACGCTTTTAGAACGCATACGGTAACTGCAAGCCACTTCGGGATGCTGGAATACCAGATCATGGTCGGTGCTGAAGGTGATGCAAACCTTCGGGTTACGTTCCAGGATTGAGATACTTCGGCCTTCCTGCGCTGAATGTAAATAGATAACACCGTTCCGATAGCCAAAGTTCATAGGTATAACGTAAGGCGTACCATCCGTATCAGCCAGTCCGACGAAACAGACATCGCAACTACGGATAATCTCCTCGATATGTTCTTTCTCTGTGTGTACCAGTGTCTTCATTACTATTTTTAATTATGCTTTTGCAAACATAGTAAAAAAGTTCAACTTCTCGGACTTACTTTTGCGACTTTATTATATATGTACTGTTTTCGTCAATGTGTCAAAATGTCAAATAGTCCTTCTGTCAGTGAGCTGTACGTGTCCTAAATCGGGTTTGTTGTTTTTATTCGCTCTACGGAATGATTGCGAATGTCTTTATTTTAATTGTTGATTAATAAATGTGGCTTTATGTTTGATGATGTGTGGTAGTTGTTGATAAATGTCGTAAAATATATTTGAAATATATGAATGTGCTGTTCGGGTTTGGTCTGGATATTTACTCGTTCTGGAGATAAAATGTGTTGTTTAGCATGTAATTTGAGGCCCAAAAGCCTGTTTGAAATAACTTTTTTGGACAGAATTAACAAATTTTTCATCTGCAATAAATCTCTATTTCATTTAAAATGAAAAAAAATTCGTTTTAAACGAGATTACAATTTGTTTAAAATGAAGAGTGAAAATCTATATGAATACGCTAAGTGTTAAATATTGTGTTTTTGGATCTTCTATTTCTACTGTTTTGTGAAATATAGCAGATATGTATATGCGGAAAAAATACACAAAATGATCTGCTATTGTCGAAAATTGCAGCAAAATGGTATTTTCTTGTCTGTTAAAAGGAATCCGGATAAGAACACACTTTTTCAAGCGATTTCCTATATTTGTAACTCCAATTAAATATAATACCTGTATGAATAAAACTATCCTGCTTGTTGTGTTTTGCTTTTCCCTGTTCGTTTCGGGGTATTCACAGGGAATACGCTTTGATTCTTATCCTTCTCATCCCCGGTTGCTGGTAAAGAAAGGAGAGGAGCAAAAGATTAAATCCGATCTGGCTCTTAATCCGGAAATGCTCCGGTTGCATAACTATCTACTTGGGCAATGCGACGATCTGATCACGACGCCTGTGCTGGCATATAAAAAGGAAGGGAAACGGTTGCTGGCCGTATCGCGTGAAGCCTTGCGGCGTATCTTCTATCTTTCATATGCTTACCGGATGACAGGAGAGGATAAGTATCGTTTGCGGGCAGAGCAGGAGATGATTGCCGTGTGTTCGTTTACCGATTGGAACCCGTCCCATTTTCTGGATACGGGCGAAATGACTATGGCCGTTGCAATCGGTTATGACTGGTTGTTCGATCGGTTATCTCCGGATGCCCGGAGGCTGGTGCAGGAGGCGATTCTGAATAAAGGTTTTGCCCCGTCGAGGGATAAAAAATATAACTGGTTTCTGAGGGCGACCAATAACTGGAACCAGGTCTGTAATGCCGGACTGGTTTACGGTGCGCTGGCTGTGTTGGAAGATCATCCGGAAGAGGCCCGTGAAATCATTGAACGTGCTTTGTCTACAGTCGGCCTGACTTTGAAAGGCTATGGTCCCGATGGCGCTTATCCCGAAGGATATAATTATTGGGGATACGGGACTACCTTCCAGGTTCTTTTGAATGCAGCGTTGGAATCTGCCTTGGGGACTGACGGCGGTCTCTCTTCGGCTGAAGGTTTTCTGGCTTCTGCCCGTTTTATGCAGTTTATGACCGGAACGACCGGTAAATGCTTTAACTTCAGCGATTCCCGTGAGAGTGTCTTTGCTTTGCCGGCTATGTACTGGTTTGCCGACAAGCTGCAAGACCCTACACTGCTTTGGAATGAAAAGGATATGTTGAGTCGGGCGGAGTTGTCCTTTTCGGATGAGGAGAGCCGTTTCCTTCCGTTGATACCGATTTATGGTTCACAATATAAAATGAATGAACTGGCGCCTCCTTCCATGAAATTGTGGGCGGCTAACGGACAGACGCCTGTCGTGCTGGTCCGTACGGGATGGGAGAATGGAGAAGGTTTCTATCTGGGAATAAAAGGCGGAACGGCTTCGACCAGCCATGCCCATATGGATGCCGGATCGTTCGTTTTCGACGCTTTGGGTGTTCGCTGGGTGCAGGACCTGGGGATGCAGGAATATTATTCGCTGGAAAAGGAAAATGTAGATTTATGGAATATGTCGCAGAACGGGCAGCGCTGGAATGTGTTCCGTTATAATAACCTGGCGCATAATACACTGACTGTAAATGGTAAATACCATGATGTAAAAGGTTTTGTACCTGTGACAAATATCTTTTCGGAAGCGCATAAACTCGGAGCCTCTCTGAATATGACGGACTTGTTCGGCGGAGAATTGGAAAATGCTGTCCGTGAAGTCGCTCTGATCAATGAAAAATATCTGTCGGTGATTGATCGTGTAAAAGCTGGCAGTCAGCCGGCAACTGTCAGATGGACGATTGAAACCGGGGCCATTCCCCGTGTATTGGACAGTCATATGGTGGAACTGACAAAAGACGGCAAATGTATGCAACTGATCGTCGATAGTCCGTCCGTAACATCTGTGTCCGTCCTTGATAATGTATCGAAGAATAGCTATGATGCTTCCAATGAGGGAACCTGCCGTATCGTTTTCGATGTAAGTCTGGAAAGCGGGCAGGAGAGCGATATCAAAGTCCGGCTGGTTCCTGCTGCTGACTGATAATTACCAGAACAGCGCCGTTACGGTTGCCCCTATTGTAAAATAGTGTATTTTGTGCTTGCTTAAATGGCTTTCGCCGTAGACTGGTTGGCTGTCTCTGAGGCTGGTTAAGATTTCGTAAGGTGCTTTCAGGAACGTATAATCGTAATCTACGAACATACGGATACCCAGGTTGCGGCTGACAATCCCGGTCGCTGAAATGCCTGTGCGTAAAACATAGTTGCTGCTGCCGTTGCCTTTCATAAAAGCAATATTATTTATGGTTCCGTATGGGGGGTGCTTTTCCTGTAAGTCCATTTCCACTTCATTTTTCACCAGATAGGAATATCCGGCCTGGAACTTTGTTCCTAAAAGCAATTTACTAGCTACAGGTAACGAGAAATAAGGCCCTGCCGTAAAAGTAAAAATACCGGTCGGATCGGCGTGGACGCGGGTGATGTCATATTTGGTTGAAGGGGTTGTTCCTGTATAAAGCGACATGTCGAATGCTATCGGGCTTGCCAGCGCTGTTATTTCGCCGCCGATACCGAAATAAGGATTGAAGAAGTAACCGCCTTTTACGCTGACATTGGTTGCTCCCGGCGAGCTCAGGCGTATATTTTTACCTACCTCGATACTTCCGTTGATGATACTGTATCCTACGGCGAACTCCAGGAAAGAAGGGCGCCCTCCTTTGGGGGCAGACTCCCTGAGCTTGTCAGGGAGATTCAAGCTTTTGTCCTTGAAGATCAGGTCTGCCAGAAAATACCCTAACTCTGTGGATAAGATGCCGATACCGGCCCCGGCCAGTACGTCGCTCAGCCAGTGGCGGTTGTTCAGTTGCCGGCTGAAAGCGGTGGCTGTGGCGACTGTATATCCCCCGATACTATATAACGGGCTGCGGGTCAGACCATATTCCCGGTGCATGATGGTAGCAGCCATGAAAGCGGTTGCCGTGTGTCCCGAAGGGAATGAGTTGTTCTTTGAGCCGTCGGGACGTTCCCGTTTGATCGTATATTTCATGCTGTTGACGGTAGCGGCCATGATTGTTGCCGAAAAAGCGTTCGATACGATCATCCGGGGCCATGAACTGCGACTTTCCACACTGCCGAGCTTCATCCCGTAAACAGCAAGCAACGGAGTATATTGCAGAAAATCATCGTATCTGTAATGGAAGTTGGGCGTATGCGTATTGCGCAATGTCCGGAATTTATCACCCTGCCCATATGTTATGGCTGAAATGGCGAAAAGAGGAACAGGGACACGCAGCATCTGGTATACCTTATTCTCTGATATTTTGTTGTAAGTGGTTTCAAATTCATGTTCTTTATTTATGGATCTCGTACTATCTTTCCACTGAGCACGAACAGACGGTATAAAAATCATCATAAATAAGAAGCTCAGCATTTTACGTTGTAACATACGATCCCCTGATTATGCCACGAAGATATAAAAATGCCGGTTAGTACTGATTACATTTTTGTTAATTTATTTATTGAATAGGATTTACCGTTTGTCCCTCCTGAAATGTATAGGTTTGATTGACGAAATATTTCTTTAATCGTTTGCGTGATACGTGTATTTAGCATACCTTTGCCTGATAATTGAGTATATTGATATGAATTTCTAAAAACAATTAAATAACTTAAATTATTATCTTATGTGGTTACTTAATTCTTCTATCGGGAAGAAGCTGATAATGAGTGTATCAGGCCTTTTTCTTGTTTTGTTCTTATTGTTCCACTTGTCAATGAATGTGGCGGCTGCTTTCTCGGGAGAAGCCTATAACATGATTTGTTCATTGTTGGGAGCAAATTGGTATGCCGTGGCAGCAACATTGGTGCTGGCAGCAGGCGTTGTGATTCACTTTGTGTATGCTGTTCTCCTTACACTGCAAAACCGTAAGGCTCGCGGTAACGACCGTTATGCAATTAACGCTCGTCCGAAAGGGGTGGAATGGGCATCTCAGAACATGCTGGTACTGGGTATTATCATTATCCTGTTCATGGTGTTGCACTTCAGCCAGTTCTGGTATAAGATGATGTTCGCCGAACTCCTTGGCAATCACATGGTAACACTTTGCGACGGAACAACAACCGTATCTCCTCAGGACGGTGCAGCGTTTATCAACTACTATTTCCAGGGTAATATCCTGAATACAGTGCTGTATCTGGTATGGTACGTAGCTTTGTGGTTCCACCTGACTCACGGGTTCTGGAGCGCTATTCAGACTATCGGTTGGAATAACACGATCTGGATGAACCGTTGGATCTGCATTTCCAAGATTGTAGCAACCGTTATTTGCGTAGTGTTTGCTATCATTACTATCGTTTTCTACCTGAATGGTGTAGGTGGTGACTATGTAGCTGTTTGTGCAGGACATTAATTTAAGGTGTAACAATATTGAAAATAAATCATTATGACTCAAATAGATTCTAAAATCCCTCAGGGCCCGTTGGCTGAGAAGTGGAAAAATTATAAAGATCATCAGAAACTGGTGAACCCCGCAAACAAACGTCGTCTGGACGTGATTGTAGTTGGTACTGGTCTGGCCGGTGCTTCTGCTGCTGCCTCTCTGGCAGAAATGGGATTCAACGTATTGAACTTCTGTATCCAGGATTCTCCCCGTCGCGCACACTCAATCGCCGCACAGGGTGGTATCAATGCTGCAAAGAATTATCAGAATGATGGTGACTCTGTTTACCGTCTGTTCTACGATACAATCAAAGGTGGTGACTATCGTGCCCGCGAAGCAAACGTTTATCGTCTGGCTGAAGTTTCCAACTCTATTATCGACCAGTGCGTAGCACAGGGTGTTCCTTTCGCTCGCGAATACGGTGGTCTGCTGGATAACCGTTCATTCGGTGGTGCTCAGGTATCCCGTACGTTCTATGCCCGCGGTCAGACCGGACAGCAGTTGTTGCTGGGTGCTTACTCTGCTTTGAGCCGTATGATCGGTTTGAACAAAGTAAAGATGTATACCCGCCACGAAATGCTGGACGTTGTGAAGGTGGATGGCCGTGCCCGCGGTATCATCGCACGTAACCTGATCACAGGTCAGATCGAACGTTTCTCTGCTCACGCAGTAGTGGTGGCAACAGGTGGTTATGTAAATACTTTCTTCCTGTCTACTAACGCAATGGCTTCCAACGGTTCTGCTGCATGGCAGTGCTACAAGAAAGGTGCTTACTTCGCTAACCCTTGTATGGTGCAGATCCACCCGACTTGTGTACCGGTGAAAGGTGACTACCAGTCTAAGCTGACTTTGATGTCTGAATCATTGCGTAACGACGGTCGTATCTGGGTTCCGAAGAAACTGGAAGATGCAAAAGCATTACAGGCCGGAACTAAGAAAGGGAAAGACATTCCTGAAGCAGACCGCGACTACTATCTGGAACGCCGTTATCCGGCATTCGGTAACCTGGTTCCGCGTGACGTGGCTTCACGTGCCGCTAAAGAACGTTGCGACGCCGGCTTCGGTGTGAACAACACAGGTCTGGCCGTGTTCCTCGACTTCTCCGACGCCATCAACCGTCTGGGTAAAGATGTTGTAAAAGCTAAATATGGTAACTTGTTCGACATGTACGAAGAAATTACCAACGACGATCCATACGAAACTCCGATGATGATTTATCCTGCATTGCACTACTCGATGGGTGGTCTGTGGGTTGACTATGAATTGATGACTTCTATTCCGGGTCTGTTCGCTATCGGTGAAGCTAACTTCTCTGACCACGGAGCTAACCGTCTGGGTGCTTCTGCGTTGATGCAGGGATTGGCCGATGGCTACTTTGTATTGCCTTATACAATCCAGAACTATCTGTCAGACCAGATCCAGGTTCCACGTTTCAGCACCGACCTGCCTGAGTTTGCAGAAGCTGAAAAGGGTATCAAAGACCGCATCAAGAAATTGATGAGTATCAAGGGTAAAGAGTCGGTAGATTCTATCCATAAGAAACTGGGTCATATCATGTGGGAACATGTAGGTATGGCACGTGATGCAAAAGGTTTGCAGGAAGCGATCCAGATGTTGAAAGAGCTGAAGAAAGAGTTCTGGAGTAATGTATATATTCCGGGTGAAGCCGATAACCTGAACGTAGAGTTGGATAAGGCATTGCGTTTGGCTGACTTTATTGAGATTGGTACATTGATGGCACACGATGCATTGGACCGTGCCGAATCTTGTGGAGGACACTTCCGTACAGAGCACCAGACCGAGGAAGGCGAAGCCCTGCGTCATGACGATAAGTTCATGTACGTATCTTGTTGGGAATACCAGGGTGAAGACAAAGACCCGGTTATGCTGAAGGAAGATT